>JAABUY010000024.1_pt1 | contig 403229 bp, 417 predicted proteins | sample 5560271 | NCBI WGS metagenome assembly JAABUY01 (sample SAMN10711886, study PRJNA513374) | rock metagenome | isolation source: Antarctica rocks | place: Antarctica: Victoria Land, University Valley | reverse complement strand
GACTTAGAAGCTTTAGATAATATTATAGTATTACTAGAGGATACTTAAGTTAAAGATATCTAAGTAAGTATAAGTCTATTAACTATTATTAAGAAGGTATAGTATTATAAGGGTAATATAAATAGGTGATATACTTACTAATATTTTAAATAGATCCGCGCTCTTATAGTAGTAATTAACTTATCTCCTTAATAAAAGCTTTATTTTTTATAGTTATAAGAAAACTTTAGTAGAAGACCTTAAAAACTTATATAAGATATCTATATTTATTAGAATTCTATATACTTAATACTTTATTATATATATTAGTTATATAACTTTATTAATACTTAAGTAGATAAAAATATAACTAATCTAAAAATTAGTATAATTAGCCTTAGTAAATATAAATAGTTTATTATATTACTACTTAGTAATATATTAAATCCTATCTATTAACTTACTATAATAGTTTCTTAGATAATAAATATAGGTATATATTTAGGATTCTAATTATATAATACTCTTTTTAAATATTTTAATAGTACTAAAATAATAATATATAAATAATAATAATACAATAGTAGGATTATTAGTAAAGTAAGTATTATTTATATTTATAAAGTAGCCTTAATAAAACTTACTAAGTATTATTCTAGAATAGAAGGTAAAGGTAGATTAATATATAACTTTACTAATATTCTAGACCCTTTTATAAAACTAAGTCTATATAAAACTTAGGATAAATAAGAGGAGTTTAATAATAATAATACTTTAACCTCTTATAAAGAGAGGTATAATAATAATTTATTAACTACTTTTATAAGTATTATAAGATATTACTAGTTATTAGAAGGATTAATATATAAGATATATAAAATATTAATAAGGTAATATAATATAGTAATATATTTAAATTTATATTAACTAGTAATAGCCTTTAATAAGAGTAAAGAGAAGTCTATTTTAATATCTAAATTATAGGTCTTTATTATAAAGTAAAGCTATTTAATACTTTTATTCTAAAAGTCTATTAGAGGATATTCTTATATAAGAGTACTAGAAGGATAATACTTTAACTTATCTAAATCTAATATAAATAGCTAAGGATATCCTTTTATATATTAATATTATTTATAAGTATTAAGAGAGTCTTTAATCTTACTTAAAGAGTATATTTATAGGATTATATATAATTAGAACTAGAGTTTATAGGATAAGTAATACTACTAAAGTATTATAATTATATTATAGGTTTAAACCCTAAAGAAGCTCTTACTAAGCCCTAGGATATTCTTTAAAGAGAAGAAGATACTAATTAAAGTATTAATAAAGGTAAAGATCCTTTTAAGTTAAAGTTAATAGATATCTTAAGATAAATAGATTAATAGTTATAATTTTAAAGTTAGTTAATAATTAGGTAGTATATTTATAAAGTAGGTTTAATTTCTATATATAGATATAAAGGTAATATAAGAAGGTAATATAATTCTTTATCTTACTAAGAACGCTGTAATACTAGGAGCGTTATAATACTAGGAGTACTATAATACTAGGAGTACTATAATACTAGGAGCGCTATATTATCCTAGACCTACCCTCTACTCCTAATACTATAAAACTATTACTACCCTTAAGTATTAAATAGTATAATATTAAAGCTCTTTATTAATTCTCTTATAAGTTATAAATCCCTCTATATAATAGTAATATATTTAATATAGATATAAAGTAGATTTAAATATATATTATAAGATAAATTAGTAAGTAATTATTATAAGGATAAAATAGTAATATAAAATAATAATATATTTACTTAAGAGAAAAGATATTATAAATACTTTTATAATATCTTATAATACTTCTAAAGCTAAACTTTAGATTTAATATAAGTTTATACTAACTCCTATAATATCTATTATAATCTCCCTTATAATATAATTAAATAGTAGCTTTAAGATAAGGTTATTAATAGACTTTTAGTATTATCTTATCTCCCTTAGAGCTTTAAGATCTAAGTTAATCTTATACTTTTATCTTTATAATATTAGTTTTAGTACTACTAATTATAAAGGATTAGCTAATTATATTTTAATATATTACCTATTTATATTACCTTTCCCTTCTTATATAATAGCTTATTTACTCCCCTACCTTATAAGGGTTTACCCCCTCTAGCTAGTAATTTTAGTATTTTATTACCTAATTATACTATCTACCTATTAGTATATAGAGTAAGAAATATATTGTAAAATAATATTACTAGTCTACTTAGTATAAGCTATTATTAAAGTCGTTAAATATATATAATAGTAGATAAAAGAAGGAATATAAGGTTTAAAAGTTTTAATATAAGGTAAAGTAATATTAGGCGGAATATTCCGCGTAATTATAGGTGTAATTATAAGTAGAATTACGTCTTAAAATCTTCTTTATAACTCCTCCTACCTTTATATACTTAAGATATTATAGTAAGATAGGTTATTAATATATAATAAATATTTCTAATTAATTATATTACTTAAATATATTACTAGATAGATAAGCTAATATAAAATTATAATAATATTAAGTCCTTATAACTAGAATCCTAAATTAATTATAAGTAGAGAACGAGTAAAAGACTAGGATAATAATAAGAAGCTACTATATATAAAAGTATCTAATAACTATATAATAGTATTAAAGAGGATTAAGAAGTTAAAGGAATTAGATATATAAAAGATAGCTACTAAAGAGGATTATATAAAGCTAGTAATTAGGATAAAGGATATTATAAAGGAGGAAAGATATAAAAGAGGGATTTATAATAATATAATTAAGTAATATAATACTTCCTAAATAGCTAATATTATATAATAGAATATTTTAAGATAGAGCTACGCCTTAAAGATAATAAAGAGGCTACTAAGGAATAAACTAAGCTAGATAAATTAGTAAATAATATAAATAGTATAAATAGTATAACTAGTTCTATAAAAGAGGTAAATATATAATCTATCTTTAATCCTATCTTTTAATTAACTTAATTTTTAGAATACTTCTAAGGAAGATATAAATATTATACTAGAATTTATTAGATTTAATCTATTAATTATATAGATTATTAAGTAAAGGATTATATATTATAAGGGTCTAGAGGAGTTAAAAGATATATAAGACCCTAATATTATAAATACTTATATTAAGATTATATAAGAGTATACTAACGCGTTTAATATAAAGGATTATATTATATCTAACCTTATAAAGAGGAATTAAGATAAGGAGGGTATCTTAATTAAAGTTAGTACTAATAGGAAAGAAATTAAGTATACTACTAAAGAAGACAAAGAAGAGGATAGGGAATATAAGCTAGAAGATACTAGTAAGACTAGTAGTAATAGTAAGGATAATAATAGTAAATATAATAATAGTAAGGAGGATAGTAATAAATAGAAGGATTATAAGTATAAGATTATAGAGATATCTAATTAAATAGATAGATAGGCTATCTACTAATAACTATTAAATAATTATATTACCTTTTTATATTACTATAAAGTATTCCTAATATTATAATCTAGTAAAATACCCTTATTAAAACTAAAGTCTTAGTAAGTTAGGTTAATACTTTAGTACTAATACTTAGTACTACCTTATAGTATTAACTTAAATACTTAGTACTAACTATTAATACTAACTTAAATACTTAGGCTAGGAATTTAGTATTAACTTACTAAGAGTTAAGTTAAGAATCTAACTCGAGTTTAAAGTACTAACCTAACGCGGTTAGTCTATTCTACCTCTTTAAGAGGTAGAGATTAGTTCTTTTATAAGTATAGAGTTACTAGAGTATTAAGTCTACTATTATAATACTACCTACTTACTAGTAGTTTATACTATCTATTCTAGCCCTTAAGAACTAGTCTTCTAGTCTAGTTTCTAATATAGAAGTAACCTCCTAGATACTATATATATAGTAGTAGTATTTAGTACCTACTATAAGAAAGGTATAGCGTACTCTAGTAGAGTAAGCCTAGTTAGTAGCGTAGTATTATTAGTACTATTATAAATATAGTAAGATTTATAACGAGATTTCCTTTATACGAGATTTTTAGTAAGAAAAGTATTTAAATAGATTTTTAAAAATTAATCTTATAGCCCGGATATTTTATATATACCCCGGGGTGTTTTATTTAAGGAAATCTATTAGTCAAGAATGTCTACAGATGTCTACCCCGTATGATTTGTTCGACCCCCAGGCGCCCTAAAAGTAAGTACGCTAAATTCTAAGCGCGCTAGAAAGAAGCTCAGGTCATAGCGGCGTCCTCATTTGCTTCAGATTTCTCAGTTGATATTTCGCGAAATGCACGAGAAGAACCTTCGGAGGGATGATCAAAGCTACAGCTTGATGCAGGAGAGCATATACCATCCAGAATCATGGCTCCGACTTTAAAACGACCCGGGCTCCTCCCTTTTCCTGGAGAAGTTCGAAATCAAATCTACCACCATCTGTTCGATTCGAAAGACTGCTTGCAGGTGTGGCCAATGATGAGCCCCACCAACTCATTCCCACCAGGTAATGCTGCGGATCTAGCCCTTCTTCGAACCTCGAAAGCCACCAGGGAGGAAGCGATGACCGTACTCTACGCAGAATGCCAATTTCGGTACTTGATTGACTTGGCGGTGGGGATTCAGTCTCCCTTACCCCGACTCTTACCAGCGGTCAAACTGATGAACAAAATCAAATTGGAATTTCGGAGTGGCGTTGAGGAGGATATAGCGCAGATATGTGTGGCTGTCGTCGAAATGCTCGCTGAAACAAATCGCACGTGTTGTGAAAGGTTGCGAATTGTGCTGCGCCTCAAAGATTGGGACGCAGCTTCATGGTCAGCCGAATTAATCTTCGGGACGTCGAAAACGATGGAGTGCAACCGGACCGTTACTATAGAGTTGGACGGTTTTCGTACGTTTTGGAGAGTGTGTTTCGCCATCCAGGGATTGGATACTAATCATGAGGCGTATTGGTTAGGCGTACCGATTGAGGGTAAACTGTAGGTAGCTCAGTCTCTCGATTACGCGACTGCTTACGAATGTTTCTTTCAGAGAATATCTTTGTTAGCCACCGTTGACGGCAAGACCGCAAGGCACGAAAATCATGTATTATGTAGGCTGCAAGATTGAGAGCTCAGCAGATGTGCCTATGGACAAGAGCGTAGCTTGGCTGGAAGCTCGGGCATGGATTAGTACAGCAGATACCTTAGCATGCGAGGCGGCCTGGTCGTGGAGGAAGCTTGCAATAACTTGCAATTTAGTAATTGTCCAAGCCTGCTATTATACCACGTCGAGTGGGTCAAAATTCTGGTCCAATAATAGCGATATCCGTGCAGCCAACTGAAGTAAGTAAACAGAGAAGCCGTATGCCAAGACCCATGAAACTAGCGCCAAATACATCCTTGCACCCCTGCAAGCGCAGAAGCGGAACGCCACGACTCCAGCCTCACCCCAAATCGTCAACCATTGTCAGCGACATCGATATAAGTCTTCGCATACACCGAATGGAGCTCTGACCCCTGCCAGTAGAGCCACCCATTGTCCATAGCATTCTACGACCCATCCCCCCCTTCACGAAGCTTTGATCCAGCGTATGTCCGCTTCTGCAGCCTAAACTTCTCGCCCTCCCCCAGCGCACACGACATCACCCCATCATGGCAGCAGGCCTCAAGACTATCATCGCCCTCTCCTTCGTACGCCCCACTCCACCCCCCACCCAGACCCCCAACACTAACCACCCCGCACGCCCACAGGTCCTCGCAATCGGCTTCCTCCTCGTCATCCTTTCCTCCGCCCTCTTCCACAGCTACCTGACCCTGCTCGTCGTAGCCACCTACGTGCTCGCACCGCTGCCGAACTTCATATGCCAGCGATGTGCGAACCCGGATGATTTTATGGAGAGTGCGGGGAGTGCGATTGTGGATTTTGGGCGGTTCTGTACGGGGTTTTTGGTCGTGATGGGTGTTGGTACGTTTTGGGCTTTTCTTACTCGGTTAGAGATGTGACTGCGATATCTGTTATGTTGGGATTCTTGGGGACTATGGGGTCTGGCTACGAATATGTGCTAATGTGGTGTTCCATCTATAGCTCTTCCAGCACTACTAGCCCATTGCGGCCTCATCGCCGTTCCAGCCATGGCGATGTCGATCATCGGGGGTCTGTTGATCTACGGGACTATCATAAGCTTTACGATGTTCTTTCAAGAGGAGCAGGATTTCTAGAGATCATGATACCGGGGCTGTAGGAATATAGTTTAGGCAGGGAGACGGCGTTTATAATCCAGATACATATTGGAGAGGCATTCTTTCTGGAACGTCAAGCAGCGACGGTCATTCTGTATCTCTCTCTACATCCCCTTACCGCTCCATTAATATCTTCATGATTGACTGAGAAACGGATGCTCTGAACTGCATCCAACCATTACAATGTCAATTAATGCATTTGATTTAGAGTAAAGCTCATGTCAGCAACATCCCCACTACTATTCCACATGATAATTCCCATTCCTCATACCTTTGTAACACCCTTACAAGCAGATAAGTAAAGCATCAAGACCATCCATCTAGATACTTGACAAACCCCCAACGGCATCTCCCACGGCCCGCGCCAAGCTCCCCATTTCCACCGTCCCGCCTCTCCCCGCTCCACCCTCTCCTTCCCCATCCTCCCCGCCACTATTTCCAAACAACAGCATGCCCCCATCCCACCCCACAACCTACATTTCCCTATCCCTCCTCACCCACCCCCACGCCCGACAATGACACCAAACTTCCGTCCCAAACATGACCTCCAACACCACCCCTTCCCACCTCGGACCCCGCACCTGGCTCATAACAGCAACCACCACCCCCCTCGGCACAGCTGTCGCTCGGCACATCCTCGCATCGGGCGACTGTTTGATCGCTGGGGTTGAAGATGTGGAGATGCTGCATGAGAATTCTAGTGTATCGCAGAGGGTGAACGATGGGGAGAGGGGAGGAGAGGTGGGGGAGCGGGATGGGGAGACAGAGGGAGAAGAGGGGGAAGAGGGGGAAGAGGGAGAGGGGGATCGGGATGGGGAGGGAGAGGGGGAGGAAGAGGAGGAGGAAGAAGGAGGAAGGAGGGAGCACAGAGAGGCTTTTCGAGAATTTTGGGCCGAGGTGGTGGGGAGGAGGGAGTGGAGGGAGAGGTGTAGGGGGGTGGGGCTTTGTGGGAGGTGTGAGGATCTCTCTTCTCTTTTACAGACGTGGTAGCGCATGATCAGTGGGAAACGGGATACTGATATGAAACCAGGAACGTGGCACAGTGTCAAGCCGCCGTCGCGGAAGCTGTGGCCGTCTTTGGGAGGTTGGATATTTTGTTATGTTGCACGAGTCAAGGTATGAGAACCTTGCCTCACTACCAATATGTTCTATAAATGAATAAGTTTGGGTTGAAGGAGAAATGGAAGTGTGCTAACAGGATGTGATCGAGTGAAGCTTTAATCGGTACGGTTGAGGAGCTGGGCATCTCGGCACGCACACGGACGCTGGGACGGGAGCAATTCGAGAGCAATTTCTTCGGACCGGTCAATGTGATTAAAGCTGCGTTGCCGGCGATGCGGAGGAGGAATGGCGGGCACATCATAGTGGTGACGGGGACAAGTCAGTCATCTTGATTTTGCTCACTTACTTTACTTCCATCACGGTAACTCTTTATATACTGATACGAGGAACACATCGCAGCGGGACATCTGGGCACGCCTGGTCTGGGCATGTATTGCGCTGCTGGATGGGCACTGGAAGGCTTCTGCGACAGTCTTGCGTACGAGGTTGCGCCGTTCGGTATTAAGATGACTATTGTGCAGCCGACGATGGAGATTGGGGTTCTGGCCAACAAGATCGTGTCTGCGCCGTCGCTGCCGCAGTATGCGCAGGAGAATAATCCGGCGCCCTTGTTTCGAGGCATTATCGGACCCCTTCTGGATCGCATCCAGGGATCTCGGCAGGATGGGGACCGGAAGACGCTGGCGACGGACGAAGTTGTCTCGTTGTACCCTAGACTTCCGGCGGAGATGAAGGCGTCGTTGCTGGCTGAGACGGTGCATGCTATTATTGCCATTGGGGGGCATGAGAATCCTCCAGCGAGGCATATTGTAGGCCATGAGGGCGTGGCGAGCGTGAAAGAGAAGTTGAAGACGGTCAGTGAGGAGTTGGAGGATTTCATTGAGGTGAGCTGCGCTGTGGATATCAATGAGGATGGGGAGGGCGGTGAGGATGCCAATGTTAGCGCTGTGGAATAGGGATTGAGGCGGTTAAGTGGTTGCGTAGGCTGGGATTCTGGAAAAGTATAGATCTTCCTACTTGTTGGGTATTCTTAGTTGGAACATTACTACCCCCTGGATTGTTGGTTAGCAGACTTCATTGTACAATTAGCTAGAAGGCTCTTACCGCACGGTAACATACCAATCCGTCATCTCTGCCATGTCCAACGATGCAACATGCCACCGCTCCCTTCACTCTGAGCGCTATGAACAAATTGTGCAGCCTCCCTATCTTGCTCTACTTCGGCGTCCCAGTGCTAGACGTAGCCGTAGGCGTACTGGTAGTCCCCGCCCCAGCCACCTTACTCTTCCGCCTCTCCTTCCTCTCCTTCTTCTCCTTCGCATTCGGCGTACTCGGACTCTTCTCCCCCCCCTTCGTCGCCTTCCGAACCGGAGCCGGTAGATCCTCCGTCTTCAACGGTGGTGGTGGGGGAACCGGCACCTCTATCTCCTTCACCGGCGTAGCAACGCTAACGCTAAGTGATTGCGATGATTTGTTGGTCGTCATCGAAGACGTCAATGTGGCGTCGTGCGACTTTGTCAAACGGAAAGAGCCGGGTTCGCCCACGATGGGGTTCTCGTCCATGTATTCGTTGCCGTAGCGTAAGGATAGGTTGTAGGATTCGCCGAGCATGTGGATGCCGTGGTAGTCGACGTCTGATTTCGAGTGGGAGGCTGATTGCGCTTTTGAGCTTGTTGATGTGTCCTGTGTTGCGGGTTGAGGGGTCGATGATCCTGGTAGTGGAGAACCCTCTTTACTTTGGTTTGCGAGTTGGAAGCTTGAGCCGGGGGCGGGGGTCTTGGGGGCTGGAGGAAGATAGGTGTGGCCGGTTGCTGGAGTGAAGCTTGGGAGGGTAGATGCCGTGGAGAGAAGCTTCGTGAGGGATGTGACTACAGAGAGCTGGCTTGCTTCGTCAGTAATGCTAGACTGTTAGATTTGTGCTACACAGGCGAGCACATACCATCCTGCTGCCGACAATGTTTCCCACGGAAGGCGCCATATAGACATCGATCCCATTCAAGTAATAGCAGCTCATCGGCGTCACCTCATCCTGCATACCCGGTCTCTTGCGCCTAGTCTGCTTCCGAATGACCCAGACACCGCTGTTCTCAACCTTGGTCCCATTGTCCGACGGATCGTGCGTGACCATGTATTCCAGTCCCTGCATCTCCCTCAACCTTCCCTCGAAGGCCTGGCGCGTCTGGATGAGGTGATACATCCCCGCTTGATTCAGAGCTTGGATGGTTATGATGGCATTGTTCGATGTCTGATCGAAGAAGGAAGATCGGGCAAAGTAGGGCAGTACTGTAGTAAGAGGTCAGAGATGCAGTCTAGGGATGAGTTGTTTACTCGCCTGTATTGGTATGGATGCCCCCCATCTCTTGGGCGCCGATAGGGTCGTTCCACACGATCTCGTCCAAGGGCGTCGTCTGGGGGTCACCCATGTTGACCGTGGCTTTGCTGCATACATTGATGTGTAAGGTCTAAAGACAACCCATGATAAAGTGGATGTCTCGTGCAAGGTATTTACTATTCTAGCGGCTCGATAAGATCTCTCACATTTCTCGCCTAGCGTCAACGCAGTAAACACTGCTACGTGATTTATCGATACTAGCTCGCAAAACCACAGATGTGATCTCGTGAAGTACACATATCATTTACACTAATGCTGAGAGAATGTATCATGCTCTAGCTGCTTTGATTTCAAGACCCTATGATTGAGTCCACAAGGGGTCTCCGGTGAGCCATGCTCCCATTGCAATGACAACACTACCCTCTCAACTAGCAGCAAGTCCATCACCCACCCCCATTGACTCCGGCGGCGTTGGGTCTGGCGATATTCTACCAATTCCAATACCCCCAAATGATTCATCCCGTACCTCAAAGACCGCCGCCCTGTCGATCCTATCCATATATAACCACAACCGTAACCCTTCCAGCACATTATATACAATTCCATACGTCATCAGATGTGTCCCATGAGGGAATTCAGCAACGCCGAAGTAGCATCCTTCCCAGTAGAGGTTACTCTCGTAGGGGTCGTCTGCTACTGCGAGCGAAGTGTCATTGGCATCGTGTGTATTGATAAAGGCCCGGACCTCAGCCTGTGTTTGCAGGATGGTCCGGCCAAGTTTGAATCTGGGTATGGGTTGATTGAGAATGGCGAGGACGAGAAAAGTGCTGGTGCCTGGGACTCGCCTTCCACCAGATTGACTCAGGATAGAGCTATTGGAGGGAGTAGGCGAGTTGGAAATGCTGTGTGGTGATAACGTAAGTCATGTGTGGTTTAGATGTACGAAGACAGCACTTGCTCTGCTGTTGACACATTGGAATAGAGGTCCATGTCGGAATGGCTTCGGCTTATTGCTGAGTACGAATCATGATGAGTTGGCGCTCCTCGCACCGGATTGTTGCGATACAGCGCAAAGAGGACGGTGAGGAACAGCCAATTCATATCTTGCTGATATTGCCTAGCTGCAATGCCATACTATTGAGAGGTCGGCGAGCAGAGTATATTTCGAGGCTTTTTTATGTGCGTAGGATCTTTCGAGGTCTGCATTGTCAGGAAGCTGTGGCGTAACGCGCACGAATGATACGAGGTTCTGGGCAGCGCGTATGGAACGGAGATACGGGTGAGAAGGGACGAGCGTGCATGCAATGAAGCATTAAACCTTAATTGCAAGAAACGTGTGTGAAGATAGAAATCGCTTTGGATCAATCAAAACCTTCATTATATCGACTAAGCGATAGATCATAGCTCGCTCCCAGGGGTATCTTATGAACTCCATCTCGTGCGTCATGGCTCAAAGCCGTATATACTGGCAAAGGCACTAGACTTAGCTCTTTAATTAAGTTATAAGTTTACCGTATCATTTCTTCGTTCTTTTAGTAATCTTAGGCAGCTTGTAGGCGTAAAATTCTTCTCGCATCTCGAATAAGGTCCCAAGGTCCTGGTTGTTGCGCTTTACGCGCATGAACTTCCATGGGCTGGCTGCGCACACTGCCTTTCTGTTCTTTGGGTCCAGGCGACCGTCGATCTCAATGGCTTTGTCCATGAGCTGCTTCAGACTCGTGATTTCGTAACTTATAGCACCTTCGGAGGATTCTGGCGCCTCTGAATCTGGAGTTCGAGGATCATCGGCAGTGCCCTCAGTAGGTCTTGAGGAAGTCTTGTTGTTGGTGTGTCCGTTAGGAAGAGCGTTTAGCCCACCAGTCTTGAAATCCGCGTTAGTGACGATCGTTTCCTGTGTGTCGCTTTCGGGACCACTGTCGTGACTCTTTCCGTTCAAAGGGACCTCATCAGTCTCCACACTAGTAATCGCGCCTGCATCTGCAGATTGCACTTCATCAGCTAACGGCACACCCTCACCTGACGTATCAGGTTCCTGCGCGCCATATTTGGATCCATCGCCATCAGTCTCATCCTTCCCAGCTGCCTCATTTCCTTCCGTTCTTGTGTTTATGTTTCCATTAGACGACTGAACTCCTTGCGCAAGGAGTCCACCATCGTCCAGAACTCTGTGTTCATGTGCGCTGTTCCTGATTGCGTCGTTGTCCGTATGATAGTCCACAGTGATATGACCCTCATCCATTCCAGTGTCCGTGCTTGCGGTCATCCGCCTTGCGTCGTCTATCAGAGGTTCACTCCCATCCGACTTCTCGTGAGCGGATCTTCGTGGTGCTGGTACTGGAGGACAAAACTTGAGCTGTCCGGGCGGAATGGCAAAAGTCAGCGTCCCATCGCCCACAGCGGTGATCTGCATCGTATCAGCAATTGCGTCTCATTAAAGTATAATCCTTCACCTTCAATTCCTTTTCTATTAGCACCCGGTTTTCCCCCCGACCAATAACCCTTATGAACACAAATTCATCCCCAACCCTGAACACTCCGTTCTCAACCATGGTCTCCAACTTCAACTTCGTAGACTCCCCAGCAAGTACATCATATGCCAGCTTTTGTTTCTGGCCCCAAAACTCCTCGTAATTATTCTCCTTGTAGGCATCGTAATCCCCTCTTGCTCGCTCCTCCATTGCTTCTGCCGCTGCTGCCTGCCATGCTGGGTCCAGACGTCCTGTAGACAAGTCTTCTTGGAACTCGCGTATGCCACGGCGGAAATCGGCATCGTATTTGAGGAAGTCCCAGGAAATGGAATAGCCGTCAGCATTCAAAGGCACGTTCTCTGGAAGTGTCGAGCGGATGTCCTCCCAGTCTTCTCTAGTGAAACCGTCATATGTTCGAGGGTCAGATAGCTCTGCCTGCATACGTTAGTACATCATGACAGGATGTTGGTCCAAGGACCATGTACACAGATTAACCCTGTTGCTCGAAAACCTCCGATACATTGGCATCACTGTTCGGGACAGGGCGCTTCGACGGGACTTACATGGAGATCTTCATGTGCAAGTGATGATTTCTCGTTGGTAACCAGCCAGTCCGGGTCGCCTCTCTTGGCTTTCACAGTACGGGGCGCAGGCATGCGCTTGGTAGGTGTCATGCTTTTGATACTACCACGTTTATAAGTGAGGTCATCCTCTTCAACGGCGTGTTTACGATTAACCTCGCGCTTTGGGGGCGCTGGCTTACGTTGCGCAGGTGGTTTCCGCGTAGATTTGGCGCATTTCCTAGGGGGTTTATCATCTTCATCTTCGTATTTTGGGTTTGCTTTACGCTTCCGGGTGGACATGTTGCGCTTCTGTTGGTAAGACTTTCGAGAGACAGATGCTCCTTGTTTGTGGAGTAATACTTCAGCTCAACTGAGCTACATGATAGGCTCTCAATCAGCAAGGAATGTGTGACTATGAAGTAAAGTTACTTGAAGTCCTCACTCGGATCTTCTTCACATCGCGGGTATTGTTCCAAGCGCACCTCAACCGCGAGCCGCGTTCATTGCAGGGGTAGCTCCTCCGGTCATTCCATAGCTGCCTATCTGCCATCTGCATACAGAGTCAATATGGACTTGACAGTCACCTCTTGCGTACCTCGGAACTTGGAGTTGCCGTCCCATCATCCTTGAACAGATCATATGTGTGCACTGTGGCCCAAATTGAAAAACCGCGGAAGCTGTTGACTGAAGCAAGATGGTCAAATCTACACAGATAGCACGGATTGACGGTGATATATTCCGGCAAAGACATGATGGGAAATGCTAAAGTGGATTCAGGCCTGATGTTGGCGGCATCAGTGGACGATGAGCAGGTATAACTGCCCTACCTTCTGGCTAAAGGTTCATGGTTGATGCTGATGGGTGGACTTTACTGGCAGGCGGAAGCAGAGCTCGCAGAACCTAAGACCAACGCCAAAATGATCATACGGCGCCTGAATCGCAACTCAGAGCCTCAAGCCAGCATAGAGGCCGACAAATACACCTTACAGTATGACATGTTATAGATCAGTTGTTCCACCCGAGTCTCTGACATTGCCAACCTGCAGCTACCTCATACAGGACCAGCTCTGCTTTCTCACTATCTGCGACAAGTCCTACCCTCGAAAACTCGCCTTCACTTACCTGTCTGATCTCGCCACCGAATTCACAACCACCTACTCCTCCTCCCAATACCTCTCGCCAAACTGTCGTCCTTACGCCTTTGTTGAATTCGATACATTCATGCAACGCACGAAGAAGACCTATCAAGACTCAAGAGCTAGCGTGAATCTAGATAAACTGAATGATGAGCTCAAAGATGTGACAAAGGTTATGACGAAGAACATCGAGGACTTGCTCTACAGAGGGGATAGTCTTGAGAAGATGGGTGACATGAGTTCGCGACTGAGGGAGGATAGTAGGAAGTATAAGAGAGCGGCGGTAAGAATAAATTGGGAACTACTGCTGAAGCAGTATGGACCATTCGTGGGGGTTGGATTTTTGATCATTGTACTCGTATGGTGGAGGTTCTTTTAGGCTGCTTTCGTGTTCTATGAATACAAAATTTCGTTGCGCGGTTGATTACCAAGAGCCTTCCATACATGTATGTGGACGGCCTTTCTTGCATACATTTGGTTCCTCTCTCGCCGTGCTAATCGTTATCGACAGCTAAATCTTTCGCTATTCATTGCATCAGCAGTAATACCATTCCTCGATATAGCACAAGATGACCCTCGGCTTGGTATCTTGCCTGCTGTCGGCACAGAGTCACAATCAAGAGCTGTTTTTACCGGATTCTTCATCTTGTTACTGACGCCTTCTCCAGAAGTGGACTTTAGACTTGAGCGTTCCCTGGATCCCTCCTTCCGAGATCGGAATCTTCAACACTATATCTTCATTGTAAGGGAGACCGAAGGTCCGTCTTCCGTGTGGACTCTTTTGCGGTATAAGAAAACATTTCGGCTTGTTATCGTACAGCTAAAGGTCTCTGGTAAGAGCTAAATGCTCTGGTCGCTGCCCGTAATATATATATTTCCGATCAACGAGCCTAATCACTTGACACTGGTGGATACATTCTCTTTCAACAAAATGGCCGGATATTATATATATAACACCAATCTTCACTTTTCATGTGTCACCCGACCCGGTTACACAACACCCAACAAGATAATAACTTCCATACCAAAAACAACCAAACCTTTATTCCAACCACAACTTCAAATCGCAACTTCCAACAACGATCATGGCAGACTACCTAATCAAAACCTGCACCTGGTCCGACATGGACGACCTCCAATCCCTCAGCGCCAACGCCCTCCGCAACTCCCCAATCACAAACGCACTCCTCACCAACCCTCCAGGCAGCCACCGCTCCAACACCGTCCACACTCGCCACACGCTTGCCCACCACATCTACCTCCAAGCGCTCCAAGCTCAAGATGCCCCCGCCTCAACGACAAAGGTCATCAAAGCGATCAACACGCGAGGTCCAACGCAAGAAATGCAAGCTTGTGCGTGGGTACAATGGTATCATGATACAGAGGACGTCATGGAAGATATATCCGAGATACCAGATTGTATTGACTACATAACATGGTTGTACGTAGAGGACGTTCGACACTCGATTCGGAAAAAACTAATAAACGGAGCCGGTCATTACTGTAAGTCCCTCCGTCCCTCCCCCTATCCCTCACCAACCCCCCCTCCCTCTCCTTTCCCCACCTCCTCCCCAACCCCCATCCCCCCAAGATAATCAAATCCTAACCCCCCACCCCCCAAGTAATCAAAACCCTCCACTTCGCCCCCAACCCCTCCGGCTACACCGCAGCCCGAGAGCTCCTCTCCCGCATCGACCACATGGACACGCAGTATCCCGCCCTCGCCATCACGAAGAACGAGCATGCGGTTCTTTATCGAGAGCTGGGATGGGAGGATATGGGGAGGGTGGAGTTTGGGGCTGTGAGGGCGCTTGATGGGGAGGGGGAGGGGAAGTTTAGTATGCGGGCTTTTTTGAGGAGGGGGTGGGGGAGGGGGGGAGGGGGGTTGTGAGGGGGGATGGGGATGGGGATGGAGGGAGAGGGGGGTTGGACTTGGATTTTGGGTATGCCATCTGCAATCTACTCACGTCGTCGAACACCATATGCGTACCTCATGACAGTGGTGACGCTTAGCTATGTGGGAGAATCATCATCATCATCATCAATAGGCGATCTTCAGGATTGAGGATGGTAGGCATGGAGACTATGAGAGCATTGGCGAAGAGTCCCGTGCATGAGATACGCAGTTGGAAGGAAATAGACTCTTGTGAGAAGTTGTTGAATTATGTGATTCGGCTTGAACCCTTTTATACACAAACTATCATATCAATCCAGGGGTGTTGAACCCAAAATGCCATCCATCTATATGGTATCATATCCTTCCCCTTCCCTTTACGCCGCAAGATAAACCAAAGCAATGCGCATGCACCCAAGTCATGTCATGTCCATCATAACACTCAACTCGCAGACATCCCCCTCCTACGTAGATACCGTCGCGCCAATCCCCTTATCTCCAGCCTCAGTCCCAGTGCCAGACTCAAACAACCTAAGCGTACTCCTCAACTTCGCACTCATCTCCTCCCACTCGCCCTCCTCCGTGCTCAAAATCGTCACAGCGCCACCAGCACCTATAGTCCACATATCCCCCCTTCCCTTCTCCCCTTCCTTCCCCTCCCCACAACCCTTCCCATCTTTCATTTCCGCATCATCTATATCTATATCTACATCTTTTTCATCATCCGCATCAGTAGAATCACGGTCGTCGTCCCATCGGAACGCACTCCGGATCACGACGTTGAAATCGCCACCGCCGCCGACGTCGAGATAGCCGGTTATTCCGGAATAGATGCCTCGTTTTCGGTGCTCGATTGAATCGAGGATTTGGCAGGAGCGGAGTTTGGGGGCGCCGGTCATGCTTCCGGGTGGGAGGGAGGAGGCGAGGACGTCGATGCCGGTTTTGGGGATGGAGATTTGGGGTGGGTGATGGCGCTTTATGGGAGTCTGCCTGGGGCATTTGAGCTCGTCTTTGGGTGCGGTGATGATCTTTTTGATGGTATGTGAATCGACTCGTGCTTCTGGACTTGTGGTGTCCTTGACAGGTCCCCTTCGCCCTTTATACGCTCCTTCTTGTATGGCTACTACTTTATCTAATGCACGATCTTGACTGAAATAGTTTGCCGAGGTGTTATTGTGCTCGTCCTCGATTAGTAGACTCCCTTCGACCACGCTCACGAGCTGAAACAGTGTGGCGTATTCCTCCACCACCATCAGCTTAGGTACGTTGACACGACCCGAACCGACGGCGCCATGGAGATCGTGGCGGATTAGATCAACGATCATGAGGTTTTCAGCGCGTTCTTTGGGTGTCGAGAGCAAGGCTGTTGCTTCGGCAAGGTTTAGTGGTGGGAAGTTGGGATTTGGTTGGCGCCTCACTGTGCCTTTGATGGGTCGAAGTTGGCAAATCAAGGTCTTTTGGCCACTGACAAAGCCGTTGCTGTTACTATCTTTCTTATGACTTGCCGGCCGCGACCAGCGGAGAAAACGCTCCGGTGAGCTGCATAGCAACGTCAATTTGCCAAGGCGCATGTACGCAGAGAATGGAGAAGGATTCATTGTTCGAAGACGCTGATAGAGTGGCCATGATGGGAGTGGAGTCGAAGTTCTGATAGTCGCTTCAGTGGTGAGGCACAGCTCGTAGGAGTCACCGGCTCTTATGGAGGATTGGCAGGTGCGAACCTGCGATTTGTAGATTTCTTCGTCGGGCAAGATAATGTGTGCTTCAAAGTGTGGTAGATTGGGTTGATGTCTAGCCTGCATGCTACACCCACTGTGTTGTAATCGTGTGGCCGTGTCGTTCACCCATTCGCCATCGTTCGCTTTGATGCTCTGAATATGAAGCGTTTTTTGGAAGTGATCAATTACAATGCTCCGCTCAACGAAGGCAAAGCTTAGATCGGGTCTCTCTGAGGAAGTATTGGGAAAAGAACCTGTCGAAGACTTGTGGATGCCAATTGTCTCGATGCATGCTTCGTAGCTGACATAACCTATCAGACCACCCGAGAATGGCACTTTTGCATGATCAGTCTCGGCTTTTCGAAGACTCATGAAGGCCTTGAGATATGAGAAGACGCTACCCCGAAACCCAGAGTCCTCGAGACTGATGACTTCGTCCGAGTCCTTTCTGTCAGAGGTCAACTGAACTCTAGGTACTCCTACCCTATACTCGATCCGGACGGTATCTGGTGTGGTGATGCCGATGATGCTGTACTGTCCCACATCGTGCATTTGGTGCATCTCGGAGTCCAGGATGATGGCATTACCTTTAGTGAGGTCCAAGACTTCGCAAATGGAAGAGACGGATAGAGCTTCTGTATCTATTACTCGGGCGTGGACTTGAAGCTTCGGGCGGCCGTGGTAAGATGAAGGGGTTTCGTTGCGCAATGGTGGGACTTGGTGAAAGTCGCCGCATCGGTCCATCTCGTTCCACATGGTGAGATGCTTCGCTGGTTTGCCCAATGGTGGAGACGCGGGAATCATAAAACGGTGACGATATCTTGTATTCCAATGCATTGCATCATTCCACCATGAGGCGATAATTGCACGAGCATTTTTACTCGAGCAGATGGATTCTGGATGGAACTGAAGGCCAACGAAAGGTTTTGAAAGGTGTTCCACAGCCATCAGTGTTGGCGGCGGAGAACACTGATCACCAGGATTGGGTAACGATGATGAGGAAGCCTCCCCTATCGGTATCCTTGCATTACATGTTGCGCAGCCATAAGCGTTACACCCGCGGCCTTCTGCTCCTAGACAGTACGCCTCGCCAGCAGCCGATGTGTCTGGTTTTCGTTGGTCGATTTCATAATCGTAGGCCAATGGTCGAAGGTCTGGGCAATTTGACGACGGTGTCCAGATTTTATCATCAGTTGCAAGGAGAGTTGAAGGATGTAAAGATGCTTGCAATGAATGGTATACGACAGTGTCGACGATTTCATGATCGCGAAAGATCGATTTACACTTCGACCTGATCCTTCGAACAATGCCATGCCTAGCTTCTGGCAAACGTCCGATAGACCCTCCGAAATGCAACACCAAGCTCTGGAATCCGAGGCATATCCCCAGAACTGGCAGCAACGTGGTGGATGCATCCAGCTTCCACACATCTCCGATCAGACCAACATCTTCTGGATTTCTAGGGTCGCCGGGACCGGGACCAGCGACCACGGCCGCGAATGGCTTCAGAAAGATTGGGAAATCCGCAATCTCATCGTCGATGTGGATGACTGTGACTTCGACACCGAGCTGCGTCTCGAGGAGGGATACGACATTGTTTGTAAAGGAATCGTAGGCGTCGATGAATAGGATACGGGGGACTGAGACTCCTTGAGAGGAGGTGGCGTGAGGCATCGTCACCTGGAGTCCTTCGGTCCTTCAGAGGTGGTGACGATTGGATGAAGTGGTATTTACAAGAATTATATATAGAAGGCGAATTTTCGAATTGGTGTCTTTTCGTCAATTATGACAAACTTGATACACTGTGGAAATGGCGAGATCTTGTTACAGAGGTGAGGACGAAGTCACCTGAAACCTATAGACACAATTAAAAGGATAAATAAATGCTAATAACGAAGTAGATGTGGAGTGGAAAGCGTTGAATCCATAGAGATGGTGGTGTGGAAGTGTCGATACTGTGCTCCATATGTCAAAGCACTTGGGGATTTGCGCCAATGGCTATATGTGCGTTTCGGGTTGATACCTGATAGATACTTCGGTAGCATTTTGGCCATCCGACATTGAAGTACAATATCTCTTTCGTGGTGCAGCTTGAGGTGATAGTATATTATGACGAGTACATGTTCCACGTCAGATAGTAGGCCAATTTTGAGCGCTTCCCGGGACTCCGGGGTAGCTTACAATTGGTCTCTAAATTATATTACGAAGGAGGCCCTTCCCACAAACTAAGATAATGTACATTATAATATCGAGATCTCGGAACCCTAGCGGTTAACGGCGGATACTTTTTATGTTCTCGATAAAGTAGCCGCTTAAAGGCTTGGCGGCAGTCGGCAGATTCTGAGCGGGACGATCCGACGCTCTATATTGGCACATTGGGCAATATACTTATATTACCTATTGAGTGTTAACTCCTAATGTGTAGGTTGATAGCAGGAGCATTGAGCAGAATGTGAGAAACCAGTGGTTGATAGGCATAGTCCATGTAAGCAACAAAGGCGTTGTAAGCCAGAACGCCAGAGTAGTACAGAATGCGGGTTGTTATACATCCCCACACATCAGACCTCTACCCAAGCATTCCTGCTACCGCTCCCCTTTGACCCATCTGGTACAGCCCCTCCGATTTATGTTGATCCATGCTCGCCCTCATCCCTCCATGGTCTGCGGTATCCCTTAGAGATTTCTTGCATGACCGAGGTCCTGCCCGCCCACCTTCATGCTCCCATCAATCTCAGCCGCGCTTGGACTGCCTCCCGGTTGCATCTGCTGTGTAATCCCGTGACCTCCTGTGGGGATGCCAGGATTTCCCATAGTGCCATCAATCTCAATCGGTCGGCCATATCCTCCATTGACTGGTATGCCAGGATTCCCCATCGTACCGTCCACTTCTGTCACTGTTGGGCTGATTTGGCTTGTTCCTGGTTGCATGGGTGAGATGGCGGATGTTGACAGCGCGCCCGGTGAAGAAAAATAACCTGTTGATGCTTGCTGCTGGGGTGGGAAAGGGTGGACTGTGTATGGCGGCTGTTGCTCCTGCTGCGGGACTGTTTGATATCCACCAAATGCCTTCAACGGAACACCCTGCTGTTGCTGCTGCATAGATCCTGACGGGTTCTGCAGATATGAATTTGGGAATGATGCTTTCGATCTTGCGAGCCTCTTCCGCTTACGCTGACGCACGCAGCAGAACACAATGAGCCCGAATACGGCAACGCTAGTGATGCTGATGGTTATAGCGATGGCGTCGATTGCGACTAGGGACAGACCGCCGGAGGAGGAGGAAACCGTGTCATATGACATATTTGTTGTGCTGGTGTCGCTAGGATCGTACCTCCAATGTCTGTTGCGCTGCCACAAATGGTGTTTGATAGCGAAGAGACAGAAATCGTAAAGCCGGAGGGATGTGACGTCGAGCAAGACTGCTACCGATTGCGCTCATGTAGAAATCGTTTGGGAAATCAACAATTCAGGGTCGGGCGGACGTAGGGGCGCAGTCGTTGAGGGGAGCTTCCGCAGGCAAAGGCATAGGAACCGCAGAGGGGCATCGTGGCGCTATAGGAACTTTGGCGACTGGGGGGCCCCGGATTAGAGCGCTTTCGAGATTCTGCCCTGCATGAGCTGAAGGCATACAGCCAATCATCCCGAGTCTCGGGAGTAGCGGCGCAGCTGTCCGTGCTAGGATAGCATGACGGGAGAGGGAAATTGCCTGGCACTAATCGCCGTGTGCCGATGATGCTGCCTTCCCTTCGCCTTTAGGCTGCTGTCACAATATTTGGACGCTTACGGAGGTTGACACCAAAAGTCTTGAGCAAGCGCCAGATTTACGGTACTGGGACGCCTAAGAGTTTAGGCCCAATCCTTTGAGGTCCAAGTACCAGAGGTGCGGTTCCCGGGGTGACCTGTCCCCCCAAGTCCCGGAGGGATTGGTGCCACTTCCGTTAGCGCCTGCACAAGACTTTGGGTGTTAACCTCCGTACTCCCCTCCCCGTCAGTATAAATATACTTCCGTATCCTGGCTTTCTCATACTTTTCGCAATCTTTCTATTCTTACCGGATCTTAATTGTGTTTCTATTAAACGAGGCGATGCTATAAACCACGATAGAATACTAGTAAGAAAAGAGAAGTGAACGTGGAGAGGATAATGAGGGCTAAGTTAGAAGGGTCACAACACGTCTTTTCCCCAGCTATGGGTATTTCTTACAGATTGGATTTGGAAGGGAAAGAGGTTCCCTTCCTTTAGTATTCTAGTATTAAACCGGATCCACTTTCTTATAATTGAAGTCTTCTGCCGTGTATAAGCTTAAGCGATTTGTCTAATTTACAACTTGTGGTTAAAAGCAACATGCATGCGAGGCCTTGAAAAAAGGGGATGTTCATGGGGCCCTGCGACGGTGAATTCTAGCATTCCCTGGTGACGGCGCAAAGTCTGCACGAAAGAAGATGGCACCGAAACGAGCATGTGGAGAAGGTTTCCCCGCACCAGATAACATCCACAACCATGATTCGTGAGTTATCTTATGCTGCGACTCTCAGAACCAGAGATCATCAGAATAGGCTCCGTCTCTGACAGCTCTAGCGGGTCCCCGCATTCTATTGCTTATTCCCGAGGGTCGGTATCAAAAGGCTTTTGATACCGACCCCCTCCCCCTTATCTGTCTCCAACCAGAATTCAAAGGCAGACCTAGTCTTATTTCCACAACTCCTATGGGGATGCGTACAGATATCTGGGCCCGGCAGCCTAATCTGGGATCTACATTTCTGCAGCTCTTTACACTAAGTGGCATGATCCAGTGGCATGAGGGCCCCTTCGTAGTCACTCGATCTCGATGGATCGTATTACCCACTAGCGAAGGCTTTGAGGATATACGGTTCGGGAAGCGGAGCTTCTGCATGCTGATGAAAGCGGCTAGCAAGACACGTCAATGTACAGAATGAGAGTGTTTGAAAGCACTCCTCGGTGCAGTCTCTTAATCGAGATTGGTCAAGACAATCGCTATCTACATCGCCCGATTTCTACGCCGAGCGATCTTCTATCGCCTTTCCATTTCCGAGCAGGGTAGGATGTATTCTCTTTATCTCCACGGCGCCATTCTCCGGAAGCCTCCATCGCTTGAGCGGAGCTCAAGCGTATATAAACATACTAGAGCAACCCAAATAAGTCTTTCTCAGGACCAAGGCAGCTCAATCCAAGTCTCTTGCAGTCAGTCAACTAATATCTACCATGCCCGCCCAAATTAAAAAGTACAAGGCCGCGGCCGTGACTGCTGAACCCGGCTGGTTCGACCTCGAGCTCTCCGTCCAAAAGACCATCAAATGGATCAACGAAGCTGGCGCAGCAGGTTGCCGCCTCGTCGCCTTCCCTGAAGTTTGGATCCCCGGGTATCCCTACTGGATGTGGAAGATCAATTATCAGCAATCGCTGCCCTTCCTCAAGGCATACCGCGAAAACAGCTTGCCCTCTGATTCGGACGAGATGCGGCGGATCCGTGCTGCGGCGAGGGAGAACGGCATATACGTCTCGCTAGGCTACAGTGAAATTGATATGGCGACTTGCTATCTCGCGCAGGTGCTTATTGGCCCGAACGGCGATGTCATGAACCACCGCCGGAAGATCAAGCCCACGCATGTGGAGAAACTGGTTTTCGGCGACGGCGCCGGAGACACTTTCGAGTCTGTCGTCGACACCGACATTGGACGTGTAGGCCAACTAAATTGTTGGGAGAATATGAACCCTTTCTTGAAGGCTTATGCTTGCAGCCTTGGAGAACAGGTATGTACATCAGCATCACTGTGTTGCACCACGGGCTTATCATTGATGCGGACTCCCAGGTTCACGTTGCTGCGTGGCCCATCTACCCCGACAAAACCAGTCTAAAGTATCCGGACCCGTACACGAACGTCAGCGATCCAAACTCGGATATCGTGAGCGCGGCCTACGCCATCGAAACCTGCACATACGTCCTTGCGCCTTTCCAGCGCCTTTCCCAGGAGGGCGTTGCAAAGAACACGCCGCCTGGTGTCGATGTCGAGACACCAGAGCGATATAACGGGCATACTCGCATCTACGGCCCCGATGGCTCCTTGCTCGCCAAGCCCGGCAAGGACTTCGAAGGGCTGGTGTTTGTGGATGTACGTCTTCAACTCCCTTCCCCTTATCCTCCCTCCCTCATATCCCACCCTCTCTCTACTCCCGAAGATTGGTCTGACACTGCCTAGATTGATCTCAACGAGTCTCATCTCCCGAAAGCCCTCGCGGACTTCGGCGGGCACTACATGCGGGCGGATCTGATCCGTCTACTTGTGGATACGAGACGCAAAGAGCTGATCACGCACGCCGATACCGATGGCGGGATAGGCAGCTACAGCACACTTGACCGTGTAGCGCTGTCGAAGCCACTGTCGGAGCCGAAAGCGGATGTAAGAGGTATTAAAAAGGTGGTACCGAGGACTCCGATGGAGGGAGAGGGCAATGGAGTGCTTAATGGAACATGAGGGGCATTCTGCGTATCGGATGCGGTGCGTTCTGCAGTGATGTGTGAGACACTTGTATTAGGTTGGCGGAGAAAAGTCCTCTGAGAATTTGCTGAGGCATATCTCAAGCGTCTGTCGTTCACTTCATAGTAGCCCAAGATATAAAATGGTCTTGATGTGGAACGCACCGCCTTCTTCGCCAAGTGATACTCTTGATCGAAGATAAAGGCAAGATGGATGCATTGTAAAAATGACTGCGAGCCGGAAGCGATCTTTGCCAGCTTGTTGTTGACACATCGAAGCCACAACGGAGATCTAAGGTCTTTCATGTAGACTGCAGAGGCGGGTCGTGAGACCTATTCATCCAATCAGAGGGGACGTTAACATCGTGGTCTCTAGAACAGCGGTGTGATAATCAGCCTTAATTAAAACCCCAAAAACGATGATCTCGCTGGCTTCTATTCTATGCGAAAATCTCGAGAATATGTAATAATAAACAGTGGGAAGGCTTCGTAAAACGGCGTCGAGACCATCGCGAATCGGGCGCGTTCTCACCTGCACACAAATTATCCGCGTCTGCTCGGCCATCTATGGTCTGTAGACAAGAGTGATACTAAGAATAAGAAATGCTTCATGGCTGGGGAAGAAGTCGCAATGGACTCGAGTCTGTCTGCGTCGATCTCAATATCGTCTATTCTATACTAGCTGGATATGGTTAGCTTGCTACTCGACGTGAGTGCATGCCTTTGCATTATAGTCGAGGCGAACCTCATGCGGCCTCAAAACCTCCCAGGTCGCCATTCATTATCTCTCGACTCATTGATATCATGACGGACCTGCGGACTTTGGATACGGCTGGCCTTACAGGGTTGACAAGTAAAGCAATAGTTAAAGTTGCCGTCATGCGAGAATGTTAACCCCCAAAGGTTGCTGATCGCATTCAGTGTGTTGCTGTTTGTAGTAGGCTTATCGACTACAATACAAATAGGTGTAGGTGAACATTGGTGATGTGGGAGGGTACAGGTGTAAATATTTAGAGCCTGTTGTCCATGCTTGCAGTCGTCGATATATAGCTCGACAACAGGTTCAAAAAATATGACGCGTCTTACCCTGCGTTAACCAGCCCACTGCCAGATATTTGCCTCATCCGACGATAGATAAGGGTACACCAATCCCTCTACTGCTCCGTGTAGTACCATGGGCTTTTACTCCCATACGCTTCGCCAGGATATTGCATCGGCACGGGTACTTTCCCCTCGAACACCGACAATCCTCTCTGCTCACCTCCGTACTCATCAACGGGAATGAGAACTCCACACTCCCAGTTACGGCAGTTGAGTTTCGGTTCCTTGGTCGCCCGGTCTTTAGTCAATTTCCCCCATGCACTCTCCGAGCAATTGGCCGAGCCAACGTAGGCCCAGGGTATACCAGGGCCCGTAGGGCGGACGTAGAGAATCTAGGTGTGGGGATGGTCAGCTTCAGGCATACTGTTGTGAAATGACTTTCAGTTGGGAACAAATATGATGCAGAACAGGGCGCGTTTGGCCCGAATACCACAACTCCACATTCCTACTGGTCGAGCTATTGAGAGGAGCAAAGATGTGAGTTCGCGAACCTTATTATGCATCATTAGCCCTGTCCTGGTGCTTTTACAATCACGCAAGGCGTTGCGCGGAAACGTCATAGAATTGTACCATTTCGATTGGAAACATATAGTACCTGCAAACCCAGCCGTTGAAGCCTTCACCGTGTCGTGGGTCGGAAAGTAAATGTGAAAATTGTCACGGATCTCATTACGGATCTCTTCTTGAGCGGCCTCAGCTTCCGCCAGCTCAAGCTTTGACGCCTTAGATTTCCCTCTTCCTGTTTCAGGATTTCGCCAGCCGTACTCTGTGGATCCGTCGTCGCCCCGTGCAGTCAAGTAGAGCATTGCTAAGAAATCGACATTCAGTGACCCAACAGATGAGGTGACGAAGTCGGTATGGAGGGCTGAATCGGTTGTGAGACCTAGCTCCTTTACCGCACGCCCTAATCCACAGTAGCCAGTACGACGCCAAGACTCGCCTGTGTGAGCCCCGCCGATGGTGTGTACGAATGCCAAATGTACAGATGCACCAAAGTCGAAATTGGAGACGCTGTCCACAATGCTTTGTTCAAGACCCATAGCGTTCAAGAAGTAGATTAGCTCTCGCCCAAAGAAGGTATCAGGCGCAGTGCGTTGCCCTTCGGGAAGGCGAGGAAGATCGATGATGAACACCATGTTCTCCATGTCACCCGATTCGCCCCAGTCGTATGGGACTAGGTTTGCGGTTGGTACCACGATCCGGAGGTGGCTAGGATGAGACAACAGCATGAGTTTAGAGTGCATGCAATTGATTTGGCCTTCCATTGATGGGAAACAAAGCCGTAAATTCCACATGTCCGCTGTCTCGCGTCTGTATTGCTGCTTGGTTCCCTCGTCTTTGGCTTGCATGACGAAGATTGTCTGAGTCTCTATCAGATCGCCCCGTCAGTGATCAGATTCTTGTGTCCTGACGTAGGTGTTCGTCCATACTGTTGGTGTTCACTTTGGCAAGCAACCACGCCACGTCCCATTGAAAGGAGCTCAGCACCGCCAAGCTGAGGTCATTCGATTGAAGCACTTCTTCAATTTTGATATCATCCGCGGTGCGCGGATGTCCAAAAGCCCAGGTTTTCTTGACTATACCTTTGGGGAACATTAGCGGTCCCTTAGGAGTATTAGCAGTGGCTGAGGGTCGGAGTTCTGTTTTAATGACCGGTTGCGTAGCCTTTGTGCACGATACGAAAGAGTCATCGGTCTTCTGAATCTTGCGAGCGGGCGGAGGCGATACTGACGCCTTTCGCTTGCGAGCAAGTCGCTCTTGTTCCATTTTCTTGCGGTCAATACCTAGAAAGCTGAGGTTTGATGTAGGCGCAGGCTGATGCCTTCGTATCCTCGAAGCCTCTGACACGGCTTCGTCTTCGTCACTGTCAAGATTGATGACTTCATGTTTGTCTTTGTCTCGCATCGAAAGAGCAATGGCCAGCCTCAAATCCTCGTCTTCGGACGACGACATTGCAGTATCTATCTGATGATTCAGCGTATCATACAACACGGGTCAGGCTGAACTTTGACCTTGTGTATCAAAGCATTGTCTGACGTTAGCAAAGCAGTCTTGGTTTTCATGAGCGGCACTAGATGTAAAAGCCGTATAGAGTCGATTTTGAACTCGGCAAGTCTTATCCAACACTTTAGTTTTGATTGGTGCGCTGGGCGCTAGCTCCAGATCCACAAAGCTAGGCGCGCGGGAAGAGCCGCTCCGAGAACAAGCCCTGCTAGCGTTGATGTATACTCAGACTGCATAGTGCAAAATGTCTTGTATTTAGTACTATCTAAAAATCTGGAAGAGCTGTCGTAGGAAAGAACGGGTTATTAGGATTACTTAGTAATCGCTTATTTACCCTTTCTAATAACCTTATAAAGAAAACGAAGGAAAGAACCCCTTAATACCCCCCTATTTAAAAAGACTTTATATCTATATAAAGTTATAATCCGCTACTAGGTAGTTATTAAGATAGCTATTACTACTACTATTAGTATTATAGTATAGACTTAGAGTCGTTAGTAATAAGGTTTAATAAACCTAGGCTAGTTCTAGCTTAAGGCCTTAGCTATAGAGTCTTCTCCTTATAACCCCCTTTTACCTTCTTATCTTCTTTATCTTTCATCTTATATATAGACTAGACCCTATTATAGCTATAATATATTATATTAGTAGCCTCTAGCCTTATTCCCTAATATTATAAAAGACTTATAACTCTTATAATACTTCTATCGCGTTAAGACCTAGTCCCGTTACCTTCTTACCTAGATATAATCCTTACCTTAGCTTAATAGAGTATCCTAAATTTACTCTAAAAGCTTTATTAGAAGCTAATAACTTTACCTAGTAGGTAGTTAATAATCTAGCTACCGCCTTATAATAATTTAATAAGCTATAAGCTTAGAATAATACTCTATAAGTAGTTAATAAAATCCTATCTACTTTATTAGACGCGCTAATACCTCCTCCTCCCTTATCTACGCTAGGTTATATAACCCTCGACTCCTAGACTCTATCTATAATAGCTTTAATTATAGCTTAAATTATATAGAATTACCCTCCTCTAGCGGCCCTAGCCCTTATAATTAATCTACCTATTATATTAATATTAGCCTCCCCTCTCCCTTACTTATCTAAAAAGCTCCTAAATATCGAGTCCTATAATAGAGACTAGGATAAGCTAGATACTTAGGAGTAATCTCTTATATAGTATATAAATATTAACTATAATTAATACCCTATTAAAGCTATAAAGATCACTTATATAGAGTCCCGTCTAATTATTAGGAAGAAGGCTTCTAACCTTATAATACCTTATTAAGAAGATAGTATTTATACTATTACTTCCTTTATTAAATATAGATTAACCCTTCGCCGCTATTATAAAAACCCCTTTAAAGCTGAAGATACTTATATATATCTTCGCGATATCCTTAAGTAAGGCTCTAATATATTTATAGAGTACTATTAATTCTTCTATTAAAAGAAAGATTATTTTAGTATAAAAGACGCTTCGCTAATTAATTACTTAAAATATAATATTAACTATACTACTTAATTAGCTACGTTTACTTAGTAAACTACCTAAGGTAGATATCCTTCTACCTTTTAGGAATATATCTAGGCCTTTACTAAAACTAATAAGGAGCTTTAGTAATTAAAGTATTACTAGCCTTATACCCTAGCTACTACTACTTCCTTATCTAAGCCTAGGAACCCTACCCCGTCTAGTAATACCTCTATAACTCCCTAAACTACTACCGCTCCTCCCCTTACTACTATTACTCCTACGGTTATTATAAATACTAGAGATCCTATAGATTTAAGCTCCGTTATAACTACTATTTAGGATAAGAATTTAGCTACCCCTAGAGTTAAAGATATTTATAATAAGTAGAAATTATACTACTATTATAAACTCTAATACCTAGGTAAAACCGCTAGAAAATACCCTAATAAGAAAACTACCTTACTTTATATTATTAACCTAAATAATACCGCTAGTATTAATAGTAGTATACCTATCTTAGGAAATACCTAGTCCCTAAGTAAAGTCGCGCTTAGAGACTTCTCTATATTTCCTATTATCTTTTAGTATCCTCCTTTACCCCTCTTCTTTAATTATATAAATAATTTTTAGTTAGATTAGCTTTAAAGTTATTTAAATTAAATCTAACCTTTAAGGATAGTTATATAGTTATTTCTTATATACTACGCTAAGCTTAATCTAGAATCCCTACCCTTACTTTAATTAATAGTAGAGCCTCCGCCTATACTTTTATTAATAAATCCTTCGCGTAGTCTTATAACCTTTCTATATATCTCTTAACCTATCTATATTAACTTAGAGGGTTTAACGGCTAATTTATATTAACTAGTAATATTACCTATATAACTAAAACTACTATAACCTTAGGAGGCTATATTAAGAGACTATTCTTATATATTATAGGTCTTAACTAATACCCTATAGTTATAAGCCTCCCCTAGCTACGCCGTTATACTATTAATGCTAATTTTAGCTCTAATACTCTTACTATATCTTTACCCTTCTACCTAGCTTATTATTACTAAACCCCTATTAAGATTTCTAGTACTACTTAAGAAAAAGAGGAGTTCCTATCCCCTAAAGACTCCTAATATATATAGGAGCTCTAAGATCTAGAATCCCCGTATAGTCTTAGTCAGTTAACCTCGTCTTAAAAACCTAGTACCTAGCCTATTTATAAGGAATAACCCGCTTATAAGAAGTAACCCTATACCTAGTCTATTTATAAGGAATAACCTACTCGTTAGGAGTAACCTAATACCCCGTCCGCTTATAAGGAGCAACCCGCTTATAAGAAGTAACCTAGTACTTAGCCTATTATCTAGCCTATTTATAAGGAATAACTTAGTCCTCGTTAACCTAGTCTTAAAGAAGAAACCCTTAGCCGTATCCTCTATACTATCTAGAAAGGATACTAATTAAAGATTAAGTATTAAAGTCCTTTATCTTATTATACCTCTATTAAGAGGCGTACTTAATAAGCCGAATAATAATAACCTCTTATATAACTTAATATTACTAAGTTAGGAGCTTATAATTTCAATCGCGCTATACGCCTTAAAGATGTTAAAGTCTTTAACCTTAACCTTAGAGAGCTTAATACTTTCCTTAGTTTTTTATTTTTAACCTTACTTTAATCCTTATTTATTCTAAATCCTAATCTAACCCTTATCTTAGGCTAAAAAGCCCCGTCTCGCCCCTAGGATACCCCGTCTTATTCCTATAATTAGGATTATTATCTCGCCCTCTATTAAATAAATAAAGAACTTTATTTAGCTACTTCTATTATATAAGAAGATCTTAAAGCCTATTAATAAAGTAAGAATATTAACCCCGCTACTATTATACCCTAAGTCTACTAAGAGTAGCTAGACGTCTTTTCTAAAAAGGAAGCTAATACCTTACCTAAATATAAAGCCTATAATTATACTATCTACCTTAAAGAAGGTATTAAACTCCTAGCTACTACTCTATATAAAATAAGCTATAATAAAAGTTTAGAACTTTATTAACATTTAGATAAGAATTTTAGTAAAGGATTTATCTAAGCTAGCTACTTAGAAGCCGTAGCCCCCGTCCTATTTATTAAGAAACCTAGGGGAGGCCTCTATTTCTATATAAATTATAGAGGCCTTAATACTATTACTATTAAAAACCGTTACCCTTTACTATTAATTATAGAAACCCTTAATTATCTTAGCTAAGCTAAAGTCTTTACTAAGCTAGATATTATCACTACTTTTAATAGACTAAGAATCTAAGAAGGTAATAAAGCCTTAACTACCTTTTAAACTTAATTTAGATTATTTAAATATCTAGTTATACCCTTTAGTCTATATAATAGACCTACTTCCTTCTAGAACTATATTAATAACACCCTCTAAGAATATCTAGATAATTTCTATACCGCGTACCTTAATAATATCCTAATCTATAATAAGTATAAAGTAGAGTATAAGATCTACGTTAAAAGAGTCTTATAAAAGCTCTAAGAAGCTAGGTTATAAGTAGATATTACTAAATACGCGTTTAATATTATTAAAGTCTCCTATCTAGGACTAATTATTACTATAGAGGGTATTAAGATAGACCCTATTAAGGTAAATACTATTATTAACTAGCTTAGCCTTATTAACCTTAAGGATATTTAAAGCTTCTTAGGGTTTACTAATTTTTATAGAAGATTTATCTATAGCTATAGTAAACTAGCCGCCCCATTAACTTACTTAACTAAGAAGGATGTTACCTTTAAGTAATCCCCTAAATATTAAGCCGCGTTTAAGGCCCTAAAGTAGGCCTTTACCTCTAATATAATCCTTTATTATTATAATCTAAATCTAAAGATTATAGTTAAAATTAACGCCTTAGACTATATATCTAGAGGAATCCTATCCTAGTATAATATTAAAGGCGTACTCTACCCTATTACTTACTTCTTAAAGAAGTATAGTCCTACTAAGTATAATTATAAAATCTATAATAAAGAACTTATAGCTATTATTTAAGTATTTAAAGAATAGCGTCTAGAGCTTAAAGGTTCTACCTATTTAATTAATATTATTATAGATTATAAGAACCTAGAGTATTTTATATTAATTAAGTAACTAAGTCGTCGCTAAGCTTATTAGAGTAAGTTCCTATCTTATTTTAACTACTATATTATCTACTATCCTAATAAGGCCGGCGGTAAACTAGATACTCTAACTTATTAATTAGGTGATCTCCTAAAAGAGGGGGATACGTAGGATCTATATTATCTTTATTAGTACTAGACTATACTAAAAATTAATATCTTAAACCCTAGAATTAAAGTAACCTTTAACCCCGAACCTAGAACTATAGATTAATAGTATAGAACTATTAACCTAGACCCTATCTAGCTCTACCTAGCCTTAGCTCCCCTAGAAAATCCTATTACCCTAGCCCCTATAGATATAGAAACTAAAGAACTAGAGCCTAAAGACCTAAAACCCTAATTAGACTATAAAGTTCCTAATATTAATAATAACCCCGCCGACGTTCCTACCTAGACCTTATAGGAATAAGCTGAAGCTAAAGATAAATTCTCCTCCTAGATCTTTAAAGCTCTATATAATAGAGCCTAGTATTATAGTTAAATCCCTCTTATAAAATATAAAGAGAGAAATAACTTATTATATTTCTATAACTAGAAGTACGTACCTAATTTAAATAGTCTTTACCTTTAGATTATTTAGCTTACTTATAATAGTATTACTAATAAATACCTTAGAAGAGCTAAATACTATAAACTTATTAATTAAGTATATTAGTAGCCTAATATCTATAAGTATATTTAATATTTTATATATAACTATTATATATACTCCTAAGCTAAGCCCTCTTAATAGCGCTTATAAGGCTAGTTAAGACCCCTTCTAATTCCTAAATATTAATAGCATAATATTTCTATAGATTATATAAGACCCCTTCTATTAAGTACCTTTATAGGTATAATATATTAATATATCCTAATCTTTATTAACCGCCTTACTAAAATAAGATACCTAATACCTACTATTACTATAAAAGTAGAAGAAGCTATTTATACTTTCTATACTTATATCTAAAAGCTTTATAGCTTACCTAAGTCCTTTATTTCTAATTAAGGAATATAATTTACCTCTAATATCTAGAATTACCTCTATTAAATACTAAAGATTAACGCTAAACTCTCTACTACCTATTATCCTTAAATAGATAGTTAGACTAAACAACTTAATATAGTTATAAAATACTATCTTTAAGTATTTATAAATTATATATAAAATAACTAGGCTAAATAGATCCCTAGCGCTAAATTCTTAACTAATAACGCCCCTTTTATAACTACCCTTACCTCGCCGTTCCTCGCTAATTTAGGTTAGAACCCTCGTCTAGGATTTAAACTACTAAAACCCCTACCTACTAATATAATAGCCTAAGCCCGCGTTAAATTAATTAGTATTAAGAACTTTATTAAGAAGATAGAAGATCTTATAAACTACTTATATAATAAAATATTAATTACTTAAGTAATCTATAAAACTAGCGCTAACTATTCTTACTACCCCTACCCTAGATATCTTATTAGAGATTAAGTCTAGCTAAATACTAAAAACCTAAATACCGCGTGGCCTATTATAAAACTAGATAATTATAATATAAGCCCTTTCCTAGTTAAACGCGTATTTAAAAAGAACCCCTTAATTATTAAGCTAGAACTTCCTAAGTCTATAAAAGTTTACCCTATCTTCTACGCTAGCCTTCTAAGCTATACGGCTACTAACTCCCTTTCTAGATAACGCCTAAAACCTTATAGACCTATTATTACTAAGAATAGTAAACGCGCTTAATATATTAATACTATTATAAACTCTAAGACTAATTAATATTATACCCCTCTACTCTTTAAATATTATATAGATTAGGAAGGTTATTTCCCTATATAAGAACCCTTTTACCTCCTTAATAATTATTAATAAGCTCTTAATAAATACTACGCCTTATACCCTACTACTTTAGGTCCTTATATTCTACTTTACAGGATTCTTAATTACTAATATAAGGATATCTAGTCTCGTCTAATCCTCGCCTAGTCTAATATTTTAGTATATTACCTAGTTATATTTTAACTCTCGCCTAGTTCTAATCTTATTACCGCCTCGCCTTATCTAGGCCTTATCTCGCCTAATATTTTAGTATATTACTTATCCTCGTCTTATCTCGTCTAATATTTTAGTATATTACTAAGTCCTTATCTCACCTCGTTTAATATTTTAGTATATTACTAAGTCCTCGTCTTATCTCGTCTCGCCTCGTTTAATATTTTAGTATATTATTAAGTCCTCGCCTCGTCTCATCTTATCTAATATTTTAGTATATTACTAAGTCTTCGCCTCGCCTCGCTTTATCTAGTATAATAGTAAACTACTCTAGTCTAACTTAGCTCTTATTACTCCTAGCCTAAGTAATTTTAGTTACTCCCCTAATAACCCTTTATAATTTATAGGAGCTTAGTCTTAGAAGGGGAGGCTACTATTATAGTATAGACTTAGAGTTATTAGTAATAAGGTTTAATAAACCTAGGCTAGTTCTAGCTTAGGGCCTTAGCTATAGAGTCTTCTCCTTATAGCCCCCTTTTACCTTCTTATCTTCTTTATCTTTCGTCTTATATATAGACTAGACCCTACTATAGCTATAATATATTATATTAGTAGCCTCTAGCCTTGTTCCCTAATAATTAGTATTAATATTATCGCTAGTAGAACTCCTATTCCTATTAATTACGCGGTAGTAGTAGTAGTACTATAGTAAAAGTAGGAGAAGGAGAAGGGTATAGTAATAGTAGCGGGAACTAATATTATTAATATTATTAGGTAGGAATCTAGTAAAGTAGATACTATATTTAATAGCTAGGGCTGTAAGGGTACTATAGTTAGAATAGATCCTATTCTAATAGCGAGTATAGGGTAGAAGGATTTAAAGGAGTATACCCTTAGAGAGCTAGTATAGTAGTTATAGGAGTACTAAAAGGTACTAGTATAGTAGTTATAGGTATACTAAAGGGTACTACTATACTAGGTATAAGTATACTAAAGGGTAAGGCTTAGGGAGCTATTATAGTAGCGGTAAAGGATGCCGCTACTATAAGCGGTACTACCTATTTATTAAGCTTTAGAGCTATAGCCTTATCCTTTTCTTAACCCTATTATAAAGCCTTATTAGTATATATCCTCGCTAAATAAATAAATAATTTATTAGATTAGCGTTACCTTTCTTCTTCCCTTTTAATTTACTCCTATCTTATTTCCTATATAACTTCTTACTACTTCTAATAATTAGCTCTTATTATAGTAGTAGCAGTAGCTTTATTAAAAGCCTTTACTATCTCCTAGAAGTATTTCTAATCTTAGTAACTTTTAATATCTTTATTATCCTTACTATCTTTCTTACGTACTAGGTCTTTATATTCTTCTCCCTAATATTACTTATATAAATAAAGATAGGACTTAGGAGTAAGCTATATAAGATATATAGGGAAGAAATATACTTAGGGATTTTACTATTATACTACCTATATTAGCTTATATTCTCTATCCGCTAAGATTAGAAGTTCTCAGCGGATAAAATATACTAACGGAATAAGCTTTCAACGGAATTATTTAGTAAGTATAGTAAGGTAGTCTCCTAGGAGACCTATACGGGTTTAGTAGTTAGCTTCCGTTAATATAAGTACTATTACTTATAGTATAGAAGCTAGGTTTAATAGTATCTCTTTATTAATATCCTTATCCCCCCCTTTTAATTTTACCTTACTAAGTTCCGCCTAGATTTTTACTTCTTACTTCTATACCGCTATAGATATAGCTTTAAAGAAATCCGCTTTTAATTTAAGCCGCTTAATTAAGTCTAGTTTATAAGCTTTAACTTTCTCTATATAGGTCCTAATATCTCCTGCCGCGTTAATAAGTAAGGGAAAGATATCTAAGGCTACTTAAAGATCTAGTAGGTCTAATTCTTTTAATATAAACGCCGTGCTAAAGACCTTATCCTATAACTATCTAGTAATTATTAATAAGCGCTTCTAGAAATCTTACTAGAATCTATTTTTTACCTTATCTAAAGCCTTATTAAATCTAGCTAAAATTTTCTTATAAGAGCTTTAGTAGGCTTATTAATTAATCCCTAGTCTAATTTAAAGAGGATAGTCTTTAATTAATCCCCTATCTTTTATAAGACTATTCCTAGTCCTAATTCTCTTATTTATACCTAAACCTTCTTCTAAATCCTTAGCTTTAATTTATCACTTCCTCTTATTTTTTATATACGCCCTAAAGCTCTAATCTTTATCTATTTATCTAGTTTCTATAAGGTGACTTAACGCCCTTATAAGAGGTACGGAGGGTTCTATAATCCTATATAAAGTAGCTACTATTAAGACTAGAGGTACTATAATTAATAGAATATACTACTCTATAGGAGTAGGTAGTACTCTTATAAGAGCTAAGGTAGAAGCTAGAGGTACTCCTATAAAGGAAAATCTAGGTGCTATAAATAGAGGCGCTCCTAAAAATAAGAATATAGGGGGTAGTAGTAACTTTATAAGAGAAAATATAGAGGCTAGTAGTACTCTTATAAGAGAAAATATAGAGGTTAGTAGTACTTCTATAAGAGCTAATATAGGTACTATAATTAAAAGGAAATAATTTATTATAGGTATTATCTTATTACCTATAATTATTACTAGTTTTAGTAGGGAATTAGATTTCTAAGCTTAGGTATTAATTATAAGAGTTAGATTAGGAGATTTTAGCCCTTTTATAACCTTTAGTCCCTGCTTCTTAGGTTCCTATTTCTTTAGTTCCTATTTCTTTAGTTCCTATTTCTTATCCTTCTTTACTTACGCTTCCTTTAGGCCTCAACGTTATATCTCTTTATTAGGTAGTAGTCCGGTGAGTTTTATTAGTATAGTTGCTATTCTAAATTAGTAATATTAATATAGAAGTAAAGAAAAGCGAAGTAAGTAATATAACGGTAAGTTAGAATTAATAATATTATCCCTAGGGCCGACGAGTTTAATATAAAGTAAAGGATATTAATTCTAATATATTTTCTAAGCTATATTACAACTAAGATTAAGAAATAGGATTTAATATTATAAATAAAGTAGTAAGGCTCGTCTACTAGGAATTATAACGTTAATCTAGGTACTTAATATAGTAACTAGAGTTATTCCTACGGGTAGTATTATAAATTAAATACTAGCTATTATAACTAGTATTTACTACTAGTATAGTAGTATATTATTAAAATAATACCTTTTATCTACTTTTATACTATAAAGCTCGCGAATATAGCTACTTAGGCTATAGGATTAAACTTAGGTTAAAAGTCTTAGTCCTATCTATTTACCTTTTAATTTCCTTCTATTATATTTATCTATAGGATAATTTCTTATAATAACTAGATTACTAGCTTTCAGAATCTATTACCTTCTTTACTTTCTACTCTATTAATAATAAGTATAAGAAGTAGCTTTACTTACTAGGAGCTTATTCTTATTCCTAAGGGCGGTAAAGATTTAATATTAGTAAGTTAGAAGATCGTTTTCTAGCTTAGATAGTTATATAGGCGCGGGTATAGTATTAAAGTAAAATAGTTAGGGTTTATAACCTAGTATAAGTTACGCTAGGGAGTAGCTATAAATATATACTAATTTTATATTTATCTCTAGGACGCCTTCGCGTACCCTTAGTAACTACCTATCCGTTATTTTATAATTAATATACTTTTTACTAATAAATATTATTATCTCCTAAACTACCCTTTCTAATAACCCTATTAATAAAGGATAGCTAATTAGTCTAGTAAATTAGCTTACCTTATACTTAGAAAATATAGTATAAACTTCTTTATTAATAAAGTAAGATCTATTATCTAAATATACTCCCTTTAGCTAATTAAAGATAGGTGTAATATAATTCTTATATATATTAATTACTTCTACTCCTATATATTATTAATACGCCTTCGCCTATATAAATTAAGTGAAATAATTAATATATAGAAGTATATAAGTAGCTTTCATAATAGTATATACTAGTATTATAGGACTAATCTAGTCTATACTACCTATACTTATTAGGGTGAAAGCTTATATTAATTAAATAGGTATTTTAATTAGCCTCTTCGCCCGTATTTAGTATAAGTAATAGCCTATATACTAGGCCTAAATATCCTTTACTCTTATAGGCTAATAGACCCTTCTTATAAGAAAATCTAAAGTTAGCGTAGTAGTATAATAGCTATAGTCTTTATAGGCTATATAAAGATACTATTCTATCTCTACTTTAATAAGGTATATACTTTATACCCTAATACCCTCCTTAAATATTAGTAGCTGAGGTTTACCTTAAGTAGGAAGGTAAAAGAGCTTAGCTAACTTCTATAATTACTACCTATAATTCCTAGGTAGTTTTATTACTTCTATAGCTACTTCCCCTTCTCTTAGATACTTAATTAGTTAATAGTATATTAGAGATATTTAATACTTAGCTATTTAATCTTCAACGCCTTTCCTAATTACCCTTAAGAAAGTATAACGCTTAATATTAATAGCTACTATTACTATTCTATCTTTATCTTTAGTCTTAGGGATTAAGGAGAGCTTAGTAGGTATTTAGTTAAGGCCGTCTATAATACTAATATATTAATCCCGCGATACTTAATAGTAAAGTTTAAAGTTATATTCTTTAAGGTAGTTTATCTAATTAGAAATCTATCCTTTCTCTATTTACCCTTTATCTATAATCCCTTTAAGCGCGTTATAATTACTATAGACTATAATATAATATTAGCTTCTAATAACTAACTATCTCACCTTAGTAAGATATCTAATAATAGCTAAATATTCCCTTTCTAAATTTATATATTAAGATTCCATATTATTTAATCTAAAGGAAATAAATATATTAATTCTCTTATTTAGTAGAAACTTTAGTATTACTTCTATACTAGCTAGAATATTATAAAGCTAGAAGAGGTATCCTCCTACTATAAATTCGCTAGTATTAATAGCGAGATAATATTAAAGCTTAGGATTAGCTCCTATTATAATATTCTTTATAATTACCTTCTTAACTATATTAAAAGAAGATTATTAGAAATCCTCCTAGTTAAAGGTTTCCTTCTTTATATATTTCCGTTAAATCGTCGCTTTCCTAGCTTTAATATAGGACTTAGGTACTTTTATAAGGTCCTTATTATATACTTCTACTTTATTATTATAAGCCTTCTTTACTTTTAGTTCTACTAGTATAAGTTATAAATATGCCTTTTTTATCTCTAAGATATATACGGCTCGCCCCGGAATAAATATTTAAAGGAATAGGGTAAGCTATAAGAAAGTATTAAGCTTAGCTTAATTTATAGGGATTAGCTAATTTACTACCTTCTTATAGTACTTAATAGACGGCTAAAGACTATCCGTATTTCCTTTAAACCTAAGAAGTTTAAGGTTACTAGTAAAGATATATATTTTCGGGCCTATAAGGTAGATAGGGCTAAAAGTAACTCTTAGAAAGTATAATTTATAGAGAAAGGAAAATATAAAGTTAAAGTTAATTATTAAAGTAATATAATTATCTATAAAGATTTAGAAGGTATAGTCTTTAAATTAGCTTATAAGAGTAGGTATTCTCGCTATACTAGTAGAGTTCTTTAGTAAGGGATTAAAGATAAGATCCCTAAATTATATATATATAAAGGGAGCTCCCTTTAAGCCCTAGCTTATATAGAGATAGACCTATTAACTATTTAGGGTAATAAAGCCCGTCTTATTAATATTAATAACCTTTATTAGTATAGCCTAATAGGAATTTAAGGCATTAGATATAAAGTATACTATAAACTTAGGAGTAATAATAGTATTAATAACCTCTTTAAGGTAATATATTAGGTACCCTAATTTAATAGTCTAACTATTAACTAGTATAAAATTATAGACTACCCTCTTTAAGGTTAATCCTTTCTTCTTAGGCGGGAATTTAGTATAAGTACCTTATAGGCTACTTCTTTTAATAATGATTTTTATATCCTCTAGTTCTAGAAAAATCTAATTTATAAATTCTTATTCCTCTATTATATATCTAGGTAGGGTACCTTTTACTAGTTTTATATTAGGTTTAAGGTTAATAGAGTATTTAATTAGATCTATTACTTTAATATTATAAATACTCTAAGTAAAGTAATCCTTCTACGCGTAAAGTATACGTTTAATAAGCTTAATATACTATAGGATATCTACTATATTATTAATTATAATACCGCTTTCCCTAATCTATACTTTAATAACTTCTATTAGTACTTATAATAAGGAGCGTAGCGTAAGACGCTACTTTATAAGAAAGCTACTACCCTTTCTAAGGGCGTATCTTATATTTATAGTAGATTTTACTACTAACTTTAGGTTAATAGAAGGAGTCTAAGTGTCCTAATCTAAATATATAGAGATTACTATAATTAGAAGTATATTAAAAGGTAATTCTTATTATAATACCTTAAGGGCATATTTTCTAGGTTTACCTAAGCCCTAACCCCCTTCTAGTTTAGGGATTAGAGCTAGGCGTTTTCCTACTTATCTAGTAAGTCCTAGTAAGCCTAATTAGCCGACTCTTTATTACCTTCCTTAAATTCTATAATAGGAAGACTAGAGTCTATTAGGGTAATCTAGGCTAATATATACCTTACTTATAGATTATCCCCCGTAATAGTAACTTCCCTAAAACTATAATAGGGATTATAATATACGCGCCTTATCTATATAAGTCTAAGGAGTAAGTTATATATCTTTATATTAATAATTTATACTCTTATTATTACTTCTACTCCTTTAATATTTACTAGAATTTTAATATAGTTAGTAAGGGTATCTAGCTTACCTATAGTGAGAGAAACTCTTAAGTACCTATTAATATAGACTTAGGGACGAGGATAGATTTAATTAAGCTTTTTTTAACTTAGTAGCTCTACTAGAGATCCTTTATCTAGTAATATTTTAACTAATTTAGTAGAATAGATCTATAAAGTAATTATTATTAGTCTACTCTAACTATTATCCTTATACGTATAGGTAGTAACTTAGGGAGCTTTTATAATAGTAGCTATAATAGTAGCGTAATTTATAGGTACTTTATTAACGCCTTATATAGCCTCTATAACTTTCTTAAGCTAGTATTAAGGGGTTATTTACTATATATTAAAGGCGAGCTCTTTAATTACAATATCTAATTAATTTAAAAGCTCCCCTAAACTTAGCTAGACTAGTATATTAAATATTTTCCGGATATTAAATTAAGAAGAATTTATTATACTCTAGATAGGATCTAGGACTTTTAGGCTCTTCTAAGCTACTAGTTATTAGACTTTTCTAGTTTTTATAACCTAAATCTAAGGCGGTTAACCTCTAATTCTTACCTATATAGATTAGAGAGGCTAGCGAGCTTAAGGGAGGGGCTAAGGTTATAAGGTATCCCCTATTTATATTTTAGGGCTATCCTTAATATCTTCTATCTCTTCCCCTTTATTTTTATTCGCCGCTTATATATTATTAAAATCTTAGATTTAGTTAAGGATAAATTATAGAAGCTATAAAGGATTAAAATTCTAGCTACCTTTCTTTTTAAGTTAGGTCTTTTAGACTCCCGTTAATTTTTATAGGATCTATAAAGGTTTCTTAATAACTTTACTATAAGTAGCTATTATAGCTATATAGGTCTCTTCTACTAAGAAGAGGGCTTAAGATATAGATACCTAAGGCTACTTATCCTTAGATTCCTCCTACTCCTATAAATATTAATTATAGAACTAGTTATATTATTCCTACGTAAAGGCTCCTACTATTATAAGGGGAGGTACTCTTATATATAGGAAATTATCGGGGTAATTATTTATATAATACCTGTATAAGTTATACTTAAAGTAATTAATCTCTAATAGAGGCTTCCTTTAATAGTCGGGATTTTAGTTATACTACTTACCTTAGCCTTTATAACCTTAGACTTAGGTTAAGGGTTTAAAAGATATACCCTTTATTTAAGCTATATATAGAGCTCTTATCCCTTAAATAAGGGTAGGGAAAGCTTAGTTAATATTAATAAGGACTTACCTTATTAATTCCTTATTTAATATTAATTAACGCCTAGTAAGAGTAAGCTATATAGAGTCCTTATAACCTAGATTAAAGGGATTCGTCTTACTTATCTTAGAATAGGCGGCTTAGATAAAATAAATTATAGTAGAGAAAGTATAGTTAATATCCTTATTATACTTAAAGGATACTCTTTCTTACTTATTAATATCTCTTATACCCTTTAATACTACTATACTAATATTAATTTAATCTCCTAGAAGGTAAATTACTAATTTTAAAGCTTTCTTAATATAATCTATAATTATCTCTATTTCTAATTACTCTAGAGTAGCTAGCTTTACCCTAAGTTTAAACTTCTTAGTTTAGGCATCCTGTTACGAGTATAGACTAGCGGTCCTTATACTACGCCTAGTAAAGGCACTTCTCGTCACCGTCAGGTGGATTAGTCTAGAGAGAGACTCGACCTACAGGTGGATCGGATGGATTAGCTTACTAAATTATAGGAGCCACGTGTAGATTAGATGGATCGGTCCACCGACTTATACCTCTTAGCAGGATCTTATATATCTATATAGAAAGCGTGCGTCCCTGCTTAGATAGGAGCTTTGTACTTAACTCATGTTATTAACCTAGATATCTCCTAGACACTAAATATAATACTCGACCTGTATTAGACTAGTTTAGTACGAAGCCTATTTACCCTAGTCCTTAATACTCCTCTCTACAAGATCCACCTAGACTCCGGAGCCTTCTAGTTAGAAGACGACGGGTTATAACACTTTAAGTACCCTTAAGATAAGTACCTTAGGATAAAGGGACCTCACCCCGAGTGAACGCGGTCCACGATAGTTAGTAATAGCGGAAGTTAAAGAAGGTATTAAAGTTACTAAGCCAGATTTATACTATAGCGATCGAGATAAACTTAAAGAGTAGTTAGTATAGATATAGCTATACTTCTCTTTTAATAAAGACGTTATAAGACTAAAGAAATAACTACTATTTGCAATAACTTATATAAGAGGACGGGCCTAGAGATAGTCCGCTCCATTTCTTAGGCGATATATAGAAGATCCCGACGACGATAATAATATCTCTATTAAGTTATAGATAGAGAGCCTAATACTCTTTCGTAGAGAAATAAGGCGAATATTCGGACCTTCTAATAAAGTAAGCGTAGTAATAAGAGTTATCTAGTACTTAATATAAAAGAAATCGGTATCTAAATACGTAATACAGTTCTAATAGTATTTTATAAGAACTAACTAGGATAATAACGCGCTGATAGTAATATATCGGAGAGGATTAAAACCTTAGGTAAAGAAGGAACTTATACGAGACGGAGCCGTTTATAATAACTTAGACTTATTAATAAGAGCCTTAATACGAGTTAATAACTAGATCTATAAGTTAGTAATAGAACTACGCTATAATAGTAGAGTTTCTAGACTCGGTTATATAGGACTCTATTCCGGAGGAAGTTATAGGAAGAAGCGATTCTTACGCGATCCTTACGGTCCGATGCTAATAGAGTTAGACTTCACCGAGAAGAAGAAACCGTTTAGAGGTAAGAAATAGTAAGGGGGTAAGAAAGCAATGAATTGCTATAGCTATAGTAAACCGGGCTATATCGCTAAAGACTACAGGTTAAAAAATATAGTAAAACGACCTTAGTTAAATATATTAGAAAGAGTTCTAGTTAGGAAGACTGAACCTCTAAAGGATTAATAAGAAACGGAGTACGACGACACCGAGCTAGACGTAATTATAGATGATTTACTAGCCCTTATCAATCTACCTATTAATAGAGAACTATAATCTAGAGAGGAAGAATTACGCGAAGAAATAGCTAAGAAATAGAGGAATATCGCAAAGATTAAATAAAGGCTAGTAGATATTCACGAATAACTCAAGGAATTAGACTCTAATAACGAATATAATAGTAGTTGTATTCGGAAGGGAAAACCCGAATAAAGCCGAGAAAGCGAGGATGATTCCGACTAGGAAAACCTCAGCCAGACTTCTAAGAAAGAAGGTGATAGAGTAGTATCTCGAGCTTTTATATTAAAAGATCCACAGATAAAACTCGAGGAACGGGTAGAGTTCTACTAAGAAAAAGTAGTAGGAGGACTTCTATAGAAGGAGTTTAGAAATGACTTAGTATATCTATAGCACGGAGTAATATACTAGTCAGCCTGCGCTAATAAAATATATATAATTTACTACTAAGCGAAAATAAACTTAGGAAAGTCTATTAGAATCCGAATATATAGAAAAGTTTAGTTAAGCTATAATGATATAAGTTATTATTAGCACTTAGTAACTAAGAGATCGAGGAAGTAGTTTCTAAACCATGACTAAAGATGGTATAGTAGTCTCCACGGACACTTTAAGTATGGCGAGTATACTTCTAAGTGTTACTTACAGGACTAGTATACCTGCTTCTACGACAATTACAGAAAGCATATATATATAAAAAGAACTACCGGATTCCTATCCTTTTCAGGAAAAGAGTAATCCCTTATACTAAGGGGAAGTATAAGGAGATTAATGTCCTTACCCTAAAAACATATCAGCTATATTTAACGAACTACGTAATACATGTAAATATACCGGTTAAAATAGATAGTTAGCGGACTATAGTAATAATAGATTCTAGAGCATCTAGAAACTTTATCTCTAAAGTATTAGTACGGTTAGTAGGCCTACTAACGCGAAGAAAGAAGGATCTATATGACTTATAAATAGCCGACGGGTCAACGCTATTAAAAGGAAGCGTAGACGAGGAGACAACCTCGCTACTATTTGTAATTCAACGATACTATAAGGAAATGTCCTTCGATATTATAAGGATGGCCACCTATTATATTATATTAGGCATGCCTTAGTTAGAAAAGCATAACCTAGTAATTAACTAGAGAAGAAAAGTACTTAAGTTTAAGCGAACTAGCGATATCACTAGATTCTAACCTACACGTCGATAGTAGATGACGGTGGATAAAAAATCGAACTAGAAGACGGTTAAGGCATATATTACCTTAATTTCGAATAAGGATGACCTTAAAACACAAGGATCCGACTTAATAGATACTGGTAGCGGTCCGCTAGGTTAATAAGTTAGAGTTCTTGGAGTAACTAATAGCACTCCTAATATCTTATAAGAGTATTAAAGATAGAAACGCCTCTTTATAAAAGAGATAATAGTAAAAGCTCTACCTAAATACTAACCTTAGGATTATAAGATTAAACTCGAACTAGGGAAGGAACTAATATTTAAACCTATTTATACGTTATCCGAAAAGGAACTTATAGTACTACGCGGGTACTTTAATAAGAACCTAAAAAAGGGATTTATTCGAGAATCCAAATTACTAGCAGGATATCCGATACTCTTCGTAAAGAAGAAAGACAGATCCTTACGACTATACGTAGACTATCGAAAGTTAAATAATATAACGATAAAGAATCGTTACCCGCTACCTAATATTAGCGAGCTGCAGGATCGGCTAGCTAAAGCAAAGATCTTTATAAAACTAGATCTTCGAGGAGCGTATAACTTAATTCGAATAAAAGAAGGTGACGAATGGAAAATAGTATTCAGGACTCGATATAGATATTACGAGTATCTAGTCATGCCGTTTAGTCTTACTAACGTACTAGTAACCTACTAGGTATTAGTTAATAATATTATACGAGCTTATTTAGATCTTATAACGATCGTATACCTCGACGACATATTAATTTACTCTAAAACTCTTGAGGAATATATCCTTTATATGCAAGATATATTAACATGCTTATTATAAGCTAGACTCCTCTTAAAGCTAGAGAAATACGAGTTTTATAAGACCTTAGTTAAGTTCTTAGGGTTTATAGTAATAACTAAAGGCGTTCGTATAAGCCCTAAGAAGATTCAGGCTATATAGGAATAGCCTATACCACACGATATTAAATTAGTATAAGGGTTTCTAGGATTCGCCAACTTTAATAGACGTTTTATAGAAGGCTACTCTAAGAAAGCCTTGCTACTAACGGAAATTACTAAGAAAGATACGGGATTTTAATAGGATACTAACTAGAAGAGAGTATTTAAAGAACTAAAGTAAGCTTATATAGATCCTCCGGTACTTTATACGTTTCGTAACGGAGAACTAGTACGTATTAAAACAGATGCTTCGGATCTTATAATCGGAGCATGCCTCTATTAGTAGAAAGACGGCAAGTAGTATCTAGTAGTATACTACTCACGTAAGATGTCTCCAGCAGAACAGAACTATAATATACACGACAAAGAGCTTTTAGTAGTCGTCTATTCTCTATAGCATTAGAGAGTATATGCCGAAAGCTATTCGGAACTTACTATCTTCACCGATTACAAAAATTTAGTAGGTTTTATAACTATAAAAGAATTGAATCGATAATAAGTTTAATAGTTCGAACTCCTTAGATAATATAAGTTTAAAATTTAGTACACCCTAGGAAAAGATAATAGACGAGCAGACGCTTTAAGTAGACGATCTGACTATATATAAGTGAAAGATATTACTACTTAACCTATCTTAAAATAAGAAAACGATGGGTCGTTAGTACTAGTAAGGAATCTGGCCACGACTATACGAGTTACGACACATGTAGTTCCTGATTTAAAGGAAGTATACGAGAATAATAACCTAGCCGGACAACTTAGGAAGGAACAGCCTAGCCGGGACCTATTACTATATAAATAGAAGCTGTACTTACTACCGAAAGTAATAGAAGAAGTAATTAGGGATTACTATAATAATCCTTTACTAGGATATCTAGGAGTATCTAAAATATTAGAACTTATTTAAAGAGTATACGCCGTACTAAACCTGCGAGCGTTAGTCGAGTAATATATCAGGGAATATATATACTACTAGCAGAACAAATCTGTAAGATATACTAAGTACGGACAAATTTAGTTTACCGAAGTTCTAGATATACTATAGAAAGACGTCACGATGGACTTTATTATAAAACTACCTCGGTTAGTTAACCTAGTAACTAATAACAAGTACGACTTAATAATAGTTATCGTTGATAAACTTACTAAGTATACTATTATAATCCTATATAAGGAATCCTATAACGCTAGTTAGCTTGGATTCATTTTATTAGATAGACTAATTAGAGATTATAGTATACTAGAATCAATAACTTTAGATAGAGATAAACTCTTTATATTAAACTATTAGAAGACTTTAATCGCGTTAATAGGAACTAAACTACGAATATTAACAGCCTATTACCCTTAGACGGATAGATAGACTAAACGTACTAATTAGATAATAGAAGTGTACCTTAGATACTACGTTAATAAAAGGCAAAATAATTAGGTTGCGTTACTCCTAATAGCACAGTTAGTATATAATAATAAAAGGTTAGATATAATAAGGCTGTCACCGTTTTTTGCAAACTATAATCGACACGCAAACTTATTCCTAGATCCTCGACAAGGACTAGATACCGAAAAAGCCTTAGTATTAACTTCTAACATGAAAAGCCTATATAAAGACATGTAGCACATGATTAGCGAGGCTAATAGTACTATAAAGAAGTTAGTAAATAAGAAAAGAAAATTAGGTCCTTAGCTAAAGAAGGGGGATAAAGTATACCTCCTTACAAAAAATTTGAAAGGTATAAGACTAAGTAGGAAACTAGACTATATTAAAGTCGGACTATTTTTAGTTATTAGAAATAAAGGGCCTGTCAACTATAAATTACAGCTTCTACCTGACGCTAAAATCTACCTAGTATTCTATATCTTAATATTAGAACTAGTAGATCCTAATACACCTTTATAAGAAACCTTCTATTTTGAAATAGAAGAAGAAAACGAATTCGAAGCCGAAAGAATTCTAGCATATAAGAGTTAGAAGTACCTAGTAAAATAGAAAGGGTATAAAGATTTAGAAAGTACCTAGGAACTAATTAAGAACCTTAAGAACTACTAGAGCCTCCTATAATAGTTCCGCTAATAATAGTAAACCTAGACTAGTTAAAGTCAAGAGGGACTTTAACCTATTCCGAAGAAATATTAAAGAGGAAGTCGTTAGGGGAAGGATTAGCTATTTACTTATTAACCTCGACCTCCTCGATATTTTATAGTTCCCCTTCAACTATTTCTCTTTAAACTCGCTCTAATATTTCCAGCTCTATGGTGAGACGAACTATTCAAGCCTAGGCCTCCTTTTAGAAAGCCTTCTACTCTACTAGCTTAGCATCGCGCTATTTCTAAACGCGAGCCTAATAAGTAGGAGAGAAAGGAGCGAGATCGTAGCTATAGCCTAGTCGGGCGTATTCCACGTAATGATTAGATAAACCCCCTACTTTATACTTCTCTAGGCGCCTAGCCTTTTTACAGTTCTTATAAACGCGTATTAGAGTTACCGGCGCGATTAATAATAATAGCTAATAATAACGGAAAGAGCTTAATAGTTTATACCTATTAGTAGGTATTATAGAAGTTAGGATTATCGGGATAATAATTCTTAGAGGAGGAGCTAATATTACGAGTATAGACTAGCGGTCCTTATACTACGCCTAGTAAAGGTACTTCTCGTTACCGTCAGGTAGATTAGTCTAGAGAGAGACTCGACTTATAAGTAGATTAGATAGATTAGCTTACTAAACTATAGGAGCTATATATAGATTAGATGGATTAGTCTACCGACTTATACCTCTTAGCAGGATCTTATATATCTATATAGAAAGCGTACGTCCCTACTTAGATAGGAGCTTTATACTTAACTTATATTATTAACCTAGATATCTCCTAGATACTAAATATAATACTCGACCTGTATTAGACCAGTTTAGTACGAAGCCTATTTACCCTAGTCCTTGACACTCCTCTCTACGAGATCTACCTAGACTCCGGAGCCTTCTAGTTAGAAGACGACGGGTCGTAACACATCCTTAATTATAATTTAAAAAGTAGGGAGAAAGGCTATATATAAGCGAGGCTAATTACTTTTTAGATTACGATTAAGTTTATTATACTAAGTATAAGCGTTAGCCTTAATATACTATCTAAATAATATTTTATAGGTCTTATTATAAAATACTACTATTAGGTTAAGAGGTTCTAAGCTTATTAATTAAGCTCTAGACGCTAGTTCCTTAGACTTATAATCCTATTTATATACCTATTTAATATCTTTAAGAAATTCTACTAGGTCTTCCTTACTATCTCTAAGCCCTTTAAAGACTTAAATTTTAATAGGTATTATTACTAATATATCCGCTTTAATAGCTAGACTAGTAGCTTTAGTAACCCTTATTAACGCTACTATATAGCTTTAAAATATTAATAGTAGGGTATTTATAGGCGAGGTCTCTTCTAGGCTTCCTTCTAAGGAGGAGGTTTAGAATTAGTTATACCGCTTCTTAAGTAAATAAGCGCGGCTACTCGCTATACTTCTATAGTAGGATAGAAGCTTTAGGAGTAGAGGCGATATATACTAGGGCCTATATAATAGGGTAATTAATAAATAATAGTAATTAATAAGGATATATATCTTAAATAATTTTAAGTCCTTCTAAAATTATTAGTCCTTCTATTTATTAAAGTTAACTATATAAAATAGGCTTACTAATAAATAGAATCCTAGTTTAGCCCCTATTAATATATACTTAGACTATATAGTATAAAATATCTTATATTTAGTACTATCTAAAAATCTGGAAGAGCTATTGTAGGAAAGAACGGGTTATTAGGATCGCTTAGTAATTGCTTATTTACCCTTTCTGATGACCTTATGAAGAAAATGAAGGAAAGAACCCCTTAGCGTTGTAAAAGGCTAGGAATAAGTATGAGCTCCACCATTGAGCGTTGCTGCGATTCACGGTTGGCTCCAACCCGGCTTCCGGTCAGCCTCGTTAACCTTGCAACGAAGAAGCTCAAATGCAGATAAGCCCGAATATACTTTCGACTGCTTGCTTTTGAAAGACAGCATTGAGACCATCCCATAAAGCACAAAATCGCCTTTGCAGGCATTGTTATCATACCTGGAGCAAAGAACCATGCAACTGGAAGCTCCAAATCTGAAAGGAAACGCATGTTAGTACGGGAGCTAGAGTATATCTCAGAATTTCTTTTGAGTCAATTAACGCCAAGGCGGTATGGAGCAATATTGGCGGTAATGACTATATATTGATGCTTGGAGCTGCTCTTCATTCCTTTCGCGCCCAAAGCAGAAATTCCTACCGTGTCTCAAATCGAGCGGAAATGAGCACTGGCCGGAGGCTAGACATACGACGCTTTGCTTGAAATATTAATACTGAACCTCGTTCCCAAGGTTTCACTCTGATCTGTACTAGCTAACGCTTCTGCTCCTTTTGACCTTCGCAAACTGAGACGTCACTAGCTGTTGGATATTTACTGCCGCATCAATACATTTGATTCTATTCACTGATTTGATCGGTTTGAACCCTTCTCACACATCATTTGCATCATTTTGGTGATGGATCAACTCACAAAGCAAGCACCAGCGTAAGAAAAGGGATTTCGAATCGCGTATAGCAATTTTCATTCTTCAGCTACGGAGATGATCTCGTTAAAGCTTTGCAGACATCAGAGACCCTTCACAAGGGGAAGTCCCATGCTCATAGACGCGATAAGATGGTAAATGAGCGCACTGGGCTCGAGGGCGGAGCGAGATGGCACTAAGCTGTCAAAAAGGGCGCAGTAAGGAGGTGTCTCTGCGATCAGTGATGTTCTCACGATTCACTTGCATATCACTGGAGCTTAAGGCTTCTTTCTCCTTGGATTCAACACGATCACTCCTGTGAATGAATGACATCCCGTTACGCCCCAACCTTCAGTTTCCTAAATTTCAGTTTCTTTGGCATCTATAAAGAGCGGGTCTCTATCATAATGTTGAAACATACTTGGATATGCGGCCTACGACCCATTTTGGATTCCGTGTTAAGGAATCGAAGCTTCGTTCATTCCCTACAGTCACGATTTTACTATAGTATGGCTGTTCAGCACATGATGGCCGCCGTGAACCAACATTTCTTCCTCTAAGAAAACATATATGCTCAATTTGTCAGCCACACCCATGGTATGAGAGAAAGGCGAAGCATGTGCGCAGTTACAAGCGTCCTGGCTGCTTCTTCACCCACTCTTTATAGTTAATACTTCACTGATTTGCATGCCCACGTTTATATATACATATATTGCACAGATTTGCTTCTTTAACTCAAATCCTAGTCAAAAGTCTCTGCCTCCAAGCTCACTCTTAATCGTCTTGGATTACGATGTCAACCCTACAACCATCATTTGTCCAACCTTCAATACCTCTAGCAGAGCCTAATGGAAATTTCCAGATTTGCAAACGTATGCTAACGCATGACGAAAAGGACGAACTTCACGCAGTCAGACCCTTGACTCACGTATATTTTCGAGGCATCAAAGAACGGCAGGAATATACTCAAGATAGGCTACTGAGTCTTTTCGTCATAATACGGAGGAAAATGACATGGACCAAAAGAATTTTGCAGGGTACGTCGGAGCATGCAAAAGGCTCGGCAAAGACCCTATTAGCAGAAGTTCAAAATCCCCATACTCAACTCCGACAAATACCGAAACATATCTCGCTGCCCAAGCAGCCTCAAAACGGAAAGTCCCAAGCGGTATCCTAAGCAAGAAACAGCTAACAAACCAACACAGTCTCCGAATAAGTAAATGGAAAAACTCCTTACGATCCACTAAAACAATATCGATGAGCTTGTCTTCCTATACGATATCACTCTTCCTCGATACCGTCCATGAATTCTCGCCCGTCAGAGCGAGTTATCACTTCACAATCTCACGCTATGCAGCCGACTAGAACTCGAATCCGGCCCCTTGCGAGCAAAATTGCACACTACTCCCCGATAATGTGCTAGGTGTGAACCATATCGTGGAGCCAAACTCTGATATCGACTCTTCCCCCGAGTCGAAATCAAAATTTCTCAGCAGAGTCTACAGGACCTACGGAACCTGATGATCATACCCCCAACGCTTCCCACGTATCCCACCAAACAGGAACACTGCTGTACATACTACGAAGAAGCCCTCGCAAGTGGTCCACCAATTTCCCAGGGACGCTTTGAAAACGCAGCAGCTAGCCACGCTGCGAGGATATGTCTACCATATCGATGGTACGACGGCGAGTAACCGTAGAAAACAAAAAGGCGAACCTCCAGCTCAGGATGAGGAAGCTACACAAAGAATTCCAAAGGTCGCAATGGACGACAGGAAGTATTAGCAAAACACCGCCTCTCGCAGCCCTATTGAAGATGACAGCTAGCAAAGCTGAGGGAGTCTGGCTTGTTTTTGGTAATCCTCTCTCAGACTTCAGCGAGTGGAGATTGCTATTTTCTCGATTGTGATATTGATAGGGGTTGGTTAGCGAATCATGGAGGAGATGATGATGAGACGGACGAGGTATAATTTTCTACGAAGATTGTGGAAATCTATCAACAGCTTGGGGTGCTGATTATAGTCTTGCGATCGAATACAATCTGTGGCACAAGATCGAATGTTCCGGTTGTTAGATGGTAGGTCGTTACTTCTTCGTCTTCACCAGCACCTTCAATCCCCGCCCCCTGCCCCGCCTCGCGAGCGATCTCTCTGGGTGCGCCAATGTCACCCAGCTCTTCGGGACACTGACCTGGTCTTAGAGCCTCGTCGTGCCCGGCGTCGTGGGCAACACCAAGGGCCCGATCAAGGGTCGAGGAGGCACGGTTGTTGAGGTGCTTTATCAATCGTGAGGAATAAGTAGGACATGCTAGGGGAGAAAACCCAGGCAAGTTATAAAGATTCTGGTTCCGAAAAGGGAAGATAAGTCAGTGGAAGAAGGAACGGAGTTCGAGCAAGGAGGCGTTTGATGGCGAGTCGGGGAGGGGTGCTGTCTCCTAATGAACACGAAGTTTCACACGTGTTGTTGTCACAACTCTGGGCTGAGGCATATTTGTGAATCAATATTGAGGCGGTAGAAGGCCGGTGTTGGTCCCGAAATCAGGACCGAAGGAAATGCTGTTGCCAAGGCTCTCATCTTGAAGATGATGCAGAAGGAAATATGTTGCGTATATAGCGAAGAGTAAGAGCATTCTATCGGTAAGAGCGCTGGGGCGATCATTTCATGTTGGCTAGGACTAACATACAAAGCAGCAAGTGAAGATCGGGTTCTAAGACCTGTATATGATACCTGGTCGCTCTAACCCTCAACAAGGATTACCTAAGAAGAAAGTGGGTATCCATTTGATCTGTCGCCAGGAGTTGGCCCTAATTGAGTGATCGAGAGAAGAAGGTTGTCTCTATGTCACATGTTTTAGCGCCTGAATTTACTGTATAATAGATGAAAGTAGTTTGGTGTTGGATACTTCGTGTCAAAGTCCTGGTTTTTTATAACGCTTTGAGTGAGAAGAGCACCTTCATGCATCACTACTTAGGGACGGTTCAGAGGACAAAGGTAGAACTCTGGGCTCCATTTGGCAATGTTTGGTCAATACTTTGGCCAAATCTTTGAGACATTTGGGACAGTTCATGATGTATTTGCGTCCTCTCGCGCCGTAAGGGGCTATAACGGAGATGACGGAATCATGAGATTGACGGTCATTCGAGATGACTGACTGATTTATTGAAAAACGGAGCTTCTGCTATTGCGGCCCTGTCCGAAAAGTTGTATATGTTCAGGTGGTACAGTGTATTACTCAGCAATGTCGAAAGACCGTTAATCTCGATATCCCGTCATTGACGGTATACCCACCAAGCCGTGAAATTCCTCGCGCTGATCTGGAAGTCTACCAAAGACTTGTCTCCAGGGTAGGGCACACTGTAGGGTGCTGTAGAGACCAAGTGGATCTGCCCCTATACATATCCTTCAACCTCTGCTTATTTGTACACGAACGCTTTGAAGTCTCTCAAACAGTTCGCAGATTGTCTTAACTGAAAGACACAGGTGGAGAGCTCCACTAAGTGTTGGGGTAGGTGGCGAATACACGTGTTATGACCGCAATGAGGTAGCTGTGGATACTGTGGGCGTTTTTAGTACTATGACTCCGCAGACTAGCGTAACGGGCGTGAGAAGAATTACCAATTTTAACACAAACCAAACATAAATGTCGATGTTGTGCATGCAACTTCCTGACACCATTCGCCTTTTATCAATCACCTTTCATACACCATTCACCTTTCATCAATCATCTCTCTCTTCAAACTCATGACCCTGTGATAATTATTATTTGTAGAACAGCAGCAAACATGGGAGACATCCGCTTCCTCGATTTTCCCCGCGAGATCCGTGACTTGGTCTATAAACACATGTTCTGCAAGAAATACATCCCTCAATATTGCTGGGTGCCATTGGACACGCCACCACCTGGCGGGCTTTCATCCAGGAGGAGAAGGAAGATGCAACAGCCCACCACGCAGCATTTGGCGATACTGCAAAGCTCAAAGCAGGTCAATCAGGAGGCGACCAGGATCTTCCATTTAGAAGGGCAGTTCCTCTTGCCTCTGCTCTTCTCCTTAGATCTAGACTATCTCAGCCGATATCCCAGCCGATATACGGTATCGAGTCGAATTAAGCTAGCCAACCTAAGCCACGTCGAGATCTGTCTAAGCTTGAACACGTATAGGCCAACTAAGCGTCTCTCGAGATGCTGGATCAGGCTCATCAACGACATCGGCGCAACCAACAGCATGAGCAAAGTTTGCCACGTCAACATCAGATGCGAATCATTCACACCAATTCCTACTTTCGTAGCCGATTGTCGATGGCTCAAGGCCTTGAAGTCACTGGTCGGATTCAGAGAGGTCCAAGTAAGCCTGAATTGCCCCGAATGGTTCTTCAAAGAATGCCACTGGATGGATGCTTCCGCGCTCCGATTCGGAGCCGAGCTCGATGCCTGCATGAAAGACGTCGATTGGCTATTAGGTTGTAGCCTAGGACCGGGATCCACGTTCGCCGGCTCGAGCGAACCTCAGTGCCCAACGTCTCGCTGTATTCGATTTCACCCTCTGAAGTATGCTTCGTTGGCGAGTCCGACCCAATCACGGATGATCGAGCAGAGATGACAAGAGCAGCTGAAACAATTGAAGGGACTGGACATTTAGGCTTCTGCAGTGGGTAAGGACTGATCTGCTATCAAACATGACCGAGGGTTACATATCAACATTACGCCATGATGGAGAAGTTATTGGTAGGCGATGGAAAGGAGGACCAAGCAGCATGACAGAGAGACTGTGTTGATTAGCAGTTATCATGAAAGTTTCCTGGTGACCATATGCGCTCCCATTATATCAAAGTCGACTGTGAAGACCAGGAAGATTTTGATTACGGCAAATTACAAAAATACCACACTTTTCAGGAATATTTTCAAAAATGCCACCCCTATATTTCAAAAATACCACACCCGGGAAATTACGCACCCCGGAAGCTGGGATGCGCCCCCTTACAGCACGAAACCACCCGCAGCAGCCCCCGTAACAGCCCCCGTAAGTCAGTTTCCGGCACGTCCGTCCCTAGGGTATAAGCAGGCCTAGAGACCTATATAAACCTCCCGACCGTCGCTATCATCATAAGGAATAATATTTTTAGTGGTAAAATATAACTTCTTAAGGGACTTATCCCTAGAGCTTAGGGTACTCAGCGCTCTTTTATCAGGCTAGGTAATTACGTCGGTAGAGGTAGCCGGACTACGGTGGCTGTTATAGGGGCTGCTACGAGGTCTTCTACCCGGAGTCTCAGGCCCGAAAGGCGGCCCTGGGACTGATACGCCCTGCTTCCAGGGTGGAGGTGTGGTATTTTTGAAATATAGGGGTGGCATTTTTGAAAATATTCCTGAAAAGTGTGGTATTTTTGTAATTTACCGTTTTGATTACGACAGAGCAGCAGCCGGATCTTGAGATGGTTTATTTTGATATCGCGCTGGCGCCACATCAACCCTGAGACAATATAAACGTAGATCGACGTGCTGTACCCTCTCATTGCCCCCCAACTATCCCCGAGCCTATATTGTACTGTGAGCTTGCTGATATATGAAATCGACCGGGTCCTCGACTAATTTGATTTGACGTCAAATGAACTGGTTAGGAAGCCCACTGGTTGATGGTAACAACCCATAGCACTAAGAGGCATTTGGCGATTAACTTGAGCCCTCCTCTTGATCCCAGATATAGACTGCGCGACTGCCCATCAATTTTCAACTCGAGGTTGCCTCAGTACCTCAGACGTGCCATTGATTGGCCAGCAAGCTGGTCGCTAAGCCTCTTCGGGTTAGCAAGGCTGACTACGCAGCAGGAGGGCGGCACGTCTAAGCGTAAACTTCTATAATTTTACTAGATATCCTATTTTTTAGTAACGCGTTATATAAATTTTTCGCTTATTAATAAAATTTATTAATATTTAACTTTACGACGTAATAGTATAGGATTCTATTATATAAATACTAGCTATATTAATACCTTAATTATACTCTTACTTCTTCTAATTCTAACTAGTCTACTATTAACCTAATTCGCCTCTAATAAACTGTCTATAATGCTATTACTATCTATTAACTCTAAATTTCTAAAAATCCTAGTAGCTAGCTAGCGATAATAATAATAGGCTAGCTTATTTTTCCAATAGTTAGTAGGTTAAATAGGGTATCTAAGGTATTAGAGTATATATATCTAATATATAAGGTACTTAATATAGGTAATCTTAGTACTATAGCTATTTTAGTAGAAGTAGTTACGGAGTAATAGGGCGTAATAGGGCTTAATTAATCTATATTAACGCTATTAGCTTATTTTTACGCCTAATAAGGGTTCTTAATATATATACCGTACTTTATATATACCTTATAGTAAATAATACTAATATTATTAATATAATATTAATAATAAGGAGTTTACTAGTAAAGAAATAAATATTTACGCTTAGACGTATTACCGCCTAGCTACGTAGTTAGTATCACTAACCCGAAGGGGTTTAGCGCCCGGCTTGGAACACGTCTGAGGGACTGAGGCAAACTCGAGGAAGTGCCAAGACCATGCTGAGTCATGCTCGGCAAACCTTCCCCGAGTCATTAGAGTACTTCTTCATTCCTTCTCCTTCTCCGAAAATCGTCAATTCGCTTCCTCTCGAGATCATGCCTCGCAATGCAACCGGGTTCAAAGTTGATGACGGTGACCTACGGGCGCTGCTGTTCTTTGCTCCTGGATTCAGCTATGGACCTGCGAGCAATACCGATAGCTGACGAGGCCAGATGGCACGAAGGCATGCCGCCTAGCTACTGAGCAGCAAGCGCCATTGTTTCCACATGCAAGGAGCACTTCGCAAAGATTGGTCGGTGTAGAGCTATAGGCACTGCTAATACATCGTGCACAAGCGTGAATACAATAGCTGCTGCAGAGCTACACCACTTGCACATGGTTGGATCGGTATTCGGAAAGACTCACAGTATTATTAACGCAATCTGCAAAGCAGACCACATCCAAGTGACATCGCCACTTACAGGCCACGTGCACGCCTCAAGGCTCGAAGCAAGCCTGAACTCCCACTTGCAAGGCCCAGAGCCTAAGCACAGAAGGAGTAATAAATCTGGTATGCGCAGAGATGGTCTGCCTGCCGAAGCATTTCGCGACAATAACCAAAGAGCTCAGTATAAACATATATCCCGACTACTGACGCGTTACATAGTAAATCTTCTTGTATTCCAGCTTTTCCCAATCCCTGGACCCTACTAGCCAACATGTGTCGGTGTTCACAAACGGTGGCAACCCCCAACAAGAACACAGGCTATATTAGGCATAAGACAAAGGCATATGCTATATGGACCACGCCCGGACACAAGCATAAGCAACCTACACACGCAGCAAGCCAACATCACATCCCCTATACATAGGCGTTTCCTTAGGCCCGTCAGATTTGAACGAGGCTGTGTGACAATGTGTCATTTCGGGGGCTCTACATCAGCTCAGGTACCATTGGAAGAGGCTTGCAAGAGGGTGAGAGGGATACATAACTGGAAGACATACTCTCAGAAAGGAAGTGTCAGGATTGAGAAGGCACTTCGCATTTCTTCTAGTGGCTGTGGCTACGAGAGACTAATCGATCAGATACATTTCTTTCCCGAGGCCCTCTTCCACCCTCGATACATTTCTGGCCAGCAAAACATAGACTATCGGTGTACAGATACTCACCCCAGAAATCTCGTCGTGTTACTCAATTATTCCAAGAGTCATGATCACCATATGGGTCTTTCCCAGGAATACCCAAGGAACGTAATCTGTATAGCCTTTTGGAGTCCCCTTTGTCGTACAGCTCGCAGACGATTGTTTACGTGTGTTGGTATAGCGCGGTTTGCCTCCTGTGGTTTAAGAACGCATTAGCGCGGCATATTGACTACCATTCAGATCCTGGTCTTCCTGTGTGTCACAGCCTTACCCTCCTTAGCCCGGCTTGTATGGAAGTTGTTCCCCGGCATGGTCTGTCGATCTTCAGCCTAAACCGTGCTCCCCGGAGCCTTGTCAATTTCGGCTGGGTGTAGCCGAGCATTAGGCCCACGAAAAGAGAAGGAAATTTCTGGGATTGCGCAAAATGCAGAATGACTGTCACCACTACTCCTTCGGAGGTGGCTCACGGTCTGCCAGTATGTAGACCACAGACTAACGCATTGGAAGATGATTACATGATGCTGGCTACTGTCCTTGGATGAGCAACAATATCGGCCATGCGGACCAACTGCCACTGTGATGTCTCTCATCACTAAAGCGGAAATTGGCATGGACGATTGTGAAATATGACCCTGCCATGATTGACGTTTAGTCCCAGACGCGAAATGCAGCTGGCCGTGTTTAGACGATCGCGTACTACAATCCTGCGTGATAGCATTCGTTCACAACCTCCTTTTCTCCCTGGGTGAATTTTCACGCATCTTCTCACTTCACATTTCGTGCATGCATATCCACAGGAATTAGGCCAGCATTGAGCTCTGACGGTCATATTTCTTTGAGTATGCTTCTTCCTAAGCTTCAAGTATGCTAACTAATCGCTGTCATTCGAAGACCTCTCGAGTCGTGCATACCAATGGCATCGGAGCGATCCAGCGCCACACGATCACCATTAGCGACCGTCAAACCCAATAGAGGCTACCCATTTCCGTGGCCTCACAGCCGAGAAATCAAAGACACTCCCATGCAGTGCGTCAAGGTGTATGCCAGCTCAGTACCAGCGCAAGCCGCAGACAGAATCACAACGCGTGCCGCTCCAGTCTCCCAACGAAGGACGGGGAAGTCCATTACAGAAAGCGTGGATCGCAGATCAGAACCACCGCAAGCGCGGAAGGTCATCCCATCTATCGAGCACTCGCCCAAAAAGTGTCTCGAGTCCGGTATCGAGTATTCTGCAAGGAAATATGTGGTTGGTGCAGGGAGACTGGCGGAGGATCTGGCAGTCGATACCCGTACTGCGGCAAGGGTTCTTCCAAGCAGTCGGTCATCGTCAATATCGGTCCATGGTCTGAACCCAGATATGGGCAAGGATCGAGATGACGATTGGGTGCCATCGTCAAAAGACAATATGGATCCACAACCATTACCTACGTCTGCCATATCTGTCTCAAGGCTCGTTTCTGAACAGTACAATCCAATTCTTCCCACTGCCGTTCCAGGCCACGAAGGTACGCATCTGGAAATTGTTGACCTGGAGACTTCTCCATCTTCCTCATCCAGTCCTACATCAGCGATGAGACACGTGAAGCGCGAACATGGAGATGGGCACGATTTACTCAGACGGGCTTCCCCGCCAACATGGAACTCGGACCTTCGCTGCTGGATCCTCAAACAAGAGGGTATTGTCGAGATCCCCAAAGAAGTCGTGGAACATGAGATGACACTGCAGCAGCTTATAGCTCAGCGGAATGTTATGCAAGCAAAAGAAAGAGAAGAAAAAGGAAAGAAGCAAGAAAGATCTCGACGTGAACGCGCAGAGTGCTCGACTGTCAACGAGAAGAAGAGAATTGCAGATGATGGTGATATACCGATGGGACCTCGTAAGACTCCCAGGAACGCGCCGAAGCAGACGCATGACAGTAGAGTATATAATCTCTCAACTCCCAGCAAGACTACGCTTACCATACAGTCGCCAGAGCAAGTGTCAGCTCTTAGGACTGATGAGGGCCTGTCACATTGCAATAGGGTCTCGATGCAGACCTGGCGCAACGGCCATACAAGACGGGTCACCGAGTACGAAAGATTCCGTATGCCTAAAGGATGTAGAAAGCAATGTACCTGCCAATTGATGCCTGATTACTTCACTCGGGCAACAGATTTCGTACCGAGCTTGGCCACCTGGCGAGGCTCAGAATTAGAATTCTTGGAGCATGTCAAGCAGCTCAGCTCTTGTTCTGGTCATCCCTCTTCGGTCAGAGACGCCTGTTGTCGCATTCTTGAAGATGCAAAGTACCCAGATAGGTTGGGACCTCACCTAGCAATAAGTTTCGCTCAAAATCGTTCTACATTATCGACCTCAATGGGCCTTTCACGAGGCCCAAAGCTCATTTCAGATGCCAAAACTACCAATCCAAGAGCTGCTCCTGTAGGCGCGCCGAGATATACTTCGTTTTACAGCTCCACGCCAGGGGTGCGGGCAAGGGTGCAAATGAATCAGGGCATGCTGTCAGCCCCGAACTCTTTGCCTCTTGGACCGAACGCGAGGATGAGCCGCGTCTCCAGTGTCAGCTCAGTAGGCAGTGCTTCGTCTACTCTAGAGTCTCGTTCAGCGACGACTGCAAGTAATCGACAAACGCCGCCGCCTTCATCTCCGTTAAGAAGTGCACGGAGAGACGCTGGGGTGGGTTCTGATGACAAGGTCTATCGCGGAAACCCATCTGACGACTCTGACGGAGATCACGCCCAAACTCTGGATACGCCCGCCGCAAGTCCACCAATCAATTTTCCAGAAACACCCCTGAGTAATCAGAAGGAGCGTCATCGGAGCATGCCTGCCATTTCCAGTCGTAGGAGGCACCCACGCTCGCCCTTACTCCGAGAGGAGACACTACATGGTGCATTCGAGCGACCATCAGCCAAGAATAGGATTCCTGATTCTGCTAACCTATTGCATGAATTCAACGCAACCCTGGAGCAGTTCAAGAGAATAGTAGAAACTTTGACCAAAACGCCAAACGGCCAAGGCAATCAAGTACAATCAGTGGAGTGCTTTCCCACTCCTGCTTCTCCACCACCTCCCCGTTCCCCTCCACCACCTCCTTCGCCACCTCCTTCTCCTCCTCCTCCTATCACTGCTACTATCACTGCTGCTGCTGCTGCGATTGTTGCAGAACGTGGTCAGCCAGCAAACAGGAAGAGCAGGACAACGACTGCCCAGCGACAAGCCGGAGGAGAGCCGAAACTCGACAGGAATGTCCCGCACCACCTTCGAGAATCAGACGAGGTGCTCCTCGACATCGGCAAGAACCCTAAACGCTACCAGCGTCACAGGCTGGCGCCGTATGCTTTCAGCTACGTCGGCCGTCTTTACGCAGAATACATAAAACTCCTGACGGCCCGTGATGAAGAAGGTAATAACGTATGGGATTGTCAGGTAATTCGCCGCTTGAGGCCGTGAACGAGCAGATAATCACTTCTGTAATCATCATACAGTCTGCAACTTACTGCATAAAGACGGGTTATGTCCGGTTCATCCGTTGTTCCGGGATGGCGCTAGCTCTAGATCGAAGACATTTGTTAAAAAATTAGAATGAAAAAGTGATAGCATGAGCTAGTGACCAGCTCTCTCTCCGAAAAATATAGAAATGCCTCAAGACAGTAAGCAGCACCCGTCGCAAGGTGCTAAGATTAGGAAGATTCATGGCATTGATATCGGATTCTACCACCGATTGTGCGATTTCCCCCACCAACGAGCGAAACCATCTAATATAAAGGAGGCTCTTCTACTCTCCTTTCTCCTTCTTAGTTAATCGATAATTCATCTAGTCTATCAAAGTCCTTCATAATACGCGAATATCACACTAAATCAAGTTCCTCACAACCCCATCTACCCAACCCACATATCCTCCATGATCACCATGACCACCATCCCATCCATCCCACCATCCGCAACGTCATCCATCTATCATAAAGACCCACACCCTGAAATCCAGCGAACCGACAACCTTTTCTTTCTCCACAACAGTATGGAAAAGCGAAGAGAGCAGAGCTTACAAAATGAATTATCTACCCTGCTCTTTTAATTGCTTGATCAAATCTCTCTATCTTTTGTTGTGTGGATATAACGGATATCCTAACCTACTTCTCCTGCACCTGCTTAAGCTCATATGGTCGAAGGGCTGGATATGTGCTCTTGCAACGTTCCTTATCTACAACGTTGTATAAGATATTCCATACAGCCCATATCCACCTTGGAAACCCCTATCTTCTAGAATTTGGTGCAGAATCCCCATGTCTCCCTCCCTTTGCTATCTTCATTTGCATTCCCATCTCAATTCTGATCTTAACATCCGACTTGAATCTCCCATCCCCGTTCTCATCTCTTTCCTCCTTAAGTTGTCTAATAAAGTTGTGGGTTTTGATATATGCATAGACGGCATGGTGATAGAGCGGTATACTAGATACCTCCGTCCCTATCTCCAAGGGCGTCTTTGATTAAAGGCACTGATTCGTCGCTCTGGCTAATGGTTATAAACGTACTATAAGAAAGAGGGTAGCTAGAGGATTAGTGGAAGGTTAGTGGAGGACAAGTAGAGGGTAAGGAGAGGGTAAGTAGAGGGTAAGTGGAGTTCGCGATCGATATGTATGATGTAGGTATAGGTAGATGTATATATACGTATTATATACACCCTGAACTTCGGACTTAAGATTGCTGTTTTTGATCGGGAAAGGGAGCAAGGTCGCTTTAGAGAGAGGCGAGGGAATACTGGGGGAGCAAGGGGGGGGAGGTACCAAGGAAGGAGCCTATTCTAGCCTGAATAACCTGCCTCGTAGTCGGCTATAGCTGCTCGTATTATTTATAACTACATGGATCATCACTGTTGCCTGGCTCAGCCTCCTACTGCCTCTGCTTAAGGTTGAAGTCTCTTATGGCGCCCTATTACGCTTCCCCGTCAAGATCCGTAATAACATTTACAAAGAACTTCTGGTTGTAGCCCACCCAATCTATCTTTTCCAGGATCCAGGCTGTCCAGTTAAGACGTTTGCGCCTGACCGACCACGTCAATAGCTCGCATTACTGCACGTTAATCGACAGGTGCGTAGCGAAGCCAGCGTAATTCTCTATAGAATGAACATTTTTACTCTCCTATATATACCGCGGGAGCCAGCTGGGCTTCTATAAGCCTTTCTGGACTGCATTAGGCCTTCGAACGCAAGTCTACTCTCTTATATATGCATCAACTTCCCGGTTCTTGAAGGATAACCAGAGGAGAGGGGGGGGTTAGGTTTCCAGCTTAGAAGGGATAGTCTGTAGGATTTGAAGCTTCTTTAACAAAGGTGCACGAACTTGAAGATGCTAGAAAATCACCTTTACGGCGAAGCTTCCAAGGGCTTGAGCGAGGCGCACAACGACAATTCGTATTTCAGTCATGAAGCACTGTCCCAGATCGACGTACAGCTTAAAGCCATTCCATTACTGGAGGAAGTCATCATCAGAATCTACGACGGAACTCTATCTTCTTCGACTAAACAAACAATGCTGAACTTTAATTGGATTGTCCTACCACGGGACAAAGATCAGAATGCAGCTATTTAAGAAGCGCTTAACGTTGTACGGCTCCGTTTTCCCAGCCAACCTCTCCGCTTTCTATCAAGTCAGCTAGCAACCACTTATCCCAATAGACACCTTCGCTATCCTGTCGATCTTCGGGATTCCATTGCAACATTTTTCTCATAAAGGCAATGAATTGTTGCTTCTCCTCGCCTTCCAGTCTGTGATCCATCAGCTCCAAGCTTGTATCCGGAATCGGGGCCAAATTTTTCCAAGCGCCTGCTTTGCAACGTTAGAAGGGTATAGCTCTCGTCCAAGAACAGGGGTATTAGTGTAGCCACACTGACCATTCTTCTCCCAATACTGGTCGGCTATTTCACCACACTGCGGCAAGAAATCTAGAGGAGGCGGGCCCATGAGAGAAATCATTTCTGCAAGGTGATGGGCCTCGGAGTATCGACCTTCCGAGTCTTTGGGCCGGAAGAGGCGTTTCGGCTGGAATAGATCCCAGAGCTGTCGTATACATGACCTTCATTAGCCTCGACTCGCCCGGACAGCATCAAACCATAAGTAGTAACCAAACTCATGATAGTTCAAACCAGGAGACTTACCACCATTCCGAATCCCCATATGTCAACTGGATAACTCCAAGGGAGGCCAAGTATGACCTCCGGTGCGCGGTAAACATTGGGCATGATCCGATCTGTATGTTTGTAGTCTCCGGAACTTGCTTCACTAAGATCGGTTATAGACGGTTCCCCTTTTGTTAGCGGCATTGGCCGCGACAAATAGATAGTGCGATCGTCAAGCTCCTTTCGCGGGCATGGATTCTCGGTCTCATATTGTTCGAATTTGGCTAACACGGAGTCATCGTGGATCCCAAGCAGTATATTCGAAGGCTGAAGATCTTAAGTTTCCAGGTGTGAGTAGGAGTCGCCAATACTAAAGCTGATGACTTTAGGACAACTTACCAGTGTGTATGACCCGGACTTCCTTGTGCAAAAACTGGAGGCCAGTCAAGATGCATCGCAGCGTCTGTCGTATAAGCTCTGGGCTGAATAGCCCGTCCGGAGTTAACCCTTTGAGCTCGCCAAGACTGATACCGAGCGGTTGGTGAACGAGACAGATGTGTGTTCCATATGGTCCCTGAAGTTCAAAAGAGTCGTACATCTTTCGTACATACTTTCGCCCTTCATAAATCGTCTGCAGATTGTTGATTTCCTCGTAGATGGGAAGTTCTCGGTGATATTTGGAACTATTGATGTAAACCTTGAGCGCGACGTACTCATGCTGTTCCTGAAGATCTCGGCACAGCCAGACAGTCGATGCTGATCCAAACCCAAGCTTGCCGATGATTTTGTACCGTTCATATAGAACCTCCCCTAATTTGACGAAATAGTAATGCTTGGGGTTATAGCCGCTCACCGTTTCTTCTTCGACAAGGTAGGAAGGATCTATTCTTTCAAAATGCGACGACGTGCTCATGGGTGCGAGCCGATCCAACCTTTTCGTAGACCTTCGCGGTGTGATCAAATGTCCCCCAAGTAGAAGCTGATATTCCGTACGGAAGTGAAACGGTAAGTGATTGTGTCGCCCATAAGTCATCAAACGCCGCTGCGGTCGCGCAGCGTACATGACACTCTTATGGAGGTGATTGAATATAGGATTAGACAGGTTTTACAGTGAGATTATTCAACGTTTATTTAATAATTTATACGGGTCTAGCCGTACGCTAAGCCTAATCCGAATTTACCCGAATATAAACCGTCGCCACTTAGCCCTACCTATCTAGGATTTACCTATAAAACCCCTTTTAATAGTTATCTATTTATTTATAATATTAATAATAATATATTATAGATATTAATTCTAATAAAGAACTTATATATATAGCTACTCTAGCCCTCTTTATCCTTAATTTATATTATATTAGCTAAGTCCCGCGCTACGCCTATATCCTACTAGTTAAGTATTAGAGTAAGGAGTATAGTCTTAATAATTTCCTACCTAAGTAAATAAGGTAGATATTTAGATTTACTAAGGATAAGATATATTAATTACTTACTTATTTTAACCTTAAAAGTATTAACTAGTAATATAGTTATTAGCCTAGCTTAAAGCTTACTTTATATCTTATTCTAATAAAATTCTTATACCTATATCCTTTATATAAGTTATTAATAATATTTAGCTAGTCTCCCTCCTTTATCTCTATTATAGTTAATAATATCCTTAAGTACTTATATAATTATTATAGTCCTATCTTATATTAATATTCTATTCTTAAATATAATAGGATCTAGAGGTATATAAAGGTAATTAAATATATAGGTAAAATATATAGAAGGTCTATAATTTAAGGGTTTATTAATAGAATATTTTAGTACTTTTATTAATTAAAGGAAGACTAGAGGTTCTTCTACTTTATATATAAAAAGGTATATAGTATAATATAGTTAGGGGTAATATACCTAGATAGTTTAATTAGTATACTATATAGCCTATTTAAGGGAAAGGTAAATAACTTAATAATATTATAAACTTCTAATATATAAGACTAGCTATATTAAGTATTCTAGGGGTAGCGAGTTCTAGATCTATTTAGTAATAAAGCTTATAAGTATATAGAATTTATTATATTACTATATATAGGCTACCTAAATATATAAAAGAGAAAGTTTAATAGAAGAATAGCTAGTATATAGATTACTATTAAGTATAGTTTTAGGATAATATAAATACTTTAAGTAATAAATACCTTTAAATATAGAATAAAATTAGGGCTAATACCTATTAGTAATATCTATTAGGTAGTAGTACTATTAATAAACTATTTTACCTATTTATAAGGCTAAAATATAATATCTAGTTAATTTAGAATAAGGCCTTTAATAATCTACTAATATTTATTAGTAATTAACTCCGCTTAATAATTACTTAGGTATATTTCTTTATATTAAGCCTTATAATATAACTAAAGAGATTATAGGCTTATAATCTATATATAATTACCTAACTCTAATATTATAATACCATTAGTTTATAGACTATATTACTAATTAAGAGCTTATTATTAAATTTAAGTTATAAAGAAGCTTATAGAGATAAGTTATAAATTAGCTTAAATTTATAATATATATAAGAAATATAAGAAACCCGCCCTTATTAAGTAATATAACCTATTTATATAATTACTATAAAATAGTAAGTATCTTATAAGGCCTTATTTCTTTATTCTCACCCGAAGTTTCTACTTCTATATTCTATTTAGTTTTTCTACTTCTTATTCTAAAATATCTTAATTCTAAGTCGCTTAAATATTAGGGGTTTATATTAATAGTTATTCCGTTATTCTATATTATTTCATATGTTATAGTTATAAAATATACCTAAGTATTATATCTATTAGTCTTATAGTATTCCTACTATATATTATTAACCCCGTCTTTACTAAGCTCCTTATTAACTTCTATATAAAAATCCTCTATAGTATTTCTCCTTTACTTACTATTATTATTATTACTTTTAGAGTCTCTACTATTACTTACTTAATCTATATCCTTAATACTATTAAGCCTATTAATATATAATTATACTATATTTATAACCTTTTTATTAGATATCTAGGGACGGCTTAGTATATTATTATTTATAGGGATAGTAAGACTACTCTTACTAGTAATATTTTCTAATATTTTTTATATTTATTCTATCTCTTTACTTAGGTACTATTAATATAAGACTTAATTTATATAGAGTATTTAAATAAGGTCCTCCTAGGCCTCTATTTACTTTTATAATAGAGTTATAAAGGCTTATAACTCCTTATAAAGTATATTTAATATATTATAAGTCTATTATATTCCTTTAATTAAATATTTAAGTTCCGCGTTAATATTAAGTTATTACTTATAAATAAGTTCTAGCTTTTGAATTAAGGCTAGGTCCTAAGTACTAGTTATTATAGATATATTAATATTAATAAGTAAAGGGGCCTAAGTACTACTTATTAATATAGGCCTACTAATACTTATAAGTATTATTACTAGAGTTATTATATTATAAGATTTAAAGAATTTTAAACTTTACTTTATAAAATTAACTAAAATAGTAGTTATATCCTAAGTTAGATAAGACCTTTATACTTATTTAGGTCTTTACCTATCCTTTTATAACCTTATCCCCCTATTCTTTTTCTTATTCTACTATTATAGTTATTATAGCTAATAGATAATACTATTAATAGAGTTAGCTTTATCCTTAAAATTACTCCTAATATTAATACTACTCTAATAGCTAGTATTACTCTAGTATTAAGGACTTAGGCTTTACTATTAATAGAGGGAACCTTTTAATATAATACTTATACTAGAGGGTAATAGTAATATTATTATAAATAAGAGTAAGATATATAAGCCTTCTAAAGAGGAGTCTTATTTATTATTTTCTTCATAGGAAGGAATTTTATTAGAACTAGTATTTTCTATTTCCCTTATAACCTTTTTACCCTAGTAAGTAGAGAGTATATCTTATCTAGTATTATAATCTTATATTTTCTCCTTTTTATCTTTTATATCTTACTTCTTTTTATATTTTCTAGCCTAAACTTTATTAGCTATTAATTACTACTAATCTAATACTTATATAAGGTTATTATTAGTTATTATATACCTAGATCTCCTACTATATTCCTTTTTATACTTATACTATTTAAGTAGTACTACTACCTTTTATTAATAACTATTTTAAGAGTAGGAATAGTAGGTATATATCTTAAAGTCCTATTATATATCCTTCTATTATAAATTTATACTAGAAAGTCTATATATACCCGCTTTAATAAGTATATAATTAATAAATATTATTATCTCCTTAGTATTAAGAAGTATTCCTTTATATTTACTTTATCCCTTCTACCTACCTCTCTTATACTTCTTATTATAATTATTTAATTATAAGATATCTAAGCTCCTAGTCCCCCTTCTCTTATACCTCCTTAAATATTATAATAGCTCTATATTATATAGCCTAGCTTTCCTATAGCCTTTCTCTTTATAAGGGGACTTCTACGGGGTAGGTTAAGAGGAATATAGGGGAAGGATATTATTATTATTAAGAGGTTCCTAGGGTATAAGAGGCATATTTATATAGAGGCTAGTAATAATATCTTCCTACTAATTATATAAATATATAGTAATTATATATTTATTACGTTATATTAAGATCTTTAGCTATAAAGATATAAAAGGAGGATCCGGCGTACTAGTAATAGTAATAGTAAAGGTACTAGTACCTAAGATATTCTTAGAAGACTTTAGAGTACGCCTAGGAGGTATAAAATAAATATTAATAATAGTAGAGGAAGGTTATAAGAGGGATAGAATAGATATAAATATAGGTAAGTAATAGATTAACTATAAAGGATATTAGAGTAATAGCTTAATTAAGCTATTATTTATATTAAATTAATAAATTAATAATTAAATTACTAACTTAATAATCTATATTATTAGTAAATACTATAGCCTAATATAGCTATTAACTATTAAATAATATTAAATAATCGCTTAAAATTAGGACTATAAAATCTATCTATTAGTTTTAATATATTCTTTCTTATTAGAAATTTAGATACTAATAATTACTCTAGAATAATTTATAGAATCCTCTTAATTTTAGATATAGTAGTAAGTTAGATATTAGTAGTACTAAATATATAATCTAACCTTGAATTAATTATACTAACTCGCGCTTTATACTACTAGATAGAATTAGTAGGACTACTCTTAAGTTACTAGTAATAAAACTACTAGTACTAATAGTATTCTAATTAATAAAGGTATTATATAAGATTATTTAATAGTACTAAGAGATAGGAAATAGTATAGTTCTAAAAACTAGAAGTTTTATAGGAATCTAAATTAGTATCTATTCCTAATTTCCCTTCTACTCTTACTTCTACCTCTTTCTACTACCTTCTCTTTAACTCTTTATTTCTAATTATAAAGCTATTACAAGTTCTCTCTACTATAAGAATCTTAGTAGAACCTCCTAGTCTAGTATAATAGACTACTAGAATACTTATATTAATAGCTTAAGTAAGGCTATTAATAATAGTACTAATAGTACTACTTATAATACATAGTATAAGTCTACCTATTATTAGATTATATTTTATAGTTATCTTATACCTTAAGTTATCTTTAATATAGATTAATAAAGAAGGTATTTATATATAGTCTTAGAATATACTCTACTTAAGTAAAATATAGATTAACTATAATTAATTTAATAGGATAGTATATAAGGTTTTAGTATTTAATTTAAAAGTAGTAGTAATAAAGATAATATACTAGTACTTTAAAGTATTTTTAAGACTTTAAAAGGATTTTATTAGAAGGTATAATTACTTAAGAGACCTTCTAACTCTTTAACTTTTATATTCTAGTTAATATACTTATATAATATTAATAAAGTAATATATATAATTTTAATTTTAATAGTATATTATAAGATTCTAATTATAACTCTATAAGTTATAGTAAAATTTTAGGTTAATATATCTATTAAATAAATTATATCTTCTATATTTATTAATAGATTTCTTAAAAATCTAAAGTATTAGATACTTTAAATAAATATATATCTTTTAACTTACTTAAGTATTTATTATAAGTTAATATTACTAGTAGAATATATTAGTATAAGTATAAGTATAAGTATAATAAGTAAAGTACTAATAAGATATATAAATTTAGTAAGTAAACTTATTATATTAGTTATATCTTCTATATATATTAATAGATCTCTATAATTTTTAAAGTATTAAATATTAAGAAGTATAATTATATAAGTATAATAAAATTAGTAATTTTACTATAATTTATAGAATTATAGTTAGAGTCTTATAATATACTAATAATATTTAAATTATATATATTATAATACTTATTACCTTTATACTATTTTAATACTTATTTAACTAAATATAATTAAAGTCTACTACTTCTACTTTAGTATTATATATATATAGAAACTAATTTTATCTTTAATCTCTTTATTAACTAAATATCTTAAAGGATCTAAATATATAAATAATTTAGCCTTCTTATTCTTTTCCCTTTATTATATCCTAAAATATATAAATATATTTTTCAAGACTCTTAGGAAAACCTAAATTATATACTTTTTAACTTATTATAAGGACTGTTACAGATCTATTCCCTTTGGACTACGTATATTTTTGTATAAGTAGAAATTAGGTCGAAACTTATTTGGAATTCTGCGCTTCGACGCTTGCACAGTTGAAGCACCATTATCAGCAAGGTCAATTCGCAGATTTGCTATCCGACGATAACTACTTGTATATGCTATTTCTTGAAAGGGAAGCTTGGGCTTTTGCACTCCAAATATGAGAAAATAAAGTCGAAACCTTTCAATGGAGGTCCAAAGAATCTACTCCAAGATATGATAGGTGGACTCCATGACGATCTTGTTCTGAATAGCTGCCTGATCTCGATAAAGCCTCAATACGAAAATGGGTTGATCGCATCAGACCTCAGTGCGCAGAAATCGGTCCAGTCAACCGCGACATGGAATACGACTTGAAAGCTCAATTGCCGGATCTAGATACCGTTCCAATACTTTTATGTGGCGGTCTTAGCACTACCCGAGAAAAAAACAAAATTCTCATGTAATTTATACTATACAAACCAACATGTCTCTAAAGTACCTAATAGACGTCTAAGTAGTCTAAATACGTTACTAATTAAGGCTATACACGATTATATAATCCACTACCGCTGTCGCCTACTACCTATATCGCTGTCGCCGCCTTCCTATCCTTCCTCTCGCCCTATGCCCCGCCAAATTGGCTCACTTTTACAAGAGGAGGCCACGGGTTATCTGGTCCTTAGATATAGCAACGAAGAAATACTGTCGGCTACTATAATAAAGATGATTACGTGGGTGAAGGCATGGGAGACTTATGCTTTTACTACTGCTGCTGCTACTGCTGCGGTGGCTCCTGGACCTCCGGGCTGATATCTCTCGGCGGCGATGAGCTAAAGAACAGCTATTTAAAGAGGAAATTCAGCCTCCGCTACCTTGATAGCACGTTGACTAGGCACATAGGGTTAATAGTTAGGAGGCTCTGCTGCTGTAGATATACTATTAGAGGCAGGCCGCTTAGATACCTTTTTACGTGCAACTATTACGTGATAGCTAGATATTATCACGAAGTCCAAAACACCAAAGAATAAATGTATCTAGGCTTCAGGATTACTTAATTAAGACCGATGTGGTTAGAATATAAGGGTAGGGATTCGTAGGATATTTTGGTGTGTGGGCTAGGCTAATTATGCGATTTTCTCTAGGAATGCCAAGACCGCCACATAAAAATTGTACGACGACTCAAAGGAAAACCAGATATGGATAATCTCAAGTATAGACTGACCGTTTTTTCGGTACTCGGTACCAGATTTTGGTATTGACTCGACTCGCTAAACTACTTACGGCTAGCTTATGCCCTGTATAGGTTTAGCGTTGCATAATAATTATGAATTCGGTTCCAAATGGAACCGACGCGGTCAGTCTACTCAAGTATTAGATGGAGAATGGAACAGAACTTACAGGCCAACAAATTGTCTATCTCGAGGGCTTTCCAAATAGGGATGAGGAAGATGATCTTTTAATGATATTGTTCTTCGCAGATTGTCTATAAAAGCGAGTCCAATTCGACGAGGAATTCAGTGCTAAGCGGAAACATGAGTATAGCGAAGAAATTTAAAAACTACTTGATCCTTTCTTTGATCCGCTGGAGTCCAGGGTTTGGCATCTACATCCGCAGTTTTGAAAATCGCTTGGGCAACGTAAAGAGAGCTTTAGAACTTGATTTCGACTTGCTGACACGTTTTCGCGAGAAATATTGAGAAAAGCCCTATCCAGAGCTCTTACAAAGCATGAACACTGCAGGTCAATATACAAGGCTCGCGTGTTACGAATAGGCGGAAGAGCTATTTAGGGAGGCAAAGATACACAGAATCTGCACAGCCTCAAATACCACGAAGCTGAGAGAGCAGATGGTGAGGTGGCAGGGACGGTGCGGTGCATCAGCCAACTTTTGGAACATTGCGATAGGCGCCTCGAAGCAAGGGATCTCGTACTACAACGCATTGACCGGTTGAAACGCTGGGATCTGATACGATGCAATGCTGTTCCTCCCAGGGTTCCAACGTCGCCGCTGAAAAGACTGCTGCATTCTATCTTTTTGAAAAGACTCTGCGCGACAACCCCTCACAGTTGACATACTGGCGTCACAGGCAGCACCACAATCCTGTCAAAGTACCCTGGAGGACTGAAGCGAGATTGCGCGTCCCTCATCGCCAACATACCAAGTCACAATTTGGAAATGCGAATCCTTTGTCGCCTACGATAAGCAGTTGGTCGCAAGTAGAGCCTTATTTGGAGCCTTTGATCAGCCCCTAGTCCGAGCTGGTGGGGTCGTTCTTGTTTGTTCGGCAAATTACAAAAATACCACACTTTTCTGGAATATTTTCAAAAATGCCACCCCCATATTTCAAAAATACCACACCGGGGACTTGCGCACCCCGGACGCTGGGCGCATCAGCCCCCTTACAGCGCGGAACACCCCGTAGCAGCCCCCGTAAGTTAGTTTCCGGCAAGTCTGTCCCTAGGGCATAGGCAGGCCTAGAGACCTCCTATATAGACCTTATAGGGAATAAAAATTCTAGGGGTAAAATATAACTTCTTCAGGGACTTATCCCTAGAGCTTAGGGTACTCAGCGCTCTTTTCTCAGGCTAGGTAATTACGTTAGGAGCCCTACTAAGGTAGCTAGACTATAGTGGCTGCTACGGGGGCTGCTACGGGGTCTTCTGCCCGGAGTCTCAGGCCTGAAAGGCGGCCCTGGGACTGATGCGCCCTGCTTCCGGGGTGGAGGTGTGGTATTTTTGAAATATGGGGGTGGCATTTTTGAAAATATTCCAGAAAAGTGTGGTATTTTTGTAATTTGCCGTTGTTTAAACTTGCAAGGACGCAACTGACAGAGCGAATAGTGAGGCTGTGAGAAATGGCTAAGGGCGAGCATAAGGGAGCAGTGAGGGAGCATGAGGAAGTAGTGAGGAAGCACAAGGGAGCATGAGGGAGCATGGGGGAGCAGAAAGGGAGCAAATGAACGAAGCGAGCGTTAGGGCGAGAGCAAAAGCGTCAGCCTTGATCAGCTATTCATCACGTGCTACTTTTGATTCATGGATTATATATATATATATCTGTATCCTACGTAGCGCCAACTCCACTAGATTGAAATGTCATAATCATGCCCGTATGATTATTAGTATTGCATCCATAGCATCACAAGAATCGCTCTATACACAGGCTTGCTTCCTCTCGTAGATCCATTTTATACTCTACGTCAACTTCCTAAAGCTCACCCCTCTCTGCAGATTCCTCCTCCGCCCTCTGCTGCCAAGCATCCTGCTCCAGCTTCCAGATACTGTAGCCCTTCTTCGCCCTTGCCCTGCCCGGCGACGCTATCACTCCATGTCCTGTTCTCTCACCCTGATCGTTGTGGACCTCAACGAACCAACTTGGGGGTTCTATACCGAGCACAAAATCAGGCCTGCCGACGAACTCGCTTGGTGTTTGGCATAGGGTTTCGAGGAGAGTTAGCCCTTCCATGGCTCGTGCAATTGGCAGGCGTAGCTGTTTCAGTCGAGTCTCTGGGTGGGCCTCGCCGTAGTCAGGCGCGTCGCAACAGAGGATCTACAGTCCATCAGTAATTCATTGGTAGAGGTGGGGGATTGACAGGCAGCTGATTCAATGCTTTGAGGTAACTAATCATTGCGTGTGGATGCGACAGGCAGGATCGCTCACACATTGCCACGGCTCGGACTTGATACAGTCTGCATCGACGACCAGGAAAGTAAAGTAGCTGAAAGTGTGATAAATGCCGCGAGGGTCGTCATCCACTGGCCGGAGGTGGTTTTTGAAGAACTCATATACCTCCTCCACGGTGCTGTTGAGGAATGGCATGGGTGTATCTTCTTTAGCAGCTGTATGGGCTTGTATATCTTGTATAACGTTCGTTGGTGAGTTAGAAGATATAGCGACCCACGGCGAAACATAGTGGACGATGCTGCTATGCATCTCGGCGGTATACTGTCGCTGCGAATTAGCATTCACAGCAAGAGTACTTTTGCTCTAAGGAAAAGCCTCACGCCGGCAGGAATATCTGTGAGATAGAAGACAGGGTGATGTGTTTCCTTTTCATCAAACACAAAGCCTGGGTGCTCGTCGCTTATTTCCCCGTCTTGGTCGTCCTGTGCTATATCTACACTATTATCTATCTCTTCTTTCTGCTGCGACTCGTTGCTGATAGACATGACAGCGTCTCGACCGAATTGAGCGCTCTTATAGCTTTACTCAATCCGAAGATGGGGAGGTCGGAGAGTGTTGGGGAATAATGAGATACTGTAATGAGGTTAGCTCCCATCCTCTGAGTAGGCAGCAACGAAGGCAGTGTTGCCTGCTAATCTACAATATATTTGTGAGACATGGAGAGACCAACAGCAGATTCAATCAAGATTGCCAATACATAAATTATGATATGTTTTTGGCATGACTAGATAAGAATCTGCTATATCTCACGATTACCATTATCATTGATATAGTATGATGGACGATGTGTTCAGCTGCGGCGTCAGCGAATCAGATCATCGGAGAGGGGGCTACACTAGTTCTGCTTCAGCATGCACTATTCCAGCTCTCCGCCCTTGATACCACACCCGATCGCTTTATGACCTTAGTACCAGATATTAATACCACGTTCAGAATACTACGTTCAGCCACGGCCTTATTTACTTATAGCGAGCTTTCAGGATATTCTTACTAGAATAGGTATCTCGTAATATAAATAAGGTAGTACTAGGTATAGTATTTATAATAAGGTAATTATATATATATATACTATCCTAGCTTATATATACCCTAATTAAGTATATATATACTTATATATATACCTTAATTCTAGTAGATATATACCTTCCTCTAGTATATATATATCTATCTAGATTAGATATAATAGAATACTAACTAGATAAGAGGAGATATATTTTCTTATATAAATTTTTAATTATAATATTATAATATCTCTTTTATAAACTAATAAGTATTTTACTATTATTATAAACTTTAGAACTCTATTTAATAGCTTTTTAACCTTTATAATAGACTTTCTCTAAAAGAGGTTATAGTAATATATAAAGTTATAAGACTATACTATAATATTTAACTAGATTAGAGTAAATTAATTCTAAGAGTTAGTACTAAAGTATATACTCTTATAGTTTAATATTAATTTAAATACTTAAATTAGAAATTTAATATCTAATTACTAAGACTTAAGTAAGATATCTAACTTATATTTAAACTACTAACTTAAAGTATTTAGTCTAATAGTACTAGGATATAAAGGTAAAAATAGTTATAATATAGATTTATAAATATACTTCCTAGTAGAGAATAAGAAGAAATAGAAAGTATTATAAAAAGAGTCTATTCTAGTAAAATTAATTATATTAAATCTATTTAAAACTAAATCTATAATTACTATATAATACTAAGCTACTAGAAGTTATAAGTATATAATAGATTTTACTATCTTATATAAACTTTTAAGTTAGAAGAATTATAATATATCTTTTTCTATCTATTAATATTAGTTTCTTATATTATATTATATTAAATACTTAAAATATTTATACTTAAAATATTTATACTTAAAATATTTATACTTAAAATATTTATACTTAAAATATTTGTTATATCTATTATATTTATAAAGTTATAAAAACTAATTTAACTATTATATTTTAAAGCTTTAAAATCCTCTATTTTATTTATTCTAGTACGGTAGAAATTTTCTCTATATATACTAAAAATTCCTCGTCTTCCTATAAATATATTTCCAGGAGTGTTCTGTACTTCGGTGAGTCTAGCATCAAAGACTGCGACAGCAAGCGCCCGAGAACCTACTAGGCTCCCTACACACGGCCTTCATGACAGACGCGAAACGCATACGACAGCTTACCCTGATCGACTCACACGAGACGGACATCAACCTGCAAAGTCTATACCAGGATCAGCATCATCAAAGTGATAGCGAGCATGACGCTTCGGTATCCTCGATAGCGATTCCTTGCTAGGCTCTTCCAAAAGGCCAGCTGGAACACCTCGAAGAGTCCGGTAGTTACAAGTGGGAAGTCAAGAGCTATAAACAGCTATGCTTCTACCTCTAGTACCGGCTCATCCCAGAACCTATGAACAACAACAGCAAGCGTAGCTGCATTGATGATGGTTCACGCCCTTCGAGACGAAGCGTAATCCCCTGCAGCAAGAGTGAATAATTAGTTGTATGAAAAGGAATGCTACACCTTCGGAGATCTTGTTCGTCGACCTGGAGGGATGTTACGCGGTGCTCACAGGGCTGATTTCCGAGTTGCTTGTCTCAGGCGCGCGCTCAGTTCAAGACTCTATTCGTTTTCCTTTATTCTTTTTGCCCTGAATCTCCCATCCTTTCCGCGAGAGGGCGCCTGGGTCCTGATTTTCTTCTGCTTAGCTACGACAGCCGTCTTCAGCTGTTTGCTCACTTCCTGCGTCTCTGGCACTTGCATTATATTGCCCAACTCGTTCAAGTTCCTTGCGTGGTGAGATTTCAGCTGCCACACACCTTGGATCTCTTCGTACGGCTCCGTCAGCATCCATTGAGTCCGTCTCTCGATTGCCTCTTGAAAATTTAGATCGTGAGGGAGCTGGAACCATTCTTTATGTCTCCCATGACACCCGCAGTTCACTTCGCAGTATCTGGAACTCGCAAATTCGGCGTGGAGGATTTGCTCCAGCCGACGGGCATGGGGAATCTTTTGCTCTGAACGATAGTGTAATTCAGCTTCGTGCTTGCATTTTGAGATCCAGCCCTTGAGGCGTTGATCGACACCTTTAGTCGTGTAACCGATTTTTACGACCCCGAAGCTGGCACGATTCCAATATACGTATAGCCATCCGCTGGCGAGGTCTGATGGAAGGAGGGGCTTGCTTATTTGCTTCTTTAACCAATCGGTCGTACTCGATTTTGTTGCCTCACGTGTACTGTATGGAAGAAATTTCGGTAAGTAAGACATTCGTTTTTTTAGCGTCGTTGATCGAGTCGTCCGAAAATCGTATCTCATTCTTCCATCGTCCTGACCTCCTTTCGCGTTACTTTGAATCTCCTTCCTTATGTCATCTGGTATTACCTCTTGCTTCTTGAATGATGTTCTAGAAGACTTGTCAGTCGTTTCCGCAGTGCTGCTGCCGCCCCACCGTGAAGCACCTGCTTCCAAACTACCTGTCCCATCCATCACACTCTCAACTATCGATGCTCCATGACCATGAAGTAAATTGTCGATGAGTATTCTTGCTTTTCCCCTGTGGCTTCGTTTACAAATTGCAAGATCTGCAAGTCTTATTACCTGGTGTATGCATTCTTGCGCGTCATCTTTGAAGTACAGTCTTGCCAGGCTCGCAAGGACTTCTCGGATCATATCCTTATGCTTCCCGGGAATCCGCCCGCCACATCTCTGGCCTTTTTTTGTGTTCAAAAGGCATTTCTTTGGATCTGAATTGAACCTTTTCTCCGCGTCACACCCGTCGAATATCTCTTCAAACCTTTGGAGTGCTGGAGTTACCTCGTCCGCCGGCTTGTCGATTCGGGTATTATCAGGTGCTTCATGTTCTGGAATGAGGTCGGATTTGCAGGGACTTCCAGGGTTCTGGATAGCTTCTCTTGATCTTGTCTCGTCCTTGGTTCCAGAATCAGCTTCGTCAGATACAGACCCTGTTTTCGAGATTTCATTCAAGATTACTTTGGGTTTGCGAGTGCAGTCTCCTGGAGGACCCACTATACAGCCCGATATATTACAGTCTTTTCCATCGATATCTTCACTGCTTCTTGGAGAGGCCCAAGGGCGTTGTGTATCTTCGACACCGATTTCGCTCGGGCAGTGAACAATCGGAGATGTAGAGCAGGGAGCGAACGTGTTGATATCCCTCTGATCCGTAGGAGGTATTCGGGATAACGCGCGGCTCTCAGGCCTGCAAATTCGGTACTCGTCAAATACCAACCCTGACGAAGAGTTCGAAGCCGGTACAGTAGTGTACGATCGTCTGCGGATCTCAAAGGTAGCTTTAAATGAGCGTACGGGAGGGCCGGATTTCAAGGAGATATTGTCGGATGCTTGGATGTAACTGTCACAGCTCCGTGAGCGGCGGTGCCCAAACCTAACGGCACGGTATAGATGATCGTCAAAGCAATCTCAGAGCCGAGTGTCAGCAGGACGCAGTCGGGATCTGAAGGGAACATTTTACCTGGCGCATTGATGGTCGCTCTCAATGGCATTGTCCTATTGCTCGACCAAGATACCTCAAAGCCTTCCCTCCAAAAGACAAATTTGTCGGAAGCAGGCTTCTCGTGGGATTGAATGTCAGTGCTTGGAGTCATGGCCACACGCCCATCTAAATCAGAGTGTGAGGGCGATGATCGGTCCACTTCGGATCTGCCTGTGGCATCGGGCTCCTGAGGGGCTTCTAACTTGAGCATGATGAATAACAAAAAGACCGGTGCTTCGTTGTTGAAGAGACGCAGTAGATATTGAGGAGGTGAATCAGATACAAAGAAACATCTTGCAAAAGGAAGAATGGAGCAGTCGACAATAGTCTACTGTCTGTTCCACGCACAGCCCCATTGAACGATGGGCACCACCCCACCATCAACGTGCCGCGGAGGCATCACACCTGAACTAGTTTGAGACGCAACGGCAGCGCACGACTACATAAAGGTTGCTCAACTAGTCCACATAGGGCGACGACTCAAAGGACTGCATGAGCATTTCGCCCTCGAGCCAGAACTAGTATAGTATTGCCTGCGCGAGCGGGGATCTCGGAAAAGATCCCTCTGCATGTCGTGCCGCATCTGCGCAAACTTATCTATCATTCTGAGGGCGCTAATCAGGAGAGGGTGACCGTAATGTATGCGGTCGCAAGAATCACGAGCACGAGTCTTTTCTTGAATCAGGTGCATGTGGCACATAGATAACGTTCCTTTCGCAGGAAGCCTCACCTCGTCTTAGAAGGGCTAAACAATACGATGACCCGATCTATTGTCGTCATACTTCTCCATCCTATCTGCCGTGGTGGTATGAGCTGTTGCAGCGTAGAGTCACGGCGACGAAGATGTTGCCCTCGGCCTATGCGGACGTTGAATGGTATGTGGGTGTATGTGCTGATAGGTATTAATAAGTAATAGATATATCTAGGACATAAGTCTTAGAAGAGGTTTAACGGCTAGGCAAGCTAGCCTTTACAAGATTAGACTACATCCTTACTAAGCCTTATAATCTTATCTAGTAATTTAGTATATAGATTTTATTATATTAATTAAGTAGCTAAGTCTTAATTTAAGGGTCTTACTTAGATAAAGTCTTTATTATAAGGTCTAATATTCCTTAACTTCTTTAAATATTTATAATTAGTATTATATTATACTTTAAAGATTATATCTTAATATATCTTAAATTATTAGTAAGGCTAATTTATAAGATAAAAGGAAATATATTTATAAGAAAAGATAAAGTTATAAATATAATATTTAATTATATAAAAGATATAGTATAATATAATCTTTATAATTCTTAGTAGTAGTAATAAATATATATACTTTACTTTATATAAATAAAGATTATATATATATATAACTTATAAAAGAAGAGAAATATATAATATATTATATATCTCTATCTTTATATCCTTATTAGTCTTAACCTTTATACTTATCTAAGAGCTTAACTTTCCCTTTAGTATATATCTATATTAATAAAATACGGTATACACCTCATACATCCGCGTTCGCACCTCACCAGATTTACCGCGGCTACAACACAACGAGATGATCGATAGGATAGTACGGATGATAATTGGATTCGAGATATCAGAATTACGTTTTCGTCTGAGGATGAGGCGTATGTATGAGGGTAACGTCTTGCAATATAGGTAAGTGTATACCTATGATATGCTATTTGACAGCACAGTGCATGTAGATTATAGTTTCGGAGGACGATGTCAGACCCAAAAGACCAAAATATCAGCATCTCAAAAAGGTATCCGCTAGACTCCCCATGCGTAACAAATCTCTCCAACACCGTTACAGGTCAGACTTCATATGCCCGGTCGAAACGCGTAGCAGTGCGATACCAATAAACGATGAATGACAAACGGCATTTCCAATCACTGCTGCTTCTTCCCACCCTTATACCGCACCCCATGGCTAATCAGCAGATACTTCTTGAACAAATCCTCCGCAAAGTCGTCGAAGACCTCATACTCGGCCCCCAACCGATACGCAGCCGCAATGCCACTCACACACGCCATCTCGTGCATGTTGACCAGCGTCCAGCTCCCGGCGAACCAGGTGCTGTTCTTGCCGTTGATGAACATCATCCCAGGCACGACGCGGACGTAATGCTGCCAGCGATGGCCGAGCTGATGCCACCACTTGCGTTCGATGATTTTCGATTCGTCGATCTGGTCGATGGTCCAAAGGTCTTTGTGAGTTTCATCGAGGAAGATGGACTGGAAGACGTGCTGCTCGTGGGGCATGGGCGCTTTGTCCGCGTCATGGTCCATGCGGAATTGGTGCTGGTAGTTAGTGCAGTCAAAGGCCATTTCTATCTTTGTCATATCTTCGGGGTATGAATGGGTGTAGTACATTGGTCTGTATCCGCTCGGCTCGCCACCTGGACCCTTTTGTTCGTTCTTAGCAAATGCAATCTGCTCCTCCTGTTGCTTGTTCTTTGCCTTAGCACAGAGTTCGGGATTGAAGTGGGTTTCGTAGTTTTTGGAAAAGTACTTGCTGTCGGAGTGTGTGATGGTTATGTCGTTGAAGAAGCGAGCGCCGCCCAGAACGAACCTCTCTTTCCAGGTGGCAGTCTTGCCAAGGAGCTTAAGGGCGTCATCAGCAAGGACGCACATTACCATTTCGTCGAATTTTTCCGTAGTCGAGGCAGGGCCAGTATGACCACCCGCACGCTGTCCGGAGTCCGTCTTGCCTTTTTCGGGATCAAAGGGGGCGGTTTCGAGGACAATGCCTTTTTTGCCGCGGGACTTGATGGCAGTGACATCGGTATTTGTCCGGATGTCCACACCTTTGGCTTTGAGGTCATTGTACCAGTCCCCATAGAACTTTTCTAGATGTGGGAAGGTGACCATCAGCGGGAGATTAGGTAAGAGAGTTTCCTCATCGTAGTCCCAAAGCTTCATATTAGGATCATCAAACAAACGTTCCAGGATGGCGCAGGAAACATTGGCTGTTTGATTGCCTAACCTATGTTAGCGCAGTCTATGATCAAGGATTCGGAGGCCGTACCAGTGCCGAGAAAGAGTGCGATCAGAGGGAAGACCATCTTCTCGCCAAATTCCTTGTCGAAAAAGAACATGCGCAGCATAATCCTGATTGGCACAAGGCCTAGTATCGGCATCGTCCACTTGATGATTTTCAGTACCTTGCCGAACTTCTTGATGTCGGCCGAAAACCGATCGACCAGATTACTGGGAAAACAATTCGTCCAGAAGCTATCTTTGCCCTTGCCGAAGCCCACCTGTAGTTTAACCTCCTTCTCCTCATGCCCATATCTATGGAAGAAATTGAAGGTATGTTTGAAAGCTGGAGATCCACCCTGAACGCCGTCGTTCATCCATGAGGTGCCGTACTTGTCTTCGTCGAGGGGGATGGAGGTGGCTTGACCGCCCACGACGGACATGCGCTCGATGATGGTGACTTTGTATTTGTCGGGGTGCTTTGAGAGAGTGTCTGCACAAGACTGTTGGAGAGTCAGCTGGAGCGTTGTGATATGGAAGTCCTTGTCCTGACCATTCCTGCGGCGCCACCGCCAATAATGACCACATTCTTCCGGCCATTCTTGACAAGTTCTTCGGACGACATTGTGGGAGTCTGTAAAGGTAACAATCCTTACGATCCGTAAGGAATTGGGTTTGTAGATCGCTTGGATGGAGGAAGAGGGTATAAGATGGTGGCGAGACGTCTGTCAGAAGAGCTGAAGAACATATACAACGTTCGATCATGGATATATCAAGATGGAAAAAGCGCTTAGCCTTTGTCTTAGCTTTTGTCATATTGACTCGGACTGCAGTGACTGATCTCTTGGGGCTGATTGTTCGATGCCCTGACTGGCTGAAAGCAGATCTGATGATGCAAGGACACGGGAAGATCGACTTCCGAGATCTTAGCGCCTCTTGGCGTGAGATTCGAATCTGACAGATCGACTAGGCTGGGATAGGAAAGGTGGGTTTTCCGATTATTCGTTTACCTTATCTTGGGAGTTGGAGTTCTTGTTCTCTTTACCAATGTTGGCGAATAGCCTCTGATACAGATCCTTGATGGACATGAAGGTCGCACGGAGAATGCAAGCGTTGCAATACACAATGCAGGTTCTGCGAAGAACAGTGTAATGCCAATCAGGTTCAAGCACAGGCATGTGAGGCGCAGGCCTAGAGGACAGGATGGATGGTTTGGTTTTATGAGATATCTAAGAGCTCCTAGGGCTAATACACCTACAATATATAAATATACCCCAAGGTACCTAGTATTGATTGGCTGTCGTCTACCGGAAACCTTTCAGCTAAGGGGCGCAAGGCTACAGCTGAGGGGCGCAAGGCCACAGCAGTTCTTTATCAACCGCGTAGAACGAAAACGGTGGATTGCTTCCCCATACCTACAAACCAGTCACTGAAAAGCCAACGAGCACGGAAGGACGCCTAGATAGAGATTGACTTACTCGATGACTGACCCACTTTCCGTCGCGGGAAGCGCAGTGGGTTTAATTTCCTTGGGAATTCGAGTCACGGAATCGCTGGTCGCTTTCTACAATTCGTATAAAGACCTCGATTCGGACATAGTCGGTATGACGCGGAAATTGGATTGCCTCTTGGAGATCTTCTACCCTCTTCGAAAGGCGATTTCGGATCGCAATTTTCGAGAGGACGAACGAGGCTTGATCGAGAATATCGAAACATCTATCAAAGAATGCGCCGCCCTGGTCGAAGAACTGCAAGATGAATGCAAGAAATTCATCAAGACTTCTTCGAATGGAGTCAAAGCTGCGGTTAGAAACGCTGGACGCCGAGCCGCGTATCCTTTCCGGAAAAGCACCCTGCAGAAGATAGAAGAAGACATCGACGAAATCCATAGCAACTTATCATTTACCCTGGGAATATTACAGCTTAAAGACAGCAAAAGAAATGAAGATGATATTACGGAAATCAAAGCCCTCTTGGATTTGATCAAAACCAATCAAACAGCATCAAACCTCCGTGACTGGCTAAAGGCACCGGACGCCACTATTGACCACAACAACGCGTGCTTGAAGAAATTCCCTGGTACGGGATCGTGGCTTTTCAAAGATCCCTGTTTCACAAATTGGTTGACAGAAGGGAACTCCGTTCTCTGGTTGAACGGATTTGCCGGGTCTGGGAAGTCAGTGTTGTGCTCGACAGCTATACAATCTGTCCTCCGCCACCGGAACTCGGACCCCAGAATCGGCATCGCATTCTTCTATTTCACGTTCAACGATGAGTCGAAACGAGATGAATCGGCTATGTTACGAGCCCTGCTGCTACAATTATCGACCCAGCTCCAAGACGGATATATGGATCTTACTGGGCTGTATGATTCATATAAGACTGGCACAGTTCCGTCGCAGTCGTTGATCATGTATCTCCGGCGCTTGATTGAGAGGTTCCGGGAGGTCTTTATTATCTTGGATGCTTTGGACGAAAGTCCTCGAGATGGACCACGAGTGCAAGTGCTTGATGCATTAGAGCTGATGCGAAAATGGGGCTTCCAAGGTTTACACCTTTTTGTTACGAGCCGGGATGAGCGGGACATCAACGAATCTTTCGATCTCTCTGCCAATCAACAGCTCGCAATGCAGAACCCAGGGATAGAAAAAGATATTACCGACTTCATATCGGGTCGTCTTGATACAGACCGACGTCTCCAAAAGTGGAGAAAATACCGCGACAGGATTCAAGGATCGTTAGCCAGCCGTGCTGAGGGAGTGTATGTAGATAACCTCTGTAACGTGGCGGCAGCATCAAAAGAATATCGGCTAAAACTGTTACAGGTTTCGATGGGTTGAATGTCAACTAAGGTCTTTACAATCATGCCCTTGCAGTCAGTCTCATCTCGATCGCTTGCTGAATTCGTTGCCTCAATCGTTGGATGAGACGTATGAGCGTATGCTGTGCAACATTGACCAGAATTTTATCAAAGATGCTCGACGAATCTTAACTTTGCTATGCTTTGCTTCCAGACCGTTAACTTTACGAGAGCTTATCGATGGAATTGCCGTCGAAATCAACGAACCTATAGGCCTGAACAAGGACTGTCGATTGGAAGGTTGCAATGATATCCACGATCTTTGTCCAGGTTTCATTAACATCAATCTCGCTGAAGACGACTTATCGCCAACCGTACAGATTGCTCACTTCTCCGTCCAAGAATACTTGGAATCAGATCGTATCCGACACCAGAAGGCTGCAATATTCAGCTTGTCCAGCGTTACGGCGCATGCCGAAATTACACAGATTTGTCTAGTATATTTGCTTGAGCATGATCTTGCCACACCGGAGCTAGATCAGAGCCTTCTCGAGAAATACCCACTAGCCCACTTCGCGGCCATGTATTGGTATCATCATTATCAACGCACGGTAGATCTCGCTTCCGAAGTGGACCACTTAATCTTGAGGCTGTTCCAACAGAAGGGGTCGTTTGTGACTTGGGTCAAGCTACACGACATGGATGGAGATGAGGAAAAATCCGTTAATTTCGACCGTCCATCAGCCGGTATCGCAGCCCCAGTCTACTATTTATCTCTACTTGGACTCGACAAGGCTTTATATGAACTCATCAGTATTCAGCAACTAGAAAGCAGTGAGATATCAGCAGTATCATCTACGTCTGCCTTAGAGTTATCCAAATTAATTGATGCTCAAGGCGGATTTTATGGCGATGCATTGCGTGCGGCATCATGTGGAGCCCACGAGAAAACGGTACAGCTCCTATTGGACAGTGGAGCCGACCTCCATGCTCTAGATGGACATGCTCAAAATGCATTAAACTTGGCATCAGAGCGCGGTCACGATAAAATAGTACAGCTTCTGCTCGACAAAGGGGCGGACGTTAACGCTCAGTCTGAATGGGATAGCACTGCATTAAAGATTGCATCATCCCAAGGCCATGAGAAAACAGTACAGCTCCTATTAGACAGAGGGGCGGACCTTAACGCTCAAGGTCGATATGATGGCAATGCACTACATATGGCATCATCCCAAGGCCATGAGAAAACAGTACAGCTCCTATTAGACAGAGGGGCGGACCTTAATGCTCAAGTTGGACATGATGGCAATGCACTACAAATGGCATCATATCAAGGCCATGAGAAAACAGTACAGCTCCTATTAGACAGAGGGGCAGACCTTAATGCTCAAGTTGGATATGATGGCAATGCACTGCAAACGGCATCATCCAAAGCCGATGAGAAAACAGTACAGCTCCTATTAGATAGAGGGGCGGACGTCAACGCTCAAGGTGGATTTTATGGTAATGCACTACAAGCGGCGGCATTAGCTTATACAGACCGCAAGGAAGTGGTGCAACTACTACTAGACAGAGGGGCGGACATCAATGCTAAAGGTGGAGAATATGGAAGTGCACTACTAGCGGCATCATTTCATTACCACAACGAAGTGGTGCAACTACTACTAGATAGAGGGGCGGACGTCAACGCTCAAGGTGGACGATATGGAAATGCACTACAAGCGGCATCAGCTGGTGGCTACAAGGAAGTGGTGCAACTACTACTGGACCAGGGGGTGGACGTCAACGCTCAAGGTGGATTTTATGGTAATGCACTACAAGCGGCGGCATCAGCTTATATAGACCGCAAGGAAGTGGTGCAACTACTACTAGACAGAGGGGCGGACATCAATGCTAAAGGTGGAGAATATGGAAGTGCACTACTAGCGGCATCATTTCATTACCACAACGAAGTGGTGCAACTACTACTAGCCCACGGAGCAACAGAATCCAAGGAGGAAGATACATCTGAGAATGAAGATGATTCGAGTCACAGCTCGCCGCGATCTTCCAGCGAGGTGACCTGCGAGGACCCTTGAAGCCGCTAAACATCTTTCTCAGATCCGCAAGGCATTATCAAGGTCCGCATGCTGCCGATCCGCTCCGCGAAACACCGACAGACGTCCGGCAAGAGTAGTCGATGTGGAAGAGTAGCAGCGAGCCTGTGGGAGGCGGAGTGTCCGGAATTGAACCCAGGCCCAACGCTTTCCGACATTTCTCTATTCCGAACAGGATCTTCTGAGGCGGTTGGAGTGGGGTAGAGAATCAGCTTGCTAGCCTTCTACTTCCAGAACTATCGGATTTCTGTTCAGTTTCATATCTATGTTGTACTGCTTCTGTTTATGGAATGGCCCCCCTGATGAGAGGGCTGGCGATTTTCTGATTATGAGTTGAATATCTCCTAGCGCAGTCTTATCACGTACCTCTCTAGCTGTTGGAATAGTACTGTGTCATCTCATGGAAGGACTTTCGTCTTGGATACATTCACACCCTCGTCTTAGTAGGCGGATCTTAGCTTTGTGATCTGAAATAGGCTAACGATAGGGATATATATCTATAACAAGTCAACCCTTTAAACTAGTGTTTTAATTCGTACCTGCTTTCTAACCTAATACTACTTCTCCTCCTCTTTTACCCCTCTTTCCTTTAAAAGTTCTCCTACTAATTCAAGCTATAGACCTCTGTTCTATCAGGTAATATAGCTGATGAGTTGAATTGTTAAAAAGATATCTAGCTATCTAGAAAGCATGAGAATAGCTAAGTACATTGCCAAGGAATATTCCTTGGCAGCTCTCTATAGAAGGCTTCTATAGACTATATCGTAATAATATGCCAGTAATAAAGAAAGACGTCACGTCCTTATAATAAGGTAAGAACTATCCTACCTTATAATTACTTACTAAGTCCTAGGTATTACCTAGTTCTTTAATATTTATTTATTAGTTATAGTAAGTTATATAACCCCTCTATCTTACTAAGTATTTAGTTACTAGACTATATCCTTTCTTAATAAGGCGCTTATTTATTAATTATTCTATCTTAAAGGATTTAGTAATATCTATATCCCTATTTATAAATATAGACGGGGGCTCCTCTAATTATAACTAGGTAAATAGGTTATTACTTAAGTATAACTCTAGCTAAGCTACTATAAAGATATTATAAATCCGCTAGTATATAAGAATAGCTACTTAGTAGGCTAGGTAGCTAACTTATTTAAGGACCTTAAAGGGACTAATAAACTATTATCTATATTTTCTACTTATAACTAAGGGGATAGAGTACTTATAGTAGAGATATAATTTAATAGAGTCTCTTATATAAAAGAATTATAGCTAATAATAATAATTATAATAAAATTTAGAATATATTTAAGTAAAGGTAATAGTATTAGATACTTAGAGGTAGGTAATACCTCCAGATATAGCCTCTTTATTATATATACTAAGGTCTAGAAGCTAATTTAATAAAAAACTATAAGCTATATTATTTAATAATTAATTAGTAAGTAGTAGAATATAGTAGTTTTACTCCTAGCTTATTAAATAAGGTAGTCTATAACTTACTTAAGAATTTATAGTCCCTATCTAATATAATTTACTTAGGTAGACCCTAGTTAATTTTATAAAGTCTTATTAGTAATTAGTTAGCCTAGTCTATAACTATAAAGATTACCTTCCTAGGAATTAGGGTAATTTTTTAAGAAAAATTTATCTATAACTATTAAAACCGTGTTATAACCCTTAATAGAAGTTAGTAATATAAGAATAAAATTAATTATTAATATGTAAAAGGGTACTAGAGGTAATATAATTAGTTATAGTAAATTATAAGGTAAATAGCGTAGGGTTTAATATAACTAGTATTATAGATAGTAGTTAAAAAACTCTTAAAGCTTCTTAATAAGGCCTTTAATATACTATTACCTAGATAAGACTTTATAGTATTTAATAAACCTAGTATATTCTAAATATATAATCTTAGGAAATTCTTTAATAGCTAGTTTTAGAATATATAAGTAATTAGGTCCTCTTATATTAAGCTTCTAAATAAGTCTATTAGTAGCCTAGTAGAAGGGAAGCTTTATATAGTCTTCTACCTTAAGGTAGTTATTACTATTAAGGACCTTCTTTACCTTATATTATAATAAATCTACCTTATAACTATTAATAAGTTATTAATAGAGAAGTAGGCTAATCTTAATAAGACTAGTAGTAGTATAAGTATAACTTTATAGTATATTAAGTTTACTTTCCTTATTTATAACTACCTTTATAGTAGTAGTATTATAAAGTCTAGATAAGGTATTAGGAATAATATACTATTTCCTAGGCTTATAGTAAAACTTAATATTATTAAAATACTAGATATGTTTAGAAGTATAGATAAGATAAAGGTTTAATTTAGTTATAGATAAGGTTAATATAGATATTTATTTTATAATTCTAAGTACTATATTATAATTAGTATATACTATAGTCTATAGTATAGACTCTATTATATAGTAGACCTTACTTAGAACCTATATAATCCTAGTTAATTTAAGTATAGTAGGCTAATACTATATCTTAGTATCCTTAAGGAGATAACTAAGAAATAGAATAGGTTTAAATCTAAGAATAACTAGGGTATCTACTATCTTTAATAGTACTATTAATATAATATATAATTACGCTAAAACTAAAAACCTTACTAGTATTAAGATCTATAAATAGAATAATTTTATTATTAAAATATAATAGAAAAGTAGGAGATAATAATAGCTTTTATAATACCTTAAAGGAGGTAAATTCTAATTCTAAGGGGTCTATTAATAGCTTCTATTTTATAAAATTCTTTTATTTATTCCCTACCTTAGGGGTTAATATAAGTATAAGGGTTTTCCTATCTTATAAAGGTTTAGAGATAGTAGTATAATACTAGGTAATATAACTATATAGCTAGCTAGTTATCCCTAAGTATATCTCTAACTAGGAAAGAGATTCTAGGAATAAGAGCCTTAATATAGTAAGAAGCTTATCTTCTATTATAAATAACTTAAAGGAATTAACCTTTTATCCTAATAATTAGACTAAGGGATATCTAAGGAAGGCTTTAGTAGGACTTACTAATATACTATACTTTTATAAGACTATAAATACTTATTAGAGATACTAGATATATTCTTATAAAGTTTTAAAGTAGATAATAGTATTATTAATATATACCTTAGTAAATTTTTAATAGGTATAAAGAAGATAGTTAATCTAATACTAAATATAAGCTAGTAAGTTCTTATAACTTATAATAGTAATATTAAATAATTCTTAGCCTTAATAGCTAATAACTATAAGCTTATAATAGTTATTAGGATATATATACTAATAATAGAAGAAACTAGTAGTATTAATAATACTTATATATTTATAGTCTTTTATAATAGTAATTATCTCTAATTATAAAGGTAAGGCGTATATATTAAGGTATATAATAGTATTTAATCTATAGATATTTATAACTATATAGCCTTTATATTTCCTATTAGATATAATCTTCTAGATAATAAAGATAGGGAAATTAAAGGGGGTTAACTTAGTTATCTAATAAAGTCTATCCTATTTATAGAGCTTATTAAAGGTATTATTAAGGACCTTCTTTAACTTAGTATTAAGGGGATAAACCCTTATTATTTTAAGTACCTTTTACTCCTAGTCTAATTTTAAAGGAATTTATATTTATTCTTCTTAAGGGATATCTATAAAACTACCTTCTTCCTAGAGCTTTAGGAATTTATTAATAATATCGCGTATTTACTAATATCTATTATAAATAGTAGTACTATTAGGTATAATAAAGTCTTTTATAGTAGGTACTACTATAATATTAGGAATAGTAGGTATAAAGGCTTTTATAGAAGGTATTATTAAAGTAGGGGTTATTAAGGTTAAAGGAGACGCGGATGTTACTAGTATTACTATTATAAAGGTAGTAACTACCTAATTAAAAACCTTTTAAAGCTAGCTAGTTTAATACTTACTTCTTAGGTAATAAGTTACTAACTCTACTATATCCTTAATTTTAGATATTATATAGTAATATCTATTAAATTCTAATTCCTAAATAGTTTCTAAATAATAATTCTAGGGAACTATTACTACCTTATCTCTATTATTTTTTATTAATATTACTAATAGAGAGGTATTAATAAAATAGGTATAAAGAGATAATTCCTAATAACTATTAGATTTAAAGAAATAGTTATAGTCTAGTAATAAGGTATAATATACTAGAATTTATATTTATAAATTAGAAGGTATAATAATAGTTTACTTAGTATAAACTAGGTATATAACTAGCCTTCCTTATACCTTTATTTATAATATAATATTTTTATTATAACTACTTATTAAGGCTCTTAATTATAAGGCTAAGATATTAATCTTCTTAGGTATTATAATATCTATCCTAATAAGTATCTTTACCTTAAGGTTATTAATAATATTAATTTCCTAGGGAGATATTATTATAATAGTATTCTTACTATTATATTTCCTAGGTAGATAGAGAGGTAAGATAGTATATTTAATTATTATATACCTTATTAACTTAATACCTCTAACTATTATTAGGCTAGCTATTATATAAATTTATAAGTTAGGGATAGAAACCTTTAAGTAGGCTTAGTTACTTAAGCTAATACTATAGCCTATATCTAGGTATATAGAGTCTATTATATTACTAGGTAATAGCTTTACCTTAGCTATTATATAATAATATTTATAGAAGGTATATCTTATACTAACCTCTTTAACTAAGTTTATAGAGGATATAATAATATTATCTAAATCTTTTATAGTAGTATAAGTAGAACCTAGTTAATTACTTATATTAGGAAGACCTAGTAAAATAGTATTAAGAAAACTTAGATAGAGTAATATAAATAATTATCTTCTTTTTCTAGAGCTACTAAGATATTAATATAACTAATTTTTTAAAATAAATAACTTATAATAACGCTAGTACTAATATATAGGAGCTATATTTATAGAGGTAAAGTACTATTCTACCTTATTATCTTATTAAGGCTAGTAGTAATTAAGGTCCTTATTAGCGTAGTAGTTATTATTTTCTAGGATTACCTTAGGTATACTAATATCTTCTAGAGAGGTTTAGGAAGACTTAGTATTATCCTAATACTAAGTTTCCTTAGTAGCCTAATAGGTTATACCTTAAGGACGGCGGGGTTAATATCTTATAAGATAACTTAACCCTCTTTTATATCTACCTTAGTATCCGCTTTAAGAGTAGGGATTAAACTAGGTTATTATTATTATTAAGGTTAAACCTAATATACTAGGTATATTTCCTACTATAATTTATAAGGGTTAATAAGGTACTAGTAAAGGCTAATTTTACCTTACCTAATTATAAGGGTTAAGCTAATAGGTAGGTCTATTAGTATAACTATCCCTATAATTACTATATACTAGGTATCCTTAAAAGAAGGGTAGCTGAAATAGTATATAGTAAGGAAATAGTAGCCTAGAAAAACTACTTTAATAATTATTATTCTAGTATTAACCTATCTTTACTACTAACTTCCTATTAGTCTAATACTACTTCTAAGAATACTCTTTAAGAGCTAGTTAATATTATATATCTACTTTACTATCTAAAGCTTTAAGGAACTTATTAAGAGTTATAGTCTCTATTAGCTTATTAATAAACTATTAGTATTCTAAAATAAAATTATTCTATATAATAGATAATTAATTAGGAATATCTTTAAAATTAATAGCCCTTATATATAAAGGCTTTATATAAAGACTTAAGGTAATTTATATTAGTAAACTAGGGAATAGAATAATATAGAAAAATACGCTTTTAGTAGACTATATAAGCTTTTAGTAGTACTAGCCAGAAAGATATAGGATGGTATAGGATATTAGTCTCGCCTACTATACCATACTATAGTATAGGATTAGCTATTTTAGTTCTATCCCGTTCTAGAATAGTATAGGTTTTCATAGGATAATCCTATAGGATAGGATTTTCATAGGACTAGTTTATAAGATAGGATATTTTTAGGATATCCTATAATTAATAAGTATATAACGTAGTATTTTTTTAAAAAATATTCTAGAAATCTTTCTTATCTAGAAAGCTATAACTAGAAAGCTAACTAGAAAGCTATAAATAATAGTAAAGATTTCTAGATGTTTTTAAAAATAGTAGGATATCCTAAAAATATCTAGAAATCTTTACTATCTAGAAAGCTATAACTAGAAAGCTAACTAGAAAGCTAATATTTACCTTTCTAGTTAGCTTTCTAGTTATAGCTTTCTAGATAAGAAAGATTTCTAGAATATTTCTTTAGAAAATACTACGTTATATGCTTACTGATTATAGGATATCCTAAAAATATCCCATCCTATAAAGTAGTCCTATGAAAATCCTATCCTACTAAAAAATCCTATCCTATCCCCGTCCTATACCGTTATAAAGATATAGGATTAGGACCTAATTTACCTATCCTATCCCACGGTCCTATACTATCCCACGTGGGATATCCCGTGGGATATCCTATATCTTTCCGGCTAGTATTTAGCGGAAATAGCACCTCTATTTAATTAATAGCGCTAGTCCTAGTAGGGCTACGCTAATAGAAATTTGACACGCTAGTTTTTAGTATATAAGCTAGTAGGTTTCAAATTAAGCTAAAATGGACTAGTACTAGCCCTGTTTTTAATTACTAAAGTTTAAATCCTATCTCCTTTTACTTAATAATTGGAAACGGGGCTAGTAGTAGTCTATTTTAGCTTAAACTTTGAATCCTACTAGCTTATATACTAAAAACTAGCGTGTCAAATTTCTATTAGCGTAGCCCTACTAGGACTAGCGCTGTTAATTAAATAGAGGTACTATTTCTATTAAAAGCTTATATAGTCTACTAAAAGCGCATTTTTCTATATTATTCTATTCCCTAGTTTACCGATATACCTTACCTTATATCTTCCTATATATACTTCTCTATTTATAATTTAGAGATAGTAATAGATTACCTTTCTTTAAAGTATTCAATTAAGGTATTAATCTAAGACTTTAATAGGGTAGCCTAGAGAAGATCCTTCTCTAAGGATATAAGCTTTATAGAATACTACTTATATACCTTATTATATAGATATATAAGTAAGATATTAAGGACCTTAATTTTACCTTTAAATACTATAAGATTCTATAATCTATTAATAAACCTATAGATATCCTAGTAGAAGGTATAATATCCTTAGTAAATAATTACGCCTTCTCCTTTAATATTAGGAAAGAAATATCCTATATCTTTAGCTTTAAGTAAGGTAGAGCTATTATTATTACCCTATCTATTAATACTATCTTAACCTAAAGGTCTTAGAGGCCTAGGAGTACTTAGGGGACTAGGCCGCGGCGGATTATACCTTATATAGCTTATAATAGCTTACTTAATAATTACTTTAAGATTTAGCTTAATTATTTTATTTTTAGGGCTAATTAGTTAGTTATTAATAGCTTCCTTAGCTAAGGTTACCCTAGTTATTAGGGTAGTCTCTAATAAAAAAGCCTAATTAGATAAAGATAGTAATAAAAGTTATAGATCTATAAGAGTTTTCTTACCTAATAGTAGTCTAAGTAGATATTAGTAGGAAGCTTAAATTTAATAGTCTTACTTAAAGTTCTTAATTATAGAATAGAATAGTAATTTATCTATTACCTAGTTTATAAGATATAGTAGTTTAGTACCTAACTCTTCCCTAAGACTAGTAATTTTAAGAGAAGTAGACTAGGAATAACTACTTTATCCCTTACCTTTAGTAGAGCTAGTTATTCTAGTAGGGCGGAGATTACCCTTAATAATAATAATAATAATAATTTAATAAGTAAGCTTATCTAATAGATCTATATACGCGTAGCTAGAAGTAATAAAATTAGATAATTAAAAGGTAAGAACTACTATCTCCCTACTAGTTAAAGCTAGCTTAAGAGAAAGATATAAAACTATTTACTATATATAAAAATTATTAACTAAATAAATATAATAGATATAGACTTAATAAACTAGCTAGGAAGATAGCCTAATATTCTAATAAGATAGAATTAAAAAGGTATAGTCTATAAGATAAGGCGGGATAGGTGGTATATAGGTATACCTACCTTCTCTAGATAGCTATCTTAGTAAATAATGAATTCTATTAGGGGAATTTATTAGGAACGTCTTATTAGTAATAACGAGGTAAGAATAATAGCTATAGAAGGCTTTAGACGAGTATAGTATTAAGGGCCTTATTATTATAAGTAAGTTCCTTAATAAAGGCTATTCCTTAATAAAGGCTATAGCGAGCTATATAGGGGAGGACTAGTACTAGGGAATACGGCTAGTACTTTACTAGAGGTTCTCTATTATAGTAGGCTAGTACTTAATCTAATAGTACTATCTAATAGGAAGTAGTATTAGATAGTAATAATAGGTATTACTACTAATTATTAGGTAATATAACTAATAAGTTAAATTATTAAAAAGATATCTAGCTATCTAGAAAGTATAAGAATAGCTAAGTATATTACTAAGGAATATTCCTTAGTAGCTCTCTATAAAAGGCTTCTATAAACTATATTATAATATCTTCTCTCTCTACTTCTCTCTCTCTATCTCCTTTTATACTAATTCTTAAAAAACCTTTTAAGTAAATAGATATATAAACTAATATTTATATATAAGATAGTAGAATAGTAGAATATAGTACCTACTAAGACTATAGGAGTATATCTTTCTATTCTATCTTATAATTATCTAGAATAACTATATTAACTCTATTTAAATCTAAATCTATTATTATTATATAATATAAAACTATTATAAGTAATAAGCTAGTTATAAGTAGTTTAATAAGTTAATTCAATACTTAAACTAAACTTTAAGTAACTAAAAAATAATTAGCTTATAACTAGTAATTCTAGTTAGTAAAGTACTACTTTTAATAGTAGTTACTAAGCTTTAGTAATATATATATTAGTAAAGAAGTATATAAAGAAGTAGAAAGGTTATAAAAGAAATAACTATAAAAAAAAGTATAGTATTAATAATAATAATAATAGTAAGACTTCTAGTTAAGATATAACTACTTATTCTAATATTTATAGTATACCTATTATCTATCTAGATCTCTTATTTATGTATTATAAACCTTACTTATAATTTATAGATAGAAGGCTAGTTATATATAAAGTCTTATTCTAACTACTTATTACCTCTTTATCTAAGTATTTAAATAGATATTAGGAAAATAATTTCTATTATAATAGATATTACTAAGCTATAGGAAATATATTTTAGCCTGACCTCTCTTCTAGCGTAGGATTAGCGCCGCTTTATAATCAGGGGAGAGTTAGATCGCGTCGAGAGAAAATACCCTTTCTTCAAGTGTTACTATCTGATGAATAGCTTCTACCATGTCTACCCCTGCCGCAGATGCGAAGCGCGTTTTCCTTCGAGCCCGCACGAGTAGCGCCGATCAAGCAGGATTGCAAGACCACGAGTTAGTCGACCTCTTCCTCACTAAAGCTGGCTCCGACAAAAAGGATACCGGTCAGCACACCCAGCATTTCGTCCACAACCAGCCGCGAGATTATGAACATTTTCATATCATTCTCGATATGAACTACAGGCAGGATCCGGACGCGAACGTTAAGGAGCTTGTACATGAAGTGTATAGGATTTGCTTCAATGATCACGATACTGAGCCGTGAGTGCTTCCACTTCCTCTTCCACCAACCAGTTTATCTATATTACGACTAAAGCCTCGAGTAGGTCCTTTAGACGTATTGAGGGCCCGCAGGCATCGCGGCTCGCTTTGGAGTACACCGGGATTTATCGTTGGGGGAAGCAATGATAGCCTTCTTGGATACGTTGAGCGGTCTGGCCAAATGGCTTGCAGGTCTACAGCTGATCCGGAAGTACACGAGGGAGATGTTGAAGAAGCGCACTTTGTGGGGAGAAAGTGGAGAGCTTCATTAGGCTTATATGACCAGCGCCGAGAGCCTACAGATACCAGTCGCGTTGCTTACATTCTATATGGGCGCAGTCTCCTCTTCCCCCAATGAAATACCAACGCCACAGCTTCGCACTCGCTTTAAAGTGATCTCGAAGCATTCAGCAACCCAAGCGTACCTCGTCTATGCAAAGCACCTCCTTAGCCTTAAATTCATGCTACTAGCATTGACACAAGAACTCCTTCTCAAGAGTACTAGTGTTGCGATCCTGCCGAGCTGGGAGGGGTGAAGCGGCGACACTCAGGACAAAGACCAGGCGTGTTGCGGTCTTGAATATCCAGCACTTGGGGTAAGTCTCGTGAATGGCCTGATGGCGGTACGCAGATCGCCTGGCCGGGACGTTGGCGAGCAGCGGCGCATCGTAGGAAGTCAGCAGACGTCTGGTGACCGCATTGTGCCCAGTGTATCATTTTCTTGTCACGCATCTGCGTATATTCAGCGAGGCACGGTAATCTGGTCGGTTAATGGTGAGACCACACCCTTAGAAGCCGGGCATCTGAGCAGGAGAAGCTGAGATTGAAGGCTGCCTGACGCGGTCTATCACAGGTCTGTAAAATACTGAACTCGAAAGGGCACTAGGATCTTGCTGCGAATAGCTACTATATATAGATTGCTAGCTGTATATGAAATCGCGGATGGAGCTCCTTTCAATCCCTGGTTCAGGCAGCTGTCGATTAATGACTACGCTCTGCTAGTTGTAATACCTAGAGTACTAACTAAAGCGGTAACGCCTACACGAGCTTTTAGTAAGCTATAGTTATTATATATAATAAAGAAATTATTATAAATAGAATATATTACTAATACTATAGTAATTATATTTATAAGAGTATATTTTATCTTTTTATTTATTTACTTCTAGAAGATTATCTAAGTAATTATAAAAGAAAAAAGAAAGAAAAAGAAAAAGAAAAATATTACTAAGATAAAAGTATTAATACTTAGATTAGAATTATATTTTTAAATTACTAAACTTAAGATAGATATCTAACTTAAGGTAATTAGTCTATTAATAGCTAATAGATTTATATAGTTAAATAAGAAAAAAGATATAAATTATAATTACTAAGATTAACTTAGATTAAACTCTAATACTATCTATATCTAAGTTATAATAAAGAAACTATCTATATTCTATAAAACTTATTCCTTACCCTTATAAACCTTACTAATTTAAGTTATAAACCTCTCTTCCCTTCTCTTCTACTAACTTCTAAGAAGGCCCTTAAATAAATAATCTTATAAGATATTATCTAGTATATATAGAATAGTAGGGTATTATTATACTAAATAATATAAAATATAACTTTCTATCTTATACTTATACCTATTCTATCCCTTCCTTCCCCTCCCCTCTTATTCCTCCTAGTATCTCTTACATCTAATATCCTCTTATCTAATCCCCTCCCTCTCTCCCTCCCTTCTATCCCCTCCCTTCTCTCCTAATATACCCCTTATAAAGCTCCTCTTCCCCTATTATTCCTCTTAACCCCTTTCCTCACTCTCTAAAACTATGTATATTAGTACGTCCGTCAGATGGTATAAGACCGCTATTCAAGGTACTAGTACTAGTACTACTACTAATACTAGAAATGAGAATCTAGATTAGAAGTCTCTACGCAGCGCAGGTAGCGGTGGGATTATATAGGGTAGGGGAGATAGAGTAGGGGGCTTTAAGAGGAGAGGAGTGAGGGCGGTGTTTAATGTCAGAGAGGGAGAGGGAAAAGGTAGTATCGAGTAAAAATAGAAAGGAAGCACTATAAGGGGTAGTAAGACACGGAGATCTGTATGGTATACGCCAGAGTGAATTATTACAAATTGGCTCGTAATCTTACTACTATAACAGGACAGATGAAATCATTGACCGTAAAGTATAGTTGCCTCTTAACACTGTTATGTGAAGTAAAAGGGGGGAAAAGAAATGAAGGCTTAAATGTCACATCCAGAGACAAGTAAATTGGGATCTTTCCCGCAGATTGTAGCAATGTAACCATACTCATGCAAACATCCACAACCGCGAAACCAAAAATTACCTCACCCTACGCACCAATCCTCCCAACATGGAAGGCACAACATCCAACGCGCGCGCTCGGAACAACCCTCACCATCACCCCTCCCACCCCTTACCCACCCCATTCTCCCTAATCCAATCCAACACCTACCCAAAAACAGGCTTCTGCTCCGCCCCCTCCACCGGCTTCGAAAACCCCATCCGATCCTTGGTGTAAAACTCCACCCCCGTACTCTTGAAATCCCTCACGGACTTGTCGTCGATGCTGCCCGCCTTGACACACACCGCGTCCGGCATGACTTCCAGCTCTGTGTATAAGCTGCTTCCGCAGTCTAAATTCCAAGGAGAGAAGGTTATGGTTAGCACCTATTCCCTTCCCACCGAGAACCGCAACGTCCTCTATCCAATACAACACAATGAAAGATAAAGAAAAGGTAAATTAGAAAAAAGAGGACGAACCACCACAGAACCAATGATCGTTCATTTTCCCACTATCGCCCTTGACGTTGTAATGTTTCGGACTGCCCTTCGTCACCTTGAACTCCTTCCGGGGCACGACGACGTTGGAGGTGTAGGCGCTCCCCGACCATTTTTGACAGTCGGTGCAGTGGCAGAGTGCGGTGGTCATGGGGGAGCCGGTGTAGCTGTATTCGACGGCGCCGCAGAGGCAGGATCCTTTTGTCGTCATTTTCAAGGAGGAGGGAGTGAGGGGGATCGGCTGGGTAACTGAAGGTTTTTGGATGGCGGGAGACGGTGGGGTGGCTTCGGTGCTAATGTAGAGTTGCGGAGTGAGGATTGAGGATTGAGGATTAAGGGAAGAGGATTGTGCTGAGTGAGACGAGGTATATGTGAGATCGTCCTAGAGGATGTCTCGGATAACTCGGATAATGACACAATGAGTTATCCCCGCAGCTGGAAATAAAGACAATCCCATCGCTCATATGTACGCTTACACGAGCGTGGTGTTGGAACCGCCGACCCGCCGAAGCGATGAGGTTGCTGATGACTGAGACGAGCGCGGGGTTGGGGGGGAATGGGCCCTCGAAGACCTTCATGGGCCCTTTGATCCGACCCTGATCGTCAGGTACCACGGCGCTATGACGGTGAGACTGTTGGTGCATTTGTCAAACAAACGGGAATATCCGTATTATAATATTTCGAATTGTGATGATGTGCTGGAGATCTTGCCTGTATATATCGAAAATAATCATTAATAGATTTGATAAAGTGCCCGAATCAAGATTGGTATTGTAAGGCTGAAATGTTCGGTAATTAAGGCAACTCTCTTCGCTGTTCAGCTGGGGTGGGATGTTCGTCGTGAGCCTTGGATTCAATCCTTACCTGCCTGACCTGTTCCTTTTCTGACTGCATGTTGACTATCATAGCTTCGGTTGCTCACCCGGGCTATAATATGTTGCAGTCTCGCCAACATGTCTTATGTCTGTTGGTAAAGCCTATCTAGTATCAATACTGACACTGTGCTTCGTGACTCATGTCCAAATCTTCCAAGATTGGTTGCGCTCGATCGTGCTCCACACATCTCCGAATTGCCGGCCCATCCATTAGTATTGGCGCATGGAAGGGATGTCCCTAAGCAACAGAATTTAGTATGCTATTCTTTTGAAGGTCAGCAGGCAGTGATGTTGAATGCAAACGAGCAGGGACGAGGGTTAGAAATTTCAGGCTCATTGATGCGTCGTAGTTCTGCAACGAAAAGACATGATCCATGTTGCTCTAGCCAGGCTGCTTTCGTTTTGTAAGAGACCGCTGTTGGCTGTAAAATCCACGTTAACTTGGGCGGACTATTCTCGCTCAAAGCCGCTGTCGAATGGTAAAGTTATGCCTTCTAGCCTGAAGGACAAGATAATGGCGTCTGACAAATTTCAGACCAAGAGTGATGAGGAACATCAAAGGCATGGGTAAATATATCCAGGGCGGTTATGCTCAAGGGAAGAGGAGTCAAGAAGGATAACGCGCCAATAGAAAAACTTCTATACAGGTATGGGTACCCAGTTCATCGTCTTGATGACACAAAACGCCTACCCTGTGCATGCTTGTTCCTCCACGCTATGCAACCGCTGATTCAGTCCAATTAATATCCTTGTCATTCCCTGCTCACCATATTAAACGCAATCATGATCGTAATTCACATCTCTATATTACAGGGGCCAAGGTCTGGGCAAGCTAGCTCGCAGGACCTAGTATCCACGGTCTCTGCTGCGGAGACTGAATCCGGACAGTAGTTCGCATTAGTCCAGCAGTGATGTATTCGAGTGCTGGCCAGGTTGTGGTGGAGGTGGAAGCAATGTGGAAGCTGGCTGCTGTCCGGAAATCTTGGACGCTATCTTGCCGAAGTACTGGATAATCATCGACTCGGTATAGTAGCTGTGCTGTGCCGAATGATCCGTAACAAGGTTGTGGGCGAGCTCGTGCGCCATAACCACACACCAGTAGGAAATCGCGTCCCTCCTATTGCCTTGTTGCACAATAGGCAGATGCAGATTCTCAAAGTATCGGTAGTTGAAGAACAGAGACTTGTTTTGATTGAAGGCAATCGTGCTACCAGAGTCGTCATAGAAGATGTGTATTGTATTACGCTTAAGCGAGAATGTGTCCGCACAGTCAAGTAAGACTGATGCGAACAACGTCAGCGCCGAAGCATTTGCTGCAAGGAACTTAGCTGCAGGCGTGCCGTTTGCAGCTACAGTGTTGTCGAGGAAGACGCGAACATCAGACGTTTCTCCAATATAAGAGATGTTGTGGCCTGGCTTGGCATCACAATATGTCGAGGTCTCTTTGACATTGTTTACTTCTGGCTGACTTGCGACGCTGGTGGAATTGTGAGCTCGAGAAGCTTGGATGGCATTGACGAGGTTTCGCTGCAAGTCATGCGGAGCTGTCACAGCCTCAGGCTGAGGCGTTCGAGTCCGTGGCTTCTCCTCAATCTGTTGATACGGCGGTAGCGCAGCCTCCTCCGGAGTCCTGATGTCTACCGTATTGCTATCACTGGCGTGGCCTAGTTGAGACGCTTGCCGCTTGTCGAACCCGAACCGCTTACCAATGCCATCTAGGAAGCCTCGAGGCCTCGGCGCATTTGGTTCCTCCTCAACTGCTCGTGTCTGTCTGGTATCCTTGGGGCGCTTGCCATCCGGCGAGTCTGGGAAAAGGCCTGGCATCGAATTTTGCCTCGCTAGGTTTTGGGCTTGCGTCTCCCGCCAAGCAGCCTCGCGCTCCTTCATCTCGCGCTGTTCTTGATCAAGCTGTTGCTTGCGAGCGTCTTCGGCTATGCGTGCTTCAGTGGCCTTCTGATTGAGTAGTCGAGCCACATTATAGCCCCTTGAGCGAAGCTTTGGGAGACTGGACTCCAGAATCATTTCGAGCATGAAGATGTATTGAGGTTTCGAACGCTGCAGTAACACGGGTACCAAAGCCTGACTAACTTCAAGCATGTCGTACCCATCAGAGACGACGTAGAGGATTGCCTTATCAGAGTTGATGACAGCACTTCTTGATTCATTACGGTAAATGCTGTATCCACGCAAAGACTTCCGCAAGGAGATGGACCGCACACACTTGACCTTCAGATTCTGTTCTATCCATTTCGCATCATGTTTGATTGACTCTTTAGAATGATCGTGCAAGAACAACCGCGCTCGTTCTTGTATCAGCTGTTGCAACTTCACTGCCATTGTTTCATCTTTCGATACAATCCCGATGGACTGAGTCTCTTCGAGCAGAGTGGAAACCTCTGGAGCACCTAGACTGTAATAGAAGTCCTCAAGCGTCTCTTCCATTGGTGCCGCCAGGAGGTTGGCCTTAAACATGTTGTAGGTGATAATGTCGTCAACGACGACAACCTGACCAGCATTCGCGAGTTCCCAGGTTTTGATTGCTGAGTCATCGTCATCTTCGTCTTCGCCTTTCAATGACTTGGAGCTAATCTCTCTATATGCTAGCAGGCATTTCGAAGTTTTCATGTCCTTGACAATGGCTTTATCTTTCTTCAAGGTACGCCATGAAGTAGCGACACTCCGTAGCAACTCCAGATACCTCGTGTCACCGAGGACCGAGAAGATCCTTGCGGGCTCACGGATCAGTAGTCTAGTCAGCTCTGTGGTGGTAGGCTCATGTTTGGAGCCAACTCTTAGTAGGAACGTATTGGCTTCGTGACCAAAGTCCACATAGTCGAAGATATCGGCATACTTCTCGCCGTCGCCAAGAAAACATATACGAGGAGGTATGTGCGAGATCCGGTCAGATTTCGCCGATTGAGGTGTTGCTAGGCTGTTTGTTCTCGAGAGTACCGGTACTATGAGTGCACCACTTAGCATTTCGGCTTGCTGATCGTTCATATCCGACATTCGGCTGGCAAGATAAGAAAAGATTTCACGAGCATCGCGCTTCGATGTCGGAGGAGCATTGACCAAACGTTTAATGCAATCCAGTACAGGCGGATCAGGCCTGACCCCGAATTTTGTAGCATGAAGATGTAGATCTCGGCGCAGGATGTCGAAGCCCAAGATGGCTGCTCGCTCGTTCGAGAAGCAATTGTTCGGGGTTGCGAATTTCTTGTCAGAGTCCTGGAGGGGGAGATACGGTAATGTGACGCTTGTAGGGTCAAATTGGGCGTAGCCCTTGGTCTGGTGATGATCGATGAAGTACCTTAGGGCGTTGTCCCGCAGGACTATATCATGGCCAGCCGCTGCGCTCGACATGATCTTTACGAGATCAATGTAATTCGGCGCTGCGCGCAAACCCAAGGAAGTTAGAAAGCGACCCTCTGCACTTTCGGGACGATAGATGCCCGGCCATTGCATTGTCTGCAATTTCAATCGCCTCAATGCTTGATCCGGCTCAAAGAGTTCAGAGATGAGGTAGCGCTCGCTTGTAGCTTGCAGAGCTTCATTTTCTGCGGGACATATCTTCGTGGTCTTTAGTCGATTGATGTCAGCAGAGGGAATGTCTTTTCGCACCGAGGCTAAGTATTTGATAAGATCAACGTGGCTCCATTTGGCTGAAGATGCTGGGATTTGCGTCTTGGGGGCGGCTGAAATATCGACCAAGCGCTCAAAGACAACGCCTATATCCACGGTCTTACGGACGCCCAAGGCAACTAGAAATTTGTCCTTTACGGACTGTACGCCTGTGATCACAGGGAGATCGTCAAAAAGTTTCACAAAAGGAAAGTAGGAATCTCCTGGTTTTCTCATGCCCATCTTTGTAGGAATCACCGTCCGAGGGGCGAAGAGCTCGATCACAGTGGCTTTGGAGGACTGACTCAGTCCCTCCCACTGCTTGGAGACTACAGGCAAGACGGTGCTGGCAAATGCCGCAGATGTTGTTATGTCCAAGTCTGCCGACAGCTCTCCGCGCCCACCAATGTTTCCCACAAGCCACCGAAGCCATGGGACTAAATGTAGATCCTCAAAACCAAGTAGCTCAAGATCAGCTTTCGGGATTTTCTTGGTGTATTTGAACGGTAGTGTGGAGGGTGGTAGAGGCATCTCGGGTGGTATCCTGGACACATTCAAGAAGTGTTTCATCTCTCTCAGGACTATGATTCCTCCAGCGCCATCATCATCGTCATTTGCTACAGCTACATCGAGCAATGAACGGATTACCACCCCATCAACTTCGTTGATGCGTGCCTTGTGGCCGAGCCATCCTAGAAACTGTTGGAGTTGTGCGCTTGACAATGCTTTATTCTCCAAGCTTTGCTTGATGTCTGATATTGTAACCTCGGAGATGAAGCCATAGTCAATCAGCCTTCTCACAAGACCAACTTCCACCAGAGCTTCAGGCAAGATGGGGATATCTTCGACGAATGCTAGGTTTTCTGGAGCAAGCCTAACGTCCGATGATGGCATTATGCCTCGCGTTGACAATGTCGCCATCGATGTTTTCTCATTGCAGGTCCAGAACGCTTCTTCCATCAAAGTCCCTACTTCGTTGGATGGAGTCGATTCCGTCCAAGAATAGGTATTATGAAGAAACAACGTTTCAGGAAGAACTGCGACAATGTCCTCTTTCACGATGCGGGATCTTCTAGCTTGTTGGACAGCTCGAGCAAGCTTAACTGACAGTTCGGCTGTCTCATGACCCCAAGAAACCCTTGCGACAATTCCGGCAACGCGGAGAATTTCGACATTCCATACTCTAATAAATCGATTGTTCAAGTCAATGGATTCCCTCTCAACGGTAGGTATGACCGAGGGTGTACTGATATGTACGTTGAGGCCTGTAGTTTGGTTGGTAGTGAAGCCGATGAAGATTCTTCCTTTGCCATTGGCAGGCGTGAAGGTGGCAAACACTTTTGGAGCCTCAGACATTTTACCGGGACTCGAAGCTGATGCAGCCTGTTCATCATATGATGTGCTGAGAAGTGAAACTGTTGTGTACTTGGGTGGTGGCTTTTTTGTTGCTCGCTCCAGCTCAGAGCTGAAGCCTTGGCTGACAACGGTTTTCACATTAGCCTTGTCAATGTGTATAAAGACCGTCGCTGTGAACTCTCCCATAAGGTCTTCCTCCAAGCTCTCTTGAATTTGTCTCTCCTCCTTTGCTGCCTTTTCAAAGGCTATATGATTCGAGGCACCAGGGGCTAGCCTCGAGAGGAACCCCCGGAGAGACGAGCCTGATTGGGCTCCTCGGATGGTCGAGCCTGATCCGGTATCTTTGGCATTGTTTGGAAGAGCTTTGGGCTTCCATTCCACAACCTTGAGCCAACTTGCGTCAAGTTGAGCGGCTTTTCTAGTAACATTTGTCACGTTCATCAATCCTTCACGTGTTCTACGAACGACCTCTTTTGGTATCCGTAGCTCCATACTTGGAGCAACTTTTTTCTTTAGTGTAGTTATCCTCCACTCGTCCAGTTTCACTTCGATCTCCTCCAGTCCTACAAAGGCGAGACTGCTAGCGAGGAACTGGCAAAGAGATAGTAGCGGCGGAACAGCCGAATTCTGATTCCGCATAGGGAGTACGAAGGTAGTATTGGTGCTTTGAGCGTTCGGTAGAGTCAATCTCTTAGTGAAGAGTGCATCTTTTTGCCAGTAGAAAGCCAAAGCTTCCCTTCCGGATGAGACAAATGGCTCTTCACAGTCCGCAAAGACGCTGTAGAAGCCCACTCCAAATGCACCAATTTTGGTCTCATCCGGGTTGCCCTCCGCTATCTTCTTCAGCCGTGACCAATCCGTTTCTTGAAAAGCATCTCCGTCGTTCTCGACGACCATCGATTTGAGTGTGTGGTGGATCAAGACGTGTTTAAGTCTAGCAGAAGCCTCCAATGTCTGGGGAACAGGGACGGTAGGTGAAGGGGAGGTCTGAAAATTGATGGAGACCCTTGAAGCAGAGGCATCCGCAGCGTTCTGTAGAAGCTCTCGCAGCGTCGTCCATTCTCCAGAGTATCTTGCCAGGACCTTGTCGATCAAAGCGCGGGTATTGACCGTAACAGCTTCATCGTCTCCTGCCCCCACTATGACGAGATCTTGTCAGCATCCGTTCATAGAGCAGAATGGAGGGCTGAGGAGTAATATGAGAGCTAAGCGTGACCATGATGAGAGGCAGAAATTATAAAATTCTCATGCGGTGCATAGAGCAATGCCTTGACATAGTAGTGACTCACTTGTCCGTGCCCTCAAGGCATCGTAGTCGATACTTGACGCCATCCTAGATCCTGAACGTGGTCGTGCCAATACTATCCAAGATCACGAACAATGTTGGGCTGATGTTTGCATCACGCGATGCTTTGAACTTTTTGGTGCTCTATGATGGTAAGTGTACATTGGACTGGAACTCCCCGAACGCCAAAGAAAAGCAGTCAGAGATCAAGCAAGAATTACTAAGTATGCAAAACAATGAGTGTTGTACGGAGTACTGGTCGCTTTGCCGTAGAATAGAACTAGCGAGCGGAATGTTTCCGTCCCTGGCTGGCGTGTACCAACCCTCGTTTTCCACTTTAGCATTCCAGTTCAGAGCCACCTTTTGTAGGATCAATGACCACCTTCGTTTTCTCCCCTTGAAAGATCTACGAGATTCGGGAGGAAGGCCAATATTAGAAAACTTTGTCGAATCTCTGTTCTCGACAAAGAGGTCATGGACTCTCGAATAATAGGGCAATATCCCTCGTGCTGCCAGAGAGCACGAAAGCCACAGTATCTACATCGATATCTACACCAATGCCATGGACCTTGATCCACTGTCTATCGTTACACCAGCGCGTATCAAAGTACTTCTTCTCCCTGTCGGCAATGTCAGGCAGTCAAAATTCACGAGTTTCGTGGAGCGACTGCAACGGGTCAACGTTGTGCGCTTGGGAGATGTCAGTCCTGACGGCAGACCAAACAGAAGTGAGACCCTTGCCATCTGCGCATTTCAGCCTCAGGGCTAATGATCGGAATCGACAGCTATGTTCTCTCCTCTCGCATTCCCAGAAGGCCTTGTGCTTTACGACTTATCAGTCTCACTTCCTCCAGCCTCCCATTCAGGACTCTCTCCATTCGAATTGTACAGAGAGCCCCTGGTAGTGGTAGGTATTGCAGACGGAGTCGACTCGGGCTTGGGACCTACTAGGGTTGGAGCGAATGGAGACGCGAATGCTGGTAACAGGGGGAGTGTCTCAAAAGTCGACGGACTCCGATCAATTGTACGCACACTAGAGGATTTGATTGACGAGTTTCCCAAGGCATTGGTGCATCAGATCCTTGTCTTCGATCTCGAGGACACAGCTATGCCGGAACGAATCTACCCAGTTCCACCGCCAGCGAAGTCGAAGACCACAACCATCAAGACAGTCATGTGTGATTTGACTTCTCGTCTACTTGCCGAAATGGCGACTTACGCAAAGTCCTTGCAAGCTCTCTCTTTTCTTGAATCCCCCAAAGTTTTCTCGGGCGCCCCTACGCTTAATGGGACCGCGTCCGCATTGCCTCCTCACATGGCCGACATATCAAGAGCCGGAAGTCCGAGATTGTTCCCACCTGCCAGTGACCGCCCAAATGTCGATCATCGGATGTCATTGCCGGTAAATCTGGCTTCAGGCCATGCGTCAGGCAGTTCAACGCCGGACAGTCGCCCAACGTCCCCCCCAAATCGCGTGCACACCCCACCAACGACATCTGGCGACATCACTAGATCTTCTACGGTTCATTCGCCTCTGAATGCCTCGAATCGTGAGCGGACTGATAGTCGTGGTAGAGATTCCACGGGAGGAGTCGGCGGCGGCAGTCTTGGAGAAAGGGAGAGAAACAAAGGGAAAGGACGCATTGGTGTCGTCATTGGAGCCATATATCTCCTAGCTGGAAGGTGGCCTGATGCTGTAAAGGAATTAGTACAAAGCGCGACCATTGCCAGGAACAGCAGTGACTACCTTTGGCATGCTAAAGCTATGGACCTTATGCTAGTCTGTCTTTTGATGTATGCGTGGGCGGGCATGGATTTTCGTGTAAGCCTCCACGTTAGAGACGAAATCATCCGATGCAATAAAACTATACCATCGAAGTGAAGCTGAGACGTCCAGATACCGGAGAATTTCTTCCCAGGCACCGAAAGGCCAGGCTCAAGCACTTCCAAGTCCACCAAGCGTTCGACATCTAACACCTTACCAGACTTTGACGAATCCAAGTCTTCTGATCCTGCAAATCGTGCTGCATCTCTTCAAAGTTTCATTAGTCTACTGCCTGATGCAATAAATACCATTCTAAACCTCTACGCCCGTGCTTGGACGTTCAGCGACGACAAAATCCCGTCTTTGGCATTCTCCCAGTCCGCAGTACGTTATGCGAAGCTCCTATCAGCCATCCATCTCAATAAAGCTATTCTGGACGACGCTCTCCTGGGTCATCTAGTCTTGAACACCAAGATTTCTTCGAAGATACCACCATCCCCAGAAGTACAAACCTTCCCATCAAGTGGAGAGATCCTCGATATATTGTTTAGAGCGTATCCAAGACCTCCATCAGATTCGTCGATCCATATCGCGGACCATACGACAATTCTTGCAGGTATTGCGTCTGTACTCGGTGAGCTAGGATACCATCGCAAGAAGGCCCTCGTCCTAAGGGAGCTTATGTTAAGCCTCCTTCCTGCACTTGTGCAAGCCAGGAAAGAAGGAGCTGCGGAAATGGGCGTTCACCCTGCCGCAAGTCTTGCTTCTCTGAACGCAACTATTAAAGCTATCCCAAAGGACAGTGCTACTAGTGGTCGCGACGATGCCGAGCAAGGGATGAGAAACTTTCTATCACTAGTTTGTCAGGCCTACGGCATCGTACTCAATGGATCTGCGGACATCACCCTGGACGAGATGTCTCCAATACAGAGCGAGGGAACATTGATGGCCTCTACCAACTTGGACTACACGTACTTCACCCAAAGATCAGCACTTAAAATCCTTCAGCATGCATCTGCAAGATCATCGGGTTCTCAGGATCTAAGATTAGACGTTTTGAGATCATGTATCAATGTATGTGAAGCTTTGCCGGATCTTGGTGGCGCTCTTCAGTATTCCGCTGAACTGTTGCGATTAGGAGGAAGCGGTATTGCGCCGGATTCAGACAGCAGTAACGGCTCCCCTGACATAGCAATTGACGAACAGGTACGTCTGGTGAACAATATATCTCGAACCCTCAGTGCTGCCCGCCAATTAGGACTTGAACAACTGGGACCTGAGTATTGGGATGACTTCTTGATTAGAGGCGTCGAGGTCGTCGACACTAATGTATCACGAAGCTTGCACCTACACAAAAAATCCGAGCTGGAGGTGGTTGAGGCTATAGATGCAAAGAAAGAAAAGAATCCGTTCATCTACAATCCTTTCCTGAAGTCGACACCGGCCGTCGCTATAGAGCCATTGCTGGTCGCACAGGAAGAAGCTTCGTTCCAGGTTACTTTGCAAAATCTGTTTGACTTCGACGTAGTGGTCGAGCGGATCTTGCTCGTCTCCGATGGTGTCCCATTCATGTGTAAGGCTCAGTCTACAATGATCGGCCCCTACAGAACCCAGACACTCCTTCTAAGCGGCATACCTCAATCATCGGGGACATTGACAATATGTGGATGCGCAGTCAAGATAAGAGGCTGTCGAGAGCGGGACTTTCCCATATTCACCAAGCCATGGTCTCTGAAATCTGACGTCAAAGGGAGACATGTAGGGATACGTGCGAAGAAAGATTTTCCTCCTATAGCGTCTCCAGTTGGCAAGGAAAAGTTACGATTCATGCCGGAAGGCCCTTCAACATCGGTGCTAGCTCTGACTGTTCTGGGAACCCAGCCAAACGTTGTCATGAAGTCTAGCTCGCTATCACAATCAGCCATTATGCTTGTTGAAGGAGAGACGAAATTATTCACAATTACTCTACGAAATACGTCTAGGACTGCTTGTGTAGATCTGCTGCTCCTATCTTTTGAAGATTCCACGTCATCCCAACGACAGTCACTCCTGTCGAACAGAGAGCTCTCAGCGGTAGAAATATACGAGCTCGAGATCTCATCAGCTTACAAACAGCCTTTCCGATGGCTTCGGAAGATTGAAGATGGAGATCTCAGGATAGAGCCCGAGGGCGACATCTTTCTACAGATTGAGCTACTAGGCAAGCTTGATCTTTCCCATTGCACTATTCAGGTTGACTACGGCCATCTCGGGGTGCCCAAGGATGACATGAAAGATCATTTCTACACTCGTCAGCTTAGCATACCGCTTACTGTCACAATCAACAGAGGCATCGAAATTATACACTGCGACATCATAGCTCTCGCAAAGGAAACCACCCCCTCAAAGCAGCAGCAGCATCACCAAAATCCCACCAATCTCAACGATTCCGCTACACAATTCAGTAACCTCAACCTCTCCACCATCTCCACATCCAACTGCCTCCTCCTCCTCGATCTCCACAACGCCTGGTCCAAGCTCCTCACCGTAACCTTCGAAATCTCAGACCCCTCCTCGACCTCCCAACCCACCACCCAAACCCAAACCCTCCAACCAGGAGCCACAGAGCGCCTACCTCTCCCCTTACCCCGTATCTACCTCCCAAACCCGCACGCCCCAATCCCCTCTCTAAACCCAGCAACCAAGCGCCAATTCATCGTCTCATCCACAAGCCCCAACTCCCTAGAAACCGAACGAACAACGCGCGAAACATTCTGGTACCGCGAAGCCCTCCTCGCGCGCCTCAAAGCCACATGGAAGGAAGAAAGCGCGACAGGAAGAACAGGCGCGATCGAGTTGCGAAAATTACAGCTGACGCCACGAATGCTCTCCTCCCTCCGTCTACCAGATCTAGACATAACCATGTCCGTCACAAGCGCCGAACCACCACCATCATCCTCTTCCACCCCCAACCCCGCAACGACGGTGAAACAAACGACTCCCACAACCTACACCGTCCCAACAACAACATTCCTAACCCTAACCTCCCACCTCCACAACCGCTCCCCCACCCCCATCCACCCCTTCCTACGACTTCAACCCACACTCGCGCACCAGCCACAAGCCGTCGCTCTCGATCTGAGCAAAAGACTTTTAGTCAATGGGCTTTTACAACGTGCGTTGCCTGTTCTGGGACCGGGCGAGAGGATGAGCGTTGAGACGGGGTTTCTGGTACTGTGTCGGGGGGTTTATGAGTGGAGGGCTAGTGTTGAGGAGATTGTTGTAAGGGGGGAAGGAGATGGGAGGAGGGGAGGAGGGAGGGGAGGAGGGAGGGAAAGAGCTGGTACTGGTGAGATGGAGGGGTTGGGGGAGGTGGGGAGGAGGATGTGGGTTGCGGAAGAGGGGTGTTTTGTTGTTGCTAGGGATTATGATGATGATGATGATGAGGGTGAGGTGATTGTTTGTGATGATGTTGATCAAGAGGGGGATGAGTCATGAAGGTTTGCAGCTATTGGTGGGTCGTTTTTTGTAGCTTTTGTACGTTGGCGTACTAGGCGCTGTAAGGATAGAGAGACTGCTTCTATCAGCGAACGAAGCAACACCGTCACGGTTCGAATAGTTATTCATTGCGTATCCCATGCCCTTCCTCTAAATACTGACAAAAGGCCCAAGAAACACGTTACGTGTGGGCGTCAGGGCCACTGGCCCCTTTTAGCACCACCGATATCGGTCCATGAAGCATGCCTCGAAATTTTCCTCTTGGCTGCAATTGATAAGCTCCAAGATTAGGGGCGCCGCAATGGCCGCTTCATCCCCCCACGTACAACACACATTATATGCAAAGCTCGCTGCCATTGACACATCCCAAAGTTTCTGTGCACTGGAGCACTGCCTCCAATAGATCGATATCAGACGCTCGCTCCGTCGTTCCCAACGGAGGAAAGTTCGCCGAGCGGTTGTCGTTCGAAGCTATTGTTTCGGAGACTGAATTTCGTTCAGGCTTGTAGCGAGGTTGCGTTGGAGGCTGTTGATCTGATGATCCTCATCTTGTTAGCTTGAATGATCGTGGTCTTGATGAGATATCTGGCGAGGTGCTTTGGGCTGTTCATTGAGACTAGCAAGATTGAGGGTGCTGATGTTGATGATGATTGGGGTATTAAGCTTTCACTTTCATAGCCGTGCAAGCTTTTCGTTTTATCGCTGTCGGCGGGGCGGAGGTATCGAACATGAACGTTCAGCCGGTACGCACGCTCCGAGCTCTACCAGGTCGCCTTCGAGATATTGGAACCACCTCTGGACCAATAGCGCAAACAGAGAACTCGTCAAGCCTGATCAAGCCACTGAAAAACATCGTTCTCCCTCCGAGGCATGGCAGCATATTTCAATGACTGCCCACAGTGCTTGGTATCGGCGGCACCTTTCCCCTCAGGTGCGAAACACAGGGGCTGCCAACGTATGTTACCCAGTAGTTGTACACTACAAGCACCCCAACACCAGATCAATTATATCGAAGAAGACCTCCCGGTCGACCTTGACATCGCGGAGCCCGAACCCAATCAAAACTGTTCTCTTCTCCTCTGGATTTCTCGTAACAATGGCGCTCGCAATTTGTGTAGCATACAGCTGTCCCATAGTCTCCCGCTCTGATGCGGATCCTCCCAGTAGCGTCTTGGGTGAGAGATGTGCCATTGGCAGCAAGCTGTCGTCATCGGTACCTGATGGCAGGTATTGTTCCGCAAAGCTTGGGTTGGGTGCTTCTAGTGGAACCTGGATCTGGAGAACAGCTTAGTGATCTGCGAGTATATGGTCTGTCCAGCAGTAGTACCCATTGCGCTAGGCGTCCCTCTTGTGTTATTGTAATCATGATCTTGTCGGAGAACTGTGTTGAGATCACATCTGTCGCTATACCGTCCACGCTTCCAGCTTTCTGCTTGGTGATGACGGGGTATGTGGGTAGAGTACTGGATAGCTGGGGGGAATGTGGCGCCATCGGAATAGGCATGGCGGTCGCCGAGAACTTCAGTCTTGTGACGGCATTGAGCTGAGTCACAGATACTTTATGATATCTCGAATCTTGAACAGATTTAGAGCTAGTCTAGTATACGCAAAATACATACAAATGCTTGGCAAGCGTACTCAGAACTCTTAGCTCACATTTAAAAATCTACAACATATTTTAGTGTGCGTATCTCCTGCAAATGGGCATATTCTCATCCACCCACCATATATAGTATGTAAACTTATGGGGATGAGATGGTGACTAGCTGTGCCAGGCAATCTTAGATACCCTATCTTTGCATATGCGCACGCCAAGATTTGAAGTCTGGTATTTCGCTGTAATACTCGATGCCCAACTCAATGCCCAAATTTGTTCCCCGAGAGCGTAAGCACAAGGTTCTTTCAAGGCACAAAACTGAAAGCAATGATGGTCATGGAAAGAATTCAACCTTTGCGGGGGACTCCAACGCTGTCGAGCTGCTACCCAAAACGACGGAAAAGGAGGAAAGAAGACAAGAGATGAGACTCACTCTGCGAGCTCAACAGTCAAAACCCTCTGCAAAGAAGCAGAAGAGTTTGGACAAATATATAGTATGTCCGTTTTCAATGTTGGTGTACATTATGTAAACCGACGTATCTATTAGGATAAGAAATTGCAAAAAGAAGAAAATCTCGATCTCATCAAAAAGCTAGCAAACGCCAAAGTCGACACTACCCTCTTGAGCAGCTCTCGAAGTTTGGGCGGTATCAGACCCAGGCGTGAGCTGCTAAAGCAGGCTTTCAATGAGAAAAGGGCTGGTCTCAATACGGACCACAACCGCCAGATATTGTACCAAGAAGATGATGACGAAAGTACAGATTCTGACCTGTCCGAGCGACCATGTTCCATCTCTACGGTCTATGGAATGGAAAAATCCCAAGTAATTGCTCCTGGCAGTGGACTCAAGCGGTCACTGGACTCCGATATCCGTGGCAATCCTATTATCCAAAAGCGTCATCGTTTCAATCAAGTCAGGCCTGCCCGACAGATAGTCGAGGTCCCTTGGGAAGGCTTTGGTTCAGATGATGAATGCGACCTCCTCCCTTCTGCCTCACTGTCCGATGCCGTCTCAATAGGAACGCAGACTAGCTCTGATGAAGACTCCTTTGAAAACAATGGCGTCTCGAAAGGAACCGACCATTCTAGCGAGTCAATGAGCGAGGATGAACTCGGAAGGGAAGATCGTAAGGAGCGATCATCTGCCTTTAAGGCATGGGCAACGCACCAGGTCAACGAGGCCTTGGGCGTCACTCCTGCTCGTTCAGACTCGTCACATCACCTTTCGGATCCAAAAAAGCCAGACTCGAGTCTCATGAATTATAGACCACGGCCGATAGAACGTGAGCCTCTTCCACCCGAACTTTGCGAAAATAGCACAATCCCCGAACGCAAGGCCTTTCATGTCAATGTAGCGCGACCAGCAGAGTTCGAAGAGGCTCGCCTAGCTTTACCAGTCGTTGCTGAAGAGCAAAAGATCATGGAGGCGATCTACAATAATCCCACTGTAGTGATCTGGGGTGCTACTGGAAGCGGAAAGACCACTCAAGTGCCCCATTTCTTGTTCGAAGCAGGTTATGGCAATCCAGAAAGCACCACTCCAGGAATGATAGGGATTACACAACCTCGAAGAGTTGCGGCGGTCAGCATGGCAAAACGCGTAGGCGACGAGCTTGGCCAAGCTATGAATAAAGTGTCTTATCAAATTCGATTCGACAGCTCCGTGAGCAAGGATACAGCCATCAAATTCATGACAGATGGTATCTTGATCAGGGAAATAGCGAATGATTTCGCCTTGCTAAAGTACTCTGTGATCGTCATCGATGAGGCACACGAGCGAACCGCGAATACCGACATACTGATTGGCATGCTCAGCAGGATTGTAGATCTACGAGCCAACATGAGCAAGGAGGATAAGGATATCAAGCCCTTGAAGCTAATTATCATGTCGGCAACTTTGAGAGTTAATGATTTCCTAGACAACCCCAACCTATTCCGCAATGGTCCCCCACCTTTGATAGAAGCTGAAGGACGCCAATTTGAAGTCACCACCCATTTCGCGCGGCGGACTGAGCGAGATTACGTTGAGGAAGTGTTCACCAAGGTCTGTCGAGGCCATAAAAAGCTTCCACCTGGTGGCATGCTTGTATTCCTGACTGGTCAAAATGAGATTACTGCGTTGGCTAAACGGCTGAGGGAGGCTCTTGCAAATACGCAAGGTCCAGTCGCCTCAGGTCATAAAGTTCGATTAGCTCCAGGCGAAGCTCCACTGGAGACCGAAGACATGGAGCTGGGCAATGAGCAATACCAAGCGATTGATTCTCAATATGATGAAGAAATTGAAGACGACTTTTCTAATCACGAGGAAGAGGACGAATTTGAGGACGAGGATGATACACCCGCTTCATCAAAAGTACATGTACTACCACTCTATTCACAACTCCAAACAAAAGAGCAATTGCGCGTTTTCGAGGCTCCTCCAGAGAATACCCGATTGATTGTTCTTGCGACCAACGTTGCAGAAACTAGTCTTACCATTCCAGGCATCCGCTACGTCTTTGATGCTGGCCGAGCCAAAGAAAAGACGTACGACCGTGTAACAGGTGTTCAGAGTTTCGAAATCGGGTTCATCAGCAAAGCAAGCGCCAAGCAACGAGAAGGACGTGCCGGGCGAACAAGACCAGGCCATTGCTACAAACTGTACTCATCAGCCGTGTATGAGAAATACTTCAAAGAGCATGCAGAGCCCGAGATCTTGAAGATGCCAGTCGAAGGTGTTGTGCTGCAACTGAAAAGTATGGACTTACAGCACGTCGTCAATTTCCCATTCCCAACGCCACCTGACCCCCAAAGTCTTGCAAAAGCCGAGAAGCTGCTCAGCTACCTGGGCGCCGTTTCTCCTGAAGGTAGAATTACAACTATTGGCCGCGAGTTGTCCAAGTATCCGCTCTCCCCTCGCTTTGCGAAAATGCTTACGATTGGCCACCAACACGGCTGTATGCCGTACACCATCGCTCTTGTCGCAGCCCTTGCAACACCTAATCTCTTCATTCCCGAGAACCAGCTGAATCTCTCTACACCTGCGCAGTCAGAATTGTATACAAACAGAGACCATCAAGCAGACGAAGCACGCACGAAGCTCCGTAGCGCCTACAACCACGCCCACCATCTCCTCAGCAGGCACTCCTCCACATCTGACGCACTCAAGGCTCTCACGGCCATCTGCGCCTATGCCCACGCCCCTTCCAAAGAAGACTTGTGCAAGGAGATGTTCCTCTCGCCCAAAGGCGTAGCAGAAGCTAGTAACCTGCGCTCTCAACTAACATCTATCGTCCGCAACAACAACCCCGCCCTACTTCTCTCAAATACGGATGCAAAACTCAATCCGCCTTCAAAAACACAACTCTCGGCCCTTCAGCAAATAACCGCTGCGGCATTCATAGACCAGATCGCCATTCTGCACTCCGCTTCCCCATCGCCGCCGGAGCTCCATCGAAAGCCAACCCGTGCAATCGACGTACCGTACTTTCCTCTCTTCCCCATCGCAAGCAAGACAAGTGATATGGACATTACCGACACCGCAGTGTTTATCCACCCTTCGTCCATCCTTGCGCGTCTTCCCGTCCAAGATCTACCAAGATATATCATCTACAGCCACCTTCAGCGCGGAACACCATCCACTATTGAGGTACGTATCCTTTTTCGTTCCCACCTTCTGAAGTAAATTCTACGTCTCGGAACCTCCACTACCTAATTCTACTCCACCATACCCTTATCTCCAAGACCACTGACCAATCGCCTTGCGAGATTCACGCTCAGCATATCTTTCAAACACCCTTTACCCACCCCCACCGCATCCCAAAACCCCAGCACCGCTAACTCCCCACCACCCTCCAGACCCCCAAAACCCCCCGAACGCGAATGCACGCCCTCGTCTCCGTCCCCGAAACGCAAATCGCACCCTTAGCAAAAGGAACCCCCTTGCTAACCTACGTAAGCCCATCTCCATTAAACCTTCCCCTCTCTCTGCCCTATAACTATCAAACCCTTTTCCCTCCCTCAGAATTAGCACTATATCTCTGCTCTTTATAAGAGTCACGTTGTATGGCACAATTCTGATATATAGATTTCCTGTGCAGGGCAAGCCGATTGACAAGATCGAAGCGGTGAAGGGGGATAGCAAGGCGAGGATCTGCTGGGTGAAGCCGGCGTTGGTGGGGGAGAAGGGGGGGATGGGATGGGGGTTGCCGGTGCGGAAGGTGGTGCAGAGGAGGGATGCGAGGGGGGAGTGGGCGGTTGAGAGGGTTATTGGATGAGGTGATAGGTGTGAAGGTTATTGGATGAGTTGGCAGGTGCGAATTTATTGCATATGTGATGGCCATCGTCTCTCTATTTCTCATTTTGTAGTTAAGTTCTGACTGTCAAAGTGTTCATGAATGCGTGATTTATATCGTAATCTAGATATCTTCCCCAACCCGGTCCTCCCTCTCTTGTCTTGCAACAATCTCCCTCCACGTGCCCATGAATTCTCTCAGCCCTGCTTCTCCATCCGCACTCGCATCCACGACATCTTTCGGCATTTTATGCGCACTATACCGTGGCGTATTGAAGCTATAAGCCTCCGGGTCATCGCTGTTGACCAGGCGGAATTCAGGCGTGAAGACGGCATCGAGTTCATCGTCTACTATGCTCTCCTCGTCGTCTTCGTTGCTGCTTAGACTTGTAGGTGGTGTGATATGTCCGCTCTGGTCGCCGCTTGCGATACCGCTGCCGTTGAGAGAGAGTCGAAGGAAACTAGTATGGGTATCGGTAGTTAGGTTGCCATGCTCTCCACCTCGCATTTTCAAGATTTCGAGCCATGAGAAGAGGAGAGGATCGGTGCGCGGTGCCCATGGGTTTATGTCGATGAGCCAGACGCGCTGGTGGGGTGGTGGGATGTAAACGTCGAAAGCGAAGTTTTCATCGGGGAAACTGCGCTGGAGGTTCTTGTCGAAGAAGGATTGGATCTGGGTTCGGAGGTTTGGTACTAGAGGTGGGAGGAAGGAGAAGTGGTTGAGATCACGCTGACAGATGCAGAGGAGGTGGCGTGAGCGTACGAAACATCTGAATTCGAGGGCGGGGTTGAAGTTCGGGACGGTCTTTCGGAGGACGAGGTGGTATGGTATTTTTGAGAGAGATTTCGCTTTGTATGCGGATTCGTCTAGCTCTTCTTCGCTGTGACTTCCTGCGTCGCTGGCGCTGGAGTCTTCGTCATCACTCTCACAGTCATCGAGCACTTGCTCCAAATCATGCGTTACGAAGTCTGAGCTCTTCAAAAGGAGATAAATGTCGTTGGGAGTTCGACATTCCATACTGTTGGTGGCTGCTATCCAGGTTGCGTCCTTCGGCGCGGACCAGTTGAGCTTGGGTACCACGGAGCCGTTCAGCTCGGCGATGGTGGATTTGATCTTTTGGTGGATGTCGAGCCAGGCTTGAGAGGGGTCTTCGGCTTCTTCGCCCTCGTCTTCGTCTTCAGAGTCGATATCTGAGGGGTCTCTAGGGTTAACGTCTTCTGGTGGGAGGCGAATGCCATCGGCGCGGAGGTAAGAGAGGAAAGGTTGGGAGAGACGAATTAAGCGAGCTTTGGGAGTCAGAGACCGATATCTGAGATCTGTGTCAGATACGATGTCCAAATATATGCTGGAGACAGCGTACCTGGGGTACCAAGAGGGGTAGGAGCAGTGAAGAATGTGTGATTTGGTTACTGATGGAAATGGAAGCTCTGTTGGCGGTACTGGAGGCGAGTCTCTCCGAACAAGGTCTGCATCAGCAGTCGGCATTATTTCCTTGGCCTCTACTGACAAAAGAGGAATCAGGAAGGAATAAAGTCTCTATATTCACAAGAGTCATAATCAAAGAGCTAAGATTCGAGAGCAATGTAGAGCAGCTTATCTTATCTTCCCGCATCACAGCGCCAAGGCTTTCAGTTTGTGGAGTGAACCTCGGGAAACACTTAACATCATCCTTGCGAGAGACCTGATTGTCAATTTCCTCTATTGGTCATTTCTGCTACAGTATATGCTCAAGATGTCCTCCAATGTTGGCTTGACCACTCCTCGTGGCTCAGGAACTTCAGGCTACGTCCAGCGTAATCTATCCCACTTCAAGCCCCGCGACGATTTCGCTCCATATCCCAAAGACTACGATAGCTTGAAGCACCGGCAACGGAAGCCAGACAAGGCCATTCTGGACCATGATCGCCTGCGGGAGATAGAAGTGAAGGTGTTTGATTTGAGGGATAAACTCGAGGACGAGGGGTGTGTGCTGTCCACGCATCCTGCCCACTAGTTCCATAGTTTGGGCTTGGCTGATGATTGTGTCTACAGTGTCGAGGAAGAGGAAATCGAACAGCAGACTGACGCTCTCCGGAAGAAACTCGCCCTCGGCGGTGGCAATACTCCATTATCAGATAGAAAAGGACAACTGAAACCGCATCAAGTACACGAGCTAGCTGCGGCGAAGATTGAAGAGAGTGAAAAGCTGCGGAAGGCTTTGGGCATAAGCAAGGACTATGAGGAGGGCAGCCATTGGAACCAGCAGGAAGAGAGACTAAGAGACGGTTTGGATGCGAAGCGCTGAACCGTATGGATTACATGAGCCTGCGCAAAGACTTGAGGCGTCAGGTGCAAGTACCGGCGAAGTCTTGATTTTACTATGATGATAATGGATAACGGTATTTGGTGCCAGAGTATGTGCAACATTCCCAATACTATGCCGAATGTTGACCATCTGGAGAGCTATAGACGTCAGTCTCAAGGCGTCAATCCTATATCCGACACAGTGTTCGCTTTTCCCTCTACTAAACGAGCATGTTCCTGCTCACTCAGCCACAATCAGAGTCTACTCATCCACAACGACTATCTCAAGATCCTCAATTATTGATCTCTCCTTCAGCCTCTCAGTCCACACCTCCAACGCATTCACCAGCAAATCGAACCATCTTCCCAACTCACGCAAATGGCCCTTCATATCACGAAAAAGATACCGGTCTGGCAAACATTGCCCGTACCTTAAAATTCGAGTTTCATGACAAAACACCAGGAACCGGCAATCCCTGTAACCGTCGTCCATGATCAATAATCTAGACATGATTAATGTCGACTAAGAGAGCAGATCGAGAGTAGATGCTGGCTCAAGCTGCACAGTCGGTCAAGCAAAAAAGGGCAAAGAGAAATCGGAATACTTGCATCTCCCTCATGATGGGCTATGCTATGTCATGCCGCTCCTAGCACGCCTCACTCAGGTCACGATGGCAAGGAAGACGAGCATGTTAGGTGCAAAGATATGTCGTCACAACGGTATCCATAGCAAATCCAATGATAGTCTGTCCACTACTATATCAGTTAATCAATCTCCGGCATAAAGTTGCCAACGACTTCCAGTCATTTACCCTTTTTGACCCTATATAAGTGATACATAGTAGGGTCTCACGTACTCGTCCCTGAAATTGAGGCTACAAGTCAATACGGTGATATGTCTCAGATATGGGATATGGCGTTGTGCAATACACACCCTGATAGAAGATGAAGAGTAGCAAAGACATATATCAAGTGACTAGGGGCCATGGCTGATAGTAAAGCCTGAATTGCGTCAAACTTTGCCTGAGGGGATCAGGTATGGGAGATTTGCGGCAAGGCCCTCTCTATATCATTTGCCGGTGGAATAGTAATATTGCGTTTCCTTGTCACCTACCAGAAGCATGTAGAAGGCGGCGACTTCCAGGTGAAGTCTGAATCTTTTGCATCATGATACATAGTTCAGCGATATAGTCCTGAGCATATCGTGCATCCATCACCAGTAATTCCCAAGTGGGCTTCATAAATTTCATCGTTGGCATCTTACATAGAACGAAAAAGCACTCAGGATTTCCCAAAATCATCATCATCAAGACAAAAACCCTAAAGCTTATGCCGTTTCTCACCACTAGCCAACTTCCTGAATTCCTCTTGCGGCACGCCCTGCGCAAATCGCTCCAGCCCTCCAAACACCTCGGCCACATTCTGCGCGTCCAGCACATCTCGCTCCGGCTTCCGAATCAGCGCTTTAACCTGGATCAAGCTGTCCACATTGAGATGATCCCCAAGGCGATCATTCACCTCCCTCAGCACCTCGGCCATGAACCTCCCTTGCTCATCCTTACCAGTATCGACGATCTTGTTGACGAATCCAACCTGCAGCATCTCCTCCGCCGAAATCCGCTTGCTCATGATCAGCGCTTCGTTGGCCTTGCTGATCCCAAGCCGCTGGACGAAGCCACGGCTGGAGCCGCCTTCGGCGACGAGGCCGAGGGATGTGAAGGGTGTGAGGAGGAAGGCGTGCGGGGCTGCGTAGATGAAGTCGCTGAAGGAGATGAGGGCGGCGGAGAGACCGATGGCGGGACCGTTGAGGGCGGTGATGAGGATTTTGGGGTGGGTGTAGAAGGCGTTTGTGATGTCGAGGTTGTTCGCTACGAAGGTCTTGAGTGTTTCGCGGCGGACGTCGGCGGTGGTTGGGAGGGATTTGGAGATGGTGACGTCGGCGCCGCTGTGGATCGTATCGTTAGCGGAAGTAGTGAGAGGGGTCATATTCTAGTATCACTCACGCAGAGAAGTAGCGGCCTGTGCCTGTGAGGATCGTGATGTAGATGTCATCCCGCCTGGCGATTTCCCGCAACAGGCATGCGAGGCGGTAGTATAAGTCCTGGGTGAGCGCGTTGAGCTTCTTGGGGATGTTGAGGGTGACGATGGCGACTTTGCCTTGGGTGGAAAGGGTGATCTGCTCATTGGCTGCGGACATGGTTGACGCCCAAATGTACTATTTCGAGGAGAATTCACAAGGAAAGAAATCAATCGGGGATGGTAAATGAAGGAGCCATGGCACAACAGATCAAGTATACCTCATATTCATCCTTCCATCGACTTCCCGTGTTGGCTGCATGAGAGGGGGTAAGCACGAAGCGTTGAAAGCTGGGGAAGCTTTTGGGCCGAGGTCCGTCTCTCCGTCCACACAGCAGTGGCGTTACTAGCCGTTTCTCATGAGGTAGACGTGAAGAAACTTGCGACGGTCATCATAATCAATATATGGCCTCAAGACCCATAACACAGCTCTGGCGTACTGCCAGGGCCTTACCCTACGGCCTGCCTCCGAGGCTCGCGACCCACAGATCAGCTGGTCCCAATCTGGAGGTCTTCAAAGTATACTCCATCATGCCCCTCCCACTATCCCCTCCACTGACCGTTCCTTCTAGTTTGGCATGTACATCATGTTTCCCATAGGCTGGATGTGGTACTTCGGCACCAACCTCGAGACCCGTTTTACCGTACCAGACTTTTGGCCTGAGCCCGGAACTACACATACGATCCCCTTCGAGAAGGAGGATCTTAAGGCGATGGGGGAGCGATTGAAAGCGGATAGATTAGAGAGAAGAAGGAGGAGGTTGGAACAGGCCAGGATGGAGATGAGGGAGGCTGGGGTGGAGGAGAAGCCGCAGGTTGAAGAAAGGCTTGGGAAGGTGGAGCAGACAGGGGAGGCGCCGGCTTCGGATGTGACGTCTGGAGTAGGGGCTATTGAGAAGTGGGCTAGAGGGAGGTGAAGGATCCGTTTAACGATGTATATGGCATGGGAATTATTACCAGTGAGGCATATCATGTACTTCTAACGGCGTTGATCGGCCGGCGAGGTAGAAATTACAGTCAGAAGGCACAGGCATGTCAATACACTCCAATCCCCATTGACGATAAACCACTTTGAGTTGCAATTGGGTCAGATAAACCCTATGACGGAGCCACCGGGTTAAGCGTGTCTTGACGGCGCTTAACTAGAGGATTATAGATCGGGCGTTTGTATACACGTCTTGTACGTTTGAGTTATTATTTATCCGATCTATCCATGCTATCAGCATGAGCCGGGGAAAACGATAGATGGCTGCATTTACCTAGGAAGCTCTCAAGGTCTTCTGGAGAAGACACATCAACCATCATATCTTCTTTGGGATCCCAGATAATCTCTGAAGCCTTGATTTTGAATCCCAGTGTTCGAGCCAATGTACTTGCAACCGCTGTAGTCTGGCTTGGATCCGTCAGAATCACAACGTTGCCCTCTTCCTGGACCTCAACATCCGTAGCCCCTGCTTCTATTGTGCGGTCAAAGATCTCCGCCTCATCAACATCACGAACGTTTTCAAACACGATTTTGCCTTTCCGTTCGAACATATGGTTGGTAGGGGTCACTGTGCCTTTAAAGTCCTTCACCGCCGTCCGCAAATCCGTTAATGTCCGTAGTTTGGAATCCGTCTGGCATTCGACAATGACGGAGACCGAAGGAGGAATCATTGCTTCGATGCTGAGGCTTTCCAAAGCGACTCCGCTCGGCGATACGCCTTGGCCCCGTGCTATAGCATTTTCTATTGAGGCCTTGGGAAACCCCATCTTTTTCGCTCGGGTCACGGTGTCGGCAAGACGTGAATTGATCTGGGGATCAGGTCCATTCTCCTTTGAAGCGTGCCTTAGCTCTTCTGCTATGGCGGTCCGCTGCCTGGTCACAGATGCCTATGGCCAATGTTAAACAGTTCAATAGTACAGCCTTGGCATTCGTGATGCAAGGCACGGTCTCCCACTTTAAGGTTTGACGGAATGAGAGGACCACTGTCAAGGGCAAGTTCCAGCCCTGTCTTGGTACGTACATCTTCTTTGGCCTTGTCATGTTTGATCTTGGACCACCGGTTGTGCCCTGAACCAAGTTTCGCGGCCACCGAGAAGCACCGACGACTTCCACATAGCTGGAATATACTGCATACTCGAATTACGATCATGCCCTGACGTGGGGCGATCACGGAGATTGATTAAGTATAGCTATTTGGAGTGCCTTGCAGTAGGCAAAGTGGCGGAATATTTCAAAGTCAGCTCGTCGTGTTCGTATCAAATCTTATCTGGGAGCTCAAGTGCGGATTCGAGCTTCTGTAAAACCTAACAACTATTGAAACAATTGCAGCCCACCTGTCTGATGTCAAAAGCTCTGAACGGTGTAGTTACGAACGGCAATGGCCCTCACGAAGAACTACGCAACAATATACCCGAGTCACAACCACTTAAGGCATCACATCCCCAACTGGACATCCAAAAACTACACTCTTTGCCCTCTGAACAGCAAGATCTTCAGCTCTTCAAGTTCTCAGTAGACCTCGAAGCTTATCTGATTTCGTTAGACTTCGACCAATTGTGTGCTCAGCAGGAAGATGTAGCCAAACAATTGTTAGCAGTGATTGGGCTAGCATCACCTACACCATCGAAAGCAGTCCGGAATAGCCTTGGTCGAAGCTATGCTTGTATACTGGGAAAAGGAAATAGAAGAATACTCTTCGAGTCCGTCAATACCTTGTGCAGCATAATCAATGGAGGCAAAGCGAAAGGAGACAAGGAGCTACATTTCAAGCACGCGGCTGTGCATTGCTTGGGAGAAATTTACAAGGCTGCGGGAGATAGTGCAATCAGCCTGTCCAGTCTTGCCTCCTCAAGCCTTCTACGTCTCTTGAAGCCGGCCCAGAATCATGCGGGTCTGCGTGCAGCTATATTCAGGGCGCTCGCGAAAATTATCGGCATGGTCCAGGGTTCTATTGAGGAGACGATAGCCCGTGACATATGGAAACATGGGAGATCGGCGGCTTCAGGAGACAAGGCGGCTCTAGTACAGGCAAGAGCATGCGGTTGCATGGAGCAGTTGATCAGGGATACTAAATACTTTGACACCACGACCGACTTTGAGAACTTGAAGACGGCCATCTGGAAGACCTGCGAAAGCTCTATATCAGCCCCTCGGTACGCGGCGGCCTCATGTCTAGCTGCAGCGCTTGTCAAGTCGTACTCGGACAATGTTTCCTCGAGATCGACCCCGAAAGCAAAAAAGCCAAAGAAGATAAACAAGAATCAGGCGACGATCCTTGAGGAAGATGATGAGGCACACTCAAGACCAGCTTCGCCCACAGCGAAACGAACATTCATCAGGCTCGAATTTTCGTTGCCAGACATACTCAGACAGCTATCCTCGCAGTACCATAAGCCGAGCACGAGCAACAAAGTCCGAGCCGCGGTCACACATTGCTACATTAGGGTTCTGAGAGGTCTCAAAACCTCGATAGTCGAGTCAAATTATGGCACGATTGCGAATCACCTTCTTCGGGAGCTTCTGAGCCACCAATCGGTTACTCACGACCGCTACCGGCTGCTACTGACTAGAAGGTTTGTCCAAAAAATCTTGGCCGACTGTATTGCTTCGGCAATCCTCAGTGAAACAGGACGCATGCACGCAGCGAGAACATTGATCAACGGCGTATTGAAGAATTATCCGCAGGTACCGAAAGAAGTGCCAGAACCATCAAAGCATTCCTTGATCGGCGCATTAGACGCGTTAGCATCCATCATCAAGTCCCTGGGGTCGGCCTTCCATCTAATTGGTGACAGTTGCCGCGAGGCTCTTGTACAGATATTACAGCATCCGAGCTACACAGTGCAGATACATGCTTCTCACTGTCTTCGTGCTTTTGTGTTGGCCTGTCCACAGCAGCTACTTTCGTGTGCATCTATATGTATGAACAGCGTTACAAGAGAGCTTGGTGTCTTGGCAACCGGTCGCCAATCACCCCGTCGCTGCATTGGATCTGCCAACGGTCTGGCCGCCGTACTTAGTATGTCGACCTCACAACCGCTCTATAGCTCTCTTGAGATCTGTTCGCGTGTCTTAGCCACAGCTACCGATTTGCTTAAATCAAGCAGCAACGAAGAGCTGCGTGTGGCAGGAACTCAAGTGCAGGTTGCTTGGATCTTGATTGGGGGTCTCATGGCCTTAGGACCAAGCTTTGTAAAGATACATTTGACGCAGTTTCTTCTCTTGTGGCGCAATGCCCTACCCAAGCCGCTGACGAGAGAAAGTGCTGCGCTCAGCCTGTCGTCAGAGCTGTCGTATCTCACACATGTCCGGGAGTGTACGCTTGGATCTATCCTGTCATTCCTCGAATTCAATGGCAGATTGATAACCACGGATGTTGCAAAACGCATTGCAGTGATGTTACAATATACTGTTGAGTATCTAGATAATCTACCTAGGAAAAAGCTTAGCGAGGATGTCTCACAAAAGCTATTTTCATCCCTGCAAATACAAGACCTGATCCTCATGGTCCGGCGGAGAGTTTTGCAGTGCTACTCAAAGCTCATCAGCTTCAGTCCGCATTCGAGTGGCGAGATCCTCTCGCAGTCCAATCTGCTTACCTGGGCTGTGAGCTTGTTTGCAGATCCTGACAGCTATACGCCAGGATCAATAGGCTCTTCGATTGCTAACGCAGTAGGCACTTTCGAGAGCATCTGGGATATTGCGGACAATTCCGGCTTTGGAGTAACTGGGTTAGTCCGTGGGCCAACTCTCAAATCCTTACCGGGTGAACAGAGTGTAGCTCAACCTAGAAGTCGAATACACAACGGGATCGAGGATCCCGGTATTGATGAAGCGGTAGGTTTGGAAATTTCCAACAAGGCGTTCTTACTGACCAGCGAAGCTTTCGAGTCCGATATGCGGAGCACAAGAGCATGATTCTGTATGCCTTTACACGGGTCACCAGGACAATGCTGAGAATCTTCCAGACCCTCCAGCAACAGAATTAGTCAATGCTGCCATTGTCTTATTCGCCACTGCACTTCCTCTTCAGAGCTCAAGGATTCAGGAAGGCGTGCTCGAGCAGCTTGCAACCTTCTTGTCTTCGACTAGTCTACAAAGAGACCCTGGGAGAAAAGCTGCTGTCACAGTGAATACGGCAATGGCTCTACTGAGTATGCTCAAAGTCGCCGGCGGGGAAACAATTGCGGAACATGGGGACGTCAAGCACCCAACTATCGAAAAAATTGTGGAAGAGATTCTAAGGGTAAGGAAGCAAATACACTCCTCTGGTGTTGGCACTGATGGTGTAATAGGGCTTGCTGCTCGACCAAGACCGTTACATTCGATCGATTGCCTATGAGGGGATTGGAAGGCTCTGCAATAGCTCTGGCAATGCTTTCACGACAAACGAAGTCAACTCACTGATTGAAACCATCGTTTCTAACAGGGACCCTTGCGCACGTGCTGGCTGTGCAATGGCTCTAGGATCGATACATGTTCAGGTTGGCGGTATGGCTGCAGGCTTTCATATGAAGAAGATCCATGGAATCCTATTGTCTCTGTGTGGCGACCCTAGCCCTGCTGTTCACTTCTGTGCCATCGAGGCATTGTCTCAAGTTGCGGACTCGGCAGGTTTGACGTTTTCCGGACACGTTTCCAGTACCCTTGGACTGCTCGCGCAGTTGTGGACATGCGACAGCCACAATGAGGAGTCTTCTCTTTCCATCACCTCCAACATCGAGATTGAGTGGCCGACTGCTGCTGTAATTGCGCATAGCATCGACTCGCTAGTCAATGTTTTAGGCCCAGATCTGCAGGATATGAGCAAAAGCAGAGAAATGATGCTTGACCTTATGAAGCAATTCGCACTCGACGATGAGGTCATGGTTCAGGTAGAGTGTCTCCGCATCTGGGAGCACATATATCTCTACGACTCTGGTCACGTCGATCTCGCTACCTATGTACATCGATTGCAGGACAATCTTCGTTCTAGTGGGCCGGTTCGGGACGTCGCAGTGGATGGCCTCTACAACCTCATGCGAAGGGATGCGGAAGGGATCCTTGCGCTTGGCTATGAGGGGCTCGAAGACTATATTTGGCTGACTCTGAACGAGAATCCCGACAAAGAAGGCGCTCGTAACCTAGTTCAGTCTTGGCTTGGCCAATCAAGCCTGTTTGAGGTCGACAAATGGGTTTCGCGTTGCCAACACGTCCTTACCAAGACAGCTACGACACAAGCAGAACCTCAGGTTGTGCCAGATGCGAAAGCCTCGGCTCCACCCGACTTGCAGGATGAAGAGGTAGCAGGATTCACTATTGGAGATGGAAAGGATCAACATTCTGCTGCAGTACCCGAAGCCACGCAAGAGTTGCTGAGATGGCAAACTCGAGAATTTGCTCTAAAGTGCTTGGGCGATCTCATTGCTATCATTGGAAGAGACATTGAGTTGAACCCGGAGTCAGCGGCTGGTCATGCATTGCAAAACAGGATTGCAGATGTGATTCGACTAGCGTTCCTAGCATCCACCGCAGCGGTCGTCGAGCTGCAAGTCTTGGGCTTGCGACTCATCGACCAGATTTTAAGAGTACAGTGAATCCAAAATCGAGTCAGATCTCTGCTGACGGTCTTAGATATTTGGTTCTATGCCTGATCCCGACTTTTCGGAAGCTTTGCTACTCGAACAGTATCAAGCCCAGGTCAGCTCTGCATTGACACCGGCCTTTGGTGCCGACTCATCCCCAGATCTCGCTGCTGCTGCGGTAGATGTCTGCGCGACCTTTATCGCTGCTGGCCTAGTCACTGATGTCGATCGCATGGGAAGGATCTTAAAGCTGCTAGTGACAGCCCTGGAAACATTCACTGGTAAAGCACCGATCGATCAACTCCGGCTATGCTAATGCGATAGCCAGACGATGCCCAAGATGCTGCGATCGGCGACTTACGTGGTCTGAGCCCCAACGCCCAGACCATGGTTCGAATGGCAGTCCTGTCTGCGTGGGCGGAGCTACAGGTTGCCAGTATCGATCAAGCCTATCTGGTCAAAGTTATGAAACCGCACGTTTACAAGCTTACTCCTTTGTGGCTCTCATCACTTCAAGAGTTCGCACGCTTAAGATTTGAACCTGACATCTCGAACAATACCGGGCCGGCCAGACCAGAGGAGGGCTTGGATGTAGTGTATGCTGCTCTGAACCGGCAGACATTACTGAAGGTATACCATCCCATTTACCACACCATACCAAACAAGCGCTGAACATACACGTAGTTCTATCAAGACTCGTGGCTCAAACTTGTCGATGCTATTGCAAGCCTCATCGATCAAGACAGCGACTTTGTCTTCGACGCGCTGGATGGCAAAACAAATGTTCCGCCGGAATTGAGTGACTTTGGTGCAGATCGACATCGCGGGATCGATTACCGTGAAGAGCCGACTGCCTTTTTCTTCGTGCTTTTTGGTATTGTGGTTGAGTCGTTGACTACTCAACCGAGCAACGACACTCCCGATACAGATTCGCAGACTCTTGGTGCTTTGTCAGCTTTGAAGAGGATACTTCGACCTTCAGTCGCAGGCCCCGCTGTCTTCGAGAGTAAAGTTTTTTCGGAGACCCTGGAGCTTTTTGCTCGGCTAGCCCTCACCGAAAGCCTTAGTGTCCAGCTCGTCATCGTGGACATTGCGAGAAATCTATGTCTTACCCATCCGGCGGCGAAGGGCGAAGATGAACAAGGAGACCATATCTCCGACGACACGGAGCAACTATTCGAGCTTACTAGAATTATAGTCCTCGTGCTGGCCGGCATTCTCCCCAATCTTGCAGAGCACACCCCCTCCTCCCGTCCACAACTTCCTGACGAAGCAGTCACAACCATACAAACATCATTGGAAGCTCTGGTAGATGCCGCAGATATCTTTCCATCAATCATCAAGACGGACCTTCATGCCAGTATACTGCATGTCTTCGCCACCATCCTCAGCACGGGTGCTTGCCAGGCTCGTGTCGTTCCCCAGGCCTTCCCAATTTTCAAACGATTCCTCCAGAGCTTAGATTCATCAGCCACCGTATCTTGCGACTTAGTGCGTGGGTGTCTCCACCGCTTCCTCGCCATACTTTCCCAGGCCCAGCGCCGCGAGGCGGAGACCTCATTACCCTGCGCCAAAAATACGCTTTTGGCAAGCACCATCCTGCTCACATCCGCGTCTCGCTCTCTCGCACCCAACGACCCACTTATCACACAGGCCTTGGACGAAATGCTGGACTGCCTCTCCGATCTTGGCCTGGCCAAAGTTGCAGCTAGCTGCCTCCGCTCTCTACTCCTGATCAGTCCCAAGAACGAGACCGACGAAGCGATCGCGCGCTATCTGATTCCACGCCTCCTGCACTTCACGGTCGACACAAGTCTACCTGATCCTGAGAACGCACGCTCTCTTACCGCCCATGCCCTTACTTCCTTTGTGACCACTACGTCCGGTCCTGCGAGTTGGGCAGCGATGTGTATCGTGATACCTATGCTGCTCACTCGAGCTTCTGCGGAGGGCAAAGTCGTCTATCAGGAAACTTCAGTGAGGTTACTCGAGTTGGCGGGTGGAGCACTGATGCCCATCTTTAGAGGTGTGGTTGCCAAGATGAGTGCTGAGCAGCGAGCTTTCATGGAGACGGTGATTCGAGAAGGGGGTGGTGATGGGAAGGGTAGTGGGAGGGGTAGGGGGTTGAGTGGGGCGGAGAAGGAGGAGCCGAGTATTGCGCTGAAGATGACTTTTGGCGGGAAATGAATGATGGTTTATTCGTTGGCATAGCGTGGGAGCAGCGACTTGCAGCGTTTCGAGCATTGTCTTAATAACTGGTTTACATTCTGCTTGTCAGTCGGCTATATAGGCCCTAATGTAATGGTACTTCTGATGCGAACCAACCATCCGAAAATTGGGGTATCTATAGAAATTTATAACCAACCTGTCTCCGCAACTCCTCCCAGACATCGTTGATGGCCCTTTCCCCACCCCTAGCCCAAAGACACATATCCCACATTCTCCGCCTTTTCAATCCCACCCCCTCTGTCATCCGTCTGCGTCCCCGTCTCCCTACTCGACACCGTATGCCCTCCCCCTCCTCCTCCACCAGCACCCGTCCCCGACCCCGACCCACCCGACGCCTCACGCTGCGCCTTCATCGCCTGCATCTCCCTCTCATGCAACTTATAACTACTATACCTCAAACTCCCCAAAATCAACAACGCCATAACGCCAATCGCCATCGCCGCCCGGCGCGTCAACACCCACCTCAAGCCCTCAACTTCGGACTTCGTATCCGACCCCAGCCGCACGCTGATTTTATAATTCAACTCGCTGATCTCGCTGTCCCGCGACTGCGTCTGCATGCGCGTGGCCATGCGGCGGTCGTTGAGCATGCCTCGCAGGTCGTCTTTGAGGGCGAGGGTCTCCTGCGCGGTGCGTTGGGAGAGGATGTCGTGGGTGTGTTGGAGGTGGGAGAGTTGGGTGTGGGTTTTTGTGCTGGTGGATTTGCGGGTGTTGAGGATTTCGGTGCGGAGTTCGGAGCAGGCGGCGCGGAAGAGGTAGGTTTCCTGTATTGTTCCATTAGTGGTGGTGCAGGAATGTGGGGTTTTCTGGGTTGTTGGAGGGGGGGCATACGTTTTCTACATCGGACTTGCTCACTAGACCCTCCTTTGCCACGTCCAGATTGATGGCTAATAATCCCCTTATGGCCTTCATAATCGTCACGCTTTGGTCCTCTGTGAAACCACCGCCCTGCAGATTCTTCACCAGTGTGAATGTGTCGAAATGATGTACGTAAGGTCGCGCCTGCAGATGTGGCGCCTCATGCTCTTCAACCTTTTCCACTGTCGGTGCGCCCATCTGTTTGATTGTCTCTAATGGATTCGGATTCCGTGCAGTCTCGCCAATCCCTACCGCTTGGGCTGTGCCGGCAGATGCTGTAGATTGGGGTTCCGACACGCTGGTTTCGGTGGAGCGGGTGGAAGGGTCGGAGGGAGTGATGGATATGGTGTCGTCGCGACTGCTGTTTGCTTTGTCTCGTTCTATTGATGGGGAAGCTTTGGTGGATTCTTTGCTTGCCGGTGACGGGGCGACCGTCTTTTTCTGTTCTTCGGGCTTTGAGGGCTCTGCGACCTTCTTCTCAATGGCGCCTGCCAAGGATTTCTCATCTTGCGGCTTCGAAGGTATTGATGATCCAATTGGCGGGGGTGGGGGCTCGGCTGCTGTGCCATACCGTTGGGCGTAGGTTTCCTGTTTGAGGGGTTTGCTGGTGCTGATGCCTGCGCTTTGCAAACGGGCGTCTCTGACGCGGAGAGGGCCGAGGGTGTTTTGGTGGGGGAGGATTTGTTTGAACAGGTGTGGATAGAGGAACGGGAGGCGAGGGGTAGACATTCTCAAGTTGTCGTGGGTGGGTAGCTGATGAGAGGAGTAAAGCCTTTGATGTTTGCCCGACTAGTCCTAGCGGCATGAATGATTACGGAGCGGGCCGTCAGGGTAGGAAGCTTGGCACACTCTCTATTTCATCGCGCGCTAATTCTTGTGGAATAAAGAAAATACTGTTAACTTTAGGTATTGCGGCCATAGCGGTGTTCCCATCTGCTCTTATTCCATTTCAACTGTTATTGTGCTTGTGAGGCTCTGCAATTCACCTGGCTGTGAATCTAGTCCAGGGCTGCTGCGAGCGAGCCTTAGGCTTCTAATACAGACACCTTGTTCACCCTTCGTTAAAGGAGGGCCACCTTAGGAAGACCGTACTTGGATCTGTAGAGAGCGAAGAATTGATTTCCCTTCCTCCTGTTCACTACAGAACACCCTTTCGTTCTTTGCCTCCACCTTAATGAACGGAAAGGATTGGCGAGCTCCGGTACATTACGAGGACGTTATGATCTTCGAGTGTCAACCCTGCTGGAACGATGCGGAGTGGCTCTATGGGTTGACTCCCTGGTACGATACATGACCATTGACTGGCTCACTAATTGATCGATTCATACAAAGGCAGATATACCTGGGCCAAATGCATCTCTTTTGCCGGCGCCCTGAGCCCATCAAGAATAGCAGGAGAGCTACACATTTGTGACAAGTTGCGAATGACCCTGACCAATGTTTGGTGGAGACCATATCTGCAGACTAGGCCATGACCTGGTAATACATCAGAGAACTTGGGGTGGCCTTGAGGCTACATGTGCCTGCTGGATATTCCCGCTGCAAGTCCAGAGACTCCCAGTGCAGTTAGTGATTCCATGTGTATTGTTGATTGTTTCTTTTTCCCGTGTCCATTGCCGAGGTGGTGCAAACGAAAGAAGTGTGCTGCAGGTACGGAGTACCGGCCCCGCCGTTTCTGGGGGCCAAGATCTAAAGCCGATCGATATCCCACCACCCCATGTCCTGGCAAGGCACTCGGTTTAGGGGTATCTTCCGAGATTCCTCCGAGACGAGTGCCAAAGTTTCCAGGAAATTAACGTCAACCTTATCTCGATATCGTCTATGAAGTCTCGGGATATTGAAGTAAAAATATCAAAAGCTACAATTTCAAGCTGCTACTCGCTTCTGCTCCTCTTGCCTAGTATCCCATATCCTGGCAGCTTGGGCACTTGTCTCGGCTGTACCTCGGTAAAACCTCTTGAAACGAGCGCCCTGCCAGGCTGGATCCCATGCATGAAATTACCATGAAACACGAATGGTGTGTTTTGATGATCTTTCCTTGGCAGGGGCTAGAGCCATTCTAACCCGCAATAGGCAATTATTGACGATTAAAGTCTCCTCGAACTCAACCTTGCTCACTTCAATGCACTCATTTGATCAGACACGTCCCCCTGTTTCCTTGCCATTATTGATATCTATTCAGGTGATGGGAATCATCATATAAGCTGGCAATGTGGGCCGTTAGGAGTCCGAATGGGCCCCATGGGGCTCAATCGATGAGGAGACGCAACACAAAGCTGGATCAGCAATACGAACGGTAACACAACAAATCGCCAGCAGGCAGCAGTATCAGCCATGACATCGAAGACATGGGATGTTCACTTCGAGCCCTCCACACCTTATGACGCGCTGCTACTTTTTCGTGATTGCAATTACATCTATGTGTGCACCACGTACTAAGTGAGGGGAGCGACCGATCTACATCCTTGTGCAGCACACCATCAATTTGCCTTCATTTCCTCCTGCTCTTGATGCCCCACTCTGATTCGAAAGAAAAATATATATCCCATCACTCAAAACCACTGCCTTCCTCTCCTCGATCTTTAAACCTCCTTCAAACCCCACCACCAAAAATGTTCCCCCTCGGCACCCTCTTCCTCCTCACAGCTGCACTCCTCTCCCGCGCCATCAGCACACCCACCTCCGTCACAACAACAACAACTCCAACAAGCGATCCCCCCCTCAAACAATACCACGCCCAAAACGCCGTCTTCATCACCAGCCTACTCCCCAAACGCGCCCCCATCCCGCCGGATCCAGTGAACCATATCCTCCCCGTGATACTTGTTCCACAGGATCCTCCTCTCAAACCACAGCCAACTCCAGTGCCCGTGGCCAGCGACCCCCAAATCCAGCCTCCCACACGCGTTGCGAAACCTATCATACCCGTATCTCGCATATTAGACGCCCCGATCGCTCTACCGCCAGCTCCCACAACCCAATGCATCTATACCAGCACCCTTAGCGTTAATTGCTCCGCTGATGGACAATTGGTGTCTGCCAGTAGTCTGCGACGCCGCTATCAATGAACGCGTCAGCGTATAAGGTTCGTGATCTTCTTCTCCCGCTTCTATTCTACTATTCCCTACTCGCACTGCTCTCCGACTAAAGTCCCGACCCTACAGGCACAACGGCCACGTCTTCCACCCAGGCAATCGCGTCGCCTTCGCCACCTTCCAGAAGCGATTCATCCTTCACCGATCCCAGCATACGGGGTGCAGATTATTTGGCAACTAGACGATGTCCCCTACTGAATTCCTATGACGCTAACAGCAAGACCAGCATCACCTCACCGGGACGGAATGTGACGAGAATCTGGCATCTGAACTTTGACAGTCCATAAACCAACAATGGGACACCCGAAAATAAATAAGAAAACATCTATAATAGCATAGAAAACATCACGTATACCCATCTAAACATCTCCATATCAACGCATCCAACCCCTCTAAACCACACAGTCGAAACAATAGCACCGACAAACTCAAACCTTCCACCAGCCGAGCGAGCGGGAAGCTGATGATGGTAAAACCAGAGCGTATCCCACCCTGAAGGTTCGTAACGACAAAACAAGATTGTATAAGAAGGAAGTAGTATCATCCATGATGTAACCTTTGAAAAGGAAATATAGACCAATGACATTTCCCACCCTACTTCCGCTACTCACCCTCCCTTCCTTACCATACCCACCTTCCCTACCCTGCCATACCTTCCAAACCCCCGTCCAGATACCAAAGATAACAACAGTCCCAACCCCCTAACCTTCGGCACCAAACACCAACTGTAAACATAAATAGCCCTATGACCCTCCTTACCCCCAAATCCCCAAAATTTCAAACGTTATGTACCAAATCCCATTCTTACAAGGACCCTGCACCAGTCCCTAAGGCGCTACAACACCTTTTTCTTCCTCCTAACTAGGTAGGTCTCTGAAGATATTATAGCCCCTTTCCACTCACTCAGGGAATTGGAATCATCCGTAATCGACCTTTTTGTAGATTATTCGGACAACTCTGAAATGGGTAGAGGGTTTGAAGCGGATGATTGCTTTGGGAGCTTGCAGAGTGCGTGTTATTTTACGCGTTATCTTTACAGTAAGGCGAGTTAGGTATTGGGGTTCTGTGAGCTTGAAGGCTAAAGGGGGTGTGATTTATAGATTAGTAAAGGGGGAGGATCTGTAATGGGATATTGCTAGCTATCTACCTAGCTTCTTGAGCTTCTTGGGCTACTTCTCGAGCTACTCAGGTCACAGCTCGGTCATAAAACCGGATCCTCCGGTTGCTATCTCTGTAGGGTGCTCACTATGTTCGTTAAGCCAACAGTCCAAACAGCAGACTAGTCCGTTTCCAATACTCGGCCGCACCCGTCTTTATTCGGTCTACTGACTCGGCCTCTAGTGCCAGATCAAGCACCAATCTGCTCTGCAGGGATACCAGCTCATTATCTTCGCCGGCAAGATCTTTAATGGAGGTGGCGTTGATGAGGTAGGCTGTATCGAAAAAGGTCTGGATCTTGGCGTCGTTTGAGAGAGGTTTTGTTGGTTCAGATGGATGGGTTTCACTGTCGACAGTGGAGCCGTTGATGGGCGTGTCGGTTGTAGCCTCCCGACTGGCATGTTCTAGCTGTGCTTCTCTTGTATCTCCATCCGCACTGATAGTCTTATCATGGAGACCATCAGACTCTTCGTTCACATGCCCGTTAACTTTGGTCGCTTCGTGACTAAGTGATTCTTTTAGCAAGGCGGCCAATTGCACGATCACCTGCTTCTTCAGCGCAGCTGTAGCCTGTGGACTCCAGATGTCGCTTCCACAAGCTGTCATTGAGGACATGAGGTCGAGGAGGAATCGATACGTCCATGGTGAAGGTAAGACTGGCAATTCTGGGTCACCTTCCCAAAGTGGCCTCGATGGCAGAATACCTGCAGGGTTTGTCCTCTTCTGGAGGCGCCTGGAGCATCGCTGCAGCGGAGGTTCGAGGATTCTGTTGGCAATGATGCGGTGTAACTCTGGTATGGAAGTGACTCCTAAACTTGGGTTCTGGTAGCTTTTTGGGAGATGCTGCCGTATTTCTCTCCATGTGCGGATGAGGAAGCAACTTTTCGGGCAGCGACTCGAATCGTCCTCTTGCAGGTCTGCTTGTATCTTGCCGAGCGAGGATTGCAATTCTGCATACGCTTCGTGAAGAGCGTGGTTGAGCTCTTCTTGCATCAAGCGTGGGTCGTCCACACTGAGAAGGGCTTGCTTGTTATCTAACAACTCGTCATCGTCCTCTACATCTTCCATACGGTCTTGCCATTTGGTTTCTTGTATGGTCTTGATCGTCGCTTCTATAGCTTCGATACTAGAGAGGAACTTCATGTATTCGTGGGAAAGAATGTTCAATGGCCCATTCTTGCCAAGCGAGCGAGCAGTAAGAGCTTCTCGAAAGTCTTTGCCTCCATGAGACATTTCGATAGACATCATTGAAGGATCCCACAACGATAGTGTTGAATCATGTATATCAGGCTGCCAAGCCTGCAATGCATCGTAGACTATTATACCTACGCGGTTCAGATTGGAAGCTTTCCTGTGAATAAGACTTCCGGCTTGTAGATTGAAAATTTCTCGAATTCCATCAAGACTTTCAGCGGTATCAACGCCCATCAGATGCTGGTGATTCGATAGCCATAGTTCAAGCACCTGTCCTCGCAGCTGCATCAGAGCATGCAGCTCCTGCACATCTGTCAGGCTGCTTCGAAGACCACCAAGAAAGGATGAGAATGCCTGCCCCGCCCACAGCTTGATCGATTCTTTTGCCTCCGCTTTCGAAAGGTCGTCATGCCGTATGTACGGTGTAAAGGTCTTGATATCATCAGCTATCCACCGTTCGTGAACATCAAGATTCAGCTCCATCAGGGAATAGACGTCCTGACTCCTGAATAGAGATGTTGACTTCAGCTTCTCTAGAGCGTGAGCAAGTTGGCTCGGTATGATGGCTTGTGTGTCCCGCAATGTTTTCACATACAACCGTAGTGCCAATAACATGCTCTCATGCCGAACGCTATTTTCCATCATACTTTCAGACATGGCCTCTTGCCGGCTGTGATGGAAGTGCCGTATGACATCTTTTGCAGAAGAGCTTGTAGCAAGCGCGAATGCACACATGGCCTCCACCACAACATCTCCAGCTAGGTCCAAGTCCTTGAACCGCCGATCTATTCTATATAGTAGCCTTCGACGGAGGCTCGCAATCTTGTTCCTCAAAATTTCAAGATATGGTGGTGGGTTGGGGCGCTGCGATAACTTCGTGTGTAGCAGCCTCGATATGACGAGCACCTTGGCCGCCAGCAGCACCGATCCTCGACTCTTCAGCAGTTTAGATATGACATCTGGACAGCTGCGCAATACAGCTAAGTGAGACGCGAAGGCGTACCGTGCATTACCTGTCGCGGCCAGTGTAAGTACCACATTGGTATGGGCATAGGTATTGTGTTAATTGAAGGGGTTCACGTACTTGGGGCGGATATTTTCTCACTCCAGGTCTGCAGGTTAGATCCCTTCTTTTCTAAAACCCTTGTGTTACACCTTCTCCCAAGCTCCGCCATATATCCTTCGACATCGTGCATTTGGGAGTCCATGGAGATTATTGATTCAGCTGTCCCTAGAAGGTCGCGGTAGCTTGCACTGCATCGTGCTCGACTGGTCAGCCGCAGCCCCTTCTAAGATGCATCCGTCTGACACTATGTAGTGGTGGAGGAGTAGAGGATCTCACCCTACCAATGTACGTAGCTTCTGACGATTCGAATCTATTTCCCTGCGAAGCTGTTTCTCCATAGCCCTCACGGTAGGGATGGGATATTCAAAAGCCTCCTCCCATGATGGGAAGGTCTTGGGATCAGGAGCTTCGGTCCCCATATTGGATCTCCACCCGTACGAAATCCTTTCCCAGAAGGGAGAGCTTGCTTTCTCGACGTTGATATCAATTTCACTTGGCATATGGCTTCGCGCCAAATCTTGGCAGGGCTGAGCTCGCACGGACACTATCCTAGGCTAAACTCCCTTCGGCTAGCGGAGTCGGCTCCATGGCTCTGCTTGCCTCAGTCCCTCAGACGTGTTCCAAGCCGGGCGCTAAGCCCCTTCGGGTTAGCGATACTGACTACGCAGCCGGGCGGTAACACGTCTAAGCGTAAATATTTATTTCTTTACTAGTAAACTCCTTATTATTAATAATATATTAATAACATCGGTATTATTTACTACGGGATACGTACGGAGTAAGGTATATATATTAAGAACTCTAACTAAGCGTGAAATAAGCTAATAGCGTACTAATAGGCTCCTATCATACCTTATTTACTCTATAACAGGTCCTACTAAACTGCTATAGTACTAAGATTACCTATATTAAGTACACTATATATTAGATACGCATACTCTAGTACCTTAGATACCCTATCTAATATACTAAGACTAAAAAACTAGAGTAAGGGTATCGTCGTTATCGCTAGCTAGCTACTAGGATTTTTAGAAATTTAGGACTTAATAGATAGCGACAGCGTTACGGACGGATTATTATAAGCGGATCAGGCTAAAAGTAGGCTAGTTAGAATTAGAAGAAGTAAGAGTATAATCGGGGAATTAACGTAGCTAGTATTTATATAGTAGAATTCTATACTATTACGTTATAAAGTTAAATATTAATAAATTTTATTAATAAGCGAAAAATTTATATAGCGCGTTACTAAAAAATAGGATATCTAGCAAAATTATAGAAGTTTACGCTCAGACGTGCCGCCCTCCTGCTGCGTAGTCAGCCTTGCTAACCCGAAGGGGCTTAGCGACCAGCTTGCTGGCCAATCAATGGCACGTCTGAGGTACTGAGGCAAGGCTCTGCCTTTCTGAGCGTATAGATTACCTCTGCAGCGGCGATTAATAAAGCTCACTACCTTGCTTGATCTACATCTACAACACTACTATTTATCTAGATCCCAACGGCTCGAAATACGCGAGCAGATCAGATCAGAATTGAGTGATTGGTATTCTAGCTTTTCTCCTGATTTCTCTAGCATAAGCGAGCATAGTCGCTCATAAGGCGCCGTTCAGGACCCCGCTCGGCGTTTACCAAAAGCGGAGGAAGCGGGGCTGGGCTAGCATAAGGAGACGTCTGAACGTTAACCTGATGTGAGGTAGGGGTTACCAGAAGCCGAATGGGGCTTGATGGCTGTTTTATTCTGCGCTTGGTAATGTGGCGCTTTTGGAGGCGTCTGGATGTGGACTACTTATTCTAGTAGTAGGTAGTGTTTACATTGAGCGCTTGTAGTAGTACATGGCGATGATCAGATAGTGCGATTTCCGTGTGAGGAATTTTGTTGCGTTCGGTGCAAAGTGTACAAGAGTCATCGTGAATTGGAAGTCTTTCCAGTTCAACTAGTGAGTTAGTTGTAGAGCGATGATATTGACTGAGTGACTAGACTATGATATATGTACAAGCGCGAGAGACGTGGATGTCTCCTCATGAATGGGATGTTCTTTTCTCGTTACTTCCCCTGCACTTCCTCCAAGGTCTTCTCACTGCTTACCCAACCACATTGCCGACTGATTGTCCTAATTCCCGCCGCCGTTCCCGTCATTCTTGTCCTTGGTCTTTGTCTTGGGCGGTTTGCCGTTGACTGCCGTGGTCATACTGGGCGCGGCGGTGACGGTGACGGTGGAGGCCGCACAAGTGGAACTCTGAATTAGGGTAGCAGTCACCGTGGTAGTTACCGGAGGAACCGCAGCGACCGGATTGACTTGGTAGACGGCGAAGTAATTGCTGCCTCCACAATAATAGGTGTTGGGGTATCCAGGGCACGTGTAGTTAGGGTCCTGACAATTCGAGTCGGCTGTTTTGACACTGGTTGGTCCGAGGACGTCTCCACAGAAGCATTGGGATGCTGTGAGCGACGTTCAGATTAGTGCAACGGACGGCGAGATTGATGGGAGGGTTATGCGGACCGAATTCTAGTCCAAAGTAGATGGTAGTGCCACAGAAGGCTGCACAGTCGAGGGCGGTATTTCCGTCAACATTGTTTTGGTAGGCTCCGGTTAGGCCCCGTGTAGCAGCGCTGTCCGTATAACATCCGATGTACGAATAACCCAACGGCACTGGCTGCGTGCTTTGCTGAATAGTCTGAGCGGATGTGAAAGCGAAGCTGGCGGAGGCCACCAGAAGATGAGCAAGTAGATGCATGATTAGTTAGAGAGCACTTGAAGTTTGATAGGTTTGGGAGGACTGCTGTGGACTCAATACCGACTGTACTGAATTGGCAATGCGAAAGATGCTGCAGAACGAAGAGATATTTGTACATGGTCATCTGAGCAAAGGATCGTCCACTGACAGACCTAGACTCAATCTGTATTGCCGTACGCGATTGATACAGACCCAATCATCTCTCTGCATTTCGTAAGAAAGTTCAGGTTGGACCAGCTCCGTTCACTATGCTCGGAACCAGGTGGGCTTTCGATAGTGTAGCGATGTAGATCGCACAGTCGGTCTGAGCGCATGAGGGTTTGAGGCCAGAAGGACGAAAGGGAGATATTCAGAACGACCGTGCAGCTAGGGTACCTGATCAGATCCATGGTTATCAATGTGGGGTTACCAGTGGGTATCTCGGTAGTATGCTAAGGCTAATCAAGGTCAGTAAGCCACAAGGTAGTAGAGTGAGATGGATTGACGTCTTTCTCTGCACGCTCTACCAGCCTTGTCTGGCGTAGTGTTCGTTGTCGGAGCCTGGCTTCTAGATACCAGGCCGATAAGGGATAGACGCAAGCCACCACATTGACATGAATTTTCAAAAGGAGCAGATAGATCGCACGTACATTGACCGTAGCCCAATGGAGTCACCTATCCATCGTTCCCTGACGGAAGTATTCAAGCTTTCTCAACCGCTTCACAGCGAGCTAAAGCAGCTACCTTACCTTAGTAAACTTTAGTAGCGACTTCGAGATGTCGAATGCAGTTCAAGAGACCGTTCCCGTTTCTCCCTCTTTAGGAAAGGTTAGATGTGGGGCTTGAGATGACACATGGCAATGGAATTGACCGATGCCCATGGCTAGATCTAGATGTGGACAAGATCAGGATAGAAATCTCCGAGATGGTGCCGTGATCTGCATGAACCTCTAAGAGACTTACTCTAATAAGGAAGGTCAAGGGTCCAGTGATCCCGCTTAGACTAAAGTAAGTGTCGAGACTGTTCTGGATGTGGAGATCAAGAGGAGACGGCGCTAATGGAGGGGTGAGTGACAGGTACAACATGCCTGCTCCTCGTCCGCCACTTCCGTAATGCGGGGAAGATCTGGTTGATTGGCTTTTCGAGATCTGACCGGCTTCAAGTGTCCAAAGTCCCAAGGGAATGAGCAGAAACATGGGAGCAGCTGACTCGTAACCTTTTGACTCAAGGACGTGAATCTAGGGTTCGACCGAAAAGAGTGTTGACCGTTGACCGTGCAAAATTGATGTCGAAATTGATGTCCAAACCGTCGGGTATCTTCTGGTGATATATACAACATATAATACATTGCCAAAACAATATCCCCTAGTTCCACCCAAAGACCTCCGCTATGCTGGCAAAATTCCACCTCAAGCTTCCTATGCTCACAAAGATGCCAACCAAGTCAACAACCAAAAGAACAGCTGCTCCAGTCATGAACCTGGGATTGAAGACCCTATATAGCATGAGATGCCTGCGTAGCCAGCCAGCCCACATCGTCGTAGCCAGATTGATGACTGCATAGTAGAGTAACAGGGTAGCCACTGCCTTGGCAACATCGCCCAGCAACCTTGGCTTCTTTGGAGGCTGCTTCCACAAAGCGATGAGTGGAACGGCAACGGTGGTAAGGATCTGCGCTCCATAGGTATTGAGCATCACCAGCAGCGGAGACCAAGGATAGCGTATAGTCTTGAGAGCGACAAAAGCAGACTCCCATTGTATGCTGGAGAGCGTCGCTTGATGACCGGTCTTGAAGAAGTGGAAGCTGCCCAAGAGACCGAGGACGATGGGACCAATGGCACTCTGCGACAGATTGTTGGTGTCAATGATCTCGAGGAGTGCGAGAATCTGGAGCGTCAGTACGGCGATCGCACCAGCTCCCATCGGCTTTTCTACTAGTACGACAGCCATGAGCCAATTGATCACTAGGAGGAAGTATCGGGTCCCGTGTACATTGGCGTATCCAAATACTTTTACAGACTTCGGTTTGGAAGCAATACCGTTATCGGCATTGCCGTCAGTTTCGGGGGTCACCTGGATGCTTATACAAGGATTTCCCCACACGAACGTTGTTGTGCCCACTATAAAGGCTACACCGAGTACCAGCCTGGCCACAATAATCTTGATCGTCTGCAAAAGGTCATGGTCCATAGTCAACCAATTGTTGTCGTCTGCTGCATCGAGGACCCAAAACATTGCGGACATCAATAAGCCTAGCCTCAAGGCCACACCTATCCAGAGAGTTGCTGAACCTTGGTAGGATCGAGTTCCCTGGTAGTACTTCTTGAGGATAGCAGGCAAGATTGTCGCTGACATCAGTGGGATCATCAATTGCCATGGCGCCGATGTCGAAGATGTAGACGATGCGTAATATGTTGATCTGCAGTAGGGCATCTGCTCTTCGCGGCAAAGACGGGAACACGCCACAAATCGTGTGAGAGCCACAAATACCGCAGCTTGGAACATGCCAAGGATTCGCTCGATGAAGTATTCCTGACGGATCGACGAGGTGAAGGCAACGAAAGCGAATGTACTCAAGAAGAAGAGTAAGATTTCATCTTCCCATATTGTGTACGAGTTTGATGCAAATCCGATTGACTGACTTAAAGTGAATACAACAGCGAGCCAACCCCAAACGGAATGAGGGAAAGGAGGCGTATATCTTTGGGGCACGCTGGCCAAAACATTGACAAATCCAGCGATGCCACCGAATGCGAGGCCAAGTAGGGACGCATCTTTCATGCTAGAACCAGAGATCAGTAAGGCGGCTGCCGAGGCTAGGACAGCCCCTGTAAGGCCGAGCTTGGTTATTTGGGCCAGGTACGCCGGTATCAGCTCGAGATCAGCGGATCTGGATGACCGGGCATATACTCCCAGGATGGCTACAGCACATGCCAAGATCGCGATGCCTTGTATCATACTTGGGACATCGAATCTTGCCCAGAGGCTTCGATATATCTGTAATGTCTCGTACTGATATCTCGAAAACTGCTCAAACGTAGACTTGTATCGCTCGCCTGCTCGACCCAGTCCCACTGCCTCTTGCCACGACTGTAATCCCCTCCTCAAGATCTCCCGGGGTAGCAAGAAGATATTAGCATCTAGTCCTCGAGCGCGGGCGTATTCTCCTTGGTATTTGCCAATTTGAGAGGCGGTCAAAGCGTTCACCACAGCCAGATTTTGCCAGTCAGGTTTCCCTGGGCCGACAAAGGCCTCTGAAATAGGAGCTCCGAGATTATTGAATGGAATGGGCATACCCAGGAGCAAGGACAATGTTGGGACGAGATCAATCTGACCGACAGGGCGCTCTTTGGCAGTTGCAGGGGGTTCCTTGAAGCCGTTGTGACCCCTTCCGAAAACTCCTTTCTTAGAGTACATCCACAATGCCGCTTCCACCTCATCTTCAGATTCGCCGCCATGGTCTCCTTTGACGTCCATGCCATGGTCACCCATAACCACCAGCAATGTATCCTTATCAATCGTGGCTACAATCTCTCTCAGCACTGTATCCATTTCGCGTAGCTTGGCGTTGGTGGCTGGATGATCTGGGCCGTAACGATGGCCCGCGTGATCAACACCTAGATAGTGACCAAATATAATATCCCACTTGCCCTTGTTCTCCGGCTGCAACAGTGGGAGCAGGTGTTTGGTGACCCCATTATCAACCGTATGTAAGTCCCAGACATTGAATGAATCGTAGGCATGCGTAAGATTTGCATCAAAGTAGCCTGGGAATAGCGAATGCCATGTATCATCTCCCAGATGTACCAGCGTCTTGCCTGCGTCCCGCAGTTGTGCAACCAGATTATCCTCTTCAATCGCTGTTCCAGCAAAGTTGGAGCCCGCATCGATAAAGGTAGGGAGTGTTCCTGTCGTAAGACCTTTCAGTCTCTGTAGGGTCGTCGTGGGAGGATCTGCTATGAAAGGTAGAAGGAAGGCATTTTCGGGGGTTTGCCTTGCAGTCTCGTCCAGAACGACAAGTGCATTGTGGAAATGGTGTGGGTCACCGGAGGAAGGGACGGTGAAGTCGTAGCGGAGGGCGTCGATAATTATGATTACGGCCTTGTCAAAGGTCTTGGGATGCCAGCATCCATCTACAAAAGAACCTGGGCTCCTGCTGCCAAGGTCTATTGGGGGTGATGCGCACTCGGACTTTTGGTCGAGTACTAGGCGAGTGAGGAGGAAGCCCTTGGTGAAGAAATATATACCTAAAGCGTGCAACAAACTTGCATTATCAGAGTACTGCAAGACCGAGCTTAGGGAGGGACATACAATATCCAAGAGAAGAACCCTAGAAGTAGGACATGGGAAGCTTTAAACTGGATCTCCTTCCGACGATTGGTATCCGCAATATCGCGACTCCGATCACCTCGAGCTTTCGCATCATTGTACTGGGTTGTGACATCCTTGTATTGCGTTGATCCATTTTGTTCCATCTGGCCGTCCGCTTAGGTCATTCCAATTCCGCTCGTGTGGAGGTCAATCCTACCCAAGCTCAGTGGCTTCTTCGAGGGAAATTAGGAACAGGATATGAAATGTCTTAATCATGTACAATCAAGACATGGTACGAAGTAGTCAATAAAAACATTGAAAAGTTCGCTATCGAATATACCATGCAGGCTAACATGCAAGACTTTCCTCAGACTTCATTATATTTGATTGGCTCGCCAAGGCAGATCTCTCACGTGACTCCAGCCCCTCTTAAAGTAGCATTGTTGATCTTATTTCACTCTATATACTATAATCTTTGACTCGGATCGATAATCCTATAATTCTAGAACTTCAGCTATATCTTATCGATATCAATCGTAGTCTTATCGCAGTCTTTAGTAGTACTATATACTCGAACGATGGCTCCTTCAGATAGTACGAGATGCCGAAGCCAGGCTCGGATCATCCCACGGAGCAGCTCCAGTCGACACCACACTATAAGATAATTATGAGAGGACATATCGGAACCAAGAAGCCCCTGATCCTTCCAATTGCAGATGGCACATTATCATAATGATTCATTTACATTCTATCCAACTATAACATACTTCACGGACGTCGTGGCAATATTAATGATATACCCCATTAATTACTGGCCCTAAAAGCAAATGACCCTCAAATCTTTCACCAATATAAATCCACCTATTGACTGGATGCTTGTATGGCCTTAACTGGGATAGGATATTGAAGCTAATCATAGATCGATCTCTAGATATATGACCTTGTGGGCGATATCACAGTGGTCGAGCTGCTGATGCATGTGGCCAGTCTGATTAAGAATTCCCCTATGGGTAGGCTGAGGGGTGAATGTGGGAAAGGATAGCTCATTTAGAGAGCCTGATCCTCTTATGTGCATCCCAAACTATGTGCCCAGTCCAGTAGGCTCGTCAGTGTTACAGACGAGACTCCCATTGCCCTTCCATATCAGAATAGTCCAGTCACTACATTAGTAAAGTATGTCCAGTCTCCATCACCAAAGCCTCAAATTAGAAAGCAGTACCCTATAGTTCCATCCCGGGACCGGTGGGCCCTCAGTATTCTGTTTTCCTTTCCTGGCGTCCTCCGACACACTTGTGAAAGGTGTTTCCTATTCCCAATTTACCCCTAGGCTTGATGATTGCACAACAATGTGTCTTGCATTGACCACCGTCGAAGACAGCTAGAGAAAGGCTTCGGAAAATTCCTCCTGTACGGAGAGGTCGTCAATTGTTTTGCTAAGCACTACTCTGCAAGCCAATCAACTTATAAGCCCACTACTCAGCTCACAGATTCATCAACTATAGACATCTCGTTACAGTCCTCGCTAATCACAATCAAAATATCAACAAGCTTACAGCTATCATTCCAGCCCTAATTATCTAGCTGCTATTCCCCAATAAAAAATCCATACTTCACCACTAACAGCTGTCCAAATCTACAAAAAGAGGAAGAAGATTGAGTGCATTCAGCACGCCCTACTCAAAAAACAATAAATCATCTCGAAGCCTAGGGATAAGGTCTCACGGCAGGGATTACGTCTGCTGTTATCAACATCTCCATCACCAGCGCCCTACTTACCGTTAAGAGTGTCTACAAGGCTTCAGCCGCCACTTTCTGGGGGTGGGGGTTTGATAACCAGGGTGGGTTGATGCAATTGATGGGGTGGGGAAGTTGAGGAATGAGCGATTTCAGTGATCTGGGTCTAGAGGTCGTGAAAGGCTGGAAGGCGTGATCTGGATGGAGATCAAAACATCAGATAGGCGTAAGATAAATCACCGTGCTCCATATCTTCGTCTACGAGTTGCCACCCTTTTCCCACTTTCAATCGTAAGTCATCAGCATCCACAAATCTTGCCATCACAATTACTCACCCCATCTGCAACGCGTCGTTTCCTAACCACCCATCAACCTCATCCTTCTTCACCTCCTCCTCCTTCTCGCCTCTATCCAACCTCTCCTGCTCCAGACTCGCAAGCTTGTTCCTCTCCGCCAAGCGCTTTGCTACCTCCCTCGCCTCACTCACACTGACCAACTTCCTCTTCCTCGGATTCTCCCTTGCACATTGCTTACATACCTCCCATGTCTGACGAATAGCATTCCCTTCTTCATCATCCCCTCCCTCACGGACAAAATCCTCACACTTGCGATCTACAAGCGGACGATAGCCCTGGGCTCGAATATCCGGATTCCCACTCGTGCAATCCCGAATGTAAAGACTCTCCGCCAGCTCCAGTGGCGTCTGACCCATTGCGTTTTCCCGAGCTAATAGCGCGGGGTCGTGTGCTAGCATTAGCTTTACGAGCGCGGTATATGAATGCTTGATGGCTTGATGGAGTGGGAATTGCCCGCTGCCATCCATCATCTGCAATGCTTCCTCGCCTCCGAACTCCAGCATGACGCTCAACACCTCTGGGACAAGTCTTGCCTTAGAACGAGCCCAACCCTCGTTCTGTAAGGATGCAAGCCAGAATCCGAGGGGGGTTAGGCTCCCCGGAGTGTCGTGGCAGCGCTCGGCGAAGAGGCTTGGGAAGAGACGCTTGTCGATGAGGGAGAGGAGAGCGCGGAATTTAGAAACATCCGTAGGAGAGCTCTGTGAAATGGCAACGAGGGAGAGGTGGATGAGGTTCTTGGAGGTGGAGTCGCGGGTGGTTTGATCTGCGCCTGCGGATATGAGCGCTTCTGCTGCGGAGGTGCGGCCAGTGAGGAAGGCGACGCCTAAGGGGGTGAGGGAAGTCAAGGCGGAGGGGTAGTTGATCGAGGCTGGAAAAATAGAGAGGAGGTATTCAATTACGGGAAGGGACTTGTCGCTATCCGCGTGGGATAGGACGGCAGCGTGAAGCGAGAGGTTACCTTGGATGATGTTAGTGATGTCAATCTGATTACGAAGGTGGGCGCAATACTTCTTTGCTTAAGCCAGGAACTGATAGCTTGATCGAGCCCGCCATGCGCCTTCGCAAGCATTTTCAGCTGCGGACTGTCAGCGTTGTTGGCGCCATATTCTCTGTAGAGTCGAAATGGTGTATCACTCAAAAACCACTCGACCACAGGGAGCACGCCTTGATATGCGGCTTGCAGTAGAGGAGGTGTGCTCTCGCCCATGACTCGATGGTATGTGGAGCCACCACGTTCGCGCGCCCAACTCGTCATCTTCTTCCCACCAATGCTAAGACCCTGGTAATATTTCGGCTTCCCCTCATCTTGAACACCGGATTGCTTGACAAGTGCATCCAGCGGCAACTCTGCACCAGCGGTACTGATCAACTCTTGTAATTCTTCGACGAAGCCATTTTCGAGCGCGTATTGGAAGTCCATACTGTAATATCTGCTGAGAGACATGGAGTCGTTGTCCAACTTCATTTTGGATGCTTCTCGGCAGCATCGAAGCCAGAAGCGCAGCAAGTTGAAATCCCGACTGACAATGGCATATCGACCGACTGTACACGTATAGCCTCTACCGGAAATGATACTTTGGAAAGCCTCCGACGACTTCCGCCCTTCTCTAACATAATACTGCACGTCGGACTTGCGGTAGCTACCAAGCTTCTTGTACGCTTCTCCTTCTGGAAGGTCGAGCAGACACCATATCTCGGCAAATTTTGTGAGCATATTAGTAGCTGACACTTTACTTCCAACGGACTGCTTGAGTGCAGCTATATTGTCGACAGTGTAGGTCTCGTCCACGACTCGAGAAGAGATTCCTAATTCATCATCTCCGTCGCTATCGCCCATATCACTATCATTATCGGCTATGGTGTAGTGTTGCCTTGTAGACTCGTCGTCCGGGCCCTTATATTGAACATTCGCAATCTCGAGGATCGTCTCCGCAACCTCCAAGTGGCGTCGATAGGTGGCGATGGCGAATGGAGTGAAACCTTTCGAGTCTTGGACTGATACCATGAGTGGACTATTCTTCTGATCCGGACCCCAATGCCCAAGTGTGAGTCGCTTTATCTGGTCAATGCTGCCTTCCCAAGCAGCTTCGAATCTAAGATAACAGTAAGTAACGACCTTTAAAGATGCAGGCTTCGACTTACAGCTGAAGATATCCCTCTCGTACTGCATCCGTGGTAGATACCTGGAAAGACACCTTTGGCTGGAAAGGCTTGTCTTGCTGCTGGGTTGCTTCTTTTTCAGACTTACGAGTGGGAATATCAGAATGAAGCTCATCAAAAGTCTTTGCACCTCGTTGCGAAATCTGATCTTTTACGCTGAGGAAGCGTTCCAGTAACGCTTCTAGAGCCTCGTTCCTCTGCTGCCTTCCATGCCGGTTTTCCTCCTCGGTCAGTTTTTCCGTAATACATTCTCTCCACTCCTTGGCCACATTTTTCGCAACTTCCACCGTCTTAGAGAGATACCAATGCTCGTACGACTCAGGATCTATACCTTCGAAGTATCCTCGATCATCCCCCACTGTAATGGGCTGTGGGAGTTTATGTTCGCGGCGTAGGGCATCCTTGAGACTTGATATCTTCGCTGTTATGGCGTCAAGCAAAGACCCTCCGTCAGTTCGGTGCTTATTGTCCTTTGTGAATTGCCTGATAGCTTCGTGACCTTTAGTATCAATAGTATTGATATCGGCTCCTGCATCAACCATCTTGACAATAACATCCGGCATATCATTCTGCACTGCAAGGAGAAGTGGTTGCTCTGTATGCTCTTTCCACATTTCAGACACATCCGCCTGTCGATTCCAGAATGACGTGCCTCTTTCCTTTTCCAAAGAATAGGCGGCGGCAAAGTCGTCCAGGTCTATGATTGGCTTGGCTCCGAAGTCAAGCAACGCATGCACCAGGTCGCTGTTCCCAGATCTAAGGGCAGTGATCAACGGAGTATCCGACTTGGGTCGCCAATAAGCATCCTTGAGAAGCAAATGATCCAAAGCAGTTCGAGAGGCAGCTCCATCCTCTTCGAAACAGGCCTTAAGAAGCTGTACCTTGCGTTTCGCAACGAGATAGTGGAATGCCGTTACGTGCTCCATATCTGCTTGGGCTGAAGAGGCACCTAGAGTAAGGAGCTTCCGGGTGACGTCCAATGAAGTTGATCCCGAAAGCTGGGCTGCTAGGATCAACGTCATGATGGCGGCTCTGGGTTTCCGGTTATAGGAATTGATAAGTTTGATTGGTAAAAGAATATCAGCTCCGAAGGTACTCAACAGGACCTCGATAACCTCCGTGTGCCCACCAAGAATGGCAACGTGTAGAGGAGAAAGTGGGACATCCCAGGCAAGGACGTTGACATCATAAATGTCTGGCTCGGTATCGTCTGCATGATCCAGAGCATCCTCGGCCGCCGGGTTATCAGCCACAACCTTGACGAAGGATGCATCTGTCATCGCCGTATCTGAATCACTGCTGGCGTCGTCTGCGTCTACTTCACTGCCTTCATCGTCATCGATTTCTACCTGTTCCTTCGGGCTCGACAGTGCCTATTATCAGAAAAGAAAACATTAGCACCGGAATTACGAGAAGCAGTATTTAGATTGCGTGCGGACGACGCAGCAAGAAGTGCTAAGACCTTAGGGTAATCTGAAATTCTGCAACGGTTGTAATACCATTTCAGTACAAAGGAAATGATTGAGGGTCTCAGCGCCTACGTAGTGGACATACGTCGCAGCGAGAGCTGGGGCACCAATCGAAAAGCGTTGAGATACGTACCTCCGTCTTTGCTGTTGTCTTCTGACTCTTTCTCTCGTCTTCTAGATCCTCGTTCTCTTCCGATTGCTCCAGCAGAGTGCTGACCATCTCGACGCTCCCACGCGCGGCAGCTATGTGAAGTGCCGTCATACCGTCAACGAGACGTGCCACGATCCGAGCACCATGATCCACAAGGCACTTCAAGATCTCTGGTGTAGAACACTGAGCTGCGAGATGGAGTGGTGTTCGCCCAGTGTGATCACGACGGTCGATTGAGTCGCGATTCTTATCGCACCAAACCTCGACGAAGTCTAGATTTCCGTCGCTGATGTTCTCACACAGCTCCTGGGTGTTTCCAATGTATGCCATGTCGGTCCAGTCATCATCGGTCAATGGATGGAATGAACCAATCGTCTGTCGGCCTGGGTCGTCCTTCATGAAAACCAAATCTCCATATACATAGATCTTGGTTTCTTCCTCGGCAATCGTTCGCTCTTCGTCAGTCACGGGCTCAGGACAGGATCCGCAACAATCACGGATTACGGAGTCGACGGGGCCGATAAAGCAGGGATGACGATGCAAATTGACCGTCCTGGCTTTGTTCTTGTTCCATTCTGCATTGGCACTACCGTCAGCAGCAATTACAAGGGCCATTTCTCTCAGGACTTACCGGCGTTTAGTAGAAGGTCTTTCGTGTACAGAAGCTTCTCAATTTTCTTCGCATGGTACTTCGGGCCATATGGGACTGTAAAGGAGTGATAATTTGACACCTCATCGTCGTATACCCACTCTGCAATGTCGTCCGGATCTTGATCTTTGACGTTGCCCACGAGTGTATTCTGTCTATTCCAGTATCCGTTATCTGCGGACGGTCTACCTCTTTCCTTTCTCCTTTGGTCCAGATATTGTTCGCGGTCATTCGGCTTCGGTAACTGCTCGAGTACTAATAGCCTCGCTAAGCCCATGGTTCGCGAGAAAGATCTTTCGAAGATCGTTGGATCGACCCTGGAGCGATCCAGTTCCGGCCAATACACTTCAAAGCCACGACGTGCATATTTGCTGAGACGACTTTCGTAGCTTGGTGAACGGCGGGAGAGATCGATTGTGTTTGTTTGCGTCATGAACGAGCTTATAGCCCTCGGAGTACCGTAGACCTGGCTGCCATCATACGCGAAGCAAGAACAGTCCACGTCGAAGCCACTGAGGATCTCGGAGACTGATTTGTACAACCGGAGGACAATTTGAACATGCCGGATTGGGTAGTGACTTGCGATTGTAATCGCATTTTTGGTTCGCACAGTCTTCGGCCGTTGTTAGCATGGACTACCATGTGGCGCCAAGGGTTGCAAACTTACAGTCACTTCTTCAAGAATAGCGTTACGAATACCGGACTCGATCTGCTTGATTTTTTCAAGGGCCGCAGCTTCATCAAGACCCCAGATAAATAGATCTACGTCGCTGGATGGCGCGAGCTGCTGATGATAATACTCACTGCAGGAAAGAACGTGTTATCAGCCTTTGAGTCGGGACAGCTATGTCGATGCAGTGTAAACAATGGCAAGGACTTAGTGTAACAAGCTGCGCTGGGGACTGGTTCCATTCTCTTGTATTAGGTCCAGACTCCCATTTGACTTACCGAAGTGCCTTCTTGGAGGTACTATGTTCATTAGGGACAGGCAGCAAAGCCGTAACCACCGAGCTTCCTGCTGCCACCACGTTGCTCCAATCCAGATCCATCAAGGAAGATTCGGAGAAAAGATTGAAGTTCGTCTTGAAGTCTTGCAAGGACTGAACAGTGGCAGGCGCCCCTTCAGGCTTCCGATCTTTCGCATTCAATGGCATGAGATACTTCGCATTGCGCAATGGATCGTCAGTGTTTCTAGCGCGGACGCGAAGAACATCATTGCCTTCATGGAACAGGGGGACCGCGTTGACGTTAAGATTTTGGATGGCTTCATGCTCGCGATGCTGCGCAAAACCCTCACGAAGCTTAGCCTCGAACTGATTGTAGGGCGTCACGACCTTCTGGATATCTTCGCCTCGCTGTTTGTTGATGAAGGAGACAAATTCTTCGTGAGGCACAGGAAGGCTCGGCAGCATGAAAGCTGCAGCGCGATTGTTCGCCATCTTTGTCTTGGGCAATAATATGTTGAAGTCAGAAACAGCTAGAATAGTAGAGCTCGTTTGATCAGACTGTCCTCTAGCTATGAGTGATTCCCAAGTTTATAAGTGATCTTTTGGGAAAGAGAGCGGAGAGGAGGGAACGAAGACGAGACGGCTGCATACATATTACCTTATGTAGTCGAGACAGACAATCACTTTTAGGCATCACGTGAAATCGTGACTCTAGCGCATCACTTCGCGTCGCCCATCATTCAGGTAACCGACATGTGTGCAGGATTCGAATCCTACCTACTTAGGCATCACAGAGTGTCGTCCGATAATGGTCTAGTACATGATGGCTGCCTACGCAGTTGCATCCTGTCATGAAGCTCCATTGGATGACAATGTTTCGGGCGGCCTCGAAGGTCGATGCTTTTGCTGGCTATTAGGATCCATGTCTTAGTCTAGTTCATAAGCACGAAGTGAAGCACAAAGTGGAAAAGATGTTACGATTCAGCTTGAGAAACCCCACATTGATATTCTCGAATTTGACCGATGATTAGCCGATAGAATAGGATGTCACGGATGTTCACGATTTCAATCTGCTGAGCCTCAGGCCCCGCCAACTTCAACATTGGCAAAGTCATCCTACCCTTGGTCGTGCAGGGGTCTTGCAGCATAATGAAAGCTTTCGGGCTTTTGCCTCCCGACAAATAGCCTTGACGGACATTCGCTATTGGAGAAGCGTGTCCCTAGCTCCTTTCGCTATTCTAAGTGTTTTATCAATTGTGCACGCTGGTATGTCTTCTTTTGAAGATGTCAGCTTACTCGCCAAACACGATGGAATTGGTAGATATAGTGGCCAAGTGCAGCACCGCCAGCATGCTCTTATCCAATGAAGTCGACTGCTGCGTTTGGCGTAGGTAGTGGGTCAGATATACATTTGCGACTTATATGTTGTGATAGTGCTACTGTGCACCAACAATGCTATATTGCAATGATAGCTGAGACTAACGGATAGCTGGCGAGCGATTGAGGTAGATCAATATCCGCTTTGCTATGCATATAGGACTTCTCCATGCATGCACGGTGCTCTCCAGTGCAGCGGCTAGCAAGAGAATTGAGCGATTGGGGATTGGGCTGGTACCGAGAGATACTGATTAGTATTGTCGTAGAATGGGATAAGATCGTTCCAACTAGCCAGGGTCTGCTGATGCATACTTGGCGCTGAGTCGCATGGTCGTTGAATTAATTGTTTCGAGAGGGTCGCTAGGTATATCATGACAAGGGAAAGGGGTCCCAACAGATACTATAGTTCATGTTAAACATACACTTAGTAAGTAGTCGATCCTTCTGCATGAACAGAGACGAATGTCTCTCATGAATGGTGGGACACCGCATTAGTGGTCACGAGGACCGAAAATTGTTGTTTTGTAGGTATCGAGTGATGGCCATGCCTTTCACTATCATCAGCTAATGGGACCACATATTCATACCGAAACCGGCTAGTGCTCGAAGCCACTCGGATCGTTGGAGATCCAGGCTACCTGAGCTGCTCCCTGTTTGGGGTTGATTATTTGCCTACGCAGAATCTATAAAGCAATGTTAGCTTGGTCAAGGCGCAGATCCTAGGTACCCCTATACTTCTCGAAGACAACTCCCAGAACTTCCTCCACATCACCAGCATCTCCCTTCCCAGTGATTTTTGATAGGCAACCAGCAGCAGAACGCAGGCTTTCAGCAGCAAGAACTATGTCGATATTTTCCTCTTCAAAGTAGGACTCCCCTTCGTCCTTCTTGGTGGGTCCCACTTGGACCGAAAAGCTTTCCAGGTGATCGAGGCACTGCGCTAGTAACGACCGTTGACGTTCCGATGCCCCAAGCGACTCCGCCCAAGCTGAATTATCTATAGTGCCTTGTCTATACCTGGGGACAACCGCAGTTGTCATTCGTTCGAAAAGTCTAGTCAAGCCATCGAGAAAGACTTGGATCCCTCCTGGATCAGGATTGCCGGGGGTGATATATTGGGCGTTCTTGCAAGATACTGCGTACAATATTGTTTCTGAAAGGTCCATATATTTGCTCAATATCTTATGTTGTTGGTGTTGTTGACACACTCTTGATAAGAGCTTGCTATTGGGGAAGAGGTCCGCTTTGTTGAGAACGCACACTATTTTTTGTTTGTCGGTGTCACACTGACTCAGTATTTCTACGACCTCTGCTTCTACCTCAATTGTATATTCTGGCCGCTCCGAAATGCATGCAGGCAGAACAACGATGACGACGTCTGAAGCGAGTGCTCTATCTTTAGCACGTCGGATGCCTTCTCGTTCAATCTCTCCAATCGGTTGACTATGCGGGGATCCGGGTTGTTTCCGAAGACCGGCTAAGTCGCCAAATTTGCAGAAAAATCCACTAATATCGACGTTGACATCGACAACATCTCTAGTGGTGCCAGCTTCACTACTAACGATAGCAGCCTCTCGTCCAACGATCTGATTCAGCAAAGAGCTCTTCCCAGCGTTGGGCGCTCCGATAAGTGCTATATTGATCCCATTCCGCAGGAGCTCGCCTCGAGCTGCGCTCTCAATATTTGCTTGCAATTGCGACTTCAATTCTTGGACCTGGTGGGCAACGGAAGCACACAGCTCAGCTGGTGATTCATCGAATTGTTGGTCTTCAGAAAAGTCAATGAGAGCCTCCAGCTCTCCTCTCGCCAACAATAGCTTTTGCCTCCATGACTCGTATCGATTTGTTAGAATGCCTGTGCTGCCCCGGACAGCTAGAAGCCGTTGCTGTTCCGTATCTGCTGACAGCGTATCTCCTAGTGCCTCGATCTGTAATAGATCCAGTCTATTGTTGTAGAATGCTCGACGGGTAAATTCTCCAGGATCAGCATAACGTATGTTATGGGAGTCTCCTTCCAGGTTCGCTTTTGGGATAGCAGCCAACATCGCCTTAACCACGGCGGTTCCGCCATGGACATGGAATTCAAGAACATCCTCCCCTGTAGCAGTTTGCGGCGCTGGAAAATACAAGACTAGTGCACCTGAGTCTAATATTTGAGCATCGGTCCCTATTCTCAATGGCTCATATAGCGTCCTGAGGGTAGCGCAGCGTGGTTTGGGTGGTAGTTTGCCTGGGCACAGTGCTTCATATACTGTCAAGCATGCTGGGCCAGATATCCTAATGATAGCAATAGCAGCTCGTCCTGCTGCAGTTGAGAGCGCGTATATGGTCGGCTCATTGGTCGCTGCAACAGCGAAACCTCGATGTTTCCCCCTCAGGCTCCTCTGGGGTTGAATGGCAGGTGCTTTATTGACTTCCTTCCTAAGCTCACTTCGAGCATGAAAACTTCCAAAGCGTGTCAGAGTCGGAGAATACCGATGAAGACATTTACTTAGTCTGTAAGGCCCGAACTTCTGCCTCATTGCCTAGCTGCTCACATCTTGACTATGGGTCGCAAGAAGTTAGACTTATATGGCCTGTGCGAACGGGGCAGTTTTTCACGAGCCAAGGCTTGGCATAGAACTACCTGCGCTGAATTTTGATAGCGAGTTCTCAGCTCAAAAAATCCCAACAAAATCCTGCGTCGATATTGCAAACCTCGTCATGTCTTCAGACGAAATTGTGTGGCAGATTATCAACCAACAATTCTGCTCTTTCAAGCTGAAGACGCCCAAGCAGCAAAACTTCTGTCGGAACGAACACAATGTGACAGGCTTGTGCAACAGGTACCTCATCATTTGGCTTGCTCTAAGAAGACACCTGGCTAACGCAGTCATCTTGTAGGCAGTCATGCCCACTCGCCAACTCTCGCTATGCCACGATTCGCTCCGACCCCGCCACTGGGACCCTCTACCTTTACATGAAGACCATCGAACGCTCTCACACTCCCTCCAAATTATGGGAGAGGATAAAGCTGTCCCAAAACTATACCGCCGCCCTTTCTCAGGTGAGCTGGTTTCTTCCCTTATCTAATCCTGGTTGTTGACTTTGTATTTCCAACAGATTGACTCACGCCTGATTTACTGGCCGAAATTCCTTATACACAAATGCAAACAACGCCTTACTCGTCTTACACAAGTCGCCATCCGCACGCGGCGGCTCGCTAAAGAAGAATTGCGGTTAGGCGAGAAGGTGGTACCGAAGTTGGCACCGAAGGTGCGTAGGAGGGAGGCTACGAAAGAGAGAAAGGCCGAGGCGGCGGCGAAGGTAGAGAGGGCAATCGAGAGGGAGTTGTTGGAAAGATTACGAAGCGGCGCTTACGGTGATCGACCATTGAATGTAGAAGAAGGCGTGTGGAAGAAAGTCCTGAAGGGTCTTGAGAGAGGTGGCGAGGGGGAGAGAGATCGAGATCTTGATGAGGGTGTGGAAGTGGAAGTGGAAGAGGAACTGAGGGAGGAGTATGAGATGGAAGAGGAAGGGGTGGGGGCAGTGGAATATGTCAGTGATTTGGATGAAGAGGAGGATGAAGAGCTGGAGGATCTCGAGGAATGGTTAGGTGGAGAGAGTGGGGAAGGAGAGGACGGGAGCGATGAAGACGAGGATGGGGATGTTGGTGATAGCGAGCAGAGTGAGGAAGCATCAGAGAAACCGGCAGCTGGTGGCAAGAGGAAGCGTGGGCCACCTCCAGCGCCAGCCCGGAAGACGAAGCCAAGGCTGGAGATTGAGTACGAACAGGAGCCTGAGGCGCCAATAAGGGAGGCTGTGCTTGCTTGAGTACCTTTTGTCAAGATCATAGCCCTGCACTCCAATTATCTACGAAGGGACGACAACCACGATAGCTTTGCCCAAACCGAGAATCTGCAATGTAATCAGAAGTACCAGAAAGCTTCATGGTACACCGTCCAGCAATGATTGTAGAGAGATGGCTCCGTACTGATTAACCAACTTCTTGATAAGTTACAAAAGCTCAGATGCCCTCACTAATCCTCCCAAAATCCCCAGTCCCGATTGCCTCGCATTTGCTGTCGCCATAGCCTTCAATCGCTTCAGTCTACCCTTACCAGCAATATTGCGCGTCCTGGACTGATCTCAAATCCTTGTGGTCCAGACCGGAATAGAAGCAAGTCAAGGGAGAGTTACGAGAAGGGTAGCAGCGAGTGATGGCTAAGGGTCTTTCTTAGAAGCCTATAATCTTGAATACGAATGTGAGATGAACGCAGACTTTTGACGATATAGCGATTGACTCAGACGAGATAAGAATTTTGGTTGAGAGGAACCACGTGGAAAGTGGAGTTGGAATAGAGTTGCGTTGAAAAGCATCCGATGTTCAACAATTATTCACCATTGCCCTCGTCTCGAGTTCTGTCAATCGGTGCAACCTCAATTGCATGACCTACCATCACTTCCATACACCAAGTTGGAGTATCTACCTTCACTTCCACTGTCACACCCTACCCCTGAAGGCTCCTTCAGGATCACAATCTTCACCTTCGTGGAGTCAAATCCGGTACTTGCAATATGGAAACCAATCCTTCAGGACCAGGACACATGACCGCTTGTATCGCGGGTCAGAGCTCGGAATGGTGGTGTGGTGCTCAACGGATGGTTTACCAGGAATGGCTCAGGGTGGATGGCGACATGAAGAGACAAGCGGATGCTTCGCATCAAGGCAATAAAGAGGGGACGGGTGGGGACATATGCCATAGAGATTTCTTTATCGAATTCGAACTGATACAGAACAGGCTCTGACAACACCGTATACATTGTGGCAGCAATAGCCATGGTGGCCGCTTTAACGATCTTGTGTCTTCTGGTCATTGCTGTACAATTGGTCACCAAGCGAAGGAAGGAGAGAAGGAGATTGTCATATTCTCAGCGAAGGGACGATTATACGGACGATGTCGAATATGCGCTACGAGGTGAACGTGAAGAAAGAGAGAGAGGGCATGCGCCATCGATTGAATAGAAGAGAGAATTGCTACATGGGAGATGACCATGCCTAATTTGTGTCGCATAAGTGGTATCCTTACGGAGTAAGAAGCATGACTCCGTTGTTATGCCATATATGTTGACATCAGCTCACCAGCCACAAAGGATTTTGGCTTTTTCGAAGCATAATGTGGAAGGGAATCCTTCATGCGGCGCGATGATGCAACCTCATAACCTTATCAATCTGTGGAGAAAACATGTTGCTATGGGGTTTATATGTATGGAGTTTATGTGTATCACTACCAACGGTGAAGTTCGGCGAGGACGAGGAACTGGATGTTCGGAGGTAGCTGAACATCGTCATAGTATACTATGTATAGCTTCGTCTGCCAACATACGGAAGAGGGTCAACACTTCCAATTTCGCCACAATCAACGCCTTCTGGGATGTTAGCCTGGTCGAGTGGGGAAATGTTTCATGGTTTGGGGCAGATCGCCATGGTACTATTACGTTAGTGATGCCGTATTCCGCAGAATCGCATAGAATACTGTTCACTCCAGAAGTCGAATTCCAGTTCATCGCAGAGGAAGCAGAACATTGCTGACGCATAGCCGTTGCTCAGCTCGGCGCGACATGTACTTACTTTAGTAGGTGCAAGGAAGCTTGTCTCGTGCCCAGCTGAAGAAGGGGTGCTTCTACTACTACTAGCAGTCAGTAGTGTCGTAGTAGTACTGCGTCAAAGCCGCCTGCTACGGAGCCCCTGCTGCGGGCATATCCGTACCTGTAGATCTAGACCAAGGAAAGATGGCAATTACCCCTGCCAAACGGCATCATTTCCCCAAGCTCGTCCCGGAAACCTGCTTTTGTCCCAAAGCAATCAATCCTGACCCTCGCGGCTGCCCAATGCATTGGCCCTGAGGTTGCCAAGCCAGCGCATTGATTCCTTAGCGCCATCTCATCTTAATTCACCCTCTCTCCCTCTGAAAGCTGGTGCGCCACTGTTGCCTCTCGATGCGAAAACACACATCGCGCTAAGGCCGACTAGCTTCAACCGAAGGCCTGATTTCTACACGATAATTTCCTTTCCTTCTCCCCCATCACAACCGTTCATCTTCCCCTTTCTCGCTCTCCATCACCTGCATCCTACAGTATCGATCCATCATCTTGTCCTCACGTCGAACAGCTTCTAAGTGTCGCAAAGACAACGCATCTACACTTACGTTAAGTCAACATCTCAAGCACACAACTTTCACAATGCAGCTCTTCTTCCTCACTGCCGCGCTGTTCGCCGGCCTAGGTCTGGCTCAGGACCTCAGCGCCCTCAATGGCCTGCCTCAGTGCGGTGTACGTCCTCAATTCATGCCATCGTTCGTCGCCAATGCCATCGACTGACCTGCATCCACAGAAAACATGCATCAACAACATGCTGAACAAGGCCCAGAGTTTGGGCTGCCCCAACAACAACGTCACCTGCCTGTGCTCCAATATGGACTTTGGTAACGGTGTCCGGGACTGCTCTTCTCAATCATGCCCCAGCGGTACCGATACCGGCTCTATCGTCTCGGTCGGTAACTCTTTCTGCTCAAGTAAGTTACCCTTTTGAGTCTTTGCTTTAGTATTACTGACTGAGGACACAGATGCTGTCTCGGCGATGAGTGGCGGCTCCACTGCAACCGTCTCCGCAACAGTTGCTAGCGGTACTGCAACCGTCACATCTGCTGTCGCGACCACAACTGGCGCATCGTCGACGATGGGCGGCATGATGGGTGGCATGAACTCAACTGGTTCAGCCAACTCACCTGGCCCCACCGGCGGCTCAAGCTCTGGCAACTCGACCATGTCTGGCAGCTCTTCAGGCGGTAACGGTACATCGAACGGGACACTTGTCGGCGGAACAGTTTTCACAACCACCGACAGCTCGGGCAGCACCATCGCATCTACCGTGAGTCTCCTGCTAATGGCTTTACTTTTCCTTGTACTTACATTCTTTTAGACTGGCGGCTCGACGGTTACCTCCAGTGCCGCGGCAAGCACATCCAAAAGCAGCAGCGACACTTCTTCGTCCGCCGGAGCCACAGGAGCCTCAGGAGGGAGCGGTACCAGCTCGTCCGGCAAGAGCGAAGCCACCCAAATGGCAGTCGCTGGCTTCGCTGGTCTCGCCGGTATGGCCGCCATGGTCCTCCTGTAATCAGCATCGAAAGAGCCGCAATGCGTGCCTTTCACGGCTTGGAAAAAGTCATGGTCCCTCGTGCCTTAGACTGTTTGATACCCTCTAATCGTTTCATGTCGCTCACGCTTGGTTATGAGAATACCCTGGTTGTTGCCGCGGAGGTCGAGAGGCTGGGTGGTTTATACATTCGAGCGTTTCGCGATGAGCTCGAGCTACCGACGGAAGTGAGCGTTACCTACCTAATATTCCTGTACAAAGTGGGCTTTGGCGGTACCTAGAACCGAATAAAATGCATTGCATCAAACGAACTGTCGCATGGTCACGCAGGCTGCTGATGTATTTGCTTATACTCTTTTGATGCGTGAAGGTCACCAGGAATTCCGCCTTAGCTTACATTCCTTTCCATTCCTTTCCTCGAGTTTCAGGCCAATCACAACATACCGTACCTTGGGCCAAATATACCGACCCAATTTTCAAATTGCAACCCTTTTCATGATTGTTCTGACCCGACACGCGTACCCCTTTCCAAAACCTCCACGCGTAATCTCATTTCGCTCCATTTGTATACCACCACGAATTCAAAACATAGCCATATGATACGGAGTAGGGAGTACGACAGCTCATCTCCTAAGCCTCGTGCCAGCACCCTCTCTGTTATGGGTCACGTACTCTTACAGATCCGATGGGTCTTTGATTTATCCCATTTTTTTGGACTTGATTTTATTTTAATTGATTTTATTTGATGGATGGGCTGGATGGGCTGGATGGGTTTTGATTGGTGTTGGGTGTTGGGAACATGGGAGTGGTGTTGTTTTGTTTTGGGGAGGGTTGGGTTGATTGGTGTGCTATTTTAGGTGGATAGATGGATAGATGGATGGATGGAACGGATACATAGTACAGATATACATTTGATATATCTATTTATTACTGCTATGTTTTCCAAGTATGGATGGTAGGCTTGAGAGAGTGATGTAGGGTTTGGAGTTGGGTTTGAGTTTGAGTATGGATGGGAGGTTTGAGAGATGGTAGGCTTGAGAGATGGGAGGCTTGTGGGAGGCTTGAGAGCGTGATGTAGGGGGGGGGAGGGGTAAGGGGGTTAAGGGAAGGTGTCTGTTGGGTGCTTGGGTTTTTTTTGTCGGGGGGGATTGGGAGTGGTGTTGTTGGGGTTTTGGAGATGGGTGGTGATGGGGATGGGGATGGGGGTGGGGGTTTTTGGGGAGGATGTGGGTTTGGGGTTTTTGGAGATGGGTTGGGGTTGGGGTGATATGGGTTTTGGATGAGGGTGAAGGTTGGGATTGGGATGGGGATGGTTTGGGATTGGGATGGGGGAGAGATGGGTATGGGTATGGGTATGGGTTAAGTATTGAGTATGGTAAACTAAGATACGGACGGGGATTGGAGGCTGCAATAAGTGATGGATGGTTTTTGCAGTGGAAGAGGTGTTTTTTTGAGTGCTTGGATTCGTCAGGGCTGGGATTCTGGGAGGTATGTGATGGGAGTTGGATGGAAAGATGATAGGTTGGTTAGGTCGTTGGGTTGGATAGAGGGTTGATTAGATACTTTAACGTAGGTCTGAGGAGGTATTGGTGGGCGCTGTTGGCTTTTGGAGATGGATACTGGGTGCTGAGGGGGGGGGATCTCGTGATTTGTGAGTCTCGTAGGATGTGTTTGATGCGTTATTTTGATACGGGGAGAGATATGTTGTGGTTATGCGTGTGCGTATCACGTTGCGCGAGACTGTACGCTGAGATGGGCTGGGCTGAATGGTGTTTTTGCTCTGTCGTTCTCTTCTGTAGAAGCCTGCCTTTTCCTGAGATGAACATCAAGGGTTTGTAAAGACGTGATATTCTTCACCCTTCGAATGCCGTTCGAGCCCATTACGTCCATTATCTGGAACGCATCGGATCGGTGTCATTCTCGGCAGCTGTATGCCCGTTGACAGACGCGAGACCTTGAGCTCGCCGGTCGTTCAAGACGTGGCGCCGAGTTCTGAGCCGTCGGACAGCGTGCCTCGCGATTTCTGAGGATCTGCGAGCATTGCGCGGCCTCGATGCCGCTTCGCAAACGGTTGGATCATTCACCACCGATACGAGCTGTAGCACCCCAGTGACATCCGGAGCGATCACGATCGCCTTTCGATGTCTTGTCTACCGTATTCGGTAGCACCCTCCCCACTTCTATCGCCGTCATCTCCTCTCCCTACCCCTTGCATCGTCCTCTTCATCACTACTATCCCTGAAACCCCTCTCCAACTCATGACTCAACCTCCTCTCGTTGCCTCTACCATCCTCCACCATCCTCCCAATAGTATCTTGTCGAGATATCGCGTCGGAGGAGATATCCGCGAAGCCTTCTTCTAGTTCTTCATCGCCAAGCAGACTCTCCGCTCCGTTTGCGCTATCTCGCCGTCTGCCTAGAAGGTTGTTCATACGGTACAAGAGGCCGTGCGCAAAGGCGTTGGAGTCGGGTGATGAAGGAAGGACGGTATATGTGGAGTAAGAGCGGAAGCGACGGTAGTAGGGGAGAAGAAGGTAGGTTGTTAGTATGTAAAGGAGGAAGGCGAAGAGGGGTGGGAGCATGAGGGTCTGAGAGCGTTTAGCTAGATTATGTCAGTTGTAAGAGTAATTGCTGTACCTTCCAAAAGCTGGATCCTCCTGCAGCCATGGCCGATGCGAGTTACGTTGCGGGAGGCGCGTTGCTGCTGCAGTGGTTTTGCAGATTGGGCCGGTAGACGTAGGCAGGTCGTACTTGCGAGGTCAAAGCATCCTCGCCGTCGAGGTTGAGGCAGTCATGAGAGTGGACTTTGTCTGTAGCGATGCTGAGAAAGCCTGCTTACAGGAGCTGCGAGATGCTACTTTAATGTTGAACCAATTATCGACATTGATGATAGATGACCATGTGCTAGAAGAAGACCCCTGTCTTTCAAATTCCGCTTGTGTTTGTTGCGCTAGTGGGATTCCCCTTTGCGGCAACGAAAGACCGGGCACCCTCCTCGGACATCGACTCTGAGGGGAACGACAGCATCTGAAACGCTACACCACTGAATCTACGATAATTGACTGAAGCAATTCTGCGGAGACTTCTTGCCCTTCCTTCAGATCATCCTCGATCCTCTGAGATCTACAGCGGTACAAAGAGACTTGCAAAACAACAAACGCACATGGCCAACTGTCTTACGGCTGGCTGACAATAATGATGACAGCTCTTCGTTATCCACGACCGCAAAACCCTCATTTTTCTCTCATTCTCTAAACGGTCGTTACGAAGGCCACTCGGCTGGAGCTGGGGCGATCTCTACGGTGCTGCAGAGTCGAAGAGGGATAGTGACCACAAATGCCTTCAACAACCATAGCGGCTGATAGCAAGTCCCGCCAGTCCTCAGGGGGAAGGTCATTTTTCGGGCGGAAGATACACAAAGAGAGATCGCAGGATCTATATAGTCCAGATGATGGAGGTTCGGTGTTGGACGTGCCCAGCGCTTCGAACAGCGCCAACGGGTCACGCTCCTCGAGATATTCGCACAAGTCTCAACAACCGTCCGAAGATGCAGGTGTTGATGGAGATAATATGGGACTTTCAATGACCGCTGGCGTCATTACATCAATCCCGTATGATAGCACGGCCTCGGACGGCAGGACACCCATACCTGTGGACTACCTGCCTAAGAACGAGAAGGGTCGGTCTCAGAAAGAGCCCTTACCACATCATTTGGGCAAGAATGGGAAAGATTTCCATCAATATCCGGCATGGTATCCAGGAAAAGTGGAGGATACGCCCTCCCTCACAGGCCCTCGACCTCCGCCCCACTCACAGTCCCAACCATCACTCACCCCTCTCACAGCAAAGCTTCCTGCGCGCGACAGCAGTCGGAAGCCCTTACCGACGAGCGATGCTGCAAGCCTTCACAATGACTCCCACGGCACTTATAATTCTACTTCTACAAATGACACATCCTCCAATCACCGGAAATCTTTCGACCAAATGAGTGTGCTATCCGCCACATCATCCACCACATGGGGTTCCAGCATCTTCTCGTCTGACAATTCTTCGCGAACAGCGGTACATGCTGAAAGGCCAAGCACGTCGACACGAAGCTCGCACCATCCAAGTGTATGGGCGCCGCAGCAAGCTTCGGGTCTCGCTTCGACAACTTCGTTCAGCCCGAATGAATTCCACTTCCCAAGACCATCTGATGATCGAGTCGTCGAGGCTCAATTCCTGGACATGATGAATAAGCGGAATTGGCAAGCAATGCCCGAGCAAGCAAAACGGCAGATGATGGCATACCCTACTAGCAAGAAATGGCAACTCGTTCACCAGGACAAGTTGGTTGAATGGCAGGGGGAGCAGAAGAGAAGGACTCAGGCGCGGCAGACCGTCTTTAGCCTTGATGGCACTCAAGGGGTCATGACCCGAGCCGATGAAGAGGGGAGTCCCGAATGGTATGTTAAGCGAGTGATGAACGATTCAATAACGGCAAAGCAATTGGGAAGCTTGAGCGTAAGCTTGAGGACACAACCGATCAGCTGGGTCAAATCATTCGTCGAAGCACAGGGCCAGGTAGCTCTGACCAACGTTCTTGGGAAGATCAACCGACGTCAAGGGCAAGGTCCTGCACCTGCTTCGGGCTCGACAAGCGACAAAGACCTCGACCGCGAATACGATATTATCAAATGTCTGAAAGCACTAATGAACAACAAATACGGCGCCGACGATGCCTTGGATCATCAGCAGGTCGTCATTGCGCTGGCTACCTCTCTGACATCGCCGCGCTTGACCACGAGGAAACTCGTGAGCGAAGTGCTAACATTCTTATGTCATTGGGCGGAGGGCGAGGGGCACCTCAAGGTGCTCCAAGCTATGGATTACGTTAAGAGCCATCAAGGCGAAAATGGACGCTTCGATGCCTGGATGCGAATAGTGGAAGTCACAGTAGATGGTCGAGGCAAGATGGGTAGTCTCGTAGGTGCCAGTGAGGAGCTTCGAAGCGGAGGCATTGGGATGGAGAATCTTCTTATGGAATATGCTCTGACTACGCTTTTCCTGATCAACATGGTCATCGATGCGCCAGAGCGAGACTTGCAGCTACGATGCCATATTCGAGCCCAGTTTACATCGTGCGGCATCAAGAGGATACTGAACAAGATGGAAGATTTCCAATACGAAGCCATAGACAAGCAGGTGGAGCGATACCGCGATAATGAGGCTATTGACTACGAAGACCTTCTCCAACGCGAGAATAGCAGCATGAAGGATAGCATAGAGACCGAGGTCAAGGACATGCAGGATCCGGCGCAGATCGTGGATGCAATACAGACAAAGGTACAAGGGACCCGAGCACAGGACTACTTTCTCTCCGCTATGCAGCATATGCTGCTGATCCGAGATAACGATGGAGAAGATCGACTGCGAATGTTTCAATTGGTGGATGCTATGCTTAGCTATGTTGCCATGGACAGGAGATTGCCGGATATGGATCTCAAGCAGAGTCTCAACTTTTCTGTTCAGAGCCTACTGGACAGGCTCCATACAGACTCTGAAGCACGGCAGGCTCTGGACGACTCTACGGAGGCGAGGCAGCTCGCCGATTCCGCCATGGCGGAGCGTGATGAGATGAAGGCCAGAATCGATATGGGAGCCGACGGTTTAGTGGCAAAGTTGCAGAAACAGCTCGAGGAGCAAAATCAGGTGATTGAGCTTCAAGGACGCCAGAATGAAGCCTTGAAGGCAGAGCTTGCTGATTTGCAACGCATACGAGGCCAGGAGCTGCAACGGAACGAGCTGGAGACCAGAGAGCTGTACCTAATGCTGCGAGATGCCCAAGATTTCGCGGCTTCTGTTGCGAAGAAAGGGGTCCCAGAAGCTATGGCTTCTACTGATCCGAAGAAAATGCAGGGCATTCTGGATCGCGAGGGTCTTATGAATCGACTCGAGGTGCAGCTTGAGCGAGCTAAAACACAATGTAAGCTCGAAGGCAAGGTCTGGCAACAGGCTGGTCCATCTGATAGACTGCGTGAATTGCGTCAACAGATGGACGGGGGCACACCAGGGCTTGCGGAAGAAGACTTCTCCACCAAGATATCGAGACAATTGAATTCCGGGCCTCTGGCAATGACCTCTCGCAGCAAGATGTTCAAGGGTCCAAGGCGCGCTGCCGCAGATGCTCTGGCTGCGAACGGAGACGAGGCGTACCGAATGGAGGACGAAGGGGGAGATGGGCTTATCAATGGGAAGCCTAGAATCATCGAGATGAAACCGCCGCAACTGAGTACGAAGCAAGCCACAGGCCTACTCGGCGAGATTGCCGCAAAAGTCACACGGTATGATGCTAGTGAAGACGAAGATGCTGAAGGCGACGGTGTTACCACGGGAACTTCACACCCAAGTCTGGAATCAGACCAGCCCAAGACTCCGATCGACGAGGTCGCTCCGAAACCAGAAGAGTTCAAGGGAATGCCACCTCCTTCATTACCTACCAAGAGCATTATGCCTGGCTTCGAAATGGGGCCACCTCCTCCGCCCCCTCCCCCACCGCCTCCGATGTCCCCCATGATGCCCCCTCCTATGCCTTCTCCGTCAATGCCAGGCTTTGCTTCTGGCGGTCCTCCTCCTCCACCACCTCCTCCTATGCCAGGCACTCCCGGAACTGCTGTTTCATCCACTCATACGTCAATGGGCCCGCCTCCGCCTCCTCCACCTCCAGGTGCACCTCCGTTACCTAGTCCTCATAAGGGCGGCTTTCTTCCTCACCAACACTACAACCCAGCACCTGGCATTGGCCTCCCTTATATTCGGCCAAAGAAGAAGCTCAAAGCTCTCCATTGGGACAAAGTTGATGCGCCCGAAGTCACAGTTTGGGCGGCGCACGATCCTACTCAGCAAGCCAAAGAGGAGAAGTATATGGAACTTTCCAAGAGGGGTGTTCTTGACGAAGTTGAGAAGCTGTTCATGGCTAAAGAAATCAAGAAAATAGGCGCCGCTAGTGGTAAGAAATCGGACAAGAAGCAGATTATCTCCAGCGATTTACGGCAGAAATTCCTGATCTCAATGTCCAAATTCTCTGCCCAATCTGCAGACGAAGTCGTTCGCATGATCATTCACTGCGACAAAGATATGCTGGACAATCATGTAGTCATGGACTTTTTGCAACGAGAAGATCTGTGCGTTGTGCCTGACAACACAGCGAAACTCATGGCTCCGTATAGCAAAGACTGGACAGGCCCTGACGCGCTTCATGCTCATAGGGAGCAAGATCCTAGCGAGCTCACGCGAGAAGACCAGATATATCTTGCTACTGCATTCGAGCTCAATCATTACTGGAAATCAAGAATGCGAGCTTTGATGCTCACGCGAACCTTTGAAAACGACTATGACGAAATATCGAAGCATCTCAAGGAGGTCGTTACTGTTTCAGAATCACTACGAGACTCAGTGGCACTAATGAATATCCTTGGTCTGATTCTGGATATTGGGAACTACATGAACGACTCGAACAAGCAAGCCACCGGTTTCAAGCTCAGCTCGCTAGCGCGTCTTGGTATGGTCAAAGACGAGAAGAATGAGTCTACTTTCGCAGATCTCGTTGAGCGGATTGTGAGAAACCAGTATCCGGAGTGGGAAGGCTTTGTTGATGACATTGGCGGGGTTGTGACGGTCCAGAAACTCAACGTTGAACAGCTTCGTGTGGATGCTAAAAAGTATATCGATAATATCAAGAATGTCCAAATGTCGCTCGATTCTGGCAACCTCAGTGACAGCAAGAAGTTCCACCCTCAAGACCGCGTCAGCCAAGTGGTGCAGAGGTCCATGAAGGATGCCAGGCGGAAAGCAGAGCAGATGCAGTTGTTCCTTGAGGAAATGAACAGAACCTACGACGATATCATGACGTTCTATGGCGAGGACAGCGCAGATGAGAATGCACGGAGGGACTTTTTTGCCAAGCTGGCTAGCTTCGTCACGGAGTGGAAGGTAGGACCCCAATGAATGCAATTTACCATCCCCAATGCTAACATTGTCATTAGCGCTCCAAAGAGAAGAACATGACTATAGAAGAGACACGCCGGCGCAACGATGCATCTATGGCTCGCAAGCGTGCGAACGCCAAAGCGATCAATCCTGCTGCCGCCAATTCTGGAATTGCAACTTCAGACAGTCCGTTGTCACCATCCTCGACTGGCGCAATGGACTCCCTTCTAGAGAAATTGCGAGCTGCTGCTCCCCAAGCCAGGGATCAGCGCGACAGGAGGCGAAGAGCCAGATTGAGGGACCGCCACCAAGTCCGCGTCGCCAGTGGCCAGACTATCCCTGATATCGGCGACTTGGCAAAGAATGGCAGCGAGGACGAAGACACGAACAGAAGCCTTCTTAGCCCGACAGCCGAGACGAACGGCGAAGCATCTAGCGATAGGATGGACCCCATCAGCGAAGGCGAAGACGTGGCCGAGCGCGCAGCAAGCTTACTGCAAGGTCTACGCGGAGACGGTAGTGGCGAGAATTCTCGTCCACAGAGCAGAGATGGCAGCTTGCGTGTTCGTAGGCGGAGAGAGAGTGCTGATGATGAGCGGAAGAACCGACGACGACGAAGGGCAAGGGAAAGCTCAAGCACGACTGGTGATGAAGGGGAGCTCCTTAGCCCGAGGCAGGAGGCGGATCCTATGCCTGAGATTAGGGAGCCGGATGAGGAAGATGGTGGCAATGAGGACGAAGGCGAGAATCAGGGAACACCGCCGCCGACGACTGTGGTGGTACCGCCTAGCCCTGAAGGCACATTAGAAAGACCGGTCGTACTTGATGATTAGAAACGATCGACGTAGGAGGCGAGTGTAGGCCAGGGAAGGATTGATGCTGTGAATATTCTTTTCTTTCAACTTCGGGGAAGGGTCGGCTTCATGTACAGGATACTGCTGGTTTAATACCCCCGTTTCGTTTACCTTCGATGATCGTGTTTTCATGCTTGCAGCGAGCGTGGCATAGCAGTGCGCTTCAGCGATTCGACACTTAACTAGAGGCTGGCGTTCAGAGAGGGAAGTCGGAAGGTCATATGCTGACTTTGGGCACTTGGATCTAGAGTGCTGGAGTCGTTGTTGCCGATAGCTTCATACATTCAATGAGGGGTTCTCTTTCTGTCTGAGAAGATCGGATATGTGTACGTTGTGGTCTTATATTATGCAAACCTTCGAGTGGGTGGAAGGGAAACAGAGCATATGCTGCTAACCTGAAGGCTAGGAATAGCATGCCCAGCTTGTCACATCTAACGACTTTCCCTAATCCCATCATTCTCATTCTTTCGAATCTCTGGGACAGCCGTATGAAAATTTAAAACAGTCGCAGTATGGATGATTTCATTGGGCGTGAACATGGAAGGTAAAGTCCATGATGAGCTTGCCGACCATGCTTTTCAGAAGCCATGTTGAATGTCTTCTGCAAGGCGTTTACAGCTCTTTTCCTTCCTTTTTGTTTGTCGATGTTAGAAGGAGTGATACTATACTTCCAACACGATGATGATCGACGAGTTGGATCGACGAGTTGTGTTCCTCACCTCCATTATCGCGCCAATTCTTACGAGTTATGGTCTCGCGGACATCTTGCGGCCAGAACTAGCGCTACGACAAGATGGATCTAAACGGGTCTAGCAATGCTTTCATTCACTTTCGACATGAGGCGCTAAGACCCGGTTGTAAGATCACCTTCAAGTGAGGATAGAACATCCTTTCACCTCTCTTTTACTCTCACACTTCCAGACAAACATGATGGGTTATGACAATACCAATACACCCTCATCCTATAACTCGCATTAATATCTACTCCGACGTCTTCGACTAGGGTATATCTTCATCCTCTCACCAGTCTCATCTCTCAGTTGCTACGCTATCAAGCTGTGTAGCTGAATCCAGTGAGTCCTGTGCAGCCGGTAGGCAGACTTGTGTCATACACCCCAGCTAATCATAACATCAGACCATAATGCCTACCGCTAAGAAGAACGCTTACGACAAGCTCAAGAAGAGTGAGCTGAAGGCGCTCCTTCTTGAGCGTGACCAATCTACCACAGGCCTGCAGAGCACTTTGACAGCACTTATAACAAACTCCGACAACGAGCACAGAGCCTCTCAAGATGATGTTTTGGACTTCTTGGGTTTTCCTGGTGAGGTTCGGAATAAGATATACAAACTCGTTGCAGACTACATTGTTCAGAGAGATGATTCTCGAGTAAGGGCATTGGTCTGCTCCGACAAAGATTGGGACTGGAAGAAAGATAGACGTCTTGCTTACTCGGACAATCCGCATTTGACCATCATTCAGCCCGGCTTGTTCATCACTTGCAGGCAAACTCGTATCGAGGGTCTTCCCTTTTTTTACAAGGGACGCGAGTTTTACCTGCCTCTGAGCTACGGAAAGCCCATTCTCGATCTTAGTTGGAAGCAGACCGGCTTCTCCCGTTGGTTCCACGCGATTAGCGATATTGGGCAGCAAAATATACGCCATCTGACCCTTCGCAACACTGGCAAATTACGAGCTATTGATTCCATCGAACGAATTCATCGCAGACTCTCCGACGAGGCCACGGTGGTGTATGAAGCTCACTTCCCCTCATTTGCCAGGACGCTGTGGAAGATTGGGGCCAGATACAAAGCCAAAAATATGGAAAAGATTCCCTCTTTCTGGCGCAATTGGTATAGTAACAACCTCAATCTCTCAAACTTTGACCGGATGCCTGAATTTGAAAGCTGTGATGTATTTAGACTTGGATTCAAGGCTGGATGCGGCTGGTTTGGCATGGCGCAAAATGATAGGGCGCAGCTTTGGTGGAAGAGAGATCAGTGCATCGAGAATTGGATTCGGGCATGTGGTGATGAGGCGTCATGGGGTGCCCTGATCGAGGCAAGAGACAGTGGGCCGAAAAGGAGGCGCCGAGCGCAAACGGCTAGAGTTGCGGCACGGGGTAATTCAGTGGGGGACACCGAAGTGGAGGCCTAGGACGTGCGAAGGAGTGGAGATGACATCAAGGAAGAAGATCTTGAGAGGGATGAGGATTACACTGTGTAACGGATCAGTCAGATGAAGGGATGACATGTTGGTGGAACAGGAGTCAACCTCCGCTGGTCTGAACAAGCAATTGCCAAGTGATCCGAGGTATGTTGTATAGCAGGGCACACTCAAGACGTGTTAGGAAGCGTTGACTCAATTATTGAGAACGAAGAATGAAATAGCTATACAGATGCAAAACCGTGATGCAGAAGAATGGGATATCGAAATCCTTCCCAAAAACACGGATCAGGAAGAAGCCCATCCACCACAAATTCTGCCAGGCTTGAAGAGATGTGCAAGCCTTCTGCTGCCCCCGCACCACCAACAAACCCCATTTCTTCTATCTATCTCTCATTCACCAGCCCAAACATCCAACCCACTCCTCATCCCACTCCCCATCACCTCATCACCCATCTCCTCACTCTTCATCCACAGCACACCTACCACATTTCCCGCATTCGCTACGAATCCCCCACACCCCTTATCCCTAAGTGGAATCAACGCTATTCATATTAATACCGCTATGAGACTGGAATCGGTAACGGCATCGATTCGATTTGATTTGAAGCGTCGTGGACTGTAGTAGGAGGTTGGAGCACCGCGTCTTGGGGATGTAGTGGTGTAAGTATTAATCGAAGTCTTTAGAAACGTTAGGTAGATGTGACCAGTGCTAGTCTCTTGCAGGCGAGACCTTTGAATGCTGGGCAAAGGTCTCTACTTCCTCGGTTGCGTTTCGATATTTGTTGGATTTCTCGAAGTGGAGGCTGATGTTATCCGTGTGTTGTATCTATGATACGGACCACCGTGAGCATCGATCGAGGGTCGAAAGGGTATGTAGGTGTCTCTACTTTCTTGACTTCCTTGCCCTCTATATGACGGGGAAAATGTTTTTAGTTCGTCTGGGTTCATATTGGGGATTTGGTGTTGTTGCGGATTCTCTTGCTTGAGTCGGTGCAGGAGCGGAGTCCTCAGCAATTCATGGCCTCTCTCATGCATTAATTTCGCCCAATGTTGAATTATTGTCAGACCAGATGTTGGGAGTTGCTGCGTCGGGTTCGATTACGCAGCCCTTGGCTCTCGATAAATGTACATTTATACCAGCACCAGCACCTTCCCGTGGCTTCTGGCGTCGACTATTTTCGATATAGGAAGTGGTAAGATGCCGCAGCATTGTGATGCTCTTGAAACATAAATACGTATGTGCGAGTCTTTTGCAGATAGTGTTATACGTTTACAGGCTATGCAACCAAGAAATATTCTATTTGGATTGATACTGTTTTATATTACTCAGACTGTGGCCTTACTGTTTGCGCCCCTACTCGTCATAGTCTGATCGAAGGTATTAGCGGGAAGAGTACTAAAGCGAATTTATGAGAGAATTCATGCTGACGGGCGTGTATCTCCTCTCCTATCTGTCTGCTTGTTCCAGCATGTGAATTCTTACACGATATGTGTCCCCATTGTTTAATGATGAGTGTTGGCTTTTGGCCCCCGGAAGGGTTACTCTACAAATTTTTCTTACCCTATTGTCTTGCGAAGCCAAACTCATTTGTTTCCCCAACACTACTATCCAGACCAAGATCGTTTGCTGATGAAATAGGGTTGTGTAAGGGGGACAGCATTACAAATGCGCTCACCACAAGAGTTTTCTCGGTGCCAGCACTCCTCGAGGCCATGCCACATATCAAAGGTGCATTGGTTGATTCGATTACTGCCGAGAGGTGTCAACCAAAGCCGATATAGCAACGTCCATACGTCACCAATCCACAAACTCCTTGTTCAAAGTCACTCCTCGGAATGTGTTTTCTATGCTCTTCTGTGCTTGGAACGATATGATGCGAGCTCCGTGTTCCATCTTTTCAGAAACATCAGCATTCTGATTTGACACATCATGGGGTCTCGTCCTGGATACACGGTGTCCAGAAGGTGTGGATCGGTCTTCGAAATAATCTCTGCCGATCAAGGATTGGCCTGCTTTGCTTATGCTACGAGGTCGATAGGTCCTACAGGCTGTGATCTGCTGGCAGGCAACTCTACGCTGGAGAAAACAGAACAGAATCTCAAGGGCGAAACATCATCCATGTTATGTTTTGATCAGAGTGAAAGTACAGGAGAGGAGAGGATGATGGGATAGAAACCATGCATGTAAGAAAGCACAGCCAGAGCAAGATCGTACAGAATTGGTCTGCTCTCGACTCGCTTGCTTGCCACAGCTCAATCCGTCTAAATAATGAGACTCCGGTGCCCCGGAAACCACTCCGGAGTATTTACTTTCAGGAAGATTTAACTAAGAATCAAGGAACAGGCACAAAGTCCGCCGACGGCCCGCAGTGAAGCCTACTAAAGTAGAGGGCCGAGTCGAATGGAAATCTGGATTGTCGATGAAGCTGGAGCATAGGAGATTATGGATGGGAATGGGAATGGGAATGGGCAAAGGAACCCCGCAACAGCCAACGGAGCCTCAGCTGGTCCCCGCACTCCTTGCCCTTTTTTGGACGTGAGGCGTGGACTGGCTTGCCGGTAGGTTCAGCTCAGACATCTGATTGACGTAAAAAGCAAAGAGGATTGATTGAAAAGCATCCCCTGAGCTGTTGCGTAGCTTCCATCTTGTCGTGTGGTGCCCCCACCATTGAACATATAAGGCCTCTTCCTGTCCACCTTCTCCAAGCCTCAAGTATATCAAAGAAGTCGATAATTTCCCATCAAAGCACAATCGATACAAAGTCTTACCGTGACAATTGCCGTGAGTTGAATGGAGTTGCCAGCCCCTATCTATCTTAAAGCACTGACGTATCCCGCTAGGCCTGGACCCCACCCAGCAACGGCAACAGCTTCGCTCCTCTCTGTGATAAGTACCTTTCAGAATACCTCCCAGCAGTTTCAACAATTGTCCTTGCTATTCAATCCTACATCAATTCAGAATGGTATTTGCTCGCTCCATCTCTCGCCTCTCGCGCCCTGCCTCCTCGTTGTTGTCGGCGAGGACGGCGCTTTCGGCCCAGCGGGGAGCTTTTGGCGGGGTTCGAACGCTGACTGCAACCTCGCGACTGCAGGTTGGATCCACCACTCTCCAATCCACGTATACCAGACTGACCATGCTCCACAACAGTCGAAAGTGCTGCTTGTCCTCTACGATGTAAGCTGCTACCCTTTCTTATGTCGATTGACTCCAATGGTGCTTGTTCAGTGGACAAGCTGATCGGACTGCAAAACAGGGGCATGAGCACGCGAAAGAGGTCCCAGAGCTATTAGGCACAACAGAAAACGAAATAGGTATTCGCAAATGGCTCGAGGATCAAGGACACACTCTGGTCACTACTTCTGACAAGGAGGGTGAAAACTCCAAATTCGACCAGGAGTTGGTCGACGCAGAGGTCATCATTACTACTCCGTGAGTCGACTGAAGTCAAGCATTGGAATTGGAGACAACAAAACCTTGAAGGACGCGCATAAGTTGAATTCTATGCTAACCAATCCACTCCGCAGCTTCCACCCCGGCTATTTGACCGCCGAACGCCTCGCCAAAGCAAAGAAGCTCAAGATCGCCATCACCGCCGGTATCGGTTCTGACCACGTCGACCTCAACGCAGCCAATGAAACCAATGGTGGCGTTACAGTCATCGAAGTGACCGGCTCCAATGTCGTCTCCGTCGCCGAGCACGTTATCATGACCATCCTGACCCTCGTCCGCAACTTTGTCCCCGCCCACGAGCAGATTCAAGCCGGAGGTTGGAACGTTGCTGCAGTCGCGAAGGGCGAGTATGATCTCGAGAATAAGGTGGTCGGAACGGTCGCTGTTGGACGCATTGGCGAGCGTGTGCTGCGCAGACTTAAGCCGTTCGAATGCAAGGAGCTGCTTTACTTCGATTACCAACCTCTCAAGCCAGAAATTGAGAAGGAGATTGGATGTCGGCGTGTGGACTCGTTGGAGGAGATGCTGGGCCAGTGCGATGTTGTCACAATCAATTGCCCTCTACACGAGAAGACCCAGGGTCTATTCAATAAGGATATGATCGCCAAGATGAAGCCTGGTAAGATCATCAACTGCGATGATCATCTCGTATACTGACCGGGCTATAGGTGCATGGCTCATCAACACCGCCCGTGGCGCCATTGTCGTAAAGGAGGACGTCGCCGCAGCCCTGAAATCCGGCCATCTCCGCGGCTACGGTGGTGATGTTTGGTTCCCGCAACCAGCTCCCAAAGACCATCCCCTACGCTACGCAAAGAACCCTCAGGGCGGAGGAAACGCCATGGTACCACATATGTCCGGAACATCGCTTGACGCGCAGAAGAGATATGCGGAGGGGACGAAGAATATCCTCGAATCGTACTTTTCGGGCAGACACGATTACCGACCCCAGGATTTGATCACCAAAGATGGAAGTTATGCCACCAAGGCTTATGGCCAGCGAGAAGGAAAGAAGCATAGGAATGCTTAGGTGGGTTGGGTTTATAATGTAGGCGGTAGGAAGTAGGAAGTAGGAAGATATTGAGGCAGGGGTAGAAAATGTGTAGATAGCGTTTGGATGTACCTTGAAAGAAGTAACAATTACCAAAACAGTCAAGGAACAAGAGAATACCTAACTCGACCATATTATATCAGAGACTGCGGACAAATAAGACGCATCAACAAGTCATCTAAGAATAGCCCAATTCTAGAAGTCCGTTCTCGGCAATATTCACCATTCTTCACCACACCCTCCCTCAATCAACAATCCAGTGCCCATGTCAAACACAACATCCGCCCCCACCCTCTAATCAACCCATCACCTCCCAACCCACTACTTCCCTCCACCACCTCCCCAACAGCAAAACCCTCAACCAACCAATCAACCCATCCCTCTCCCAACGCAAAAACAAAAATGTCCTACCTCAACCGCCTAAACTCCCTCCTCACCTCCACCACCTCCCGCTACGACTCCCTCCGCCGCAACATCCTCTCTTCAAGCTCGGAGGACGATAGCGTACGCCCCTCCCTCCCCATCCCCCTTTCCCCCATCCCCATTTCCCCCCCCCACCCCTCACCCCAACCAACCCCCCCCACTAATCCACCCCCTCCCTCCTTCCCCCCCCTCCCAACCAACCCCCCCACTAACACCCCCGCTCCACACACAGTCCATCACCTCCCCCGACTCCACCCACGTCTCCCGCGTCCTGCGCGCATACTATATCGAAAAGTCCCGACCCTTCCCCAGCTGGCTGGGTCCGGATCCCCGCACCGCAACACCACCATCCACCCAAACCCTTTCTCAGTTCCAAACGTCACAGCAAAGCGGACAGCAGATGCCATTGCAGACGAGTAGGCCTGTGGGGAGTTTACGGCGGGATACGGCTGGTATGAGTGGGAGGGGGGGGAGAGGGGATAGGGGCGGGTTGGGGGAGATATGGAATGAGAGGGATAGGGATCGTCCTAGTTCTGCGGGTGTAGGGGAGTCAGCTGAGGGTGGGAGTCTTCGGCGACGGCCGGCTGTGGGTGCAGGAGGAGGGGGTGGAGGTTCTTATTTGTCGGTATTACCACAAAGCACAGGTACATGGGGGGAGGGGAGTGTGCGGCCCTTACCTAGTCAGCGTGCGGGGTCGCAGCAGTTAGGTGAGGGTTTGGGGATGGGGAGTCCGAGCGGGAGTGGGGCGGCGGAGAGGTTGAGGGCGAGGTTGGGGAGGGGGGTTAGTGGGAGTGGTGGGGGAGGGGGTGGGGGAGGGGGAGGAAGTGGAGGAGGAGGGAGTTATGCAGGTAGGAGTTGAGTGGGTGGCAGGGGGGGAAGGGCCGAGGGGGTAGGGAGTAGGGAGGGTTGGTGGGTTGATGGGTGGATGAGTGGATGGGTGGATGAGTGGATGAGTTGATGAGTTGATGAGTGATAGGGTGGTGGCATGAATATTATGAATGGAATGAAGTGATGAGTATGTATTACTTAACAATGAGCTTGAAGCGGATTCATGCCAAGATGGTTTGTAGAATAGAAATCACTCCTAATGCTACAAATATATTTCCAGATCCATCCATCTATCCCAACACCGCCACACGACACAACACCAGCACATCACCCTCCCTGCCCCTCCCTCCCCCTCCCCCTCCTCTTACTCTTACAACTCACCATGCACCACCTCCCCCCCACCCCCACCCAAATCCGGCATCCCCATAACCTTCACCACCAAACTAGTCCACCCCGTAAAATGCTGCGTCCGCCGTCCCGCCCCAGTCTCAGGATCATACTGCTCCCACGCAAACCCCGTCCGCGTCCACTCTTCAAAAACATTCTCCACCAAATTCTTCCTTAAAGCCGCATACATCCTGCCCGCTTGCGCTTTGCAAGGCCCAGGCTGGGTGGCGATGTCCAAGAGGGAGGTGAGGGCGAGGTAGTTGATGTTGATCCAGATGGGGCTGCGCCAGTAGTTCTCGTCCGTGCCGTAGTGTTCGTCCGTGAGGCTGAGGCTGCGGATGCCGTAGGGGGACCAGAGTTCGGCCGGGTCGGATATGAGGTCGAGGATTGGTTTGAGGCGCGGGCTTTGGGGCGGGAGGAGGCCGGTGAGGAAGGGGAGGATGGAGATGTAGCCCTTGTGGCAGACGTGGACGCTTTCCTCGTAGTCGTCGATGGTGGCGTCGCAGTAGGTTTGGGCTTTGGGGGACCAGTGCAGGTCGTCGATGTTTTTCACGATGGCGGTTTCGTAGGCGCGGAACTCCGCGGCGTCGGCGGGCTCGTGGATGGTTTCGGCGATGCGGCGCATGGAGCGGGTCATCAGGCCCATCCAGCTGATGAGGTCGGTGTGGAGTTCGCCGGGGTGCGGGGGCTGGGCGCGGGGGTAGTCGTCCAGGCCGGAGGTGAGGATGTGGCGGGTGTCGCGGCCGCGCCAGCGGTAGCCTTCTTTGGTGGAGAAGGCGTCGCGGTCGTAGGATTTGATGTCGCCCCATTGGGTTTTGCGGAACCAGAAATAGTGGCGCTTCAGTAAGGGGTAGAGGTCGCGGAGGTAGGTGATGGCTACCTCTGGGTTTTGGAGGTGGGCGCTGCGGATGGATTCTAGAGGGTCGTCGGTTTTCTTGATGGTGGTTTTGTCTTGTAATTTATCGATGAGGGTATCGAAGATGAGGAAGAGAGTTGGCGGGTTAGCGTAATGTGGATATTGGACTTGGAATTCTTGTGGGACTTTGCTTCGGGCTTCAGCGCCTAGGATCTGCTCGCGACCAATCCATCCGTCCTCGTCCATGAGGTTGAACCAGCTACGTACGATGTCCAGACTTCTAGGATGTTAGCATTTTCTTTCTGCAAAGTGTTCCCGATACTCACGTGAGGTCCATATCCCAATCGGCAATCGGCAGCAAATGGAAACCCTCATCCCACAGGAAGCCGCGAGGGAAGAAAGGTCTCGAGGGGATGCTCGTGAAGAGTTCGGCAGGTCCTTCAGCCCTGATCGCTTCTTGACGAGCTCTAGCCTCCGCAGTCTCCTGCCAAAAGCCCTCATTCTCCTCTTCGTATTCTGGAGCATATTGCCTGTCGACAAGCGAGTCTCCGTAGAAGTAGCCAATACCCCCGATAAGATTAGAGAACATCGACTTTGCAAAATTTTGGTATTTCTCTTTGTTGAATGGAGCTTGCGGTGCCAGCAACTTCGTGAAACGATCCGCAAAGCCCTTTGTCGTTGTTTCGATAGCGTTACTCAAGTCGTCCGCTAGAAAACGTCAGAGAACTGCTAAGAGTGTAGATGTATATGCAGCCTTACAAGTCACAGGAGAACCTGCTGAGCTCGAAGAGTAGATGACGTCGAACTAGGAACGCCGTCAGCCAACAGACATGTCGTGGCCCTGGTGACGATATACCTCAAAAGGACCCTCGAACACCCTTTGTACAATGTGCATGTTTCCAGGGCCAACGTCGTTCGGCATAGTAAACATCGTCCAAGGCGGAGGCGCGTTATCTTGCCCGTACTCAGCAACAAGAGCGTCGACGACTTCTTTCATCTGTGTAAAGATGAGTGCTTCACTCAACCAAGCAACAGATCAGTCAAAGCTCAGACCTCCTCCTGTTCATGGTCCAAGGGTCGACGTACGTTTGGCTTGCCACATGTTTCCTTCCGGCACTTGCAGGCTTGTAACAATTGACCTGTCCGAGGGCTTACTCGTGTAGCTGGGATGTATGGACGGCGGGTGTAGATTGGTATTCGGCCCCTCTGTAACTTCCAGCGTAAAGTCTCCGAGCTCATTACTCGAACCGTCCATTTGGACAACACCCTCGATGCCTAGCTCGTCCTTCTCGTTTTTCACGCTCAAACTCCCAAAGCCCTCCATGCCAGCATAGAAGAGAATTGTGCTCATCAGTCGTTCGGGCGCATCCTCTCTCGGGGTTCCCTTGATCCGAACGCCCCAGCTTCCTCCATGCGTTCCCCCAGGTATCTTCACAAACTCCGTGGTAATGTCTATGCTGTTGCCGGCATCGTGGATGGTCTGGCGGCCACCTTGTCGCACGTCGTATTCGTCCCAGCCATAGCCCGCCATCCCCTCATGTTGTTCGCAAGTGTGACGAAAGTCTATTTCGATTCATTTGATAAGCCAATGAATACCTATACCTAAAGTGGTAGGCTCTGAAACCTGACAACTGCAACAAAGATACTTACTATTCTGCACACCCTGAAAGCTATCCACCTTTGCCCACAACAGTCCAGTCATCAAACTCTTCGGTATTCTGGGCCTGACGCCGAAATATAGATTGGGGCGGTAGGGTCCCCATAGCAGCGACTGGTTCGAAGTCTTCGCGCTCTCAATAAGTACCTCTTGCGTGGCCTTTCCCAGCGCTAATAAGGGAGACAACAGTAAGAGACCAAGCAACGCAACTCGCACCAGCTGTGACGCCATCGAAACAACGAGGACAGGAAGCGACAAAGCCTCAATTGGCTCCGCACTCGTACAGGCTGTCGTCCAAAAGGAACTCGTGGCAGAGTCTCAATGTTGCCAAGACCAGGATTTGGGAAGGTTTGCCGAAGTAGAATAACGCCAAGACTTCCAACATCAGACAACATCTCTTGCGACTTGTTGTGCTACTTCGACACCGGCTCGCAAATAAGGGCGAGACCCAAGCCTGCGGCATAAGTAGCGCACGCATATGATGTGTGAGCATGCATGGGGTTCCAGACTTTCCGCCTCCGATAGCGAATCCAAAAGCTCCACTGGGTTGAAGCTACCATGGAGGTGTTGACCGTTCTCAACTCTCTGGCGCTGCCATACGATGGACATGATCTTGGTTTTTCGAAGTCTAACATGATATACAGACGTTCTATACGGTAAAGTGATGACGAACGACGTATTCTATCCGCGTAAATGCAATCACCGAAAGAAGTCAGCTCAAACGCAACCCTTCCGGTATTGATGAATGGTACGGTACATCGCGGACTCACCTTTCATTGGATCTTTTCATTGATGTACGTCCGCAATGAGCAGGTGTTTTAGGCCTATGTGACTACGAGTACATTTGAATCTTCATTGAAATGTGTGAAACATGCAGAAAGACCCCGGACCTTCGTGGGCTTGATGAGAGAATAGTTGAAGCGCAATAAGCATTGCAGATTTTGCAATTGTCAAGCTCGAGTACTTTTCGCCCTGTTGTGGTCTCCTCGATGGGACCCTCCAGACGAATACCGGCTCCTTGTGCTCCACTAGGAGCCGGGTCCCTCTGATAGATGGTCTGTGCATCTCACTCGTCAGCTAAACACAACGAGACTAATGAAAAGGTAAAAGACAAACCAGATATGTTCTCTGGCTACCATTTGTACTTGAACGACAAATGGCTTGGGACAGCATATTCTTTCGAAGAGGGGCCATTTGTTCCGCGTCTGCCCCGTTGGTCAACACACAACAAAAGTGAAGCGCGGCGCTAATTGCCCGGCTACTCGTACAGAGTCCCACACAGCAACTTGAAAATTCCATCTTGCTGCTGACTTTTATTCACTACTCATACTTTACAATTATCGGGAGGTACAAAGTCGCAGACACAATGGCGAGACCCACAGAGTTACGGTCACAGGCAACCACCATTGTAAGATCTATCAACATCACAGAAGATCATCTCGCAGTGGTCCTGAAAAGCACGCTTGGACCTATCACCGATGAGACCATACATGCGATCTGGGACAAGCTTACCGACGACTTGGGCTGGTGGGAATATCACTGCCCCGCTTCACAACGTGTGGACCGTCACAAGGTAAGTGGTGTCTGCTGATGTAGCAGAGGGTAGCTCACCAAATTGTAATCAGGTCTCCTCCACGACTGAGATCGTTTCCCAAGACACGAGTAGAAAGCGTAAGGCGCCGAGTGAGCTCATAGGGGAGGAGATCAATAGTGGAAGCAGAAGGACGAAGTATAGACGTCGCACAGGACTGAGGCAGACGCGCCACAATCCTAGCGGGGGTGTTGACGATGCGAACGACACCGGTCAGTCCTTCGCGGCTCGTGAGCTTTACTTATGAGCTAATTTTAAGGCAGCTGTAGTGATCGCTCCACAAGGCTCAAAGGGCTCCATCCTCGTAAGGTCTGCGAGTGGTCTATTAGCGATATCCAAGCCTACGGCCATGAAAGTTATCGACATCCTCTGTGGGCTCATCCGTGCCCAGAGCCAACTACTAATTGGCTATCGTGACGCTGCGCTTGACGATTCTGAATCCACCTCTTGTGACGTGGCCGACAAGGAGCGCGTCCGGGACTTTATTCGCGAGAAAACCGACAATCTTTTGAGACGAACCTCGTGTAATGTCAGTGCCTACGACAGGAGGATGGCCCAGAAGATTGGATATGATGTGCGGAATCCTTTATCACCTCGCCAACCTCCTTCGTCCATTTTCAAGCGCGCGGTGGAAAAAGCGGTCATGATCACATTTTTTCCCGAGACGGACACGGAGGAAGCTGCCCGTTCGAAGGAGGCGTCTGGGCAGCCATTATCAGCACAGGAGGTCAAAGAGATGGAGGTGATCAATCTGTGGGCGAAGCGTGTACAGCATGCAAGTGGTATGCAATTGTCGCCGGAACTCCCAGTGGGAAGCCCAGCAAACCATGAGTAATTATAACATCGTGACTGGCTGCCCCTTGAAGCATGAGACAGTAGCGCTGAAGTGACATACCTTATTAGTGACTGATGTATCTTTTGTTCATATCATGCAATAGGTCAAACCCATTTCGTCGCAAGACAATATTACGCGGTAAACAATACTTACCTATAGGGACCATTGATTGCGATTTAATATCAGAAGCACTATATAACGTGTTAGTATAGATGGAGCTCAGACTGTGTCTGTTGCAAGATCGAGAGCCGGTATGTATACATATAGAACGGTTGAAAGGGGGAAGAATATCGTTGAGGTGATGGGATGGCATCGGTGGAGTGTTGAACAGCAACGGCGCTACATACCTAGCCTTCGAATTCGAAAACAAATAAATCAATCCAAAAAACAAAATTGTACGCGCACGTCTTCTTCGGGGGTCGAACCCTCACTGTCACCCTTTTGTGCAACTGATATATATATCATAATAAGCCCAACTTTCAACAGGGAGAGGTCGCGGGTCTGGCTTGAACACGCTCAGGTCAAAAATGTTTGATCTTCGTACTTGCGCCCTCGCAAACGACTTGGTGCACACTGTGTGTCTAGGGTTCAGCCCGCCTGTCTTTGCATTCATGAGGTTGAAGCTGTTGATGTTGATGCTACCTGGGGTTTAAGAGTCGCCATTTCCGGCCGAGCAGAGGTGCACACCTAATTGTCTTGGGTTCAGCCCACCTGTTGTGAGGGTACTCTCCCCTGCTTTTTTTTTACACGGACGCTGTGAGGTGTTGTGTATGCGTTCGTTGTCATTAGGTCGAGTGCATTGTTGAGTCCGCATCAGATTTGATCTGCATTGGGGTGCCCCGAACAACTCTTTTATATCTCAGTTTAAATCACCATTTATTCGAGCAATATGTTAGGATATGTTAGGAGGTTTTCCTCCCCCGTCGTGAAAGCAGGCTTTCTGTTGGATTTAAGATCATCTTGCATGATATGCGGATGTGTGATCTTTGTTTTACCTTCGATATTGGCATTGGAGGGACATATGGATATCAAGAGAGGCCCTCCGCTTCGCCAATTTTGTCATTGTTCCAGCAGGCAGAGCTGTGGTGGTTTGATGGACATTAATCGGTTGTTCTATGTTGTAGAGTCAATTGATAGGGATTCTTCAAAGTCAACTGACGTCCCGTGTCATAGGACCTGACTTAGGAGCAGTGTCCCTTTCAAGGTTTCCATATTACCTCGAAAGATTTTCTATATCTGCAAGTTGCTATCCATAAAGGTGTCATTTCTCGTACGTAATTAGCGCGACAGTGCCAATGACAACATTATCTTTGCGCAAAGAATGAAATGTTTGGCTAGACGTTAGCTCAAAAATCTTGCCTACCGTAGGTACTAAATTCTCCTTTCTAGCAGCTCACGTATCGAGTACTTCGGGGTCACCATTTAAAGTTCGGGTAATGGAGGCAGCTCTACTATCGCGTAGCAGGATCGCGGCGATGTCACAAACTCAAACTCAAGAGCAAATTAGCCATCATTCTTCAGGATTCGCATATGGGTGATAGCAGTAGAAATATCTCATACCATCCCCCATGCCTCTGGTCCGATGAGGCACCAACAAATATCGCGCCCGTAAAGGTAGGATCTACTCCCAGATGGCAAACTCTGGGAAATATCTATCATGGATTCTTCTCACATACTCTAGTACCGCTGGAAAACTCCTCACAATCCTCTGAGTCTCAGGTGCTCTAACATGACCATTAGTCCTACTTCGTGCCCAACAACGACTTCGGGGGGACCTTACGCAGTGCAAACGAGCGCCCCAGCAATAAAGCCGAATGCAACTGCATCCGCCTCAGATGGTCCATCCCCTCCCAAGACCCAAAAGACTTCGCCACCCGCGTTTCGGTCTACATGTTTTTTCTGTGACACGACTAGAAGAGCGTTGACATGCTCCCAGATCTGTTGTTTGAATGCACTCTGCTCTGCCAGTGTGAGTCGCGCGGTGCCCTGGCCATGCAATGTCTGGCTGGATTTTCTGTAGATGAGCAGGCCGACAATTACCTGAAGAGGGTAGGATAGGGCTGAGAGGATATGAGATCGCATGGTATAATAATTAGTGTGCCACTTCTCGTAGCTCTAAGGGCAGGAGTATCGAGGGTCAGCTGGTGCGTTCGAATATAGATTGAACAACGGTGGGCCGTGCCCATATACGAGAAAATTTCCACGGAGAAACATACCTGGAAGAAATACAGCTTGTCTTCTAGTAAAGCTCGGGGTCCTGAATCGTGCGCTCTCGCTATTGGAGAGAGTTTGGCATTGAGGTCTTCCAGTAAACCCTCCTCTACCAACTTGTCGATGATGAGTGTTGAATCAGGATAGAGCGAACTTTGCTCGTCTCCGCCTCCCGCTATTGCAACGTATGGAACCTTACCCTTTGGAGCTTTCAAAGCAGATCCAGACTCAGATTGATAGGCGAGCCCAGCGATCCGGAAACGGGCATCGAGCTTTGTCACGAAGGGTGACCATACGTAGACACCTGGACTGTCCCACCCACGGTAAAGTGTCAATCTGGGAAAGGACTTGGCTTCGATGACCATCTTCTGCCGCGGACTCTGATCGCAGCTCGAATTGTTGCAGCGGAAGTGAAATATTAGATCGCGAAGAGAATCTCTTTCTTTGCAAATGAGAGGAGGAGCAATGTATAGAGCTAGAGCTGAAGACAGTGTCCGGGAACGACAGTGAGTGGATGAAAGGAAATATCATACGGTCTTCGATCAAGATCATCTACTGCTCGGATCGGTCTTTGATACGTACCCCGTCACGAACCACCAATCAAATACCCTGTAGAAAGGGTTGGGTTGGAAGTACTTCCTTATGCAGTACTGTGACTACTGCACACAGGAACATCCTGATCGAGTAGCCCTAGTCGCCAATGAGAGAGTTGGCGACGGGGGAGCCCCGATTACTCCATATATAACAGCATTTGTCTACTGGTTTCGACGTCCTTTCTGTTGGAATTGAGTACGGGTCAACCTCGGCTGATGACAAATCAAGGGGTCTTGGCATGCACTAGAATAGAAGAGATTTTCCTTGATATGTCCTTCCCTACAGCAATATCATGTGCATATGTCTCATGCTCATCATATCGTTCGACGTATGGAAGGTCCCACCTTGTTCACTGCAGCTCGGGCCAATGGCTGATCCCACAACGCTTTGTTGCAAAACGGTCTACTGCACAACGGTTTGTCGTACAACATTTCCAGCTACAACTGTTCATCCCACAACGGTTTGCTGCCGGTCTCAGTCTATAAACTGCTCCGCCCCTAGTGTTGCCTGCAGTTGCATCGTCAATAGATTCTTGCTCGTAATCTCCTCCTTCCTCGCGACTAGCTCCTCGACATCCCACTCAACCGTAAGCACCCTCCCATTCAAAAACTGGCTTCTCGCTGGGTCTGCCACCAGCCACACAATGGTACCGCCAGTGAGCGCTGGGTCGTTGTAATTGAGTTCGGCCGCCCGAAGGGCCTGCGGGATTATCTCTGTGTCGTTCATGCCGGGGTTGACCGCGATAGTGAGAAGCGTCTCCGGGTAGGCGGCGGCGAGGGCGGTGGTGTATTGGATGTTGGCCGATTTGGACATGGCGTAGGCGGCTACGAAAGGCCAGACACCCCAGGCGGTCGAACTGGTCAATGTGATAATCCTGGCCTTGTCGGTGGCCGAGGCCCAAGGGAGCGCGGCCTGGAAGAACTGCTGCGTCACAATGTGGGTCCCTTTGACATTGACTTCCTAGATGGGGATGATTGATATTAATTGTGACTGTTCGTACTGCCGAGCACGTATTTGGGTCGTTGATCTTTTACCCCCTAAAAAGAGGCTGCTAGAGGTCACTTACGAAGTTCTTGAAAAAGATGTCCGGATCCTGCTCGTGCATCATCTTGTCACTCTTGCTACACTCCACCCCAGCATTGTTAACCAGCACATGAACCTTGGGGTACCGAGCGTTGATCTCAGACCATGCCTTGGTAACTTGCTCAGCAGACGAGATATCCGCACCCAAGGCAAGTGTCTCGAGGTCTGGATTGATCTTCTTCAGCTCTTCCTCGATACTTGCCAGCTTGGTAACGTTGGTGGCGACGAGCACTATAGCCTTGGCGCCCGCTTTTGCAAAAGCCGGTGCGATGCTCTTGGCCCCGATGCCGCGGCTGGCACCCGTTACAACCACCGTCTTGCCCTTGAGCGAGTTCCCTGGTTTAGCTGGGTCGACGGCAGGATAAATTTCTGTGTGAACCTTCCTAGTGAACTGACCCGAGGTGACAACCCAGTCTTTTGGAAGGGTTGCTAGATCGGCCATTGCGGGGGACTTGGCGATATGACAGCTTTTTAGAGTATAGATGGCAGATGTGAAGTGTAAAGGGAATGAGTCTCGAGAAGCTGATGAGAATTTTCATAGGTTTCTTCGGGTTTAAGTAGACAAATAACATGTGACGGTAAGCCTAACGAGGGGGCAAATCACTGTGAGATATGAGACGATCAAACCCCTGAGATTGGCTAGTACTCCTAGTCAATCTCTGTTCATCCCGAACACGTTGTTCCACTTGTACTTAACACGAACCAGGCACAAACTGCATCATGAATACGCGCCATGCGTGGGCTATGGTATGGCGATACCTAAAAGGGTGCTTGGTCTCAAAATTCGGCCTGATATGGTTAGTCGAGTGGGCGGCACCGAAAGGGCAAACCGGTTAGAAACTCGGCCTAACTTAAGAAGAATAGGCGAAGGAAGCCTACGGTGGCTTGGTGGCTGATTTACCAAGTGACGCACTACGATATAATGGGCTAGCAAATGCTGCTGACAAGAAGCCTACCTGTATTCTCCGCGTTTGCATATCCCATCCTTCGGCAGTAAGTTACGCACGGGGGAACTAACTCTTTGGGGCTTAACGGCTGGGCAAACTAGCTTTAACAGGCTTGAATGATCCGCACGTTAAGCCCCGAATCGTTAGTTCCCGCGAAGGATGGGATAATCCCATTCGCACCTTACCTAGTTGGTCCTATTTCTGCAACGACCGTTATCCATTTTGGTCCTTCCAGCCATACACTTACTTTACATCAGCCGCGCATCAGTCATAACGTTGACAAATGACGACGTTATCTCCGAGTTTTTTCGTCTTTGATAGTAAGACGGAGCCGAAGAGCGAGGATGGGGGGTTGATCTATTGCTTATCAAAAGAAGCCAATGTCCAGTGGCCGAAGTTGGTCCGAAGGGGAAGACCGAGAAAAAGTGGGTTGTGTCCGTTCTACCATTTCTATGTATAGCAGAAGCATGGTACCCCAAATCATTTGACCATGTTGACCCAGGCAACGCCAACGATCACTATTCTCATCAACTAGGTTGCTTTCCGTGGTAGGTCGTGTACATAGTGACGGCTGAGCTCTGTGTCTGGATCCTCCTGAAATTCTGTATGGAGAAATTTTTTTAACGCCACGGTGGTCAGTTCTGCTGCTATGGCGCTTCTTAGTGCTGATGGAAAGGGTCTAGATTCAGTGCTGTTGTGGCTGAATTGATGCGTACAACACAGTCGCTAATGGCTGTCTGACTCGCGGAAACTATTTCGATTCCGTGATGTCTCTCCCAGTCAAAGGAAACTGATTGGGTTTGGCATACAGATCTAAAAGAACATGAGCGCTCGTTGAAGTACCCGTTAAAGGAAGTAGAAAGACCTTCAAAGGAGCGCTATGAGTTTGTCGACTGTTCGGATGGGCGACGGCCAAGTAACCCGAATACTCGAAAATTCGTCCGGACTCACGTCATGCACAATTATCAACGCCAGCAACAGCTAGCTGTGCAACCAAAGCCTGGACTCCAAGACATGGAAATTGATAGTCAGGACAATGATGCAGACACAATTGTTGATCTTGGACAGCCTCTAACTCTATCATCTGAGCGCTGGAGTAAGGACCCATTTGATTGTTTCCCGATACAGATGCAACCGTACATGCACGACCTTCTTAACCTCTGTAAGTCCACTGCTCCTCATGTAGCATATTGTTAGTTACGAATGTCATATAACATCCTTGTACAGGGATTTGCTGACGCCATTATAATAGACGTTTCTGCTGTAGCAGATCACGCGTACCAAATCGAGGCATATTGGGGATTCAATCCAATAAAAAAGCTCTGGGTGCCGCTGGCTTTGACCGACCCTGCCCTGCTGAATTCGATTCTGTTCTGTAGCGATCAGTTTGGGGCAAAAATGAATGGCCAGAAGGAGCGTCCCTCCGCAATCAACCACTTGAAGGAAACGATCCGGATCCTCAGTGAACGGCTTCAGGATCCTTTGCAGGAAATAAGCGACTCAACCATCGCCGCCGTGGCTCTCCTAGCCCTAACAGAAGTAGGTGCTCCCACAGTTTGACTCGAAAAACACTGAGGTATTCTCGGCAGCAATCAAGTGGCAACCACGAAAACTGGCGCACTCATATGAGGGGTATAAAGCGGATGGTAGAGATGTGGGGAGGCTTGTTGGCCTTTGAGTGTAATCCAATCTTGCATGATAAGCTTTGCAGGTAAATTAAATTGCACCCTTGTTGATCTGCAATGTTTCCTAACACAGTATTAGAGCGGATATCTGGGGCTCGGTCTATGGCCTTTCGAAACCCTACCTGCAGATGGGGAGCAGAAGGGTACAGCCAAGCGTCCTTCGAGGGAGCGACGAAACAGAAAGAACTCTTGCTCCCGGATTTCAGGCTGTCCACGATGATTATGGGTTTGACCCACATCTTTTCGACATTCTCCACGAAGTCCATACCGTGACCCAGGAAATAGACATCGTCAACCCACCAACGTCAGAGGTGATTCCCTTGAGATTGCGCGAGCAAATTCGGTCAGTTCAATACGACCTTCTCTCCAGGGAGAATCACGACGACACCAGCGGATCAGGAGATCAGCTTCTCGAGGCATGTCGTCTAGGCGTCTTGCTCTACGTCGGCATCATCCAGAACGAGTTCTGGGTCTCGTCGACAAGTAAGCACTTAATATGGCAGCTGAAGTCTTGTCTGCAAAGAGGGAGCTTCGCTAGTGATTCTACGTGCGCGCTGCGTCTGTGGCTCGTTTTCCTCGCGGGCTCTCTTGTCCTCGATCCAACCGAAAGATTGTGGTTCGTCTATTCTATCGTTCAAACGGTCTCGCAACTTTCACTGCCGAATTGGTGGGATGCTAAATCGCTTCTGGAGACATTTGCCTGGACCGGAAAAGTACAGGACAAGTCCGGCCGAGATCTATGGGATGAAGCTATGAGGACGGAAAGTGTCTTACGAGAGTGACAAGTATGGCCTTTTTTCCCTCATTCGGATTTCCCTTACGGGCCTAAGTTAACTACTAGTAGGAGTAAAATACCTGAGCTATAGTTGTGCAATTGTGAATAGGCCGGAGTAAATCGAGGTGGGGCTTTACTATGCGAAGGCGGGGATTTGGCTGTGTAATAACAAACCCTGTGTACTGAAACTCGATATATAGTACATTCGAAAGAAGAAATCACACGGACATCCTCTTCCCGGACCCAGCACTACTGTAATAATACCCTATACGCAAGGAAAGTATAAAGTATACCTCACATCGCAAGTTCAATCTTCCATCCTCCTTTATCACCTCATCAACTCTCACCCTCCCCATCTCACCACCATCTCACCAACGTCCCAACAACATCGATCCTCCTATCGTCCTCCCAAACCCCCCCTCATCCTCTCCCCCTTCCCCTTCCCCATCCCCCTCACTCTCATCCCCACCCCCCACCCCCATCTCCCCGCACCAATCCCTCTCATCAACATGCACATGATACCGTTCACAATGCTCATACCTTAACCCACCAAAGAAATCTCTCTTACGTTCCAAACCCGCCTTCTGGGCTCGTATAGCAAGAGAAACGATAAGAGTGAGTGGATATCTCTCCGCTCGTGATTCCCGGAAGAGGATTTCCAAATCGAGATGGCGGAGGAAATGATCGGTGATGAATGTCCGCAGGCAGGAGTCTTGGGCGCTGTTTTCCCATGCTAAGATGCATGCGTTTTCTTCTTCGGGAGAGGGTTCGGAGACGAGTGGGTTGTTGGTGGCGTAAGACTTGGTGCAGCTTTTGACGAGTTGGTCGACGATGGTATTCTGCAGATTTGGAACGAGCCTCTTCTCGGCGAAGAGCCAGAGCTGGAGTGCGGGGGCTATGGTGAGAGGCGTGGTGTCGTCGTCTTTCATGCAGCTTCCAGTGTATAGCCATGCGTGGAAGCGAGAGAAAGTTTCGGGATCCTCATCTTCTAATGTTACGATTCCTTCCCTAGCTTCCTTGAATCTCCCCGTCAGAGCTCCCTTGAAGTAGGCGGAGCGGTGGCAGAGGAGGGCTTTGTGGATTTCGAATTTGACGTGGTCCGGCCCGACGAGAATGGTTACGATTGTGTCGAAGAGAGAGCTTGATGGTATTCCCTTGGCTTTGGAAGACTTCTTCTTCGTTGCACGGGTGGTTTTGTTCTTTGTGATGCCCGAGGTTGTATGCTGCTTGATTGGTGCAGTAGTGTTAGCAGACTTGCGCCAAGTCTGCATGGTTCTTCCTGCCATGGCTTTCGTATTCTGGTGTCCGGCTTTAGGGAAAGGTTTGGGTATCGACTGTAGGTTGGATCTGATCGGGGTGGGATGGTGTCTCTGGTGGTGTTTTTGGTATTGATGGTGAGAAGGATGGGGAGAGAGGGTGGTATGAGGATACGAACGTGTGTTGATATATGAGATGTTGTCTGATCCAGTGGTGATCAACAAGGCAACCGGGAATTCAGGGATGAGCGAGAAAGTACGATGTTGGTTGACCGTGTTCGAGATGTAATTATTCCGAGAGGGTGATGTTGTACGATCGACAGAAGAGATGAGTTGCAGAGGATTTATATATTTAGAAGTATTGTTACGGCCGGGTCGATCGGGTGGCATCTGATTGACAATCTCAAGTCCGATGGGTGTCAATCATGGTAGATCCTCGACGACATGACACTGTCACTGCATAGTGTTGATCGTTCATATTAAGCTTTGACAGGAGAGATTATCCAGGGGTACTGGCAAGACACAACAACACTGAACTCATGAAGGATTGGGGGATATATAAGCAGTGACATCCAGGTGCTGAATGTTAGGTGAAGGGGTGAAGGTCTACACAAGTGATGAGAGAGAACATACATATTATATGTATGTGGACGAGTTTGACCGAAGACACATCGTGCATAGGATGTGGCGAAACACAAACAAACACAAAGAACAGGAATGTTTGCAAGTCTTCAGGTGTCAGCGCTGTTTGCTGAGCAACAAAGGTCCCTAGTAGTTGCTCAGGAACAAATCCGCACACCGTTATATCCCTTGCACTGGAACCGAGTAGTAAAGACTGCGGGAAGTAGCCATCTTCGATCGAAGCAGTGTCTGGCCCGAGTGTAATTGATTACCGTCACGCGCTGTCACAAATGAGATAGGACATCCCCAACTCTCAAGTATACTGCATCATATCGAAATATTAGAAAATGGACATGAGAGTAACCTGTAGACCTTCAGTACTTGGGTGCACTGTTGTTGATCCTTTGTACTCCGCCTGCGCACTCGCGAATTGATTTCGGAGGAATTGTTGGGGTCTGATATTGGTCGCGAAAAGATAGTTGAGTTGTAATTCGTTAATTGCCACATATAAATTCTTCCTCAGCATATTGAATAAGCGATCTTGTAAGAAGACGACAACCCCTACCCTTACGCCATCATATTCTTTTAAATACCCCCATATCCAACTCTTCCCAACGAAATCTTTATCCCAGATGAAAGTTAATGGGCCCTTGATCCAATCGTACATCATCAATAACATCAGCACATGAGAGCATGTTCACATCAACGCTCGCTCTACAATCCCTGCATCTCATAGTTCTTGGTCCACAACTCCCGAGCCCTCTGCCTCCTCTTCGCCTCCTCATCCGGATCCACAGCCTCCACCTCGCCCCTCTCCTTTCTTGACTTCAGCACCCTATGTACCTTCCACGCCATGGCGCCATGCAGAGTATACCCGGCAATTGAAAAAACTTGAAATGCAAGCATAACATCCCATACGCTCTTACTGACACCTTGCACCGGTCCGCCAGGGGTTCCCTGCGGACATTCTGCACGACGTAGTCCAGCTGGTACAGCGGAGGTGGAGCTTTTGCAAGCAGCGAGAGAGAGGAGGACGGAGGTAAGATAGAGAAGAGCAAAGGCGAAGGAAAACCACATTGCCAAGCGCGGAGGGTTGTTGCGGAGGAGCATGTGGAGATGGATGGAGGGGATGGTGTTGAACAACGAGCAGCCCGGGAGCAGAAGGGTTTGGATGATCATAGGACTAGGCTCAAAACATACGTCAGTAATGCACAATGAACTGTTTGTGCTCGCCGGAGCTCCATTGACAGATAAAGAGATCACATACACAGTCAGATGACTTCCCAGCTGCACGATCCATACCGAACCGCAAGCGACCTCAACAACAGCGAAGGCGAAGTTGACGCATTGTACGATCGGGGCATAGACCGTCCATTTCGATGCATTTGCCCATTTCTTGTCGCCACGCCAGGAGAATCCGTGAAAGCTCAGGGTTGACATCTTTAGAGGGGGCGAGGCCCGAGCATCTATTGCCTCTCTATTGGTATGGATCGATGAATGCCCATGCGAGAGGGGTAAGCCAGAGATGTCGAGAAAGTACAGACGTAGTGTTCGATCAGTGATGGAGAAAGGTCAGTGCTGAACATGATGGATGATATCGGGGAGCTACTATATATTCGCGGGGAGGTTGATCAGCCCGAGATCAGCGCTTGCGGCAGCTAACTTCGGAAGCCTTACCAGATGTGGCGTGGTGTATTCCGTAGCCATGGCTTAGCAACGTGAGCCTTGGTCATACTTAACATATTTTCCGACACAGGAGACATAATAGCGACTGTTGGAACCTTAGACGTCAATGACTTTCTCCTATTCGGTGGAAAGAAACAAAGTCATGTAGATGGACTATGGAAAAGCCGATTGCAGCCACCCGCTGTCACACACGCAGTAGCGAGCCAGAAAAGTGGGTCTCTAACAATATATGACAATACAACTATGGACAGATAGGAGCAATGAGTCGTCTAGCAGCTTTCCTCGGTGCTTCAGCGACTCTATTGATGGCATCCCACTAAGAGGAAGGACCCTCTTCGTTGGATTATGACGGGCCGCCTTCAATTGATGAGCGTCGTTCCAGAGGAAACACCTGGTCTACTAGTAACTGTGACCACGGCCCCCAGTCAAGGAATTTCTAAAACGACTTTCCAGAGGAGTAACGGAATGGGTAGTTGCATGTGCTGCCCAAAATATCTTCGTAAATTGCACCGTGAAAATCTTATAACATTTCTGCTATCAATCGATTTCCAGCCATAGCAGACACCTTGATACGCGGCGAGGTCACACCTGGCCATATGTATCTAGGCCTTCGAGTTCAAGTAGGTCTGCTTTTATGTATGGTGAGATCTTATCTTTCGTTGCACTGATCGAATTCATCCTATCTCCAGGCTGACGATCATTGATTGTATGAGAAAGCATGGTCTTGGCGTAACTTCGGCAAACCTTCCATAATGCTACAATTCGAGCACCTCTTCCGTATGTTGTGTCTACTTGAATGACACTCGAGCAATCTCTCCTATTCCTTCACAATGACAGCTCACAAGGCTCCCATCAACGTATCCAACCTCATACACACTCTCCGCCCGCTCCGCCCCTCTCGCCGCCTCCTCACCACCTCCGCATCGCACCATACGCCCGAACCCATCCCCTCAATACCAACATGTCCGCCCTCAGCTTGTGCTTGCGCCAATATGCCAGAGGGCTTAGCAATCGATCACGATAGGCGACTGCGGCAGACGATGCCACCATACGCGCAACATGTGGTCATACAGACGGATAGGGATGATTGGGGCAGCAGGATTGAGGACGAGCCTAGCGAAGGATGTGGACGGAGCAATCTGGCAAAAACTTTGAAGGGGCTTGTGGGGAAAGGTGGGAAGTTTTATGATGTGAGTACGGTGTGCTCAGTGGCGAGCTCTCAACCTCATGGCTAAAAAGTCAAAGGGGCCGACGGTGGTGTGAATGGACGCTGACATTGAAGCCTTTCGATGCAGCCCTCGCACTCCGTGCTGATCACCAACAGCTTTCAGCGACGCACTATGAAAAATGCAGAGAATGATCACGTCGTCCATATCTATCCGCAAAATTTGAGTTTTGCGAAGCTGCCCGACAATCCCAAAGTTATCGAAAACTTTGCGTGGCGATTCCTGACCGCGGAACGCAGAGAGAATTTCCTTGGGAGCCGGGGCACTCGTCATATCAAAATCCATGGCCGAATGCCTGCAGAGAGGGGAGATGCACCCACGGCACGTGTGTATTGGTATAGGCATCGCAGTCCTACAATTCTCATCTGTGGACATATGTCACGCGATTCACGCTGTGGGATCCTGGGCCCGATTTTGAAAGCGGAGTTCAGGCGACAGATGTGGATGACCGTGAAAACTTCGAGATCCTATCCCTTCCCCCTGCCTGAATTCACAAAGGAGGTGCCATTGCATCCGCTTCATCACACGAGCACAAGCTTATCTAGTCATGTTGGGGGTCATGCTTTTGCCGGTAACGTGATCATCTACTTCCCGGTAGACTTCAAGCTGGCAAACGGCGGAGGGTTAAGTCCGTTGGCTGGCAAGGCTGTGTGGTATGGGAGAGTCGAACCTCGTCATGTCGACGGAATAGTAAATGAGACGATGATGAGCGGAAAGGTCATTGACGAGCTACTGAGAGGAATCAATGAGTTCCCAGGTTTCACGCCGCTTGAGCGCACGGACAGATTAGACATTGAGGCCGGTAAAGGGGATTATGTTGTTCGCTTATGATAACTAAATTTGCTACTTTGACTGTGGCTGTAGGTCTTGTCCTCCACACTGCTCATCTGCAAGGAAGGGATAGGTAGGTCAGAGCTTCCAGACTTCCCATCCTTGGGTGTTCAGTTGCTGCAGTACCCCACCTAACGGGCCCTGAAGTTCCTTGCCGCCTCTCATAGATTTAGGGCCTGCATAGTATTCGACGAAGCCTTCCGGTCCCGAGATAATAACGAGCTTCTTTTTAATTGAATGATCTTGAGTTTCAAGTTCAGGTTCCTTGTTGGTGCTTTGCAGGTGATTATTTAGTAGACTTTTATTGATATGAGAACCGTCTTCATCGACAAAGTATTCGATCTCGATCTTGCCGGGATATTTAGCCTTTAGTAACTCGAGTTCTGCCACTAAAGCTGTCTGCGGCTGCAGTTGGGGAATTTTTGCACCCTCCGGATTTATCACTTCCTTTTCTGACTTTCTTCGCATTGTGTCGGCAAGATTCCTTGAATTTGGTGCCAATGTTGACTGCGGCTGCTCTAGTGAAAGTGGTTGTGGTCCAAGATATGAATCTTCGCGCCGTCTGTTAGCCCAAAGAATGCGCATCTTTGGGCCATTTGTCACAGCGGATGATCGGCAATGGTGTAAGATATGCGCAATTTGCAACGCCGGCGCTATGCCGGTGCCTCCAGCCAAAAACAGAACCTGATCCACATCTTCCGGAATCTCATACTCAATATGAGGACCACGAAGATGCACTAGAACACCACGGGGGATCCGATCCAGAAAACTGGAGACCTCTCCCTGAGGCTCTTTGCGAACGAACAGTCTCAACTCTTCAGGTTCCGCGTCTTCTGATGGCGGAAGTGGCGTGTAAGATCTTGCAATCTGCAGCTCGGGCTGTATAGCCTGAACACTCCATACGCCTTTCTGCCATGCTTCGGTGACATTGTCTGTATTCTGACCTTTAGGTACAGATTTAAGGTTCAGTATACTGCTCGTTGAAGAAACTCTCTTCCTTTTCTCGAGGATGAAAACCGTGAAGTTGTACGGGTCGAGAATTCGACATCGATCAGGGGCTGTATGCCAAATATAGACTCTGTACCAAACGTACGCAAGAGTACTGTAGATGAAAATGCGACGGGGTCCAATGGGAGATTTCTTGGTGGGCTTGGTTTTGTTTGCCTCTCGTGGCGAACTCTTACCACTATCGTTGCGCTCCTTAGATGAGGGTTTGCCCGCGCCAGATGTTGGCTCTGCGGTTTTCGACGGCCTGGGTGCTGTGGATGATGGATTACTAGAGCCGAAACCTGGCGTTTGTTGAGTTGCGAGTTTTCTGCTCCGCTGGGATTGGAAGATCGAATGAACGCTGACTCGGGGGCATTTAGTGTGAGGGAACTGAAGCCATAGCCGGAGCCAAGGGGTACGTTGCATTGAGGACTTCGATTGTTGCATGAGGAAGAAAAAGAGAAAATGCGTAAGGATATCAATGTCATGATACCTTAGTACCCCGGGCCGGAAGCTAGTTCGTAATTGGAAGTTCGAGTAGCGTACCCGTCCAGCCAATAGGACGCTGAGATGGGAAGTTGAGCTTAGTCATGCAATCCTTTCTGGTTGCGGTCTTCATGCGACTTCCTTCCCAATTCGCACATGTTATTGCTCTGTGCTCATGGAGTAGTATGCCCCCTTTTCTATGATATCGTTCGCGCATTACTCATCGTCAGCATCATGATGATACACCTACCACCGCAATAACCCAGCTACCTCCAGGCTTGCCATGTCACGAGCTCAATATGCAGGCCTGCAACCCCCCAGAGATTCATTAGAGCTCGCGTCGCTTGCCTCGAGCAGCGCCGAGGACGCCCACAGCTCTCGATCGTCCTCGCCGTCAGGTGTAACCTCGTCACGTAAGCTGTCCCTCGAGGATCCGATTTCTTCAAACGCCGCAGCTGCTCGTCCCACCCCCCACAACCGTTCCTATTCTGTCTCCTCCGCCTTCGATTTCGCCTCGAACCTCTTCCCGCTCTCGTCAACAGCCGCTGGATACTCAGCCTTAGGTGACCCAAGCTCGAGAACTCTGGACTTGAACGGGGCCTCTCTCGAGAAGCACAAATCTCTCACGTACCTCAATGGTCTTTCCCTGATCATCGGATTGATCATTGGCTCTGGTATCTTTTCGTCACCTGCCCAAGTCAACATCAACGCTGGATCGTATGGTGCTTCCCTTATCGTGTGGACCGTTGCAGGAGTATTGGCTTGGACAGGGGCGGCAAGCTACGCGGAGTTGGGAGGAGCTATACCCTTGAACGGCGGAGCGCAGGTGTACCTTTCCAAGATCTTTGGGGACTGGGCAGGCTTTCTCTTCACATGGAGTGCCGTATTTGTACTGAAGCCTGGCTCAGCCGCGATCATTGCCATCATATTTGGGGAATACATTGTCCGTGCGGCGGTGGGAGCAGACGCTGAGAATGCGTCCGCGTGGATAAACAAAGGGGTAGCGCTGGCAGGTCTTACGGGTGTGACTCTACTCAACTGCACGTCGACTAAGCTTGCCACTCGGATGGGCGATCTCTTCATGTTCTTCAAATTCATCGCCCTCCTCGGCATTACCATCACAGGAATCGTGGTCGCTGCTACAGGTTTCAGCTGGAAAGACAAGCCGAACACGGACTGGAAAACACTCGGCTGGTTCGACGGCACAACCTCCGATCCTTCTAGCTGGGCAGTCGCCATCTACGCCGGTCTCTGGGCCTTCGACGGCTGGGACAACACCAACTATGTTGTCGGCGAACTCCTACACCCCACGCGCGACCTTCCCCGAGTCATCCACACCGCGATGCCCCTCGTCATCCTCTCCTACCTCGCCGCCAGCATCGCCTACATCTTCGTCCTCCCCAACACCATCATCTCCTCCTCCAACACCATCGCCGTCCACTTCGGCTCCGTGGTCTTCGGCCCCGTCGGCTCCCTCGTCCTCGCCCTCATCGTCTCCGCGTCCTGCCTCGGCGCCCTCAACGCCACAACCTTCACCAGCGGCCGCCTGGTCTACGCCGCAGGCAAAGAGGGATTCCTCCCCAACATCCTGGGACGCATCGGCATGCCCGGCACCACCGACCCCTCGACCCGCCTACAAAGGAAATCATGGGCCACAAGAGCCGTGACGCGCTTGCTCGGCGACGACGAAGGCGGGATCGGATTCACGCCTATCAACGCCATCGTCTTCAACGCCATCCTCTGCGCCGCCTACATCGTCGTCGGCGAATTCGGCACCCTCGTCACCTTCTACGGCGTCGCGGGCTACACCTTCTACTTCCTTACCGTGCTCGGCCTCATCGTCCTCCGGGTCCGCGAACCCTACCTGGAACGGCCGTATCGGACCTGGATCAGCACGCCGATCATCTTCTGCTGCGTCTCGTTGTTTTTGCTGTCGCGGGCGGTGTTTGCGAAGCCGGGGCAGACGGTCGTCGTGGTGGCGTTTGTGGCGGCGGGAGTACCGGTTTATTTTTGGAGGGTTAGGGGGAGGGGGAGGGGGAGGCGGAAGGGGGAGGAGGGAAGTTGGAGGTTTTGGAGGAGATGGGGTTGGGGGTAGGACTGAGAGGTGGAGGGTTTTGGGGCTTGGCTGTATATAGTTATGTGTGTGGCTGTCGGTGCGTTATGTATATATGGATGAATTGATACGGGTTTGATCATCGTGTCCATTATCCCTCGCGTGATTCGATTTCCGAATCTTGTTCCTACGTTGACTATTCTACCAATTATACTAGCATCTCTCCATCCTAGCTATTCAACCCAACCCAACCACAGTTGATAATAAATATCCCACACGATCCTCCCAACACCTAAAATCCCAAATTCTTCGGTCATGCCGAAGGATATCATATGTGTACTGCACAGTCCTTTGCTATTTGGTTGGAGGGTAGTATGCGGATTCCAAATCGATGATTGATGATGGAGTGGTAAGCTTGTGTGCTGTGTCGTAGAGGAGGGAGGGAGAAGGGAGGGGGAAGGCGGAAAGGGGGTGAGAGTTAGGGGGGGAGGGGATAAGGGGGATGGACGGTATGATGGTGGGTATAGATAGGGGGATGGATAGATAGGTGGGTAGGTAGGTTGGTGGGATGGTATTGGAATGGAATGGAAAGGGATTGGGATGGGATGGGGTTGGTGGTGTGGATGGATAGAAGGGTAGGTAGGAAGGTATTGGAATGGAATGGAAAGGGATTGGGATGGGATGGGATGGGATGGGGTTGGTGGTATGGATGGATAATCGCCTTCGATGATGGAGTGGTAAGGTTGTGTGCTATAAAGAAGGGGTATGGACGGTATGATGGTGGGTATAGATAGGGGGATGGATAGATAGGTGGGTAGGTAGATGGGTGGATGGTATTGAGTGTGGGTGTGGGAATAGGTTTGGGATGGGGTTGTTGATATGGATCGATGGATGGGGTTGCTGGTGTGGATCGATGATGAGGGGGGTGTTAGTGGTATTGGATGGAGATGACGATTATGGGGGGGGTGGATGGATAGATAGGTGGGTAGATGGGTAGATGGGTAGGATAGTATTAGGATGGGACTGGAGTAGAAATAGCGTTGTGAGGGAGATGGGGATGTGTCATTTTTGGAGGAAAGGATGTGGTTTTTGGTGAAAGGATGGGGTTGTTGTTATGTGTGGATGGATGGATGGGCTGTGGGACTGGAATGGGATGGGATAGGGATGTTGGTAAAGGGTGTCGGATTGAAAGAATGGGATGGGGATGTTGGTATGGATGGGTGGCGTTGGTGGTATAGATAGGGGGATGGTATGATAGTATTGAAAGGTACGAGGATGGAAAGCGACACGAGTAGGGTCTGGGGTGGAGATATGTGATTTTTGTTGTAGTTGTTGTTGACGCTGGGGGCGGGGGCCGGGGGAGATTCGGAATGGGTTTCTTCATGAAAAAGCGTTGGGGTTCGAGGCAGCGTGGTGTAGGTGGTCTGGGATAGATTTTGCATCTTGATTGTGAGTGTGCGATTGAAGTGAATCTATCTTGTCTGCGGAGGTCCATCTCGAGTCAACCCTTCGGTTTTGCAGTTTCGGATTTGTGATAGACGCAGTAGATTCAGACATTCATTGTTTCATTTTCGTATAGGGAACGGATGTTGCTGATTGCTATTTCCTCCAAATTTTCATCTTGGCTGTCTTTCTGTATTGCGCTCGGCCGTTCCTCCTTGATTGTAGGTGCTGTGGGGTCAGTATGGGAGAGGAGCATGTAAGAGACGGAGGCTGGCTTGCACACCTGATCAGATAATCATATCAGGATGTCGTCTTTGTATTTCTGTAGAAATTTGAGATCCTCATATAAGGGCTCGATGCCAAATATCTCGAATATTCGATGGGAGACTTTAGGATCTCCGAACACAGTGTTCAGACCAGCGCTCTTCAATGATTCCTTGCGCTGCGGCGCTCGTTCTATGATAGGTCGTGTAGGTTCCCCTTGGTCCAGCGGCTTACTGTGGCTCTTCATGATTTCCTTTTCCAGAAACCTCACATACGGCCAAAGGCACATTTTTATTGCGCGAATGTGGCAAAGCTCAATTCCTTGCAATGTCTCCAATGGCTCGAGGATGTGAGTAATGTCACATTGCATTGTTTGGTCTTCGAAGAATACAGCTCTTTCGAAGTGGTATGATTCGATCAGCAGGTATCTCATGCAATGGCCTCCAGCCAGAGCTTCCACAAAGCCTTGTAACAGAATGCGAAGTCCTTGTGCGCCTTTCAAGCAGTCGAGATGAGTTTGAGGTTCGGTACCGAATGGAGTCAAGAGATGGCACATACGGACCCGATGGATGCTGATATGGAAGGTTTTCTTGCCATAAAAGGGCTCTTGCCTATATTCTTGTGTTCGAGGATAAGAGCGTAGTGTGAAGATGCCTTCTGCATAAAAAGCATTGCCAGCCTCAATCCGGATCTGTCTGTTCGTCTCCAGTAGTGATAGATCGTTGACGGTGCAGAACTTCATCTTCAGAACCGACCTGCCCTCCAAAGAGTTGCTGTAGATTACCACCTGCCTACTTCTGGTCATGAGAACGTAGCGGTACACGGCATGCCGCAACTCCACGGGAAGTGCTAAAAATGGAAAGTACCCGCCGTTAGTAACCTCCCGTGGGTGTTAAATCAGGTACAGCCTTCCGATGATATCAGAACATTGCAAGAGGTATCGACACGATAAGGGAAACCCTTTGTCAGCCTTGAAGGACATCATTGCTACTCTAGTCCCTTACCCCGTGTCCAGGCGACTTCCGTCGTCTCCGCTATGACCCCGTGAAGGTGGCGGAAATTGAGGGTAAATTCGACTTACGAGGAGGATCTGTAGAGACGCCCACAGACACTACTAGCTGGTCTACGGACGCGAGCAGTGCTGTTGAAACAATGTACACTGCATATAGTCAGCAAGCAGATAAAATCAGGGATCGTCGAGTGCACGGTACGGCCGAAATCTTTACACGCATTTTCATAGTCGCGACAGTTTAGTACTGACTGAATCAAAGCATCGCGTGAGTTTCTTCCGTCTCAGTCAGAAGTACAAAAGATCTCTGGCACGTCAGTATATCTGTGATCAAGTGCTTGTTCCCAGCCAGAATCCCTTTTAGACGGCGGTCCTGCAGGCGTAATGTCAAGTAGCCTCCTGAGGATACTCAACTGCCGCTTGTGGGATGAGAACAGACAATACATACGTCCATCGCCCCCTGAGGCAGGAACGGAGCATGCATGGGTCAAATACACGGGCGAGGCCTTCGCGTGGTCTGAATTACTAGAACATCTATGTAGTCACACCTCCTACCTTTCGTTATCGGATTTCATCGGTTCACCTCCGCAGTGGGTGTAGGCGTGTTCAAACCACGAAGCAACATGTATAGTGCGCGGCCACGGTCGTGGCTGCAGCGGTCTCAGACCATATGCGGAACGGGGAACCTTGAAAGGAAGCAACGCCGACGTCAAACACCGTACGCGTAATACTCTTCATCGGTATTATGAGTTTCGACTTCGCTGGCAGATCATTCGACGATACCACGGAAGACTGCTCTCGAGTTGGGAATCTATTTCTGAGGGTGCGTAAGGTACGTCGGCGATTAGAGCGGTAGAGAATTAGGGGGTGTAGCGTCAGTTGAGATTGCTATTAGGGGCCATGGTGCACTTATCAAGTGCCCCCACACCCTCCTGATACTATCGTCCTTGTACCAGTATGGAGATATCATAAGCCGCACTATCCAAAGGTCCAAATTATATTTTCTCCGGTATCAACGTTCAGGTGTTCATATCTCGGTAGAAGTGGAATGGAACAGTGTCATTCTCCACCAGCCAAGCTGGTTTACTTTGGTCCTTGGGATGGTACAGGACCTGTGAGAGCTACTAACACAAACAAGCTTAGCGACTTAGAAGACGACATCCTCTGTATAGACTTTGCAAAAGAACACCTCAAGCAGAGAGGCGACAACAGCCCCTTCATATCGCTGTTCGCGAGCGTTCCGAGTCTTATCGCGTTTCTGAAAGCTCACAATGAAGCTGAGCGTTGTACCGCTAGGCTGGTGCTGTGCGAAATCGACGTCCATAAGTTGAAGGGAACACCGCTTTACCTGGTGAAGGACGTTGTGTCCGTCATGGGTGCCGTGGCTGCAAAGCCACTGCCAGACTTCCTGGCACTTCATACAATCCCATGCGAAGCTGTCAAGGTGCTTCCTCTAAGCAGTCTGCAATGAAGCCGAGGGTAAGTCGAATTCATCCAGATCTTAAAGTCAGTTCACTGAACCGAGACACAGCAGAATCGTCAGATCGCCAGATCTTCAATTTACCCACCACCTTTTCCACGCCTCAATGAAACGTCAATCTCTTCTCATATTATCTGCTCACCGTGGAAATTTGAAAATAATAGAAATATGCGAGCTAGAACGTGATTCGAAAGGGACTAGAAGCTCCTAGCGAATAGATTGCCTTGGGTCATGGTAACGAAATTCGAACAGGACATACAGACAGCGCTGGTGACACAAAGTCCACAATTGTGGAAGGCTATGTGATGATATGGAACCGATGAGTCTTTGCTGGCAGAGGGTATAGGATTGATAGACGTTGTGTAGTGCGGTGCGATTGAAGGACCGTCACTGGAGCGCTTGCATAACACGTTCTATGCGAGGGAATTTGCTCTAGTCCAAGCTGTCACTTATTTCGTCGTACTCTCCCATGTATCTGACATCGATATCAGAATTATCTCTAGGGGAGTTCTAGAGTAGAAGCTGAGTCGCGTAGAGACTGATAAGATTGACATGCGATGATTGGGATGCGTAGTCATATCATGTAACAATTCGTAGAGACTTGTTTTGACCATCCGAGCGAGCAGTCAACGCCATAGCTGAATGTCATCTTTACTGATCATCTGAGGAAATGTCGCGGGCGTAGATCGGACCTCAAAATGCGAGCTTCCTTCTCGTGGTCCGAGGGTCCATGGAGAGTATCCCATGTCCTGGCAAGGCTGGCATCCCCTCGGTAAAAACCCTTGAGACGGGTGCCATGCCAGGACATGGGATACGAGCACCGCCACCACCAAGATGCGAGGGCTGACTAGCGCTTATCTTGGATGTAATCTCCTTCCGCGAGGAGCTTCCTCATAAGATGGAGTCCTGGATCCGCCGTCTGGTGCTTCAGGTCTCACTGCTGATATCGCGAGATTCGTCGATTTGATGATAATTTGGGAAACCTCGTTGACTAAATCATGATACGGGTTTAGAAGTATTCTATTGTATTTAATACTGATCTAGTTTTAGGATAGAATAGTCGTGGAATAAAATACATACATAAGGTAAGGGAAGGTAGGTCTAGTATAGGTGCCGTACACAACATCACTACTTACTTCGTATTTACACTAGGTATCGGCCGTGACAATCATATTCCTCGGAGGACAATATCGTCAAGTGGTACGGAGTACTGTGCCTTTCTCAACATTGTGGCGCCCCAACCTTTCTTCGATCCGTTGAACTTAGTCCGTTGTTGGATGGTGGGCTGATGGATGCTACCTCGTATAGAATAACTAAGGTAGAACATGGCTTCAGCGGTCGCGACTCATCTTACCCTTCCAGACCCAGGCATGTTTCCCTTGTCATGTACATAGAGTTCGCAATCCCTACAGCATCCTATTTCATGCTTTCGGTGCCTACAAGGCCAACGACTTCTTCGTCTGTCTCTACTTTAAAGCGCAGCTTTCTCTTCCCACCACATTGAACCTCCTACCCACTCACCTTCCCAGATCCCTACCCTTTCTCCGCCATGTCTCCAACCGTCCATCCTCGCTTCCTACAATTTCTCTCGATTGCTGGCACCATCATCCTCCTGACCGGCATCTTCTTCTCTTTCTTGGGCGTTGACAGCAAACAGCATTTCACAACTCGAATCAGCCTCAAGCCACCATCGCCCGCTCGCTATAATCAGACTCTTGCCCGACTCAATTACGATGCCCTCCACCCGTTAAAGCCTGAACCTTTCCCTCCTCTCCCGCCACCTGATGACGATGAATACATAGCCATCTGCCTCGGCGTGCGAGAGCCAGACTCTGACATTTCAGAGTGGTTCGCTCACTACTACCATCACCACGGCATCCGACGCTTTTACGTCATCGACGATGGGAGCGAGCCTCCTCTATCGGATCGCAAAGGTCTCTACAATATACCTCCTTCGGCAATCACCTTTGACTATATCCCAAGATCAGGAAGACCAAAGGACATACAAAAGTACATGTTCTTAGAACGCTGCACGAAACCCAATCGTGGCAAACACACCTGGATGGGATATCTCGATGCGGACGAATACATTGAGATGCGGAATCCCAATGGTAGGCAACCAAAGACCTTGGTGCAATGGCTCAAAGCATGGGAGCCGTACCCGTATGTCGGGGCTGTGGCTGCGCAGTGGCTCACTCACAACAGCAACGGCTTGGAAAAGCGCCCTGAAAAATCTTGCCGCAAAGCCTTCACTCGATGTATCGTGAACGACGATTCAGGCGACAATCAACATGTGAAGATGTTTGCCAAGTTGGACTTGGTCGACGAGATCAAGAGCGTGCATCATATCGGAACAGGCAACGGCACAAAGCAGGTTGGTGAACACGGAGATGACACTGGACCTACTAGGTCCCCGATCACCCACGACTTCTGGGCCATTCATCATTACGGGATCAAGAGCAAAGAGCAATTCGATGAGAAGCATAGCAGGAACGCGGCACTAGATTGGCCAACGGCAGACGATCTGTTTGATAGAGTAAACAGCTTTGATTCGTATGAGTGCCCACAGCTGGCATCTTATTATCCATAAAGCCGGCTCAGCGATCAGAATTCGCGGTATACGAGAATTCCAGCATCATATCGCCCGCAGGCTATCAGCTGAGATATCATGCAGAAGGGGGACATCATTTATACCAGGAACGGCCAGACTGACTTCATTTGAGGCAAGTGATGGTACATATACGAGCGTGTGTAAAGCCACTATCTCAATATTTGATCGGGCATCGCGCTCGGAGACTCTCGATCAAGTTCTCTCTTGCGACGACCCGGAAATCAGGATACTTAAATGAACTGTGCCTATGTTGCAGAGTCGTTGAATTGTCGTGCTCCTCAGGTCCTGCTTATCCTTCAAGAGGATGTCATCGACTTCTTTGCATATGTACCCTACCCCGACATTCCACCACTGCTTACCGAAGAACATCACCTGAGGTTGCCCGTAATCGCTTCCGAAGACAGATAAAACCTGGCATGTTCAGGGTTCCGACTGCGTAATCGACTGATGACCATAGCTCAGCTATCGTATTTCCTTTCGTCACTACGATAACCTGCCCATTGATCGATACGAAAGTACAGAGTTACATATCCACTCTCTGCTCTGAGATCTACAAGAGCTGTTCGTTCTGTTCACAGCTGTCGTGTTACTGTCATTGGGCGTTATTGGATAATCTGTACGAGTGGTTTTTGGCTTCTTGCGGCTACCTATCAAGGTACAATGAATATACCCTACATAATCAGACCTTCAATACGCCATGTGGAGTCCTGCGCAAACAAACACGATGGTCCAGCAAACACCACTGATGGCACTCCAAAGCTACTAAATAATGAGTCAGCTTGTCATTTCCCGCGTCGTTTTGCCGTTACTAGCTGTAAGGCTCAACCATACCGTCTGGACTACCTTCGTTATCAGTATTTAGCAACATCAGGCTTGATATTCCCCAGAGAGCTCTAATGTTTTGATGTTCGCTCGTGGGGGTGCATTGATCCCGAGCTGCAGAATCACCCGCACTAGGAGACTTTGGATGTCAGCCGCGTGTATCGGACAACATCCAGTTTGTTCTTGCGACATGTTTGCCGATTCAATCTACCAAATAGGACTTGATCGAGGCCGCGATCAAAGATATCGTATAGACGTGAGGTTGGGATTGGAACATAACGTGCTGATAGCGTCCGCGATAGAGCAGCGATGGTTATGATATCGATGACTGAACGTATCGCGTGATTGTGGCGTTTGACTGCATCGACGGGAGATCTCTCTACAGGCGATTATAAAGATTTCCATTTCTACTTCCGAACTACATCGCAAATTGTCCAGTTTTGTTGCATTTATCGGCGGTGAACTCGTGTCTTCGCAATTTTGTTCGGGATGCTGCCTCCGTTCGACGTGACCACCAAGGCGGATCTCACAAAAGTGACTGCCAGAAAACCCAATGAGGCAGCTATCAAGGGCGAACTGGACCCTAACCCGTCTTATGTAGAGGCAAATTCTGCGCCGTTGCATCGGCGACTGAAGTCCCGGCATCTTCAGATGATAGCAATCGGTGGCATCATCGGACCTGGCCTTTTCGTCGGTTCTGGCAATGCGCTTCATCTAGCAGGACCGGGTGGCATCATCATCAGCTTCTCCTTGGTCGGAATCATCGTATTTTTCGTGATGCAGTCACTCGGCGAACTGGCTACCTTGATACCTGTCACTGGGTCATTCACAGAATATGCATCGCGCTTCGTTGACGATTCGTTGTCGTTCGCCCTTGGTTGGGCATATTGGTATCTGTGGGTCACAGTGCTTGCAAACGAATACAACGCAATTTCGCTGGTGATCGAGTACTGGACGGATGTAGTCCCGCAATGGGCGTGGATACTGATATTTTGGTTCATCTTCCTGGGATTTAGCATGGCTGGGATATTGGCATATGGAGAGATTGAGTTCTGGCTGTCTTTGTGAGTTTTGTGGTTGTGTTGCATGATTCGCAGTATGTAAATTCATACCTGCAACGAGCTGACTTCCCTTCAGAATCAAGATTATCAGCATCGCCATCTTCTTTGTCGTTGCAATATTCATCGATGCCGGAGTCATCGGCCCCAAAAGGATCGGCTTCAAGAATTGGCACAACCGTAATTTTCCCCCCAAGCCAGATGACTTCCCACCATTCTGGATGTCAGCTGATAGGATCGCCCACAGCCGGCGCTTTCGCTGACTCTATTAATGGCGTCGCCGAGACTTTCGTCATCGCGGGTACTCTTTACGCAGGTACGGAGATGGTAGGTATCACTGCCGGCGAAGCCGGGAATCCACGGCAAGCTGTACCACGCGCCATCCGTCAAGTCTTCTGGCGAATCTTGATCTTCTATGTGGGCATGATGTTCTTCATAGGCATATTGATTCCGTGGAACGACAAGCGCCTGTTGTCCAAAGGATCCAAACCCGCGAAATCCCCGCTCACCATTGCACTCTCAGATGCAGGAATCAACGCTGGGGCTTCGATCATCAATGCGGTCATTGTGGTTGCAGTCATCAGCGCTGGGAATTCATCGCTATATGTTTCTTCTCGGACGATGCTGTTTTTGGCACGCAATGGAAAGGCACCAAAGATCCTGGGGATGGTGAACAAGGCTGGCGTGCCATGGGTTGCATTATTATTCTCCAATATAGTTGCATGCATCGCATTTCTGTCCGTTTCGAAAGGTGGTGGAGCCATTTACGATGCCCTGATTACCCTTTCTGGTGTAACGACCTTCATCGTCTGGCGAGTCTAAATTTGCCACCGTCTTGTCGACTTTGTGCTAATCTCTGCCACAGGGGGACCATCGAAGTTGTACATATTCGCTTCCGTAATGGACTCAAGGCCCAAGGCCAATCGATCGACAAGTTACCTTTCAAAGCCCTGTGGTATCCCTACGGCACATACGCCGCATTAGCAGCAAACGTCTTTCTCATTTTCTTTCAGGGCTACACAGCCTTCTTGACTCCATTTAGTGCGTCCAATTTTGTTGTCAGTTATATTCTGCTGCCTGTTTTTCTTATGCTACTTGTGGGTTATAAATTGTGGAGGAATACTAAGCTGGTCAAATTGGAGGAGATGGATATCTGGACGGGACGAAGAGTTGAGGATGAGGGATTACCCCTAGAGATGAACGGTGTAACTTATAGAGCGAGAAGAAAGGCGGTCGGCTAGTAGCACTCGATTGCAAATGCGTGGACGTACGCTGTAAAGGAGGCATAACACGGGCGTTGAAGAGATGAGACAACTTTGGAGCAATGAGAGAACATTCTTCTACCACTCGTAACCTCTCTAATAGATGTTGTAGACTGATGGGATGTCAAGGGGCATCCTAATGCAGTCCCATGTCTACTTCACTTTACTCCGTGAGCCTATCAGACCGCCTCTGATTAGCTTGCGCTTCGTCCCTGAACTTCGCCTACTTTTTGGATGCTCTTGAACGGATGCTTTCCCTTTAACGTCACAACCTACTTTCCTCTCTTTCCCTTAACTCAGTCAACTAATCTCAATGATCAGCCTAAGCAGAGTGTCTGTCTTCGACGAGGCGGCTACTTGGCTCTGGTGTCCTTATCTATTCTATGGCGGGCATCAAGGCCTCTCGATTATTCTAGCGACTCCAGTACGTAGAGGCCCACACCGCAGGTCCATCTCGCCACCAACCTAGCATCTTCTCTTCGTCCAAAGTCTTCGCCTTCAATGCTCCTTTGACACCTATTTGATACTTTTGTCCGAAAATCCAAGCTTGATCGTCCCTCTTCTCCTGTTCCCCAACGGTTTGGACCCACTTATGGTAGCTTTAGATCGTTGCAAGGGAGGGATATCGGGTTCGGCTCTGGACAGGCACCTTCCAATACTCGCCTTTTAAACGAGACTATGCTTCCATATGAGGCTTTGCTGTGGTAGCAGCCAATGATAAGGGTAGTCCTGATAAGAAAGAGTGCATAACAGCTAATTCATGAATATTCAACTTGTCACTTCATGCAGCGTTTGATACTTCTAGTTGACGATGCATGTATATCATACAAGCTAACGCGCGGTTGGGGTCTCATTCTTGTATTTTTTCATCGCACAGGGTTAGGCCTCTGCGATGAAATGAAGATCAAAATCCAGGCGAATAGTTGTTTGCGTGCGAGGCTACAGATACCTTCGTTCGATGCATGCTTAAGTAAAATCCTTGCTTTTATGCATTTATTATAAAGCTAAACGCAAAGGGCAAAAATTATAGTTTAGGTGCCACGTACTGACGCTCAAGCTCATCGACTTTCGCCCTTATCAGTCGCTCCACCTCGTCCAATGGTAAATGCCTCCTTTCCGGGCCCTCATCCAGCGTAATCACCTCCTCCTTCAAATCACGATACCTGATTCTAGTTGCTTTGACCTGCTGCTTTTCCCTCGCCGTTACCACACAACTCTCAACACTCCGCGTACAGAAATCGGCCCATCTCCTAAAACACATATCCGCTTGGGGCGACTTATTTAATCCAGGCAGCGTCGCAAAACAATGCGGCATCGCCTCGAATAGTACCCAAGTCACACTAACACCCTGTCCTTCCAACCTCCTCGCAATGGCATTCGCCCCATCTACAAACTGCTCCTCCCCAACCGCAAACCACATCGGCGGCATTCCCTCGCAGTTCCGTGCAAAGTTCGGGCTTACGAGTGGATGTAGATAGCTTCTTGTCTCCGCATAGATCTGCGATCGCGGGGGCTTCGTCGGCCAGAGCTTGCATGACGGGTAATCGGGATACCCCCAGGGGTGTTCCAAGTAGAGATCGTTGACAAGATTATCCTGATAGGAGGGCAGGCTGCATAGCTGATCCGGCGCAAAGCTCACGGTGGCCATACTGACGGGATAGGGGAGCGGGAAGACCAGCTGGTGGCTATGGAACGGTAGTGGGCACGCACGAGGCGCAGTGTGGCGGATTATCTGCAACAGCGCGAACAGCAGCACACCGCCTACGGAGTCACCCGCAAAGACGATGCGGGCAGGGTCCAGAGCCGGGTAGGGAGATGAGGGGAGTGGGTAGAGGAGCGACAGGTATGCCACTAGTACGTCGAGGATGCTGGCGGGGAAGGGGTGCTGCGGCGCGAGTCTGTATGCGACTGAGACGACGCGGCCGCCAGTGAGGGAGGCGAGCTGCGACGTGGTAGGCCGGTAAGCGGCAGGGCTGCCTTGCCTGTACCATGCCTCGTAGTCAGCTGCATCGAGGGGAAGTAATGATCAAAGGAAGTGGATTCTTACATGTATCCGCCCCCGTGGACATGCAATACCGTCAAATCCGTCGCCGCCTGCCGCAACGCCGTTCCCAAACTCTCGCATCCGCCCTCTGCAACAGTGGAGGAGTGTGCAACGACCCACTCCACCGGTACACTCTCTAACGCTGGCGCTACGAATTGCGCTTCGCCCATCTCCCCAATGGTCTGAAGGAGCAGCTGCCTGACATCATCCTGGCGCGGCACCGGCAGCGTTGTCTGGAAAACACTGAACCGACCCTTGAGCGATCGGGTCTTGAGGCTCTGCTCTTGGAGGTAGGAGATGGTGGGCTGGGGCACGCGGTGCAGAAAGGCGCGCAGTCTGTTAACGATTTGGGTGGTGGAGGGGTTCCAGAGGGGTTGTTTGGGGAAGCGTTCCAGCTTGGCTCGATCCATCGTCGGAAGCAACAACAATGATAAGACAGAATGATAGTGCTGTTCAAAGAAAGGCTGTTTGCGGACACGTAACCCTTCCTTTACAAAAGCAAGTCTCGATGACGGTTTCTGGGCCGTGCTGGCCGATGGGCGAATCTTTTCTCAAGCGTTGTTACCACACTCAAGCAATGCTTGGTGAAGAGCCCCGTATTTCACTATCCCGTGGCTCTGTGCCGCAGGGGTTCGCAGTTGGAAGGCAAAGTGAGGTTTCAACGTTTGGCAATCTTTGTGTTTTGAATCCTGCGGTGGCCACAGTTTGTACGAAATGATTGTCGTACAGGAGTGTGAAAGCGGTGCACACAGAGTGCTTTTTCTCGTTACTTCATTGGCCCGAGCATCAGCGCGAAGGCAAGGCTCAGCTGGAGCATGGCGTGCATCACATACAACATGCATCCCTGGCGGCGCTGGTCATGGCTGCAGGTTGCACATCCCACCCTCAGTAGAGTTGCGATGTACTTTGCCCGGAATAACAGTTAAATTACGTTACGTTATCCTTTGATCCAATTATACCAGTGGCGCTGTAATTTACCTTGCACCATTTGTTCTTAATCTGGGTATTTTTTTTGGTCTTATTCGCAGCGCTGGAGAATAGTATGTACTTGGACCCGAGCTAAGATAATGGAGGGTCGCATGTTTTGTTGGATTGAGTCGTGATGGCATTGGATGTACAAATGGAAGCGCCTGGCTTTGCCTCCACATACTACACTTGTTTGCTTGCAAGAACTTTGATAGAGTAAAATGCTGCCATGGCTGCTGGTATGCCATCCATCGCTTCAACACCTCTCGTACAAGAATCCACTACAGAGTCTCCCACTGCGTCTCTATGTCGGTAGTATGTCTAATCTCACCATCCCTTACATCCCGATCCCAATTCCCCAGCCTAGGCTCCGGCTCATCGTTAGTGCCCCGCAACTTCAGAGACAGTAGGCCTATGCTCCAAAAGGGACGTCTAGAGGCGACGGAGTCGTTGGTGTTTCGTGGCGGGCGGGAGAGGTAGTCTTTCTGGCCGGTGATTTGCTGGATGAGGGGAAGTAGTGCTGGGGCGCACGCGCAGATAATGATGATGTTCAATTCAATACTGGGGGAGGAACAGCTGTCAGCGAGGAGATTCTGGGTTACTGGAGGGTATGAAGAAATTATGCTTGCGCGATCCAGAGGATGCCGTCACCGGCGGCCCCTGGAGAAAGGTAAGTGGTGGCTATGTGGCCGCACAAGGGATTCAGCTCACAACTCCAATCTTCATAACTCGTCAATGCCGCAAGCTTGGTGGTGCGCACTATGGCACAGATGGCGGCGCTAGAGGAAGTGTCAGCTGGATTCATTGGCTTGAGAGTAAGGTCTCGGTTTACAAGACTCCTAAGCTCATGAGTACGGATATCGCAATCCTTCTCTTTGCTGACATCTGTAGGTTATAGATGACTAGGAGCGGGAAAGATGCCAGCGCGAAATCGGCGACGGCAGAGTACGCTGAACGCCAATCAGGGGGCCTTCATGAATCTAACAGTGGACGCTCGCTCACCGCCCACAAACAATGCGAGGTGTTCCAGGATCTTCGGATTCCAACACGTATGGGGAACCAAGGGAGTCCAACTTGCATAGGTAGGCGAGCATTGTACAAAGAGTAAGATGGAAGTCAGGGCAGAGAATATGAGAAGCGACCCAATGAGGAGATACAAGCCCAACATTTGGTAGCGCCTTGTTGTACCCACGATGCGGTGCAAGAACAGGAGGACTGCAAGCTTGGGCACTGCGACACCCATGATGCCAGGGGGCTGCTTATGAAGTCCCATTTGACTGCAAGAAGGAAATTGCCGGGTTTCAAGTAGTACTCGTGTCGTCCCAGACCGAGAGTCGTTGCATGATAGATCATGGCCAGGATTACGAGAACGAGTGTCTGTACTGGTGAGCGTCTCTGTCTCGAGGTTGATTGATGAGCAGGTGAGAACCCACAAGGGAGAACACAATCACAATATCGTCTGATCCAGGGCTGCGCAGCAGCCGGAAGCGCGTGTACAGTCTTGCTGCAGTTGCAATCACGGAGAGCGATGTCAATGCGGAGAAGACGCCTATTATAATTGGCGCTTTGGTCTGGTCACCTCCGACCGGAACGGGGAGTGGAGGTACTGCCATATTGCACGTAGTGGGAGTGGGTTTTCTTTTCAAACAGAATTCTTACTAGCCACAGTCGTGCTGCGCTGTAAAGACCTGGGGGAGCAAAAGTTGGGCCTGATGTTCTCAATTGAGGCGAAAGCAAGACGGAGTGTCAACCATGCTTTGTCGTGATGATGGGAGGGTTTTATTACTTTGGGCGAGCCACACGGAGGTCAAGTAGGTAGACGGTAAGAAACGATTGGGCCCACTCCAGCCCTCGCTAAGTTCACCAAGCTATGGCACCGACTCGATGTGAAAAGCAACAAGCACCAGATGCACTTGATCGATTTGCATCGACAGTATGGTAGTGTTGTGAGGATTGGCCCTAACACTCTGAGTCTCGCCGACCCAGAGCTTGTGCCTCTCATTCACGGCGTCAAGACCGAGTTCCCGAAGGTATTTAAGCCTACTTCGAAGAATACGGGGCAATGACAGTCAGGCTGACTTACAAAATAGCGATATGTACGACCATTTTGCGCCCTGTGTCAATGGCAAAGCGGTCAACTCGTGGCTTTCAGTTCGGGATGCTAGGATCCATGCCTCCATTAAGAAGCCGGTTGCCAATGCATATTCGTTGACAACCCTGGTGGAATATGAGCCACTAGTAGACGAGATGATCAGGAAATTCGTCATTCGGATCGAAGAGACTGCCGGTAATCAGGTTGATGAATGCACTGATATGGCACTTTGGTTGCGGTTATGTACGTTCTCGTTTGCCGGTGCATAATTTTGGGGCTTACTTCCCAAGATGCTTTCGATGTCATTATGCATTTGACATTCAGCAATACGCCAGGCTTCCTCGAGGCAGGCTCCGATGTGGATGGCTTTATGTTTGCTCTCGATCGGAATCTTGATCGCTCCGCGCTTGTAAGCACTGCTGAAACCTTGTGTCGTGAATTGCTCTGATATTCATTAGTTGATAACGATGCCTTGGACGGCATAGCTCGTCAAGCACAACCCGATCGTAGGACTCTTTTTCAAGGATAGCATCATATTCCCCGCATGGGCCGCAAAGCAGATCAAGACTCGCATGGCTATCCGCGACGAGGAGAAAGACGAGCACCCGCGCCCCAAGGATATCCTAGATCGTTTCCTCTCAGCTGCTGACTTAGATGGCTCTACTAGTTACAATTTTCCCCTCATTATGAATTGGACTCTCACAAACATCATGGCGGGTGCTGACACCACGGCCATTGGCCTTCGCGCAATCCTGTATTACTTGCTCAAATCTCCGTCGAAAATGGAGACACTGCTTCGCGAGCTTCGGTCGGCGGAATTGAGCTATCCGGTCTCATGGAAAGAAAGCCAGAAGTTGCCGTATCTTGATGCGTGCATCAAGGAAGCATTTCGACTGCATCCAGCTATAGGACTTGGCCTTGAGCGAGTCGTGCCACCGTCTGGCCTTCGATTTCCCAATGGCAATATGCTGCAGCCTGGAACATGTGTTAGCATGAATGCGTGGGTTGTGAATCGGCAAGTCGTTTTTGGTGATCAAGTTGACGAGTTCATCCCTGAGCGTTGGCTGAAGCATGACCACGAAAACGCCGCAGAATATCAAGAGCGTGTTGCGAAGATGAAGAGGGCAGATCTTACGTTCGGGGGGGGAAGTCGATCATGTCCAGGCAAATATATCAGCTTTCTGGAGACGTACAAGGTCATTCCGACGCTGCTCTTGCATTTCGATATTTGCTTGGAGAACATCTCAAACGAGTGGTCGACTTTCAATAGATGGGCAGTGCGGCAAGAGAACATCCGCTGTAGAGTGCAGAAACGACAGCCTTTACCATCGTTCATAGCTTAGCGACCTCGTCCCGCGTCACCTCGATCAAACTTTCACAAGATGGATCCTTCGTCCACACGCCTTCAACTCGTAATCCGACCGAACTGACAAGCTCTCGCCACTGTGTATCGGTACGCTCTGCAGATGCTCCGGTTGCCATCATGGTCCAGTCAAGAGAGGTCATCTTCCAAGATGCCCCTGTTTCTGGCACGACGTTTTCATTGATCAGGATTTTGGAATAGCTAGGTTCCATAGCAGCCTTCAATTGCAGTAGAATCCTACGGCAATTCTCGTCAGACCAGTCATGTAACACAGAGTGCATGTAGTAGGCACGGGCATCTGTGATATTGTTAGCAAGCTATCATATCGTTGATACCAGATTTCTCTCCACAAGCTTACTTTTGATTGGCTGCGGTTGAAAAAAGTCATGCACGGTTGCTTCAAGCCAAGGTCTTGACTTTTTCGCTGAGCTGGCCGTCTGTCGTAGCTCCTGCAATACTAGCCTCCCTTTATGGACCAATGCAGGGCATTTCACTTTTAGCTCCTCCAGGTCATGGCCCAACCCACCGCCAACATCTACAATCAGTACCTCATTATCTCCAGATTTCATCCCATCTCCTAATCTTGTTTGTACGGGATAAAAGCCTTCATCCATCCAACTCGGTCTCTCAGCATGATACCCGCTCATATGCCGAGCAAAAGCGTGCGGCAGACCTTTCTGCGTAGCCGCCCATGTCCAGGGTGTCAAGTCAGTATTGAAGGCAAACTGGAAAGGCCCATGTTGGGGGTCTTGAGGCTCTTTGTACCCCGTCTCCGCAAGATAGGCTGGTAGTCGTGCTAACACCGGCCCAGGGAGTCCGCTACTCCATTCCAACGCGGCAAAACGTATGGGGTCACAAAGAGCACGAGAGAGGGGCGTTGACGCGAAGGTTGATGGGCCGCTCTCGATTATGACAGACGTTGCTGCCAGGTGGCGGAGCAGCCGCTCCATAAGGCGCGGAGCAGTCTTGCACGCCGTGGAAAGTTGGGACGCTGTTTGGGGAGAATTGAGCCGTGGGAAAAGGCCGATGGCGATGGCGGTGTGCAGAGCAGCGCGGCGGGTGGGTTCGGCCCAGGCGAACCATGTGATTGTTTCATTCGGATCTTCGAGTTCAGCAACAAGAGCGCGGGCTTGAGTTATGAGGGTCGAGCGCGCCGACTCATCGTTCTGGAGGAAGGCTTGACCGGACGCGGATACGTCGTTCAGAGGATCGCAAATGAGATGTTTATTTGCACCCATATTCACTGACCTATGTGCAAATTACCGCGGTGGCGTTGCGTCCTTTGACATTGCATCCACTCGCAACATGTCAATGGAGGCCGAAGAGCAGATTTATGGATGTAAGAATGTATGGAGCATCGTAATTTTCCGCTGTGACCACTAGTGGGGAACCAAATTCCATACCTTTACGGTATCGGTACGGTCAACAGAACTTAGTGGGGTTGCATGTTGCGTCTACCTTTGCTGCATGGATACTGATCCTTCGGATTTGGTAGCCTAAAAGGCTATCTTGCACTCTTACAGGTGACTTGGAACCCGAGTAAGGCGAGCAAGAAGCACTTGCTGTGCCCTATAGAATAGAGCAGTGTAACAAATTCATTGATATTCGAATATGAATATCGCACTAGCTTATTCGAATAATTTCTATTAATAGTACTCCTTATAAACTCTACGCTTAGTAAGCTAGTCTAGATTACTAAGCGTTATAAATAGTACTTTATTATATAATCTAACTAAATATACTAAAAAATATACTATTTTTAGTATATAATAATTTTTCTACTAGCATATTCATATTCGAGTATATCCGAATATGAACAAAATCGTTGTCCACACCGGAATAGAGTACCAATTGTCGCCGGAGCGGCCCTTCGGAGCGGTCCTTCGGCCCATGCGGGAATTACCTTAGTCCTCTCGTAGGATAGAGTGATTGGAAAAGGAAGGAGCGAGTGGATGCACGGTTGCCTTCTCTTTGCCTAATGCTGTGCATAGGATACAACCTCAGGCAGGGATGATCGCCATCCATGCTGTCAGCTTTTACGTTGTAACGGGTGACCAGCAATGGTTGGACAGCTGGAACTTTGTCTCCAGGATCGACGGTTGGCCCACCTTCGTCCTCATCTTTCCATGAAACATTCGAGACTGGATCAACGTCAGGCTGCGCGGGAATTTGCGTCTCTGGTCTGTCTAGAGGTGTGGCACTTCGCACCATACGACTACGATTCGTCTAGTCGCTGCCTCTCGCTTAGCTTCTGCATAGAATCGGAGCATGGTGAGAATTCTTCCTGGACTATGGTAGTCGTAGATGATATGCAGGAATACCGGCCTCCGTGGTCGAGCACACGCATTCGATGAGCTGTGCCGTCAAATGTGAAACCAGAAGATCCACTGTGCTATTGTGGGCCAGAGTGAGAAGACATGGTACATTTCTTGCAGGAGGGTGGGCCATACTTCGAGACAGTATGCGCTGAGGCAAGATATCTCCGCTTGTCTTCCCATCAATTTTCGTCTTTGGCCATTCACGAGAGTCTGAAGCTAGTTCTGTCGAGACTCGAAAATGCAGTCTCTTTTCTACTGCAACGGCATTTCATTCTCGTGGCTGCTAGGGACAGCCGCTATCAGTATATTCATTTTCTCCTTTCCTCTAGCATTTTTGGTAGTCCGAGGAATATATAATCGATATTTCCATCCTTTACGGGGCTTTCCAGGACCTATCTGGAGCAGCGTTACAGATCTTTACAAATTCTATGTCGTATCTTCTCCAGATGTCTCGTCTCTGACGTTGAAGCTTCATGAAAGATACGGTGGGGCTCGTATTCCTCTCATGAGTTTAACATAGCTAACCTATGAAAGGCCCTGTAGTGCGCGTTGCGCCGAATTTGCTATCTTTCAATAAAGCACACATGATTGCGCAAGTTTATCACAGGAATGCTGGCAAGGATGATTCCTGGACTCATGGAGCGCTCGGCGAGCATCCACCCATGGTTCAAACCAAAGACCACAGAGAACATGTCAAGAAGCGTAAGGTCATCGCACCTGTTGTATGTATTTGCAAAACCCCAACCTTGTGGCGCCTTTAATTCGGCCTTTCAGCTCTCTTGGAAGAGCTTATTAAGATTTGAAAGCTGGGTGGACGAGGAGACTTTGAGATTACGGAATAAGATTAAGCAGCGCTATGTTGAGCCAAAATGTGCCGTCGACATTTCCGACTGGATCAAGTGAGTCGGACAGCCTATGAGGATATGCTTGAGCTAACACACTTCTTTAGATGGTACTTGTACGACACTATGACGCATGTCATGTTTCAGCGAAGGTTAGGTTTTCTTGACAAGGGCCGTGACGTTAGAGGTCTACTTGCAGCTTTCCGCCACACAACTTTTGTCATTGGCCTTATGGCGTTATTTCCTTACCTCTTAGGTCCACTGGTGAAGCTTCCGGTCATCAAGAACCTCGTGCTTCCACGGAGCAGCGACAAACAAGGAGTCGGCAAGGCCATGAAGGTCAGTATGGCCCCTGACCAGTTTTCAGCATCTGGCAATAAAGGATTATCTACAGGAACAGGAGAGACTGACGGAAAGCGCAAAGCCTGGCCAGAGTCTACACCACTCGTAGGAGCCATCCTCAAAAACAAAAGATTAGCTAGATGATTTGCTGACCTCAAACCCAGACTTCTCGACTCCCAAGCAGTTCACAAACACGCGATCAGCGACGAGGACCTGAAAACCGAAACCCTCATGCTGTTAGTTGCCGCACCAGACACCACCTCCACTCTCATCTGCTCCATTATAGACAACGTGATCCGGCGACCAGCCATCCACGACCGTCTTCTATCAGAAATCACCTCATTCTCCACCAAAGGCAAACTTAGCACCCCTATTGCCACCTTTCCCGAAATCAAACGGATACCCTACCTCACCGCCTGCTTATACGAAGCAGCACGCCTCTACCCTTCAGTGCCTGTTCTTTTTCCCCGTCGCGTATCACTAGGGGGCTTACTCCTAGACGGGTGTTACATTCCCGAAGGAGCCACCATCGGTGCAAGTCCCCCAGTCGTCAACCAGGACCCAGATGTCTTCGGTGCGGACGCTGCCGAGTATCGTCCCGAGCGCTGGCTTGGCCCACCTGAGCAAGTTGCGCAAATGTACCGATTCGTATTCACGTGGGGTTTTGGATCTAGGAAGTGTGCCGGGAAGAATTTGGCACTGTTGGAGACTTACAAGCTTTGTCTGATGGTGCGTCGTTCCCCACCCCTGAAAGATTCCGAGCGACTTTACCCACCTTCGTCCTGGATTGTTGCTAACCATCTTCGTGCGCGTCAATTAGATGTTCAGAGACTTCAATATTGAACCAGCTGGACCACGTCTGTCGGACTCAAGAAGGGAAGATAACGGGTTTGCTGTCTATGATAAACTGACCTTGTTCCTCACGGAGCGAAAAACAAGCATCTCGGATGAGAGCCGCTAGCCAGACTCTCTTGTTCGCCAATGAAGAATATGCTGAATTCTAAGCCACAGCGAGCAGGAATGAAGGAAAGACATCTGACGTAGCATAGGAAACGCCTAGCTGGGGAGGTGGAACAGAAAACGAATTTCAAAAAACTGATGTGTCCGGAATGTTGTTGTGTCCGCCCGTTCGGTGGGCAAATGCAGCCATTGTTCTGCCGCTTGCAAATTGAACCATCTCCAAAGTAACTTCCCTCATTGATGCTACCTCTGATGAAAACTACAAATCAATTAGTGAATGCGGGTACGCCAAACCTTGAGACCCCACCTACCAGAAGTCAATTTCAGTGAACTTAGAGACCATACTTCCAAAAAAGAACAGAGAAGGACATGGCAATAAGACAGTAGTTGGAAGATTTGTAGACTTAGAATTGCTGCCAGAAAGCACATTCGTAGACAAGGACGACGTGTGGCGATAAGGATGAGAACATTTCATTTACGAAGGTCACCCTAGGTATGAATCACCATAAACTATCGTTCCCCGAACGAAGCTTCCATACTAAGCAGATGACGTCTGCACATATGCACAGTGCCATGTGTCGCCACTCTCACATCAGATGAAGATCTCCAGAATATAAGAAGGAGGGATAAACAGAAAGGTCTGATGACAGTGACTGCATCCAGTGCAATCATTATATTTGAGATAAACTCGATTGGCTAGACCATTCATTTCAAATGCTTAGCGCTAGGTTTATTGCATGAACCTAGGCCGGAGACTACATACGACTCAACGCGGCTTCAGAGTGACCGCTGCGGGCATTGTGGCCATAGGCTCGTAGGGCTCTTTATCCAAACCATGTCGCTCCAGCCATGATCTGAGAGGGCGCCTGCATGGGCTAAAAGAGAGTTCGGATTTCAGCTGGGAGGGATTGGCTGGGTGGCACACTTGAAAGAAACTCCTTGGCCACATGTTGTGTAACGCATGAAGCATAGATGATGTATGACTCACCAATCACCTCACAAGATTCACTTTCTATTTACCGACAAGAAAGAGGAAGATCCTCCATCGTGAAGGGCAATGGAGCCTTGACAGTAGGGCAGCCAGCGAATATCATGACAAGAATCGAGCTGACCTTTTGGGATGCTTGCAATGAGCCGAGAACATCAAGCCCATCCTTCCTTCGCCAACGGTCCACCCTCGAATTCATTCGGCGCTGCTGCATCCCCACCGTTCTGTGCTTCTTCATCCTCCGCAGTACCGACCCCACCCAAGCCCCAGCCCATCTTCTCCAATTCCCTCGCAAAGAAGTTGTACTCGTCTTCTTCGCCTTCGTGATCCCTCTTCTTCTTACCCCCATTCCCCTTCATGACGTCTTTGAATTCTTTCAGATGCCACCAGTGTACCAGACTACGACTAGCCTGTTCCAGCGGCAACGATTCATCGACGACGCCGTCGACATCTCCGCCGCAAAGCCACTCATCTCGGAGCTCCGGCCGGCAGTGCAGGTAGATAGCTGTGATGACCCTCATGTTGGTCTGTCGCCACTTGCGGCCACAGTATGGTACCTGTGATTTGAAGAGCTTGAGAGTGTATAATCTAAGGTCCGGCTGGGGTATCTTCAGTGCTTTACGCAGGATGGTGCTCGATTTGTATGTGACAAGAAGTAGTACGCGGTGAGCTTTTCGTTTGGTGATCTTTTGGAGGAGTCGCAGCAGATTTATGTTCGTAAGGAAAAAGCGCGGAGCGTAATTCGTGAGTGGCGTTTGGGGTAACGGGCCCGATGTTGGGTAGCCAAGTTCATCGACTTCAGGTCGGGCAGTTGGTGGAGGAGTGGAAGGTGGTGATTGTGATGTGGGTGAGCGACGGTGTTTGAGGATAGGTGGAGGGGCGGCTTCATCGTCGCTTGATGAGGAGGGGGAAAGGGCGGGCTGAGGTGGTGAGGTCGGAGGATGTTTGGAATTGAGGTGACAGAAATAGAAGAAACTGTAATCGATCAGTGAGCAGAGGAAAGAGTGAAGGTGAATAGATGGGTCCGCGCACTCGAGATCCTCGCGGTCATTCCTTTGCACGACAGCGACATCGACATCCTGATGAGCGAAGAGTTTGAGGATGAGTGGTACGTAATTTGCGTCCACGAGCAGTTGGGTGAGGTATTCGAACTTTAATATGTCTTTTGCAATGTCAGTCAAGAATATCGACGTCTTATTTGGTAGTGATAAGCGCACGAGATAATTTGAACCATTTTAGGAGAATCAGGAGAGTCCCAGCGACAGCCTTCGAAGTGATCTCTCTCGATCGGACCCCATTTAATTCTTCCACGACGGGATCTGTACCGTCTTCATTGTCGGCAAGCTGTCCATTCGCTAAGTTGTTAAGGTGCGCAGAGGAATTGGGATTCGTCCTCTTCCGAGCAGCGCCGTCGCCATCTTCTGGAGATCCGTTTGGTAGACCATTTTGGCCGTTCTGCGCTACCAATGCCGAGACATTACCCAACAGTATTCTCCAGAGGACCATGACCACAGATTGGAGACTAGGTAAAGTATCACGCTAGGGTTCGATTAGTATCAGCTATCATGACCATCCTGTCGAAAAACATACATAGTAATTGTTGATCGCATTCAATCGGTTTTGCACCACTTCGTTGTCCGTTTCATGGTCAATTCGAGTGGTTTGATCTTGATCATTGTTTGAAGACCCTTGTGCAGCGGCTACATCGTCATCTGCATCGTCAGAGTCTGAATCAGAATCGTCTTGCATACAGTCTCCGTCCTCCTTGATTGTGTCATTCCAGCCTCTTTCATATTTGATATACTCCTCGCGTACATCCCATAGTTGCCTTATTGACCTCGACATACGCATCCTACTTGCGAACAGCTGGCCAGCTTCAAGTATAGAAGCCGGCACATCACCGCCCTCCCATCTCTTGCCAACGAGGTGGTCTAAAAACTCGGCGTTACCCTTGCCACCAACCACGTTACTCGTGTCATCGAGTGGAGGATACAGAAAGGGAAAATTCTGATTAGTCTGGTAATTTTGCTTCTTGCCCCCTTTGCCTCCCGGCCCGGCGGGAGATGGTGGCGGAGATGGAGCAGGAGTTGCAATATGGACCGGCTGATGGAAGATAGATCTTCCAGTATTGTTCGTATTCGAGACAACTGTAGCTTGGAGGTTCTCTTGACTTGCTTGTCGGCTCGGATGCGTACTCAGCGGTGGTAAAATGGAATTATTCTGGTCTTCAATGGGGACCAAAGGGGGCGGTGGGCTGTAGGCAGGGTATTTCGAAGTGATTTCTTGACGAAAAAGATGGTAATCCAGAGGTGAAGCAGTGATGAAGCTTTCATCGCGCTCACCGATACCAACGTCAGATCCTTGCCGAAGCGCCGCTTTGGCCTCTTCAATTTCGTGAAAGTTGCCAAAGATTAGAAGGACGGATTTCCAGAAGAGAAGTAGCACCTACGGGGCCCGATATCAGCTTGAGTATTGACGAGTGACCTGATGGACCATTACTCACTCGCGGAAGAGGTATGTAAGAATTTTCCTCCCACCGTAGCTTCGAGATCATTTGGGTCAAGACGATCAGTATGCCTGGGTCAAAACCCGCTAAAAGAAAAGAAGTTTAGGCACGGTCAGATCGGAGGACCAATCGTGATACATACCAGTAGCCTCGCACATCTGGACGTCTTCTTGCAAAGCACGCTGCCATCTAGTGGCTTCAACTAAAAGGTACAGGCAGGTCAGTGTTTGGTTAACCTCAATCTGCTTGAGAAACCTCGAGGAAGCAGCTTTCTCGTCTTGCGACCCGGATACTTCAGCAGGCGTATCGAAGTCCCTACAGTATATTAATCAAATTTATGTCGAGAGATGGGGGGACCAAAAGGGAAGGAAGGAGTGGACTGACTGACTGTTCGCTTTCCAACAGCTTTCTCAGAACATCTAACAGCTTCTGAACAGCACCGTGTTTGCTCAACATCCGTGTTCCTTTGATGATCCAATCCAGCTGAGCCATGGGCTTGGTGCTTTGAGATCCCACCCATTTCTTATCAGCTTCGGTCAGATCAACGTTTTCCGCTTCCCCTTCCGCTTCAAGCCCAGCAGTATCTCCCCACACCCCAAGGCTAACGTAGGTCATACAATCAAGGCTTTTCACGCGAGATGATAAATCAGGGTTGTCGAGGGCTTTGATTGCCCCAACGATGAAGCTTTCACGGTCTTCAAATTCCACATCTGTCCACTCCAACGCCTTGTCTGAAGGATTCGATCGTTCGGCCTGCGCTTGCTCCCATTTATCGTCAAAGGTTTGCTTCGCCCGAAGTAGCATATACCGCTCCTCCTCCGTGTACGAAAACCATTCTTCCAGCTCCTCAGGGAATGACCGTGTCTCCGAATACTCATAGGCGTAGGCGGTGGGCTCGGTTCTTGGCAGGTTTGTGACTAACTTCCTAAGTTGTAGCAGGCTCAAAGAATCTGTAGGATTGCTGGCTTCCTCCTGCGATTGGGATGGAGCCGGCGGAGGGGGCTGCTGGGGCGGCGCAGGGGTGGATCCTTCACGACGAAGGATGGGGCGACTGATAATGTGGGGCGGGCTAGGTACGGCATTAGCAAGTATCTTCGGGCTGCCACCCGACTGGGCATCCTGAGCCCTCCTTGTTTCAATGCGAGCATTGAACTCGGACTCGGACGTGTCGGTGGGGGAGATCGTCGATATGTCAGCGCCAGCCTCGTCCACTTCATCTGCCTTCACAATGATAGCATCACTGTCTTCTGGTGCGCTTGAAGGACCAGAAAACTCCATTTTCACGACTATAGGATTTGCACATGGGCACTGCTGCGCTGATGGCGCGGGTCAGACTCAGGGCATGAAAGGAAGACAGTCCATTCAGTGTAACATCAAGGGCATGGGTACCTGTGAGACATAGATACGTGCCACTGGTAGCATGCTGCACCTCGTCATGTGTTAGGAAGCTGTTGATGCAGGGCAGTTCATTCCCATTACAGCGTTCTAGTTCTAGGTCTATCGAACAACAAGCGCTTGATCACACGCGCGCGTATTTTATGTCGGCGGTTTCTTCAGCAAACCCTTAGCATATTGGGCATGTACAAGTAGTGGCCTGTCCTTCGCGCGCAAAAATACCACACTTTTCTGGGAAAATTGCAAAACTGCCACACCTAAGTTGTAACACTACCATACTATACCCCTGAGTACTAGGTCGAGCTCCCCATGCTCCAGGGATAGCTCCCCTAGGAGGCCATCGTTACTCCTGAATTTTTTATTCCCCCTTGGTTAATGGCGACGTCGAGAATATCTATTATACCCGTTATAGGCCGATGTGCGGGGAGCTGTTGTGCTGGGGACTGATCTTCGCGGGGTTGATGTGCGGGGGGGTGCTGTGCTGGGGACTGATGTGCTGAGGGACGGATGCATGGAGGCTACTGGGCGGGAGCGAGCTACTATGCGTGGGCCCTGTGATATGCGGAGGCTGTATGCAGCGTTAGGGGGTGGTGATCAGGGAGTACTTCGCCGTGCGAGTGTAGTATTTTTATAATTTAGGGGTGGTAGCTTTGTACATTCCTTAAGAAAGTGTGGTAATATTGTATCTTACCACTCTATAATAGAGTTTCTTTTAATTTTATCTAAAAGCCATCAGTGGACTGAGTTGGTTGGGCGTCATCTTCGACCAAGAAGAGTCCAACCAGGGTAGAACGTGGACTATAAGAGGTCACCAAGGCTGAACGATGGTTCGTGTACCTTTACTTGAACAGTATCGTTACGGGCATATTTGATCTTATAACCACAATCTAATCCTGGGAATCAAACGCCGACAGCGACGTGATGCTGCAAAAGGTATTGACGGCCGTATCAAAGTCGGGTTCTCGCCTGGAAGGCTTGGACAACGAGTTCCTCAAATGGATAAATACAACCAAGCTGCGTACGACGGAAGAGGATGCTCGATTGGTCGTAGAACTAAATCGCTGGAACGCCCTGCTGAAGGTTTTGGAGGACTGTGGTGCTTCTCAGAGTCGGCCGAATAGAACAGATGCCGTGATGATATTCGGCATTTTTGAGACAAAACCTCTTCCACAGAGTCTCCCATCACCAGAAGGAATATAGCACAATATGATCGGATTATCATAAAAAATCGAAATACGAAGACGATAAAGTTAACGAGAAGATGGCCGGACTTGCAGTCGAGGATGATTTTGTTCCCGTCATCGCAACAGGAGGAGATTACCTGGCTTTAGAAAATAATCTAGTCCAGAGGAACCTCTGACACTCCGACCAACATGCAGCAGCAGTAAGGAGATCTGTCATAGATTTGATAGACAACTAATTTCACGTCAACGTCAATGACATGGACCATACAAACTAATATGGACCTTTGCTTGCTGCTGATTCTCGGCCCGGAAATTTGGCAATAGTGCAGTATGTCTTGTCTCGAAAACCCAAAATTCATCTTCAGGGTGGGCACTGTCATAATGCTCCACAAGCCGGCGCGCACTCATGAAACGGCTCAGTGGTTCGAAATTCGCACAGTAAGCGGCGCTAGAAATATTTGAAAGCAGATATCGAAATTAAAAGCAACACGAAAAAGAGCAGGCACGTTATTTAGCTAATATTGACAACGTCGATTTATAGTTTTGTCTGATTTGGAAAAAGATAATAGCACCCAGTGAGAGAGGAAGGGGACTAGAAATGTATGAGCGAGTATGAGGTGGCAATGAGAATTCAACTCGAATTGAAAGGGTAGCCGAAGGGGGAGAGGCCGAGAACGAATACGTAACAGTGTGAGATCAGAATATACGATATCTTCTCATGGAAGAGCTTGGGAAGTCTAGATGCGAAACAAATCGCTGTGGTCAAACTTGTGCCACACAAAGGTCACATGGACTAGACCACGATTCTCTACAAGACACACCCACCCTGATTTCTTAGGCCCCACTCCATCTGTACCATCCTTGTCCGGACGCCCAGCTTCACCAATCGTTCTCTCATTTCCGCGAGTCTCCTTGTTGTTGCCTCACCTACCTCACCCTTGCCTCTCCACATCATTTCGGCTGCAGCAGCAACTCGAGGCCACAACATGAAATCCAAACAGATACCATCGGTCAGCTCTCCCCATAAATGGACTTCTCCGCCGATGACCAGATGCTGGAGCTCCTCAGGAATGTCAGCTAGCGGATCATATGATTGAATTTGTCGCCAGTTCTTGTATGGCGCGCACCAGTCAGCATAAGGCCGTTTAATAGGGCTATCGTTGCTGTCAGATGGATCGATGAATGTGCCGAAGCCACAATCAAGGTACCAGTCCTCACAGGCCCCGAATAGAGCACGATGACCCTTGGCGACAATAGCCTTGAGTGCGCCTGGTCGCCAAGCTTGGAATATTGTCTCTGGCGGAAATTGGAGATCCCATTCGAGAAGCATATCCTGCCACATGTATGGTGTCATTTCTCGGGCCTTTACTAGACCGACGGCGTGGTCAAAGAATGTCTGGAGAAAGGGCCTGATGACTTCCTTCGAAGACGATCTTACGCCGGGATCCAAGGCGTATGCTTCGAGATTCAGCTCGTCGCCCCCAAGATGGAAACGAGAGTTGAAGACAGAGAGACGTGGCAAGAGGTCGTCAAATAAGGTTTGCAAAAATGCACAAACATCTGGAGAATTCAGTCTTAGCTGACCAGAAGGTGGCTCCTGTGCGTACTTATCCCACGGACGCTCATTGTAGGCGGCTATTAGGTCAGGATAAGCGTGGACAATGGAGCCAGTATGACTGGGCATATCGATCTCAATATATACCTCTACACCACGGTAAAGACCATGGCGCTGGACTTCGGTTAAGTCTTTGACAGTCCAGACTTGGTCTTCTCGATAGGCGCCTTCTCGTGCGAGTTCAGGTAGAGCAGGAATCTCTAAAGGCCACGATTGGGAATCTGAGGCATGCAAATGTAATCTGTTCAGCTTGTTGAGCTCCATTGCCTCAATGGTTCTCAGTACATCTTGCGGGGGTATCCAGTTACGAGAGATATCGAGATGGAGACCTCGGTGCTCATAGACGGGCGCGTCTTTTACGACTAATGGGGCATAGGATGTATAGACATTATTGGGGGAACTCGAATGCGCATAAAACACCTGACAGAGAGTATCGAATGCTCGTAAAGCTGCTAGTGGAGAGACGACATTGATAACCGTCTTCCCATCATTGCTAATTTCTATCGCGTAAGCTTCCTGGGAGATTGACGTCGGAACGTCAGACTCTTCCATGACTATGATCTCCTCAATACGGAGGGCTGAGTGAGTGGGGGACGGTTCGAATCGAGCTCGCCTGGGATGGAATTTATCTGGTACGAAATTGTATCTAAACATCTTGAGCTTCATGCGGTCAAAAGCACGCAGTATGAGGTCTGCTGGCTGCTGCGAAGGCTTCATCGTACATGCTGTTTCGAGCCGAAGTCTAAGTGGCACATTGCTTAGCGTGCATATAAAAATCGAAGGATACACGATATCCATACCCTTGCTCACGACTCAAGTTATAATACCACGCAGTTCTATGGTCACTGACAACGGCTTTGTTCGTAACAAGCTTCAGAGTCGGAGCGAGCCACAGGACATTGCTCCCAGCCTCGAGGACTTTCGGATGGGGCCAGACTGCCATTTCTCATTTCGTACTCATCGAAGAATATTCACAGAGCGCTAGATGTATTGCTTTATATTGATGAGAAAGAATATTCTTCAATGATGCATTGAGGTGAGTACACGGTGCGCTGGTCTCCGCGCTGTTGCACGTAAAGGGATATTCAAAGACGTGAAGGGAGAATAAAGCCTTTTAGAAACGGGGCAGAGCAGTCCTAACTCACCATACTTAAGGTAGCTAGTGGCGCGCCTACGCTGCGCCAAGTATACTAGTAGGTGTTGGTGTGGGGGTATATATGTACTTTATCGGTGTATCCTTTTACGGGCGTTATAGCCTATATAAGAGGACTAGAGTCTTCTAACCCTTTTCTAGAGCTGAAGGCGGGGCTATCAGCGGAAATATTCTATTATATCTTAAGGGGCGCTAGGTTTAATCCTCTCAGCGCCCTCTATAATCCGTAAAAGTCGTACCTCTAGGCTATACTTATAGGCTAGACCGATTAGTTTAATAGACCTTAATAAAAATAAATAGAATTAGGAGAGTACGCCCTTCTACGCCCCGTTTTCGCTATAACTTTCTCGGTAGTATAATATAGTTGAATAACCTTATTATCTTTATATATAAGCCTAAAAGATCTTAATTATATAACTAGTTAAGACTAGCGGTAAACGGACGCGGGGGCGCGCCCTCTTAAGAAAGGGGAGCTGTGGGGGTATATATATACTTTATCGAGGATTCAAGTCTTCCAACCCTTTTCTGTTGGATATTAGTATCAGCCCTATATGCTTGGCATGGACTACAAATAGCCAAAGAAAAGGTAGGATGTGTCTTGTCGTCTTCTGATATTGTTGCTACTATGGGGGTTGCTAAGGAGTAGGAATAATAGGGGCATCTGGCTCCCTAAATACATGCTTCCAACGCTAGTCCAATTACCCCTCATCAGCCAACGTGTCTATAGCTAAACAATCAACCGTTCTATTAATCATTTATCAGTAGGTCCCAGCAGCTGTCAAGCTAGTCTAGCCAGCCAATAAAACATCCCGCAAGCGTAGCGCTATTGCCATTGTTGCGGACATCATATTACCTAGGTACTTTATTGTAGCCCAATAGCTCTCCCAAGGATAGCCAAGTCTTGCAACTGATTTGGGTTCCAACTGTTAAAAAATTGATGGGGTTGGCTCCACAGACGCGGCTGCGGGCATCTTTTAGGGGTTAGGGGGCCTGCATTGCACTGCCCCCTCAAATACGGAAAAAAGGTGGTGTGGTTCCAGTATGAGTCTCTGCAAGTAACCTACCCATCATTACCAGAATGATTGCTTCTCGGGCAATCTCGCCCCAATCGCCAGGCCAATGCGAATCAATACAATCTACACCGCCTGGCACCCACCTTTTATCTTGTGCAGGATAGAAATCTTTTTTTAGCCGCCATCCAACCCTCCTTAAAATCTACCAACATTATCATGTCTCTTTCCGTCTTCCTTAGCATAGTGAATGCGCCTTTTCTCTCGTGGTGACAACCAGCTTCCGTCTCCTAGACATATTCTTGAAGGGAAAGACTTGATTGAATGGATCCTCTCGGCGTGGCGGCAAATGTCCTTGCAGTTGTCGAGATCACACTCAGAGCCACGTCAGCCTTGGTGGAATACGCGTCGAATACCAGAGATGCATCTGCGGATCGCAGGCTACTGGCCAATGAGAGTAGAATTCTTATCAGATTGCTAGAGAGACTACAAAAGCGTACTTCAATTGCAGATCCGGCCGTGCAGGAATGGCTTGAGGAGCGTCAGGACCTGCCGCGACAATTCCTCAAGAGCTTACGAGGACCTTGCAGCAATACTCAAGCTAGATCCGACGACCGCCCAACCAAACTCGCAGTCTCGTGGCAAAGCATTCTGGAATATTGGAACGTGGTCTTTTACGAAAAGCCAAGTTTATGCAGTGCTTGAACGCATCACTAGGTTACAACTCTATGCCAATACGCCCCTACTCGATGACCAGCATTCTCTTGTCGAAAGAATCAAGGACAGACAGCAAGATGCCCAACTGAAGGAACTACGGTCTGACATTTTAGGTTGGCTCACTCCACTACAAATGAGCAAGATACATGAGACGATTTCTAGAAGACCGGAGCTTGGATCAGGCCGATGGTTCTTGACCTCATCTCAATTTAAAGGATGGCTGGCGGGTAAAGTGAGTCTACTATGGTGCCCTGGAATCCGTATGTCGAAAGCATTTCCCCAATGCATTGAAATTACATCTAACAACAAATATACAGCTGGTGCCGGCAAAACGGTTATGGCGTAAGTCTTATTATTGCCATTAATGTTGATAGACTAATATGCCAAAGCTCTATAATAATCGGATTCCTTCGCCAACAGAGAACTAAAAGGGAAGTCCATCTGAAAGAGATTGGTGTTAGCATCGTGTACATTAAGTACAACGACCCTCAGCAAACACTTGAAAACATCGTTGGAAGTATTTTATCTCAATTGATTCAAGAGCTTGAAGCTGTTCCAACGGCACTTTCAAAATCCTTTGAGCAGCATCAAAAGCAGAATACTTCCCTTTCGCTGCAGGAACTTGTAGATGTGCTTACCGACGTTCTTAAACCTATGAAAAGAACATACGTTATTGTTGATGCACTTGATGAATGCACGGAGGAGATGCAGTGGGAGTTGATGGAAATCCTGAGATCAGAAGAGCTGGGCCTGCAACTTCTGCTAACTTCCCGTTTCCTTATAACATCGAGGAGGAGCTTGAAGGCGCCGACAAACTCGAAATCAAAGCCAACAAGGCCGACCTTGAATTGTATATCGACCGTCAGATTTTGAAGAACAAGAACCTCCGAAAAGTTGTTGAGAAAAGCCCGTCGATCCGACAGGATGTCAAAAGTGCTGTCGTTGTAACGGCCGCAGACATGTAGCTTAACGATGCTTGATAGCCTACTAGAATGATGCTAATCGTATTTTAGGTTTCTTCTTGCGCGCCTCCATGTTGAGTCATTGAGCAGTGCTGCAGCACTGTCCATCAAGCATGTTCGCAAAAAGCTCGAAAGTCTGCCAACAACGTTGACAGACACATATGACGAGGCTATAGGCCGCATTGATTCGCAAGAACACGACCATAAGAACATCGCCATGAAGACACTTGCATGGGTCAGCTACGCCTTCCGACCTTTGTCACTTGGTGAACTCCAGCATGCTCTAGCTATAGAACCCAACCGCACTGAGTTAGATGAAGAGGACATCATGGACGGAACAAGTATCACAGCGCTCTGTGCGGGTTTAGTTGTAATTGATCCAGGCACTAACATCGTCAATCTGGTTCATTATACTACAAAGAGCTATTTTGAGTCCATCCGTTCAGTCCGCTTTCCTGGATTCCACGCCAAGATCACAATGAGCTGTGCGACATATCTCGCTCTAGAGTCACTCAGAAATGCTAGTATCTGGACAATTGTTCGTGATTTTCCTCTAGCTTGTTATGCTGCCCAGTATATGGGTGACCATGCTCGTCTCAACCCAGAGGACACCCTGGAGCCATCAGTGCTGGAGGTTATCTACAGGCTTTTATCGCATCCAGAAAAACGCAAACCTCTGTTATCGCTGTTGGATAGCTTGGACCTTATTCGATCTGGTTTCTACCACAGTAAAAATTCACTGGGTACAATCGTAAAAAGTTCGGATTCCCTTGCTGGAGAGACTTTGGTCAGTCCTACGCTGAGTGAGGATCCGACAAGCGAAGACTATGCCTTGGATGGAAGCGAAATTGAGGAGGAATCTCTGGAAAGGGCATTTTCGGATACAACTTACACCTCCGCAAAAGGAACCGTTCAGATATCGGAGGGTCTAGAGCCGGTACATATCGTCAATCGGATGCCGGAGGTCACAGCCCTGCATCTAGCTGCATCGATGGGCCTTGCTCGAGTGGCGTCCTTGCTTATCAAAGATACCGGTGATATCGATACATTAGACGAGACTGGAAAAACAGCGTTGGCGCTAGCAATTGAAAGGGGTTTTGAGAAAGCCGTCGAATTTCTTATCACCAGCGGCGCCCGGGTTGATCTTGCCAGCGAGCATGGGCAAGGCGTCTTCCTTCTCATAATAGAGCGGAATTGGCACAGTGTCTCCGACATCATTGCGGCAAAGGCGGAGACAGAGGTTCGTGGGACCAAATCCGAAGAACATCATTCAGAACAAGTGCTGCTTGCTGCGTATCGTGGCGACTATTTTGCTCTCCGAAAAACCCTAGAACGGAATTCGGACGAAAATGGGCATCAAGCTCTAGATGTGAAAGCAATCGCGCTCTTCGTCTCTGTAGAATGTCAACATCAAGAAGCGGTAAAAGTCCTCCTTAGTGAAGATCTCGACATCAATTCAACAGACAGCGCAGGCCAGTCTGTAGTACACAGAGCAACCCGCCGTGGAGATGAGAATATGCTACGCCTGTTGCTCAGATTAGGGGCTGAGATTGACTGCCAGGACGATGAAGGCCGCACTCCATGGAGCTCCAATCTTCGTACTGGGAATGAGCGAATTCTTGACGTCTTATTGGAAGAAGGCGCTAATCCAAACGCTAAAGGCCTTCAAGGCGTCAGCGAGCTTTACATTGCAGCCCAGAATGGCGAAACGTCCGTGGTGAGATACATGCTCAAAAGTGGAACAGACGGTTCGATTCGCACGCAATTTGATTGGGCACCTTTGCACTGGGCCGCTTACCATGGCCATACTGAGTGTGTCAAGCTCTTGATGAATGCTGGGACTGAGCTCTCTCCAATTTCAGACCAGGATGCATCACCGCTGGATCTCGCCATACGAACCGACCAGATTGCGATTGTCGATATGCTAGCAAAAGCTGGGGCGAAAGAGAGCCGGGACATCGAGATACCTACAAGGCCTGTAACAGCACGAACTAAAGATGACCACAATGCAAGTCCGCAACAAACTAATAGGCCGAATCGGAGCGATTCGCGATCAAAGATCGCATTGACCTTTGATAAGCCTATTCAACAAGGTCTCCTGGTTGGCCAATTTATTTACCCGACGGTGGCTCACCTCTCACCCAATCGGATTTATCAGATCTCGAATCCGTTTGATACCCCCTCAACAGCACTGGGTGTTCGGATCGCGGAACCCCGTGCGGATATGGTTGAATACCCCCTTCCGTCAGGGATCTTTGACGCAAGCAACGTGCTGTACAAGATCACGTGCGAGTCGCCCGACTACCAGCGACTTTCTCTTTGTGACGGCAAGCAAGCCTCATCTTCCTTCGCCGGCACGATCAGGATGGTTCGGGACTGGACTAGCGGGTGGAAAGTCCGGCATCACATCCTCTCGTCTCGACAGCAACAGCATCCCTCTAAGCTTCACATGAACTCTCGTAAAGCTGGCATGGAATCCAGCAAATATCTCTTCCGCACCACGCCTGACTGGTCGAAAAGAAAAGAAAAGGCTGCCGTTGGATGACCGAGGAGGGCAAATTGCTTGCACGCACGGGGATGGAAGACGTGACGCCAACGTTGTGCTTCGAGCACGGAGTTGAAAAGCCAATGCAGGATGTGTTGGTGTCGTGCTGGGTGGGGAAACTTTGGTCCGAGGCAGTTACAGGGCAGATGAGGGAAGGCGAAAAAGCTCAACATTCTTGATATATTGTTTCAGAGGCCCTTAATTGGGATTTAGCCTCAGCGGTGTTTGACACACACTGCTATTGGTGCAGTAGACCTGTACTAGATACAGCTACTACGTAGGTTCGAATCCTACAGGGGCTGTCATTGAGTTCGGGGCAAACGTTAGTATAACACTCGTCAGTCTTCGGACTACGTAGTAGGTCTGCTGTACTACTTGATCTACAGAATAGAGCTGGTATAAGCGAAGTTCTTTAGATCGTACTTCAGTGGGTAAAAAGACTCTATAAAGAGCTAGGGACTATACTGAGCAAGCTCTCGATAGTCAGTCTCCCTTTATAGAGCAGGATACCGTGGGTGTACTCCTTTAAAAAAGACCTACGGGCCGTTAGATTCGTACTCTTAGAGTAGCTACTTGTAGTCAGAATTGGTGTAATAGGACTAGGATAGCTACCGTATTAGCTACCGGTGCATCCATGGCAATAGATGTAAAAGACAAGGACGGGGGGTTCGACTCCCCTAACCTAAGACGGTTCATGGTTCACCAGTCTATAAAATGCCTAGATTTTTTTTTTTTTAATTGGGATTTATGGAGGATCCATATCTGATGCGCTTTTCTACTGGATCGGTTTGAAGAGAGTTAAGCTTATCTGATGTGTTAACATGATCATGGTACATTGAAGGTAGCGAGGAACATGAGGGAGTAGGGGGGAAGCGCAAGGGAGCAAAGGTGAGTTTTCCAACTTCAAACTTGAACTCTAAACAAATTTTCTGTGTCGATGTCTGCCCGCCGCAAGCATTTCTCCTATACAATCTCCAAGTCCCTCTTCCACGGCGACAAAGCGACTTATCATCAACTTGTACAGCTAAACAGGAGCACGCCGACAGCCAGAGCGAGCGACTACTGGCTTCGCCGGAGCGGGATATATGGGAAACGGCGCGCCCAAGGCCAGGTGCTTTAGATTGTTCTGTACATCACCGAGGGTGGCCTCAGCCGGGTTCTGAATCCGCCGAAAGTGATAACAAGCATGCTGGTCGTTGCTGTCATCTTGCCGTCGTTGTCTGTGCTGTGGGACAGATGATAGTGCCTGCCACAATCGATAACGGGTCACTATAAGCAGATCAATTCACACCGGCTCTTGATGGTCAGTGCACTCCATATGCATATTATGTCGTTGCCAGGATGCGCTTGTATAGAAATCTCGACTGTTCTCGTGGAAGCGACTTGAGTGGTAGACACTACTTCCAACTGCGCGTAGAAGCTCTGTCTCACACAAGCACTGGCGTTGCCTAGCCTACGTCTTAGCCCATAGCTTGATTACAGATTGCCAACAATGATAAGAAGGGATGTACGTGGACAAAGAACGATGCGCCACGCCTTCTGATGCGGCCTATCCCCAAACCTGGAGTTCGGAATTTAGTTTCAGCATGCTAAGGTGCCGCCGTTAGAAAGTAGACTATCGAGATTCCATAGCTCCTTGCCTCTGTGCAACGTCTGGCGATGTCAGGCGGCGTAGATGGAACGACTAAATCAGACTCGTATATATATAAATAAGGCGCGACGTGAGTATGTGAAGCTTAGGATGCGCGATGTGAGGTTAAGGACACCAGAAGTGCAACCTGGGAGCTGCGCAGGGCGGCAACTGAAGCACGTGGCGCCGGGAGATACAAGCAACAGATCTCGACAGATCCCTTGCTAAACCGCCTCTAAGCCACAAGTCCTAACACACATGAAGAAACACGGCGCTCGTAGGGCGCTTCTGTTAGCCAACGAGAAGACCATAATACTGGACAGAAGTCCTGACAGGATATGAGACGCAGTGTCTAGGCAACTACAATGCTTTCTAGATGATCCGACGTACGATCGCATTTAATCTTCTCCGCGCCAATCAGCTAGTGCTGTTGTAGCCTAACGCCAGCACATCATGCCCCTCCCATCTCTCTCCAATCTGTTGCTGGATCCCGAGGACTCGACGAAGCTATTGATGGAAAAGCGAGGCTGATGTTGAGGGATGACATGGATGATGCAGGACGATTCAGCGTGCAGTCTTGCATCTGGTCTTGAGGCGGTATCACGAAGCCCGTTACAACCCTTGAAATTCCACTCCCTATCTCGGTTGAAATGATTCGGGCTTCTGACCCGCCAGCCATGAATGACTCCAGAGCTTAGAAATGCCCGGTCTCTCATTTGGATCGATTCTCAACATGTTTCTCAGCAGGTCAATCAGTCCAAATATCTCCTTCCTAGTCGAATCAGAAATATCTGGCTTGGTCAGTTGCGAAGCGCGATCTGCCCAAAACGTATCCGGATCAATGTTCGATAACTCTGCGACGACAAGTTAAAGCAATGCCCTCTAGGGAGAGAATCCAGGGAGAGGCTACATACTTTTGTTCTGCTTGCTATACTTCTCCAAATCCCAATACTGCACCCATGAAGGTGGTAGAAGTCCGGCTAGTTGAATGGTTCGGTAGATGATTGCGTCTCCTTTGCCCATCCCGTAGAATAAGATGTGACCAAAATTCAACTCATACAGCTACAAGTCGCATGAGCTGTGTAATCTCGGGGAGATGGCAAGGATTCCCAGCACATGGCCATGCTGCAACACTCACTGTGCAGGCAGCAGCCCAAATGTCTACTGATTTATCCCAGCTAGATCCGATCTCCCCACCTGTGAGCTCACAGAATGTCACCTCAGGAGCGCGGATGGAAATTGGTGTATTGGGCGGCGGCTTTGTTTCCTGATCACTGAAAGCTAATTATTTGCAGCATGAGCCATCGAAGCCTTCACAGACGCCTGCCTGAACTCACAATTTCCAAAATCGATGATCTTCAGATCGAAGCTCTCGGAGGTAGACGGCATCGCTTGTGTACCCACCAAATACTCCATGATGGAAATCGGGGTGACTAGGTATGGGGGGAAAGAGTCGCTGGCAGCTTCAGGATTGCATGGGATGACCGGGATGCATTCAACATCAGAAAAGTGGTCCATAAGAGCTTCTTCGGATACATCTTGCAGCTGAGGTAAGCCGAACCCGAGATTGCCGCAGTGAAAATCTGCTCTTCCAATCAGCAGCCACCCAGGAAAGAATTCAATGGCATTCTAGCAGTTTCAAAGGCAATTGCGTATGGATAATCACACCAGCATGAGCCACCCCCCTCCTGTGTATGTATGATAGACCAGCCATGGCCTGAGTTGACATGTTTTTGGGCCGAAACTGAAAATTCCGTTGAGATTTAACCTCATGCATGGTACCAACGATTTCTGTGACCAGACAATCGTGACTACCATTCGGACCTTCAATGCTAAAGTCGTCAAGGAGGCGGATGATGTTCCGATATCCAGGTTGGTCATAAGTAGAATCGTTGAGGAGATAAAGAATGCGGGCTTCGTTGTTCTTGCCAAAGATGCTTGACACGTTCAACTTCAGGGCAACATAACCGCTATATAACAGTACATTAGCTCACCCTGATAGTTGTGACAGTAGCTTAGGGTAGTCTTACAGTTGATTGGTCACATCTTTTGCGAGCCAGACCGTGGCAAACGCTCCATGACCGAGTTTCTGTAAAATACGGTACCTGTGGGTAGTCGATGCAGGGTCTCTAGGCAGCACATCGCCGAGGCGCACGGGATGATAGCCCCCTGGCTTATACTGATATATGTCCTCCATTTCGTCACTTCCATTGTAGAAAAAGGCTGGCTCTTCCATTCTCGCCGACGATGAGCTGAATGAAGAACGCTTTGGGCTCAGGGACAGTGCTTTTTTATGGTTGAAACATTGTTGGAGTATTAAGAAGTAACGGCGGCGCATACAATGTGTTGGCAGCCTTGCAGGCTAACCCTAGTATTCGTAGGAAAGGGCGCTGATAAGGAGGTTGTAGTGCACTTTTGTGTATATCCCGACCCTAAGTTTCGCGATTTTTTGGTATGTCGATAGCAAATGACGATTGTCAAAGAGGCGCCGTGTGGCTGGCTCGCGCCCTTGATCAAGTAGTACTCTGGTCTACACATGATACGCGTACTTCTCCGTCTACATAGAAGAGTTCGCCCCCTTCCGGTCCACACTTACTTCTGGTTCACGCCCTCGCTTTCTATAACCACGTACTGTATTAAATTTATTTCCGCTATAAGAGTTATAGAACGCCTAAACGCGAGTACTTCTTATAGTAAAATTAGTTATAAAATGAGCCTAGCTGAGGATCTATAGAAGTGATAGTATTAAGGCCTAAGAGTACGTGAGTACCTAGAGCACGCCCGGAGCTAGGCGACGGAGTACGGAGCTTCAAGAGTTCCGGGCTACTAACCCCTTAGGGCTGGACCAGAAGTAAGTTTTGACCAGAAGGGGGTGAACTCTTCTACGCATTACTCATCCTAGCAATCTGAGCCAGGAACTCTGCTATGGACATTAGCGATCAACATGCGATGATCGAGATGCTTGCTGTCAACCAGTATGAAAACCCAGGAGATATCTGCACGCACTTACAGCGTCCGTTGCAGCTCGCACACCGGCCGGCATTTCGAGAGAGTCAGCTGTATGCCAGGACGAGTGGCTTTCGGCTTTGCGTTCACGGCTGGATTTCTCGTGGCTGCAAATCGCGTTGATCTTTGAGCTGAAAGTCATGCAGGGCGTGCTAGCTTGGCTAGAAAGTGCATTCCTGATTGGAAATGTGGCTTATCTAGGACAGAGGGGTAGTGAGAGCTATCACCATCATCTTACCAGAAATGTCGACTGAATATGTGCGAATGGTCAGTCCTCAGCTTGCTTCAAAACGCCGCATCAAAGATCATTGGCTCGAGCAGTTGCAAAGCAGTCTCCGTCTTTGACCTGTTCTACAGTAGTCTCTCAGCTTGACAGCCAGTCGGATGAGCTCGTTGTCCTTCTATCAGCCTATCTGTGAATACATTTGTTCTTGCATTAATTTAGCTTGCAGCCAGACACATCAGTATGGCACGTTGCAATATGTATATAAGTTTGCTCACGCTCAAGGCTCCCCGAAATCATTCCAGTTCATTATTGCAATTCACGACACAAAATCAAAGAACAAGAGCAGCGACTATCTACATTGCTTTCTTAACCAGCGAACGCCATGGAGACTTCCAATCCCAATCCTGGAAGTACTATTATAAATGTTGGCGGTCGCCAGCTAGGCGTTTTATTCCCCCACGGAGTGCTTCCAGCGCCAGACCTCGAAAATATGTTGAGCCTAATCAGTCAGTTTGTTGCAGCATGGAATGCTGCGACACCTGTAAGCTCATTCGCTCGACCTTTCCTGCCTGACTGTCTAACCCGAATCTTTAGGATACGAAGGGGAAGGTTCCGACTGCTCCTATTCCCCCTTTAGTCGTCTTTGTCACGTGAGTTGGCGAAATTGCAGCGTTATTCACCCTGCCAATCATACTGATTTGAAGACCCTAGCTCCCCCCATCATACATCGAACAGTGATATCCGGCTCCATGTGTCGCTCAACATGTACTCTGACGATGGGTGGGGTGGCGATCCAAAGTCCACCGCCAATAACGTCCATGTGTATTCAAAAAACGATAATATCGAGGATGGATACGATTCATTCAAGATACACCAGAACAAAACTAGACCACAGAAGTCTACCATGGTAATTCAGCAGGTCACAGACGCTTTAAAAGCACCGTTTGGAACTTGGGATAACTCGACCATTCCGGGCTTCCCGGCAAATTTGACCGAGTGAATTCTTTCACCTAGGAATCTGGATCGACTTTCTCAGCGAATGAAAGCTCTTGTTCAATCTTTGGGCTGCGGAAAGGCTGTTTCCTGTACGAGACAGGGACAGTGTTGTAGTGCATCTCAATAGTCTACTTGGAACAGAGCATATGACGAGCTTAAACAGGTAGACTCAAAATCACTCGGTAGAGCCAAATATGGAGCCTCTGATCAGCATCCAATTCGAGCTGAATGGACGCTCTCGTCTAAACTTTGCAAGAATGCAACAGCCAGAGCGAACGGCAGAAAAATAGGAAGTGGCTGAAGGGGGGCACGGGGGAGCAACGAGCGAGCATAAGGGAGCAGGGGGGGAGCACGAGGGAGCACAGAGGGAGCATAAGGGAGCATAGAGGGAGTACATTGACAAAATGAGCCTTAGCGCGCTAGCAGAGCGGCGACGGCTGAGTCAGCAGACGGTCATGTGGGCTCGGGGAAACTATGTACCTATATAGTTTCCCCGAACCCAGGCTAATACGTGACCGCTTGTTGACCTAGGTGCCGCCGCTTTACTATAATGTCCTTATAAGTCTAAACGAGAGCGTCTAGCTAGCCTAATTTAGATGCTAGTCAGAAAGGAGCCGGTCATAGCTCCACTGACCGCCTACCACGCTGTCTCCTACGTTTGCCCTCTTTATCTTTCGCTCGCTCTTTCCCTTTAATTTTAGATGCCCGTAGCCTATAGTAAATTATCCGTGTACTAAATGCGCTATTATATACGTTGTCATCATATATCCACTCTATATAAATACAGCCTCTTTCTCTCTTCGCTCCATACGTCTCAATAGCCAAGGTAGCCTTTGTCCCGCTGTAGGCCTAACCTCAACATCGACTCTAATGGTAAAAATCAAGAGCACTGCAGCGGAGTTCTTTTAATGATGCGGAAACGAATGGTTTAGAGACATTGGACAAGACCAAGATCAATAGCGGTAAGCCCCTCCAGGATGGCACTACAACCAACTATGACTGGATCTTGTCTCGATGGACTAGGTACGATAGAAGAAACCTTAGTGCCAGCCCTTACGATATTAAAACGGCAAAGCATTGAGGAACAGTCTATATAGACTATACTTCAGAAGTGAATAGACTGTAGCGCCGGTCACAAATTTCTTGTACTATCCATTGGATGCTGCTGTTTCTGGATGCCGCAGGTTGTGGATGTCGCTGGTCATGGATCTCTAGCTGTGGATGTTGCCAATTGCGAGTTTCGCCACTTGTGGTTGCTGTCATCCCGTTCGCCTTCTGATAATGTAGCTAATCCCGAAGAGACTGTTCCATATCAACCCGTCCTAGAGACATTGCACAAGGTTGTCAGTTGCCTCACTGAAAAACGCAACAATATCTAAGAAAGTGAACGAGTTGGCCAACTCGACACTATACATAGTTGTTCAAAATGACGACAAATATTACAAAATATATATCAATGGAAAAATCGAATTGGCCTCCTCCTGAAGGACAAATTTTGAGTTCGTCAGGTCTACGGTCAGACCAGTACTGAAGATACAGCCGCCAGTAGCACAGACGTGCTGCGGGTCTGAGGCGGAACAGGATGAAGACCGCGCTCTTGCTGGCAGAAGTGCCTTGATTGCAGCCCAGAACGAGTCATTACTACAAGGCGGATTGGAAGACATGAAATTCCCAATGACAATAAGGCTGAGCTCCAGGAAAGGCTTGCAACAGGGAGGATGGGAGCAGTCTGGACGTGGAAGGTAATTAACTAGGATTGTGTTTTGATCGCCTCAAGAGCAGGATTGAAGACTTGCATATATATTTTCTTCTATTTTCCCAATATGCAACTATCTCCTGCCTTTTCCCTTTGGTTTCTTGAACACAGGTTCGGAGGTCTGTGATGACGGAGGTTCCGGTCCTCTCTGTTGTGAGTACGAGGTGGTCAATTCACTGTCGTTTTGTTCGAAGGACTCTACAGCGAAGTCTTCTGGGTTGGGTAGCTGGTTAATGGCGGAACAGATTCTTTCGTGATGGATTGGATAAAATAATTCCAAGACATTCAACGTAAACTTGTATGAAGTCCACCTCTCTGCGCCATTCTCGCTGGTGAAATCAAATTTCTTTATAGGATGACGGTAAAATGAAGTGTGGTTTTCCTTGATCAACGCATAATGCCCGTACATTCTTACAGCCTCATTATCGTGCGAAATTGAGAAGGTAAGGATTCTGTGGTTCAGCTCGTACTGACGGGACACGAGTCTATACAACTCAACGACAGCATTTGCCGCAACGGCAGCGCTATGAGCGTTCTGGCGATCTGCGATATTTAGTGCTTCGTTGCCGCATTTAACCTCCGCTGTGAGGAGTGGGAAATACATCTCATCTGTAGCTACTAGACGAGACGTCGTCTGCCAATCACCAATAGAGGGTTGTAATTTCTTAAGTTGATCAGGGGTGAATGCAGATGATCTGAGTCCTACAGCAAAGTCGGGCTGCGGGCGGGGACCTTTGACGAGGGGGATGGATTTGATCCAGCTTTCATCAACGGTTTCAATCAAGTCCTTAAGGTGTTTTGCCCCACGACGAAATAATTCTTCTGGAGCGGGGACGATCAATCGACCAATGTCTTGAATCACTCTCGCCTCATTTCGGTTTGCTATATCTTCACAAGTCGATTCAAATAGTTCATCGTTAAATAGAGAGTCTTTTGGGACTGGTTGTTCTCTCTTGAGTAATTCTTGGCAAAGGGCCTTGTCACTTTGGGCCGCTCGCAGGTGCGGTTCAGGCTGGCCCATGTAGATGCCCACGGATTCAAGTATGTGCTGGTAACGCCTACTTCTGACAGCAGGATTCTTTCCCTCTCTCAAAGAAACACCGCTGATATCCGAATCACGTCTGCTGAGAGATGGTGTGGACCTTTTTCGGGTAACAGACTGACTCATGTTGCTGTCCAGCTTAAAATGTTCTCCAGGCCAGCTTCCTTTTTCCACCCAGCGTTGGATCGGGTCGACGTTGTTACTCTTTGCGTCACCACAGAAATCTGTCCGTATTGCGCTCTCAACGATGGGATTCGCAAGTGAGGTTCGTTGACGTTTCCGAATATGTCTTTCCTGGGCTTGGTATGGTGTACGGGCAGGTCCGTTGACCTCAGCTTTATGATCCTGTCCAAGCTCTTTACTCCGCTTCCGTTTGCGATTTAAATTGAAGGTTTTGACTGGTTCTCCTAGGCGCTTAGCCCAAGTCAGTGCTCGCACTTGTACGTCAAGGAGTTGTAGAGCATACCACTTTGTCAGGCGTGGTAATGGCTGGAGAAGGAAGCTGAAATAGTTGCTTTTGTATCTCCGGTTGTTGATAGAGACGTTCTCTTCGTTGTAGACGTGCGCTCTTACGAATAGGCGGAATAGACTTGTTTTGTTTGATACCGCGTGATTGTGATGCTATGGGTTGTCAGCTGAAGAACGGTTGGGAATGTGTGTTATTACCTCGGTTTTTCAATGGGTCCAGTACAGGTTTCCCCCCATATCTCTCGACGACTGACTTTGCTCGTGGTAGGGACATGATAATTGGGAATAAATGAAAGCGAGGCACCCGTCTTCGTTGCTGCTGCTGCGCTATGGAATGGTGTTACCAACACGCCAACAGAAGAGGTGGTGGTTGGCAGGCCGTGAGCCTTGGCAGCGGCACAGTCTGGGGGTTGCGACAGTAGCCCACCAACTCAACTCAAAGTAATGTCTGTTGAACGATATGATCGGCATGAGACATATGCACGTGGGTGTAGTGCAATAGTATTGACAACTAATGAAGAAAGGAACGCATGGAGGAAGAATCTCTCTTGGTGTATTCTACGCCAAAATCCCCCAACTTGTCATCAGCCGAGGTTGACCCGGACTTCCAAAAACTAGCGCAAATAATCGGTCAGCTTACCATTGAAACCTGTTGAATGGTATGATGATTAATGAGTTATCTGCACGTGATTTGGGTGTAGTGTAATAGTATTATAATAACTAAATGGATAGATATAGCTATATAGAATAGAATAACTATTACAAGAAATCTCTATTAATCTATAAGGCCCCCTAACTAGTCCTAATTAGTAACTACTAAGGTTAACCTAGCCTAAATTATAATACTCCCTCTTAGATTAGTAATAATAAGGTAGTATCCCTATTATTAACTACTATATTCAAATACCCTTATACTTTACCTAGAGCTAGTCCTAACTATTATCTAGCTAGGCTAAAGTTAATAGGACTAATAGGTTTAATAAGGGGATTTATATATTAAGCTTTAGTATTAACCTATTTAAGATAGATTTCTTTAGTTTTAAAAACTAGTTAATAAATTAAATAGTATCTTATTTAAATATATTTTATAGTAGTATAATTAATTAGGTTAATAGCTAATTTTATAGCTACCTAGTTATTAATACTTAGGAGTACTAGTACTACTCCCTTATTATACCCTAGCTCTTTAAGTATAGGGCCTAGATATAGAGCTTCTTTATATACCTCTATTATAGTAATATATTTAGACTTATATATAGATATTACTACTAGCTTTTATAATTTAAATTACTAGGTAATAGGGCTATTAAATAGTTTATAGATATATACTCTAGTAGAGTAAGACGTCTTATAGTTATTATAGTAGGACGCGTTAGTAAAACCTACTAGGCTATTATTTTTACCTAGTTAGTAGATTAGGCTATTATTAATTATCCTAGCTAGGTAATATAATACCCTTTTCGCCGTATTTATATATTATAGAGAAGGGTTATAGAGAGAATAACTTAGGGTACTAATAGTATAAGTAATATTAGGCCTAGTTATAATACTTAACTAATTAAATACTCCTATAAGAGACTAATAAGCCTCCCTATTAGATAAGGGAGCTATATAGCTATTAGGGGTAATAGTAATATATACCTACTCTATAAGTAACTTTACTAGTAAATAATTCCCTATATTAAGCTATCTTAATAATTATATAATATATTTTATTTAATTAACCTAAATAGACTATTTATCTAGATTCCTAATAATATTTATACCTAGATAGTCTTTTAAATCTCCTATATACTTAAAGTTAAACCTCTTATTAAGTTTATTTTTTATATAGGTAATTAGGTCCTAATTATATACTATAAATAATAAGTTATCTATATATACTATAATAATAACTTTTATTATAGGGTTAATAAATATATAATAATTATACTTAAGGTAATTAAATCCTAGTAACTTAAGTACCTTATAAAGGGTCTTATACTATTTATAAGATACTTACTTAAGGCTATATAAAGCTTTATTTAGTTAATAGGCGTATTCTTATTAACTATTAGTAAAGTAATATAGTTACTCTACCTAGATTTCTTCCTAAATAAGTAATTCTAGGAACGCCGTAATAACGTTTAAATACTTAATAATTAGCCTATACTTAGTAATTAGGGTAAGAAGAAGATATTATAATAATACCTTTAAGGTTAATAAGAAGGTCTCGTTAAAATTAATCCCCTTAATTTAGTAGAAGCCCTTAACTACCTACTAGGCCTTATATCTACTTATTTCACCTATTAGCCTATATTTATAGGATAGGACCTATCTTCTTAGTAAGATATATACCTTCTAGGGTAGCTTATATAGTATTTTCTATATCTCCTACTTAGTATAATTAGCTAATTCTTCTTCGGTAGTAGCGAGCTATTTCTTATTATTAGGTCCTTAAAGGGCCTTATCTATTAATATTAGATAGAGACGCTCTTTACTAATAGTAACGACGTAGGTAAGTATAGCCCTAAACTTATTAGGGTTATTAGAAGACTTTAGGCCTTACTTATTAGTCTAGTTATAGTTAATCCGTAGTTTATTATAACTAGAATAATATAATAAATTAAGAATAATTTTTTAGGATTTACTATTCCTAGCTGATATCTTATTAATAATAGCTAATAGTATTTTAGTAGTAATTTAGCGTATTTAACTATTATAACTATTCTAATTTTAAATAGTTAATATTTCTAACTCCGCTTAGCTAATTCTTATAGTCTAATTATCTAACTTATATTAATTTAACTTAGGTAGATTATCCTAATTATATCTATTTAGACTAGTCGGCCTATTTATATTATTAGTTAGGCCTAATACTAATTAGCTATTAGGAAGAGTTATTACTAATTTATTACTAGATTTACTAGTATTATTAGTATTTTTAGTATTTTTAGTACTATCTAATACTCTCTTAATACCCTATTAATTAGGAGGAGGTACTCCCTCTAAGACCTTACTATTATAATCTAATTAGTCTAACTAGAGGTAGCTTAGGAGGTCTACGACGTAGTTATTACTATCTTCTCTATCTACTAAAGGCTTATTATCTTTTATTAATAGTATAATAGCCTTTTTATTAAATATAATATATATTAACCTAATAAGATATTATCCCTTAATATCCTATACGTAGTAGATACTCTTACTATTATAGCTAAGGAAGTAGTATTTAATAGCCTTATTATCTAGTTTCTTTTTATTTAGTAATATATTAAATAAATAGTACTAATATCTAAAAGGTTTTAGGTATATTAATAGGGGTTTAAAGCTATACTATTTCTTAAAGTGGGACTTCCCGTCTTTACTAGGTATAAGGTTCTTAATATAATTAATATAGTAGATAGCCTTACCCTAGAACTCCTAAGGTAGTCTAGTATTAATAAGGATTATTCTAACTTTACTAAATAGCGTCCGGTTCTTTCTCTTAGTAATCCTATTCTAATATAGGTTATATAGTACTAACGCGGTTAATTATATCCTATTCTCTTTATAGATCTATTAATATTTATAGCCCTAGGCGAGTTTATTATTACTCTAGATAAAGGCTAGTTAATACCCCTAATTCTTCTAGTATTTTATTCTAAAGGCGAGTTTTATTAGTAATTCTTCCCTATTAGATATATAGTCTATAAGAGAAAATCCTAATACCTTATATATAGAGACTATTATATTAGTATATCCCCTAAGAGTAGTTATATAGCTAGCTAATACTAGGTTAATATACTAGTATTAGCTAGGGATAGTAACTCTATATATAGGTATTCTTAAGGGTATTAGGTAATTTTCCCTAATATATAACTTTTATATAATTCTTATAACTTAATTTTTTATAGATAATTAGCGGCCTTATAATTAATATTAGTAGTATATACTATTACTTTAGTAGCTTTTATACTAATATAGCTATATTACTTATATTATTAAGTCTATAACGCGTTATTCTTAGTTAATATAGATAATTTAAGGTGAAAGGCTCTTATTTATTATATCTATATTATTTCTAGCTAGTATATCCTATTATATAGGAAGGCTTATAGTACCTCCTACCTTTATTTATTATAGAATATCTCTTTTCTATTACTACTAACGTACTTATAGCCTTATAGGTCTAGCTAGGTAGTTAATAAGAGATTAAACTCTATATTAGGGACGTAGTAAATATTAATTAATAGAAAATTATTAACTTTATTATTAATAACTATTAGGATTAATATTATCCTAATACCCTTAACTTTTATTAGTCTACCTCTAGTAGGTCTTAATACTATATAGTTCTAGACTAATAAATAGTTAGTAAACTTAGAGTAGTCCTAGAAGGTATACTTTTAATCTCCTAAGTTAATAATAATCTTATAGGACTTATTTTACTATAGGCTATACTTAAAGTAAGTAGTATAGGATTTATCTTATTTTCATTCATTTAGAAGATTTTACTTACTCTATTAATAATTAGGACCTTTCCTATTTTACTAATAATTATTCTATACTTTTAGCTCTTTATTTATTTTAAAGGTAAATCCCGCTAGTATAAAGTCTAGATAAGTGTAAAAATAAGTATTAATATTATAGTTATTATTATAAAAGGTATACTTCTCGCTATTACTACCTTAATATCTATTACTTTAATATTAGCCTACTTTTAATTATTTACTAAAATTACTAGTAAAAGCCTTAGTATCTTTAGCCTTATTAGCTAAGTCTTTATTAGTAAGTAATATAGTAATATATTTAAAGTTAATATCTTCCTTCCTAGAATAAGAGATCTTAGTAAGAGTATAGACTATCTATTTTATATACTTTAATAGACCTTTCTTAAAGATAGAGGCTAGAAAATCTTAATATAAGGGAGTCCCTATTTACTTTAATTAATTCTATACTTACTAAACTTAGTAAGGTAGGCGTAAAGGTCTTTAAACTAATTAGATTAGAGGGCTATTAAGGTAAAGAAGACTACTCTTCTTATTATATAAGACTCTATCTTATATAATAACTTTAATTTTACTTATATATCCTTAGCCATTATAATCTTCTTAATTATAATATAAATAGCTAGCGTATAGGTAATCTAGATAGTAGTAAGGGCTATCTTTTCCTTCTTAATATATTTATCCTATAATTTATTAATAAGTAGTACGCCTCCTTTAGTAGGCTTAATCTAAATTAGAGGTAGGTATTTAGGGTTAATAATAAGATCTAGGTTATTAATAATAAGATGGTTTTAAACTACTACTTCCTATTACTTATAATTCTCCTTACCTTTAAGCTTCTAGATTTTATAATAGTTAGCTATTATACTATTAATAATAAATAATTTAGGGAATAATACTTCTAAGACTATCCTAAGACTTATTAAAAAGCTTACTATATAAATTACGCGGTTCCTAGGTTATACTAAACCTAGGCTTATAACCTATTAAATAGTATAATAATTAATAAGTTATCTATATATAATTTAAGTATAGTATAATAGTATTATAATAACTAAATGGATAGATATAGCTATATAGAATGGAATAACTATTACGAGAAATCTCTATTAGTCTATAAGGCCCCCCGACTAGTCCTGATTAGTAACTACCGAGGTTGACCCGGCCTGAATTCCAACAAAACCCATGCTCTGTCTCGAATCTTGCATCGCTGAGTTGCAAGGCGATGTAGCGGCAACCAGATTACTAGATCCTCCGGGACAGGGTCGGGTTTCAATGCATCTATCTTGAAGGCACGTGAATGTTTCCATGACCCAAAGTCTTTGCTCATAGACAATATTTCCCCCCCGCAAATTTCTATACGATGCCGCGCTTCATTGTGATCGGTGCGGGAGTCTTCGGTGCTTCCACAGTACTTTTGTTCGGTCTCTCAATAGACTCCGCTCAACCTGCCTCGATTGACATCAATAAAGTTGTTCAAACGAAGCATGCGTCTGACTTGTATCGCACCTTGGCAGAGGAAGCTACAAGAGCTTGGCAACATGAAGACTTAAAGAGCTTGAGGTTGATTTGGGAGGGAGAGCTCGTCGAGCATCAGGAGGACGAGAGTGCGAGGCAGTATGAGCCCATAATTTGAGGACGTGTTGCGAGGATGCGGAGAAGGACAGGAAAGCTTTAGTTCTCCCCTCTCTTCCTGCATATTGTTCTCTCCATCATAAATAAACTTTTTTCCCTCCTTCCTCTCATCAGCCTTCCCATATTCGACAAGGGGGCTTTTCACATTTGTCATCCCGATTTTCAGAGATGGTGTTATCGTACTCACGCGCTTGCGTACTTATCCTCATTTTCAGGCAAGCGCTTAGATGCGACATACTCTGTGCGGTTAAGCCTCAAATTGGGATCTGTTTACTTCTCAACAAAGGCGATTATACGGTGCGGCTTCTTATTGTATATGCGTACAAAGGGCTATGGATAGATGGAACGTGATATCACTAATGTCCTATCAAACTTTTATCTTGCACACCCCGAATATATGTCATGTCATCGATACCAGCAAAGTCACGTGAGATTGGAGCTAACTACCCCGCCGCTTCCACAAATAACCTCTTGTCTCTACCTATCCGGTCTGCTCACTATTAGAGCAGCACGATAGAGCATGGCGAACACAAAAATCAGAGCAGTCTTCTTTGACTTCATGGGCACGTGCCTAGACTGGCACAGCGGAGCAATTAAAGCATTACCACAGTCCATCGCCGAAAGCGAGAGATCGAAGCTCGCTCTTGAGTGGCGCCATGACTACTTTGATGCCAACGCTGCCCGCCTCGCTACCAAAAAGCCTCCAGAGAATATCGATATCACGCTACGCAGGACCCTCGATGCTTTGCTGGAGAAGCATCCAGAGCACAAAGATTCATTCGACGACGGGACCAAGCATCAATGTGTAGTGGCATGGCACTCGATGCCAGCCTGGCCCGAAGTCCGTCCCGCCATCGAGCAGCTGAAGAGCGCAGGGTACGAAGTATTCGTATTTGCAAACGGCACTACACGATTACAGCTTGACCTCTGTAAGTCCTCCGGCTTGAGCTTTGACATGTTGTTCTCGAGCGAGTTGCTGGGTGTATACAAACCTGCTCCGGAGAGCTATCGCCAGACGCTAGAGCTGGTCAATGTGAGACCGGAGGAGTCGGTCATGGTTGCTGCGCATGCTTCTGATGTGAGGGGTGGGAAGGAGGCGGGGATGAGGACTGTGTATGTACGTCGGTGGACTGATGATGTTTATGAGGATATGGAGGTTGTTAAGGGGGAGAATGACTACTTTTTGGAAGATATGACGAGCCTTGCAGATGTTATCGGACGACTTTAAGTTGGAGATCGCAATTAAAGGTCTGTTCGGGTCGGTTCTTACCTGCCTAGCAGGACATCAGGATGACACAGGATGGACCCAACCATCAATTCGACACGTTGACGGTTTTAGACTTTATAACAATGTTTTACCTATACGCGCATAGATGGGGTTTTGCGTATCATGTAGGGTTTTCCTCGCTAATATGTCGTACATTGTACCAAGGCAAGCTTGGTGTAGGGAAGACTATTGGACGAGCTGCGGAACAGAGATTCCTCATGAGAGAGGATGACTTACTTGCGTGTATGACGGGATTTGCAGGACAAGTTTCTTCTTCAAGACTGAGAGGGTTTGATCGGGGTTGAAACTTGGGTGTCTTGGGAGGTACTTGCACTTCGTCGGGTTTTTGATCGCAGCAAAATGAGATGGTTTTCATCTCCGCTGTGGAATTGTCCAAGCTGTCCATCCATTTCATGATGTTTTGGTAGGCCTTCCGTAGGTTGCTCTGGACAGACGCGCTGTATTCAAAGGAATGCACATTTTGTTTTCCGCTTGGGTTCAACTGAGTCATGTTGTGCTATCAATTGCCTACGTGCTTCCCACCATCATTCCTCCAAGCAAGCACTGCTCGCCCATGGCCTTCCCCTTTCACTCTGACCTCTCTCCCAGCAATCTCTACCACCTCAACGCTGCTATGCTCGCCCTGGGCCGGCCAGTCTCTCCATATCTCGCACCCGGTCCATTGCCCACTTTCGACTACCATATCGGCTACCCTTCGAGCCTGCGCCATGTCTGCTACTTCTATGAGTACCACCCGGGAGTCGACTTGCTGAGCTATTTGAAGCAGTCTCGGGTAGAACATGTCGCCTTGTTCTTGATCAGACATTGGGATCTTGGTACCTAGTTGATCTTGATGTGGTACAAGTGCTGTCCTGGGTTCGAAATCTCTCACGGAGCGAGCTGTCGTTTTGTCAAAGGCATCGGGTGAGATGTAGGGCGGATTTGAAATCACGATGTCCCATCTAGAAGTTCGCCATTCCTTCGTCTTGTCTTCAAAGATGTCATCCTGAATGAAGGTGATATCATTCTCAGCGCTTGGTCCTAAATGCCCTAGCCGGATGTTGTGCTGCAGATTCTTTCTTGCAAGTTTTGTAGCAGTGACCGAGAGGTCTACGCCACATAGCCGAATATCTGTTACTTCGGAAGAGAGAAGGCGATGCAGGAGAAGTGTAATACAACCTGTTCCTGTACAGAGGTCTAGGATGCGGAGGCGCTGTGTAGGTTGTTGGTGTATGCTGGAGACTCCGGGTACAAGGGTAGCAAGATGGACCGTAAGAGACTCTGTTTCGGGTCTACGCCAAATAGATAAGCATAAGCGATGTGAAAGCAGTAGAATTGTGCAAACTGCTGACCTCGGGATGAGCACTCCAGCTCTACACATAATTTCGAGATCGCCAAAAGGCTGTGAACCTAAGATATACTGCAACGGCTTCCCTCTTTCGCGCTGATGCACCAGTTCACGGAGTCGTTGTCGGGATTCATAGTGGGCATGCTTTATGTCAGCATTGTTGGTCGCGCTTATGGCATGCTCGAGGAGCCAGCGCAGCTCGTTACGAGCCGAGGTAAGGTCTCTACAGGGCCGGAGGAGAAGGGGAAGGAGGGGATGTAGATGTCGAGCATGACGAAGGAGTGAGCTTGAAAGACGCGGCATTCATTGTCGCTCATTTAGCCTAAGGCATTGGATGGTGATTGATGGAGCAGTCGGCAACATGGGATGATATTATAGCGTGTGCAAGACTCGACACACCTCCTTAGCAATTCATTCCACCATAATTTTGCGGGCATTGCGGGGTGTCAAACGCCAAGGAAGTACACCAGTCTTGCACACGCTAAACTTACGGATCGAGTCAAAGACAGACGTCTTATATTGTTCATGTTCAACTTTATCCTGCATAGTAATTCGCTATTCGCTAATTTACAAAGGAATGAATGGCGATGTCTCAAGGTAGGACGGGAATAATTTTTACTTGGTATAGGGGAAATAGCTTCGGATTGTTATCAGTATGTTGATGCTCTGGTCCGTAGACTCCTCTTGATCTTGTGGGGAGAAAGAGAACGTCCTTGTAGCTAGTATGGAGTATGTCGTCCAAAAAACATAGTGATTTGAGATTGGGAAACCCCCATTATGGGTGGAATGGGATGGAATGTAGGCTTTCTGTATTTCGTGATGGCTCACGAAGCTCGATGGGTGCAGATAGGAGTGAAGAATGCATTGCGGGAAATGGACTTTCGGAATATTTCGAGCGAAAAACTAACGGTTCGATTTGATACTATGGCAATTCTTCATTGACGCTTGTATTCATTGTATTCATGCAAAGAACTCAGTCAAGGGCTTTGGATAGGTAATTAGTATGAGGATGGGATATGAAGTACAAACTGGAAGAGGCCGAGCTGAGGTTTGTGGGGGTATAACCGGCAGAATGGAGAAGATGATAATGAGTGGCATTTGCTGAGCGATATGAAAAATGGCACCAAAGGAGACGGCGATGTGGATTGAGTGTTGAAAAAAAAGAAGAATCGATCATGATCATTCCAATTGATTGGGAAACTACGCAGCCTTCATCACAATTAGAGTCTATGCTTTCTACCAGTGGAATGACGTTGTCAGTAGGCGCAGCTGTTATTGGAGGTTTTTTGGCCACATGTAAATATCGTACAAGGGTCGAGCCAGCCCGTTAAGAACCTCTAGATGGAATTTCGTTAATCGTCTCAAAGAAAGCTGGAGCCACGACGCATCATCCCCAGACTGTTACAATGGTTCTCACTGAAATCCCGGGCTGAGACTCCCCGAAATATCATCGTACTGAAAACCCGTCCCCACCAAGTGGAGGGTCGGAGGAAGCGACGCTGAGGGAGCCTGAGAAAGGGAAGTCGATACACGCCATAGATATGGAACAAAGACATCGTTAGTGCCTCGGTGGCAGATAGCTAACGTACTCTCGATCTCACGCCCAGTCTCCTCAGGCCGAGGGATTGTACAAGTTCGCCCATGCATGAGATGGATCAACGCAAGCTGCGAGCCATGGTACACGATCTTTGCGAACCGGCCCAGCAATTCACTCAGCCTCCTTTGAGGTTTGTGATAGCCTGCAATTCGGTTGCCAGTTTGAGATTCCAATACTGATTGAGGGCTGGTTCACGCGGATGAGAACCGATTGCTCGTAAGACGTCGCTCGCTACCGTTGCAGGGTCGTACCTGACAGGGTACTCCGGGACAAAGCGAACGCAGTTGCGTAGATGGGCGCAAGAAACGACATGGGTGCCGTCATTATCAAGCACATACAAAGCTTTGCCAGTACGTTCTGCGCGACGCAATTTGTTTTCTCCGTTACTGTCGTCTTTAAGGTCACACACGCATTGTGCGTAGGCGATGTAGATGGGCTTTGTGTTGAGTTCATTGTACACTCGCGTCTTTGATAGACGAGCGAGCGGACGCGGACCTTTGACGGTGGATTTGAGAAGCTGATTTGTTTTAGAGATTCGGCTTTCCTGCGCTAGTTGAGCTGGCGAGCGAGCCAGCTGCTTGACGGATGATGTGACAATAGCTTCCGGTACTGAGCCTCTGTTTTTCTTCGGTGGGTGTGAAGCTTTTGTATTGACAGACGACAAGAATTCAGATCTTGCTAACGAACTCTTGTACGACGTTCCCCTCTGGTGTGGATGAAGGAGCTTGCGATTGATGGGTGATCGTAGGACTTCATTTGGTTCGGACTTTCTAGGCCTTTCTGCCCGAGGTATAGTGGGATACTCAGACACCCGATGTCGATCACGAGAGACCTTTTGAGCAGGCATGGTGTCAATCCTTTGAGGATCCAGAGGGCGGCACCTCGTTACAATGTTGAGTCTAAAAGCTTAGAAGGATGCTTGACGCGTGTTGAAGTGTGGAGTGGGATCAAACGCGCCGAGCAGATCACGTGATATTGCTGATAGACTAGCCCGACGCTTATTTCCAGATCTAGATTAGATCCGATCATTGCTTGGCCATGTTCAGTCTTCGCTTTCCCGTCATACAATTCTTTGACCATGGATCTCGTAGCAGGTGTTCGCAAGGAGGGTAGTCGGTAGGTTGCTCGAACCCGGTAACTGAGCTACAAGCTGACATCTCCATGAAGAGGCGGTCGAGGCGAGTTCAAATGGGAAGATGTCCGCGACTCACAACACCGCGAAAATTACCTCGGCCACTCGCTTATGGCACCAGTTGGTCGTTGGCAAAAGAACAAAGATCTTTCGTGGTACGCCAAGAACGATGATTCACCTGCTGCCCTATCTGCTGCCGAAGCCCGGAAAGAAGAGATCAGGAAAATTAAAGAAGCGGAACAGGATGCGTTGAGCAAGGCTTTAGGCTATGAACCAGTAGACCGGAGCGGCAGCAACGCGAACACGACTCCACTAGGGCAGAAAGAGGTCGAGAAGGCTATCAAGGAGACTGCTGAGGGGGATGAGGAGGCGGAAGCCAAGGGTGTTGGTTTCGGTGTGTTTCTTGGTGCTGGAGGTCCAGCGGGCGAGGATCGAGAGACGTTGGGTGGTGTGGGCTTAGATGGAGCCGGTGGTCAAGCCACAAGAGAGCGAAGACGAGAAGGCGATGGCAAGAAGAGAGAGAGAAGGAGAAGTCGAAGTCGCGACAGGAGCAGGGAGAGGAGACACAGAAGGCATACATATGACGATGGCGTATCGCATCGGCGGCATAGATCGAGGAACAGATCACGACACAGACCTAGGGACGGTTCGGATGATAGGTATCATGAGCATAGTCGCCCAAGGGATCGATCACGAAGCTATGAGAGGAGAGGAGATCACGACCGGCCTCCTCGGCGGCCACGGGAACGAAGCTACTCGCCAGATCCGCATTCAAAACAGAGGCACTCGAGGCATAGGGATTATGACTATAGAAGATGAACAAACCAGTCATACCATGTGGGTGATCCAATCTTGTCTCACTGCGGACAGTAACATAGACTCCATGCCCAACCAGGAGGTAATTCTCTAGCTACGGTCTCGTAAATCAATGTAGGCTCATCATTCTCTCTTCCGCAGCATTGCTCGGGTGCCTCTACCCTCGGATTCGCCCTGTACAGTATGGGTATCGGCCTAGGTATCAAGTCCAGGATACGACTGGCTGCTAGCCGTATGGGCTGTCACCTGACCATTCACTCGAATTATGGGTATAGGTCTAAATACGAAGTTTAACGGGGCCATGATACGACTGACTGCCACCCTTAGTAGAGCGGATCCTATACTTGATCGCTCCTGCATATTTCCCAACACAGGACCGACTTACTTCTGGTATGGACCTCTCATGTGGAAGAAGCTTAACGCGGGACTGATATCTTTCCTTCACGCTTCTACGCGTCCTCAGAAAATTCCATGTGAAGCGAAATCCCAGCAAATTCCGTTCCCACTGCAGCGACATGTTCTCAACAATCTGAAATGGCGTAGCAAATGTCTCCTCATTTCACCCCTGCGCTAGCATTATTTCATTCCGAACTCTATTATCAAATCATTCGCGGTGGTTGAATTCCTCGTCTTGCAGCTACTTTCAGCATTGCAATGTTCCCACTTGCTTTGGAGGTGGATCCAACCGGTTTTCTTGGGGCCAAACATGTCGCTTATATGTTACCAAGCTAATTTAGCTACTCCTGCTTCCGTGTGCTACCAAGTATCCACGCTTCCTGTTCCTTTTTCCGCTTACTGTGCATGCTATTACAGGCTCATTTAGACCTTTATTCTGGCCACTTCTGCCCTAAGAATCTAGCCCGATCGCTATTTCGTACTTGTCATGAACAAAGCATGGTCTAACTGATTTCTTTTGTGAATAGGTTTATTGTTAAAGACAATGGAATTATATATAACCATCATAACCGTATCGAAAGCTTGAAGAAAGACCTTGTGTACTTGATAGGTTTTGTTAACCACCGTGACAATGCCATTGATCAAGAAAGTCGATCCATTTAATGATGAAATTTGGCTTCACAATCCCCGTCTTCCATCCACTCCCACCTCTCACTCCACTAATCCCCTTCTCCCATCTCAACCTCACTGTGCTCCATCTAGCAGCCACTCAACTCGCCTCCAACGCTCCAAGATCGAACTTGCGCCCGGTTCTGATACAGAGCCTACCCCACGGAAGGAGGAAAACATGTCATTCGATATGGAAGACTGGGTGGTCGAAGCAGCGTCACCGGGTGAGAGCGAGTCCTGCCTATGCTCCGAACCATCCTCGGAGACTAACGGACACAACCAGTCAATATACGCGTGGGACACTGCGATGAAGCAAGCATCACAGCTGACTAGCATCCCACCGCCCTGGGAGGAAGATCCACAATGCGGATTCACAAACACAAACGATACCTACGACGCTGAGCCACCTCTGCTCAGCGCCGAAGAACTGTTCGCCTCCGACGACGTATCCACCCCCTTTCCCCCCTCCATCCCTGCACCCATCCTGCCCAGCACCAGCGCCAGTGATCAGCAAGCAGCAGCAGCAGCAGCAACAGCAACAGCAAAGATCCACACCGATCCCGACCAGATATCCTCAGCCAGGAGAGCGGCCGTGCAACGAAACTGTACCGTCCGCAAAGCCAAACTGAGAAATGCCCATCTCGATCGCATCACCCGATTGAAGGCGAAAAAGTCGCAAAGTATCGCAGATGTCATCGACGTGCAAACCATCAACGATGATGCTTGTGGTGGTGGTGGTGGTGGCTTGCAAACCCCAGCACCCGCCGACATGCACGATACCATCCCGTCTTCACCGCCCTACCTCACACCGACGCAGGACGACCTGATAGCCGCTGCATCCGACGCTGATTTCGAGATCGGCTTCTCGGACACGCTGCAGGATGTTGTATACTCCACACCAGCCCCAGCGCTCCCCACCAGCCATGATCCCACGAACCAAATCTCCATCCCCCTCCCCCCTCTGCCAACCCACGCTCCCAACACCACCACCACACCACCCCCCTACACCTACCCCCAACTCATAAAACTAGCGCTGTTGAGTAGCCCCCGTACTCCGCTATCATCCGTGCAGATTCGTAATTGGATCTTGGATACTTTTGCTTATTACCGTTATGCGGATGTGCCGTGGCGAGGGGGGGTGAATGCTTGTTTGGGTGCTGGGGAGGGGTTTGTGAGGGTTGATGGGGAGGGGGGTGGGGATGGGAGTGAGGAGAGGTGGAGGGTGGCGGAGTAGTTTGTGGGTGAGGAGGGGATGGAGTGCGCTTGATGGAATAAGGAAGTTCACAGTCGATTCCCTTACTACTAGTCATAGAGTGTTTGTGGGTTGAGGAGGTAAGGTATGGGATAGAGTTAACTTTGTATGTCACATCATCATTGACTTGGCTGGGCTTGACTCGGCGCGATTGATGTGTACTTAGCCATCGTTCAGTATTTGTCGAATGTGTTGTAGATCTTATGAGCTAGAACCCATAGTTCCAAGCGAGGTGTGATACCTGCTGTATGTATAGCATCTCGCAACTTTCGCAATCTTCCTGGCTTGTCCATCACATGTACTATCTAGAATCGACGAGCAGCCATATTATCTGGGCCCAAAAACCGGTCTGACAGATGTGAAGGACGTCGATTGCGAAATTATTTATGTTACGAAGTGAACATCCAAAGCGAGGGTTTGAAACGTAAACGACCGATTATCGTTGTAGTACACTATCATGATGAAACAACAGATGAGTTAACTTGACAATGAAACTGAGGGCGCTCTCGCCTGCATGCACAACTTCCAAACGCAAACACGCAAAGATCAACCACATGGTACCAGACCGTGATTAAGTGTTTACTCTCTTCCGCATCCTGCCGACTCTTGACCTCCGCGGCCAGATTATTGCACGTTGCCGTTGCGACCGACTAGTAGCGACCTAGATAGCGTGCAATTGGTAACCTCCGGTGATGTCGTTGTCTGGATTGGCAACCACTACTGATTGAACATGGGTGATCGCGTCCGCATAGTCCTGGCCTCCCTGGGCACATGTGTATGTAGGATCTGAACCACATCTGTAAAATCCGTCAATCAGAGTTCAAAAGTGTTACGCGTATGACTTACCCTGTCTCGGTAGGCGTGCAAAGGTGTCCGCACCTAAATCGTTCATTAGATGAGGATATAGGTGGTGGATCAACTGCAATTGATTACCTCTGTTGCTGGAAGAACCCTGTCTGCCCGAGTGCATGGATCTGGTCTGCTTGGCATTGGACAGCTGCTGCGTTGTCGGTACTGCATCAGACATGATGAATTAGCCATCGGGGGAGTCGGAATTGATAGGTTGTAGGCTTACTTTAGCAGATCGCAGACTTGCGCTCCGCTTTTGCCCTGAGCAACACCACAGTGCGCCTGAATACTCGCCACTGATTGCGTTTAGCCATTGCGGAACGTAGGTCAGGTCAGTTTTTCGGAGTTCTTACAGTTGTTCTTGAAGGGGCCGCAATTCATGGCTGGGCCGTCTTTGTTATCGCCATGTGGATAATTCGAAAGCACATTTGGGCTGCCGCAGTTTCCCCCAAAACTATGTCGTGTCAGATAGAATGGTACTGAGATACGGAGATTGACAGGAGTAGTACTTTTCCAAGGTGGCAATGGCGTAGTCTATGCGAGATCTCCGGTATCAGTAACGGACGACTTCTCATCAAGGTGCATTTCATGTGAGTATTACCTAGTGTGGTACCTTGTTGCGCATATAGGTTCTTTTTCTGCTGCGCAACTCCGTCGCAGTGATAATCGTCTCGAGGGCCATCTCCGTACTGAGCTGCTGTCCTTGGAAGTAGGTTTGGTGCGGCCAAAGTAGAGATGGCCATGTAGGCGAAGGTCGACAGGGATAGCACCTTGGACGAGAGCATAGTGATCTTGATATATAGTACTAATTGGCAATGACAATCGAGGGCCACAGTGGATCGGTATTTGAAGATTTGGTATTAATTTGTGTTCAAACTTGTGGTTCGAAGGAGATGGAGAAGACTTGATTGCTTTTTCGAAAGCAAATTGACAGGATACTTATACTCATAAGCCAAGCCTTGAAGGCAGTGCAATCTACGCATCCTGTATCATGTAGTTGGATCGACCTTCAACCTGGTTCGCCAAGAAACGGAATACGCTGTTTGATAATTACCATGAGCCGCTATCGATCCATCAAAAGGCGTGCTGACATCGGCTCAAGCCGTGACAACGTAGTGTGAGTAAGCTAGGATGTAACAATGGTACCGTGAATGGCCTGCGGTGCTAGTTGCACACATCGATCCATCCACATGACCAAGATGAAGTCTTTAAACCCAGCCTTCCCTGTTTTGAGTCCTCTCAGTTTCGAGGTGAGTCTAGTGATAACCCATGCCGCTGGAATTTAGCACCGTCTGTCCTTCATCGTATTCCTCGTTCAAACGTGTGAGAATGGCTCGAAAATTGAGGCGGCCTAGGATCGCCCCTTCCGAGCCCTACAGGACTCGCTGCCACATGCCAACAGTCACATAATGCGATCGAAGCCGGGTATATTCTCCGAACCGTGTCTCCAAAACCCCCGAGCCGTTGCAAGCACTGCCCTAAAATCCCGAAGTTACATGACGGTAACTTATGGCAGGAGGATTCGGAAGGATCATGGCTTCGGCAATATCGGCATTCGATCACGTTCATTTTTAAAAGTTTCCCGCTACACAGCCGAATCACGATCACAAAGGTTCTTCCCAGTGGGACTGAGGTAAGTTTCGTGTCAAGGTATTCATCATTCATTGCATGACATTGCAGATCTATCAGCCTCGAAAGAAGTCTTGATGCTGTCAAGGTACACCATTAACGTCAGACAACGATATTCCCGGTCTGCCAGTATCAATAAAACTGATTGTAGTAAGTAAAAATATTGCCAAGAATAATGTACATGCTTCGCCGCGAGGTGTAGACCATTGCGGTAACGGCCGAAGAGGCTGAGGCCATCGGGAAATATCCGCGGGATGGGACAACGGACGGGGTACTGGTGAAACATTAACCCACGTTATACCGGACCCGCCCAATCCTTGGATCTTTGATGATACATGTGTGAGGATAACAAGGCATATCAGATGACTTTCGATGAGTATCGAGGCGAAATAATCGTTATGGACTTGGTCATGAGAGGCGAAGAATCTTATTTCATTGCTAGAAAGACACTCTCTATTCGACAACTTGGCATTCATCGCGAGGCTTCAACTCAGATCGTACTTCTCCTATGGCCTTAGTGGTCGACATTATCCAGAAAGCAGGAGTGCAACGCAGGATGGAGTTGTTGTTTCAGCCGCTTAGCCTTGACGGGACAGAGCGGGTCGTTAGCGTCTGCACGTGACTTCCCCTTTCCACTTCAATCCTCAGCTGATCCAATCGTCCGACTTCCGTCTCAGAGTGAGTCAAGGATACTACCCGCATGGCTCGGCTAGTATCAGCTCCTAGATCGATATGGTATTACTCAAAGACTATACAACGTTCGGCTTTAGATACTATCCTAGACTAACACCGAGACCGTTTGTAGAAAATTGGAGAACTAGAATTGTCTCGACGCCAGAAAGCCAAAGTCGTGTCTCACCGAAGCCATTTATACGAAGATGGAGACTTGAGAGCACTATCAAATTGGTTCTAGTTGAGTATGGAAGCTCTTACCTCCCCGAATGTCAAGTTACAAATGGATGAGATCTACTCATCCACAACCAATAACCCAATACCATAACGCAAGACACAACATACACAATCAACTACACCCACTCCCATGCATATACCGCCCAAAAACGCGCTTGCCCTTCCATTATATTGCATATAGCTATCTACAAAGAATCCCAAACCCTCACAATCCACACCAAAACCCCCTAACACCCCTCTTCAATCCCCTACCGCCCACTCCCCTTCCCCCATCACCCTTTTGTCCCCTCCAAGCCCTCCACCCCTCCCCCAACCATATCGAAAACTCCCGCTCTTCTTCACTGATAGGGTGCGAATGCAATGCTGTATACTTTCCTACAGGTCCATAATCGATACGGGGGAAATTTGCGCCTTTTGTAGGTTTCGGTTGTGTGGTAAGTGTAGGAGTGGAAGATACGGATTTTGTATGATATTGGGAGATGGGAAGGGGTTCGATGGTTGGAGGGGTTGGAGATGGTGGGGTGTGTGGAAGGTGGAGTACTGGCGTAGATATGGGGTTATTTTCTTTAAGACCTGGGAGGATGGGTTGTTCGATTAGTGGTTCTGTAAGAGGTAGTGTTGTTATACTGGAATCAAGCTTGAGAGATGTTGACCGGGGTATTGGTTTGGGAGATATCAGTGTTGGTGGTGCAGCTGCGTCACAAAACCATTGTGGTGGGATAGCATCTGGAATCTCGGGAGAAGGTAGCGTTAATTCATTCCTGTATAATGGCCTTGAGATGTCTTGGGGTGACACCTCACCATCGTTACGTAGATCCACTTCGCCTTTCGCGACTATTGGGGTTTTTGGTTGCTTCAGGGTAGACTTGAAAAGGCTTCGGGATATTTCATACGTCTCGGCTAATGTGTCGGGACGTGATGCTTGTGGTGTGTAAATCCTTCCGCGACGTTTATGGGCCAGTGTGTGGCCTAGCGATGTAGGTCCTGCCTTTGGTGGTAGTATGGCATCCTCACCTCCTTGGCAGATGATATCTGATTCTTTTTTGGATAGGGGATGGAGGGTTTCCTTATGGTACATCGCTTTCATCCATTCCGTCGCGTGTAGAAGAGGTGGATGACGGTTTCGGCGATGATTGCTCCGCGTTGGAACGTTGATGCTGATTCCATGATCTGCGATGGGATGTGCTGGTACTATCATGTTTGCATCCATAATCGATCGATTGTTTCGGATGAACCGGGTGTAATGCAAAGTCCGGAACGAAAGAGAGCGAGAGCGAAGTTAGTAAGGTATTCAATGAGTGGACTGGTGCAAGAGGCACCTGGCGATAGCGATGAGGAAAGATGGGAAAGGTACTATCTCTTGTAGCATCTAGATCAATCGTAAAGACCTCGAGCACAATGAAGGGGCACAAGAGCTTTGTAGAGTCCATCAGCTTCTATACAAGGACTTGGTTATCGACAAAGAGATCGCGAGAGCAACACAATTATTATAGCATTGACACCACAAAGAGACCCTACGTGCAATGGTGGACAATGCCAGGGTGAACGACACCCCTCAGATCCATTGCACACATATATAGTCGACACATACCTGTGCTACCCACACTATTCATCCGTTGACTGTATCTTCTGAACATTTCATACCGTACCCGCACCCAGACCCGGACCTCCATACAGTCTTTCATTGCGTGTGCAGACCTGGTCCTGATCAAGATGTGCATCGGCACCATGTGGATTCATTTGGCTTGTGGCCATGAGAAAAAGTTCGAAGTCTCGCCCGAAGGACACTGCGATGTTTATGAGAGGCAACCTGACCAAGATCATCATGTCCATGGACACTGCGGCTTTCACGTCGTTGCTCAACATACCAACACGATTACCGCTCCATCGCTATGCGTCGAGTGCTTCCGCCAGGTCCAGGAAGACATCGCGTCCTCGTACGATAATAATATCAACGAATTGGAACTGGACTACGCTAGCCTTTTTGCTCATCTCCTGCTGGAAACTCATCCTCGTGATCGCAAATGCACCGAGAGGCAGCTTGAGATACTTCAGGAAAAGATAGATGATTTGAAGCGGACGCGTAATGCATCAGTTGCGAGATTATGGGCTGAGCAAGGGGTCTGGGCCGATGGCTGAGGGGAATTGAAAATGTCGGGCCTAGAAAGCACATGGCAAAAAAAAAAGATGGATGAAGATTTGAAAGTGAAGAAGTTGGAAATTGATTGTGAGAAAGTTGATAGAATATGGAGTAGATAAAAAAGGAAAGAGGAATCGGGCGTGAGTATTTCCTATGTAATGGCAATCCCACATAGCCTTTGGACAGAAAAGCCCAATGTATAAATTTTATAATATACGATTCAAGGACTGATTCGACCCGAGAGAGTCATCGGAATATTGTTGTGACTTGGTAGTTGATACAACCGTATACTGCTAGATGTCCTCCAGAAGTTCTTGCAGTATTTGCATCAGATACGTGATTGCATCTGCAATGCTCAATCCTTGCAGGATTCTTTCAGGGTCACTACGCAGCTGAGGAGACTACGAAGCTCGTTACCGGCTGAAAATTGCAATGAGCCAGTCGTTTGCCGGTGGTGATCCGCAACATAGGATACCTTCTCGAGGATGCGAGGCGCGAGGACATCTTGCGCGACGTACATCAAAGTTCGACAACATCATTCGAGTATCTGACGCGACGAATTCAATCGAGTCTTCTGATGATGTGCTCATCCTAGCATCAGGGTTTCTTCGGCTTCCATTTCTCTGCCCATTTCACTAACCCGGTTCGGGCCCTCAGCACCCGATTTATCGCGGCGGCAGACTTCCAACGTCTTACGTCCGCACTTTCTCTCACACATCGCACCGCAATTGACATACTTCTCTTAATCTGAAATATGCTCTATTCGCGCACTGATAGGCGGTACCTCCCGGTCCTGTGGAAGGAAACAGCACGCGGTCTTTTAGATCCGGAGCCGATCTGGCGAAGGCCGGAATGGCAAGCTACCGAACGCTGTATCCAACATTCCAGGTGCTATGCAGGGATGTGGTTGCTGTTCTAAGTCAAGGACTTGCGTCAATTGCTTTCTTGACCCAAGATGCTAAACCGCCAACGGCTATGATCTCCTGCACATTAGGCGGAAGGGCGCCAACACTTTGCTGCCAAGTAATGCCTGATTCACCTTCCTGCACAGACACTGTACTTGACCTTACGTCCCATGAGAACTTCCAACCCGTTCTTCTCGTAAGGACTTTCTCTGACCTGGGTGTCGCTTGAGGCGCTGGAGGAGGGGAGTCCAAAGATTCGCGATTTCGCGATGGCTCGTGTATATTCTGTTGGAAAGCCTCAAGAGGCTCACAATCCGAGAAGGCTTGTCTTAGCCTTCGAACTAGTTTCGGAACTTCAAGGTTCATCAGAGCATTATTGATCGAATTACGGCTGAAGATGTTGCCAAAACTACCAGCTACCACTAAAGGTATCTTCTTCGCTAGAATAGCGGTAGCAGCTTGCTCCCTCGAGGACCCTAATAACGAACTCCACAGTCAGTGATTGCAATTCGAGGACAGATTCTGAGCCCTGAGGCGCAACGAGGAGTTCCCCCAGCACACGCGTCAAGACTCATTCGTTGCAGTACGAGATACTATGAGCTCGAAACCACTCACCGCAGCCAAAGTTGAACCCAGAGACAAGGATATCACCTTCTCGTACAATGGAGCCAAACGAAGTATCGTAGTTCTCCATGCAAACTTCTGCCATCTTTGCATTAGAAACGTCGTCTTGATACGTGTACTTTCCCGGATATATTCCGTCGGTATTCATGTTATCCGCATCGCAAAATACGATCTCGCCTTCGATCTTCTCGGAAAACCCAGGAAGAATCTCAATCTCTTTCATCGGCGTTCTTTCATCAGGCGTTATCTCTTTCTCTGCTGTGTCAATAACGCTGTCTAGCTCGCCAATGATCTTCTCCAGTGCCTCTTCAGCAGTGATCATTCTTTCTTCTTCTTTGATACCATCGCCTAACCCCAGAACGACGCCAGTCCAGTCTTCTGGCTGTTGATAGCTCCTTGGGGTTGCGATTTTCCCTGACAACGCACTCGCTGCTACAACCTCTGGACTCGCAAGGTATGCCTTTGCCGCAGGGCTCCCCATTCTTCCCTTGGTGTTACGATTGCTGGAACTTATCCCAACTTCATTCGCCTCTAGTAAGCCCGTTCCCTGCGAGAACATCAAGTCAGCGTCTTCCTCTACTATGGTATTTTATGGTGATCCCTAACAAGTCCAATGCATGGCCCACATCCACAGGGTAATTCCGTAGCACCTGCATCAAGTAGAACCTGCCAGTCTCCAGCATCCTCGGCGGCTTCCTGTTCTGCCTTTGACGCTGCGGCGATATAGAACTTGACCGAATGGGGAATCTCAGTCACTTCTCCATTCGCTCTTGCATTCTTGAAGACTTGAGCGGCAGCAGCAAGATCAGATGCTCTTGAGTTTGTACAGGATACCAAGTAAGCTTTATCGATCTTAATGTCCTGCTTTGTCAGCTCTGAGAGGGGTGTAGCCAATTTCACAGAATTAGGCCCTGCTACGTGCGGTGTGAGGGTCGCCAGATTAAGAAACAAGTGTTTGGCGTACGTGGCGCCCATATCGGCAGACATGGGATTCGCATAGAGGTCATCGATCCGTTTGTGGGAAAAGCGCTGCGGGGAAAGTGCTCCAGTAAGATCCATGGATTGATTCATTGCTGCCACCGTGGCCCGTCCCCTTAGCCAGCCCTCGAGAACGGAGTCAATGGGGAAGAGACCACTCAAAGCACCCCACTCGGTAGTCATATTTGCTATGGTCAGTCGAGCATCAACGGACAAAGATTGCATCGTCTCTGCTGAACCAACAAATTCGATTGCGTGGTTCAAAACCTGATCTTCGTTGAACAGACCGGACAATGCTACAATCACATCTTTCCCAGTGACGCCATGCGGCAAAACTCCTGTGAACGTAACCTTGGCAATCGGGGGCACTTGCCACCACTAGAAGGTCAAAGAGTCAGTAATTATTGGTTGCACCAGCTCGGGATAACTTGCGGTCTTTCCTGTCGCCCAGATACTAGCGGCATCAGATCTGACTACAGCTGTTCCTAGTGAGCCGAGCCCACCATACATATTGGAATGGCTATCGCTGGCCACGGACACCGTTCCTGGGAACGCATATCCCTCTTCACACATAATTTGATGTCCAATCCCTCGCCCAGCACCATAGAAGTCAACCCCTTGAGACATAGCAAAAGCCTCTATTTGTCTGTACTTCTTCAAGTTTTTCTCGCTCTGGTTTTGGACATCATGGTCTAAAGTCATCACCATCTGCGTCGGATCAAATAGTTTCTTAGCGCCAATGTCAAAAAATTTGAGCGCAACTGGCCAAGAGTTGTCTGTACATATTAGCTCCTTGCACGCCTGAGGAGTTGGTCCTACTGTTCACATCTCACCATGTGTCATTAGCTTATGTGGACGCAATATCACATAGTCTCCTGACCTAACGAATTGGCCTTCTCTAAGGTCTAACGAATAGCGCTGGACTAATTTTTCTGTCATTGTTTGGGCGACATGGGGAGAGGTTTGGAGGGAGGAGAGAACGGCGGCCGAAGACGGATTCTGAATTTGAGAGGGAAAGACGTCTGCATGTCGGCACGGCGTGGACGTTCCATATCCATGATATAGAAGCTGAGGCAGACAACGTGGGCGGATTTGCGGTAATCTGCGCTTAAGCAGCAGAATGCTGGCGCCCTTCTGGATCTAGATTAGCATGTGTACTTCACCGTCGGTCAAGAAAATCAAGTACCAGCATCTTGTCGTGGTCAAGGTCACAAGTACTGTCGCACCCTGAATCTTGAAGAAGCGATTCTTCTTTCTAGAAGGTCCTACCCGTAGAATAGTTCTATTAGAATATATCGGCAAACCTGCCGACGCTTTGGACTGATTCATACGCATATTAATGTGAATTCTCAACTTCTGAAACTAATTTGTTGAAGTGCGTTGTCCCTGGGGTCACAGTCTATATCTTACTTCACCCAATGATCTCTTTGCCATGATTGGCAGGTTGTTTACCTCCACAATCCACAATAGACGATTCCTTTAGCTGATATCCATAATATGCCTACCAGGGCTGAGGTCTCATATTTTGGGGCTGGTCCGGCTCCTCTTCCAACATCTGTCCTTGAAGCTGGTGCTCAGGCTTTGATCAATTATGAAGATAGTGGACTTGGCCTTGTAGAAATTTCTCACAGATCGCCCACGGCGACTAAAATCCTCGCTGACACGAAAGAAGCCTTAATCTCACTCCTTGCTATACCTGATAATTACGAAGTACTTTTCATGCATGGGGGCGGAAGCGGCGAGTTCTCTGCAGTAGTCTTCAATCTGGTGGCAGTGTGGGTTGAGAAGAGAAGGAGAGCAGCACAGAAAGAGCTTGGAAATGCACCAGACGCGATACTACAGAGGGTGCGGATAGATTTACAAGAAGAGTTACGCCTGGATTACCTTGTGACTGGATCTTGGTCGTTGAAAGCTTCTCAGGAGGCGGCAAATCTTCTGGAACCTTTAGGTCGAGACTTTGTCAACGTCGCTGTGGACGGTCGCCAAGATAATGGAGGCAAGTTTGGAGCTATACCGCCTGAGAATACTTGGAATTTGACGCCTCACCATAAGAGTGGAGCGTTCGTGTATTACTGTGACAATGAAACAGTCGATGGCGTGGAGTTCCCTGGCTTTCCGAAGAGTCTTGAATCAAAACCTGAGGAACAGGAGAGGATAGTTGTCGCTGATATGAGTTCGAACTTCCTTAGTAGGCAAGTAGATGTGAGCCGATATGGAGTGATCTTTGGGGGTGCACAGAAGAACATTGGAATTACAGATGTCACGTTGGTAATCATTCGCAAAGACCTCTTGACTATGATACCATCATCGTCTTTTCTGCATGCTATTGGCGTCTGGTCACCCCCAGTCGTACTGAACTGGCCTATCATCGCCAGGAACGACTCACTCTTCAATACAATGCCAATATTTTCCATCTGGATAGCCGGACAGGTCATGCGTGGTTTACTTTCTGCCCACGGCTCTTCCAAATTGGCTGGGCAAGAGGCTCTCTCGAATGCAAAGGCAGAGGCCATTTACCTGGTCTTGGATGCAAACCCTAGGGTATATCAGCCTGTGACCGACAGAAATGTGCGCAGTAGGATGAACATATGCTTCAGAATAGGGAATGAGACGGCGGAGAAGGAGTTTCTAGCAGGAGCCGAAAAGCGGATGCTCCTAGGCCTCAAGGGTCATCGTAGCGTTGGAGGCATTCGTGCTTCGAATTACAATGCTGTACCGATGGAGAATGTGCAGAAATTGGCATTGTATCTAACCGAATTTGCCCAACGGATGCAATAATCTGGACGAACTACGATCTCAACATCGCTATGCTCTCGAACCAAACAAATTGATGCAATCAACCGGAGTTTTCAATTTTTCTGGGATATTATTCACAAACAAAATGCTCAATTACGCCGCAAAAAGCTGAAGTATATTAGGATTACGCGCGAGTCTAATTCGCCGTGAATCAGCGTTCCCTCAAGTCAGATACAAAGGACTCGATGGTGAGACTAGGGATAGTATTTGCCTTCATACTCAAAGATTCAAGGCATGATTTGCATACTCCTACCGCCAAAGCCCTTCACTCCGGGTGAATTATCATACATCAGATCATTGCACGAACTAAGACGTCAAGTCACCGATATGCAACAGCTTTGGAATTCTAGCGGAATTCGAGTTGGATATTATAGCAGAAGTGGATGCCTGATTGCACCGTGATCCGATGCTTGGTGCGATACACTTGCGCAGTGAGAGCGTAGTAGCTTTTACGATTCGGGCATGCAATATCTGATCTTGCACGGTAAAGATGCTCACTTCGTTGTAAGGATGATGCAATGAGTCACATGCACACCTCTTCAGGCTATTATGTTCGTTCCGGGGAGGGAGCTGAGGCCAGGGGTACGCATGCTGCTTGATCCTCGTCGACTTGGTTCACTTCAGGGATTGTTTCCTGGGCGGCTTAAAAACTGTGACTCTCAATTTCGTTCTCCAGCTTCGTCGAACGTACTACGGAATACGATAGGAATACGATAGAAGTCCGGGAGACATATGTCTCGCGCGGACTTCGCTAGTTCGCATATCGCCACCCACCCACGCGACCGGGTTGGCACACTCAAGAGAACGGCGTCTGCATACATCACCATATGCTGGCATCTTCCCTATCTAGATCTTGCTGCCGTGATGTAATCGAATGATGATGGCGGTATTCTCCAGCCTCGTAACACTATTCGCGCTCGCCCTGCTCCTCAAAGTCAATAGCTGCTGCTCTGCTCTAAGCCTTCCACTCAGTGCTGTTAGCACATTCGCTAATACCACGTCTAACAGGTAAATACTATCATCTATATGTCCCAATAATCTAAGATAACATCATAGCCCCATCAACTTCGATCGCCCAGAATACTTCGCAATTGCAGAAGCCACTGGATTCAAGATCCGCTTCAACGCATATGGCGGTCCCCTTAAACCCAATGACTGCGTCGACGCCCTCATCGTCGCCCAGTACAGTCTCCTGAGAGAAGCCCAACAGAACCCAGGCCACACCATGATCCTCGAAGAAACGCAAACATTCAACATAGATTCGGTGTCCCTGACGCTCAGAGCAAGGAAAACACTGACCTACGCACTAGCGGCGCTCTTCATCGTTGGTATGATGGAATGGGGCACCCAATACGGGTTTTCCGAAGTAGCCGAGATCGCCTTCACCGATCCCTCGAGCTCACCTCTGGCGACTGCAGGGCTGGAAGCCTTGGGAAATCATATGACGCTTCCACAACCCAATCAGACCGCAAACACGACCAACAGTCTCCGCGTATTCAATACCACAGACCTCTTCAACGACCCCTTCCTCTACCCCCTCCCCACCGTCCCAGGTTTCTACATCCGCTTCATGACCCAAAACATCCCCCTCCCCCGCTACGACTGCCTCCGTGCCCTGGAAGCAGCTGACGCCACCCTCCTGTTGGCTTACCAACGAAACATCCGCCTCTATCACCAAATGACAACATGGTCGGTTGGGAAGGTATCGTTCACGATTACGCCAACGAGCGAATTGACGGCGATAGATGCGACGCTTTTTGTGCTGGGGACTATGCAGTTGGGCAGTGAAAGAGGGTTTGTGGAGGCAAAGGGGATTTTCCTGAGGACGGAACCGGATCTTAGGGGGCAGCTTAAGTTTTATGGGACGGGGCGCTTGAGTAGAGTGGGCGAAGCTGTTTCTTGAATGATGATGTTGAAAATTGGCATGTTTCGGTAGCTGATGATGTGGGCGGTGAATTGAAGAATGTGATATTGGTAGTGATTACGCTGGAATACATCAACATCGCTAGAACATGGTTGGCTGTCTAATCTGCAACGATTGTTATTGGTATGTTGGCTACCAGGGGCCAATTTTCAACAAATTTTGAAAGTTGATCTGAGTACAAGGTGGGACGCGTAGTGATCACCATTTTCCCTAGGGTGTGGTTCCCTTTCTCTGGTTCCGCTGTAATGACTTTAGTATACATGCGAGCTATAGTCAGAACTTGAGAATTAGGTTAGGTCCATAGCACCACGAATGGAAGGGGCTGCGACTTAATCTCAGCGATTGAGGTGCAGTAATATCATTTCGAGTGAGCAGGACCTAAAGATTCCACACGTGTAATTGTCATCAGCTTTTGGTTCGAACGGCTTTGAGTGCTATTGAGCTGCATATGATGTGAATATGTGTCCATTGAAGGCTTTGGGGTCGAGAATGTCACTCTCCAACGTTAGCTAAACGATGGATGAATTATTTATCAAGAGATTCTGGACACAACAGGATCTTTTCTGAAACTTGCGTGATTCGTGCTAATTGCTTCTTTGGGGGTTGCAGAGTGGGAATTTTACCCGTCACCACTTCATGGTGACTTTGAGCACGCGAAGTAGTGAGGCTTTTCATACTGTAGCAATCCAGCGTCTTCAGCTTGATTCCGCCATTTTCGATACTACCGATAGCAATTTCATGAGTCTGCACTTTGTCTCTCAGATTTCGTCCACGGCAATTGAGTTTAATCCTATTATCTTCTGGTAGACCAATATATGTATATGCACAAGCCCAGTGACGAGATGTGATCAATATTCGAGTCATGGATATCTCATCTCTTGCAAACTGAACTCATCTGCTCAGCAGTCTGATCGGAAAAGATAGGCTGAGCTATATGGATAGGTATCTCATGGAATCAAGTGGGAGCCTCGAAATAATCCATGTAAACTAACTGATATTCGAATGCTCCAAGATATGGTGAGTTTGGGGTTGACTTGAGCCTCGACAAGTCCGGAATACTCATAATCCACGTCCATCTTAAACCTCCTTTGCAGAAACTAATGTTGAGGCCGAATTCCAAGTCCTTCTCTTCCGGTTTGATGAGATTCATTACGAGCCAAGTTGTCGGAGCAATTCACTGTTGTGCGATGGTAAGATATTGAGGCTTGGATGAAGACCAGCGGCTGTTTTTGTGTTGAAGATATTAATGTGGAACACCTTACAAAAGCTTACCAGAGTAGGTTTTAGCGCAATAATGGTCATGTCTGCAGGCTGATGGCGACCACGCGACAGCTGCAGCGGTCGGTTCGAATTCTATACCTAGCTCTAGCTCGCACACGCGACGTTGGGTCAGTCGGGTGTGGGTTTTTGAAGCTCGCCAAACGATTGTCTGCGCATGTATATGTGCAGTAAATTGACGAGAAACCATGTGCCGACCAATATTTTAAAATAGAACGCGATAAGAACTTTGCAGATTGCAAGAAAACATCAAGAGTCGTCCTGCCAGGAGTGATCCTCCAACTCCGATTCAGATGCACATTTGCGCATCAAGCAGCGAAAAGAGATGATATCTACCATCTTAGTACTTCTCACACTTCTTGCTGTTGACGCAAGTACCATGCCAACTCTACCCTCACTTTTTCAACCAAATATCACAGCAGCCACCCGACCAGTCGATGCCACAGTCCGCTGCAGCGTCGTGTCATCCGAGCAGCTACTGCGTGCCAGCGACTGTAAAGCCGCTATCGCTCAGCTGCCCCAGGACATGGACGGCGACGTTCATTTGGACCCCTATGATAGGCAATACATCTATCCCGAATTCAGCAGATCGTCGAATGAAGAACGACATCGTCTACCGGTGATTGTCAAACATGGATCGTGTATCGTGGAGGTCAGCTTGCTTTCGGCAGCATATTCGGACAACTCGTCGTGGCGGATCATCGCTTTGAGGGCTGGGAACATCGTTCAGCAATGTGTGGAGATGAAATATGGGGTCAGCGGCCACACTGTGACGGGGGAAGAAAAGGGTATCCAGATACTTATCTACGCGCCTCGTGCTCCTCCTATAGCCTGAAGAGCGAATGTTGCTATCAATTGATAGGCATGTAGGATATGATGAGAGCCAAACATTTGAACTTCGGGATACAGAAGTCACGCCAAGCTGCGCTTTACCTAATAAAGCATACTTCAAGCTGATTAAAGCAGCGTTGCATCGCGTACCTTCATAGCGCGCCCTCCCTTCCATGGCCATCTGCAACCTAAAGTAAGCCCTCACCTCTCTCCTCTACAAACAAGATGGAGGCCGCTCCTCTAGCATCGCTCTCCCTCACCCATGTTCATTATGTACGCCCTCACCACCCATCCCATCTATTCCATCCCAAAACCCACTAACATCCCCCCACAGGACTCCTCCGACCCCATCTCCTACCTATGCGCCTGGCTCGCCCTCGTCCCCCAAGCCCTCTGCGTCATCTACGTAACCCTAATATGGTCCACGCGCGAAGCAGAGATCCTCCTCATGTTCACCGGACAAATGGGCTGCGAAGCCTTGAATTTTATGCTGAAGAGAGCTATTAAGGAGGAGAGGCCGAAACGTGAGTTCGCTTTCGTGTCAGGAAGGGAACGTGTGGTATCCGCAGAAACAAATTGTTAGGGGAAAGCAGTGTCAGGAAGAGGTTCTGACTCCTACTTCAACGCGCAGAGATGAACGGAAAAGGCTACGGCATGCCCTCCTCCCACGCGCAATTCCTCGCCTTCTTCTCACTCTCCCTCTCCCTCTTCCTCCTCCTTCGGCACCATCCGCCTCCTTCGCCTGCCTCCGCGCACCGAGATGAGAGACCTTACAGCCATAAGCCGCTCAATCTTGCGCAAAAGCTGGTCCTAGCTCTTTCGACGTTTGTGCTGGCAGCGGCTGTGGCTATGAGTAGGATATATCTCAATTATCACACGCCTGCACAGGTTGTTGTGGGATGTATAGCTGGGGCCGTTAGTGCGATAGCTTGGTTTGGCGTCACGGAGGTGCTGAGGAGAGGTGGGTGGGTGGAGTGGGGGTTGGATTGTTGGGTGGGACGGATGGGGAGGTGGAGGGATCTGGTTTTGGAGGAGGATTTGCCTGAGGCGGGGTGGAGGGTTTGGGAAGAGAGGAGGAGAAGGCGGTATGGAGCTGAGGAGAAGAAGAAGACGCGGTAACATGAAGAGTATTTATTAAGATAAGTGTATATCATTCAGGTTTCATGTGCAGAGCCTTGTTAACTACGCCTGTAAACCATTCATGTGCCAATATCAGCGGGTATCATCCTTTTGACCATAGCACCTTTGACTTCCAAAATGACCCATAGCATACATTCCTCGTGATCTTAACCCTCGTATTGATCATCATGCCTAGTATCACAACATCAGTATCTCGTCCTCCAAAGGCCGAGATATCTCATAGCTCAGCATCGTATGATCGCAGTAAACCAACAGCAGTCGAAATCGTCGGGAAGATCCCCAGGAAATTGGCCGTCTGGTGGCTTCTCCTTCTGGGGATGTGCTTTGGACGCTGGCTGGGTTTGGTAAATTCGCGTGTCCTTGAAGCGGACTGACAGCTATGCCCATCAAAGCCTTCTCCGGACGGAGTCCTTCTTCCTCCTGGGATCTGAACGGAAGGATATACTCAACTCTAAACCCCGATTGCTGTGGTCCCTCCCACCTGGTAGCAGTGAGTATCCCGACGCGGCCCGCTTGATTCCCAATAATAACGACCCCCAGTTCTGGAATCTGCGCAATCATGTTCAGCCGTTCTATATGACTGAGCTGGTGGAGGCCTGGCGGCAGCTTCTGATGCAAGGCTTGTTGGGATATAACCCGACTGTGTGCCGATTCTCCAGTGGATTTATTGTAGTGAATATCACAGAACAGGCATATGTCACTCACGCTTGTTTGCAATAGATCGAAGGGCAGTTGTACGCGTTTGTAAGTTGGAACATTGTCCATCAGTAGCCTGGTACCTGCTTTGCGTTCTCGTGCTGGAGGTGAAGCGGGCACCAGCCCATGATCCTCCTCGGTTGTCATCAGTGGGTCATCGTTGTTGCCTTGAAGATCGGTAGGAGTCTCCAAGGCAGATAGGTCTCCTGATTCTCCTGCAATATATTCAAGAGGACTTTCAGGGCTGAGTGCTCCTTCCTGGTCGGCATCTGCATTCAAGGCTTCAAATTCGGCTTCTGATCCTACTTGATCATCAAATTCCGGCTCTTGTCCTGACATTTCCTCGTCCCCACTCGATGATAGTTCTTCAGATTCTAATCCTGCTACTTGCGGCTCCGATAACATGGACAGAGCATCGATTGGAAATGTTCCTGGTACAGCACCGTATTGTGCAAAGCCTGGATGCCAATGTGAGTTGTTTGGTATAGAGTGACAGCCGTCTGAAATGTCAATGACGATATTCGTCTCATCAGTATGGCCATCGCAGCCGAATGTCTGGTTGGCAGTGTTAGTAAGCCTCGAAGTTAGCAGATCTAAACAGACTACACCCCAGCCTCGCATAGCTTTTGCGTTATGGTCAGCCTGAAGAATGGGTGCTAGAGGAGGTGAACGTCTACTCACTGGGTAACGTGCTGCTCTGGAATCGAAATATCGCACTTCCGCTGTAGATGTCCCAAATGAATGTATGCCCCTCGATATCAGTGCTTGCCAAATATCTGCCTTGATGGTCGACGTTGGCGAATGTGATATTTGGTATGTTGGTCGTATGACCGTACAGACGTATTCGAAGATTGTCCATCCGATGCGAAGGGGCATAGAATGCTAGGGTTTTCCACATATCGGCCCCAACACAGTAGTCGGTTGAGTGACGACTATATTCATCCCACGTTGTATCGCTTTTTAGGATAGATGGATTTATCAACGCAGGCGCAAATATGTCTATAAGCTGCGTATTCGAACTGACAGCAAGAAAGCGTGCTTCCTTGTGAATGGCAAGGCCCCATGCACTCTGGCCAACGTTCTCCAAAAACCATGGTTTTGCAGCAGGATATTCCCATAGACATTGACCATCGACGACGGGTGGTACCCGATGAGACTGAGCATCGTTCGCTCTGACCCGCTCAATTGACCTAATTATAGAGTGCATAGTGTAGGAAATCACGTCACCATCATCGCAAGCAGCAACAAGAATTTCTTCATTTCCTAGGTCACCCACCATGAGATGATTGACAGCGTGAGGACGACTCAAGTCCAAATGGCCTCCACGCCCAGTCCGAGATTCGGGGAGGTCAACAATGAGTTCAGGCACTTTTGGCAAACCCTGGAGGGGGAATTCGGGTCTAAAGACATGAATTTTATCCAGATAGGCGACAAAGAAAAGGTTCTCGCACTGTGACATTGCAATCTAGACGGGAAAGAAATTGGGTTACTCCCCTCTCTGCTGTACATGACGGCGTAGACCTACCAGGTTGTTTCGGTATCGGGCGACCTCAGGTACGGCGCCATCTTCTTTGCTCGGATACCTTGACCGGCCTCGTTGGGAAGTGCAGGCTATTACCCGTAGCTGACCCATGACGATACCGAGCACTTCAATGGTTCAAGTCATGTAATAGGTATAGCTATCTTAGCAAGTGCAGCAACATGAAGAAGATTTCGTTCCGCATCAGTCACTTTGGAAACCTTTGATGATCACCCCCGCTACCTGGCACCAGACGAAATGCTTGCAGCCAATGGCAACCCATCAATTAGCCTAAGTTTCACAGTATACTACCCTGGCTACTTTGACACCAACGTTGTGCAGAGCGCTCTTATCAAGTATGGCTGAGAGTGTGGAGAGGCGTGAGATTGTCATAATCGGTCCGCCACTCTTGACATCACCCTGAGGCCCGAGTCGATGTCAACGGCACTGATGTATATGGCATGCAGGTGGAGGTATTATCGGATGCACATCAGCTTATTTCCTGACACGGCATCCAGCTTACGACCCATCAAAGCACAAAATTACGCTCCTTGAAGCGTCGAAGATTGCCGGAGGCGCAAGTGGAAAAGCTGGCGGTTTACTGGGACTATGGGCATATCCAAGCAGTATCGTGCCGTTGAGTTACAGACTCCATGAAGAACTTGCAATTAAACACGGTGGAGACTTAAGATGGGGATACCGAAAGATACATTGCGGGCAACTCAGTGCAAAAGGACGGGTGAAAGACAAAAAGCCTGCTCGGAATGGCAATGCCAGTGGTGGCGAATCAGTGTCGCTTCAGAAAAGGGATACAGCCGCAATCGGAAGACTAAACGCTACTGGAATACCAAAAGATCTGGATTGGGTCTCGCCAGACAGTGCAAGAAGCTATTATGAAATGGGAACACCAGACAATACTGCTCAAGTCCATCCATACCAATTCACAACCTCTATGGCTCAGCTTGCCGAGGACAAAGGGGTCGATATAATACTCGGCTCCGTGTCAAATGTCGAAAGGTCTGGTGGCGCTGTGAAGTCGGTTACATACACCAACAACGAAACCTCAGTGTCTCATACAATACCAGCTACCGATGTTCTTATCTCAGCAGGCCCTTGGACAAAGTCTGTGTACCCACCAGCCCCTATTTCGGCCATGAGGGCGCATAGTGTCACCATCAAATCGAAGAGTCCCATATCGGCCTATGCTTTGTTCACGGAGATCACTCTACCACCAAGCTTTGGACGAACCGACACTTTCTTAAAATCGAAAGGGCCGCACTCAAAGCAGGTTACACCAGAGATATACGCTCGACCGGGTGATGAGGCGTACGCCTGCGGCGAAGGCGACACGATGGTGCCTTTGCCCAAAACATCAGCAGATGTTGTGACTGACCAATCGCGCTGTCAGGACATCATCGATTATGTTTCCTCCATTTCGGACGAGCTTCGCGACGGCGAAGTCACTGCGAGGCAGGCTTGCTACTTACCTAACGTTCAGACAGCCAGCGGCGGCCCTTTGATAGGGGAGACCGGTGTCAAGGGCCTTTTCATGGCAGCAGGCCACACTTGCTGGGGTATAGCTGGATCCCAGATCATATTAAAGCTAGGGCTAATGGCGGATAGGTATCCAGAATGGGCCAGGTACTGGCAAGTTGATATCAGAATTCATCTTTGATGGAAAGGCGAAGTCTGCGAATATTGCAAGCCTTGATCCAAGGAGGGTGCTGTAGGCGACTGGTACACTGCGAGGCGCAGTACATATTTACTTCATAGCGTTGTAGCATTCATCTTATACGAAAGCAATGAGAACAAGAGTTGCAAGATGTTGGAAAGGGTACTTTCTTGCTGCCTCGGGTGATGAGACTCGTCATTGTGCATTGCCCCACCAGCCCATCAGAGCACACTTCATCCTCCTGCAATCCCATATGTTACACAGGTTACCCGCATATATCTTCCCTCGATGCACCTAAGAATCTCCGCCTGAGTCTCAGGTCCGTAGCATTTCCTCCTCAAGGCTTAATCGGCCCTCAACCGCCTTGGATGACTACCTCGGCCAGATGACCATGGGATCCACCGCAGCACATCCCACTCCTCCAATGTCCCCAGCCCTTCCCACATCTCCTACAGCCTCGGTATATGACCTGAGCGACAATGACGAGGAAGAGTACAGCACCATAATGCATAGCAGCTCCGGACGTGGCGTTAAGCTACTCTTCTCCAAGAGCAAGGTATGTCACCTTTGTTTGACGACACTACCTCTCACCGATGTCCTTGCCATCTCTTAGGTCGGTCATTATCTCGGAAGTTGCATTGCTTGAGACTTGGTCCCTCATGGTTGACTAAAGAATGCTAGGTCTACGTACATCCCACACCATCATCCAAGGATAATATCCCTGGTTTCATAGCTCTCATTCAACAAAAAGAACCCACTACCGATACCCGACAGCGCTCCTCCTCCTCTACGACCGCCTCAAGAACTACGTCTTACCTCCTCGCCTGGCTCCCAGAATCTTCTCTAGGCGATTCACTCGATGCATATGTCAAAGTCGAGCTCTCAGATGGATCATCACCTCCTAAGCAGACACCACTCGTCCCTCAACCACCTACAACTCATACTCACAGTGGCTCAGTTGGCTCATATGCGTTTGCCGTTCCCGTTAGTGAGATTTATTCACTGCTCATAAGACCGCCGAGTCTGGGATGGTGGTTTGGAAGCGTCGTCATCAACACTCGGGCGGGCGATAGCTTTCCAGCCCTGTTTTTCCATGACGACGAATGTCAGTCTACCATATTGCAGAAGAAGAAGCGCGTCAGAGAGAGTTTTGATCCTTTCAGTGAAGATGGAAGCACATTTTGGGGAGGTGACGAAGTATTACGTTGGTTAAAGAGATACGTGGTGGTTGAGAAGTCTGGGGCGGATCCTTCAGTATACTTGATCGAGCCGAGCGCGGAAGACAAGCTCGGTTTTGGGGGCAAGATCTCTCTACCGAACAGCCCTCAGCTGGGTGCCAAGGCAGCAGGACCTATGTCCATCTCGGGCCCGAGGGCGGCGTCGAGCAGTGGTCGCGACGCCGCAATGGACCCTGTGACGAAGGCACTGAAACAGGCACGATGGAGCTTTTTGGAGAAAATGAGCCAGGTCACCAACTTCACCAAGAGGACTGCTCAGGACATAGTGGAGAACCCTAAGATTCCACCTCAGGTACAGAGGCTGATCAAGAATCCGGAAGTCCAAACTCTACAAGAAGAGTTTGATAGTGCAAGAGTCTACTTAGCGAGATGGGCTATGGGGATTGCAGAGCAGAGTGAGAAGGAGAGAAGCCAACGGATCTTCACTGCTCAGGATGTTCTGGAATTAGAGGATACTGATGTTGGCGAGTTCGAGCTTTTAGACATGGAGGCTGGCAATTTGTCATTGGGTGAGAAGAGGAAGCCAGTCTCGATCAAAGAGTGGAACTGCTTTTTCGATGCTCAGACTGGACGCTTGCAAGTCACAGTGGATGAGGTGAAAGAGCGAATATTTCTTGGGGGCCTCAATCCTAGCAATGGCGTGCGCAAAGAGGCTTGGCTATTCTTGCTAGGTGTATATGAATGGACAAGTACCGCGGACGAAAGGAAGGTTATGCTCAACAGTAAACGTGATGAGTTCGTTAGGCTCAAGGGCGCGTGGTGGGACCGCATGGTCGACGGAAGCGACACTACAGCTGAAAGCGAGTGGTGGAAGGAGCAGAAGGGAAGAATAGGTAGATATCCCCAGCACTTGATGTTATATTCTGATCAAACTTTGGCGCCCCCAATGGCCCAGGGACTGTGGGCAATAATTGACATGGGATATGATTCACTCGATATGCAGAAAAAGGCTGACACATCCCATTGCTTGCGATCGGAACAGAAAAAGACGTTCATCGCACCGACCGTCATATCCCTCTGTTTGAGGGAGAAGATATCCCACATCCGGACCCAGACTCGCCTTTCGCCGAGGTTGGTACCAACGTCCATCTCGAACAGATGAAAGATATGCTTCTTACCTACAACGAATACAACCGCGGTTTGGGCTACGTCCAGGGAATGAGCGACCTCCTTGCTCCGATCTACGCAGTTGAGCAGGATGATGCAGTGGCATTCTGGGGCTTCGTTGGCTTTATGGACCGAATGGTAAGCCCTATTTGTCATGTTTTCGACTGCTTCAATTTACAATGTATGAACCGGCGGGGCTGGCAGCCCCCGCAAGTAGCCATGCGCACATTGGAGGGTTACGATTGTCGTGGAGTGTTTTGCACATTGCAGCATCTTCACCCTCACAGTGGTTGCACCTTTCGATGAATTCCAGTGCTGACCAGAGACTCAGGAACGAAACTTCCTCCGCGACCAATCCGGTATGAGAACGCAGCTTCTCACCCTGGATCATCTCCTCCAGCTATTGGACCCTGCGCTCTACCTCCACCTCCAATCCGCCGACTCCACAAATTTCTTCTTCTTCTTCCGCATGCTGCTCGTATGGTATAAGCGTGAGTTTGAATGGCCTGATGTTCTTCGCCTTTGGGAATCACTATGGACGGATTTCCTGAGCAGCAACTTCCACTTATTCATCGCTCTGGCGATCCTCGAAAAGCATCGCGATGTGATCATGGAGCACCTGAAACACTTCGATGAAGTATTAAAATACGGTACGTTCTCGAGTATTTCTTAGACAAACCCCATCGTGGCGGCCTGTGTCCCAATTCGGAGAGTGTTCACCGGGTTCAAGGCCCCAGGCACTCCGCAATTGGGACGCAAGTTGCCGGGATGAAGGTTGAATCAATCACCATTGTATACTGATCGCTTACAAGTTAACGAACTCTCTAACACAATCGACCTCAATTCCATTCTCCTTCGTGCCCAAGCTCTCTTCCGCCGCTTTCAACGCACAGTGGAGGCCATCGACAAAAGAAACAATTTCCCCGCCGCCCCCGTCCGACAGCGGAAGAAGCCCACAGATAAACCGTCTTCCTCACGACCTAGCAGCTCAAATGGTACCGCTACCGGGGCCGACGGACGCGGCCGACCTAGCAGTGGGGAAGTCGAACCGGTCAAAGCTAAGGAAAAAGTGATCAGTCCGGAATTGAGGCAGCTGCTCAGCAGGAAGGTAGAAGTGCTGGACAAAAAGGATGTGGCGGAGCATGGTGGCGGTGTTGGTACGTGATCAAAATAGTATTGGCAGGCATACTTTTGGCATGCCCCTCATCTATACGTATGACTGATGTAGCGGTTATTACCATGATTATGACGCGAACATGTATTTATACCATCTTCTTGAAGTTTCGAATCACACGTCACTGGTGGACATCAATATCCGAAGAAGACGATACTACTATAGTATTTACGCGAGAGTCTGTCCGCAAATGAGAATATCAACGTGGCGACGGATGGATGGAGGTGAATGTGGCAACGACTTTTCTCCTACATGTCAACTCAATACATGGTATCATCACATACACTCCTAGTCTGCACACGCTGGCCAAAGGCCTGAAAACATCATCGCTTTTTCCTAAAACACACATTGCCAGTAGCAGATCTCAATACCCCTTACAATTATATTCTCTCAATATTGTTGTACCTCAGCTCTCATTACCCATAGCGTCGCATCCCTTCACACACTATAAGCATCATAATGATCTCCTTTCGGTTTAGATGAATGTCACTCATGGAATCATCTATCAAAGAAGTGAGCGCAGTATCTATGCGCAATCCTTCCCCAAGCTTTGTGAATGTTCAGCTTGTTGACGAGGGTTCGATTGTGGATGTTTCTCTGTCTTGTACTTGCGCTTAGTGATGTGTATGGTAGGGATGATAGGAGAGCGTGAGTGTTTGGACGATTGGGCTGAGTGGGAGTGGAGGTTAGGGATTAGGAATAGGAGGAATTTTGCTGAGGTGATGGGATTTTGCTTGCGGTTGTGGGAGGTTTGATGTTGGTGTCGGGGTGGTTGTGGTTAGGGTGGTAATTCGGATTAGGGGGGGTGGAGGGTAGGAGAGATGCGGATGTGTAAGTGTGAGAAAGGGATGGGTTTCTTGGGGTAGGGGATGGGGGGGAGTGGAGGAAGGGGTTTGAGAGTGGGTGTAGGACAGCGCCTGAGAAACTGTGAACCAGATGGGTGGGGAGTATGCGGTATGCTTGTGAAAAGTTCTCAGGAGACAGACTAGCTCTCTGGTTTTTTCGTGCCAGAGAATGCATCATAAGAAGTCGCCAAGGGGATGAGTCCTTTGGAAGTTTGTCATGTTGACTTTTCTGTGATTCTGGGTGTAAACCTGATTCATGCTTCTGAACCCAGGGAGAGGCGGTGGCGCTTCTGTAAGCACGTTGATGATATACTAGACGTCCTTTTGCTCATACTGCCCAGCTGCTGTATGGATCGAGTCTTCACTACTGCCTTCGTGTGGTCTCGTCCAAGATTCAGATTAATTGTTCATGGAGTATGTGTATGCATTGGGAGCCGGATAGGGGTAGAATGAGGTCAGCGAAGAAAGGGTGATTGACTAATTTAGTGCTGAGTGGATTTCCGGCCTAGCCAACATGAAATCCTTGTGAAGCAAGCAACAGTGGCTGCACGTGATCGATTCATGTTAGGTGCGGTTTTGAGTAGTCAAGCTGGGAGGTGAGTCCGCTTCCATCACATTGGTCTTTTGCCGCAGAAAATCAGTAACGAGGGCCTTCTTTCACTCCCCTCGTCCATGATCATGAAGCCATATACATCTCGGAGGTATCTTTACGTGAAACATGTGCTCGTTGGTATGAGTATGGAATGTTTTTCATCGAGATCGAGAGCTGTTTGTTTGTGCGTGATTTTCGAATTCTTGATTTAGATCATCTAAGCACAGCGAGAACCACGCTGCGCTGCGTCAAAAGGTTATGCGCTTATACATATCGCACTGATTGTATGCGATAAATATAAGCGTATGGTGGACATACTAGCGAAGTGACGACGAACAGGCGGACGACGGACCTTATGAGCACGAGACACTCAGGAAGCCACGGTCATATATCTACAGCTTCCAGCGTGCCAGCTATTAGAGGTTTCAACTATCGAACGTCATAATGTTGTCCTCGATCTTAGCTGTTCTTTCTCTTCTGGCCACCGCAACGCCGACGTTTTCCCTCTCTATACGCGATTTGGCTCTTCCTAATCTTCCGAATGCGACCAACCTACTTGGTCATATCATCAACGAAACGAATATCGATTCGCCGGCGGCTAATTTGTCCGCACCGGGCAGGATAAATTGCATGCCCACTCAGGGCAATGCCCCAATCCTCGAGAGCTGTGAGAATGCCTGGCTGAAGATTCCTCATGGTTCCAACGAACATGTGTTCAGGCATCGTTATGAAGCTCCTCCCCCATCTACAATGTATGGCTTTCAGTTCTCCATACAATCTTTATTATCAAAGAAGCCCATGCCCCTTCCAGGCTTATCTCGTGCTCCGCTGTATATCGCCAATAATATCGATCGACTGGATTCATACTGACTGCCTTATTCATGATAGAGGATTACCCTTTCGATACTTTAGTGACGACGGAAAGTGCACCATTGTAAGAAGATCTTCCAACAAGTCTGCTTACATCCCGGAAGAATCTATTCATATTTGCCACTCTGTTTGATTAAAGCCCTGATGGTCCTTGAACAATACTTATTGGATTCAATGAATTAGGATATTACCTTGAAGTCAGGGAGAAGAAACCAAGGCATAGCTGCGGATCATGAAATTGCCACTGCTACTGACGACCTCCTGGAGGAATGTGTGGCTGGCTTGGGTCAAGGCGGCGTATACAATGGATTCAGTACGTGCGATCTTTGCATATTCTGTCCTGTCGGCTCGTCGATCACAGTCGAGTGTCTACCCGTCATGATTCAGAATCGTGCGGCCAGGATCATGTCCAATAACGTGTTCAATTAGACGCAGATGGTCAGCTCAACATCATCATTGGTAGTTTTGAATCAGAGCTCGCCAACGTCCAGTGCAGCAATGAACCGAATTTGAGAATGTCGAAGGCGCTGTGCGAAAACACACTCATGACAATGCGCACGGGTCTGAGGCCTTTTGGATTTGGACCGTCGAGGGCGCAAAACGAGGACATTTCATTCTTCCTTCCAATAAGAGTACCCGACGGTAGGCCATACATCCAATCAATCTTTGCTTTGACACTTTCGTTTCTTGCTTACGGAAACAGCCGACGGGCCTCTTCTGGTAACAATGCCTATGAATGCCGACCGAACGACGGAGAGCTGGTTACACATTTGGGAAGCTGCAGTTGCTTTATTTACCCTGTGCGTAAAAAGAGATAGATCGGGTGTTTTCAAGAACCTAGGTATGTCCTTTGAAATATGCCCTCTAGCACACAACATGAAGAAGCTGACTTACCTGCTCCTTTCAGGGTTGAGCAAGCAGATCACGATCAGTCTAGGCTATTGATAGGAAAAATTGGATGCTAGACTGATATGGGTATAGTAACACTGTGGCCGAGGCCAAGGTGTAGAATCGAAGCCAGTGCGTTACGAGGAGTGTGTGAACGTATCCAAACTCACTATCCAATGCTATGCAGTCGGGTGTCGGAGCCCATGGAGTCATGGTGAGTAGGAAGACGAGAGCCTTTCGCATTGTCAATCAACAAATCATGAGAGATAGCATATAGTGGAAGCGGCGCTGGGTAAAAGGTGCACTCAACCCTCTCAAGTCATGAATGAACGGCCAGAAACTTCCTGCGCCAATGTATATGTAAGGTATCTACTTATTTGTATTTGGGGCGTTAATGGCGGCTGCCGCGTCTCGATCACTCGGTAAGTATCAAAGTAGAATAAGTATACTAGGCCGTTGTTGCCACACTTGACTCATGCGTGATCGCTTGTGTGAACGCTCCACGGACTATTGGACTCCGTTCGACTCATCTTGAACATTACTAATGTACCTATATCAAAGGCATCTCATGCGTGCTTCCCCCCTCATATATCGCCACAATGGCCGATGACCCGGGCGGTGAGGAAGCGGAGGATGAGCGCCTCTTGGAACTGTCGACTATCGCAGCGATATATCCGGAACTTCTAGTCGATCCTGATGGTTTTCATCCCTTTTCGGCATCCATCCAAGTCGGCATTGAGCCCATCGCACCCCTACTCTTACGTTTCCAAACGGTCGATGGGATACCACCAATAGGGCTCCTAACCCCTCCGGACTCCATCTCGACGGGCAATGAGTCCGCAACTGCTGATCATCAGGGTGATCATGCCCAAAACATTCACCAGCTATCGCACCTACCTCCTCTAGACCTTCACATTTCACTGCCAGAAGGCTATCCTGCTCAGAAGCCACCCGTTGTTAATCTTGACTCTCAATATTCATGGCTACCGGAAACGAAGATTCAAGAGCTTCGCGAATCTGGTCTCAAGATATGGGAGGATATGGGCAGAGACCAGGTGGTGTTCTCATACATTGATTACCTGCGGGAAGCGGCAGATAGAGGTTTCGATTTGCTCGAGAGCGGAGCAGGGGCGTTGGACGTGGCAGCAGAATTGAAGATCCCTCTATTAGATTACGACCTAAAGGCGAAACTAATGAAGTTCGACCAAGGAACGTTCGAGTGTGGTATCTGTTTAGGTATGACGTTGCTGATACTTAGTAGGGAGCAACTTCAACTAATCATATACCGCAGAACCGAAGAAGGGTGCGGTGTGCCATCGCCTCCTCCTCTGCTCACACGTCTTCTGTGTTGAATGCCTTCAAGACTTCTACAATACATGCATCACCGAGGGAGATATCGGCAACGTCAAGTGCATTACGCCGAGTTGCAGAGCTGAGCCAGGAAAGATGTCGGCATCAGTCGGGCCTGGTCTCAATGCAAGAAGGAAAGAAGATAGGACACTCGAGCCAAGCGAATTGCTGCAGATACCCTTGGAGCAGGAAATGGTACAGAGGTACATCAAGTTAAAGCGAAAGAAACGACTTGAGTCTGATAGGACGACTGTCTACTGCCCACGGCAATGGTGTCAAGGTCCAGCTAGGTGCCCAAACAAGTCGCAGGACTCGGAAAACGCAGAAGCAGACGATGAACGCGACGAAACCAAACCGTATGACCGCAACACGAATCAGGAATTACTGCCGCCACCCGCAGAACGCCTTGCGATCTGTGAAGATTGTACCTTCGCGTTCTGCAAAGTATGCAAAGCAAGTTGGCACGGCGAATTCTATGTGTGCTTCCCTCGCTCACAGTTCGAACTCACAGCCGAAGAGAGGGCCTCTGAGGATTACATGAAGCTGCACACACAACCCTGCCCCACTTGCGACGCCCGAGCGCAGAAGACTCATGGATGCAACCACATGATCTGTTTCAAATGCGATACCCATTTCTGCTACCTGTGCGGCGCCTACCTTGACAAAGGGAACCCATATCAACACTACAACACCCGGAAAAGCGAATGCTATATGCGCTTGTGGGAGCTCGAAGGCGGCGATGATGGGGAGTTTGGCCATGCATTTGCGGGCGGCGGGGCGAATGCTCCTCATGAACTCGACATTGATAGCGATGAGGAAGATGGCCCACATGGCCTGCCCCAAGAACCTATGATCCCTGCTGTGGCACGGAACAACGAGCCTCCACCCCCGGCGCATCGACCTCCACCGGCTGCTGTCGCACTCGATAACGGGCCCGGACTTCAGCGGTTTCTGCAGCTGGTCCAGAACGACGAAGAAGATGGTTGGGACAGCGATGAGATGGGAGACGCGGATGCGTTTCAGGAAGGTTGGGACGCACATGAGTAGCCTTTCGGAGATTAAATATGGTTGGATGACGATTACAATGCTGTACATACAATGCATAGCGACGGACTTCACGCATTTATGATCTTGGAACTCACTCCTTTCGGCAGGCGTTGGTCGCTATCCTCTATCGAAAAAGCATTCATGACATTGTTTAGGATTCTTGTTGGATTATGCTGTTCCTGACTTCGATCTTCATATGCTGATTGATCAAAGCGGTGGCGGTCGCCGAGTCGTCTATGAAATGACTATCTTAAGAGACGTACATATCCAACGCATCATCAAGTTTTCAGCATAAGTCTCCGATATGTACGCTATTATTCCTTCGAAACCATTTATATCCTACCTGCGCCTTAACCATGAAGCACATCTATAGGAAATACTATCTTTGGAATTTCTGGAGTCTATATCGGCTTCGATAGTCCTATATGTGTGTGGTATGTTCTTTAGCAGGTATGAGATTTGAGATTTGAGATTTGAGAACGTCCGTTACGTTTTAAGGAGCTGGGTCTTGTGGTCTGTTGGATTCGTTATCTGTGATCCAATACTCCTTTGCGTTCGTGCTTGTGATACATGGTGTCTTATGCGGCTGGCGCTGGTTATTTATTTACACAACGCAGATGTTGGAGATCGGAGTGGTGTTTTTTTACCTTTTCCAATCCATACCGAGAACATCAATTCTCACATACTCCTATGACTAAATTACTTAGGACACCAAAACAGGAAACACGTCTCGGAATAATCACCCTTGGACGAAGGGCGATATGAATGAAAGATAGCTTTGGTGGGTATATTAGCTGGCTGGTATATAGCAATTATGGTATAGAAATTAGAAATTAAATACAAAGGAGCCCAATTGCACCACTGTACAGGAAATAGAGCACACTCCAAGCCAGTGAAGAGCGAGGTGAGCGACTCAGGCTGCAGTCGAGCCTACTGATCCAAGAAGAGAAATTTATACAGGCACCGTCATTATTTCAGCCTACGTTGTACAATCACTGGTCTAACCTGGCCAGCTTCCGCGGGGCCAAAAGGCTGCGCTTCTTTGACGTCGCTCCGCCGGCGCCTACTATTGGGGGATAAACAGCCCTGGGGTAGAATGTCAGCGCTATTGGGCAAATATTTCAAGGTAGGCTAAACACTTACCCATGGTTGTTATTGAATGCGCTGGCATTGGTTGCCAAGACCTGACCAGTCAAGTCCAGCGGGTTCCTCGTGTTGGCAGCAGCGTTACCTTGGTAATCCATTCCATATTTCTTGCACGCCTGGATCTGGTCTTTCGGGATCTTGAGATGACCGAGATGATCCGGAGCTTCGACGAAGGTCGCCTGGAGGCCCGAGGTGATGTGGTATTCGATGTGGCAATGGAAGAGCCAGACGCCGGGATTATCCGCCTTGAATCGCCACACTGAGTAGCCGTTCTTGTTCAGCATGACGGTGTCTCGGCGGATGGGTGTCGCGGAGATGTCGGAGGCGTATGTGCCGGACCAGACTCCTCCGTCAGGGGGAGATCGTTCGAGGACTTGGAATTGATGGCCGTGGAGATGCATGGGATGAAGATTGTCATGGCGGTTGTTGATGATAAGCTCGATGATCTCACCGTATTTGAGTACGAATGGATTGGTATTGACACCGTAAACAAGGGGGTTGGTGCTGTAGTTGCCGACTGTAAGCGCAGTATAGAGCGAGGGCACTTTCTGGGGCAGATATGTGATATCATTGATAGTGAATCGGGTAATGCCATCGATGGTGGCACTCTGCATATCCATCGTGAAGCGACGATCGACGGGTTCGAGCAGTGGGGCTCGGTCATAGGGTATCAAAGCCAAGTCATCGTAGAAATCGAATGAGTAGAACGTCTTTTGAGGTGGAAGAGGCTTTGCATCATCGTAGACTAGCCATGCAGTCGTGTTGCCGTTCCAACCAGGAATAGTCGGACGACCCGTTGCTGGGAACAGCATGTTGACGTCGAGTGTTGCGAAGATGACAAAGTTCTTGCTAGTGTCATTCTTGGTCGTGATGAGCACACTCCATCTTTGCGCAGGAGCTATGCGGAGATTCTGATCGCCTAGGAAGTGCTTCTCGGTATAGGTGCCGTCAACTTCGACAGCAGTGAACGGATGACCATCGAAATATACCGCCACGCCTGGAAAGTTGGCCATATCAATCATATGGATCAAGTAGGTCTTGCCTGGCTGTACGTGGATGGTATTGTTTTGGCTGTCGTTGATGAGCCCTGACTGGGGAATAGGAGCTTGACCGGGTACGATGCTATTATTAGTGACATCGGCAGACGACTGATAATAGTTGAGGAGCGTCGGCATCTGATCGTGATACCAGTCTGAGAAGGTCATCGTAATCTCTTCATCAAAGTGGTAGGGGAAGTCGGGGTCGTGGACGATGAGTGGACCTCGAAGACCATCAGGGTATTGCCCCTGAGTATGTGAATGGTACCAGTATGTCCCAACTTGATTTATCTAAGGGAAAGGTCAGATCTGACATTAACTCTTCTAATCAAGGTCCACGTACCGGAAAGTCATAAGTGAAGCTGCTGTTTGGGGGCACTGGGCATTGCGCTGCTCCAGCAGAGCCGTCCATGTCCGCATAACCACGTTGATTGATTCCATGCCAATGGAGACCGGTTGACTCGTTGCCAAGGTTGTTGTGGATTGTAACGATGAGCCGATCTCCCAAATCCACGTCGACCTGAGGACATGGCCATTGCCCATTGATACCGATGACAGGTCGCGTAAAACCATCCGGGCTTGCAGTAACCCAATCAATGCTCCAATCGTACTTGACCGTCTTGGAAAGAGACACTTGGCAAACGCCAAGCAGAACGAGGAAGAGTACAAACATCGCGACGGACAAATTCAAAGTACAACGTGAAGGATGAGAACGATTTTTTCCGCAAATTGGGCAACTGCATGTGTTTATAGGCAACTTGCCTCATGATCAGCGTCATCTAGATCATGTCGGTGAGTAGAGTACAGCTTGCAGCTGTGGAAGCTTGATCTAGAATACCGACGAAGACAAGCTCCTGCACGCATCCGGCTAGAGAGGCATAGGATGGGAAGGGATTTTGTGGCCGAATCACCGAGACGCGCATATACCGAACACTCGGTGCCTGCTGGGCGTCGCTGGAGAAGTCTGAGTCTTGATAATATGCCATGGAATTCCATGACAGCCTCTTCTTGTTCGAAGCTATGCCTTTCTACCTAGGCCGTGAGAAGGAAGGACCATCTCAGCACAATATCCGAATTAGGCCGAAAGACTGGATATGCGACAGGCGCAAACCTTTGCCAAAGTCATGACTTGCTTGTCACAAGTACATCGCACTCCCATCAAATATGCATCACACTGCACAAATGGATCTTCCTCTGTACACAACTGGAGTGGATTAGCGGGATTCGTGAGGCCGAAACCTTACTACGATGTGGTCCATTGCAAGCTTGGTGGCTCACAGAGTGGCACAACTGGACCATGAGACACGCGACCAAGCATTGTCGACTCTTCACGATGAGCCGAAAGAGTTGCAGATATGTGGCAGAGCAGCGCGCAAGGATCCAAGGATGTGCTGCCACCCTTGGGGCTAGCCTCTTCGGTCACCAGATTCACTTTTTTCTACGATTGCGGCAGACAAGCGCGCGCCTAGCCATGGCCTCCAATCAGCAAGCCAGCTGCCCTGCATCATGCATCCTGTACCTGTATGCATGTCATATCATTTGTTTGTTGGCAGCGACCCCTTTGGTTTTTGGCCGCCCTTTGATGCCATTGCTGTTGCTATTGCTATTGCTATTGCTATCGACAGAGGATATCAATATCTGGCATCTCTATGCCTTGACCAGCTTTCATGGAACCCAGCACCCCTGGTCGCAACTTGTCACGGCGCCTCGCTAATCCTGCTTCGCCTCTGTCGCACACCCTCTCACGTCGCCAATATTTTACAGATCATGAGATAAATCCTCTTTTGTCCAATTTGTCGCCGACTTGCACCCTAGAAGCCCTCGCAGCAACGGATGTTGTCTTTACTGGGAAGAGAAATCGCCAGAGTTTCATTGAGAACAGTGTTGCTTCTGCTTCGACTACTGAAAGAGCATGGGGAATCAAGGCAGCATTTGCAGGTAAGAAGTTACAGGCATGGCATCAGGAGCTAAGTGGATGGCTGTGGCCTGGATACAATCCAGTTGGGTCGGAGGAGGAAGAATACTGGGGTGGGCTACCTGTGCGGATAGTCCAAGGGTACGAGGAACGGATTGAGACGATTAGAGACGACATGGAGACCTTGGAAGTCGAGGAGCTCAAGAATTACGTACGAAGCACACATCTTAGGCCTCGGTCACGGAGCGCATCAATCTCTGGCTCTACGGTAGATTATGAGCATCTGGACGACTTTACCGCTGTTATTACTGGAACCATAATGCAAGCGCTGCCAATTCTCTCGCGACTTAGCTCATTATTGGGCCTATGGACAACTCGTCTAATGATTTTACGGCATGTGCCGGCGTTCTTCAGGGATTATAGAGACTGTCAGGAATCTTTGTCCTTTGGGTGGATTGCGATTGCAGAGCCAGATATCTCCACTGCAAATCGCAGATCGAACCTTTCGCGTGAGTCATACGTTGATATACAAGCTGGACTTCAAGACAAGATCCATCAATTAGGGCGTAGGCTGGACACCATGCTTGATCTCTTGGAAGGGAGCAAAGAGACTTTGCCAGAGTACTGGTTTGACACCATGGAAAGTATTGAAAATGATTACAGCACCTGGGCTGTGAAGGCCGACGAAGTAGTGCTATATAATAACCTCAATGATGCTCTCATTTTAGATCAAGATGTGCAGACTCAAGGGCGTCTAACGTCAGATGGCGGGCTACCTCTGGACGCGCGGCAGCCCACGCATACGTCTGATATGGATGTGAAATCTGAAGGTGTTTATCGCAAATCTGGGTGTGAGCATGACCGCTTACAGTCTCCTCCCATAATGGCGGCAACATTGCCACATTTCCATAGCGCCGACGCCCCCGGGATACCTCTGGAGGACGTGAGCATGAGGCCGGATGATTCACTCAGTCAGGACTTATTTGACTTTCATGATCAGTCGCACGGAGCATGGCAGATTCCTCAGTATGGCGACGCAGTCAATGAGATGAAGGGTAGCCCGAACCCCCATAAGTCGGCTCATAGACCCGCGCCACTCATACTAGAAAATCGCAACTCCCTCGCTGACAGCATCGCATCGTCAGGAATGGGCTCTGACATTTCATACCCCGGATCTGCAACCTCAGACTATTTCTCGAATCAGTCTAGTCCAGAAATCCGTAGCGCTTCTATAGTTGAGTATGTGGGATCTCCAGCCTTGGTGACAAATCCATGGTCAAGTAACGAGGCTGTGATGTCACCTGAAGTCACATCTGGGCGCTCGAGTCTACAAACGGAACGGGCTGGCCCTGGACATCTTCAGTCTGGCCGGTCAGCTGGTATCACTTCGCCCTACAGCCAGCGTAGCCGAGCATCAACGTTTACACCAGAGCTTACCGACAACGAGGAACCGGTGTTACCGAACGATGAGCAATTGAAGCCGACAGGCCCAAAGCATCACGTAAGAACGAGAAGTGCTTCAATGCAGTCATTTGAAGTCATCCCAAAGCATGAGATACGCAAAATTATGGTACGAAGAAGCGAGAGCTATTCCTGTGGACCGTCGGGAGTCCGAGGCTTGAGCCCAAAGACCGAGAAGGAGCCTAATGTCTCTGCTATTGTGAACATGGAGCGTTCCGAGTCAGAGTATCTTGAGGAAGGCAGCTCTGCTTTAAGATCTGAATTTCATCGGCCTGGTATGCAGATACTGCCTATAGCCCCGTATGACGAAGCAGACGACGCCCCAGCACTTGAAGCGCTAGCTAAAGAAGAGCCCCCTGTTCCGCCCCAAGCCCCTTACAAGTCCCCGCAATTGGCTGACCTTAGTCCTGGCTCTACGGCTGTGAAAATCCAGAGGAAACCTGTTGCAACGACACCCAAGAAAGCTTTACCGAAGAATTCAGAAGACCGGCTTGAGGCTCGAATAAGCTCTATACTTACAGAAATACCCACACATATACGCCTCACTTCCGGACCAGAGCCTGATGCACCAGAGGTCAATGGTATTGGCCCTCGTCCGAAGACTCCCACGTCTCGCTCACCTGCTTTGCGCTTGAAAAGAGCCCAGACGGCCGCTACCCTACCAACAATGACGCTAGCGCCTGCACAGCCGACGTCTTCCAAGTCGAGGTCACAGAGCGGTGAGCCTGAGATCAAGCTCTATCACTTGCATCAATCTGGTAAAGAAGTGCCAATCAAACTTTTCGTAAGATTGGTTGGTGAAGCAGGCGAGCGCGTGATGGTGCGCATAGGCGGGGGCTGGGCAGATTTGGCAGAGTATCTAAAGGAATACGCAGGACACCACGGCAGAAGGTCGATATCGGATGCCCATTTCGATATACAGGGTCTACCGTCGTCGCCCATGAGCCAAGGGTCACCCTCAAGTCGGCCAACATCTTCTAATTCATCGAAGCCCAGCCCAGCAGCGTTCTTCAAAAGACAACACACTACACCAGGAAAACTAGAGAGACCGCACACGCCCGTCTCGGATCCGTCGTATCGTCCAAGTTCTCGCATGTCATGGCCCGAAGAGGACTCGCCGTCTCTTGGTCTCGCTGGCCCCAAAATGAAACAGGTTGAGATATCACCAAGAAAGCAAGCTTGGGTGGAAGAGATGTTAGAGCAGGCCAGAAGTGGAAGTGGTGGAGCGGCGATAGGAGCAATAGGAAAAGTAGGAGGGACGAACAGGGTGTTCATCAAGGGTAGGAGTCGGGCCCCTTCTAATGTCTGATCGAAGACACTGAGGACAAAAGTCGGTCTACTATACTTTGAATCATTGGATACCCTTTGCTTTGGTGGTCGTTGATCGCGTCTGCTTGCGGAGCGCTGGAAGCCCTCAATCAGGCGTTTGACCGGGAAGTATGATACCCAGGATTGGATAAAGAGATACAGGTCTTGCGCAGCCGGGTGCTGTGCTGTGCTGTGCTGTACATATGGGCAAGGCTAATGTCAAACATGAACGTCCGACACCTTCTTCAACAGAGCTAACCTCAAGGGGCTTAGCGATCGATATCTACAAGATACTCGCCCAACTTCGATCACCTTCTCATACATCAAGGTATTCCTTATGATAATATATATGACTTTTTATTATCATCATATGTCTGCTAATCCCTATTGTTACTCTCCATCATTGACTTCTGCGCAATGCCTTGCAAATCTGCGCGCATCATCTGGCCTGAGTAAGCTTGATGATATACCCGCAAAACTCCTTCCCAATCGTCAAACGAGGCCATCACACAGCGCCTAAGAGCGTCAGTCCGCTTGCGCCACCCTGAGAAGCGGATATAGATAGCTATAGTACCGCGGCTTTTGAGTCATTGCGTCCGATGTACAGGCCGCCATTGTCACTGCTACTTCCTCTGTCGCATGAATCCTTGCGGTTGACATTGTCGTTGACTAAGGCCTCGCGGTCGCTACGACGTATGCCCCCATTACACAACAAAATCGCACTTGAGGGAGATTACCCGCAAGACTTTGTGTTGGCTTCCATCGAAGACACGTTGCGACCGCGAATCGCATAGACTATGCTCCACCCATTTTTTTCAACATGTCTTTCAAAAGGCCGTCATGATATACTCGGTCAACTCATCTCTGATATCCACGAACAATACTCAGGTGACCACCTAGGATCTTCCTTATGTTCTACAACTGTCACATAGGCGCTACTGTTGCCTTTTTGATATCCACCACCAATGCGCTTGCCTTACTACCAGCTCAGCTTGCCAATAAACCTAGCTTGATTCTATCACGCCCATTACAATACAGCGCTGTAGCTACTACTGGATCCCCATTACCATCCTCGTCCTCAGCCGCTGCTACCTCGAACAGTCCATCCAACGTCAATCTCACTGCCAGCACCAACAACCGAATACATACGAATTGCGACGAGAATATCTACGGCGAGCCCATCGTCAAAAGCTGTCTTAACGTATATACCCAGCTAAGCGACGACGACAAGGTCGTTGAATTCGGTGATCGGACTAAAGGCATCTACGACTATCCTCTTCCCTATCGATTCATCAGCGGTCAGTGATTCCTCTGGACCGCAGATACGAATGCACTGTCCGTCCTCCTTCTTATTAAGCTGACAGAACCTGCAGCCGATGGCAAATGTGTGCTCGACGTCGAAGCTTCTCCAGGAAGCACGGGCGATAATGCCACAATGGCACAGATTAGCGCCGCAGCTTTGCATCTGTTGAACACCTGCGTCTTGCCAGAACGCGCAGGCGGCAAATCGACGGGATATGGTACGTCGCTCATAGAAACAGCACGACGGCATTCTCCTCCCAACCTGCATTAATTCATCAACTTTCATAAAATCCGTCGAAACCAATCAAAAATACTCATCCGATTCCATACAGGTCAAAAAGCCGGTCTCTCCATCACGATCGAAGAATACAAGCCGCACGTAGTATGTCAGACGCAAATGTCCACATACAGCTCCGTCCACGAATGCCAAGAGCTCCTCTCCATGATGCCCGCGTCCCTGGACATCGAAGTCTTTGGTAAAAAGGGGGATCGAGGCGTCGACGTGGATCTACCTTTTGATCTGGCCGGACGTACGTTTTTCCGCTCTCTCTTCTTGCTGCCACCTTTTCACCCGGAAAGCCTTTCCTAGCATACGAACGTCCTTGATCCCATAGGCCAACTTGTTGAATCAAAACGCTGATCATGTTTCTGTTTCACCAGCATCCCACGAATGCGGCTTCTTCTTCAACACCAACAGCCCGCCGCAACGGACCAACTGGCATGAGATGTGGCAGTCCGCAACGGCCATTTGGGGTATCTGTGGCGCGAAACATCAGCAGGGGATTGCGTTTACTGGTAAGTTCTTTCGCTGTCTATCTATCTGTTAGCTTTGAGAAGTTGAGATGGCGTATTGATATGATATGATCTGATCTGTTCTGTTCTTTTCGCCAAATGATAGGTCTAAAGGGATCGATCAACGTGGCGATGTATCGGCCGTCTGATAACCTGCGTTCGCTGAAGGGGATGGGGATGGGGATGGGGAATGGGACTCTCAACACGGCAAGATAGCTTTGGCGTTATGTGATAGTCACAGGAAGTTTGTAGTTTCGTTTCTTGGTAAATGATTGGGCCTTATACCCCATACCCCGTTTAATTCTCATCTCTTCTCTATATAATCTCGTCAACGAACCGAACACCACCCCACAATCCTGAATGCAACGTACGGTACGCTACGGTACGTTCCAGCCCTAAGGTATTCATTCTTTAGTAAGGTAGTCTAGTAAGGTATTTAGTAAACAAGACTAGACTAGACCCGTAATATCTATCTATCATATCAAACATAAAACCCCAGAAAAGTTCGGAAAAGGATAAGCTTAGATGAAGATGAAGATGAAGATGAGGTAAGCATGTTGCTATTGGTAGCTAGGTATGTTTTATGGCTTTTGATATACTATGTAGGTGAGTGAAGTATAGGTACGAGGTGGGAAGGTATGAGGTAGGAAGGAGTCTTAGAACTTATATTGTTGGTTTGGGTATGGTATTTAGTGCGGATTCTATGCTATGCTCGTAGGTAGGCGGGCTTAGGTGGCGGGCTTATACACACACAGTATAGAGCATTCTTAGTTCTTTGGCGGGGTGGATGTGGTGCGGGTTTGGGATCATGATTTATCATATTTGGATGTGATGCGATATGATATGCTATCCCCCTTGTCCCTATCACCACCCCATATCACCATACCACCATACGAGAAAAACCCCGCGGCAAAAAGACCCATAGACTCCGATAGAAGTCGCGTTGTCTTACTCATGAACGAACGATGGAGTGGGCACGCTGGCTGACTGGCTGGTACTATGGATATTTTTATCGTTGCGCTAAGCTGCGCTGTGGTTTTGAGGGGCGTGGTTGAGGGTTGAGGTATACTTTCTGTATTGATTGATGATATGGCTGAGCGGTAGTTCTTGAGGCGACGGATCTTGATTTCAAATAGTATATATGATAACATTGGAAAGAGCCAGCTTTCAATGATCGCATTCCACACGCATCGTCTAATCATCGTTGGCTCGATCCCTTTCGAAGCAAAGACTAGAGTCTTTCTTGAAGCTCTTCCAGGCAGTGGTAGAGGGATTCGTAATCTCCAAACTGCGTGCCGGATTTGATCTTATTTCATATGCAGTATTTTGGACAGCTTAGTCTCTCGTGATGCCGTTTTGAAGTCCTACCTCTGGGTGCTGGTGTCGTGGATCGCGACAGCTGGGTATGGACTTCAGCAGAAATGACCATAGGCGTCACTCTTCGAGGCGTGCATCTTAGCAGCCTAAACCCTCTCTTGATCACCTTAAAATACCACTTCTCCCTCCCCATCTTCCTCTTCCCCATCGCCTTCCATTTTCACATCTCCATCCCCTCCATCATCCTCCTCATCCTTGCTGCCATCTCTTCCTTCGGCCCCCTCGCCCTCACCCTCGCCCCTAAAGCTCAGAAACCTCCAGTCCTCTATCTCCTCCGTCACGCACCTCAATCGATCCCGCACACTCTCAACCGCAAAACTCCCCAAGAGCAACCTCAGCGGTGGAAAATTGCAATGTCCAAGCTGCCACACCAACTCCGCCGCCTTCACGGCCGACGTAGGCTGCTTGTCCCCGAGCCACTGCACCATCCGTTTCGCATGGCCCGCTGGTGCCGTGGGCGAAGAGTAAGGAGAAGACGCGGTTTTGATGGAGAAATGACCAAAGGTCGGTAAGGGAGTGGTGGTATTGTTTGGAGAAGGGTCGTCACGGCGCACATGTCCCGGCTCGACGAGCGTGGCGAGGATGCCGAAAGGCGAGGATTCATAGAGCATACTCTCAATCAATCCCTCGACAGCGTACTTGGTAGCGCAGAACGGTCCCAGACCTGGCACGCCCAACGCTCCAGATGTGCTGCTGAAGATCAGATACCTCCCGCCGACTTCGCCTTCCCCATCGTCACCTCCTCTCTGGCGAAAATATGGTAGCGAGAGCTGGATGATGTTGAGGGTGCCCCAGAAGTTCGTCTCGAACTGATTCCTAATGTCGTACTCATCCTGATCTTCACACGCACCGATCACGCCGTAGCCGGAGCAATTGACTATGATGTCAATGCGGCCCCAGTGGGCGAGGGATTTCTCGTAGACCGCGGCGACGGTTTCACGGACACGAACGTCGCAAAGCAGGGGAAGGTATGGGGAGTCAGTGTTAGAGCCGTGGCTGTGAGTTGAGCTGGAGGGAGACGTAGGGTGCTGATCCTGCATGCTGGAGATATCATCATTGAAGGCGCGACCGACAGCAGTGACAAGGTCGGAGTGGGCGAGGGCGGCTTTGACGACGGAGCGGCCCATGTGGCCTGTGGCCCCGAAGACCTAGCGAGCATAGCCTAGTCAGAGGATGACGGAAGACGGTGAGCAAGCTTTGGACTCACAATCCATACCCGCTGCTTGGGCGGATTCTGTGGCCCTGGCGGATCGCAGCTGGCGGGGAGCTGAAGCTTGGGATTGTAGGAGGCTGAGGCGGGAGATCTGGATTCGTCTTGGTAGTCCATGGCTGTGAGCAAGGTACCGGTGGGTGCCTTGCCAGAGCAAGGCCATTCGATTACTGTTATCTAGACATTTTGGTAGGAGGCGTGAAGCGGAGAGGTTGAGGCTTGCCAAGGAGTCGTTGAGGGTGGACTTGGCAACAGAGGTAGAAATATATTTGTATTCAAGATACAGAGTTTGTCTCTTTTTCAGATTGCTATGTCGTAAAGTTTGCCTTGATCTCAAAGCCAATACTCTATTGATATATGTACAAGCTATCTATGATTGCATGTGTTTACCCGGGTAATATCATCCACATTCCTGACACATACGTCAACCGAAAAAGATTATATATTAGAAGTCAATGGCGCCAGAGCATGGGCCAACAGCCCCTAGCAATCCTTCCCTTCTCGAATAGACAAAATTTCCTATCCCTAATAAATCAGTCCTGGTATCTCAGAAGTATCCCTACAGCACCTCGCTTGCACATAAACAGTAAATCAGAACAGGAACCGCTCCGTGCGGGAAGGAGTGGAATCAACGCAGCGAGGACTGGGCCTCGCCATAAGTATGGTGTACTTGTAGCAAGAAGACGTCTAACGGGCCCTCCCTAATACTTGTATATGCAGAGCTGCGTCAAGAGAATGGCACATTTCGTCGTAGGGTGATTTTCATAATGCTGGATAATTATGTCGAGGTTGGTGTCATGATCCCAACTTCGTTGCTGCCGCTCGATTTACGAGACCCATCGGGCCCAATGATGAAGCTGGCATGAGTGCTTGGAAGCGAGCTGGTTTGGGAATATTTGGACACATCAGTCACGAGTGGGCTAGGCGCGGCGGAAGCGTCGATGACGGGAGGCGGCAGACTGTTGGGTGTAAATGGGTGAGGAGGGTAGGGAGTCGTATATATGATTTTCTCAATAGAGGCGATCTGTTTGCCGTAAGAGAATCGTTTGAGGAGAGTGAGTTGAGCCTTGATGAGCTCTATGAAGTCGTCGCGCTCGGAGCCTTTGAGGATGTTGAGTAGCTTTTCTATTCGAATGTCAGCAGCGCCGTTACATCCGCAAAGCAGTACTCACGAATGACATAGTTGCCAAACTGATCCCGAATCAAGGATTGGGAAGGACTTTCGCCCTTGTCGTTGACTGCGGTCAAAGTGGCAACTATCTGATCTCTTTCTTCCTTCAATCCAAATTGAATGCTCTTCTCGACCACGTTGCTGGCAAATTTGTGCTTGGAAAAGGTGGAGAGCTGCGAAATGACAAGGCCAACAAGCTTGCGTCGATCCTCATCTCTGCCATGCTCGATTATATGCTGAGCCACGTAATTGCCAAATTGGTCGAGGATGAGCGATGAAGCGCTGTCATGTATTTCGTGAAGGACCGCTGTTTGCGTGGGCTCTTCACAATGTTCGAGCATGCGTTGTATGACACGACATCCATATGGGTGCGTTGCCAGACCTTGGACCTGACCTGTGAAGGCATTTAGAATGAATTGAATGTGCTCGGCAGGCACTCTCTCGATGGCTTTTTGGACGACATGATTGCCGTTCTGATCCTTCACGCACTTCAGCACGTTGTTCTCTAGCTCTCGGACGAGTTGCGCTTGTTGGTCGGTAAGGATGTGTTCGAGAGCCTGAGATATCAGCGATGATGAACCAATTCAGAAACACGGAAGCTGACCTTTTGCACTACACGGCAGCCATACATCTGTGTTGACAAAGTTAAGATGTGTGTCCTCATTTGGTTTGCCAATGTCTTTTTCTGTGACTGGTTGCCATGTTCGAAGAATTTCTGGATCACGTAATTACCGAAGACGTCGGTCATCAGTTGTAAGGCGTTTGGGAAGAGCTCCCTGAAGACTTGATCCTTCTCGTCGCTGTTGGCTGTCTCAAGCTTCTGTTGAATGAATCGAGAACCGTGCTGGTCGCCACTGAACTCAACAATGTAACTATAGATATCCTTTGTAGGTATTAGCAAAGGCACTAGTCAGGATGTGAGAATCGAAGCTGACCTTCAGCTCGTATCGTTTGTTGGTCTTACTGTTGTTTCTGAATTCCTCCAGTAGTGTACTTCGTACCGGCTGCACAACGTCATGTTCCCGTGCTGGCCCTCTGGGGATGTTTTGAGCGGCCATTTGATGAGGAATAGGAGGCATTGGGTAATATGGGTTGATATGGTTCATTCTAAAGCCTGGCTGAGGGTGGAAGTCGTAGGCCGGTAGATGCGAGATTTGATTACTGTAGTGCATTTGGGTGCCCCTAGGCACTATGTATGTCTGCTGCTCTTGCTGCAAGCCTCGTAGCCTACGTTCCAGCAAGGCGGCTTGTCCCGTGACGAGGGTGCCATTGCTGAACCCTCCTCGTGAGGGCACACGCGGTTGATATGTTGGGGGAGTGCCAGTAGTGGAATAGTACAGGTTGTGGCCGAGACGTGCATCACTCACGCTTGAAGACTGCGAGTATTGTGCGCCAAAGTTTGCGCCGCGGCGAGCGCCCTGATGAGAACTCAAAGAACCAGAACCACTGCCAGTAGGAGAAAATTGGTCTTGCTGGGTTGGGTAACCGTTGTCATCTTTCCTCCATATGTCGTTTCCCTCAAGCAGCAGGTTCTGAGTGTACCCATTTCCATGTCCGGATGACATTGCGTAAGAAGCTTCACTCTCTGTAGGGTAGCAATTCTGCGGAATGTCTTTACCCACACTCAGATTGCCGAATTCCCCAAGCAGCTGGCTCAGTTGCGAAGGACTGAAGTGATCAGGATGCTTCTGTCCTGTGGATTTGGCTGGCATCGTGTAAGAAGGAGCCTGTGCCGAGAGGTGGTTCTGGCCATGGACAGCAGACTCATTGTACCGGGAGTATTGTGAAATGTCATTAGGATAGCGCATCGAAGGGTCCACGTCACCACGCGACGGGGGCATACTGCCACTCCGGCTGGCTGCGGTGCTACCGTTATACCCGGTAACGTTGTTGTTGAAAGACGGCCGTGTCGACTGCATGATTAGTCCTGTATCTGTGCCTTCAAAGGCCATCTTCCTTGCTGCAAATCTGGTTTCCTCGTCGCTGTTATGCCGTGATGCACGACTCAAGCTGCTGGGGTCCGAAGTCGCCGCAACAAAGCTTCCGGATGTGGGATCCAGAAAGTTCTTCTGCGATGGTCGGCTGGAAATATTGGTCGATGTTGGTGTTAGTGAGAAGTACGTTGAGTTGGCGGAATTGGTATCGTTGAAAGAATGAGTATTGAGTTGATTGCTATTTTGATGGTGCATTGATGATGTACTTGAGCCGTTTGTATGCACACGCGATAGTCCAGGAGAAGGATCCTCAACGGATTTCCACGATCCTTGGCGAAGATTGAAGCCTTCCGACTCTGAGGAAGACAGAAGAGATCCCGAGCCGGTGATTGCTCCAGAACTGCCCGAAACCTGCAGGCCATCTTCCAAGCGGTCAGCGTCACATTGGACAGAAACCCAACGAGAACTCGACTGACTTTGCGCCCGACCGGTGTCCTGTATTCCACTCTTCATGCCACTTCCGATGACCTTGTCCGACCAGATGCCTTCATTCCATGCGCCGCTACCGCTGCTAAACCCAGATCCAAAGCCTTTATTCGATACATTGTTTGATGAGCTTGGTCCAATCCCGAATGGCCCAGGTCGAGCTCTAGCCTGCTGGTTGAACGTCAGTGTCATCCTCCACCGCGTTTTTCAGTAGTGAATCTCCAGAAGACATACTGTCGAAGTCATTTTTGCAGCTAGCAGCTTGGCTCTTTTGCCGTGGGCAAGACTCAACGATGCGCGGTGTCCGGTCTTTATATCTCCGCTGACAGTATGTATCCCTAATCTCGAGCTGCTTTGTACAAGACGGACCACTATGTATAGTATCGCTGTGGAGAGGTGACAAGGTCAGCGTCGACGTCTTCCAGAGATGACTGCATTCTGTTGGGGAATGGATCTGATCAACATACACAGGAGATCCTCGGCCTGAGCTTGCTAGCAGCGATTCCATGTACAGATGCGATGACGAAGGTATTTGGAATGGAGATGACGGTCAATATAAGTGAGATGGCCGGAAGCAAGGTTGTTGACACCCCTTGGCTTGGGCAATGGAGTGTCTTTGAATCAGCAGGCAGCCGTACAGTAATTGGTTGCAGGGACCAGTATCCCCGTGCCAAACCACCAAAGGGTTTCACCGCCAATTAACAGCATAGAGAGCAGCTGGAATGGGCGAGGTTTTGTATTCAACAAGAGTCGAAGGTGGGTTTGGGAGAGCGCAGCAAGGGGGGTCTGCAGCGGTGCGCGTGAGGAATGTTGGGGAGATTTGGGAGTGGTCGTGTGGGGGGGGGAAGCGATCGGGTGTGATTGTAAGAGAATGGGGAAAAGGGTGTGAGGGCGACTATTGTTCTCGAAGGGGGCGTTAAGCATGAAAAAGTCGTGGGTCACGTAGGCGGAGAACAAAGAGATCAATATTGAATGATACCTTATGCCTGTATGTTGTCAAGAGTACAGAGTTCGGAGAGACGTTTGTGATGGAACTGCAACCAGGGTGCGACCCCGTTAGAGTGTGGGCCTAAGAGGAACAAGCCCCATCAGAGGCGTGAAAGGGTCCGGGGATGACCTTTTGGCGACGGACACTACAAGATAGGCGGCCTGTCTCTCCCACCATAAATAGCAAGCGGGGATGATCATCAATTCAATCCATGAGATAGCATCTTCAGCCTCTGCACCGTCCAGCTCCTGATGGAAGCGTAGTTCCACTGTCTGTACCCACTATTCGATGGTAACGGCTACTCACCATGCCACGCCCCTTTGCTGACATAACAGAAGGGATTGAGGGGTATTAGGGTAAGGGTTGAGTTGCCGATGTCCGGGAGGATCTGGTCGCGCCCCTGCCAGTCCTAGCCTCCTTCGGTTAGTTCAGTTAGTCTCCCTTTCAGCCCTCTTTCCAGGGACGCCCTCATCGCATTCTACTTCTACCTCGACGGTAGGTACCGTGTACCTATGCTTCATTCACTTATCCACTGCTCCATAATCAACAGTCGCCGTTCATGTGTAACCATCAATGAAAGCTGTTACTTGCACCTGATGACGAGTGTTCACGGATTGCATGGATCTCGATCAGCCACGTGTGCGCGTGTGGGGTATCTGTGGGTGGCCCAGAGGGTTTATCGCATGCAGTGAAATGTGATCCATTTGAACAATCGATAAACTGTGCGACCCATGCGAGCGAGTGCGATACCCACATCCCGGAGGCAGATCATCCCCCAATGCTTTGCATGCCCTCATCGTCGCTGCTGGCGTGTGCAATGTCAAGTACAGTACGATCCCTGCTCCATGCTATCGAGGCCTCCATCACCGACTCCTGGTTAAGGTACCAGAGAGCAACGACAAGTGGGGCCTGTCTGTGTCAGCTTCTTCAAGTTTACCCATCGCCCCCTCTCGTCCAAGATGTCAGACGTAGATGGCATGCCGGCTGAACCCCGGACGAGTCTGGCAGAGTGCTTTCGACAACTGCTCCAACGCACAGCACGACTGTGCACTCCATCCCGCACTATGATGAACTTTATCATCACGGCCCCACCCAATTGACCCGCCGGCTGGCCTTGCTACACTTGAGACACTGATTGTCAGGCACACCGTTTCCCCGTGCGCACATAATAGAGTTCCAGCGAAAAAGGATAAGCTCTTACCAGGGGACTGGACGTATCCATTGCAAGTTTGTGGATCCACCTCGCACGGCATCGATAGGCCAACGCAACAACACGCAATGCCTCATCATGTATCAGCAGCAACTACAGCATATCGAGCGTATATCCTACTCATCGTCGTCGTGTTAAACCTGTATGTCTTGTCCTCGGGAGAGTGTATTGAGTTGTTGCTGCACAGTCCTATGGAAACATGATTTCAATGAGCAGGCTGATTGGTTGCACATTCGGTCGGTGTTAGCTTGTCCTTAGTGCCCGTAAGCGCCGTCCCAAAGAGGACAAAGGAAATTGCAGTGTTGATGGCGCCAAGGCCCGAAATGGCGCTATCGAACTCCGGAATTCCACCTCCCTCCTGATCACCTTTTCCTTCCTCACCACACCCTTATTCCTCCGGTCAGCAGTGCGTCGAGTACAGAGCAAGTGGCAGCTTCACTCTTTCAGCTGCTCACTTCGCAATCCACTCCTTTCTCAATCTTACCTTGTTATTGATGATTAGCGATTTCCCTCAGGTCAGCGTTCTGGATAGAGATCGTCACAGTATGATGGGCTGTAGCTGACCTCAAATCTGCGTCAAGAACCATTGAGTCCTGCAGCCAGCAACGCTTATTGCCATCCATCAAACGACACACAATCATTCAGAAGCGCTTTTGAAGCCCCACACTCATTTGATCAACATGCCCGTCATTCGAAGCCTCGTCGTCCGAGACGACTCCAGCACTGCAACCACATTTGACCCCACGATGACGAACCTCCTCATTGCACTCGTTGCGCTCCTATTTCTTGGCCTCGCACTTGTCGCTAGCCTTTTCATCCTCCGCAACCACCGCAAGGCTCAGCAGCTCCAGAAACTCGGAGACCTACCGTTCCAAGCATGCCACCCCAACTCCAAGTTCTCGAATCACCGCCGCCTTACTATCACTGCATCACCATATGGCCGAAATGCCCATGCCATCAACATTTATAACGAAAAGGAGGTTATGGTGGAGGAATCCTCCCGCCCAGGCTCCCCAACGAGCCCCCTGCCTGAAATTCGCATCACCTTTCCTGAAGAGGAGGATGATGCTGGTAAGCGCAAGTCTGGTCGCGTGGTTGTCGTCCACATCAGCGAGAACGGAGGTATTGGATTGGAACCATACGACGACGACCACCTGCCACCATACCAAAAATCGGACTTGGGACGATTCCAGTCCCTCGATTTAGACAGAATTGGGGGCCTGAAAGAGAAGGTCTGAAAGGGAAGATCCGATAGACTTAGGGTGGAACGGAAAATTACAAACCTCACAGCGCTTTCATCCTCGGACCCCAGCAAATTCCTACGCAGACTTCACTACCTCGAGTATCACTACATAATGACCATGACTTTTCGCTACGACCCTTACTGTCACCGGTCCGCATACACACTCCGACATTCGTGCGGCTACACTAGCCATGATCCGAACCGGGTCCTTTCGCCCACTTCACCCAAATCACCAAGATGTGACAATTTTGCGTACATCGCTGTTCTAAGCAGCCTGTGTAAATTACGCTGCTTCTTATAGCTCTACTAGCGGCATAGTCCTTATTTCTAATGTATCTACTTAATTGAAAATCTCATGACTTATCTCGAGTACACTGTATCGCGGTCGTTTCCTTTACTAATCACGTCGAACATGCTCCTTGGTCTTTCGGATATGGAGTCATGCGACAAATATGTTCCGAACAGGACGACCTACACCAACGATTCAGATCTCGTCTCCAACGTCTGGGCGTCTCACAGTCCAACTGACCCGTTCTACCAGCTTCGTGTAACCATAATGAGGTTCAAAGCTTCAATCAGGAACATCGGTACATTTACACGTAACTACACATTGCCTGCCTGATTCAACGCAAGCTAAGTTACCCCCTCCCAGGATTGACGGCATCACTATCGTCCCTCGGCAAGGATGTCTGGCTACAACTCAACAATGAACAGCTTCGATTCACCGTGGTCCCAGAGCAGGGCAGTCAAGTGTGGGCGTTCGTCTCACGTACCTCCACACACATCATATACGTTCCTAATATCTTCGCAGCGTCCTTGCGATAGTGAGTGCCCCGCATCGTCCAACTAAATGCGCGTCGCTGATCGCATACCCAGGACACCATCTTTGACTCCTACACAATCCAGTCCGCCGTCGAGAAGAACACGATTAACCTCCGTATCCCTCTTGCCCCGCTTACACGCGCCCTACGCTCTGCTACCACCGCATCCTCAGCCTCTATCCGCCTCACAAAAAAAGACAACATCCCGCTCCTCTCCCTGACAATCATCACCAACAATCTCACTTCCGCCCGACCAACAACCTCCATAACGACCACTACGCGAAACACCGACGACGCGCCCTTCCATACCAACGACCCCAGCACCAACGATGACTCGTTCGCTGAAGCAAACGCGGCCGCCGCACCTTTCCCTCACGACCGCGAAACGACAATCACGCAAGAAATCCCCATCATAGTCCTAGCGGCCGCCGCAGTAGAAGCCATACACGAACCGCAATGCCCCCAACCAGACGTCCACATCATGCTCCCCCCCCTCCTCCAACTCAAAGCGATCTCCGAACGCTTCACCAAACTCGCCCTCTCCACCTCCACCTCCACGGCCCGCGGAGGTCGCACCGCCGACGCCCCGGCCTCCTCGTCGCGGCTCACGCTGTCGGCGAACGCGCACGGTGTATTGCGCATCGGGGTAGAGACTGCCAGTCTCAAGATCGAGAGCAGATGGGAGGGATTGACGAATCCGGAACTGGACCCTGAGCAGGTTGAGGGTGGGGAGGAGGGGGTGAGGGGGCATGCGAGCACGCGGATGAAGGAGAGGGAGGGGGACGAGAGCTGGAGCGTGGTTAGGGTTGAGGGGAGGGATTGGGGGCGGGTGTTGGGGGTGGGGAGGTTGGGGGGGAGGGTCATTGCTTGTGAGTACCGCATGCTCCCCCTATGCGAAACCTGAATCATCTCTTGAAAATCCGAAATCTCCACAGCGTATATCAACACCATCACTAACCCACCTCTCCCCATGTAGGTTTCTGCCACGACCACGCCCTCATCCTCTACGTCTACCTCTCCCACGACGAGATGGAATCCGTACTCACCGTAAGCTCCATCCATCCATCCCTCCATCCTCCACTCCCCTTCCTATATCCCCTCCCCACTAACCCCTCCCATCCTCAAACTAGTACTACATAGCCTCCTACAGCGCCTGAATCCCATACCCCCACATCATACCCCACATCATACCCCACATCACATATCTCAAGCATTATATCTATCAAATCAAATCAAACCATTACAAGAAATCAACACTGGAAGTCCCCAACCTCCTCATTCCCCCGAACGCCTTTCATCTCTGTATTCCATCTCACACACCCCTTTCATCTCCGATTGCGCATTGAAATTAGGATTGAGATGCTATTGAGATAGGGTGAAGGAAGGGATTGGGTTGGGAGGTGGGTTTTTATTTTTGAAGCATGCGGTTCTACAGCGAGAAAGCTGGGGTTGATGCGGTGGTGGTGGGGGTTGAGGATAGATGGGTTGGGTTGGGATGGGATGGGTGGGATAGGGTATCTACATATGCGTATGTGTATGTTCTGATATATGTCCTGATATATATATATCTGTAAGAGGAACTATGATTATGAGGAGATAAGTGGGGAGAGGGTGTCATGTCTCCCGATACAACATAACGTGTGTGCTATTATTAAATTTCGCCAAAGAGGCTATATGCAGGTTTTCAGCTCTACCTCATTCATTAATCCCTCCATCCCGTTGCGAATTAATCAACAGCAAGCAAGGAAAGTTGGTAAGTGTTGAATTTTCGAAACATTCTTTACTGGATAAGGTAGATTCATGTCCTTGAGCCAATAATGCCGGAAAGAAAAGAAAGAGAGAAAGGAAGGAAGGAAGGAAATTATACTACAGACAAGGTCCACCGGCATTTCCTCAGCACGTACAGCCCTGGTACTGCGATGACAACGACTCCGGACACGCCACCGGCGTATAATACACGATCTGCCCGCCCCCATTCCACACCTTCCCGTCCGCCCCCACAGCCGCCTGTCCACTCGTCCCGGGCGCCCCAGTCATAAGATCGAAATGGACGCCACAGTTACTCGAATCCTTGAAATCGTCGCCCGTGCCGCCGCACCAATGGTCGTACGCGGAGTAACACGCGTCGACGATCTGGACCGTGATCGTGGACCCGGAGCCGACGCCGTCGTTGTAGACGTTCGTGCCGCTGGTGGAGAGCTGGTAGCATTGGCCGCAGGCGGTGCCGCAGTTTGGCTGGCCCGAAGGGTTGAGGGTGCCGTGGAAGAGCTTTTGGTTCACGGCGGCGTGGTAGTAGCTCGAGGTGTTGGACCATTGCCAGGGGGATTGGCCGCAGTTGCAGGCGGAGCCCATCCAGCCGTAGTACTGGGGAGGGGAGGATGTTAGCGTGGGGTTGGAATGGTATGGGTATGGGTAGAAAGGGGCCAGGGGGCCTTACGGAGGTGGAGGCTACGCCGTCGAAACCGGACGGGGCGGTGACGGAGTTGCAGTCGCCGATGGTGGCGGGGGTTGATGTGTCGGCGCTAGGTGGGAGCTGTGCTACGTTGTTGGATGCGCCCATGACTTGTTTCGCGGCTGATTTCTCGTTCTTCACGGCCGGCGCGGCTGCTTTGGATCCTGATCCGGGCTGATTGCCCGTGGCCACGATATTGCCACCTGTAGGGGGTGCTTGAGATGGGGGAGATGGGGCTCCACCATTCGACCCTGTCGCGGTGTCACCCGGTTTTTGACATTGCCATGAAGTACTGGGTGGCGTCCAAGAACCGTCTACCTGCTCTCGGCATTGTGCGTATGCTATTTAGAATCTTGTCAGTCTTCTTCTCTTTGCTTTTCACGATTGGGAAGATTATGTGGGAGTTCGTACAATTGTCTTTACATATGCACTCGCTGCCGGAGGCACAGGGCAACGGTCCATTGATGCCTTGGCTCGGGAAGTTGCAAGCTCCCCACAGAGCTACTGGAGTGTCGCTTTGACGACGTCCAATCTGCGCTGCTTGGACGCTTGCAAATTCGCTGCCCGCTAGCAGCGCGAGGAGAGCGACGGTGTACATGCTGAGACAGTCTTCGAGGGGATCACGAGGTTATTAATGTTGTATGATTGTCGTAGAGACGCAGTGGAACAATCAATGTTCCCGAGGTATCTTTTGCCTGCAAAAGATAGATTATGAAATCAGAGGCTGGCTCGATTGTAGGAGCAAGAGCGGATGATGACAGCGACGGCTGCATTGATATACACATCATGCAGTACAGTAGGTAGTCCGCGCTGAAGGATGCCTTATCCCGCGTAAGGAGCATTGAAACGAGAGTGAGACGGAGCACTAGCCTACATATGATATCCAGCGTGGTGCTGCTTAGAGTCGTTCTCGCGCTAGGACAGTCAATGGCGGTATCTTATTGGTCGCATCGTGGCGCTACGCCCGTTTCAGGATCCAGGACTCAAGCAAAATCTTTCATCCGGACGCAAGGCACTGAAGGCGGCCAAGAGGCCGGCTTTTTCACCAATCTCAGCCGCAAAGATTCAAAACCAGACCGAAAAGGACCGATAGAATCAGGGACGGTATGGATCCCGGCGCGGATTTGCTCTCATCAGCTATTCTGTAGCAAGAAGTCTTTGCTCCCCTCGGCCCTGCCACTTGGAAAAGAGGTAAGAAAAAGCATAGCAGAATTGACTGCCAGGATCGATGTCTGCTCATAGTCTGCGTATCGGTGGGTATCACGCAATAAGGACATAGATCTGGTAGTATTACACCACGAATTAAAGATAGAGGGCAACGATGCGCCCTCAAAATTGACATCCTTTGGTCCGGGGTGAGAATCCCGCCGAACATTCGCACCAAGCTTCGCGAGCCGTCATAGCACCAGGAGGCATCCTGCTGATATCCCTTCCGTATGTTGGTTGATGTTTCACCTGCAAGGCTTTGGCTAAGCTCCACGTTTCAGCAAGCTCCGTATGCGCGGCTAGGGAATGATAAAGACATGAGCATGGAAAGGGAAGAATGCTGCACTAGACGAGCAACACGATGCGGTGTAGAGGTGCATGTCGTATGCATGTAAAATGAGATAGACTGCAGATGAGTTAGCATTGGACTATGCCACGCCGATGTCCAGATTACTCCGACACTAGGATCTATCTGATATGCTCCGAGTGTCCGAGTTGTTGTGAACTCACGTGCCTGCATTAGCTCTACAGATCTTCCCTACCATGGGATGGGGCCGACGGGTATACCACCTGTCGTGTATCAGATGTTGGTTGAACCAACGCCGTTGAGCGGGTCGCATAGTCGCTTGTAGCCTTCAGAAATCCCCGAACAGCGTAGCGCGTAATTAAAGGAGACTACTAGCATATCCAGTCTAACCCTTGTAGGCTTAGCCATGTCCAGATAACATGGGGTGATGGGTTACTCCTGTATCCTTCAAAGGGTACGACCTCGAAGCAATCATATTTTCCGCTTAACTCCTGTGACTGTATTCCCGGTGGAGAGACAGCTCCTTTTTGAGTCTCGCTCTTGTGGAGTCAGTCCTCTCTAACAACAAAGGTATACGTCTGTAGTCCCAGTACAGCCATCGTCGGCGTATAAGTATCCCATCCAATGGTGATCTCAAATATCTTCTCAACGTGATGATAGAGATGTAGATTGTTCATAGGTCCTGGTAGGTTGAGTCTCAAAAAATCCAAACATCTACTTCGTACCCGCTTCATGCAGCTTTCCGCCGGGCTGTGTGTATTTGTACCTGAGCTACTACCTGTTCTTTGTCAGCCTGTTGCCACGAAGCCCAGACCCAAACACTTGGATCATGCCATCAAATCAGCCTTGTTACTCATAAACCATGAACAGCAGACTGAAGGTTCTGCAACTCTATCGTCTGTGGCGTCGAGCTCTGTCACTGTGCAGCTGAAAATTCATTACCATCCATGCATACAACATGATTTACACCGCCATCTTATTCGGGACTATTCATGCAACGTGAGCACCGCTGATCGGCTTCGAGCTCCTAGATAGAAGCTCCTTGCACACCGATGTCGGAGAGCGGCGTGCTTTCATGATGAGGATCGGTTATTTTGTCCGCTTTGTAAGGCAGCAATGGTTTGGTGGTTGTTATGTCGAATTAGCCGTGCTGATAAGGGCTGTGGTACTACGGAATATGGGGTTTGGGGGTGAAATAGGAAATCAGGCTGGTTTGGAACGTTGTAGAGGAAGGAGAGGATATCGGCTCGTGGACTGATGGAATTATTTTCAGATTCGGGGTCGAAAGTAGATGATGATCGAGTATGATGTTAGTGAGCGCGGGAGAGAAGGGAAAGACATTTGAGGCTTCTTTGATTATTACTGCCAGGCTTCCATTGTTCGTAAACGTGGACAAGGCGGACTCACCCTTTGCCACTGGAGACTGATCGAGGAAACCAGATCTTGGCGAGTTTGATTAGCCGATTGCTGGAAAAGAAGATAGTTCTCTAGGTAGAAGACTGAAACTGTTGTGGCTATAAAAGGCAGCGCGTTCTGGGACACAGGCCCGAGGTCTGAGCAGATTGATCACTAGTGCATAACAAAGAGGAGTAAGTCTAAATACCATTTCAAAGCGAGGAGAAGCTAGCGAGGAGAATGCTTTGATTAGTTGTCGGCGTTCTGAGCCAGTGCACGTCAGGTGCAGTCATGAAGGGACTCTGGTGATAAGTCGCGAAAAATCTCAGATAAGGTGGTAAATCAGTACTACCAAAGGGTCATGGATTGCTAGTAATGCCGTCCTTGCCAAGCTTGCGAACATGTTTAACTTCCTGATCGAAGATCGAGTTGCTGCAACTGGAGGAAGTGCTGATCTCCGGGAACGAAGTTGACAAGGCGGCAAGTCATACCACCGTGTTCGACAGCGTCGCTTTGGCAAAGCAGGTAGATGGTAGGGGTGGTACCGTCTAGTTGTGCAATTTGCCCGGTGGTCAGGTCATGAGGCTCGGACGAAGATCAAAAGCGGAGCGCTTTCGCTCTCAGTGCGTATGTCGAATACGGCGCTATAGAGAACCGTAAGGTAGTTCTAGAGCTAATATGGCTGCCATGTATTCCTCGCCTGGGTTGTAGGGTCAGATGGTGGCGAAGCGCAGAACTACAATCCTGACGCATGGTATTGGTGTACCTCACGCGGTCTGATATATCTGCTTCTCTTCAAAGTGGCACCCAAGAATGCATGCTAGCTCACTTCAATATCTATCATTTTATAGTACAGCCCTAGAAGTAACCATCAGCTCTCAAAAGCATCAAGTAGTAGAACGGACCTGGGTCGCTACACTTACCCGAGTCGTAGGCGATACCTGCTCGGCCACTACCGGAGACACATAGCTTTACGACAGCTGCCGATAGTTTCCACAGAGTGTACCATTTCTCTCCATCTGAGGGCCCATCTGAAGTCACGGTGATCCGGCATCTCCGATGGTCTACCGATGTAATCAGTTGGAACTCACTCGTTGATATCGGGATACAATACCGCCACTGATTACCCACGGAATAGGGACTTCGACGTTTGGTTCATCACGACTGCCGAACTCTTCCCAGATGTCTGTAGCTGGCATTTGGTCTAGTAATGCTTCACAGTCTTTGAGGTTTGGTCTTGCTAGACCTGCACATACTATTCGCTGGTGGTCGAACTTCGTAAGGATGAGACCGAGATTGCCATATTTGCCTTGGTTGATGTCAGCAGCTGTCATTGGGATCTTGAAAACCGGATGAGTATGGAGCAGGAACTAACCCAGATTTCGCGCCGTACCACCTTTGACTTCGTTATGATTGATGCTACAAGTGGTAATCATGTCCCGCGCCCATCTTCGAAGGTCCGCTATTGTTGCGGTCTCGGAAATGCCCTCAGCATCGGAGACGATCTCAATGGCGCATTGACCGTCAGCTATCTTGAACATCAGCGGAAACCTCTAATGGCATCAATGTAGAGCACCGAAACTTACAACTCAAGGACATATAAGGCAAAGGAACATCAGCATGTCCGGCCCCTCCTATCCCACGTCTGTCTTTGAAGCTGAGAATCCTTATCGGACTGATTTCAAGATTCTCCAAGAGACTATATTGGGCGTCACGGCAACTCCTCAGAGATACGGAATCACCATATTCGGCCCCACCGATACAATCGTATTTCGGGGCTTTCGCTACAAGTGGTCCTGAAACGTTCGTTGGTAGGGTAAAGTTGCCAGGCAGGAGTAATTCACTCGAAGGCTGAAGGTTGAGAAAGTTGGGCGAGGCTATGCTGAGAGAAACGGCAAGGCGAATGGCTGGATATAGCGCGAGGAGGTAACGCATTTGCAACGCCACAAGCAGATTCCATCAAAATGCTGTGTTACAACAAGCATGAAGGTGAATCAGGAACTCGCGAGATCCTCCGACCTTGAAATTATTTGATGTGATAGTGCGAGAGCAACACTTCATAGAAGTCTAACCATCCCATGCGTACGAGATTCGCGGTATCTTAGTGTAGCGGCTGGTACATATAACCTAGGGTATGCGCCCCTTCCGCTACCACTTGAGGCCTTATGTACCGCATACAAGACTCAGTAGTGGTCGCCATTTCAACAGCCCAGTGCTGTAGAGAAGGTAATAATGTATGAGTTCAGATGGTCCCGAGTCGTGCGTAATAGAGAAAGTTCATCAATTAACGCACAAAGACAATTGCGTTCTTCCTGGTTCGAATACCTATATCCCTCACTCGCATCAAGACCTGAGGCAAAGCAGTAGCTGTCACAGGCTTTGTCTGAGATCGAAGAGGTCGGAACACGCGGTTTGGCTTGGGAAGCCCCCAGAAGCGCGCGAAAGCCTGCGGGTAAACTGAAACCACGGGCCCAATCCATGTAATGCAGGATGCATTGCGTGATAAAGGTCTGGTCTCAACGATTTCGGGTTTGGTTTGACCAGCGCTCAGTATGTATCACTCTCAAGGTGGACCGAGATCGTGCACGTCCGAAATCGGATCAAGGTTGCTTCAAAAATGGAACAACAGGAGTCTTTGGCTTCGGAAGCCTTAGATAGCTTTCACATATCACAGTATATTAGAAGATACTGTTGGTAGGTAAGTGCACTCAGAGTATTACAGCTCTACCGGCCTTCGTCGCAATCCCATCCCTAATCAAGCAATGCAAACCGTGCGACGACCTAACATATTTTGATCTCGTACGAGATTTCTCCCAAGCTTAGTCGGGTCATGAATATCGTTCGTGACCCCAGCGTACGAAGTGGTGTTCATGCTGAACGCAAGTCACGGAGCGGTTCGTAATAGCTTAGTGACGCAGGGCTCCAATTTCGAAACTTTTTAGGACTGGTCTCGCCAGCTGCTTCACTAATTGTAGGGCTCGGTTTTAGAAGACTGGAATGGAGGAGTTATGACCCTTGACCTTTCCGACTGTACTGCCGTTTTCGATCCAGATATGGATCGTGGTGGTGTTTATGAAAAGAACTCTATCCATATTGCCGAATTTTGAATATATAACAATCTAGATGGCTTCAACTGTATACTTTTGGAGTTGCCTGGGTTGTTCAACACCGAATAGGAAAACTAGCGGATATCACATCGTGAAGCGCGGGCGCCTCCCAGAGCTTAGCTCTAACCTCTTGGGGTCTGGACTCATACACCATGCTTTGCCAAATGCGGCCTTGCCTCAGTACCTCAAACGTGCCATTGGCCAGCGAGCAGACCGCTAAGTCTCTTTGGGTTAGTGGCGCTGACGACGCAACAGGACCTCGGCACCACTCGGCTGTGTAGTCAGCAATATTAGCCTGAAAGGGGCTTAGCGACTAACAAATAACACGTCTGAGGTACTGAGGCAAATGCGGCCGAACGTTGTTGTATTGTGGACGACTGGGACGTTGTCCTAGTACTTTGCCAGAACTTCTCCAAGCGCCCAACAGAAGTGGAAAACTATTCTGTACCCGTCGTGAAAGTGCGATCGCCATGGCAGTTAAGCCCATGATCATTGGCATCTATCCCCACACAGTGGACACGACTTTACAGAGCAGGGGCAGAATCTCAGACGCGAGATTAGCCCATATGCTAGCCTCCAGATCTTGGAAAGATGCGGAGAGTGCCACATGTATGGCACTCTATAGTATGTTTGACCGTAAATAGAGATCGATCCTCATTGCCGCCAGTCGCGACGCTTTTCCGATGGACAGATATTAGCAATTTTCCGAGCCTACAGATATCATCGGGCAATTACCACGGAACGACCGTTTTCATCCAATGTTCGCAATTACATGGATGAACTACATGGCCAGCCTGGTCTTGACGATCTCTACAGCCACCATGTTCACAATCGTTGCCCGCGCGCAGGCAGGTAATCTACCGACGATTCCACAGGGCAGCGCTCCGCAAAGTGCTTGGGCGAAGATGGAAAGGTTGTTCATATTGTACGTACGAAGTGCAATGGGTACTTGTCGCCACCGTTGTATACAAACGCTGTTCGAATCTCGTATTGGAACCTGACCTTCCTCAGTGGCGATTCATGGTCTAATATTGGTTTCAATTGGACAGACGTCCAGCCATCGCCCTTGTCGCCCTTCGGCAATCCTATTGGAAACTACACTGCAGCCGATGGAGTCGCCAACGGTGCTAGATGGCCAGTCTACCTGACAACCACCTATAATGCCAGTGTGTTAGAAACGTATTGTCTAGCACAAACAGGCAGTGTAATCGACAGCAGTATTACTCCTCACGGCAGCGACTTCGTACATCAAGTCAACACTGTTTTCATTCCTACTTATGGCAATGCAAGTAGTGGCAATTGGAGTGCAGGCTCAACTTTGTTCATTGCATTTTTCGGGGTGAACGATGTGAACCTAGTGTTACCAATGGCAAATTCCACTCAGTATCAAACCCTCAATAAGATCTTTGCGAGCTATGAGAACACAGTGGAGCAGGTATGTCTACCTTCCGAGCAGTCCTATCAATTATACTGCTGCACAATCGCTCACTACGTCTTATCACTAGCTATACCAAGCTGGCGCTCGTAATTTCTTACTGCTGAATGAGCCACCAATGGACCTTGCTCCGAATCCTCCGGCTGGTCTGAAACCATTAATATCGAACGTAAGTCCTAGGTGGCTGAAGACAACGACTTGGTCGTACTTGGCTGGTCCGAGTGTACTTGGGAACAAAGCATTCATACCTACCGCGACTCGTTGTCTTTCAACCTCATTGCCAATACAACAGAAAAATACCATTGACTAACTCTCAAACGCAGTGGAACACCCGACTCGAGCTTCTCATCAAAACACTGGGCCAGAAATACCATTCCAGCACCCCTTCTACTTCAATGAACATATTCGAATTTGACACCAACGGCCTATTCACCTCTGTAATTGCTGATCCGGCAATCACCTTGGAAACTATCAAAATCAAAAACACGACAGGTTGGTGTCCGGCGTATTATGACGATGGGCGTCGTCATGGAGCAAATACCTTCAACTCTAGCTGCGGCAGTAATCAGACGCTTGGAGAGTATATGTGGCTGAACGCCCTACATCCAACATTAACAATGTATCAAGCAATAGCCGCGGGGATAGCGAAGATGTTTAGTGCATAGTATTGCGAAAGTAATGGCACATAATATAAATACATTCGCCGCACATGACGTCGTGCTATCAAATGTCGAGCTGCTGTAAGCTATACCAGGAAGTCTTGAAATTACACCAAATGACTATTTCTATCAAGTGTAAAGTATCGCCCAGCAAAGCCCAATTACCGCACACCCGCTCTCAATCTCACCCTACATCGACGCCACCTCACAGCTACCACACCTTGAATAAACCTGCAGCCGCTCTGAAGGAAAATTTCCCAGCAAGGCCAGAAGAGGACTAAGAGATACCAACATCTTATTGCTATGCAGCTCACATGGAAACGAACAAGTCCAGAAAGGAAACGAAAGCAACATTCTCCATTACACGGCTTTTTGGAAGGGTACAGCAGAACTCTTGATGTTACTCTTCAGAAAGCCCATAGCGGCCATTCTTGCATAGCATCACAACCCTTTTACTTCAGTAAACCCGACCAAAATCTTTGAGGATATAAGGGTTAGTGCTGGGTTCTCATGCGCGCAGTAGACTTTGATATGATAACTGGTAGCTGCTTGTGGGTGAGGTTTTCACTTCTTTCTGGCCTTAATCAGGGATTCCAGACGGTTCTGTTCTAACGATGAATACTGTCACAGATTGTATCGAGCGGCGCAGCAGGAATTTGACAGTCATGATGATAATGGCAGGTCCCTTCGGATTCCAAACTACCCTGGAGGCTTTCAGCGTGAAAGTCGACGTTTAGGTGTCAGGATTCTTGGTAGCAGAGTGTTATGACTGATAGCGAAAGAGTAATATCAAGACGTATACACTGTCATTAATAAGGTCTAGCAGCCTTCACACGCATTGGGATATTGCAATCTTACTCACATCGGGCTTAAGGCAGGTGGGCATATCGGGAGCTATCTCGTTTGGGCTAGGCCAGCCACTAGCCTTATCCCGGCCTTGGCACGTCCTGGAGACAAGCCTGAGGCTATGCGGACCTGCGCTTCTGCGACCTGATCCACCTCAAACGGGTTTGCATCGTCATCTTGAGCATGAGAACTAGGTTTTCCGAGTCGTCAAAATGGTTCAGAGAACAGAAATGACTCATGAATACCATTGAAATGAGGGCGAGCCGTGTCCGACTTTGACACCTTCGATACCTCTGAATACTTGCAGGAGTTTACTCGATTGAATGGCTGTTCACAAGGGCTGGCTGCCTCGTGAAGGTGGGCTATCTAGGCCGTGTCATAATATAGAGCCTATGATGTGCAATTATGGCTGACTTCGTTGCCTACTAGGATTCACTGCCGATACTGTTCAACTCATCGTGAAGAAAAGTATCTTGAATCCTGCACTGACCGTGCCGCTCCTGCTTCTTGCAACATATACCAACATAGGCAAGGAGCTCACGCATTCCTATGTACAAACCTCCGTCTGCCTCAGGATCCTAGCGTTCATTGGGATTCTACGAATCTGCAACGGCGCCTTGAACAGAAGATCTCTCAATAATTGGAATACCCATACCTGGGATTGGAGCAAAGAGCTCATCGTCGTCACCGGTGGAAGCGACGGCTTCGGCAAACACATCACCCTCCTCTTGGCAGCCCGGTCCATAAAAGTGATAATCCTCGACATCCAACCCCCAACTTACCCCCTCCGTACGTACCTCCAAACCCCCAAACCCCCAAACCCCCAAACCCCCACCGCACCTTCACCCACAATTAACCCACCCCCACCGCAGCCCCCACCGTCCACTACCTCCCCTGCGACCTGACCTCTCCACCCGCCATCGCCCAAACCGCCCAAACGATCCACTCTACCCACTGCCATCCGACAATCCTGATCAACAACGCCGGCATGGGCACCGCCGCCTCCATCCTCTCCACCCCCGACTCAACCCTCACCCAAACCTTCGCCCTCAACATCCTCGCCCACTTCCGCCTCGTCCGCGCCTTCCTCCCCCACATGATCGCCACGAACCACGGCATGATCGTGACCCTAGCCTCGCTATCCGCCTACATCACTCCCCCTCTCATGGTCCCCTACGCCTGCACCAAAGCCGCCGCCCTCGCCTTTCACGAGGGCCTAGGCGTGGAACTGAAGACACACTACGAGGCTCCCGGTGTGAAGACGCTGTGTGTATGTCCTGGCTGGGCGAGGACAAGGTTGTCGGAGGGACATGTGAATACGGACAGGTGGTTTAGTCCGACGTTGAGTGCGGAGACGGTGGCGGAGGCAGTGGTGGGGGAGGTTCTGAGGGGCAGGGGGGGAGTGGTGGTTTTGCCGAGGGTGCATGAGTGGGTGGGGGCGTGTGTGAGGGGTTGGCCTTGGTGGGCACAGGAGGGGGTGAGGATGATGGCTGGGGAGGCGGTGAGGGGGATTGGGGGTAGAGAGTTAGGGAAGGGAGAGGGGAGAGGGGTGAGGGGTCAGGGGTGAGATGGGATAGCAGGAATGCAGGTGGAATAATTGGAGCGGAGATGTAGCCTTTGATGAAATTCAGCATCGTTGTGGTTTGGGACATTGTGGGTGCAGCAGGGGTTGAGCATGTGCGGTAGAGAGGCGTTGAGGCGGGTCTGGGGGTGGAGGTGTGTGAGGAGAGGGTGACGGAATCTAGTGGATTACCGGTGGCGAAGATGAATCGACTGCAGCCTCTTGATAAAGTGTGGGATTATTGTCTTCTGGCGCGGATTGACTATTTCTAAGCCAACGAGCGTATCTACGTACGTTCGTTTACGAGGGCACGATGATGACGCAGAACCCGATTTTGTAGCCACGCACGCGTGCTACTCAAGCCATCACTCCCAGTGTATCAATCTCGAGGAAACATGGCGATATTCACCAGGAGAAAAAGCAGAGAGTCAAGGAATCCCACCCCACCCCACCGTATAACAGTTGGCTGGAACAGTCGTCAAGGTCAGGGATAGTAGAAGACAAGGTATGGTCCCGATACGCGGATGATTTACCGTTGTGTTGAGGGAGGGGAGAAAATTCAGACAATTGGGGGGGGGGGTGTATATATCAACTCTGGCCCGAAGGATAGATATGAATCTTCAAAATTGAATAAATGACTGTAAATGAAATAATTACATTGAATCGTTCATGGCGGTGTGGCCCGCCCTTGTAAATAGTTGATCGTTATTTATGTTCCGTATGCAGATACGAGAGTCCAAACGCCGGGTTTGTAGACATTATATCCCGGTTCTAGAACCCACTCTCGGCCAAATTCCGCTCCTCGTAATTCCGCTCTTCCAGTATCCATGCGGGCGCCGCTTGTAAGGGTGAGAGCTCGCGCTTTGTGGGTTGGGGTGGGAGGGCGGTTGCGGATGGGAGGGTGGAGGTTGGGGATGAGGAGGGGGTTTTTGTCGATGGGGTGGGGGTGGAAGAGGGTTTTGTGGCGGAGGGTGAGGAGGAGGAGGGTTTTGTGGCGGAGGGAGATGAAGTTGTTGTTGAGGGTTTTGTGGCGGAGGGGGAGGAGGAGGTTGTTGAGGGTTTTGTGGCGGAGGGGGAGGGTTTTGTTGCTGATGGGGAAGAGGAGGGGGTTGTTGAGGGTTTTGTGGCGGAGGGGGATGAGGAGGGTTTCGTTGCGGAGGGGGAGGAGGAGGAGAGTTTGGTTGAAGACGCGGTTGAAGACGGTTTTGTGGAGGCTGCGGTACCGGTTGAGAGACGGATGGACGAGGTCTTGGAGGATGAAGTGGCTAGGGTACTCGTGCGTGACACGGCGGTGTTTAGTATTGTTGAGCTTTTCGATGAAGTGGTTGAGCGTGATGCAGCGGTGTTTAGGATTGTTGAGCTCTTCGATGAAGTGGTTGAGCGTGACGCAGCAGTGTTTAATACTGATGAGCTCTTCGAGCTGACGCCGGTGGATCGGCTAAGGCTCGCGGCGGTGCTTCGTGTCGATGAGCTCCTTGAGGTGACGCCGGTAGATCGGCTGAGGCTCGCGGCGGTGCTTCGAGTTGATGAGCTCCTTGAGGTGACCCCGGTAGATCGGCTGAAGCTCGCGGCGGTGCTTCGGGGTGATGATGGCTTGACGGACCCACCGGTGCTTATAGGGAAAGGTGCGGTTGGCGAACGCTTGGTGGTCGATCCGGAGCTCGATGTGACGGATGTTTGGGTAGTGGATCTTGGGGTGGGAGTCACGCTCACTGTTGGCTTGGTTGATAGACTGGTGCTGGAACTCCCGCTCACTGATGCCTTGGTTGAAGCGCTGACACTAGAGCTGGCACTCATCAACGGTTTTGATGAGGCTGAAGCAGTCGAGGTCGCGCTTGAGGACGATCGTGATGAGCCTCCAGTCATCGAGCCTGCGCTTGTTGATGGCTTTACCGAGGCTCCGATGCCTGAGCTCACGCTTGTGACCCTTGACGAGGCACCAGTTGTCAAAGTCGTAGATGGCTTAGAGGAAGCGCTAGTAGTAGATCTGACACTCATTGATGGCATGGAGCTGCCACTCACAGACGGTTGTGATGAAGCACTCCGTGAACTCGCGCTTGTAGACAATCTTGACGACACCCCAGTGCTCAAAGTTACGGAAGACTTAGATGAAACGCCAGTACTGAAGCCGGCACTCACAGACGATTTTAACGACACGACGGCCTTCAGGGTAGATGATAGCTTCAAGCTCGTGCTTGTAGACGCTTTCGAAGAGGCGCTGGTCTTCATGGTCATAGACGAGGGCTTGGAGGAAGACGAGACACCCGTCCTCAATGTCGCGCTCGCGGATGGTTTAGAAGACACACCGGTCTTCAAAGTCATAGACGATGACTTAGAAGAACTGCCAGTCCTTAGGGTGGCGCTCGCAGACGGTCTCGAGGACACTCCGGTTGAGGATGCGCCGGTCTTCAAAGCCATAGACGATGACTTAGAAGAAGACGAGACCCCCGTCCTTAATGTCGCGCTCGCGGATGGTTTAGAAGACACGCCGGTCTTCAGAGTCATAGACGATGACTTAGAAGAACTGCCAGTCCTTAGGGTGGCGCTCGCAGACGGTCTCGAGGACACACCGGTCTTTAGAGTCATAGATGATGGCTTAGAGGAAGTGGAGACTCCGGTCTTGAAGGTCATAGACGATGGCTTGGAGGAGGACGAGACACCCGTCCTTAGGGTCGCGCTTGCAGAAGGTTTCGAGGACACTCCAGTCTTCAAAGTCATAGACGATGGCTTGGATGATGAAACACCAGTCCTTAAGCTTGGACTCGCAGACGGCGAAACAACAGCCTTTAGAGTCATGGATGATAGCTTCAGACTCCCGCTCGCAGACGGTTTAGAAGAGGACATGCCTGTCTTCAAGGTCATAGATGATGGCTTGGAGGAAGATGACATCCCTGTCTTCAAAGTCATAGACGACGGCTTGGAGGAAGAGGAAACGCCTGTCTTCAAAGTCATAGACGAGGGCTTGGAAGATACACCTGTCTTCAGGGTCATAGATGGACTTGATGAAGAGGACACCCCTGTCCTCAAGCTCATAGATGATGGCTTGGAGGAAGAGGACATCCCTGTCTTCAAAGTCATAGACGATGGCTTGGAAGACACACCTGTCTTCAGGGTCATAGATGGACTTGATGAAACGCCGGTCTTCAAGGTCATGGACGATGGCTTGGAAGACACGCCTGTCTTCAGGGTCATAGATTGACTTGGTGAAACGCCGGTCTTCAAGGTCATAGATGATGCCTTGGAAGACATGCCTGTCTTCAAGGTCATAGACGGACTGGAAGATACCCCAGTCCTCAAGGTCATAGATGGACTTGATGAAACGCCGGTCCTCAAAGTCATAGATGGACTGGAAGACGCCCCGGTCCTCAAGGTCATAGACGGACTTGATGAAACCCCAGTCCGCAAGGTCAAAGATGGACTTGATGACACCCCAGTCCTGAGAGTCATGGACGAACTCGATGACACCCCAGTCCGTAATGTCATGGATGGACTTGATGATCCACCAGTGCTTAGACTGATTGGTTTAGTAGACACGCCGCTAGCTGAAGGCTTTGAGGAGAAGCCTGTGCTAAGTGATACCGAAGACTTGCTGGAGATGCTTGTGCCGACCATTGTCTTGGACGAAGAAACGCTTGTGCCGACAATTGTCTTGGATGACGAGACGCTCGTGCCGACAATGGACTTCGATGACGAGACGCTCGTGCCGACAAGGGACTTGGACGAGGAGACGCTCGTGCCGACAATGGGCTTCGATGACGAGACGCTCGTGCCGATAATGGACTTGGACGAGGAGACGCTCGTGCCGATAATGGACTTGGACGAGGAGACGCTCGTGCCGATAATGGACTTGGATGAGGAGGCGCTCGTGCCGACAAGTGATTTAGATGACGAGACGCTCGTGCCGACAAGGGATTTAGATGACGAGACGCTCGTGCCGACAAGGGATTTGGATGACGAGACACTTGTGCCGATAATGGACTTGGACGAGGAGACGCTCGTGCCGATAATGGACTTGGACGAGGAGACGCTCGTGCCGATAATGGACTTGGATGACGAGAAGCTTGTGCTGACGGCGGTTGAGCTTGCCTTCGTCGAAGAGGCTGTGCTAAGTGGCAGCGATGCGGTTTTGGCAGTCGTACTAAGGGGTACCGCAGATCGGGTTGCCGGGACGGTAGAGTTGAAGCTCTTCTTGGACGAAGTCGGCGTCACTCTGACGATTGGGGTTGTCTCGATGCATGAGCAGATCGTATTGATGAATTGCGGTTCCTGGGTCAAGACACTTGCCCAGATTGAGGACTGGGCAGCGCTCTCGGCGGGCGACGACGCAGTGACATCTTGTTCGCCCTCGTTCTTGTCGCGCTTCTCCACTTCATCGTCTGTGATGGTGACGGCAGAGATGGGAACGTTCCGTGAGCAATACGCATTGGCAGGCGGGTATGTCGATAGCCAGAGAAGGTCTTTGAATCTGTCAGACGAACACGCATCTCTTTTGACGGGAGACGCAGAGATGAGACCGAGAATATCAAAAGAAATCAGCAAGCTGAACAAGATCATTGAACGGGCCATGTCTTTGGCTCTGACGACGAATCTGAAGAGCAAGTATTGAGGGAGACGACAGGAATTCAGGGACAAGGAAGATCGGTGGGTAGACCGCTGTATTCTATACTCGACGCTCGGTGGTCTCGACCGCGATGACTATACTGGCAAGTAAAAGCATCGTTATTGGTACCGATTTGGGTCTCCACAGAAAGCCACGCTTGTGCAAAGACTCGAAGATGCACCAGTAATGCATAGCAAGACATGCCAGCGTGTGAGTCTGAATGACTGACATGCCCGACAGGCATCTGGTCATTGGTATTCCACATAACTTCGGACGAACGCAGACTATCGAAAGCCAAGGGCGTGTGTGCTGTGGCATGCTTCTCAAGGCATGCTTGAGGCTCTTTTTCCATTGTAGATCTTTGCAGAATCAGAGTGTCCGTTCGTGAGATGGTAGTGGATCCACCCGGCAAGAATACGGACGAAAAGAAGCTACTAAAACCCAAAGTAGTACGCTTGTTGGGATACTGCATACCATTAGCTCGCGACGTGTTCTATATCAGAAGCCTATACGATGCTTCCCTTGTGGTCTAGCATATAGGTCCATCTCCGCAAGGGTAAGGATTTGCTTTTGAATTGCTACAGAGCCCTCGTGGTGGTTTCGCTCGGTGAGATAGATTTATCGATGACCTAGCGCCATCTAGGAGTAAAGTACTGGCCAATTGTAATAGCAGCACTCGGTCGTGCAAGTCAGCCTCGGATTGCACTAACATACCAATCGAGCCTTAGCTTTCACAGTATCAACATTGGGTTAGTAAGCTGGCCCATGAACGTGGCAGCCGAATGTTAGCACGTCCCAAACGATGCACTTCATGTAGGTGGTAATCCAAATGGGGTAATCGAAGGCCACGACAGTGCTGTATAGAAGCGCCAATCGGTTTCGTCCCTCCGCGACTTCAGCGGGATGGGCTGGAGGGAGATCGACATGGTTGAAAAATGAAAGCCTTGGGTCACAGGAAAAGCCTCCGTGGGCCATTGCTTTAAGGGTCCGAGCACACAAAAATAAGACAGCGCGAAGAAATTCTCCGCCAGAAATACGAGGTCTGCATGATCCGTCTGCACGTACGTAGCGCGAGTGGGGCAGCTAGGCTCTGGACTTACGGTCAGGCTAAGGCTAGTGATCTAAAGAAGACTTTGCCCCTCAGGTTGTGAATTGGCATTGTGTATTAATTCTTGCAATCCGTAGGCAGCTCCACAGCAAGGTGTGAGAGCAAATCGTCGAGCTCAGACATTCAAAGACCTGTCAAAGGAATTTCGGATATTGTGAGTGACGGTCCACGGGATGAATGGGAGATATATAATTGGACCCACTCAAGCGTTCAGACACCCACGGGGAATAGGTAATATTAGCTTTCAGAGCGAGCTGTGACGACAAGACGTTGGTACCTACCGCACATGGCGTGATACCGATCGCTGATGCCGTACGGGACCTGATCGTGAAAGCCACTAAGAGAGTGCTCCGGATAGATATTTCAAGTGCCCGTACACTAGGAGCTATAGCCTGCAGATCGGCGAATTCTGGGATGGCCAACTCAAGCTGGATACCCCCGTATTTCGTACATACATTGAATCTTTGTAGATGCGAATGTAATCCTGCAGCGGAGTTGTGAAGCTACGATTCATTGGTGAGCGAGACGTTGAAGACTGAGATAACCCGGATCCAGTCCAGTCGTGTTGGCGCAGCGTCGCTTAGGGACATCTAGCTCCCGCTGATTAGCGTGTATGTTTCCCCTTTGAGGATAGGACTTCCGTTTTTGGCCCGCCCTAGAGATTTTGTAGCTCGATAGAAGTTGTGGCGTTCCTTCTCTGCAGGACTTGGCTATGTATTATCGATTTTCCATGCACCTCGTACATCCTAGCCCGTTAATGCTATCCACACAATTCGCTCCGTGGAAGAGCATGTCCCCAAAATGCGGTCGAGCAGGGCGAGAGAAAAGACGCACGGCGGCTGTGACCCAGATGCTGCACTGTCAAACGTTGTCGCATTTCCACGATCTCAAAAACTCTCTTTGGCAGCTCAACCTTATTGAAGGTGCATTGAACCCGCCGCAGGACGCGAATTCATTGGCGCGTATCCGATGCTTGGCTCATCATGTTGATCATGCATGACAGATCTTTTAGCCTCGCAAATCGCTGCATGAACGCCAATTACCATTGCACGTTCCACGGAGAATTATATTTGGAGAGATGTACCTGCCTCATGTATGGATATCTGCCCCGTACCATAGTACAAAGGTGCTGCATCATTCGGCAGACTCGGCGATCATTCAAACCCGGATGGAAGTGTGCCTCATGCTGGCCTGTGCAACGCTAACCACTACGTAGTAGGTACCTCACCCATCCAAATTTACAAGACGGCCAGTCCGTGCGTCCTCGAATCGGCGTGAAGGTATCGGGATGTCCGTCCAGGGTGGTTCGTGTATCTCGTGGCTTGTGTTGTCCCCAGCACAATCTATCCAAAACTAGAATTACTCCGAACGATATAGAATAATCATGGTCTGGAGCCGCCGCATCATCATCAGTATCGTCAGGAATGCATCCATCGCCAACTGGCTGTCCCTTACAAAACAGCGTCCCTTTCAAAACGTGAATGTCTATTCAACGAGAGGTGTGTGTAGCTCGCGGCTAGCGTGAGATCATGAGCTTGAGTATCAGCCAAAGCCCCTGTTCATGACGTGGTCTCCTTATCTTTCTCGATATCTGGTCTCGAAAATCATGAGACCCCGAGATAGTCCGTAGACCACGGAAAAGATGACAATGGCGCGCGTGTTCAACCCATCAACTCTATGATTCGCTGGCGAGGAAAGGGATCCCCTGAACGTGGTGAAACGCCCATTATTCTATATGTCGGCACCATTCCCCTCGGATTCCTTTTCATACCGAAAACCCAACTCCGTAGCAACTCCACGTGTCCGCAATGTGCCCGAACACCCGAGGATGGAGCACTCCCTCCTTCCCAATAATCCTCAATGAGCGTCAGTCCTGTTCTGGCTAATTGTCAACCTTCTAACAATGTCGATAACCTACGAATCATGGTTCAGTAAAGCTGAGCATCACGAAAATCCTCCAGCCTTAGCTGTGGCTGATCAACATGGATGAAAGAGAAAGACCCACCCCAAAATTCCTCTCAAGACCGTCACATCATCATCACCAATATATTATTGTCGTTCGACTACAGACCGTCCGAAATAGGACAACCCAAATGTAATGTCAGGACACCATAGAAGCAGTATGTACTGCTATTGTCACCACTCCCCGGACCGACCAAGAGGAAATCGAATATCTACCGCCAATTCACCGCATTACCACTGCAAAAGATCCTCAAACCACGCTACGAATTATTGAAATCTTCCCAGGATCAGTACTGGAAAAGAAGCTGTATTATTCGGCGGTAAGTTATAGGGACTCCTATCAGAATTGTTAGCATTTCGTTGTCATTAAAAAGTTTCTCCACTTAGTGGTAGAGTTGAAGTTTGAATCTTAGTAGATGCGACATGACGAGGTGTCAAAGCATTAGAAGCATCCTCTGGTCTCCGCGAATCTGATCATGGTTGGTGAAGTACGTTACTGTATTGAATCGAGTCTTATCTTCAAGGCAAACTCATGTGGCTTGAGAGCAATTCAGTGTTAAGGAAAACCAAAAATGCTTGTATGATCCAAGTCATTCAAAGAGAACCAGGGAGCAGCCCCGGAAGAGGGCTTCCTTGAGGAGTTGACCCAATTTCGTAACGTAGCACCCTTGAGAAGACAGGACGTGATCCCCAGTGATCCCTGCGCTCGTGGTCTTTTTGGCTCGGATTTCGGTGCTTCTTCTGCGGTCGTTCTTTCGTTGCAGGAGGGAGAGTAGCAGCGGACTGGTGAATGAGACAAGGAGAGCTCAGGCTCTTTTCGCTAGATGAGCCTGCGATTGGTATTGCTGATCCTCAGCGTTGCCATGCCTGATCCCCTTCCTATGTCTTGCGTAAGGATTCGGTTTTCTCAAATCTTCGTAGTATTGGCATGCCTTTCATGTTGGCATTTATGCACATCTTATCAATATTGACATTCGTGGTGGCGATACGCTCAGGACTCTTGCTCTTGTTCTTGCGATAGCCATGGCCATGGTTCTGGGCGTCTGGCCCTCGTCGCAACTCGATCCCACATCCAGTCTACCACTCCAGACACCTTCTTCACTTGTCCTCGGAGGAGTACAGATCCCGAGCTTGAGGCCGCGAATATAATCCTGATTAGGTCCTGCCAGGTCCTCAACAAAACTCTTCTGATCTTCAACCACAGAGGGCAGCTCTGACATGCGACAACGTCAGTGCAGGGTCTTCCAACAACAACGACACTCTATTCAAAGATTCGACCAGACTGTCCACCAACCTATCTTGTGTAGGTAATGACATCGCGCATCAACAATAGTGTACTCTTCGATCGATCCAATTTGCTCCTCGACAGCTCCAGTTTCGGTTGCAGGCACCCCCGCTTTATTCTCTCTCAAAAGAGTCGTAGCCTCCCATTCCTCCCATCCACCACACCAACAAACACCGTGCTGCCCACTCGAACTCGGCATCCCCTTCACAAATATATTCTCCACCTCTTTTCATACCTCAAGACATCCCCTGACGACAATCTTTGCCGTGCACACTGTATTCCTCGAAAAGATATGTGATTCTGTATCCTGTCCCAGCAGCGACCCAAGCTCTCTCAATTCCAAAGACGTCAACGAGACGTCCCTTGCAATCAAGAGGAGTACTTGTCGACAGCCGAGACAATATCGCCGACAGTGTAGAGCTTGATACTCAACCGTCGGTCTTTGTCTACTCAGCACGACAGACGCAAAAATACCTAATCCTGCCTTGTTGCGCTAATATCATATCTTCCGCACATGGTCTGCACAAGATGCCAAATTTTGGTGGAGCATAGCTGTAGGCAAATCGCGGAGCGTTGAAGATTATTCCGTTCCTCGTCACACCGTCACATACTCTATCATCAAAGCTAAACTTTTAGCTGGTCGATTGAAGTGAAGAGGTCTGTTGAAGAAAGTTGTGGCAGGCAGTATATGACATTGCCCCAACGCCCTGCCGTCCATATTACCATGCTTCAATGCCGCATGGAGGGCGACGAAGTGACCATCGATGAGGTCATGCATAGGTAACTTCGGCGGTATATCCCATGCCCTCTGCAACCTTCACAACTAGGTCGAACGATACGGTTTCGCACGTTCTGAGATGTCGTTACCCCACCAACCACTAGTGGTCTTGGCAACTCACTATCACTAGCCTTATCCCATCAAACGTCCATGCAGGGATCTCGGCTAGCACCTTGGCAGAACCCCTGAGACGAGTGCCCGGGTTGGGATACTGCCACTTTACAAAGCCTTCCTCTCGATTTAGCAGGCTCTATCATGAACGAGGGATATCGGCGTAGCGCCTACAACCCCGATGTCTTTTAATAATTATGGGGCCAACTACCCCGGGGTATAAGCATCCTCAAGGGTCCTCACTGCCTATCTAGAATAGTTCCCTAACTCTTTCAGAGCCCACAATGCCTTGTTAGGGTCCGGTACTACGTAGCACCTCTAGTAGTGACAGTGAGGCCTTGACCAATGTCTGAGTCATGGTATATGTTAGAGTCCTAGGATTGATAAGCGTATAGGATGGGCTATTAGTAGTGGTTATCCTCCTAAGACTTAAGGGACCCTACTCAAGAGCTCGACAGTTCCACATACGGTAGAGCGATAATAGGTGATTTAATTCCCCTTGATACCGGTCCTGGTGGTTGCCCTCTGCAGCGCTGTATTTAGATAGTCAAACCAGCCAGTAGAATAACGAGTACATAATCAACCTACCATCGCACTCCCTCGATCAGATATCTGTCATCCCCACTTGCATGATCTCTACTTCTAGATCCCCCACGCCTTCGACACAGCCCATACACCCTTTCACCAAATACCATAAAAGGCCGTCTCCCCAACCTTCATGTTTCAGCAAGCAGCAGCCACAAGCTGTTGAGATATATGCCAAAGTAGCTGACGTAATACCGAAACTTGCGCAACGGCAATATCCCATGTCCTGGCATCCGTCTCGGCTGTACCTCGGCAGCAACCGCTGAAACGGATGCCGTGCCAGGACATGGGATAGGAGCTGCCGTGCCCTCATGCCTTATCCCCGAGTGACATTGCCCTTCGCTTTTCCATACGTTGCATCAACAGATCTTCTTTAACCATGCTGCTGTATTCCTTCCACGACATTCCAAGGTTTCGCACACTATTCTTTACCCTCCCAGTCGCCGTCATCATATGAGAAAGCTTGCATGTCTGCCGCTGGGGTCCCAACGTCCCTCCCTATTCTCTTTGTCTGCTATGGAATGAAGGGCAGACCTATTTATCTAGAGATCCAAAACTTCGTTGGGAGTCTTTGCGCGGGAGGGCATGGGGTAAGTGTTCGATGCGTAGTTGACAGAGATACCGGCGCGGCAATTGTGGCATCGATATTGGGGGAAAGAAGCTGTTCATGTGTGGTCAGTGGCGTGTAAGAGATTGCTGCTAAGTGAAAGGTAAATTGTGCTGCAACGGCTGATACGGACATCTCATCGATCGTGTTGAATGTCAAGTAGGCTCTGTGTTAGGATAATTTCTAGCAGCTGCTGAGCAGAACGATAGCGGATTCAAGACTTCCATTCCATGACGAGCGTCAATTCGGGAGCTGAAGTGTCAGTAACCTGACAAAAATCGTAAGTGCAATGTCGTCGCCTATACATTTTGACAGATTGACGTTGTGCCTCATAAAGGTAATGTTGACGAAGGGATGAAGGGTCGCCGTAGGATCCTATTTTGTTTCATCAAATACCACTCTGGAAGAGGAGAGTTACTTGCTATCTCACGACCCACGGATTCCTCGAGGGCTTCCTTTGATCCTTTACCAAGGGTAGATGCCAGTCAATCCTTGAGTGTGGTTGTTGACTGGGATTTTTGTGCGGCACCGCCGAGATGATTGCGAAGTGTGGTTTACTATCTGGCCATGAGTGAGAGCCAGGCATTTGGCTTATCTCTGACCCTGAAGTCCGATGGTGCTGCACCTTAGGCATCTCGAACCAGCTGTGACTGGAGTAAGGTGTCACTTGCTTGGATCTTGGGTTACCAGATGGCGCTGCGGGGAATTGTCAAGTAGGCCCTCAATGGACGTAGGTGAGGCCATAAATTCCTTCGCTCCTCTGTAGGTTCATCCATGCGGATTTGCTTGTCTGAACTGTCATAACGAAGAGGCTGCGCTCCCCTTTTCGTCGCCTTCGTCGTCTTTACTAAGTCTGCTGCCGGCAATAGACCCTTGGCGGTCTCTGCTGCTGCACTCTCTCTGGGTGTCTTGTTTCGCTTCTCGGCATATTCATATGAATCCGGGCTAACGTATACATCACAGGGCGGGATACTGTCCCAAAAGCGTAGTCTGTTTCGATAAGGACTTCAAAGGCTTTATCGGGATTATTTCTGTCACAGCTCATTAGCGTTATTGCCATCGTCGCTGGGGCATAACGGTTTTGTTGCCTTATCAAGTCTTCGTCCATCGCCCTCCGCAAGCCTCCCTTGCGAGTCCTCCTTCGACAATCAAGCACATGATACTAAGTTTTGGAGCATCTTCATGACTGCGAATCCTTCGATGACGCGACTGCTTTGGGCACACTGCAATCAGGGAGCCGTAAGACTCGAGGTTTGAAGATGTCTGGAGTGTTCATCCAGACATTCGTTCGGGAAAGTCGTTGGTGATGACGGAAGCATTGACAGCGTCATCCCCATCGGGCTGCCATGGGACGATGGCAGGTGGAGCCTTGCTGAGTTTGTGCATTGTACATAAATTGAGTCTGCGGGCTCATTCCCTTTGAGGCTGCTTTACGGCGTCGAAGATGAGGTCGTCATCTAAGCAGGTGGGGTTCTCTAGATAGAGAGCGTCTTTCTTAGGTCGTCTTCCAAAAAACGTCGCCTTGTGTATGTCCATGCCGAAGTATTCACTCATACTCTTGCAGAAAGCAACTATAGGTCCACCAGCGACCGCCGCGTTGATGTTGAAGTCTTGAAGGCCATCTGTATTCGGAAGAACGCGGTAAGATGCGCGTAGCTTCTCATAGGACTCGAGTTTAAGGGCAGCGATTCGCACAGCAGCAAGATCTCTGGTGACTCCATCCGTCAGATCTAGCGCATTGGGCTACTGGTGAAGTTCTTCTGATTCGGCCTGCTGGGGAAGTGGCAAACGTCAACTCGGCTTCGATTGTGAGGCTTCGTCTTCTAAGGTATAACCATGGCAGGCTCTTGCAATATAAGACTAGGTAGTATACCGTAGACTGAGGGTCCGACTCTTCACTGGGGCGTGAATGTCGGAACGCTGCCAGTTTTGCCTTGACTCTGGAAAGTCCTAGGGAAGCCCTATTGAGCTCGAGGTTTTGTCTGCTTTTGTGACTTAGGATCGTGAGATATCTGGACTAGTTCATGCCAGCTGTATCTAATATGGCAGTTATGCAACCTATAGTGAAGATACGGAACGGCGCAGCTGTTGGTACAAGGTAGCAACACAAGCAAACGGGCATGCGAGAAAACTCCTGTCGCATTAAACCATTTCATCCAGGAAGCAGATGTGGAAGTGCTATTATGGTGGCATTGTTTTTGAAATCAAGAGCCAATCCATGAGAGGGGGATGGGAGGAACGTAGAAGTCTCGATTGCTAATTGCGTTTCATAGTATCCACTCAAGTAAGGCAATGCAATTTCGGCGAGGGTAGAATAGGTACACCTATGTACCTATGTGCATAGTTGGGCCAAACCGCTGATCCTTGTGACAGTCCGTACTATGGACACTTCGTTTTAACGGTGGTAGATTACGATCGTTGATGGTGAAGAGTGTCCAATTTTGGAGGTTGAACATGGTCTAGAGGACATGTACACCAATATTGGTTATGGTAGCGGATGACATGGGACGATGGCTAACGTCTAGGAGGCATAGTATCGTTGTTGATGGCCTGGTGGGGAGAATGAAGACCCTGAGGCCAATCGATAGAGATAGTGGTCAATGACCAATTTTCGAATGAAGCTGGTTCTCGGTGCTATCTAGGTGTGTCATCTTGATAGGTAATAGGGCTAGTGATTGATGCCGTTGGCGCGTCAAGATTGGCATTCCCTTTTTTTTGACACCCCCCAAGTAAAGATGTGATGCACGGCGGCTTCTCTGCATTCATTGAAGGCTGTCAGATACGAAACAGTAGATCCTCAGTTGATGACTCGCACATTGGAACAAATTACGTTATCACGATCATTGGTCGGCGGGCTCCACTCGATTTCAACGACGATAGCTGCTCTGTACATGAGCAGTGGCCATCTAGCTGAAGGAAGTGTGACTTGTTCGTACATCAATAAACATTCTTACCTGATAAATTACTTGGCTCCGCAGCACTATTGGCGGAAGAGACTGAAGCTGCAGCTCATATCAAGAGAGCACTTCCATTCAAAGCTCAGCTGAATGGGTCGAGGTTGCACGATCTTCGAATACGAGTCAAATAGACAATCACCTGATTCTTATCAGTATTGCCACAGACGTTGTAAGTCTTCTCAATTGCCACAGGTGTGTGGACGGTACCCCAGCCCCGATCCTTGCGGTGCCTGCGATGGTGCAGGCTGCTGCCATGATGCAGGAACAAGATTCCCGATGTTTCGCAAGCGACATATGCGGGTCTGACATGGTCACACCACCATCAGAATGATCAGTTGCCAGTGAAGTGATAGATCTCCTTGGGTGTTAGTGCATCCAGAAGTATGCCTGGGTATGATGACATGGAGAGACCTTCCAATGAGGTGATTGGGTTCATGTGGGACATTTGGTTTGCGCAGCGAGCCTTTCGGGATACGAACTCCACCCTTTTTGGGATGCACGAGGATAGAGATGAAAAAGTGGGCAGCAGAGGTGGTGGTTGACTTCAGCGACGATTGACTTTGCCTTGGCCGCATATCGAGTTAGGTAGACTTGTCGAGTTTGTTGAACACGACCCATTTGGAATATACTTTATCACTCCCATTCCATCTGATTAAGTGTTTCCCCAGTATTCTATCTCCGCTTCAGATAGGGTTGAGGTTCGCCGTTTCCCGCACCAAGCTTTCAGTAAGTCTGATAGACAGTCTAACGTTCATGCATAAAGCCACATCGCGCATGCAGGGCGGGCGGGGGAAAGGCAGGAAGAGTAGGAAGAATTGGAAGAAATGACCTGGTACGTTCATGACACCAATGCATAGAGTAGCTCTCACATGCGGCTGTCGCAAGGATGTACTACTAGTATGTTGGAGATGGCAGTATCGATGCAGCCAGATGCAGCTAGTCTGCTCTGCAAATTCCAGTTGAGTCTCGTATTCTATGTTGGAGCAAGTTGGGAAGTCTGGAGAGTTGGCATGGGGAGATGCAGCTGAAGGCATGAGCTGAAGACGATGATGAATGGCGAAGGAGTGGTATGAATTGAAGCAGGAGCTCAGCCAGTATGATGTTGGAGGTGCAACTGGAGATCCCTAGTGGCCCTCCGTAGTTCGGCTATTTGTAGAAATCTAGACCGAGGACCGACTGCGGCCAAGGCCAGCACTTGAGCCACCACCACCACCGAATTCCAACTCCGCAAGTCCGCTCAGGCGCACGCCAGGCTACAATTGGCTAACTGGCTGACTGACTACCTTACCTAGCCACCTAACTAACTGTGCCTCAAGACCGAAGACCCTGATTAGGGGGTAGAAATTAGCAAGCGGGTGGCTACCCCTATCTGTATCCTCGGGATTCGTTGGCTTGTTTGGTGGTTTGGTGGTTTGGTGACTGACTTACTGTCCCGTGTACGCCCCCCTTCCCTCCCCTTCAAAGGCTCAAGGCGACTCTTGGCTTTCCAGAAGGAATAGTTCTAGCAGTCACGGGATGGACTTGCCGATTCTGAACGCAGCCAAGCCTGATTCGTGCCTTCCATCTAACTTGAATGAGGTCCTTGGGCAATGCAACCACCCCCCAAGCTGCAGCGGCCGTTTCGGATTAGGATGATCAACTAGACGACAAGCAGATCTGATGTACAGCTTGTCATTCGCGACCCTTCGAAAGAATACGAGCTGAGGTAGTGAGTAAAAAGGATGGAAAGAGTCGTCGGCTGAAATGCCAACAGACGGCATTAATGCTGGGTCAGTCGATTCGCGCTAAGATAAAGTGTACGGCGAGGGTCCCCCCTGCTCCCTCCCTCCAATCCCAGTGATCCACTGGCATTTTCCTCCTCATTCATCCTATTCCCTTACTACCGTAGCCACCACCGGCCACCTTCTTGCAACACGACTCGAAGGAGGGAGAAGCAGAAGCAGCTTGCAGACGCGTGGATGCCTGTCGCACCATCGCATACACTTGTACCTCGATATTGAGCATAGACCAAAGACTACTAGTAAGGTGGACCTGCATGAAGCCTAATAATAAAGTAATGCTATCATCCACCGCTGGATTCGACATCGCTGCCAATTGAAATTTTTATAACTGCATGGCCACCACCACTTTCCCTTCGTCAAGTTCCCCCCAACATCGCATGATTCAATATTCACCAGTCGGTTCTCAGGCGGCAGATGTTCAGGGCTCTCAACACTAGTCTATAGCCGCACAGACTCGTCCACAACATCCGGTCATCCCCATTCCCATAGTCTGCCACTGCGATCCCTCCAACGCCTGCACCAGTCAAGGCCATCCCGGAGCTTAGACCTGAATCTGTCGTAAATTCACGTAAGGATTCTGGTACTTTACATATGAACAACGGTCTCATCTCCGACCCATTCCCCCAGTTGACGCCTTTCCCACCGAATTCCCTCTCGAGTCATCAGGTCATTCAGGGAATTCACCAAGTCTCCACAAGCCCACTTTTAACGGATATTTGTTGGGAACGCCTTTCAACACTGTTAAACTGTTCGTCCGCCCACTCGTATCTGCACCTGTTCGAAATCAAGATCGATATTGAAGAAGATTCGAAGAGAAAGTAATACTCCTGCAGCTTTGAGATCCTTCCGAAGATCAAATTAGAGCCTCAGTCAAAAACTAAGAACACACTTCCACTCTAATCCCTTACCGAAAACTCAATCTGCTGGAGCTTCTATCAACCTTCGAAACATTATCCTTCCTTACGAACCTTCTCTTGGATTTGACCTCCCGCGGTAAGTCCTACGCCCTGCCCTTGTACAACCAAACTTATTATTGACAGTGCGATTAGACTCCATCCGCTGTAAATTAGCCTTGCAGCGTCTGCAGATGCTTCGGTGCCATGAATACTGGCAAAGCACCTGCGTGTACACCAACATGGCGGGGTCATATTGAGACAACCAAAGATGCTCTGATCATCTTCGAAGCCTGCTTCTCCGGCTCTCTGGCCCACTGCTTCCGCCGGCCGCACGATCGTGAACGAAACCAGCTCATTGTCAGTGGGAACGTTTTCGTCTACGAAGAGGCCACATCCGGCATCAAGAGATGGACAGACGGGATACCCTGGAGTCCAAGCCGGATATTGACCAACTTCCTCATATACCGTCAACTCAACAGCCCCTTCCCGCCGGGGGAAAAGAAGAGAGCCACGAAGCGGAGCCAAAGGTCAATCAAACCAGGCGAACCCTACCCATCCAGCGCCTCTTCGACACCAGTCACCGATGAGAGTAGACCCTTTCCCCCAGCATCCCCTAATCCTAGCATCAAGGCGGACGAGACATCCGACAAAGACGCCAATCGTGGGCTGGTCGGATCATTGGTAGATTCATACGAATTCAAGGAGAACGGACTGCTCAAGAAGACCATGACCGTCACGGTGCACAATGTCCAACATCACTTGGTTTCCTATTACTCGCTAGAAGATGCCAAACACAAACTACGGACGCCTAGGGATGATCCCCATCTGAAGGATCTGCCCATACGGGGTGAGCTGCTGAATCAGCCCAAATTCAAATTCCCAAACTTCGACGACGCCGGCGACGGTACGTACGATCAGGTGGATGGACAACAGAATACTTACCAAGGGTATGGCTTCCCAAACGGGTACGACCCGAGGATGTATCGGGATATGCAAGTTCCGCAGGTCTCGTCGCCGATGGGTTACCAAGCTGCCGCCTATGCTCCGTCACACCCTCCGTCTTCGAGCGCAGGCTACGCATCGATAGCACCTACGACACCAGGCTACGCTCCTCCAGTGCAGTATCCCCAACACACTTCTCAGCACTCGTACCCGCACCTAAACCAACAGCCGCAGTACCAAAGTCAGCCATCGCAGCAGGTGCACTACCATTTGCCCCATTATCAAGGCCACTCAGGAGAACAGCAACTTCCTCATTCTGGCTATCAGCCTCATGCAGCCGCTAATCCTTTACCTCGGCCAACCGCTTTGCAAGATTTCTCTTCCGGAGCATCAGGCGAAAATGGCTTAAGCCACGATCCATACTCTTCCGCTGGTATCAAAATCGAGGGAATGCCAACAAGCCAACCACAACAACACCAAGGCTGGCAGATGCCATACTCATCACAACCATGGCCACCGCGGCCTGAGGGAGCGCCGTATACATCCTATCGTGCCCAGCCTTGATTGCATGTCCTGAGCAGGGTCTCACCGTCTCTTGGCTTGCCAGGATCGGCATCCTCTTTTGCGAACTGGAGGCCCCTTCAATGCCTATTGGAGAAGTTTAATTCGCCGATTCAAGCCTGCTAATGTTGCTCCTAATCATATCGTTTAGCGTCTTCCCTCGCCAAATTGCCCTTATACTGGGCTACTAAATGAATCATCCGAAAGGTCCAAACCGTTCATACTAAGTCTAGACTCGCTACACATACATTCACACCCCCTGCCGACATTTTCGACCCATTACTAATGCAACCTCTGCACACCCTGTCAATGGAAGATCTCCTACCTCTCCCCAGCACGCCTACGGCGCTCCAGCGCCATAACACGGCTGCCGACGTATGCGTAACATTTTCGAGCATACAGGCTATGCAAGCGTTCTAGACTCGATTCCTATGCGAACAAGCCTACGCTCCATGCGTGTTCGCTGCATCGAAAAGTGTTGATCATCTGCCTAGGTATGGCGGTATGGCAGAGCAACTAGATCAGCACCGTCATGCACTGCTGCCCGCGATATCGACATTGCCGATATCGGCATCAACATCACTCTAAGTCTCGATCTAAGTCTCGAGTTTTCACAAATGCACGGCTGTATAGTATGCGCACAAACTTCCTTTCGTGGTAATTGATCAACGTTGATCGACAAGGCATTTTAAGAGTATCGGCGTCTTGGCATAGGCTAAAGGGGCCAAAGCTGGTGATGCATTTGGAGACCTGGATTTCCACGGCGTAGCGTCGCAGTGGGTGGACAAACGCAAGTTGAGGTGAATCAGCTTCAAATTTTGGTGCTCAGTTATCATTGGGCGGTTCCTGTAATGAGTATAGTCAGTGGCATGATTCACTACCATTGACTTAGTGATATGGACAGAAAATTAATTCATCGCACAGCAGAGTGGCGTGGAATTTCCTGATCATCTAGTAGACTTCACTGAAGATCGTGGATGAGTAGTAGTACAGTGGTAGTGGGTCCTTCACAGTGCTATTGATCTATCAATTTGACTCTTCCACGGGACATGACTCAAGTAAATAAGTAGTCTAGCCTCTCACAGAATATTCCGCTCGACGCTAGGTGATGGCGATCCGGGCACCCACGTGAGAGAGAACGCTAATGCGCTCTAGCCCCACCGGGTAAGTGCAGACGAGTAGATCACGCCAAGGTTCCAGCTGAAACATCAACGTCTCTTCGACTATTCAAACACTACGGCCAGGACGCGGAGCTCGGCCATTCGAATTTTCAATGAAAGAGGACAGAAACGAGTGATTTGGGACACCCCATAGCTACCGAGCCAACACATTCGTGCACCACTCCACATAGTGCACGGCCTAAGCTGCTGCATCATGTGATGACGACGGCAGTTACTGGTACCTTGGGAAGATGGGGACGACTCGGAGCGCTGAGAGGGTATGGACGACCGAGTGTACACCCAGGAGCAGCATACGAGCTAGGCCTATGGGGCGCAAATGCTGGACGGAGTAGAACACGGAGCTGTACGAACCTGGAATGGAAAAGCGGCCAGCTTGAGAAGGGGAGGAGATGTGGAGTGCAACAGCATCTGAGCAGGGGCGTGAAATTAGAAATTGGACGACGGAGAAGCTTGATGATACAAGCCATTGTGAGAGTAAAAGAAAGGCAGACGCGTAGTCTATCCACTCAAAGCAGCAGAAATAGTGAAACGCCAGAAAAGCCAACGTACGCTTCACCGCTCTCAACCTGCTCTCACAACTAAGTATAGGTCCGACTAACATCCAGCCCAGCTCCACCCCACTTCAACCCCCCACCCTCACCCCTCTCGCCCTCCACGAGAACATCTACACCCTCCCCAACTTCCTAACAGCCACCCGCATCGTCTGCGCCCCTCTAATCGGCTATCTCCTTCTCCATCAGTCATACCCCTACGCCCTCACCCTCTTCGTATATGCCGGCATCACCGATCTCGTCGACGGATGGATAGCGCGACGCTACAACTCTGGCACCGTCGTCGGCACAGTCTTAGATCCCATGGCCGATAAAGCACTCATGACCATCGTCGTTGGCGTACTCGGCTGGCAACACATCCTACCCATGCCACTTGCTGTGCTCATCTTGGGACGGGACGTTCTGCTCAGTCTGACCGCATTCTATTATCGCTACGTCTCCCTACCGCCACCGAGGACGTTGAGTCGGTATTGGGATTTCAGCTTGCCGAGTGCAGAGGTCAAGCCGACGGGTATATCAAAAGTCAACACCTTCCTGCAATTAGGCCTGATTGGGGCGACGATGACGGGTTTGGCATTTCCGAGCTCGATGGGTGAAACCGCGCAGAGTGCGCTCCAAATCAGTTGGTGGGTCGTAGGCGGGACGACGGTGTGGAGTGGTGCCAGCTATTTGGGAAAAGGGGGTGTGAAGATTTTGGGAAAGAAGGGGGCTTAATGAGGTACGATATCCGGAGTGGAGATGGCACGACATCAGGAGTAGAGGCGGTGCGAAAGCCATAACTCTGCCACATTTACTGGACGGGCAGTAGGATTAAGGGACTCACCGTGCTCTATCGATTACACCGGGCATAGATAACAAACCTTGCCGACGTGCGAACTCCGTTCACCGAAATAGGCCCATACTATACAGCCATAACCACCATCATCAATGACAGGGTGCAAGTCGCCACATGTCGCCCTCAACATTGTCGCCAGACCAAGAATCCACATCAAAAGCAGGAATGTGAAATAGTGGCATCCTATCACTACTAGACGGAAGAACAAGAAGGAAGTGGCGGAGATGTCTATCTAGGCGGGGACGAAAGTATCCAATTGTGGGGGTATGGCACAAGGCAGTCGCTCTTTGCCTCGAGGACGCAATACAGGAGAGACGTGACATCCGTTCTACACGCCGACTGCTACCGGATAGCTTAGTATATTTTGGATCTGAGCTCGTCTAACTCGGAATTGTATCAGCGATATCAAAGTGGAAGGAGATTGTCCGGATGCAGAGAAAAGAAGTGGTCGATCTTACAATATCCCATAGGTATCTTGGCAAGGCATTTGTTTCAGGGGGTAATGCCAAGGCCCGGATGGCCTTACAGCTAAGGCTTATATCCAGCCCTATGAACCTCCATCATCAACACCGTCCCCCATTCATTACTACCTAAACACCAAAACACTCCACTCCACTCCACCACCTTTCAAACCTACACTAAGGAACTTTTCAAGCTTCTCTCTCGCCGTCGATAATACGTGTTCGTGAGACTGCACTTCCATTTCTATCCTCAGCTTCGGAATGTAGCTGAATCGCTGTAGGACTATGTTTACTCGCTACTAATTCAGGTGTGGTGATCGCTTTCTTGTTTTGGTGATTGTGATGATGACGATGATGATGGTGATGATGATATGAGAGTAGACTGGCTACCTTACAGACGTGTACTACTGATCAGCCTTTTTATCTCGTGGTGTCTTCCCGTTCCCAGCCGTTTCTAAAAGTGTGAATCTCTTCATATCTTCGCTAAAAGAAGTACATTCGAATTACAAAATTGCCCGTTATTTGAGAATCGTCGCTTGCTGTTTGAATAGTTTTGTATTTGTATTTGTATTTACCCCTCGTTGCCGGTAGGTATGTGGAATGATGGCTCTATAGAGTAGATCGATACTATCTAGCTTTGCGTACATTTCTTTTTTCAAGATATGATTGACGATTGGAGAGCGTCTATTATTGGTCCCGGCTCATACGCCTCCTAGGGAACAAATGCAATTCTTTCTGGATATAGGTTGAGGTGAATCCAGTGGATTTCTAGCTTGATGTTGATTATTCATATGGTGGTATTGTTGGCTTGCTGTATGACAAGGTTTATTGTACATGCCTGACGTTTTTTTTCATAACGGGATACGCTGATAATAGCTCTGTTTATCTTCATCCCTTGCATATACTACTACAAGTCCAACCCGCTTTGTTTCGCCGGATCATACAGGCCAAACAGCGAGCTTATGTTTCCCTCTCCTACTCGCCCTGCCCCTGGTAATAACAATAAATACACAGATCACAGCACGGAATGGACCCAAACAGTACGTACCATGCGGACACGATCGAACGATGGCGCTGTCGCTAGCGTGACTAAATCGCCGTACATCCTAACGACGAAAAGTGTGCGAAATGCTTCACGTGTCACAAACGCCCCTAATACACACCGGATCTAATGGCACATCCTTAAGCTCGATACAACATATATCGCGCGCCAACCAATTCCTACACGCCCCATTCACTCAAAAGTCCCCCACAACCCCCCGCTACACGAGAAATTCAGAGCAATAGAACCCCTAGCCAACCAACCAACCAACAACATAACAAACCCAGGCCCCTCAATGGCACTCAAGCACACTCAACCCATTCCGACCTCTTTCTCATCCCATCATTGCAAAGCAACATGCTCAACTACCAACATACCACACCGCTCCAATGAAACCGAATCCTTTGAGACAAATAAATCGAAAGCGAAATATCGAATATAATCACACAATGCCAACATATATACCCAAACCCAGATATTCAAGCTACAATCTCACCTCTAACCACCCATCTACTGTTCAAATCCAAATCGCGACCACAACCCGATTCCAAAGTCCCCCCCTCCCTCCTCCACATCCCAAGAATAAGAATCGGCCCACAACTCCAATCCTAACTAGTATACACCATACCTCCACACACTCACATACATACCTACTTACTTCCTTAGTATCACGACCAACCACCCGTCTCCCTTCTATTACATCCCAATTGACAGTCCCATCCATCCATTTAATACATCCACATTCTCAACTAATCGGACGTCCAAGGTACATAACAGAACATTCTCCTAGTAGAATAGCTAGACCCATTCAAAAGTATCATGCCTCCGATCTCTTTCCATAGATTCTGTATAGATTGAAACCTACTACTAAATACCCTATCCCGCACCCTTTTCTACTCCGCTCATCATCCATCATCCACCATACCAACCCACCAACCCACCAACCCACCAACCTACTCAACTCCCCATCCCAACCCCATCCTCCTTTCAGGACCCGCCACTTCCCATTCCCATTCCCCTTCCCCGTCCCCTTCCACAAATCCCTACTCTCACAATTCCCCACTCCCTCCCCTCACCAAAGATCAAAAACGAAAGCATCCCATCCCATCCCATCCCATCCCATCCCCTCTCATCCCATACCTGCATCCTCCCTATCATATGGCTAAAACCAACCGGTAGGGTGATTCGTGTAATTCACACATACATGATAGGGACTTGCAGATGACTTCAAGCTTGAGAGCACAGGCGAATGAGACTCGGGACTTTGGGCTTGTTGTTGATGGGTGATGGGTGTGGGAGTGGGAAATAAGTGGGAGTGGGTGATGGGTGATGGGTGATGGGTGATGGGTGATGGGTGATGGGTGATGGGTGATGGGTGATGGGTGATGGGTGATGGGTGTGGGAATGGGAGTGGGAGGGGGAGGGTGTGGGAATGGGAGTGGGAGTGGGAGTGGGAGGGGGAGGGTGTATGGAGGGCCTTTGTTTATATTGTACAGGGTTCGGGCGAAGTGGATTGAATTGGATGATCGGGTATAGATAGACATATTGACATCTAGTTGTAATATGGAGAGTTCTCAAGTACCTAGGCGATGTTCATGCAGAGAGGAAATATTCTAGATAGGCCTTGAACGGATTGAACTCACAAAGTCCGATTAAATACTCTCATCTTCAAGTTCGGCAACGCGGCCAAGGGCGAAAAGCCCGCTGTAAAGGAAGCCGTGGACTGAGGAGATAGAGCAGCCATTAAGAGACCATCATCCCCGGCATTCCCCCCGGCATCCCCTCAAACGCTCTATTCCGCCACCTCAACCCCTCCTCAAACCCGCTCGCATCCACAGCCTCCATCCCCCACCTCCTCTCCTCCTCAACCTCCCTCCTCGCCTCCTCCGTCACATCCCTAACCTCCTTCCCACCCTCCCCACCCTCTCCATCCGCACTCCCGGGCCCCCTCATATTGCTCTTCCTCGGCCACAAGCTCGGCAGCACCACCTGCTGCACCCGCGGCTCCACGCACCGCTCATCGATCCATGCGTGCAATCTGTTCTCCACCAGCTGCGCGATCTTGGGTATATCCTGCAAGCGCGAGCGGGATCCGACGAGCGATCGGACGCTGAGATCTAGTCTGTAATCTGGCAGGAAGGAGAAAGCGAGGGTGGTGGGCGTGGTGCTGGGGGGCTGCTGCTGCGGTGTGTCGGATGGTGTGGTGCTGGGTGTTGGATGGCTGGGCATGAAGGAGATGGACAATGTTCCTGAAAAGCGAACGACGCTTACGGATAGGGCGACTGGTAGGATGGCGGTCAGCGGTTTTGGGTAGTTTAGTACCAGCTTTGTTTCCAAGCCCATGGTGATAAAGTCGCTCAAGTCAACATCCATACGAGCCTGAAGGCTCGGCCCTTCCATACCATTATTGCCATCGTCATTATCGACGGGGTGAACTCTGCAGTTACTCAAGATCGGAAATTCCTCGCCAAGACTGATCTCTGTGACTTTGATATCCGAGACGAAATCCGGTTTCTGGGCCCCATTCAGGATTCCCGTCAAACTGGTGAGTATGGCATCGTCGTCATGGGCATCGTTTCTGAACTGCGCAATCGTCTGCGCGATCAAGACATTGAACCAGTCCAGACTCTCGGGCTGGTGGGAGTTGACGTTGTAGTATGTCTTGCTCAGTATCGTAGCCGTCGTCAGGCGCGGAGGCGGGCGTAGCACATGCGATGAGGAGCGTTTGGTGTTGAGCTTGTGCGGGGTAGAAGATGAGGAGGTGAGGGAGACGGAGCGGCGATGGGGTGAGGTTTTGTCTCGGCGGGCGAGGGCGCGGGCGGAGGCTGTGGTTTCGGGAGAGGGGGGTTCGCCGAAGATGAAGAATTTGATGAAGGCGACGATGAGGATTACGACGGAGAGTTGGCCGAGGAGGAAACCCTCTGTGAAGGAGAGGCTGGAGGGTTTAGCAAATCGAATGTGGCAGAGGGGAGAGGAGCGTACGATGATTGTGGTGGTGGTGGAGAAGGCAGAGATGCATCTAGAATGGTGTTAGACGGTATTCTAATTGGTGACGATAAGGGAGGGGCAGACGTTGATGACTACTCATGCTATCAGGAGAGAGATTTCGGGTCGGTCGAGTGTAGACCCATACTGTTTCAAGACCAGTAGAACAGTGCTGGTGTGGAGGGAGTATCAAGTGTCGGCGGAAGAACAAAACAATCACATTTTACTCAACTTCTCACATGTCGCACATGTCTCCTCTCGGGCGCACTGCTACATTCTCGAGGATTATCCATTCTTAAGTCCATAGGAGGATTCTCACGTTCGTCCTAAGATGCTATTTCAGGTTACTGGTTGAAATTATTGAGCAATACAAATTCTATAATGCAGGTTGGTAAGTCCTCTAATACGCGGAACCGAACATTCTGCATCGATAATCAGACGCCCTCTAACGTCTCTTAGATAGAAGGCCATGACCAATGGCATGTAATACAGAGCTATCCAGCAGCTGTGCCTATAGATCTTCCCAACGCCCTGCTCCCTCAATAATGCCTTGATATTACTCTCCCTAATCCCTCTTCTCGAATTGTATATCAACCTCATACCTTTATTTCCCGACTCTTGATGGAAAACCTAGGACTTAAAAGAGTCTCTCGCACTCTGCGTACTCGCACTCACTAGCGACGGGTTCGTCGTCGGCAATCCTCCGCCCATTTTCGATTTGGCAGATTGCTTGGCCTTAGCAAGCGCGTAAACGAGGCCGGAAACGAATCCCACCGCGATAGCTGAGACACTGGGCAACGTGACTGGTGCATCGAAGAAGACTAGGCCACTCACTGCGATTGGCAACTTGTTGAGAGCGCCAACCATAGAGTATGTGGTGGAGGATGTGACGCGAACACACCAGGCGGAGGTGTATGAGATAAACACGGATGAGAGTCCAGAGAAGACCATAGCAGCGATGATGCTTTGACGGCGGTCCGCGGGGAAGTTTTTCATAACGTTGTCGGAGGACCAATTCTCCACGAAAATCGATGCAACAAGGAGGATAGGGATAGAGAGAACGTTGTTGTAGAACATGGCTACAAAGCCTGTTAGATATCGCGATCAACGATAAATGCTGAACCACTCACTGTCGAAGTCCTTGAAGTTCGTCAACTTGATCCTCTTCCGTATACCCAGCAGATATGCAGCACTGCAGAGACAATTGAACAACATCCACATATAACCCGCATTCAGCGTTGAAATCTGCTGCGATGCCTCGGTGCTTGCGTGTCCAAAACTTGACAAGGCGTGCTGAATATCTGCCCAGGCTGCAATGACCGAGCTAAGCACCATGAGTCCGAAGGAGAAAAGTGACATGCCAGTGACGGAGCCACCGAACCATAGAACCTCTCCATAGGCGATTAGGATGATTGTCAGATTCTTGAAGATGGTATAGACAGGTATCGAGAGGAACTGAAGAGCTTTGGTGCTGGTATAGATCATGACAATGAGGGCGAGGGACACGGGGAACCCTAGAAGATGTCAGTCGCTGGAAGGCTATTTCTGTGAGGCACTCTCACATTTTCGAGCTTCATCCATTTTGAAGTCTCGATATTGTATGACCCCAAAGCTTTTACAGGTCTGAATCGCCAATACACACACAACGGACTGTCCCCTGTCAGCTACCAATTCCACTTATATAGCATATATCCAACTCACCTGAACGCAAAGTAGAAAAAAGTTGAGGTTGAAGCCGGTCCCGGAAAGCACAAACTTGTTCGTCACAGTCATCATAATCGAAGAAGCACAGTAGCTGAGTACGGGGACTATGGGGTTGCCGGCGATTGGTCCACTTGGCAAAGCTGGCCCCGATGGCGCTGGTATCATTGGTGTTCGAGAAGTCATGGGCGAGCTCGGTGGTGACTCGTAGCTGCGTATGGTGCCGAGTTCGATGCCCAGGTCATCGCGCTTCTTGTCGTTGGCCATGGTAGGTGATTCGTAGCTGTAGATGTTCGTCGAGTGTTCCGCAGCCCTTTTTGGGTGGTCCTGGAGCTATTCTGGCAGGATGACGTTCCCTTTTCGTCAATTGGAGCGCCTTCAAACAAGATATCTTCGGCGACGTGCGAGATATCTGTATAGTCTGCAGAGTGTATGATCTGTGTCTTTTTCGTGCTGATGTTCAAATACGAAACGCTAACTTGATAGGCCTTCCAGGGGTCCATTTTAGTCCTATGGCTTGGCAGTCTATATCGGGACGTGACGCGCCTGAAGAGTGATAGCTCCATAGCCCGATCATTACTCGTGGGTATCATATCAATTCTTACTGTTCCCACAGTACCTGTGCCACAACCCTACCGGATCTCCCACGCAGACCCAGTCGGCCTAATATCATCATCCCACAACCGAATTGCTCCTCTCCTGCCAAAACCTTCTCACCTACCACCCACCATGCCCACTTCAACCTCCGACGACGAAGACGACCTCCTCGACTCCCTCGAAACCGACACCGCAAACGACCCCTCCATCGCCCACCTCCGCGAAGCCCGCATGCAGCAACTATCCCTCGACCTCAAACGCTCCAAGCAACAACGCAATCAAGGCTTCGGTTCCTACCTCCAAATCAAAAACGAAAAAGCACTGATGGAAACCACCACCGCGACAAAATACTGCATCGTGCATTTCTTCAAACCGGATTTCAATCGCTGCAGGATCATGGATGAACATCTGGCCGCGCTCGCACCTGTGCATTTGGAGACGCGGTTTCTGAGGATCGATGTGGAGCATGCGCCGTTCTTGGTGGAGAAGCTGAAGGTTAGGGTGCTGCCTTGTGTGATTGCGTTTGTGGATGGGGTGGGTGTGGATCGCGTTGTGGGGTTTGAGGGGTTGGGGTATAGCGAGGATACGTTCAAGACGAGGGATTTGGAGGTGAGGTTGATTGCGGCTGGGGTTTTGCGGAAGGCAGGGGGGGCAATGGGAGCGGGAGGTGTTGGTGTTGGGGGGAGTGGGAGGAGAGTGGAGGGGCGAGAGGACGATGAGGATAAGAACGATGGAGATGATGATGATTGGGATTGACGATGACGACGGAAAGGATTGATGCGAATTTGAAGAGTGGCTGCGTGCAAAAGACGTAGCAGGGAAACCCTCTCAGCTAAGCGATCGAAGAGCATTCCACCGGCGGCGACACTGCTGGCAGCGCCATGCCAAAGACCCCAGGTCTGTCCCTCCAATAGAGGCGTAGCCAGTATCTACGCCTACGCTTGCTGTGGCGGACAGCACGAGGGATATGCTTGAGTGCAGTGAGGAACAGCGTGTGGAGCAGGAAGCTAGGTGCTCCGATCGGACGTAAGAGACGAGCGCAAGTAGATTGTCGTGGCGTGCCTCAAACGTGCTGTCACAGTGAATATAGATATTGAGAATCATGAGATTTGGACAAACTTTCAACAACTTATGAGACTGTGCCACTGCACTGGGTATGGCTATCACGCTGTGAAAAACTCGCTCAAGCTCTTCTATCCTTGAGCGACCTCGAATGATCCCCCTACCCCAAGCATGTCATCACCAAAAGAAGATCATGTGTGCGTAAAGTACAGAGAAGTGCCCCCTCCGAGTGTGGATGACAACGGACCGCCTTCATACGTGATGAGCGTAGTAGCTGTAAGCGTGAGACGCCACAGAGCTCATAGGCTTGACCATCAGCGTGGTAAACCCAGTTTCAGATACCTTAGGTCTAGTGGAGACTCCGTTTGTTGCGTATGCGTGGACAATTGCTGCCCTGGTGGATGAAGACCTTTATCCGAATAAGCGTAAAAGATGTCGCAGTCAAACCTTATATTTCCACACTCTTCATCTCGTCGACGCCGGCAACTCCTAGACCAGTCAATGGCTTGGCAAGGTAGTCTTTGTTGGTGGCATCACTCAGCACACCTGGAATGTCCGCTTCCATCACTTTGCCCAGCGGCTCCTGGTTCAGGCTAGGCTTAGGAGCAATTGGAGTTCCAAACTCTACTAAATTTCCACCTCGCTCGCTAGCTGCTGTGTTGTGTGTAAAGGCGTCCAGATTGGCATCACCGCCAGTGTGTATCTTCGGTACAGAATTATCATCCGAGACTTGAGCGAGAGGACTGGGTTTGCCGATGGCACCACGAGGGCTTTGGGTTGTTGTTGATCCACGATTAGAGAATCTTTGCGGTGAGCGACCTCTTTCCTCCGTCGGACTGCCGTATGGAGAGCCTCTACCAGTCGGACCGACAGAGCCTGGCCTCCTTCGAGGACCTTTCCTCCCATACTTCTGGTCCATCCTCCAGCGCAGAATATCGAGATATGCTGGCTCGACACCAGCAGCTTTGAATTCTCGCAATTTCAGCTCCTGTGTCTCCTCGTCGACAAAGACCTTTTCACCACTCATATCGTCGGCAACCATTGCTAGGAATGCTGACCAAGAGCGAGCAACAACATATTTACAGTCGTAATCCCGTCCAAAGATGATAATTTGGCCCCACTTCCCAGCTGGACCAGGCGCGAGGTCAACCGCAAGGTTGTTTCCTCCCCAATCGCGAGCTAAAGGGATCCAGCCGGAGTGGGCGTACGCTTTCTGGATAGCCCTGGATGGTTGTGAATCCTGCCGATCGAGCAGATCCTGTCTCCAGAGTGGGTTGGCGGACTGTTGTGGTGCTGGTGGCGCTGATGAAGAAGATGCACCGCGGAAGGCTCTAGGAGGAAACTGGGTCTGCGGAGGTGGACTTGTTAAATACTCTTCGTTTACTACACGCCAATTCTTCCACTCTTGAACGATCTCCTCGCAGTCTAATAGCATGCAGCCAAAGAGAATGCCGGTAGGCCTGCCCCCTCTCTCCTGACCGTCATGTTTCTGTAGTGATTCGCGGACTTCTATGGGTAACGAGCAGTCAAGCTCATGTTCCAGCTCATTGATATCATTCTGGGTAGCGCCTTCGCTGAGTTGATCACGAAGTTCTTGATAGTTGCTTCCTACCCAACTTTCAATCTTTTTCCAAGAATGTGCGGCAGGAGGCGGCGGAGGAAGGCCTTCTTGGAAACTTTGCATCTGAATCTCTCCGGGAGTGATGTTATCGAAAGGGTTTTCCTCATTGGCATTTGTCCGTCGCATGGCTAATTTTGACCGCATGCCGGGTGAGTACGGTGATGTGGGCGAGTGCATTGGACCAGCCCCCGGTGTACCAGGCGCTTGAGCCATGCCATTCTGTAGACCTGGAGTGAACTGTCCAGAAGTATCTTCGCCGTAGGGTGAGCTGAGATCAGCTCGTGAGTCTATAGCGCTTGTTGCGACGGATGTAAGAGGAGCATGACGGCTTTGGTTTAGAGGCATGTGTTGGCCCGTGCGGTAAGGGGAATCGTGGGAGGCATGGCGGTCGTTGGAGATCATTGTATGCCAGAACGAGCGCCATGCTGACCCAAATCTATCGGGACTGGTCGTCAGTAAGCGGTTATTGAAGATGTAGGACGCCGGGAAGAGCGGGCATTCTTACCCAGACATTGTTATGAAAGTTGGCCCAACGTCGCAAGGTGATGAGGGTCAGTTGACATGCATTTCAGATGCGCAGAGAGGTATGCTGGAAATAAGATCGTTGCTTGTATGAGAACATGCAAATGATGTGATGAATTGATATTGTTTCCCAAAGCGCGCGTCTTTACGTCTCCGGTGCAGATGGTGGGTGGTGGTTAAAAGGCATCATAAAAGGAGTTTGCTCTGGCTGTTACAGGTCTTCGTTCCCCTGTCCCTGCCAAAGCCAAATTTAGATAAATAGTTACCGACGCGCTAGTGAATTCGGCAACAACGCGTACCAAGAATACACGGGGGCAACGCCGATCCAAAATATATTAAATCTTCCCTAAAGTACAGCAATATAATATCGGAACAGTGGCAAGATGGAGTGGCATGATGGATCTGCTAAGAGCTGCCTCCTTAGTTGCGAGCTTCGCCGGCAGAAATTACGACGCTCTATCGACCACCACAAACTGCCGTAGAGTTGTTACAATGTTAATGATATATACAATGAGTGACGCTCCCTGTATTGAGGTTCCTAACCATCTACACTGATCCTGATTGGTCTTTCGCCATGAATTGCAGATTATCAATGAACCACGTCCACAGCTCCCAACCTGACTGCATCAATTGTTCGTTTGACAGGGCATGCTGTTACAATGTGTACTGAGAGAATCCAAGGCTATCAGCTTTCTCAACCCCATCTGTGTGTGTCACCCTTCGGCCAAGGCCAGTTGAGCAGGCGCTGTTGGTTGACGCCCCATTCGTCCAGTCTTCTACGATCCCAGAATACATATCCCCATCTTCTCAGCTTGTAATCAGTGTTCTGAGCCCCTCGGAGACTAGCCCACAACCAACCATCAGTAGGCACACTGTCAACTCTTGACGAACTTTCAATGACTCTCCGAGGCCAACCCTGACCCCCACTGACAATCCATTCATACGACCGCAATGTGTCCCTCATGATTTGGCCCAGTAGGAATGGCGTAGAAGATGATATGTCCTTCATCAATTGCTCTGAGTGCGCTACCATGAAGCTATACACTAACGCTGGACCAAGAGCAATCGCAGCTTCAGTGAAAAATGGGATAGCTTTGCCTGCGAAGTGAAAGGTGACGAAGGATTGCAAACTGGCGATTTCTTCTATTTCATGGATTGGGAAAAGCCCAAGAAAATTTCTAGCTATATGGTCCGAGTCGGCGTCTGATGCCCGTTGAGCAGTGTCGGCATTATGTGGAAGATTTACATTTGGAACAAAAAGCTTGCTGCACAATTCCCACCGCCAAAAGGCTCGATTGAGTCGACGGAGCTCTGTGTGGGAAGGTTGCGGAAGCAAAGAGCGCTGATAGTCAGGCCCCAACTGCTGACCCTCGGACATGTACAATGGGTTTCGACTCAAATTAAGTCGGCAGAAACTGTCAATGATGAATCTAAACTTAACATGAAACCTCAGGATATTAAGAGAATCCTCTATAGAGAGACGCAGATTATCAGTCATCCGTCCTTGCCCGTAAGTTTCGAGGAATGCGTCGATAATTTCCAGCCTATTGGAAACAGTGATTCCAGGCCGTGGTGCATGGAGTACGGACCAAGGATCCAGAAGATCGAGACCAACCTCGTGGAGTGTGTTTGTCGTTACATGATGGAGAACGTCTTCTTGAGCTTTCAAATAGGCCTGATGATAGCTTGATGAAACGTGGGCGAGGGACTTCATTGATTCGTAGTCTGGCATGCTGCACAAGATTAGGATCTTTATCTCGGCAGGGAACAGCTGAAGCGACATGGCTCTGGCGTAAGACATGGTATCTAGCTACGTGCTGAGATATCAGGCTGCAAGATTCGGCTACAATTCGAACGGTGGTTTTGATTGCCTCATACAACCGAAGGCTAGCAATATCGTAGAACTCAAAAGAATGTTACGTGACTATTTTCAAAGAAGTGTGGTGCGTGAACCAATTATGAAAAATGAGAGAAGGTGGATGGCACAACATTGGTACGAAAGGAGATTCATACTACGGACATAAGCGCTAATATCTGCACTGTCCATATCAGGACTAGCTTATTGGCGATTGTTTCCCGGAGTTTCTTGAGCATTCAAGGTTGTTCCTTGGACCAAACATATATTGATAACCAGCATTCGTCTTCCTTCAAAAAGATGAGTATGTCTGGCGCTGTACACAGGGAATTCTGTAAGCGAAAGATCATTAGATGATGCTTGCAAGTCCGCGATCATGCAGGCCGCACCGCACACTGCCGTGTGCTTGGACGAGTCATCATATCTTGCTGTTTCTCACATCATCGATAGAGGCAAGACTCCACGCTCTATGGATGGCGGGTAAAATGCTCGAAGTTTCCTCCCTCCATGCGTTGTAGACCAAGTATTAGATCTTGTTAACTCTCCTCGATCTTGGTGCAATATACTCACTGTTCCCAACGTTGTGTAGGCTTTCGCCTGTAGCAGGCAATATAGCCGTAAGACGGGCTGCAAGACACTGCTGTTGCTGCGATGCAATGCAACGCGCGGAAGCTATTGCGTGAACCAGAAGACAGATACTGCAGGTAGCCTAGACAGTATAAGCAACTGAAAGTAAGTCGACCTTTGGTAGGAGATAGGAGCAAGCCTTCGAAGTGATCCGCGTACGGGGGTGAATTCTGCTGTGAAAGCCGAGCCGCGGCTGCGTACCTGCGACACTTCACTTTCTTTGTTCGATAAAAATAAAACAACAGTCGATCTCACTTACCAGCCATCTTCCCTTTCTTACAGCACTCCCACCAGAAACCACATTTTGCCTCAAACGAGTTCCAGCTCAAATACAGTATCCGATGAGTGAATCGCATACTAAGTACTGACTACTGTTATAGAAACCCCGTCTTACTCAACAGTTCAAGATCATTTGTCTCACTTGCTGCTCCATCCATCTGTCTAGCCCGTCAACCCTCGACTCACCAACTTCCATCATCTCACATTTCGCTCTCAGTCATCAACTTCTCCCATTACGCCGACAGTAATGGAGCAGACTAACTCTTGCAACTTGGCTGATCCAAAGCTATTGGAAGCTATTGACAAATTATTCGAACTGAACATTGGCGAATATGTTGCGCTGCCAGAGGTGCGAAGCATTACTCCATATTGGTCCTGACTCCACTGATGTTCTCAGATACTTGTGGTTGGAGACCAGTCCAGGTAGGTACTCGCTGTTCTGAGTAATCTCCTTTCACTTATGGTGATCGGTATAGCGGCAAAAGCTCTGTGCTCGAAGGCCTGACAGGCCTATCTTACCCTCGAGACAGCGCACTCTGCACTAGGTTTGCCACTCATATCACCTTCCGGAGACGCCAAGTCAAGAGTGTTTCAGTCTCGGTCATTCCAGCCGTTGATGCTAGAGAAGACCATTGCGCAAAGCTTCAAAATTGGAAAAAGGATAACTTTCAGTCACTGGACAGCGAAACATTCGCTTTGATCTTGAAAGAGGTATTACTGCTTTCCATGTAGTCCTTTAGCGTTCCGGTTTCCTACTCCAACTTCGGGGAATTCGTCCACAGCTGCACCAATCCTTTTGCGATGATCTCAAATACTAATGGAGTTTTCATCCAATAGGTGTATCAACTTATGGGGCTTGGGGAGCAAGAGGAAGTATTTGGTGCCTTAATAAAGAAGACATTTTCGAACGACGTGCTCAAGATTGAGATCTGTGGCCCTGACCAAGAACATTACAGTGTGATCGATGTCCCCGGTATTTTCAGGAACACAACGTCTGGAAATACAACCAAGGCGGACATGGCGATGGTGCGATCCATGGTGTCAGATTACATGAAAAATCCTCGCTCAGCAATGCTCGCAGTCATTCCGGCCAATGTGGACATCGGCACTCAAGAGATCCTGGAAATGGCGAAGGAGTACGATCCTGAGGGTCTCAGGACTTTAGGAGTGCTGACCAAGCCTGACTTGGTAGACAGAGGCGCCGAACACAATACAGTGGACATTGTGGAAGGCAAGACCCATACTCTATATCTCGGATGGTGTGTTGTGCGAAATCTGAGCCAAGAGCACCTACAAGACAGCTCAGTGGACAGACAGACTAAAGAGAATGAATTCTTCGCGACGGAGAATCCATGGAAGAAGCTACCGAAAGATCGAGTAGGCGTTGGAGCGTTGCGAAAGCGCCTTGTTGAGTTGCTTGGCGACCTCATCAGACGCGAATTCCCAAATGTATGACAGTTGTCACAGATTCTTGGCCCCTCACACAATCGATGTGAAGCTGACATCCGCACTTTTAGGTCAAGTCGGACATCAATAAGAGGTTGATGAAGTGCGGTGACGAACTTGAGGCTCTGGGTCCATCCCGAGAAACCAAAGAACAACAGCACAAATACCTTCTGGATCTTTCTACGCGATACAAAGAGATCACAGACCAGGCGCTTAAGTCCCACTACAGCGACGACGTATTCGATAATTCTCGGAGTCTGCGTCTTGCCACAGTATTCGTGCGTCGCAATGAAACCTTTACCCGCGACGTGAGAGACAAAGGGCACACGTATGAATTCACATCCGAAGTAGAGATCGAACCTGAGGTAAAAGCCTCGACCAAAGAAAATCCTTTCAAAATCCGCTATTATCCCAATCATCGGGACCTGGAAGACCTTTCTCACAAGGAAGGCAAGATGATTGAGCCAAGCGCTAAGGGTATTGAATCTTGGCTGGAGACCATCTACCAAAGTTCTCGAGGACTCGAATTGGGTACATTCGATGCTTCTCTCCTCACACTCGTGTGGAGAAAGCAATCGGCAAATTGGAACACGTTAGCTTTAGGGTACATCCATGATCTTGTTTCTGTGGTTCATTGCTACACTGTTAACGTTCTGTCCCTGATCTGCGGACACGAGCCAATTCGGAGGGGTCTCATGTCGGTCCTGCTGGAAAGCTTGATCGAGAGATATGCAAAAGGAATCGACCACGTAGCTTTTCTCCTGGAATGTGAGCGGGTGAGCCAATTTCTGTATCAAAATTCCCAAAGATGATTTCGGGACGAGGCCTTCTTAGGGGCTGACTCAAATGTTTGAGAGCATGCCGCCTGTCTGAGCAATTCATAGACTCTTGCCTATTAGGTTGTATCTCGGAAAGGGTCTCTTCTCTCGGGTTGCCCTCTGCTTAATACCACGTCTCATGACTTTCTCCGATGTCATGAGCAGGCGATGCTGACTCCGACCTATGCGCAGAGCGGTACACCTTTGACCACCAACCACTATTTTGCAGACTACTTGGACAAATGGTATGCTCGAAACAGGACGTAGAACCAACAACAGTCATTCGCTAATAGCTCTTCAGTCGTCAAAAGAGGGCCAAAGCTCTAATGCAGAAGTCTGCATTTACTGTACCGGGCTACGGAGAAGTTGTGAAGCTTGACCACATGGGTCAGCCTTCCAACAGATTGACGAACTCGAAATACACAGTATGCGACCTTCACGACATACTCGAATCGTACTACAAAGTGGCACGCAAGCGCTTTGTAGACAACATTTGTATGCAAGCGGGAGATCGCTTCCTTGTCACTGGTCCCGATGCACCAACCAAGGTATTTAGCCCTTCCTTTGTGAGCGGGTTGACCGATGAGCAGCTGGACACCATTGCAGGTGAGAGCGCAGCCACACGACGCAAGAGAGGAGAATTAACACGCGAGATTGCGAGCTTGGAGAAAGGGAAGAAACTGCTCTGAAGATATCTGAGCGTGGCTGCTGCCTGGATGGAGACCTAACAGACAGCAATCAAAGGGTTTTCTTGATGAGGCGGTATCCAACATGGCGTGACCAAATGGCCTTCTCATCAATCAAACTATGCCCTGGGACTGCTCGGAGGGTGACCTGATGGATAGTAATCGGATGACTTTACGCCCAGCATAGTACCCATCCATAAGATGGAATTCAATACACACTGACCAAAGTCTATCATCCACGTGAACAGAGTGAACAGATTAATTCTTCGTGAAGTTTAAGATGTCCAAGAGGTTGACAGTTTCCCCAGCGTAAGTTCGCTCCCGAGGGCTGGCCCAAAGGAACAGGAATTGCACGTTGCGAATGCAATTCTTTGAGAAAAGTGGCCATGGCTTATTGACCCAGGGTGGCCGGTCTCATGACCGTTATCATGAAAGTGAGATCCAGTACCGGATCTATCTGACGACTAGTGCCTCGTTGCGAGCCTCTCGTCAGCGCTGAAAGTACGGGGCATGATCCTCATCAACACCATCTTCAAGGTCGTTTTTCTCCTGAATCTTCTCGTCTCCAGTTGAGGTCTCGCCTACAGATGCTTCCTCATCCTCCGGAATCGTAGGGTCCCTTGTGGCAATCTCTACCACAGGAGAATTGGGGTCGATGTCGCGACTCTCAATGATCTCTTTGTCTCTGCCAACCCCCTCATCGAAATACGAAGGCTGCTTAGCGTCCTTCTCATGCGGCACTTCGATGCTCGTTCGTACAATTCCTTTCACGGCGTAACCACCTTCTTTGCCCTCGATCCATATGTCAAAGCTGCCCGCATTTGTCTCTTGTGTCTTTCGCCTGACGCATATCTTCATTTCCTCTTCCGCGTACAAAGGCGCTAGGTTTCGATATTCGACAGCTCTGATGCTCTCGACGGGGCGTGCTGTTGGTTTGCTTGCGTCCGTCTTAGCCAGAAAAAGTTTTAAGACTTCGAGCATTAGGACCAGTGTCAATGGGCCGTGAACCAGCAGATTGCGATGACCCTCAATTCCTTGACAAAACTTCTTGTCGAGATGTATGGCATGTGCATTGAAAGTCAAAGCTGAGAATCGAAACAGCAATGCTGGAGTTGGGATCACTCTGATGGAGTAATCGGGAGGCTTCGTTGGTGTGAGAAGCCTCGCAGGTAATTGACTTGATCCTCCGGAAGGACTTTGGGAATCTTCACGCATGAAGACGATATTTCGAGTCTCAAGGATGTGGGCATCAGTGTCAGTCGTGAGCTTCTTAGGTATATTACCTTGATGAATAGCTCGCTCAATGGTCACGAAAATTTTCTGTTTGTCGGCTTCGCCCTTAAATTGGACATCGATAATTTTCTCGTTCAGATGGAAGGCGGAAAGATCGACTTTGAGCGGTTTCAGGAATTTCATGTTGCCACCAGCCCACATACGGCGAGTGAAAGGAGGGCCGGGCGAGTGTAACGGATCCGTGCCATCAGCATATAGAGACGAGAGACGGGTTTGGGGAGGAAAATAAACAAGGTGATAACCAATCGCCAATTTGTTGGCATGATTCACCTGTATATTGGGATAAGGAATGAAGTCTACAAGAGTCGTTTTCAAAAGCCTGGCAGGTACTGGTGTCATAAAATCCGTGATGAATGGTAACTTGCGAGCGATCATCTCTTCACGCAAACGCGAGAGGTCTGGGGGAGGTTGTGAAGAATGGAGTCGAAACTGTCGACATTGAGTCCTCGATTTTCCGAGTGGCATCATACGCTGTACGCTGTAGGGGGTTGGCATTTTCGATACAGGCTACGTGCCTCTCAAAATGGCTGTTGGTAGGATTGTGTCTGTGTGGGACAGCTCTACGATGGTATATCGGACCAAATGATGCCGCAGTAGTAGCGACGGGTAGCATCGAGCTGCCGTGGATACACCATGACTCAGATATAAAGGACAGAGATGTACGAGGTATGATATATGTGGATATATTAGGTCGAAAGTCGAGACGCCGAGGGCGGATTGGTTCCGCCAACACCTGTCACAGCGACCGACCGATGGACCGTAGAATAATTTGTGTACAAATTCACCCAGAGTCAGGATGGCCGACGAGCTTCTCGTGCAATTTCAAGAGCTCTTTGAAGGCCAAATCGTATGGGTCCTTACCGAAGTTGCCTTGGCCCATTGCTAAACGCCTCTGCAGGACTTCGAAGGGCAAAAGAACACCGAGCTCATTTCCACCATTATCCTTGCTCTCTCCGGTGTACGAATTCCTTCTCTTCGCCTCTGTGTTCGATTGATTGCTGACATGGCATCTCTCCAGCTTGTGGCTTTTATTGTCGGCTTCGCGCTTCAGGACATATATATGACGCTTTGGGTTGGGCTTGGAGGTGCAGCACTGGCATTCCTGATCGTTGTCCCACCATATCCATTCTACAACCGGTCACCCGAGAGATGGCTACCAGGGAAGAGCGGGATATCGGGGGTTGGCATTGAGGTCGACGGGAAGAAGATCAACTAAATTACTGGCACCGAAGGAGAGACCACATAACAAGATACCATAGGCGTTTGGAAGTCATCAAGTTCATTTGGACGTGATCTATCCTCAAAATATGCTTCGTAACGGTCGTGATTTTGCCTATGCAATTTATGCCACCGCTAATCACCTTTAAGTCATCACCAATGGGGGTGGGGACGAGCCTCTTTCCTGCAAGCCCAATCCTTCTAGAACTACGCCGATAGGGTATATCTTGTAGGATGATGCTTCGCAAGCCTCCGTGTCGTGATCTGCGTATGGTCCGCCGTGAAAGTATTCATCTACCATATTTCTGGAATTCCCAGTCACGATTGTCGAGCGGACAGACTTGTCGTGTCTTCAGCCAGCGTGAGATGCAGTGGAAGTGGAAAGCGTGCTGTCAGAGTATGAATACCACTATCGGCAAGTTCTGTGGAGGTGGGGGTTCCTTACGTTACAGATCCCCCAGGCTACCGTACACTCCTCACTTGTGGCCGATGCTTGATTTGCTTGACATTCGATACCTTTAAAGCATTGTCAGTCAGCTCGGAGCAAGGACGTCCTTGAGAAACATACAGAGATCCATGATGTGATTTCGGCAGATGGCACAATTGTCTACTACGATGTCCCATGCCCATAGCGCCACAGCGTTCCACTTCTTGACCTCAAACCTCTTCTTATCGCCGGAAGCAGCGTCACCTCCTGACTTAGATGACTTCACGAGGGTTTTTGACTTAGCAGGGCCTGAAGGACCTGCATCGGGCATGTCCACATCTGCCATATGGTGTGGAGCTAGTAGAAGATGAGTGCTGAAAATGATGTGGGAGCCTGAGCGTTATACGCGTGAGGTCAGGTGAGAAGTGTGTTGGCAAAGGCAACGGGCAGACAATTGTGGGTGGTATGACAGCGTTGCGGCGATAGCTGTGTTGGTGTTGGAAGACAAAAGAGCTCTATGGACAAGCTCTGTTGAAACTGATCGCAGGTCGCTGTTGTTTCGCTGGGCCTCAGCAACCTGGGCGATATGGTGAAGACCCTTGGAGGGAATGTGCTTGACTCTGGTGCAGAATAATAGAAGATACCTGATCCGCGGTGTGACACCAGTGCAGTCTTGGGTGAATTTCGATCGAATTGTTGGGACGATGTTAGAAGTGACTCCTGGAGGTATTCTATCTGCGTCCAAAGTGGGGCAAGCGCCGTGCCAAGGCCTCTCGAAAGAATGACACCAGCCTCCCCACTATTTCCTCCTTCAACCTTCTTAACCCACACCAACACCATGTCACAGACACCATACCACCACGACTCCCTAATGTCCTTTCCTCATACAGAACAGCTACAATCGCCACTCATAAGACCTCCAGATTTATCGACACTGCGACCATCAGAACCCTTTAAACTTCGCAGGTCTTATCTCTGAGATCTCGTACGAAGATCGCACGCCCATAACCGTCGAATCATTCTGGACAATCTTACTACAGCTTTGCTCATCATCCCTTTTTGGTCTTACAGCCCCATCGATTATACCTTGCCTTTGCATGCGACGTGTTGCTCCTCTTTGTCCAATTTTCACGTTTTGTCCCAAACAAGGCTGCATATTTATTAAGCCACAACCGACATCATGCTTGCACAGGTAGAGAATATCCGCAAGACGGCTCAACGCTCTCGACACACTCCAAGAAAACCCGTGGCTCCCATATCATCTCAAGATCCCTCATCCGAGGACGCTGGTCTCTCCGCATATACCAGCAAAGAAATGCATACTGGGCACCCAACACGTATCTTGCGTAGAGGAGATACTGAAGCGCTCCTTAGTACCGCGTCCGTCGGGCAATCTGGCACAATACCTCCACAAACACTATCTCCACAAACTCCTCCACGCCCCAAATCGATGTACGCAGGATCTGCCGACAAACAACAAGCATGTGATGGCTCAGCTCCTGAGAGCTCTCGAAACAAGAGGAAGTCATCCAAATCGCAGGCTAGTAAGCAGCTCACTCAGGTGTCAGCGATGCCTATGATGAACGATACTTCAACATCAACACCCCGCCGAGATCCTATAACTCCTAGGCGAGACTCTGTCACGCCTAAGCGTTCAACAGAAACCCCCTCCAAAGCTTATGCGGGCCCTACTTTTCATGCCTCCCCAGCAGCATCCTCACTACCTCTGCCAAAATTCTACTCGAAGTCTGTACCCAATGTGGACAAGACCAAGAGCTTGAAGACTATGATGGAACAGGAGGCTCCAGATTCAAGTTCAGAAAGTGAAGAATCGCCAGCCGTGGAGGACAGCCAACATGCCATCAATATAGAAGCTAGAGTCGAGTCACCACTCGATATATTCTTCCGCGCCGATAGAGAAGCAAAGGGCCGGACCGGCAGTGCGCCTAATGCTCCATGTGGCCGCTACAGTCAGGCCAACGGTATTGGTACGACATCAGGTCCACAAACCCTACAGCGACATCATTCGTGCAGTAATTCTGTTGGAGGCATGTTCGCTTTAGAATTGGATGGAGCGGCTCCTGAAGAACTGTCTGGTCCACGGACTTCCGAAAAACCATCACTTGATCGGGATTCACCTGCTCCAGTCGCGGTCAAATCGAATGGACAGCGAGAAGCTGAGCGAGAGGAGCAACGCAAAGCCCAGACAATAGCGTTGAAAAAATTACTCTATTCTCCCACCTCTCAAGTCCACTTTACGGGCCAGCGTCCGCCATCATCCAAGCTCCGAAAAGAGTTGTCAATGCCCACATCGCCTGAGCAAGGTGAGACTATACAATTCCCAGGTACCCCAACTCCATCCAGAATACGCAACCCCACTACGCCTGCGAATTATAAACCAAAGCAGCAAGATGGTCATGTGTCTCCTCTTCGTCCCTTTACTTCAGAGTCGAAACCTGATCGAGGACATAATGTTCCATTCCCTCATGATTCGACGAGCATGAAATTCATTGAAGATGATTTACGACGGATTTTAAAGATGGATGTTCTTGCTGGCGACGGCGTTACCGGGCTTCGATCTTAGCATGGCAGCGTTTGACGAGCGTCATTGTAATCTCATGATGTAAATTTGGGCCACTCTATCGGCGTTCTCATCTGAACATGTCAGGTCAAGTATTCTTCAGGAGTCCAATATTTTCCTTTTTATATCTTTAGGTGTTGAGCTGGACGCTTGCGTTGGGTCTACCTAGACGTCGACCCCCGACGTCCGACCATTACGACCTAATGTTCGGACTAGCCACCAGTGATGGCAGGTCTTCTGGAAATATTTGTTCGTGGGTTGAGACTTCAGGATATGATGGCAGAGCTGTTATTGGTTCTGTAGGTCGGCCCTGGGTAATCTACGATCCATGATGAACATCGCACCACTGCAACACATAGAATGTCATACCCCACGAAACTCGCGAGGAATCGTTCACTGCAACGGCATCTCGTAAGGCTTCCATTACTGCACATCTGGACATTAACCGTTCCTTTGTTCCGCGAATTATCGAATGCGAGGGGCACGAATGCAGGGTATGAGGTCTGTGACATCTCAACCTCTACATTAAATCGATATCTTCGCATGGGACTTAGGACTATGAGACTATCTCTAGGTCATTGGGCTCCAAACACTGCTGGACTCCTTGGCCCTGGCGGCTATTTTTCTATGTCCTAGCATAGACGAAGATACAACATCAAGCGTAAAGTTCAATGTCCTGGGACCAATGTACAATGATGTAGCATGCTCGATCTCCCGAATGGAAGCCGCCGTAGGTTGTATAGGTGGTCTAACCGACTGAGTATTCGGATGTCCGCGTGAATGGAAGACTGGTTAAGCTCAAAGGAGTCTAGCCGGGGCCTAGAATTCGAAAAAATGATTAGCCGAGGGAGCGGAAAAAGGACTCATTGTCAAACATAAACGCCTCATTTGTACCACCAGCAAACTTACTTGAACAAACAGCATCCGCATGCAACCCGTTGCAGACAATATATCCTAGTACTCGTATCTTTCAATATCCCATACCGCCTCGACGAGATTGTGTTCCTCCACTGCACAATAGAATACCTCTCTTTGGGCAACCCATTCAGACCTTAACCCCTCCACGAGAACGAAAGACCACAGAGTCTTTCGTACTCGCTTTTATACCTAAACTACAACTCTGGCTACCTATAACCTCAACACCACCAAATTGGCGGGGCATCGCTTCGTTCACTACTCCTTCATCCGACCTCTCCTAGGACCACAATTCCGGGTCTTCTTGGGGGACGTCCTCAAGCCCCCATAACTGGTTTTTTGGGACGCCACAAAACCACACCTTTCTCGGCGAATTGAAACGATCAAGAATAGTCTACAGGTAGTGATACTACATCTCGACCCGCCCTGGCTCAAACAAAGGACGTGGAGGACGCTGTCCTCTGCACTCCCGGTACTTGTGGATCTGTACACACAGTACAGGCTCAAGTGGTGAAGGTACTAGGAAGAAAATACCAGTGTCTTAAGAGATAGTGCAGCTTTCAAGAGCGAAGAGATATCTTTGTCTGGAATAAGCAAGTACTTGACGAAATGGATTCTCCAAGATCTGGAAGCGAGGGGAGGTCCCAGACCAGGTTCAGTACACCTGTGTCGGACTTGGATGATCATCGTCATCAGCATTCTACTAGACCTCGTGGAGAAACCGTTGGAAGCCTACAAGTTCCACAATGTCCAACAGAGCATCGTCATACCCTCGGCAGCAATGATGGCCAACCAGAATTCCTAAATGTGAACTATGCACTTCGTCATGCAGGCTCCATCTCAAAAGATTTTGAGCATGCCGTGGTCGACGACGACAAAAGTGGGAGGGGCGATCACCATTTTGAGAGACGAGGGTCGGCCGTTCCAACTAGCCCAGCTAACCCTCGTCGCAGCCGACGAAGCCAGAATCACCATCGATCGCGAGACTCGTCCACTTCTTCCAGGTCAACGTCGCCAGCTAATTCTGTTGACGCATTCGCTGGCCCACGGCGACGTGATAGGGCAAATACTGCCGGAAGCAAATGCCCGTCCGAGCAGAGCCTCGGACTCCAGCGGACGATCTCGGGAGGGACCCATCGACGTAGCCGCCGGCCAACTTTCAACAATGGCAGCATTTGCGATCCCAAAACCCAAATAGACGACACTGCCTCTCTTCACGAAGCTGAAAATGACGTCTGCTTCCCCACAGAAGACGAGTCTGAAAAGGGAGGATTTAGTATCGACTTTGAAGAGCTGGACGAATTCGTGTCCGAGAGCTTGAAGAAACCACGTGTTTTCCGGCAGAGACACAGCTTCAGCTCTCAAGGCACTAAGCCAAAGATATTCAATGACATCCGCAACCAGGATATCCCCAAGATTATAACGCAGTCCGACAGCTCACTGCAAGTCACTTCCGCGTGCGCCAATGACGACAGAGCCATTCCAATAGGCAACAAAGATGGGGTTGATGACATTTATATGAATGCGCTGGGCGAGAAAGGGCCTTTCCATCGCCAGCCATCTTTTTCAGAGCATACTCGCTACAGCTTCTTCAGCTCTGAGCTTGAGCAGACTATACATGCCACCGATTTTGCCGGCCTTCTCAGTCCTGGAGAAACTTCTCGCGAACTCTTTGCCCTTCCCTCCGACGGCGGCGGTGTCTGGTGGCTTGATATCAACAACCCTACGGAAGAAGAACTCCAAGTCTTCCAGCGCGCCTTCGGCATCCATCGGTTGACGACCGAAGACATCATCACGCAGGAAGCACGCGAGAAAGTCGAGCTCTTCAAACAATACTACTTCGTCTGCTTCCGCTCCTTTCACCAAATATCCCCGGAACATCCGGACTACATGGAGCCCGTCAACGTCTACATGGTCGTCTTCCGCACCGGCATCTTCACCGTAACCTACACCGTCTCCCCCCACGCCGCCAACGTCCGCAAGCGCATCGGCAAACTCCGCGACTACATGGCCCTCACGGCCGACTGGATCTGCTACGCCATGCTCGACGACATAGTCGACACCTTCGGCCCGCCCATCCACCGCATCGAAACCGAATCCGAAGCCATCGAAGACCAAGTCTTCGTCGCCCGCACGGACGACTTCACCCCTCTCCTCCGCCAGATCGGCGACTGCCGCAAGAAAGTCATGTCCCTCATGCGTCTGCTCGGCGGCAAAGCGGACGTCATCAAGGGCTTCGCCAAACGCTGCAACGAATCCTACAGCGTGACCCCGCGTGGCGAAGTCGGTCTCTACCTCAGCGACGTGCAAGACCATGTCGTGACCATGATGTCGAATCTCGGCCACGTGGAGAAACTGCTCGGGCGCAGCCATTCTAATTACCTGGCCCAGCTGTCCGTGGATAATATCCGGCAGGGTAACCGTGCCAATCAGGTCTTGTCGAAGATTACGCTTTTGGCGTCGATCCTGGTGCCGCTGAACTTGATCTGTGGCTTGTTTGGGATGAATGTGCCGGTGCCGGGGAGGTCGAGTACGGGGTTAGGGTGGTTTTTTGGGATCTTGGGGGTCATAGCTGCGATTGTGGCGACTAGTTTGGCGGTTGCAAGGAGGTATCGGTTTATTTGAGTGGTTTGACGGGTGGGAGGAGTGCATGAGCAGTGGGAAGAGCAGCGATTCGGTGGGTGCTTGCGGTGCGAATCGATTATCAAGCAGCTGTCAGGAAGCGTTGGGTTTAGAGTAGATGGTAGAAGAGGTACAGAGTAGTAGAAAAGGTGGACAGAATAACAATATGCGCATCTTAAGCTACACATGTGAGATAGCAGTGATTGATTGTAATGAATGTGACTAATAGCTAATTCCTTTGATCCAGTACTCTATACACCAACACTATTAATCTAGCGTCCATTGGTTGTTCGCGTTCTTCATGGTGCCAATGAGAGCGAATGCAAGTCTGCCAATACCGATTCTCCCCGGATAAAGGAGCGATCCTGAGCCCGCAAACCTCCGGATGGATCAAAAGCGTCACCATGAGTATTCAGCCCGAAGTACCCATTATCAATTTTCCGCAACACCCGTACTTGCCCCTCGTTCATCTTTCGCCTAGGATGGTCAGCTACCAGACGTGCATGCATGGTTACTCTAGGTCAACATACACCCTTCATCCCCCCCCCCGCTCCGATATCCCCCTTACAAGCGTGCTATGACTCCACCACCCCCAACGCCGTTCTTCGACGCTGGCATTGCTCTCGTAGCGTCGTCCACAGGGCCCTCGCGAGGAGCCGTCAAATGTTCCCTGCGCGGGACATCTGGACTTGCATCCTCGCTCAATGCGAGGCTACCAAACCGTCAATCTGCCACACAGCAGTCAATTCTCTGCTCTTCCGAACAGTGCAACGAGATAGGGCCAGGGGTGGAGATACGTACCATCGTAGAACTCATCATCGTCACTGACTTCCTGCAACTGTTCGAAGTTGAGTTTGTAACGCAGTATAGCACCTATGCCGCCGAAACCCTTCACGAACTGATTGCCCTCGGAGCTACGATCGCTGACGAACTCTAATGTAGCGCCGTAGTTCTGATAATTTTCGGCCAACCACTCGAGGAAAGAACCCTGGTCGATCAGCTCCATTTCTTGTCCGGTTTCCTTGTCCTGGAAGAGCTGGCGGTCGGCAGATTGCTCTTTGTTGGTGTGTAGGATCACTTCTGAGCCAGTTGATGATTTGAAGACCCATCTCGTTATCTCGAGATTCTCGAAGACGATGACGATGTCGCAAGCTGAGGCTTCCAAAGCTTTCAGTGTATCTTCACTGAGTTGGGATTAGCTGAGATATCCCATTGTGCCTGACAGGAGAGTCGCACATGCCATAGCACACTTTGCCGCTGTCGAGATTGATCTAATGATGGACCCATAGTTAGTTACTGGCTTTCGAGACGAGCTGCTTAGATCCGAGATCACGGGCTGGAGGATGCTTACCTCGTCGAAGTATTTGGCGATGAGACGCTTCTCCTAATGATATTTTTCATGTCAGTCTCATTCTTTCTGATAGGTAGTTCGACGATGAACGGTGTCGTGACATGTCTCATGGTCTGGTGGTTGTATAGAAATGGTTGACACCTACTTGGATAAACTTTACGTTACTGAGTGTTTCTGGCCGTCCAGTCAGTTTTGATACCTATGAGTAGTTCGGAGGGGCCAAACCGGCTGCAAGATCGATTGCCTGGTTGAACCCATTTTCACCCCCATAACTCACGTCAACAACCTATAAGTCTTAGTCTTGACTCTGGTTTCTTGATATGATGGAAACCTCACCTTAATCACTTTGCTGGATAAACGATTGTCAAACATATCTGATGGTAGTAATCTCGATCAGTGATCGCTCTTTAGGAATACTCCGAGAATCAATGGGTCGAAGAGCAGGTCGAAAAGCACCTACCGCTTTGATTCAAATCGTTCTTGAAGTCTGCACTTCCTGCCAATACCAGACCTGCGACGTTGACCTTGTCTTGCGTTATGTAATTTTGCACAGCTAGTTCAGCGACCTTCCGGACATAGTTGTGTCGTTTCTCCTCCCTTAGACGAGCGAAACGCAGCGCAGATTGACCACCACGGCCGTGCTTCTTCGGTAGGTCGACGCTGAATTTATGGATCACATCCCGAGTGTTTCCTGAAAGAGTACCAAAAAGGGCACCGTTTCCGTCCATGATGATGAATCCGAATTTCTGGTCAGATTCCAATAGTTCGCTCAAAGCTTCAACGTGGAATTTGTTGTCACAAAGATACAGGGACGTGTTGATGGGTTTGAACGGCTCGAAGTCAATGTTGATCTTTCTTTCTTTCCCTTCCGACGTGATAATTTCCCCGCAGTAGACGACAAGGCCATTGGGCGGGACCTTGTTGTACAGCTTTAGGCGCTGTTGTGTCGATGTTATAGCGGACAGCACGGAAAGACGGTTGACTCGGGATTTGATATTGGAAGCAGTGCCAAATTCTTCAGCCAACATCCGTGCTGCTCGAGAAACTTGATCCTTGGGAGCTGCAATGCCATCTTGTCAGCATCATCCTTCCGCGGATCACGGCTCAACCAAGCACGAAGGGCAGACTCACGAATGACCAGCGATATCATAGATGTGCCATTGCCGCGAGCCTCAGCGAGGCGCTTGATCAATTTCTTGACTTTCCAGATCTCGATGTTCTTCTCCGCCTCGTTCGCCTGTGGGGCGCTCATGGTGAGCGGTGTATATATTTGAGGGACCCAATAGAGGTGTGGTTCAGGTTTTCTTTTGATCACTGTGACTTTGAGACGATGGTCGTTGATTTCCCAATATGTTCGAGCAATTGGTGGTGTCTCTAGAATTATCGTCGAGGCTTGTCGTGGGAGGGCGGAAGATGCCGCTTTATAGAATATTCTCCACCAGTGACGATGCTTGGCAGGGCTGGAAATATCCTATGTCCAGTTTTGCACTCCTCTCCATCTACACTCCATCGAAGACCAAATGACTGTTCATCGCCATTCATGTCTCCTATCATACGAAGTTATCTATAGCGTGTCACAATTCGATCATAGGCGACTCAAACTGACTCACGCCATCTTCCCCACACTATCGACGAAGATGTCTGATTGGGCAGTCCGTTATCAGATAGACATGCACCCCTCCCCCTCCTCGATCGGAGTCTGTCAGAGCATGTCATACATATTGCATATGGAAGCTACTACTCGATGTTCTGTCGTATGATTTCAATGAACGTCTCCACTCTCTCTTGCCACAGAGGATTTCATGTCCCAAAGTACAATTCTGCTTCGAGTTCCTGCTCATTGACTCCTGCTCTTCATTTTTGCCTATCATCTTCCTAGCGTGACACAATCTCCTTCCTTTTCAACCACCAAACCGTCGATCGACGTCTACTGGTGCGAACCTTAAGCATCTATCTTTTTGCTGCTGGGAAGTTCTATTGTTTTATCGTTGTCGCCGCCTCAAGCTGTCTACATGCTTCATCTTCTCGACCCAAGATGTATTCGCTATGATGATGCAGTATATATAAAGTGGTAATGTGATGCCAAGCCCAAGCTCGAAGCAGCCCTTCAGTTGGGGTGATTATGAGCATGGAAGGCTGTCGGGACACGGCTCCGAGGTATCGCTCGGAAGTCGTGTACAGTTCGATGAACCCTCGCCTTCAGGAACTTCCGGTCGATTGAATATCCCCCCTAGGAACATCAACGGCCCATCCCATGGCGACTTGCATGGCTTACAAGATTTGCGTCATCGAAGGTGTGTGACAAAGCGCGATTATACTCAAGGATTGCCTTACTGATCCTTCTTCCTCTGCTTCAGATCGTCCGTCTCAATGCGGATGAATTCCCTTGCGCAAGCTGGCGGAGCCAATAGCCTAGAGAATTTTGCGAGGTCCTGGTCACGCGCTGCAGGTTTTGTGGAAATCCCAGCACGCCAGCCTTCCTTCATTACCTTGAAAGATGACGAGGAAAATGCTCCAACAGTAACACCAGGCGTGTCGCCAGCTCCTCCAGAATCTAGGTCATTGCTTAGACAGCAGCTGCAACGAGAGGGACCGTCTTCTTCACAGGCAGTACTGGATAACGAGCCTACAAAGCAGAAGCACGATGAGGAAATTCCAAATCGAAGGGAGGTTGTGAAATCACATCCCGAGGGTGCAAACGAGATTTTGGAGACCGCGCCATATTTGGCTTCTCCGTTCGCCTCCAGCTACGATGGCATATATGGCTCTCTGTCATCAAGAGTGAATGCATCGTCGCTACGCCACGCTGGGGAGTTGTACCGTCAACAACAGGAACAAGGCACACAGGAGCCAGACAAGGAACGAGAGCCCTTGCTGTTGAAAGTTGTCGAACAAAAGGACGGAACCCGAATACAGGTGGTTGTTGGACAATCAACACTGCCGCAGACTGTATTCAATTCTGTCAACGTCTTGATAGGAGTGGGGCTTCTTAGTCTGCCTTTGGGACTTAAGTATTCCGGGTGGCTCTTCGGCTTGCTGTTTCTCTTCTTTGCTGCCATTACCACAAGGTACACAGCTGGAGTATTAGCGAAATGCCTCCATGTGGATCAGCAACTTATCGGGTTTGCTGACGTTGCTTATCAAGCGTTCGGTCGCAGGGCTCGCATCGCCACTGGCCTCCTTTTCACCATTGAGCTCTTGGCGGCCTGTGTCGCGCTAGTCGTACTTTTCGCCGACAGCTTGGACGACCTGATTCAAGGCTGGGGCGTGGTCGCTTGGAAGATACTTTGCGGAGTCATTCTAGCACCATTGAGTTTCGTTCCTCTTCGATACCTAAGCTTCACCAGCGTCCTGGGTATTATTTCCTGCCTAGGAAGTACGTCAGATCTCTCAGAATGACATGCAGGTGCTAATACGATCATAGTTGTTATCTTAATCTTTGTCGATGGTCTTTTGAAGTCACAATTTCCTGGTTCTCTTAGGGATCCTGCTCCCATGGCTGGCTTGTTTCCCCAGCGATGGTCCACCATACCCTTAAGCCTCGGGCTTCTGATGTGTACGTATTTGTCACTTGTGCTAGTGGCCCTGACTGCTGACGACTCTCAGCTCCTTGGGGCGGTCACAGCGTATTTCCCAATATCTACCGTGACATGCGTCATCCGAAGAAGTACACCCGCGCCATCAACTACACTTATATATTCACCGTAAGCATCGATTGAAGAGAGATACCAGACTATCCAGCTCATGAGTTTCCAGTATCTTCTTGATCTTGCCATCGCCATTGCGGGATTCATCATGTTCGGCCAAAAGGTCCACGATGAGGTGACTTCCAACATCCTCATCACCGACGGCTACCCGCACTCGATCTCCGTAACTATTGTGGTCTTCATAGCGATCATACCTCTCACCAAGATACCACTAAAGTATAATAATCTCCAAGATGCTCTCGTGTTCGTTCATTATTAGCTAATGTCTAATAGCGTCAATCCTATTAACATAACTCTTGAATCCTTCATCGGTTTGACCCCCACCGACGTACCGTGCACCACAGGCCTCCTCGGCATGTCGAGCTACACCCGCGGCTTCATCAAAGGCTTTATCCGGATTTTCACTATCGCTGTGATTGTCATTTTTGCGATCCTTGTCCCCTCTTTCGACACTATCATGGCATTGATGGGTTCAGCAATGGCGTTTAGCATCTGCATCATTCTTCCATTAGCGTTTCATCTGAAGATCTTTGGCAAGGACATACCGAGAAAGGAAAGAGTATTGAATTGGTTTTTGATCCTCAGTTGCTCCATCATGGCTATCGTTGGGACTGTGTGGGTGTTTTTACCCAAAGAGACGAGGGAACGTATGGATGCTACGTCGTAGCAATGTGTACACATTGTTCACTCTGATTGGATGAATACAAATTTCTAGATATCCGACATGAAGCACGAGTACAAATCGACAGGTCATCGGCAGATAACTCTCATGGCCTCTACATCACCTCAGATGGCCGGCCCATCACGGACTTCGCTCGCAATAGTTTCACCATTCTGCACTATGACATGCACTACAATTATACTTATGCTATTTTACATACATCATTTCATAATTCACTTTCATCACGATTCTCCTGCCAACCCCGGCCCTCTACTAAGTCACAATTAATGTGCATTGCAAATGCGAACTCCAAGAATTTTACAGAAATCTGTCATCGAGTAAAGATTCCAAAATATCTCTTTGTGCGCTGGGTATCAGAGTCGTTGGTGTTAAAAGGTACCGTAGATGTCCGAAGCCCCTGGCAATTATATAGAGTAAGAGTCGGGAATTCAACAGAATGAACATGAGAGAAATCTATCGCTACATATTTCTTTGCCGTAAGGATTGAGGGTTGAATTATGTGAGGTAAAGATATTTGAGCAAGGGTAAAAGGTTGTAAGGATTGTTGAGGGAGGTGTTAGCGGAATGTTACCTTGACTAGGTGATATGTCTTAGAAGTGACAACTTAGGTATACTGTAAAACTGTGGCAGATCTCCCACTTAGACCCTAGTTGTCCGGAAGTGTATACGCGAACCTCTATTCTACAAGAAGAAGAATCGGAAAGAGGGACCAATAGCTTCATCACCCTCACTGACTTATTTATTAACCAAATCCATGTCGATCAGGCCTAAGATCGCACAGTCTGTAGGCCGAATTGTAATAAGCACCTTCACTCACTCTGTATCAAGAACAGGAAAAATCGTCAGTTTTACCAAAGTCACTTGCGAATCTCTGCGTCATTTGCCATGATAAGGCGGCAGTCTCAAATTTTCGAAACGAGGAAAGCTGTTGCTCCTCTTTCAGCCTTGGGGTGTTATTGTGGCATTGTGATCGGCGTGCTGATTGGTGAAATACCTTATGTATGGGTCGCTGAGGATAGGTCATAGCTAGAGCTGTAGACGTAAGCGTTATGGGTAACCTGGGCTTATACTCGATGAGGATGGGGATGAGGATGAGGATCGCATTGGGGCTGGTGGTGAGGCTATGCTATCTATCGCCTTCACTGCTGTCGGTTTACGCTCAACGGTATGGTTATGATGCAGTGTTCATAATATATATTTTAGGACGGATGAGAAGATATGGTTTTTATGATAAGGAATATGACGCGGTGAATCAGAGAAGGGGGTCTCAGGCAGGCACCCAACGACCCCATCTTAGATCCGGTCAACTCCATTCTCCATTCAACTTCCTGTTCGGATTTCGAGGCTCAGATGCTGAACTTGGATGATGAGATCTCAATGCACTTCTTTTCTTTGCGTTCGCGTGAATTATTTAACTCGTTCTTTTGGCATGAATGAGTGGGGGTTTGATTCGAACGGATGGAAACTAGATATCATGAATGAGGGGGTATGGTAGGATACAGAGCATTACACAAGATGCTTCACCAATGAGAGATCAGAGTGCTGCGTTTGCGCCACGTATTGTGCAATGACGCTGAGTGTCACGGGCCTGGTACATTTTTCTGACAAAGTGATTGATTATATCGCGTGTGAAGGGCTAGATGAAGTGGATAGTTGCAAGCTCCGTCTCGCGTTTCTCATAGCACCCACATATAATAACCATGCACAACTTACCACTTCCTACACCTACTCTGAGACTAGATTCAAGATGATAGCAGCGATCACCGCGTTGGGGTAGGCTATTACTACGTTAGCGGTTCATCAAATGGAATCAAGACAGTATCCACAAGACGCTTGGTTCGCTTTGCGACAACGATGGCAGTCTTTGGCGGGTAGGATACCTGGATGATCTGATCAGAATGTGTTCAGTGCTTGCCGAAGTTGGTAAGACGCTTTGGTTTCGTGGAGCGCTGGGTGGAACTCACCGCGACAGTGATCAAGAATGACTTTCAATCGCCCTAGGGACCATCCAAGAGGTTTACTACCAATGTCATGGTTGGAGTACCGCTGGATCCGCAAATTAGTTCCCCTTGATCCTACATTAGATGTGTGCAAACCTTCTACATCCAAAGGCGTCGCGAAGTGTTGGCTAGGAGGACCTTGTGCCGGTATCGATAAAGACTGTTCCTACATAAACATTGAGTGAAAGATCGCCATCTGGGAACGGGTAAGGTAAATGTCGACTTATGCTTGGTACCTGGTGGACTTCCCCGCAATCCTTCAGCTGGAACCCACGTCACGACGCCTGGCTGGAGTCGAGCCTGGACAGTTTGCGGACCAGTGACGGATAAGCATGATGAAAGCCATGAGATTTTCTCAACCTGAACATCTGCTTACAGTACTTCGAGAATGGACTCGAGTACCGGCCTCAGTCCCATCTGCTTGCTTCAAGAGATTCGACAAGTCCTTGGTGCTCTGCGGTGTATGCGAGAGATAACCTGTCCGGGGACGTGCGGGGCGCAACATAAGCTTTCAGTAGCTACAGGGAGGCGGCATCAGATGGGTCTGATAGTGGAGGTTCCAGCGATCAGCGGACAGACCCCTCGAGTCCTTGCGCAGAGGATCCAAGACCAGGACACTGGAAATTTGGGTGTGAATGATCGCAATATGCTACAATGCCACGCGTCTTTTCGTCATCGATCGAGCTGGCTCGTATGTATAGTCCAAATATTATTACCTAATTCTGGTCGCGGTAAAAATTCCGCCGAACGTAGCTTCTTTTCGCACCACGCGTTTGTTGTTTTCTTTATAAAATGACAACGAAGTCATCAGGCATATTGATATAGCTTCCAAAATGGCGGCAGCTCCTATCCCGGACTTCACTCAGGCATCACAGCTCGTTAATGACGCAGCCACAGAAATCCAGCAACAGTTTCAAGCATTAAATACGACCCCAGCGGTCCAGCTTCAACAAATCGCTCAACATCTACAACAAATTCAACGACAGCTATATCAAATTAATCAGAATATTACAGAATTACGAAGTGAGATCAGGGCCTCGTAAGATCTTTAATAATTACTTTATTATTTTACACTAACACTGATAGTAATGCCAATTCGGTTGCCCGGGTACAAAATAGTCATGCAAAAGTTTCACGAGACCCTCTTATACCGCTAGTAGACTCCACAACTGGCGCGGTCATTCAAAATTTTCCAGTTGATTCGGATGCGATCAACCATATGACAGGTAAGAAGAGAGCTAGTTTTACGTACTCCTTATATTAACAATATATAGCAGCTCAAATTAGAACAATACTACAGCAGTTAGGGCAGACTGTACCACAGAATCCAGGTGGAGGGGTCGGGGGTTGGAGGCGACAATTACGTATTCAATTAGGAGTGCCAGCAGATCCACTTAATGTGGTTTGATTGATAGTGGGTAGACAGGAATGGCGTTATTTTTACCAAGACATTATTTTTGAACATAATCGAGCGTGGAAAGCTGTCAATTCAAGGGTTTATATGCACCCACAGGGACATGAGAAAGCCAATTTCTGGCGAGAAGCGGAATCTTATCAACGTGTTCATTGCCCACAATATGGTTTCGTACCGATCGGACATAAAAGATCCAGACGACTCGACGGGCATTTGTTGGGTACTGTACCTTTGATTGAGTCTCCGGTCTAGCTATTCAAATATTGCGGTGTCATACGACACCTCGTTGACATGACGGAAGAACCCGAAGAGCAGCTTCTGGCAAGATCCCGCGCCAGCGAGGACCCCACACATTTGCAGCTTTTCTGAGGAAAAATTCGTCACGCAAGTCAGGTGCTTCTCCAGTAAGTAACCCTAAGCCCTTCTTCCAACCGTTCGATGATCGGTCAGCAATTGTCGCAACGACGGTGAAGGCACCGGGATTTGGGGGGGGCCTCGTAGGTGGACGGCGGGGACACAATGGCGGGCGGCAATGAGGACAATTGTACCCACATGTAGATAGGATAATAAGCTCGTAGTTAATAGAGTACAGCTTACGCTGAGAAAAATACACGCTATTACTACTAGTAGTACATGAAATCGATCTAGTGGCATGGGTATTTTGGTATTTTTGCGTTCGGAGCTCTCCTCCAGTTTTAGAGTCTTGGCGGTCATAGATCAGGACTAAGTGATTGGTGGCTTCTCCCGCCGCTACTGAACCCGCAGTACCGATCCGGACTGGAGACATGCCACGATACCTAGGGCCGGCAGGTTTACGGCCCCCTGCTGGCGTGTCTTTCCCTGTTTTGGCAAGGACAGCCAAGAGAAGTCCCTGCATATGTATGCGCAGCGGTCACCGATTCCACGTTGCTACAATATTCATGTCCACTCGCATCTTTTTGATGCGAAGTGGTATCAGTAGTTTTCAGCCTGGTCCCCATTCTCAATATCGGCGACGCTGTATAAAGGCTGGGCTATGGTTTCCTTGTCATTTAAGAAGTTGTCATGACCAATGAAAATGTCCCGATAATCGAAGTTGTCTTTTGGGCATAGAACTGAGGGTGGTAGAAGATGTCCGAGCCTCAAGCAATGGGCATCACTGCGCCACTCAGAAGACTGTCGGAGAGTGCACCGTTGAGAAGATTATCTGGCAGTATCAGCATGCTCTTACACTGGGACAGTCTCGAACCCTGGCAGCAGGACAACGAGCACATCGTGCGCTACTACCGTCCCAGCTCCGGTGGCCATTGGAGTTCGATTCGGAGTCTCGGCTATCTCCATAATCAGACCGTCAACATATATAGTCACCTACTCGGTGCCATTGGCTTCTTCACCGTCGCCTTCACGTTCGACAATCAAGTCAGCAGTAAGTATGGTTTCGAAGATCGTGTCCTGCTCGGCTTGTTTCTCATCGGCGCCATCATATGCTTTGGTTCATCGGCATATTTCCATCTGTTGGGGAATCACTCATCGGAAATCTACAACGTCTGGCTTACCATGGACTTCTTCGGTATAATCTGTCTTATCGTAGGTACTGCTTTTCCACTTGCATACTATACCTATCCTTGTCACAAGAGAACCCTCGGACTCTGTTGGGCTTCAGTATGTATTCGAACGTCCTAGAAAAACGTGGAACGTGTGCTGAATCCAGATGAGGTATCACTTATTGCCGTATTGTGCACTGTGCTTTGCTTTGCTCCAAGCTTCAGGCAACGTTCCTGGAGGCGATATCGAGCCGGTGTCTTCGTTACTTTCGCACTTGTGGGCTTCTTTCCTTTGTTCCATTCTGTACAGCTTTATGGCTTAGAGCAGGCCAAACGCCAAATGGGTTGGTCCTGGTTCGCTGCTGGCGGGCTGATCTATATATCGGGAGCATTTATCTATGCAGTAAGTAAGAAGTACATTCAGTCCAAGAATTGAAGCTCATGGAGATTTGTAGGCAAGGATTCCCGAACGTCTTAAACCAGGAGCTTTTGATGTCTGGGGTAGCTCGCATCAGATCTTCCATGTCATGGTTGTGTTCGGAGCCATACTGCACTTCAACGGAATGCTGGCAAGTTTGAATTACTATTACAATCCAGCCATCAGCAACGTCAGACAATGTCAGGCGTAAAAATCAATGTCTGATCCTGTCAATCTCGACATGCTTCGACAAGGAACTTGATCTTCGGTCTATGGAAACCAAGGAATTTCAGGGAAAGCCAACCTCGGAACGGGATTGTCACGATGAGATTGGGGACTCACGCGTGGAGGGCACATCGGCGCCTCAGACGACCATTGTCTGAACCAAGGACGAAAACAGATATCTCATATCCTGGCAAGGCACTCGTCTCAAGGGCTTCTACCGAGGATTGACATTTCAACAAACAAAAGCGCTCGGTATCCTCAACCCTCCGGCTCGAACCCGGCTCCGAAGCAGTACACAAATCTAGATATGGGGAAGGTATCTAATTCCTCTAGCCGTAGGCACTGAACAAGATTTCATTTCTGTTTCTTCAACATATTGACTAGAATAGCAACGACCTAGATTTCTCGGGCGCCCACGGATAGAGAAAACACGGTGGCCCGTCGCTGGAGACGTCGTTTTCCATGAGGCAGGCAGGCATAGCTAGTAGCAGCTTGCAGAGAACTGATATAAATAGATGGACAAAACAAGATACATGAACCTATCGTAAACCACAGACAAAGAAAAGAGAATTACAGCAGCGACGTGCACCTCACGGATATAACGGACATAATCAATCCACCACCACCAACTCCCCAAGCACAAAGTTCCTCCCCACCTACCCACTCCATCATGGGCCCCTGGCCCCTCCTAGGCTACGCCCACACCACCTTCCACACCCACCCCACCCCCCTCGCCCTCCCCCCCAAAACCCCCTCCAACCCCCCACCATCACCATCACCATCCCTCCTCACCCTCTGCCAATCCTCAACACCCCCCTGCACCCTAAACCCCCTCCTATTCAACGGCCACCTCCAAACCGTCTACACCACCCTAAAACCCCACGCCGACGACGTCCCAATCCACTACCGCCGCCACACTTTCACCGCCACCGCCCCTGCTCCACCCGGCACCTTCGCTGTCGATTTCCTCGCTTCCCCCTCCGAAACCCCCGAAACCAACAATGACGGCAATGGCGAATTACCGCCACGCACGACATACCTCTCCGATACCGAATTCCACGCTTTGGGGGGCACGGATGAGACACCGATGGTGGTGATGCTGCATGGGCTGAGCGGAGGCAGTCATGAGGTTTATCTCAAGCATGTGTTGAGGCCGCTGCAGGAGGCGGGGTGGGCGGGGTGCGTGGTTAATAGTCGGGGGTGTGCGGGGAGCGGGGTCGCGAGTGGGGTGTTGTATAATGCGCGGGCGACGTGGGATGTTAGGCAGCTTGTGCGGTGGTTGAGGGAGAGGTTTCCGAAGCGGATGCTGTTTGGAGTGGGGTTTAGTTTGGGGGGGAATATACTTGTTAATGTACGTGGTGCGTGATACATGTTTGTGGGTTGGGGAGGGGAGGGGAATTGAAGTTTGGGGGTGTGTGAGACTAATGGGGAAAGGGTTTTTCGGTTGATGTGTGCGTGTGGTGTTTTTAGTATCTTGGTGAGGAGGGTGGGGGGTGTGAACTCCAGGCTGCGGTTGTGTGTTCCAATCCGTGGAATTTGGAGGTGGGCAATTTGGCGTTGCAGAGGTCGTGGGTGGGGAGGGAGATTTATTCGAGGACTATGGGGTCGAATATGAAGGCTTTGTTTGAGCGGTGAGGTCTTCTTGGTGTTGTGGCATTGTTTATGATGGGATGGGAAGGGTATGCTGATGTTGGGGTGGGTAGGCATGTTGACGTCCTGTCGAAGAATCCGAGGGTCGATGTTGAGAGAGTAAGGAATATCACGTATTTGCACGAGTTCGATAGGTGGGATTGAGATTTCTTTTTTTCTGGGATGAACTATATCTGTATTGATTCTTGCGCAGGGAGCTGCAGGGGCCGACTTGGGGCTATCCTACAGAAGGTGCCTACTACCGTGATGCATCATCGTGCGATTCGCTTCTTGCAGTTAGGATACCCCTTTTTGCTATCAATGCAGAAGACGATCCTGTAAGTGATGCAGTCGTGATACTTTTATTGGCCAATGCTAAATACCTGTAGATTTCGGTAAGGGAAGCGATCCCATTCCAGGAGTTTCGACAGAACCCATTTACAGTCCTTTGTACGACATCGTTGGGGGGACATCTGAGCTGGTTCGAGACGGGTGGTGGGAGGTGGTTTGCTAAACCTGTGAGCGATTCCTTGGCTACGCTAAAGGATACATCGCTGACCTTGGCATTAGGCGAGCCAGTTCCTGATGAAGATGTTCGAAGAGGTCGACTTGAGTAGACTTCGGGAGGTGTCAATGGCGAAGTTGTCTGCTGGCGACATAGATGGCAAGCCTTTTGCCACGTTCATGCCGATGCGGAGGAAACTCGAACTTCGCGCCGAAGGATATCATTGATTCTTGCCGGTAATATGTAGAACACAGAGATCCATAGAAGCTCCTCAAGCAAATGAAACCCGTTTCCGATCAGATCTGGCACCTTTCGACGTTCTAGGTGTAAGCTCTGCGGGTTCAACTTCACCATCTGACTTTCTCTTCCTCTTCTTCCGCATTGAATCCTTAGTGTCCTCCTATACCCGAGTCAGCCGAGTGGTAAGCCCAAGAAAGCGACGATGATACCAGCTTCGACTTCCGCTGTTGTTCTCGTGCCTCAGCCTCCTTCTTTCGCGCCTCTCTAATCTCTTCCATGTGCCTGCTCTTCAACAATTTGCTCTCGATCTGACCCTCGTTGTTCGCGTTGACTATCGTGAAAATCGTCATCATACTTTCCTATGACCAGCACTCAGTATCAGTGTGTTTCCTCTTCACCATACACCCCTTGTAGTGTGAAAGACATACTTGATCATCCACAAATATCTTGCCCTTTTTCTTTCCCTTGGGCAGATCAACACCGACTGGTGTGATCATATTCAGCTTCGGGACCCCCAACTCCTTCTCGAAATAGACGCGCTTCTTCTTTCTGGTTGAGCCTTTAGCAGATTTAGTCTTCTGCTGCTTAGGTGGTGGAGCTTTCGATTTCTTCGAGATTTTGGTTCTATTGGGTTCCGGTACATTTGCTTTGCTCGTACCCTTCGAGCCCTTCTTGAGCTTGGAAGAAGTTTTCACGGTCCTTGTAGGGCCCATAGCTATGCTCCTTGCGAGCTTTGCAAGATGAACAAAATTCTATAGGCTTAAGTTCTATTGGCCTACACAGTGGGGGCAATTCTCAGATGGAGCTAAGATAAGAGATAAGTATTAGCGCCTTCTGTTCCAGAGTTTAGGGTCAACAAAAATCATCTGCATGTGAATATCTCAGACGTTGCGGCTTATAATAATGCTCGCGATAGTAATAGAGGTCATCAATTGATTCTTATCCTTCGGCAAGACAGGTTGTTATAAGCTTCCCTGCAATATGAAGTGGTAAGAGCTGAACTGCAGTTTACTATAAACGCTGCACTACTTAGCTACGTAGCTAGTAATCCTAGCCCGAAGGGGCTTAGCGATCGGCTTGCCGGCTTACCGGCTAATAAACCACCACGTCTCGGTCTGAGGTACCAACCTTAGCGGCGGGCAGCGTGTTCTTCGGACGGTCTATAGGCGGTAGTAACGGTAACTACATAGTAAATGACTAATTCACGTATTATACTATTAACGGCTATTATATTTTACGGTATCTAAACCTCAGCCGTCTAGGTATAGTATTAGATAAGGTACGTTACTAGCTATTCTACAATTTAGAAATTTTATCATATAGTAAGGTAAACGTCCGTAATACTGCTAAGACTGCTAAGCCCTCTACTTGGAAGTACGGGGCTCGGTATTTTATCAACGCTGTACAGATTCTAGTATCAAAATCAGTCGATTTAGCGGATTTTCTCGCGGGGGTGATGCGCTAGCCTTGCAAGCCTTACTACAGGGGCTGAGGTATGTTAGTTAGTACAGGATGAGGCCGTAAGTTACCCCTCATACGCCCCTAACGCGGGGGCGTTTTATATTTCAACGCTAAAATTAAGGTTTTACAGGTATCGTTAATTAAGGAACTCGTTATAGGATATTAATACCGTTACCTGATTAGACGTATTAGAAACGAGACTCATTTTTGGCGGTGTAGATAGTTTTCAGCGTTACTAATTAGTAACGGTAACTGGACGGTTCTGCTACGGTCCGAGCAAACCACTTCGCGACGCTAAGGAAGGCAAGTAAGAGCCAAAAGCCAAAAAACGTGACCAGACTGAGGATTGAACTCAGGACCTTATCCGTATACAATGTTAAGGATACGTGATAACCAACTACACCATCCGGCCGATATTTATTAGAGCGCCCCTATTATAATATATTATAAAAAATCGAAGAAAGGAACCAAAGATACTATCATGTTGTTTCAGTGTTTCATCTCCGTTCTCAGACGCTCAAGAGCGAATGAGTGAAACCTTCGTCGGCGTCACGAATAGCATACATCATATTGAGCCCGTTCTCATCTTCTCGTGTCAACCACTTCCAAGGCTAAGTATTCAGCGTCGCATATGAGTGGTTCTACTAAGAAATACATAAAAAAGACCCGCGACCTCTTTCACGCGCTACTTCGTATCCACATAGTGTGCTACTTCTGTCCGCGACTGTCGTTCGCCTTTGGTCACAAATTTCGTCAATGCTCTACCATCTCACAAACTGCAGCATACCTGCAACTCTCTCCATCAACCGTTGGTCTTCTCTCCGTAATGGAGGTATGTCGCTTGAACCCTACCTTGGTCGTGCTGTTGTCTGTTGCGTGTGCAGATGGAGAAATGAAGCTACTCTTGCAGGACTTTAGCTTGTGTGCCATAAAGTGCAATATGCCGCGTGTACCGGGGTTGAGCAGGCTTTCAATGTCCCAACTTGCTTCTCTTGCAGGTGCGCCACTGCCGTCGCGGCTGCTTCCGGGGCCAATCACTCGATTCATGGGTGGTACGAGAAGGGCGTGATTTGCTGAGCCTCAAGGCTATACCTGCGTATTGTTGAAGGCGTATGTGACGTGGAGACGGAGTCTGTGACAGTATGCCTGTTGCAGTACGTACTGAAGCGCATGGATGATCTTGCACTGACCGAACGCAGTTCCTCTTCGGCTCACATCGCGGTACTCGTACCTAGTAACCTCAGACTGCTAGTACGCGCAGGATGATGACGCTGGCCACGTATTTTGCAGACTGGCGACCACTCCTTTCGTCTGTGCTCGTTCGTCGGTGAAATGCAATGTCTCGGAACTGTCGTAGACTGATTACACAGGGTGTACCGTGAAAGCATCACCTAGGGCTCCTTGTGAGCAAACTGAAGAGGAGATAGATAAAGGAGGTGTCTTATGTCTCGACGGCTGAGATGTTAGGATGGTTTCGAGCTGTCCCACTTGAGATAAGGGATGTTTAAATTTATCGAACCTAATAAGGCAGCTATGGCAATCCGACCCGTGCCTCGCACCTCTTCGTCTTGTTCCACAATGAACCCATGGTCTAAGGGTTGGGTTGCCTTGGAGGATCAGACACGGCGCTGAAGATTGGCAGACGGTGACCTATCTCGCGGGAATCGATTAGGAGCGATTGATCAGGTTTAGAAAAGTGGGTTAAGCAGCGTCTTCGAAATTGTACGATGTACCGTTGACTAACACCATATCTACCAGTTCTAGTCGCTCAATATTCCAAATGAGAAAAGTGACAACGAGCCACCACATACGAAAACCAAATATACACCCATCACCCGTTATGCTCTTACCACTCGTACATACTACGCATCAGCCTAAATTGCCTGTTACGCCGCTGTTATGCCTCTTCTCGGAACAGAATAACATCCCATACGGTGAAGAAATAGGCGAAGAATGAAAGGAGATCTAAGAGAAATATGTTCGGGATTTTATTGATGCATGATCTCCTGTAAATTCTAGTGAGCACGAGAAAGAGCTTCCACTGAGAGTGACGAATACTTACACTCGCGATCTTGCTCCTGGCCCGAATTCTAGGACCGAAAAACACAAGTACCCACGGCACAATTGTCAAAACTAAGCTCTGCTCACAATGTCAGCCAGAGAGCATCATTCTGCTGGGCATCGGCATCGCAACTCACTATTCCTCCTAAAAGACTTGAGGCGCCTTGAAATGTCAGTCGTCTATACATCGCGTCTGCTATGAGCGGAAAAACTCCTGCAAGCATATTGCGGCCTGGTTCATATCAGTTTTGCATCCAGCCGACTGGGTTATGAAGGCGCGCAACGTACAAAAGGATTGTGCGGCTAAAGCGGAGCTAGCGTAGCGTTGATATGTGTCTGCCAAATAATTGCAGGTCGCAAGATAGATGGAAAATAGGCCCATTGTCGCACACCCAATTGCCATGGTAGGCGCGATCCAGTGTATGGACGGTGCTAGGGTCCACGCAAACCAGAAAAGTCCAACTGGCAAAAGAGCGCTCTGCACACAGCTAACGTAAAGCCGTCCTTCAGGTGTCGAAGACATCTTGCCATAACGACGGGCTACTTTGTCCAGAATTATGCTGATGACGGTAGATAAGAGTGACCCAACGCACATTGCTGACATAAATGTAAGCACAAGACGAAGCGCTGTTCGCTGGATCTTACCTGCGAAGACAGCGCCATTCTGTTGAAGGTTGAATTTGTGATTCGTCGTAAAGACTAGCGGCACGATACTAAAAGTAAGATATAAAGTGGCCCAAGCGAATGCAACCCAGAGTGAAAAGAAGAACACCACGGGTTCTGTGCACAAGAGATCTGCAACACGCATGTTAGAAAGTGACCATTGGCTTTGTCACGGAGAAAAGGACGACACTTACGAAACGGCCGATACAAGCTGATGCCAACCATTTTGGCGATCGTCTCTCGCTCCTCATCAGATTTGACCTTCCACCTGAGTCTTTGGCTCTCACGCTCCGGGCCATTCTCGCTGACTAACATTTCAAACCCTACCAGGCCAGACTGTTCTCTAGCCTCATACCATCGGTTCAAAATCACAGCTTTCCGACTAAGTATAACGCTGCCTCTGGTCTCGTTGAAAAACATGATCACCGCAAGTATGCAAGCCCCCCAAAGTATGACTTGCACCCAAAATACCCATCTCCAGTCAAGGTTCTGTGCCACAAACCCAGAAACAAGCGGACCTAGCCCGACCCCAAACAGCGCCGCCCCAGAGAAGAGGGCCATCGGGGTGTTCCTCTCTTCCTTGAGATAGATGTCACTTATCACCCCGCCAATCGTCGAGCTGAAAGTTGAGCCGCCGACGCCTACGAAGAAGCGGGCCACGAGCAGCCCCGCGAACGACTGTGTGGCTCCACAAGCCACTTGAGAGACGAAGAACAGGAGGCCAGTAAGGACGAAGACTGGCCTGCGGCCATTAAGCTCTGAGAATGGGGCCAGGACCATAGGAGCGATTCCAAAGCCGACCACGAACGTGGTAATGCCGAGGTAGGCGACCGTTTGACTAATACCCCATTTCGTGGTGATTTGCTCAGTTGCGGCATCGTAGGAGCCGGCCGCGTAGCAAACGAGCATGACGGTAATACAGGAGATGCATATGATGGTGTTCTTGCGGTACGCGGGCCAGCTGAATGGAGAGACGTAGTTGGTGAGGTTTGGAGGTTCTGGCGCTGGTAATCCATCCGGCCTTCCAGAAGAGTGCTGGCTCGCGAGTGGTAGGGTGGTCTCGAAGGTCAAGTAGTGGTAGGTGATAGGCATCTGCGTGCTCGCAACTCCTGCCTCATGCTCTTTGTCTTGGGGTTCCACGGCTATCGTTGGTAGAGTATGTTCGATGTTGCCTCTCTTGAAAATCTTCTGAAGGTCGTGTACAGACATTCTTGCGAATCTGGGTGTTTAGGTCGCCTGTACGTCCCGCCACGATGATCGGAAAACCAGAACTCCTTAGCAAGCGTTCAGATGTTTTCGTGTCACCGAGTGAAAGGAGGATCGAATGACGAAATCTGCAGAGAATTCCCACGAGGACCACCAACTTAGGGTTCGGGCCCAGTCATTTATCCCATGTCGTGGACTTTGGCACTCGTCTCGGCTGTGTCTCGGGAGAAACCCCTGAAATGGATGCCATGCCAGGGCATGGGATACCCCTGTCTTCGTACCGGTCGCTTTGAGGCCACCATCTATGGAGATCTTACTGACAGGCTGGTAGTACCTGCGTCAACAGGCTGTGTAGGAGTCAGCGAAAACGGGGATGTATCCACCTCGATACTGGTACGGAGTATAATCTGTAAGTAAAACACGCTAGCATGATCGGGAAAGGAGATGTGGATGCCTTGACAAGGTAAGTGTACTAACTTACTTCAGGTACTACTAAGGTGCTTTCTCATCATTTGAAGAAATAATCTACTACTCGTGCCGCTCAGAGGTGAGCCTTGTCACGACACTAACGGAAGCAGGCCGACTTCTCCAAACAAGTAAGATCAGCACTTAGGGTACCGTACTACTAAGAGTACTTTACTAACCAAATAAGTGACCGACACATCTCTGGGCGTTGCGAGTGGGTCGGGTCGGTTCGTGTCGGTTTTTAGCACCATGTTTTGGACCGGTGTTCCACCAGAACCCCCTGAGCGCACGGCGCTGTTGGATCGTTCAGCCTCAGGTCAGCGCTAACCGCCGTTGGCACCACAGGGCTAGGTAAGGCCACTAATAGGCAACTAATAGGCAACTAATGCGGACCCGGTAGGCTTCTGGAAGCCCACGGTTACCCGACCCCAAAACGATTGGTTCAGGTACCAACCCGAATGTTCAATGGAGCCGAACCGATTCGCTCGTTCCTACCAAGTACATGTCAGCCACTCTAAGGTACACATCACTCTCCACGACACTCTACTTTGCTTACACACTATTGTCTGAATCACCTCCGTGCTCTTGCTCGGGGAATCTGGTTCCTTTGATCAGTAATTGAAACGTTGGGTAGCCATTCCCGTTACTGTGCACACGCATTACAAACCATACACTGTGGCGAGTGAGACGGTTACGATGCTCGTGCTCGGGGATTCTGGATCCTTCGATCAGGATTTGAAAGGTTGGGCAGCCACGCCACACACACATCCACCCCCAGGTTTCCAACCATAAACTTTAAGGCTATAGAGAGGGTTCAGCTGCGGATAGCAACTGACCGCTCATCTTCTATAATTTCTTAAGCTAACCTCAGCTAAGCTTCTTGGCTGGGCTGAGTCGGGGTAGAGCCTGGTGAACTCCTTTTCACCCAAGACAACTCAGATTTGGCATTTGAAGGTAATTTGGATAGATGATTATCCTTTGTTACTACTCCGTTATGTGTGATACAGTGGTAAATATTGAGTCAAATTTGGTGAAACCAGCTGCGCAGAGTAACCTGGATGGATCGAGTTCGATATCTCACAGATCCTTGGATCGGGAATTTTTTTATCCCTCTCGCATGGTTGCTTCCTAATCACGTTGTTTGTCTTCCAAAAACGGGATAGAAACTGCCTTCTCGATGGTTTCTAACTTTAGTTGGTCAGATTGATGCTTGGGAGACCCCAATGCGCATGGAATCGATCCTTCGGAGAGCCCGATGCAATGATATTGTCAGCTCATGGTCAGCACTACGCAACTCAGCACTTTCCGCAGTGGGAATATGCGCTGACGGATCCTAATAAACAAGGAGATCTCACGGGGATAACATCCGTGAGGACGCCGGACCCCTGAGTTACCCGCTTCGAATCTACGGTCACTTACTGTCAGGTCCGGCACGACCCCATAGTCAGCTCTTAGCTTGTGGCACAGTATGTCTTGTCACTTTGCTTAGATGAAGAGGATTCGACATGCTAGTTCCTATGGTGACTGCTGCTGCCTGGGCGATGGTAGCTTGATGGATAGAAGCTGAGAATATCTCCTGCATCTCCGCGCCCAGGTCCGATCAGCTTATTCCCGAACCAACGTCACATAATACACCAATGCTTCATCGGTTTTAGCCGTTATGTGGTGTTGCACACCTCTTGTACTGTGCTTGAGATTACGTAAAACTTTTGAGACTCGACCCATGACGCCATTCTGAATTGAATCCCTACGAAATGAAAACGTCTGAGTGAACCATAGAGTCGACGAGACCCTTCTTTGACCTTGGCCAATAATTCTTCTCATCTGATTGGCATCGCCTTGAAGTCTTTCGCTCGCCCGTGGTTCTGCATCTATGACGGAAGAGCTACCAGTCTCTCGTCAGTGGCAAAAATGGATTGATGAACAGGCTGGAGGAGATATTCATTTCCATCCATCAGAGACTCCGTGAAAAAGGTCGATTCTTCCGTTACTAGCACGGGGACTTGGCGCACCTCACCAAATCGGTGGAGCTTTTTGGACGTCTTGAGGATGTCGATGACGTCCATGCGATCTTCCCAAAGCAATTGTAGCACTGCAAGGTGATCGACGAAGTGGATAGGGCCTAGTCCATAATCTCGACAATAGGCTCTCAGGGTTTCTGTCCTAGCGGTGTCAGGGATACCGTGGGTTGCAACGAATCTAAGAAAAGAAATGGCCGTGATGCGGTTGTTACCATCAACAATAATCGGTCGATCGTCATGCTTGGAGTAGATTGTATAGCCTTGTGCTACAGCGATCGGAGCTATAGCACACTCGTCAATCTTTGAGGTTATGATGCTTTCAATCATGCCAGCAACGATAGGAGGTGACGCGAACTCCGAGCGAGCCAATTTATGAATGTCCACATACGAATAAACAAGTTGTTGATCCCCTGAGAAATATATGTAGCTCGGATGGCGGACCAGAGGTTGTGATATGAATGATGACTCAAGAGCTAGCTGCACAGCAATGTCCTCCCATGTTGTGCTGCTGAACCGCATAGCGTCAAGCTCAGGTTGCAGGCTGGTGAACAACATTGCGAATACTTCCATTTGCGATGACGAATCTTTGAACAGTCCGCCGATTGGATCCTTGAGAAACGAGTGAATCTCTAGAAATGAGGCGATCCGATCGGGCGACCACCGGCCTCGTGTATTGAAATCAGCCAGTGCGCGGAGCCAGAATGTCAAGCTGAGGTTTTCTTCCTTCCTTTCGGCTTCGTATGGTACCACTCGACAAACGAAATCTTTGACGTCTTTTGAGAATGTGGCAGGCGTTCGTGGGGCTGCCATCTCACCAATGATGCCGTTAGTAACCATCCGGCATTGCTGCTTCAAAGTCTGCACAGAGTGGACCCAGCCCTCAATAACATCTTCGGTCTCCAGGATTCGGCTAATAGGTGCAACCATTAGCTGTGGAATCCTGCGTCGATTCATAGAGGACAACATGAACGCCATTCTAGTGATCTCCAAGTTGGCGTGGCGGGGATTTGATCCATTTGCCGAGGCGAATTGTATCAGAGTGTCTCCTGCCGTGGGGTATGGAGCGACAGGATAGGAATCGAATCTTCCGGTCATCATTCTTCGTATCCTTGTCTTCGCTAGCCAAAAGAGTGACCACGGCTCTGGATCTTTGATATCCTGGTGCGGCGTTTCTGCATGACTTGCGACTTGACCCCTGTTCTTGTGATGACCACAGTTTGGTGTGCGTTCCGTCGACTTATATTCAGCATCTTGAAAGGATACTAACGGTTTACCAAGACTCTTGGACAGCGGGTTTTGCTCATTGTACAAGACAGAACGTAGGCAGTCGGCAAACCAGAAGTATTCTTCCAAGGTATTATAGGCCTGAGCTGACAGTCGAATCACTCGCTTCGGATATGCGGGCCAAGAGTATACTGGTACGACGATTTTGTGTTCTTTCCAGAGAGTTTCTTGGATTGGCAGCATCCCTTCCTGCTCTGGCCAGGGGGAGTCGGGAAGTGGTATGGTGGCCATAGCACCTATCATGCTGTCCGGGCATGGCAAAGGTATGTCGAGAGCCTTGCAAACGACTCTTCGTGCGATTACAGCGAGATTATGGTTCCTATTGATTAGGCCATTGAGGCCCCCGGGTATGACGGTGTTGAGGAAGTCAATGGAGACTGGCAAAGAGAGCACGGCCGACGGGCAGCTGGTCCCCTGCCAGCCAAAGCTTTGCTCCAATCTTGAGTATTTGGATTTATTGACTACGTAGGACGACCGGGCGATTACCAGTGGCTTGATCTTATGAGCGCGGTCAGGCCGTACATGAAGGAAGCCTACTCCACGCGGCGAACACATCCATTTATGGCAGTTAGCCACATAGTATGCAGCGTTGATATCTGTGATGTCTAGATCGATCATGCCAGCCGCGTGCGCTCCGTCTACCAATGTGTCTACATCGTGGGAAGCAAGTTGGCGAACGATATCTTTGATCGGAAAAACCAGTCCCGACCTGCTTGGGACGTGGTCTATGAGGGCGAATCGGGTTTTAGACGTGACGCATGCGAGGATACGTTGGAGGACATCGTTGGGGCTCACTAAGTGTAGAGGAATGTCCACTGTGACTAGGCGCGCGTTGTCTCTCTGTGCTACGTAATTCAGGGCCAGAATGACGGAACTGTAGGCGTGATTCGTGGTCAAAATTTCGTCATCCGGCTCAAAATGAAGGCTCTGGATGACAATATTAAGTCCGTGTGTCGCTCCAGGAACAAAAACCAAATCAGCTGGCTCCGCATGCAGAAAATCAGCCAGATTTTGTCTACTGGCATCCCAAGCAGAAACATAACCCCTCTCAAAGAAATCATGTGGATTCTCCTCGATTTTTTGCCGAATACGTCCTTGTTCCTCAACCACCACTGTGGGACAAGCACCAAATGCACCGTTGTCTAAGTAAGTAATGTCTTGACGAATATGCCAATTACCAAACCTTTTAACCAGATCCATCATATTGTCCCGTTTGGTTCCACCGCAGCTGTTGCCGTTCTCTGAAGGCTCCGGTGAGGAAGACAGCAATACATGTATCGAAGTCATCTTTTCGCTCGGACATTGGGAAGTGTGATGATGTTTCGGCTTATTCCGCTGTGTAATCGCAGGAAATTCGTCGTTGCGTAGTCTCGGGCCCATTATTGAATCAGCTTACGAACCGGAAATACAAGGAGCTAGAATATGCAGATCGATTTGCAAGCTCCAACTCAGCTGAGAAATTGCCACTTGAGGCCGGACATGGTTGCCTTGTCACTAAGACCCCTGTCACTGCATCATGGAATATCACACCGCATCCGCGCCACAGTATACTTTGCAATCCTTGTCGACGGTAATCCTGCCAGTATCCGCATCATTTCGGGGAGCAACGTGGCCTTCAAAATGAGCATTCGATGTTTTTCAGCCCCATCCTTAGTCCCCTCTGCAAATAACATTCGATTATCTACCACGAGGCTTGGTTGGGGATACGTACGAGGCACCTCCTATCTACGGAGCTACACATCAGTCTGACAGGGTTCATTTTGGAGGGTTCTCACGAGGATAAACCCTGTCACGCTAACATATAATGCTGTGGACAGGAAGTAATCTGATGAGCTCAGGTAAGCTTTGTTGCGGCTCCTGGGGGCTTGGAGTCATCTATCCGGGCCTTCACTCCTGAGGAAGACCCATGGGGCGTGTACAGACTGTTATATCTAAGATGTGCCGCTATGCCTCCTGGAAAGATCCCCTTGAAAGGCACAACAGTCAATCAATCACATCTTGAGAGACTTTCTTCAACTCTTCACAATGATCTCCAGCCGTGTCAGAAAAAGCGTGGCCTGGCACGATAATGATTCCCCGGCGGATCCACCGAACCCAACTGGCTCCATAGCGATGGGCAACGCCGAAAATTGGTTGATTCGGCCGGAAGTACTCCCTACCATGAGGGAAGCCATCCAACGCGACTTTACAGTCAACGATTTGGACTATCAAAAGCACCTCCCAGGCTACCCAGAGCTTCTCCAAGGAATCGCCAATTTCTTGAACAAGTTCTTCTCGCCCCGCACCCCTGTATTACCCGACCACGTTTTGACTCAGAGGGGCGCCATGGAAATCCTCGAAAGCCTTCTCTATACGATTTGTGACGAGAACGAAGGCCTCCTGATCGATGCTCCTTTCTGGAGCGGCTTTGGAAATGCCGCTCATTTGAGAAATAGCAACCAATTCATCGAAGTTCAACGGTCCAGCTTATCCGGGGACCCGGAACAAATCATCAAACAATATGAGAAAGCGATGGAAGGTGCGTCTTGTCGAGTTCGTGGCATCATTGTTTGCAACCCGCAGAACCCTTTCGGACATATCTATCCTACTTCGTATATGGAAGCGGTCCTCAAGTTCTGCGAATCGCACGACATCCATTATATCTCCGACGAGATATACGGCCTGTCAACTTGGAGTGATCCCAATCAGCCACGCTTAGAATCGAATCCCGACATCGTTGCATCGCCCGAGAAGAAGTTCACGTCGGTCCTTTCCATGGACCTGAAGAAGTTGAAGGTCAATCCTGCTCGAGTGCACGTCATATACGGTATCAGCAAGGATTTTGGGAGCAGCGGACTGCGCTTGGTATGTCAAACTTTCGCCTTGTGCTCCCATTAGATTGTAGCTGAGTCGTACGCGAAGGGTATCCTCGTGACGCAAAGTAACCCAGATCTACGCGAAGGAGTGTACACCGTTGCGAGATACACCGTGTCCAGCGCGACTGCCATCATAACAATGGCCCTTTTTTCAGACCTCCTGGTCACGGAGTATTGGCTGGTCAGGAGTAGAATGCTTCTTCGCATGTCCGCGGATTACACCGGCCGATTCATGACCTTTCATAACATTCCCTTCTATCGGCCAGTCGCGGGTGTCTTCGTATTTGCGCGTCTAGGCGGACGTTCGGCGACAAAGGACTCAGATGCTGCATTGTGGAAGACAATTTCTGCAGCGGGAGCTGCTCTCGCTTATGGTGCTGCGTTTCACAAGAAAGAGCTGGGATGGTTCCGAATCACCTTCGCCCTACCGAAAAACCAACTGGTCGAAGGTCTGCGCCGCATTGAGACTGGCCTAGGGACTAAGCGACAATATCAGCCAGAAGAAGATCAATTTGTCACGGTTACTCGGTTGGATTTGGCACGGACGGACAGAGCGATTCACACCCGTAGCTGTGTTGTAACGTAAACCTTTGTTCCCTATTGTTGCCCTATGGACAAGGCATAGATCTGGGGAAGGGGGCCATACCCTTCAGCATCAACATGCCTTCACTAATTTGATCGTACTGGCGGTCCCAAATACGGTGAGTGCACGAGAGCCCCATATTACGCGGCAATGTGTTGACACAGGCTGAAAGGCAGGGGGTCTTCGCTGGTGAATCGTTTCCGGTTGGGTAGGAATTGCCGCAAAGCATACGGATTAGAATAGCCGATGAGATTGCTGAATTTGTTCGATTTGTGTTACTTAGACTGGACGGGCTCTGGATTCTTGTGATTTGACAGCCTAGTCGTGTCTCTGCCCGTCCGATAGAAGGCCTAGCTTCTGAGTTACGCCTTTTAGATCGCCTGTTAATGGTAATTAAATGCTCTCTACCCCTCAATGCACGCACAAGCGTACAGGAAATCTCATCATAATGAACACCCTTCACAATAGTGACCTCATTCCAATGGAGCCTAGAGTCAGCAGCAACGCCATTCTGCAACCATCAGTATATCCAGCGCATCAGCCACGCTTCCTTACCGTATAACAACGGCACTCGAAAGGGCGACATCGAAAACCCCACCAACATCATTTTGACGAGAATCGGTCGAGAAGCGACACCACCCAATAGTCGCCAAATAAAGGCCTTCATCAGCCGAATTTCGAAACACCCACATTTGCTCACATCCGAGTTCAAGACAACAGACTCCGCCACCACAGCAGCGGAGACGGACACTCAGAGTAGGCCTGCCCCATTCTTTTAGTCTCCGCAGCCCGGTCATCTAGTCTGCCTGTCAGAATTGCGACACCCGATTTCCAACACAGACCAGTTCCGAAAAAAATTGCAGCAAATATCACACATTCCCTCATCCTACGATCCACGCCAATCGATACACCGACATCGAAACCCCATCTACATCATTTTTTCGTCAAATGACCAAAGAACGACACCACTCAATAGTAGGGAAACAATGGACTTTCAACAAAAAATCATGACAACCAAAAACACAAGGTTTTGATACCCTACTACAGAGATTCCCTAGCAAAACAGCCCTGTTTCACGCCTACAATCTCTGCAGCCTACTGTCCAAACCTTATCACACCTCATATCAGTCATGTCCAGAGTATATCGACCTCTTCACTGAGTGATCAATACTCTCGGATCTACCCACAGTCTATTCCACATGCAGCCATGGACCATCTCGCCCTTCCGGACCCAAATTGACAAATCCATGTCCGACATCGATAATTTGCCAGCATGCGGCCAGAAGACGTCGACGTCCAATCAAAGTTCTTAGCGCCACGGGACGGGAGCCCTCAGCCAATCAGCATGCTTCATTCCGAAGATCCTCAGGAACTTTTCTTTTTCATGTTTCGATTTCTAGCCAATTTCCGTGAAAAAAACATTGCCTAGAAAGCCGCGGGCCGACCTAACACCCGACGTACCAAGTACCGACTGTTGTCGGGCGACTCGGGCTAGCTGTCTAACAGGGACGTACCAGGTACCCATAGTTGCCGGGGCTAGATGTCGAACAGGAGCTAGTTTTCGAAGCAATGCGGTCATTGCTTTTGTTAGATGCGGTCAGGACCGTACCTAATACGTACTGTGTTGTCATGTAGTATCATACATGAGGTGTTATGCAGAGGGTATTATACCTAAGGTCTTAGTACATACTTTCTTCAATACTTAAGGCGACCTCATATATATTATTCGCTTCTCAGCTAGTTGTCTTATTCAACTTACCTAGCCGACTCTAAAATATTAAAGGTTATTCGACTAGAGTATATTACGCTAGCTTACCCTATAAAAGTTACCACTGTAAGTAAATTACTAGCGACTCTCAAAGAAGGCGTACTATTACTAGTTTCACAGCTCGAAGATTAGGAAGAATAGGATATTTGCCTTAAGATAGAGGATAACGTACTTATTACTATGATTACCTTAGCCGTAATACTTCCCTGGCCTGCCACACTGCCTATGTAGTTGGGGTTTTGGTGGGTTATCGTAGAGTTGTACGGATGAATTGCCGTAGAATACTATCTATCCGCGTCTAACGCGCGCTTGCTGTGGAGAACCTTCAATGTTGCATGACAAACGGGATGAAGTAGAGCAGGGCAAAAAACACAAAGCTACTGCTCAATGCGCGCGTTCTATCCAGGATCTTGGGATGTGCGGTAACAAAATCAGCCTGTGCAATGCAAAGAGGAGTAGGGGACGCATTACTGGGGTGACATGGCGTACCCAGGCCAAGGACCTTACAACAGGACGAGGTCGCCATACCCCAATCAAACACTACAGAAACTCGAACCTTCACAATACCAACCCCGTCTGAACCATAACAGCAATGGGCTCGGGACCTCCCTTCAAACTGTTCCACAGGAGGATGGCCATCACGATCGCAGATATGGACCCGTGCATGGCTCTCACCAACACCGACCACCTATCTCTCCCCAGCATCTACAGCAGGCACAACAAAGCGCCTATGCCCTAGCGGTTCCTCCACCACTCGCAATCTCGAATAATAGCAATGGGGTCGCGAAGAGCTCCAATGCATCACAGCCGGCTTGTGCAGCTCCACTGCAGAGCTCTGTCAATGAATTGAATGGCCACTTCGGCAAGTTGATACGACAGCCGGCACGCCCAGAACCGCCACTAGACTATCAGATACTTCTGTTGTCACTAGCTGAGGAATATCTAGCGGCTGCTTACGCTTACGGCTCAATGGCAGATATCGTTCGACGGGAGAGGGACATGCAAGAGTACTACAAGTTGATGGCAACCGCGTTGGGATGCCTCGAGGCTGTCCTGAAGCATTTCAAATTGTTGCCTGAAACAGAAGCTATCATACGGTTGCGGTACGCCACCGTACTTTATGAGGAAACGGACAATATGATGGAGGCCGAAGATAGTTTGAGCAAAGGGATATCGTTATGCGATCGGCATCGTCTTTTCGACCTCAAGTACAATATGCAACACCTTCTCGCAAGAATGCTGTTCCAAAAGAACCATCGTGCGGCGTTCAAGTTTCTTGACGGCATTATCAAAGACGCGGAAGCCTACCAACATATAGCATGGATCTACGCTTTCCGATTCCTCAATGTCTCCATTCATCTAGAGCTTTCAACACATCAGGATCTCCTATTAGCTCTTAGCCAGCTTAAGCATATCGTTCTTCTGTCGAATGACTATGGAGACAAGACAGTCCTAGCCATTGCAACGGCATCAGAAGCTTTGACTTATCTCAGAATTTCCAATGACTCCGAAAATACAGAGAATGCCCAGAGAGCTTTGGCTACCGTAAGAAGCTTGCAACTAGAATCAAAGGTTGGCAACTTACATCAATTAGCGGTCTTCATATCTATGGTGGATCTTTGCTGCATTCTGCAAAATTTTGATCCTAAGCAGGCTTTTACTAAAATGCAGACTATGCAGACCGCTCTGAAAACCATGGACGAAAGTGAAGCTTGGACAGACAGATCTATCAGGATTCCCATACCTCATGCTAGGATGCCTTCCTGTACGGCTCGAAATGGCGTACTCAGGAAACAAGAAGACGATGATTTGCTGATCTTGATGTTTGATTGGGTGTCTAAGGACGACATCTACGACTTGGGGTATCTTCTCAGTGGAGTGGTGTTGTCTCCTCGAAATGCAGGCGATGGTCAAAAGGCGGAGCACATGTTCGAAGAAGGGATCAAGAGGTTGCAGTGTAAGTCACCTCCACCATGCTCATCTAAAATTCTAATAGATGTCAGATGCAAACAGGGACATGGCTAAGCCTCCCAAATCCATTCAGCTCGCAGCTTCTCAGCAGCTTTGGCGGGGCGAAATCACCTGCTACATGCGCCTCCACCTTGCTTTCACATTGTGCGCCAGAACATCCTGGCCAGCCGCCAGGGAGCAGCAGTTGGCAATACAGGCTTTCGTCCGATCAATACCGCCATCATCAGTACCGGAGGCTCTCCTCTTATTGTCCACGTATCTGGAAGCAGTCATCTACCAGGGGACAGGCGATCTTGACCACGCCATTGAGCTGTACTCGAGCGATACTCTGTCAATTCATAACTACCGCAAGACACCACACCCGTCTCATCTCCACCTGAATATCACCCTACTTTCATCTCTCAACATCCTTCTCATAATCCGTACCCCAACCCACCCCCAACACAACCAAGTCCCCTCCCTCCTTTCCCTCCTCGAACACCTCTGCCTCCGTAACCCCAACCGCCAGATCCAGTCCGCCTACCACCTCCTCACCGCCACCACCACCTCCTCCTCCACCATCCTCCTTACAAAACAAGCCCTCCAATCCGCCCTTCAAACCGCCAAACAAAGCGACAACAAACAGCTAATGTGCATGGTCCTCAACTTCATGTCCTGGAAATTCTTCCGAGGCGTCGTTGGCGAGCAGGCAGAGAAAGCTGCACGTGCAAGCCAGAGGCTGGCGCACAGTTGTAGGGATGCGCTGTGGATGAGTGTGGCTGCTGGAACGCTAGGGAATACGCTGGAGGCGGCAGGGAAGATCGAGGAGGCGGAGAAGGGGAGGAGGAGTGGGGAGGCGACGGCAAGTGGATTGCCAGAGGGGTTGCAGGTGGCGATGGAGAAGGAGAGGGAGGATGGTGATGTGGTTATGCTTGATGATGGGCCGCTGGTCTTGGGCGATGGTGCTTGAGTTTACTCTTCTGGGATCCGGGAGCGGGTGTTTGGTATGGATGGACTTGCTTGGTGCTCGGTATAAAACGGGATCTTGTTGCTGGATGGCTATTAGTGGGATTGGCGACGGAAATAAGCTGGTTTGCTACGTGGTGCGTGGCTGTATATCTGATCATGTCGGTCATGTATACTAGGTCTTACGACAGCAGAAAGATATTATGTACATCTCTCATGGATTACCTGATGGTTATTACTATCGACTACCTATGCGACTACAGACCTCAATGCTTCACATATACAGACGCTCTCAGATCGCCACCCTTTTTCAGGACCTTGAGACGGACCAGACCGCAAGGCTATTCGCCGACGAACGCCTATCATACATCAGACTTGACATTTCCACTCAAGGAACATGATATGACCAGGCGAGAAGACAGCTTCCCACATAAGCCTATCCGCCGGAATCCCATCATCGACGGTACCCCAAGAGGAACAGCATGAACGACCCACACTTCTTCAGCCCATCCCCTTTTCCTTATCCTCACCTCCCCCCCCAAAAACTCACAACAACCCCCTGACACCACCCTCCAAGCATGCCCGCACCACACCATCTACCCCAACCCACCCCATGCCCCCCTAATCCTCCTCGCCAACTGCACATCCTTCTGCATAATCGTCACCCGCTTCGCATGGATGGCGCACAGATTCGTGTCTTCGAACAGATGCACCATGAACGCCTCCGCGGCTTCCTGGAGCGCCTGTATGGCTTGCGATTGCCAGCGCAGGGCGAGTTGGCCGTCGACCGGGAGGAGGGAGAGGCCGATTTCGCGGACCTGTGGGGGTTTGGTTAGTGGGCGGGTATGGGGTGTAGGTGGGAGGAGGGGAGAGGGAGGGATGGGAGGGGGAGGAAAGGGGTGGGAGAAGGGGAGGGGGAGGCTTACGAGTCTGGAAAAGGGAAGTTTGAGGAGTAAGAGGTCTGTGGAGCGTTGGTAGCGACGGATTTCGCGCAGGGCGATGGTGCCGGGTTTGTAGCGGCGGGATTTGCGGGGGGTGGCTGCTTCTGTTTGAGAGTGGTGTCAGTTGGTGGGTTTGAAGTTGTGGGTGGGACTTGATGGGGCGGGCGCAGGGCATTCGCATCTAAGGGGGTCTTCACCTTCTGCTATACGGCCTTGTGCTCTTTTGTTGGGTGTCCCTATGCTTTTCCGCGATGTCTTTCCGCCTGTTGAGGGCCACCCTGCTTTCTTTTGACCGATTGGGTGGGCGGTGCCGGTGCGCTTGGCCGTTTGCTGTTTCGTGCCTGCCATTGTGGTTCGCAGCCTCTGGCGTGGGTGTTGTCTATTCTATGAGCTTTGGAGGGAGCTGCTGGAGCGCTGAAGGCTCGTCCCCTCTGTGCGCTCCCCTTGAAAGCTTTGCGTGTAAGCTGGCGACGCTGTTCGAGTCGTTGCTATGCGAAGAGAGGACGAAGTGCAATCACCTCACGTGTTCTGTTGGAGCGTTTGGGCTTGAGCTCGCTGATGTGAATTGGAGCAGTTCGTAGAATCAGATAGCGTGGTAGATATGAAGCAATATGTGTGGTTTGATATGTGTGGGCTGGGTCATTTCCATCCCAGCCATCGTCTTTGTTTATCGCGGGCGCGAATGATCAGCGTCCTATACCACTAGTCTTAAAAGAGGATAGTGCAGCATCAAGCTAGCAGGCTTAGCGCCTGAAGGCGACCAGGCCTGATACGGGAAAGCGCCTTGGTACATGAAACCGACAACTTGACATTACTGAGACTCAAGAGTGGCCACTTTCGCCATTTAATATCCTCTTTCCCTAAATGGCCTCTGACTTACCTATATCGATCAGCATAATTATGCGTCATACATAATCTCACTCAGCCATTCATTCATTCAGGGAATCGTAACCAACCTATCAACACAGCGTGCGCTCGCAATGGATATGGACAACATGCTCGGCGGGGGAGGAGCGGGAGGAGGAGGAGGAGGAGTAGGCCAGTTCCCACTGGAGCAATGGTTTTACGAAATGCCCGTGTGCACGAGATGGTGGACGACCGCTACGATCGCGACGTCGGTGTTGGTGCAATGTCATGTCATCACGCCGTTTCAGCTTTTCTATAGCTTTCGAGCTGTGTTTGTCAAGAACCAGGTACTCCCTTTGCCTCCTTCTGTCTATACAATCTATGCCATGTAGATCTTCCCCAGGAAAAGCTGATGTTGATGATGCACAAGTATTGGCGCCTTCTGACCACGTTCCTCTACTTTGGCCCGCTCTCCCTCGACCTCCTCTTCCACGTCTTCTTTCTCCAGCGCTACTCCCGTCTCCTCGAAGAATCCAGCGGTCGCTCCCCGGCGCATTTTTCATGGCTGCTCATCTACGCCACTACACTCCTGCTCGCGCTGTCGCCGATGCTTTCGATACCGTTCCTTGGGTCGGCGCTGTCGAGTACTTTGGTATACATATGGAGTCGGCGGAATCCGGAGACGAGGCTCAGCTTTTTGGGACTGCTGGTGTTCACGGCGCCGTATTTGCCGTGGGTGTTGATGGCGTTTTCGCTGGTGCTGCATGGAACGGTGCCGAAGGATGAGATTTGTGGTGTTATCGTTGGTCACAGTAAGTCCTTTCTCGATGGCTTGGAGGCCGGGAATATGCTGACTGGGTGTTATCAGTATGGTATTTCTTTAGCGATGTCTATCCATCGTTACATAATGGTTACCGACCCCTGGACCCACCTCAGTTTTGGCGGAATCTTTTCGAGCGAGCACCACCGGATACTGGAGTTGCGCCAATCAACAATGAGATTGCGGCTGCGGCGGCGCCTGAGGTCAGGTGATGGCATGTGAAATTAATGGCTGTTGATGAGATATGCATGGACTGGCGTTAGCATAGTTGGAACAGGATATATCACTTCTGTAGCATGCATCTTTGCACTGGAGTTGAGACGTTAAGTTGTGATAATCAAGATGCGTTGATCGTTGTTCTGAGTGTTGTCTGACATGATTCCCCGTCTCTCGAGATTCAACAGCAGCTATGCAGCTTTTTTCGCAGAATCCTCCCTCAACTGGTCGATCACTCTATCAACAGCTGCCATATCTCCAGCATCGATAGCCCCTTCCGGCGCAATGCCCTTTGGCAACTCTTGCACCGCAGCGTCAAGGCCTTCTTGATAATTCCGAATCTCGCTCGAGAGAGCATAGATGGCCTTCCTCCGCACTTGCTCATTCGCGTCCTCGATTGCGACCTTAGTGAGTATAGGTATGGCTCCAGTAGCACGCAGGTCCGATTGAGCTTTAACGTTGTTTTGCACAGCAGTGCCCAAACACCAAGCTGCATATCTCCTCAATTCGACTTCTTCGCTTTCTAGTAGCCTCACGAGTGGTGTCCATAGCCCCAGAACCTCCAGATTGTTGGCATTGTCGATGTTTTCAATCAACTGCTCGAAATTGTCAAAGGCTATGACTTTGTTGTCGAGTGTGATGTCGGGTGACAAGATGGCAGCCATTGACTCTTTCAGCAAGTCTGCGTCCGACGGACCGCCGAAAAGTGACGTAAGGATATCAGGGTTGATGGGGAGGCCGGAAGGCCGCTCTGCTTTGGGGTCGGTGGTGGACGTTGGATCGGCGGATGATATCTCGGAATTTTCAATGCTCCATTTGAGGAGCTGGTTCATGCCTGGATCCATGGCAAAGCGTCGGAGGTCACAAGTCGCACTGCGAAAATAGCCAATCCTATGTCTCCGGAAGAACTTGGTGCGATCACCAGACTGGAGTGTGAATTTGGGTGCAACGAAGTGTGAGGCTTGATCGTAATATTAAAAACACTGCTTCTTGTCAGGAAAATGCGTTGTGGCCGTTTTTAAAATGTTAGCTTGCATGACGTTCAACCATTTGATTTCGCGGAACAACTGGCAGCTTCTGTCAGCTTCCAGGAGCTCTACCTCTTCCAGAGCTAAAGGTTACAGATGCTGAGGCGTGTCAAAGTGAGTGAGTCTTATGATACGACTTAGTCTTATCACAAATATCAATCTTAGATAAAGTACTTTATCATCGCTACCTCTCCCGTCTGCGCGGCTGATTTAGCGGCCTACCCACCCCGCCATCTCGTTTCGATATTGAAGCACAATTCTGCATGTCACTAATCGATCTTCCGTAGTATCAGGTAGCAAAGAACTGTACTCTGTGAGAATATGTTGCTCCCAGCCGTCTAAGAGCTTGAGGCAACCGTGAAAGATCATCTTGGGTGGCTAGACGCGCGTATTGTTGATCTTTGACCACTCAAGATATTCTGCTGCCTGAAAAAGCCTGTCCTACATTGCGTAGACCATTGGTATTATGCAGGCGAAGATTGCAACTGTGGAAGACGCGTCGCAGCTTCCCAGCCTCTAGATAGATATGGAGGAGGGAAAGTCCAGCGGCACCCATGGTGAGTTTTTATAGCGTGGCTTGGCACTCCAACCCACAGAAGTTCCAACGGCAACGGCCTTCCTGCACGTTCCTGCCACCACCTGTGATACACAAAAGTATCCCAATCCGCCCTTTCTCCAGCTCCCACTCGACCTTGCTTTCAGTGATCCATCATAGCAGGCCTCTTCACCACCACATTCTTCCCTCTTGACACCACTGATCCACATAGTCCAACGCCATGGAGGGTAAGCTGACCTCGTCTCTTTGTCTATCCCCACATCTTCGTGGGCAAGAACAAGGGGGGTACTGGATCTGAGACCGATCGTTGTGCCAGAAGATAGACAGCGCTGACAGAATCTCTTGGGTCATACAGAAGAAGTAGCAGCTCTCGTTATCGACAATGGGTGCGTTTTCCCCTAGCATAAAGATACCATCCACCAAATACTCTTCCGAAAGAAGCTCCCGAACAACAATCTCGGAGCTACTTATAGAGGAGATGTGCTCCCTTGGTCATGACTGACAGCTTGTAGTTCGGGAATGTGCAAGGCCGGTTTCGCTGGTGACGATGCGCCGAGAGCTGTTTTTCGTGAGTCGCACCATAGCAAATGGCTTACGGCAATACTCCTACAGCTTCATCCGAAGACTGCTAACTCCTAGCGTAGCTTCTATTGTCGGCAGACCTCGTCATCATGGGTATGCCCACTAGAGCCTGGATCTCGGCTTCAATTTCCGTGGCTGACGAAACTGCAGTATCATGATTGGTATGGGTCAAAAAGACTCCTATGTTGGGGATGAAGCGCAGTCAAAGCGTGGTATCCTGACGCTCAGGTACCCCATTGAGCACGGCGTTGTTACCAACTGGGACGATATGGAGAAGATCTGGCATCACACCTTCTATAACGAGCTCCGTGTTGCACCAGAGGAGCACCCAGTGCTACTGACGGAAGCCCCCATCAACCCCAAGTCCAATCGGGAGAAGATGACTCAGATCGTCTTTGAGACCTTCAACGCCCCAGCTTTCTACGTGTCCATACAGGCTGTGCTCTCCTTGTATGCATCTGGACGAACTACAGGTATCGTGCTCGATTCTGGGGATGGTGTTACTCACGTCGTACCCATCTACGAGGGATTCGCTCTTCCCCATGCCATCTCCCGTATCGATATGGCTGGTCGTGATCTTACCGATTACTTGATGAAGATCTTGGCTGAGCGCGGCTACCCATTCTCCACCACGGCCGAGCGTGAAATCGTTCGTGATATGAAGGAGAAGCTTTGCTACGTCGCGCTCGACTTCGAGCAGGAAATTCAGACCGCCAGTCAGAGCTCCACTTTGGAGAAATCCTATGAGCTTCCCGACGGCCAAGTAATCACCATCGGCAATGAGCGCTTCCGTGCTCCCGAAGCTCTCTTCCAGCCAAGTGTACTGGGTCTCGAGAGCGGAGGTATCCATGTTACCACCTTCAACTCCATCATGAAGTGTGATGTCGACGTCCGAAAGGACCTTTACGGCAATATTGTCATGGTATACCGCTTCCCATAAGTAATCCCACGATAGGCTGCTGACGATATTCTAGTCCGGCGGAACTACCATGTATCCAGGTATTTCGGACCGTATGCAAAAAGAAATCACCGCTCTTGCTCCGTCATCCATGAAAGTTAAGATCATCGCACCACCTGAGCGCAAGTACTCCGTCTGGATCGGTGGATCTATCTTGGCTTCGCTGTCCACCTTCCAGCAGATGTGGATCTCTAAGCAAGAGTATGACGAAAGTGGACCTTCCATCGTTCACCGCAAATGCTTCTGAGGTGTGTACGAGACAGATTTTGGAAGTTTCAGCATCGGCCTAAACATGTTAACCTCGTGCAGCAATTTTGACGACCGACTGCATGTGTGTGTTGAAAGTGTCTCGCGCGGTCTATCAGCAAGCGTTCGGATACGGCTTAGATTATGTTACCACGAGGTTCGGATGCTATGAGCAGAGCGTGGCCTAGGAAAGTGGATGAAGTGGTGGCGATATCTCTAGACTTCCGGTGACGATTGTAGCGAATAGGCGAATGCTTTAGCACCTTTTCATTGAGTTGTCGAATAAGAGAAGATAAGAAATGTTCAATTCGCTTATGCCATTCTTCCCTTTGAGCCATTTGGGGTTTACCTCCCATTCTTTCATCGAGACAGAGCTGTATCTTGTGACGCCTTCAGTCCTTCCTGATCACCCATCAAGCCTTTCATAGTCGCTACACCCAGTTCTTTCAACCCTGTCACGCCCATCCCGTCAAGCCACATCAGTACGGCAACCCGATATTGCCTCCAATCGACCCTCAAACCTCCCTCCCTGCCCAAGACCTGAGTGAGTGACGGAATCAGCCTTGGTTCTTCATTATAGCGCTCGAGCAAGATGACACGTGCTTATGCACAGACTGCCCGCTTACATACCGCAAGACTCCTCTGCGTCACCGGCCCCTCATGCCTCACCCTGACCCTCTCCTTCCCTCCCTCCCCTCCCACCTCCGCCTCCACCTCCTCCTCCTCCATCTCCCTCAACGCAGCAATACTCAACCCCGCCAGCGCCGGATGACAGCTCAGCCCAAACAGACCCCCCAACGCCTGCGCCGGCTGCAGCCCCTGCGTGTATTCCGCCAGGCATTCTACCGTTTCTAGCGGCACGAGACAGCCGCGGGCGTGCGGGTCTGTGGCGTTGAAGGCGCGGGAGCGGAAGAGGAGGTTGCAGGTGTCTATTAGGGTTGTGTTTAGGGTGCGGATTGCAGCTGGAGGGGGGAGGGGGGGGTGGGTGTAGTGCGTTTTTAGGAGGGAGAGGGTGGAGGAGAGGG